>ERZ1066117.53-NODE-53-length-143304-cov-44.117802_pt1 | contig 143304 bp, 120 predicted proteins | sample MGYA00382764_ERZ1066117 | MGnify/ENA primary metagenome ERZ1066117 (study PRJEB33369, sample SAMEA5778347) | biofilm metagenome | biome: Industrial cooling water; feature: Water cooling tower basin; material: Biofilm | place: United Arab Emirates | collected...
GCCGAGGCCCGCGCGCGGCGGTCCGCGCTCGCGGCGGACCCGTGGTTCCGTGCGGCCGCGGCCGGTCACGCGGCGGCCGGCGACCGCCTGCAGGCCTCGCGCGCGCTCGACGGCGCGGCCAAGGCCGCCGCGCTCGCGGCCGAGGCGACGCCCGCCGAGTGTGGCTAGCCTTCGGGACATGCTCATTCTGTCCTGTTCGTAAAGACATCTGGTCTGCCCGCGGCGTACGTGCGCGCGCCCGCCCGTGCGCCCACGGAGCAGCCTCGCGCCCGCGCCGCCGTGCGAGCGCCGATCCCGGGTCTGCGATGGCGGAAATCCGGATTTGAACAGGATATTTTTGCGCTATCGCGCCGCCCGGCGACCCTCGCCTGAAGAACGCCGTCCGCGAGACCCGGACGGCAGACGTCGAGAGCCGCTGCGCGGTCCGTCGCGGCGGCGTGGCGGTAGGAAGTCGCGGGCTTTTTGCATAAGATGGAACCGATGCTCCACGCCTTCCTCTCCCGCCGCGCGCCGTGGGCCGCGATCGCGGCGGTCCTCGGCTGTTCGGCGGTCTCCGCCGTCGACTACGCCCAGTGCACCGACGGCGCGACGTGCCGGCAGGCCTTCGGCCTCGGCTACACCTGCGGCAGCGCCGGCCTGTGCGAAGAGATCGAGGTCTTCCAGCGCTGCAAGGACGTCTATCCGGTCGACCTGCTCAAGGACCCGGAGAAGTACCGCGACGTCGTCGTGCTCGGCTCGCTCTTCGACAACACGGCGATGACCGGCGACGGCAAGCTGATCCGCGCCGCGAGCCTCGCGGTCGACGAGGCCAACATGACCGGCCTCGACGACGGCCGGCTGTTCGGCATCGTCCACTGCGACTACCAGGAGAACCCGGCGCTCGACGGCCTGACCTCGGAGGAGGCGGCGGTCGCGGGCGCGAAGTACCTCGTCGACCAGCTCGGCGCCGTCGCGATCGTCGGCCCCGGCACCTCGGGCCTGTCGGAGGCGGTCTACCGCGAGCTGGCCAAGCCGGAGCACGGCGAGCGGACGCTGATCGTCTCGCCGTCGGCGACCAGCCCGAGCCTGACCGACATCGACACGACCAAGCCGGGGCTGTTCTGGCGCACCGCGCCGCCCGACTCGGTGCTCGGCGCCAAGCTGGCCGAGTACATGGAGGAGGAGCCGATCGCCAAGGCCGTCGTGCTCTACGAGGACAGCACCTACGGCAAGGGCCTGGCGATCGAGCTCGACAAGAACTTCGAGGACCAGCTCGAGCTGCGCGGCTACACCGACCCGGCCGTGATCCCGCAGGAGGTCGTCAACATCGCCAACCAGAACCCGAACCCGACCGCGTTCGCGGTCGTGTTCATCACCTCGGAGGTCAGCCAGGTGACCGCGTTCCTCAACGCGGCGGGGGCCTCGCAGGCGCCGTTCTACACCAACCCCGAGGTCAAGCTCTTCCTCGGCGACACCGCCTACAACGCGGACGTGATCGAGACGACCCAGAGCACCGCGTCGGCGCTCTACCCGAACATCCGCGGCGTGTTCCCCGGCGCGCCGTCGGGCCCGGTCTTCGAGCTGTTCCTCAGCACCTACGCCGCGAAGTACTCCGAGCAGGCGTCCGACGCCTCGTACTCCGCGCACACCTACGACGCGGCCTGGCTGGCGATCTACGGGGCCGCCTGGTCGTACTACCAGCACGACGGCCAGCTCAAGGGCCGGTTGATGGCCGAGGGCCTGCAGAACCTCAGCGCGGGCGACCCCTTCGACATCAACGCGACGACGTGGAGCTCGGTGAAGAAGGCCTTCCGCGAGAAGCGGAGCATCAACATCCGCGGGGCCTCGGGCGAGCTCGACTTCGACCCGACGACCGAGGAGACGACCGCGCCGGTGCTCCGCTGGACGATCGTCAACGACGGCGGCGGCTGGACCTTCGAGGAGATGCTGGTCCCGTGAGCGTCGCGCGCGATCTCGCCTGCGGGCGCTGGTGGCTCCATCGGCCGGGTCCCGGGGGTTTTCACTCGTCCGGCCGTGTTTCGTCGTGTAGCCTGAAAGGCGCTGGGGGTTGAAGGTGGCAGGTCACGAGACTCCGGTTCCGAAGACGATGGTCATGGGCGGCGCGCAGGCCCCCGCGGCGACGACGGGGGACGTCGTGCGCGGCCCGGGCATCGGCGCCAGCCTCGTCGGCCAGCTCTTGCTCGGGCGCTACCAGGTCCACGAGAGGATCGGCGACGGCGGGATGGGCACGGTGTACCTCGCCGAGCACACGACCATCCTCAAGAAGTTCGCAATCAAGGTGTTGTCCGCCCAGCTGTCGCTGCGCGAGGAGCACGTCGACCGCTTCATGCGGGAGGCCCGCTCGGCGTCGATGATCACGCACCCGAACGTCGTCGAGATCACCGACTTCGGGATGACGCCCGACGGCCAGCCGTTCTTCGTGATGGAGTACCTGCAGGGCAAGGACCTCGCGCAGCTGATCGGCGAGGGCGGCCCGCTGCCGTGGAAGCGCGTCCGCGGGATCATGATGCAGGTGTGCAGCGCGCTGCAGGCGGCGCACGAGCAGGGCATCGTGCACCGCGACATGAAGCCGGGCAACGTCGTGCTGGTCAAGCGCGGCGCCAACCCGGACCACGTCAAGGTCCTCGACTTCGGCATCGCCAAGGTGCTCAGCCAGGACGCCGACACGCGCGGCCTGACCCAGAGCGGCGTCGTCGTCGGCACGCCCGAGTACATGTCCCCCGAGCAAGGTTGGGGCCAGCCGGTCGACCACCGCGGCGACATCTACGCGATCGGCGTGCTGATGTACGAGCTGCTGACCGGCAAGATCCCGTTCTCGGGCACGACGATGATGGAGATCTTGAACCGGCACATGTTCGAGGTGCCGGACGTGAACCACCCGAACATCCCCGAGGAGGTCGGCGCGATCATCCTCAAGGCGATGCAGAAGGACCGCGCGCTGCGGTTCCAGTCGATGAACGAGATGTCCGCCGCGATCGAGGCGGTCGGCACCGGCGCGAGCCCGGTCACCGTCGTCGACGAGGAGATCAAGACCCCGTGGGGCCCGGTCACCGCGCGCTTCAACGCGATGCCGGTGCCGCAGCCGCAGCAGCGCAGCTGGGTGTGGCTCAGCGTGCTGTCCGCGGTCGTCGCCGTCGGCGCGCTCGTCTACGCGCTGCTGCCCGACGCCCCGCCGCCGCAGCCGAACCCGCCGGTCGCGCAGGTCGCCCCGCCGGTCGAGCCGGTCAAGGAGCAGCCGAGGATCGTGCTGCCGCCGGAGGCCGAGCGCGTCCGCTTCACGATCACCACCCCCGGCGTCGACGCCCAGATCCTCGACGCCCGCGACGAGGGCCAGTACGGCAAGACCAACGACCCCAGCGGCGTCGAGGTCAAGAAGTCGGAGGAGAAGATCACGCTGATCCTCCGCGCCGTCGGCTACGAGGACCTGCGCGTCGACATCATCCCGAACGAGGACAAGAAGTTCGAGAAGGTGCTCGTCAAGCAGGCCGCCCAGACGCCTGCCAACACGCCGCCGTCGACGACGCCGACCGCCAAGAAGACGACGACGCCGAAGACGACCAAGACCGGCGGCTCCGGCGGCGAGCCCAAGACCGAGGCGCCGAAGAACTCGAACCCCGAGGACGGCGGCGACGAGGAGATCAAGAACCCGTTCAAGAGGCCCTAGGGCACTCGGGGCATGCCCTGCGGGACATGCCCTCGATGGTTGGGCGGACCCGGCGAGCGAGCCCGGGGCGTGGCGTCTCCCGCGAACCACGCGAGGCAGCCCGGGCCACCAGGCCCGGGCTCTCCGCGTCCGAACGGCCGTGGGTGGGCCCGTGGGGGGCGGACCCGCGCGGCCGGTCAGAACCGTAGGCCGAGCGACAAGCCGGCGCCGCGCGGGGTGAAGTACGGCGCGAGCGCGGCCCGCTGCTCGTTCTTCTTGCGGGTCGCCTTGACGGCGACGATCGCGATCACGGCGATCGCCGCGACGCCGGCGACGGCGAAGCTGAGGTCGGCGCCGAGGGCCCGCGCGCGCTGCTTGGCGAGCGCGTCCTCGGCCTCGACGGTGCAGAAGGTCGTGTCGCCGGCGGGCTGACAGAACTTCTTGGCCTCGTTGGCCTGGCCCTGGGCGCTGACGCCGAAGCCGATCCCGAGGCCGAGGCCGACGACGGCGACGCCGGTCATCGCGATCGCGGCCGGGCCGAACACGCGGTCCTTCTTGGGCGGCGGGGTCGGCTCGAGCTGCGGCTCGGGCTGGTTCTCCTTCGGGTCCTTGGTCGGGTCGGCCTGGTCGGCCTGCGGCTGCTTCTCGCGCTCGAGCCGGGCCTTCTCCTCTTGCTCGCGCAGACGGGCGTCGAGGTTCTGGATCCGGCGCGCGAGGATCTCGCGCTCCTTCTCCGGCGCGAAGGCCCGGTACTGGTCGAGGTACTTGCGGGCGTTGGCGAAGTCGCCGAGCTTCTCGTACGAGTTGCCGATGTTGTACAGGATGTCCGGCAGCTTCGAGAGCTCGTAGCTCTCGGTGAACGCGAGGATGGCGGCCTCGTACGCGCCCTCCTTGAACAGCTGCCTGCCGTTGTTGAACAGCTCCTCGGCCCGCTTGAGCTTGGCGTCCTCGTTGTCCGCGGGGGCCGACCCCGACGAGGGCTGGGTCGTGGCGGGAGCAACGGCGACGGCGACGCTGACGATGGCTGCGAGGATCGATCCCGACATACTTCTAGAGGCGATGATAGAGGCCCTACGCCGCGCTTTGCAAGCTGGCCCGCATCCGCCGGAGGAACGGCGTCAAGAGCGGCTCCAAGCGCGCCTGCTCGTCCGGGCTCAGGTGTTTGAAGCCCCGGATCTCGCCGAAGCAGCGCGGCGAGCCGCACTTGCAAGTAAACGGCGCGACCATGTCCCACTCCGCGCTGAGGTAGTTGAACGTCACGGCCTCGCCCGGCGCGATCGCCCGCGCGGCGACGAAGCACAGCCGCTCCGCGTCGAGCGCCGCGCTCGGCTCGCACGCGTGGTTCAGGTAGTCGTCGACCTCGCCGGTGCCGGCCTGGTGGCGGCCCTCGTCGATCTGGATCGTGTGCTGCGCCCGTGTCGACGTGAAGGCGTGCGCGAGCGCGACCAGCACCTCGCCCGCCTCGATCGGCTCCCGCGCGATCACGCCGAGGCCGATGTCCCCCTGGCGCAGCTCGATCTTCGGCGACCACGAGGTATGCGCCCGCGACTGACTCTCGATAACTCCGGACTCCATCGACATCATCCCCCCCATCCTTCAAGCGAGTGTAACAGGATGCACTCGGGCGGCCGCCACCGAATCGAACTTGTGTTGCAGGCGCGGATCGCTCTGGATGAGCTCGAGGAATTGGCGTCGCTGGAGGGTCAGCAGGATGCAGGGGGTCAGCGTGCGGATCGTCGCGTTGCGTGGCGCATCATGTAGGAGCGCGACCTCCCCGAAGTGGTCGCCCTCTTGGAGCGTCGCGATCTGCTTGTCGGAGCCGTCGGGCTGGCGCTTGAGGACCGCCACCTTGCCGCGGGCGACGATGTAGAACTTCTCCACCGTCGTCTCGCCCTCGCGGATCACGGTCCGGCCCTCGGAGAAGCGCTCGCTGAGGAAGGTCCGCGCGACCGCGGCGAGCATCGTGTCGGACAGGTTGGAGAGGATCGGGATCGCGCGCAGGCGCTCGGGCTCGACCTCGGCCCGCGTGCCGTCCTCGCTGACGACGAGGCCCTGCTGCTTGTTCCACAGCCGCTTGTACAGGCCGTCGGCGGCGAGCAGCTCGCTCTGAGTGCCCTGCTCGACCAGCTTGCCGCGGTCGAACACGAGGATCACGTCGGCGTGGACGGTCGAGGCGAGGCGGTGGGTGACGGCGATGACCGTGCGGTCGCGGCCGAGCCGCTCGAGCGTGCCGTTGATCGCCGCCTCGGTCGTCGGGTCGAGCGCCGACGTCGCCTCGTCGAGCAGCAGGACCTGCGGGTCGCGGAGGATCGCCCGGGCGATCGCTACGCGCTGCCGCTGCCCGCCCGACAGCCGGCTGCCGCGCTCGCCGACGACTGTGTTGTAGCCCTCGGGCAGGCTGGCGATCAGCTCGTGGATCTCGGCCGCGCGCGCGGCCGCCTCGACCTCCTCGTCCGTGGCGGTCAGCCGGCCCATGCGGATGTTCTCGCGGATCGTCGTGTTGAACAGGAAGCTGTCCTGGAAGACGATCCCGAGCTGCCCGCGCAGCGAGTCGAAGGTCGCGGCGCGGAGATCTTGCCCGTCGAACGCGACGACCCCCTTGTTCGGGTCGTAGAACCGCGCGATCAGGGCGAGCACCGTGCTCTTGCCGGAGCCGCTGCCGCCGACGATCGACACGTTGGTGCCGCGCGGGATCCGGAAGCTGACGCCGTCGAGGTTCTTCTGCTCGCCGGTGTACGAGAAGTCGACGTCGGTGAAGGAGATCGCGTCGCGCAGCGGGGCGATCTTCTTCGCGTCGGGCCGCTCCTGGACCTGCGGCTGCGCGACCAGCAGCTCCTGGATCCGCTTGATCCCGCCGGCGGCCATCAGCAGCGGCGGCATCACGCGGGTCAGCGTCGTCACGTACGTGCTCAGGTAGCCGATCAGGATGTTGAAGGCGACCAGCGCCCCGAGCGACAGCTCGCCGTGGAAGCACTTGACCGCGCCGAACCCGAACACCGCGATCTGCAGCAGCAGGAAGGTCAGGTTGGGCGTCCGCTCGACGAGGTACGTCATCAGGTTGAAGCGGACGCTCATGCGGTAGAGCGAGCGGAGCTTGTAGCGGAACCGGCTCGTCTGCTCCGGCGCGAGCTGGAAGGCGCGGACGACCGCGTGGGCGCCGAGGTTCTCCTGCACGGTGCTGGCGATCTGCGCCTCCTCGTGGCGGACGAGGTAGCTGTCGCGCTCGGCCCGCGGCCCGAGCACCTGCGGGCCGAGGGCCGCGAACGGCAGGCCGAGCACCGTCAGCAGCGCGAGCTGCCACGAGAAGATGAACAGCAGCGTCGAGATCGTGGCGACGCCGAGGATCCCGAGGATCGATTCCGGGATCGCCAGGATCACCGCCGTCTGGACCGCGTTCAGGTCGGTCGAGAAGCGCGCGAGGATGTCGCCGACCTGCATGCGCGCGTAGAAGTCGGCCGACAGCCGCTGCAGGTGCTCGAACATCCGCAGCCGGAGGTCGTTCATCACCGCCGTGCCGAGCCGCGCGTAGAGGTAGTCGCGCATCACCGCGACCAGCGCGGCGACCGAGACCGCCGCGAACAGCCCGAGCAGCACGTTCCACAGCAGGCGCTCGTTGTGCTGGGCGATCGCCTCGTCGATCACGTACTGGAAGCTCATGCTGAACAGCACGTTGAACGCGAGGTCGATCAGCAGGCCGACGAGCAGCAGCGTCACCTCGAGGCGGTACGGCCTCAGGTAGTCGAGCAGGTAACGCAGGGCGCGGAACATGGGGCGCGAAATCGACCGGCCTGGCGGGGCCGGCGGAGCATCATGGTCGCCGCCGGCCCTTGCACGTGCAAGCGCGCGGTTAGCCCAAAAGGCGCGCCGTCCACCGCTCGAGCGCGGCGAGCCTTGCTCGCCGCCGCTCGTCGCCCGCGGACGGGCCGAGCGCCGCGCGCGTGATGCAGAAGACGTCCGAGGTGATCGCGCCGGCGCCCGGGTAGTGTTCCTCGATCGCGCCGAGCCGGATCGCCCCGACGGCGGCCAGCAGCGGCCGCGTGACGAGGTTGCGCACCGGCGCCGCGACGACGGTGGTGAACACGAGCGCGGCCCCCTGGTCGAACAGCCGGGTCAGCGCGCGCCAGGCGAGGGCCGGCGCGCACAACCTGTATTTTAGGTCAGGTAAGAGCGCGAGCTGGTCGACGTAGCCGAGCGCGAGGCCCTCGATCGCCGCGAGGCCGCTGGGCCCGAGATCGCCGCCGAGGGCGATCTGCTCGCGCCGGGCCCACACGTCGCTGCGGCGCAGCGCCGCGTCCGGCAGCGCGGTGACGAAGCCGACGACCTCGCCGCCGTCGACGAGCACGTCGACCTGCGCGCCTTCGATCAGCGCCTCGTACTGGGCCCGCGTCGACCCGAGCAGGAAGCCGCCGCGGCTGCTCGCCGGGGCCGAGGGCGCAGCGCCCGGGTCCGGGCGCATCTTGAGGCGCTCCTTGATCGCCAGCATCGCCGCGCCGTCGCCCGCCGCGCCGGGCCGGAGGCGCAGGCGCGGTCCTGGCCCCGGGGACATGTCCATCAGCGCCAGCGGGTCGGTCACGCGCGCGGCTCCCGGTCGACGAAGATCGGCCCGCGCAGCTGCTGGAGGACCGCGCCGAGGATCGTCCGCACCTTGCGGTTGCCGGCGTACTCCGGCGGCAGCTCGATCCGCCGCTTCGGCAGCAGGTACCACGGCAGCCGCGGGTCGGCGTGGTGCGTCGCGTGCTCGTTGAAGTTGAGGAGCAGCCAGGTGAAGAACCGGTTCGGCGCGAGCGAGCGGACGTTGTAGCGGATGTCGCCGCCGATCGTCGTGTCGTAGTGGTAGATGTAGATGAACAGCGAGTAGACCCACGCGAACGCGAGCGTCGGCAGGCCGAGCGCCGCCAGCCAGACCTCGGCGCCGAGCAGCCGCCAGGCGCCGAGGTGCAGCGCCGCCCCGAGCCCGAGCTCGAGCCACGCGCGCAGGCGGTGCCGCGGCCTCCAGTTCTTGAACGCCGGCGAGACCCGGCAGGCGACCTTCGTCGGCAGCAGCAGGAACAGGACCACCGAGACCAGCGAGTGGAGGTAGAACCCGCCGGCGAACACCCCGAGCAGCCACGTGAGCCAGCCCCACGCGCGCGCGGCCGCCCGCCGCGCGCCGGGCTCGGGCGGCAGCACGACGACGTCGAGGGTCGCGACCTTGGGCGCGCGCCGGTTCTGGCCGTGGTGGAACGCGTGGATCTTGCGCAGGACGACCAGCGGGGCGAGCAGCGGGGCGAGCACGACGGCGCCGGCGAGGTCGTTGAGCCGCGGGTGGTCGGGGAACAGCTTGCGGTGGGCCGCCTCGTGCCCGACCGTGTACATGCGCTCGAGCCACAGCCCGAGCGCCAGCGTCAGCGCCGCGGTCGTCCACGGCCCTGCGCCGGCCTCGGCCGCGCGCACGGCGGCCCCGACCAGCATCGCGTACACGCACGCCGTCTCGCACAGCAGCGCCGCCGAGATCCAGTTGTGGGCCGGCGAGCGCTCGCGGGCCCCGAAGATGTCCTGGCTCATCGGCCTCCCGTTGTAAGCCAATTCGCACGCGGGCGCAGGCTCCGCGGGGAGGGCGTTCGCGCGCCCGTTGACGGCCGCTCGCGACCTGTCGTACTGCTCGCGGCCGATGCTCGAAGGCACGCAGCCGCTCTGGCCCGGCCGGGCCCTCCCCGGCGCGACCGCGAGGCACGCCCGCCGCCTCGGCACCGAGCCGCGCCAGCTCGGTCGCGCGGGCCTGTTCGTCGCGCCCGTCGGCTTCGGCGCCTACCGCGTCCACGTCGAGTCGCCGATGCACCGCCAGGCGCTCGAGGAGGCGCTGCGGGCCGGCGTCAACCTGATCGACACCAGCGCCAACTACGGCGACGGCGGCAGCGAGATCCTGATCGGGCAGGTCCTCGACAACCTGTTCCACGAGCACTCGCTCGCCCGCGACGAGGTCGTGCTGGTCACCAAGGCCGGCTACCTGCAGGGCACCGCGCTCGAGCTCGCGCACGCCCGCGAGCGGCCCTACGACGAGGTCGTCCGCTACCAGGACGCCTGCTGGCACTGCCTCCACCCCGAGTTCCTCGCCGATCAGCTGGCGCTCAGCCGCGAGCGCCTGCGCGTCCAGACGATCGACGTGCTCCTGCTGCACAACCCGGAGTACTTCCTCGTCGACCGCAAGAACCGCACCGGCGAGGTCACCGCGGCCGACCGCGAGGAGTTCGACCGGCGCCTGCGGCAGGCGTTCGAGTTCCTCGAGGACGCGGTCCGCCGGGGGGAGATCGCCTGGTACGGCGTGTCGTCGAACAGCTTCGTCGTCCCGGCCCAGACCCCCGAGCACGTCTCGCTCGCCCGCGTCGTCCAGCTCGCCCGCGAGGCCGGCGGCGACGGCCACCACCTCGCCGTCGCCGAGCTGCCGCTCAACCTCTACGAGCTCGGCGCGCTGTCCGAGCTCCACGAGGGCCCCGGCGGCGCCCCCGAGTCGGTGATCGCGCTCGCCGAGCGCGAGGGCCTCGCCGTGCTGACCAACCGCCCGCTCAACGCGTTCCTCGACGACCCCGAGGACCCGCGGATGATCCGCCTGGCCGACGCGCCAGGTCCCAAGGACCAGCCGCGCGACCCCGGCCCGATCCTGCGCGAGGTCCAGCGGCTCGAGGAGCGGTGGTCGCAGGGGATCGGCGCGCGCCTGGCCGCCGACTACGGCGACGCCGTCCGCGACCTCCTGCGCTGGGGCAGCGAGCTGCAGGCCGGCCTCGAGCAGATCCGCGACCTCGGCCACTGGCTGCACCTGCGCAACAGCGTGATCTCGGCCCACGTCGCCCAGGTCGAGGCGACGCTGACGGGCACCCTCGACGACACGCTCCTGCCGGCCTTCCGCGAGTTCTGGGACGACTACGGGTCGCAGCTGCTCGCCGCGCTCGACGCGATCGAGGACGACTTCCGCGCCCGCGCTCAGGCGGTCACCGACGCGATCGGCGACCGCCTCGCCAGCGTCACCCCGCACGCCTGGCGCGGCCTGCCGCTCGCCCGCCGCGCCGTGCTGACCCTGCTCGCGCTGCCGGCCGTCACCTGCGTGCTCGTCGGCATGCGCCGCCCGGCCTACGTCCACGACATCGCCGCGATCAACACCGCCCGCCCGCGCCCCGGCGTCGGCAGCGGCCGCGTCGACCCCGACGCCCTCGTCGCCGCGTTCCGCCGCCGCACGCTGCACTGATGCGCCCGCTCCGCTCCGCCCTCGCGACCGCGTTGCGCTTCGGCCTCGGTGGGCGCGCCGGCGGCGTCGCGTCGCAGCCGGTGGACGCGCCCGAGCTCTACGAGTTCGAGAGCTGCCCGTACTGCCGCAAGGTCCGCGAGGCGCTGGTGTGGTTCGACCTCGACGTCCTCGTCCGGCCTTGCCCGCCGGGCGGCACGCGGTTCCGGCCGGGCCGCGGGCCGTTCCCGCTGCTGGTCGACGGGGGCCAGGAGATCCGCGGGTCGAGCGTGATCGTGCGGCACCTCGCCGCGCGCGCCGGCCGACCTGTCCCGTGGGCCCTGCGGCTCGGGCCGCTGGTGAACGTCACCAGCGGGCTCGCCTCGGCCGTGCTGCCGCGCGTGCGCGCCCGGGCGTCGCGGCCGCCGGAGCGCCCGCTCGAGCTGTTCGCCGACGAGACCTCGCCCGCGGCCCGCGAGCTGCGGAGCCTCCTGTGCGCGCTCGAGCTCCCGTACCGCTGGCGCACCTGCGGCCGCGGCAGCGCCACGCCGCTCGAGCTCGCGGCGCGGACCGGCGACGCGACGTTGCCGGCGCTGCTCGACCCGAACACCGGCGCCGACCTGCGCGGCGCCGCGGCCGCGGCCTCGCACCTGTCGCGCGCCTACGCCGGCTGACGCGCGCGGCGGCCCGCGCTACAGTCGCCGCGATGCCGTTCGACAGCAGCCCGCGCCCGGCGCTCGTGCCGGCGCAGCTCCCCGCCAACTTCCGCGCGATCCCCGAGCTCGACGACGGCTGGCGCGAGCCGCGGCCCGGCTTCCGCCTCGCCGACATGCGCGCCCGCGGCGAGGCGTTCGCCCGCGCCTTCCGCGGCGAGGGCCCGGTCCGCGGGTTCCGCACGCTCGACCTCCTGCCGTTCCCGTACCCGGTCGCGTTCGGCTTCTGGCAGGCCCCGCCGAACAAGGCCAAGTATCTGATGATGCGCAACCGCTGCAACCTCGTCGAGTTCGAGGACTGGAGCGGCGAGGTGCGGACGCTGCTCGTGAACCCCAGCGAGGCGGACCTGTCCGCCCGGGCAGGTTTCTTCGAGCAGGCGCGCCGCGAGCTCCTGCCGTTCCTGACCCCCGAGCTGGTCGGCCGCGCCGACGGCCCGGCGCAGCTGCTGCAGAAGCGGCTGGGCGTCGACCCGGCGAAGATCGACTACGTCACCTTCGACCACCTGCACGTGCAGGACCTCCGGCGCGGCCTCGTCGGCGAGCACGGGCGGCCGCCGCTCTACCCGAACGCGAGGCTGATCGTCAACCGCCGCGAGCTCGAGACCCTGCAGAACCTGCACCCGCTGCAGCGCCCGTGGTGGATCGCCGAGGCGCTCGACGGCGTCCCGCCGGACCGCCTGATCATCGTCGACGGCTCCGTCTCGCTCGGCCGCGGCCTCGCGCTGGTGTGGACCCCGGGGCACACGCTCGGCAACCACTCGATCGTGTTCCACGCGCCGGGCCGCGGCGTGTTCGCGATCTCGGAGAACGGCATCACCCCCGAGAGCTACCTGCCGCGCGCCTCCGGCCTCCGCAGCCTGCGCGAGCACGCGGTCAAGTACGGCGTCGAGGTGATCCTGAACGGCAACGCGCTCGAGAGCGCGATGTCGCAGTACACCTCGATGGTGCTCGAGAAGGCGATCGTCGACCGCGGCGACGCCGGCGGCGAGGTCCCGAACATCTACTGCTCGTCGCCCTTCGTCCGCTCGCCGCTCGCCTGGGGGATCGGGCCGAAGTACACGATCGCGCCGATCAACACCGGCGCGATCGTCAGGAGCCTGGCCTAGAGGACAGCCATGGCGAGCCTGCAGAGCCACATCCTCTACCAGATGATCAAGCTGTGGCGCCGCCGCCACCCGGGCCTGCGCGTCGGCCCGGACAGCTACCGCGGGATCCGCCGCGTGCTCGAGGGCGCCGCCGCGCGCGTCCGCCTGCCGCCCGACGTCCACCTCGAGCCGACCGACGCCGGCGGCGTCCCGGGCGAGTGGGTGACCGCCCCGGGCGCGCGCGCCGACCGGGTCCTGCTGTACCTCCACGGCGGCGGCTACGTCGCCGGCTCGCCGGCCTCGCACCGGGCGATGACCGCCGCGATCAGCCGGGCCGCGCGCGTCCGCGTGCTGGCGATCGACTACCGCCTTGCCCCCGAGCACCCGTTCCCGGCCGCGCTCGACGACGCGGTCGCGGCCTACGCCTGGCTCTTGGAGCAGGGTTACAGGGCCAGGTCGATGGCGATCGGCGGCGACTCGGCGGGCGGCGGCCTGACCGCGGCGACGCTGGTCCGCCTGCGCGACGAGGGCCGGCCGCTGCCGGCCGCGGGGTTCATGTTCTCGCCGTGGGCCGACCTCGCGGGCACCGGCGAGTCGGTGAAGTCGCGGGCCAGGCTCGACCCGATGATCGTCGGCGACCTCGCGCTGTTCGGCAAGTTCTATGTCGGCCCGGGCGGCGACCCGTGCCACCCGCTGATCTCGCCGATCCACGCCGACCTGCGCGGCCTGCCGCCGCTGCTGATCCAGGTCGGCACTCACGAGGTCCTGCACGACGACGCGGTCCGGCTGGCCGAGCGCGTGCGGGCGGCCCAGGGGCGGGTCGAGCTCGACGTCTGGGACGGCATGATCCACGTGTTCCAGGCCTTCCCGAGCTTCTTGCCGGAGGCGCGGCGGGCGATCGGCCGGATCGGCGAGTTCTTGCGGGCCGAGCTGGGCTGAGTCATCGTCGCGGGCGATGCACAGCGTCACCGGTCGCCTCGGCGGCGCCGCCTACACCCTCGTCCGCGCCGACTGCCTCGCGTGGATGGACGCGCGCGCGGCCTGCTCGGTCCACGCGATCGTCACCGACCCGCCGTACGGCCTCAAGGAGTACACCGACGGCGAGACGGCGAAGCTGCGGCGCGGCCGCGGCGGGGTCTGGCGGATCCCGCCGAAGCTCGGCGGCCACCCGCGCAGCCCGCTGCCGCGCTTCACCGTGCTGACCGAGGCCGAACGGGCCGAGCTGCAGCGGTTCTTCCTCGCGCTCGCCGAGCGGGCGATGCGCGTCCTCGTGCCCGGAGGACATGTCCTCGTCGCCAGCAACCCGCTGCTGTCGCACCTGGTGTACCTGCCGTTCGTCGCCGCCGGGTTCGAGAAGCGCGGCGAGGTGATCCGGCTGGTCCAGACCCTGCGCGGCGGCGACCGGCCGAAGAACGCCCACGAGGAGTTCGCCGAGGTGTCGGTGATGCCGCGCTCGGCGTGGGAGCCGTGGGGCCTGTTCCGCAAGCCGTGCGAGGGCCGGGTGCAGGACAACCTGCGCAAGTGGGGCACCGGCGGGCTGCGGCGGCTCTCGGCGACGGCGCCGTTTAGCGACGTGATCGCCTCGGCGCCGACGCGGCCGGAGGAGCGGGCCCTCGCGCCGCACCCGTCGCTCAAGCCGCAGGCGTTCATGCGCCAGCTGGTCCGCGCCGCGCTGCCGCTCGGCCGCGGCGTCGTGCTCGACCCGTTCATGGGCGGCGGCTCGACGATCGCGGCCGCCTGCGCCGTCGGCTACGAGAGCGTCGGCGTCGAGCGCGACCCCGAGTTCTTCGCGCTCGCCGAGCGGGCGATCCCGCGGCTGTATGGCCTCGGGGACAGGTCAGGCCGGCGCGTCACGGCTCGTTCGCGGGCGGCTCGTCCGGGCCTGGCGGGATGAGCCCGAGCGCGCGCATCGAGGCGCAGCCGCCGTCGGTGACGATCATGTGATCGACGACGGGGATCCCCATCAGCCACCCGCTCTCGACCAGGCGGTGGGTCAGCGCGAGGTCGCACTCGCTCGGGCGCAGCTCGCCGCTCGGGTGGTTGTGCACGAGGATCACCGAGTGCGCGCCGGCCTGGATCAGCGGGCGGAACACCTCGCGCGGGTGGACCTGCACGTGTGCGACGCTGCCGAGCCCGACCTCCTTGATCAGGCGGATCCGCTGGCGGCTGTCGAGGCCGATGATCATGAACACCTCCTGCGTGCGCCCGCGCAGGTGCGCGGACACGAACCGGCGGACGTCGTCGGCGCCGCGGACCGCGGCGTCGACCGGCAGCTGCAGCTGGCCGATCCGCCGGGCCAGCTCGACCGCGGCGCACACGGCGGTCGCCGACGCCTCGCCGATCCCCGGCGCCTCCGCGAGCTCCTGCGGCACGCAGCGCAAGAGGCCCGACAGCCCGCCGACCCGCTGCAACAGGGCCAGCGCGCGCTGCTCGGCCTTGCCGCCGCCGAGCAGCAGCGCCACCAGGTCGATGTTGCTCAGCACCGCCGGCCCGAACGCGTACATGCGCTCGCGCGGGCGCTCGATCGGCTGCGACCGGGTCTCGAACTCCGACAGATCCACGTTGTACTCGACGCTCCCTGGGGACATGTCCTCGAGGTGTTCAAGCGGCGTGCCAGGCGAGAACACTCGGGTTTCCCGCGCGTCCGGCCGCGGCGCGTCCCGCCGGTGGGCCGCGCCGGCCGGTCCGCGTCCGGTCCGCGGGCCAGGTCCTTAAAGACCTGTCTCTTCAGGCATCTCAATGCGCCGGGCCGCGAGCGCGGCGGTCAGGCGCAGCAGCTCCTCGGCGACGCGCTCGGCCTGGGCGACGCGCTCGGCCGCGGGGGCGGCCAGGGCCGAGCCCTCGAGCGCGCGGGCCAGCGCGACCGCCCGGCCGGCGCTGAACATCGCGGCGGTGCCGGCGGCGCGGTGGGCCGCCCGGCGCAGCGCCTCGGGGTCGTTCGCCGCGGCGTCGCGCAGCGCCGCGGCGAGCATCGGCGCCTCCTCGCGGGCCATGTCGATCAGCCGCGCGAGCAGCGGCTGCGAGCCGCCGACGCGCTCGAGCACGGCGCTCCAGTCGTCGACGCTCGGCGCGAGCGGGGCCTCGGCCGGCGGACCGGCGCGCTCGGGCCCGGCGATCGCCGCCAGCGCGGCCTCGAGGTCGGCGAGCTGCAGCGGCTTGGTCAGGAACGCGTCCATGCCGCCCTCGAGGCTGCGCGCGCGGTCGGCCTCGGTCGCGCGGGCGGTCATCGCGATCACGGGCAGCCGCCGCACGCCCGGGTCGGCGTGCGCGCGGATCGCCGCGGTCGCCTCCCAGCCGTCCATCCCGGGCATCTGCACGTCCATCAGCACCACGTCGAAGCGCAGCTGGCCGACCGCCGCGACCGCGGCCGCGCCGTCGCCGACGACCGTCACCTGGTGGCCGGCGCGCTGCAGCATCTCGGCGGCGACGAGCTGGTTGATCCGGTTGTCCTCGGCGAGCAAGATCTGCAGCGGGCGCGACGCGTCGACCCGGGGCGGGCCCGGGGCGGCCGGCTCGGCGCGCGGCTCGCTCGCGCCGGCGAACTCGGCCTCGAACGCGAACGTGCTGCCGACGCCGACGGCGCTGTCGACCGTGATCGCGCCGCCCATCAGCCGCACGAGCCGGCTGGCGATCGTCAGCCCGAGGCCGGTGCCGCCGAAGCGGCGGGTCGTCGACGGGTCGGCCTGCTCGAACGGGGCGAAGATCGCCGCGAGGCGGTCGGGCGGGATCCCGATCCCGGTGTCGCGGACGACGAAGCGCAGGCGGACGCGCTCGCCGAGGTCGGCCGCGGCGACCTCGACGGCGACCTCGCCGTGCTCGGTGAACTTGATCGCGTTGCCGATCAGGTTGACGAGCACCTGGCGCAGTCGGTCGGGGTCGCCGACGAGCAGCGCCGGCGCGGCCGCGGCGACCTCGAGGCGCAGGCCGAGGCCCTGCTGCTCGGCGCGCGGGCGCAGCACCTCGATCGTCCGCCGCAGCTCGGCGCGCAGGTCGAACGGCACCGGCGTCAGCTCGAGCTTGCCGGCCTCGATCTTGGCGACGTCGAGCAGGTCGTTGATCACCGCCAGCAGCGAGCGGGCCGAGTCCTGGATCACGGTCAGGCGCTCGCGGTGGCGCGGCGCCGGGTCGTCGCGCAGCGCGAGCTCGACCATGCCGAGGATCCCGTTCATCGGCGTGCGGATCTCGTGGCTGACGTGCGCGAGGAACTCGCTCTTGGCCCGGCTCGCCGCCTCGGCCGCGGCGACGGCGGTCCGCAGCGCGTCCTCCTGCTGCTTGCGCGCGCTGATGTCGGTCTGGGTGCAGATCAGCCGCCGCGGCCGCCCGTCGGGCTCGCGCGCGACCACCCGCCCGCGCCCGAGCACCCAGCGGTGGCCGCCGTCGGCCGCGCGGACGCGGTACTCGCAGCGGAACAGGGCTGACTCTCCGGACAGGTGCTCCTGCAGCGCGGCGTGGAACGCGGCGCGGTCGTCCGGGTGGACCGCGCGGTCGAGCTCGGTCGCCGGGTAGGTCGCGGTCGGGGCCGCGCGGCCGCGCGTGAAGTAGATCCGGCCGGCCGCGACGTCCCAGTCCCACAGCTCGTCGCCGGCGGCCTCGAGCGCGAGCTGCAGCCGCTCCTCGCTGTCGGTCAGGCGCAGCTCGGCGAACTTGCGCTGCGAGATGTCGCGGGTGGTGATCGCCACGCCGTCGCCGACGCGGACCGCCTGGTGGCGCAGCCAGCGGGCGCCGGGCAGCGTGTGGGCGGCGATCTGGAACTCCTCGTCGAGCGTCTCGCCGGTGACGACGACCTGCGCGTACTTGGCGATGAACGGGGCGATCGCCGCCGGCTCGGCGAAGCTCGACAGCCGCGTGCCGGCGAGCGCCTCGCGCGGCAGCCCGAACAGCGCCTCGGTGCGCGGGTTGGACTCGACGACCACGAAGTCGACGATCGAACCCGACGCGTCGCGGACCGCCTCGGCGAGCACGATCGAGTCGAGGCTGCTCTGCAGCGTCCCGCGCAGCCGCTCGTCGAGGCGCCGGGCCTCGGTGACGTCGCGCAGCAGCCCGACCCACCCGCTGATCTCGTCGCCGGCGCCGCGGACCGGCGAGACGACGCAGTCGATCGTCAGGCGCGAGCCGTCGGCGCGGGGCACCGACCAGCGCTGCTCGTCGGAGCCGCGCGCGTGGGCCCGCAGGGTGAACACCTCGAGCCCCGCGACCGGGCGCCCGACCTCGGCCGCGAGCGCCTCGGCGCGGGCGGTCGCCTCCGCTTGGTCGAACGGCAGCACCGCCGAGAATTCGCGCCCGAGCGCCGCGGCGGCCGGCACGCCGAAGTTCCGCGCGGCGCCGTCATTGAAGAGCGTGACGATCCCCGCGGTGTCGACCGCGACCAGCCCGACCGCGGCCGAGCCCTCGAGCACCCGCGCGAGGTCGGCGTGAAAGCGCCCCTGCGACGGCCGTAGCACCAGCCACGCGGCCTCGCCCGAGCGCCGCAGCCGGGCCTCGAACGCGAGCCTGCGCCCGCCCGCGGCGGTCAGCGCGATCGCGCCGCGGACCCCGGGCTCGCCGGCGATGGTCCGCGCGAGCATGGCGCGGAGGAGCGCGCGCGTCTCGGGCGCCGCGGCCTCGAGCAGGTTCGCGGACCCGACCTGGCCTTCGGGCCACCCGAGCGCGTCCCGCAGCGCGCGGCTGCAGGCGAGGACGCGCCCGTCGGCCGCCACTCCGGCGATCGGCAGGTCCGCCTCGTCGAGCAGATCGCAAAATTGGAGCCCGTCGTCCATGCTGGCTCACTCGGCGCGTCCGTCATGAGACCACGCATGTCGAACTCCGGCAACCGACGCGCAGCCATGACCGAGCGCACGCCCCGGGCGGGGCCGAGGAGCGACGCGCGGGGCGGCCGGCGCGCCCGGGGACGGGAGCCGGAAGAAACGCAGTTCGTCCGCGCCGCGTCGATCGTGCGTGGTACAGTCGCCGTCCGTGACGACGACCCGCCTGGCCCTCGCGTTGGCATGCACCGCCCTGGGGGCGGCGGGTTGTACCGCCCCCGCGCCGGTCGCCTCGGCGCCCCAGCCGAAGGCGACCGCGACCGCGACCGCGCCGTCGAACGGCTACGGCGACGCGATCGCGTGGCGCGGCCTGTCCGAAGGTTTCACCGAGGCGGCCGCGCAGGGCAAGCCGATCATGCTGCTCGTGCACGCCTCGTGGTGCCCGCGCTGCAAGGCGCTGCAGCCGACCTTCTCCGAGCAGGCGCTCGTCGACCTGTCGGCCGACTTCGTGATGATCAACGTCGACCAGGACCGCGAGCCCGACAGCCTCCAGCACTCGCCCGACGGCCAGTACATCCCGCGGGTCGTCTTCTTCGACGCGTCGGGCAAGCTCGACCCCGAGCTCGTCAACCCCAAACGCACCCGCTACAAGTACTTCTACACTCCGCACGACGACCTCGTCGGCACGATGCGACGAGCCCTCGAACGCCATGGCAAATCCTGACCCGCGCCGCCGCACCCTCGTGCTCGGCCTCGGCGCGTGCGCCCTCGCGCTCGCCGGGGCGCTCGCCCTGCGCACCGCCGCCGCGGCCCGCCCCGACCACCTCGACGTCGCCGACATCCGCCCCGGGATGAAGGGCCACGCGGTGACCGTGTTCTCCGGCTCGGGCACCGACCGCTTCGAGATCGAGGTGATCGACGTCGTCCGCGACTACCTGCCGCGCCAGGACGCGATCCTGTTCCGCTCGAACGACCCGCGGATGGTCCACTCCGGGATCGTCGGCGGCATGAGCGGCAGCCCGATCTACATCGACGGCAAGCTGGTCGGCGCGCTCGCCTACGGCTACCGCTTCAACAAGGACCCGATCGGCGGGATCACCCCGATCAGCAATATGCTCGCCGTCGGCGACCTGCCCTTTCGGCCAGACGTGCTCCCGCAGAACAAGGTCCGCGGGCGGGCGCGCCCCGGCGCCGCCGGGTGGGCCGACGCGATGCTCGGCCTCGAGACCTCGCCGCTGCCGCCGCGGCGCCGCCCCGACGAGCTGACCCCGCAAGGCGGGCTCGCCCCGCTCGGCGCGCCGATGTCGGTCAGCGGCCTCGGGACCGTCGCGACCCGCTGGCTCGCCGACAGCCTCGGCATGATCCCGGCGCGCGGCGGCAGCGGCGGCCAGGCCGACGCCGGCCCGCCGCCGGCGAAGACCTGGCAGCCCGGCGACTCGGTGTCGGTCGTCTTGATCCGCGGCGACAACTCGGTCGCGCCCAACGGCACGGTGACGTGGGTCGGCGGCAAGCAGGGCGAGAAGCTGCTCGCGTTCGGCCACGAGATGCTGGGCGCCGGCCCGAGCAACCTGCCGATCGCCGACGCGCGGGTCCACGTGATCATCCCGAGCGTCGAGCGCTCGGTCAAGCTGTCGAGCCCGCTGCACGTCCGCGGCGCGATGATCCAGGACCGCCAGGCGGCGATCTCGCTGCGCACCGACCTCCAGGCGCCGATGATCCCGGTGACGACCGAGCTGCGCGCGCCGGAGGCCGGCATGCCGCCGCGCGTGTACGACAGCGAGGTCGCGGTCGGCGTCGACCTGACGCCGTCGCTCGCCGCGAGCCTCCTGGTCGACGCGCTCAGCGAGGGCGCGACCGACGGCACCGAGGTGTTCGTCGAGGTCGTCCACGAGCTCGCGGTGACGACCCGCAAGGGCCCACGGACCGTCAAGATCCGCCAGGAGGAGTTCTTCCCCGGCGGCCTCGACCTGCGCACGGTCGGACGCGGCCGCGGCGCGCTGATCCTGTCCGCGCTGCTCAACAACGACTTCGAGGTCGCCCAGATCCGGTCGATCAAGCAGACCGCGACGGTCCGCTACGACGCGCCGGTCGACACGCTCGAGCGCGTGCGCCTGGTCGACACCGAGGTCCACGCCGGCGACCTCGTCACGCTCGAGCTGCAGCTGCGCGACTACAAGGGGGCGACCCGCCGCGAGTCGCTCGCGCTGCGCGTCCCCGACGACGCCGCCGGGCAGGACATCCAGATCGAGGTCACCGGCGGCGACAACGTCCGCCCGCCGCGGCCGATGCCGAATTCGCTCGACGACCTGATCGACAACCTCGAGGACGCCTACCCGCCGCGCAGCCTGGTGGCGACGATCTACCGCGAGGCCGAGGGCCTGTCGACGCGCCACGGCCTCCTCGCCGAGCTCCCCGCGAGCGTGCTCGAGACGCTCGCCCACCGCGGGGAGACCACCGACCCGGTCCGCTTCAAGCAGATGGCCCGCCGCGTGATCCCGACCGCCTCGCTGATCGAGGGCGAGCACGCGCTCAAGATCAGCGTCCAGCCGCGCCGCAGCTTCGCCGACAGCCCATGACCATGCCTGTCCCTCCGCACATGTCCTTCAACAAGAACCTCGCGCTCGGCCTCGCCGCGCTGCTCGCCCTCGCGCCGGGCACGGCCGGGGCCGGCGGCACGCGCACGTTCCGCGTCGGCGACTACGACGACTTCGACGCCGGCGAGGCCGAGGGCGCGGCGATCGAGGGCTCGGGCAAGGTGACGGTCGGCCTGGTGCCGGCGCGCGGCGAGGTCAAGGCGGCGGCGAGCGTGTTCACCTGCCTCGCCGACGGCAAGGACAGGGCGGCGGCGTACCTGGGCACGGCCGACGCCGCGGCGGTGCAGCGGGTCAAGGTCGCCGGCAAGGAGTCGACGCCGCAGGCCGACAAGCTGGCCGAGCTGCCGGGCGCGGTCGTCTCGGCGCTCGCGCAGCTGCCGGGCGGCGACCTCGTCGCCGCGACCCTGCCCGGCGGCACGATCCACCGGATCGACGCCAGGGGCAAGGTCAGCGAGTTCGCGGCGCTCAAGGTCGACCAGATCTGGGCGCTCGTGCCGCACGAGGGTCGCCTGCTCGTCGGGACAGGTCCCAAGGGCGAGCTGTTCTCGCTCGACCTCCAGGGCAAGGACCCGAAGGTCGTGCTCGACTCCGACGAGAAGGACATCCTCGCGGTCCTGCCGGTCGGCAAGGAGGTCGTCGTCGGCACCTCGCCCGGCGCCAAGCTGCTGCAGGTCGCCTCCGCGGTCGACGGCGAGCTGCTGCACGACTTCTCCGGCGACGAGGTCCGCGCGCTCGCGCTGGTCGACGGCGGCCTGGTCGCCGCCGTCAACGACTTCTCCGACCGCGGCCTGTCGTCGGTCCAGGCGCTGACCAAGACGCTCAACCGCACCAGCCTGATCGGCCAGGCGCCCGAGGGCAGCCTCGACGCGACCGGCCCGGGCGCACCTCAGTCGTCGGCCGACCTGTTCTTCGTCGCCCTCGGCCCCGGCCGCGACCTCGCGCGCGCGGCCGAGGCGACCTGGGAGACCTGGCTGCACCGCGACAAGCAGTACTTCACCGCGCTGCTGGCCGCGAGCGGCGGCAAGGCGCCCGAGGTGCTGGTCGCCTCGTCGCACCAGGGCAAGGTCTACCGCGTCCGCGGCCGCCGCGACGTCGCCACCGTCGCCGACTTCGAGGAGCGCCAGGCGACCGCGCTGTGCCGCCTCGGCGACGGCGCGGTGCTCGCGGCCGCCGGCGACGGCGCGGCCGTCTACCGGCTCGCGGCGGCACCTGCCCAAAAGGCCAGGTACCGGACCAAGGTGTTCGACGCCCGCCAGCCGTCGGCGTTCGGCGCGGTGTACCTGCGCGGCGCCGGGTCGCTGAGCCTGCGCGCGCGCTCGGGCCCGAGCGAGGCCCCGGACAAGCGCTGGAGCGAGTGGAAGCCGGTCGCGCTGAAGAAGGAGGGCGACGCGCTGACCGGCGCGCTCGCGCTGCCGGTCCGCCGGTTCGTCGAGCTCGAGGTGACGCTCGCGCCGGGCGGCGAGCTGCGCGACCTCCAGCTGTTCTACGCGCCGGAGAACCTCGCGCCGCTGGTCGCCTCGATCGACGTCGCCCGCCCCGACTTCGACCTCGAGGACGACGACGAGCCCGACCCGAAGCTGACGATCAAGTGGAAGGCCGAGGCGCGCGACGACGACGAGCTGGTCTACGAGGTCCGCGTCCGCCCCGAGGGCGGCGACGACCGGCAGTGGATCTCGCTCAACGGTCCCGACCCGGTGACCAAGAAAGAGTACAAGTGGGACCTCGCCAGCGTGCCCGACGGCGTCTACGAGGCCCAGGTGATCGCCAGCGACGAGCCGAGCAACGGGGTCGCCCGCGCCGCCCGCGACGAGGTCGTGTCGGCCCCGTTCGTCATCGACCACAAGCGCCCGGCGATCGAGAACGTCAAGGTCGCCGGCCGCACGATCACCGGCACCGCGGTCGACGAGGGCGGCTATGTCCACGACGTCGCGTTCAGCGTCGACGGCGGCCCGTTCCGCGCCGCGAGCCCGAGCGACGGCCTGTTCGACACCGGCCGCGAGGGCTTCCAGCTGGTGCTCCCCGAGCCGCTCGCCCCCGGCAAGCACCGCGTCGTCCTCCGCGCCCGCGACTCGTTCGGCAACCTCGGCACGCTCGCGGTGATCGCCGACAAGTAGGGACCCGAGCCCCGCCGCGGCTGGCTACATGCCGCGGAGTGGGACGCTCACCTCACGGCCGAGCCCGGGGGCCCGCCGGCTGCCGGCGATCCTGCCGGTCGACGCGAACGACATCGCCGAGGTGTTCCAGCCGCTCTGACGCGGCGAAACACCCCGGCGACGGGGTCCGAGCCGTACGGGCTCTTCAGGCCTTGGCGGCGACCGGCGAGGTCTTCTTGGCCTCGGCCTTGGTCTTGCGGGCCAGGCTGGCGTGCATGTCGAGCAGGCGGGGGACGGACAGCTTGGCGAGCGCGGCCTTGAAGTCGTTGTCCTTCGCCTGGTTCTTGAGCAGCGCGATCGTGTCGACGACCTGCTGGACGCCGCCGAGCTCCTTGAGCTTCTCGCCGAGCTTGGCGAGGCGCAGCAGCTTGCTGTTGGCGACGTACTTCAGGCGCTTCTTGTAGTCCTCGGCGGACTCGCCGGCGAACGACGTGGGCAGCAGGTCGGCGACCTTGGCGACGAGCTGCTCCTTCGAGCCGAACAGCTTGTTGACGTTTTGCAGGGGAGAGTTCTTGGGCACGGTGAGGTCCTCCTCGATGTTCGCCGCCATCAGCAGCTACGAAGGGGCAAAATGAATGCGGCCCAGCCGGATGGCTGGGCCGCAAAGCTTTAGAGGATCCGGCGCGCGAACGCAAGGCCGCGGGGGCCGGTTCACGCGGGGCTGCTCACGGAGCGCCCGCCGGGGCACCCTCGGCCGGGGGCGCGGCCGGCGGGGGCGCGGCCGGCTCGGGCATCGCGCCACCACCCATGCCGCCGCCGCCGAACGGCAGGCCGCCGCCGCCCGCGAGGGCGCCGAGCTTCTCCTGCGCGGTCTTGAGGTCGGCGTCGCTCATCTTCATCTCGAAGCTGATAACGTTGCCCTTGGCGTCGATCTTGACGCTGTCGGCGACCGACGGGGGCAGGCCGACCATGCCGAGGCCCATCTTCGCCATCGGCATGTTCTCGTCGGCCTTCTTCTTGAGGTCGGCGGCCTGCTCCGGCGCGCCGAGGCCCGCCGCCAGCTTGACCGCGAGGCCGCTGCCGAGGTCGACCGAGCCCGAGAAGTCCTTGACGTCGATGCCGGCCTGGCCCTTCGCCATGCCCGCGACCTGCTCCGGCGCGAGGCCGGCGAACCAGATGTGGTTGCTCTGGTCGGCGCGCGCGAACAGGTCCTTGTTGGCGCCGTCCTGCGCCGACTTGCCCTTGCCGTCGATCAGCTCCTTGACCTTGTCGGCCCAGGGCTTGCTCGCGACGACGATCGTGCGGTTGTCGACGATGAAGCCGGTGCCGTCGTCCATCTTGAGGGTCTTCTTGCCGCCCTCGTCGGCGATCGTGAACGGGGCCTTGCCGCCGTTCTTCTCCTTGGCCTTGTCCGAGATGCAGGTCAGGTTCTTCTCGTCGCCGAGGCCGTCGCCCGTCAGCACGACCGAGAAGCCGTCCTTCGCGTCGGTCCCGAACAGCACCGAGCTCAGCACCTTCTCCGGGTCGAGGTTGCAGGCCTTGGCCGCCTCGGTCATCTCCTTGTACTCGCGCTGGGACTCGAACTGGGACTTGTTGTCGGTGTACAGCTTGGACTTCATCAGGCCAGCGACATCGACGCCCACCAGAATGGTCGCCTGCTCAGGGATCAGCTTGCCGCCGGCCGCGCTCGCCCCGCCGCCTTTGCACGCGGGGAGAGTCAGAAGCGCCGTGGCAGCGAGGGTCGTGAAGATCGTCCGCTTCATAGCCGGGCACTTATACGGCCCCGTTTTCGCCCCGGCAACAAAAAAACCCGGATGAGGGCCGGGCAAGCATGTGTCTTTCCGCCGGTCCGCGCGCAGGGATCCGATTGCCCAATTCGTTCGCGCGGCCGTACGCTCCCACCACCGCTCGCGGCTCCCCGCCGCGCCGGCCAAGGAACCCTTCATGGCGTGGAAGCGCTTCCTGTTCAAGGACCAAACAGTGTTCGTCCGCGTGCTCTCGAGCGGCAAGCCGATCGTTCACCGCGGGCGGATCGAGATGCGCTACCGGATGGGCGCCTCGAAGTCGTACCGCGCGACTCCGGACGGGATCGTCGAGATCCCCGACGACCACGAGGTCATCTCCGACGACGCGTTCTCGGGGACCCCGGCCCCCACGGCGACCGTGCAGGCCGTCCGCGAGGAGCCGAGCCGCGCCGCGACCGACGCGACGATCATCATCCACACCGACGGCGCGTGCAGCGGCAACCCCGGCCCGGCCGGCATCGGCGTGCTGATCGAGCGCGGCGACGAGGCGGTCGAGCACAGCGAGTTCATCGGCGAGGCGACCAACAACGTCGCCGAGCTGACGGCGATCCTGCGCGCGCTCGAGATGCTGCGCCCGGAGGACAAGGACGCGCACGTGCTGCTCTACACCGACAGCGGGTGGAGCCTCGGCGTCCTCATCGGCGGCTGGAAGGCCAAGGCCAACCTCGAGCTGATCCAGCAGATCAAGGAGCGCCTCGCGCAGCACCCCGGCGTCGAGCTGCTCAAGGTCCGCGGCCACGCCGGCCAGCCCGGCAACGAGGAGGCGGACGAGCTGGCGACGATGGCGGTCCGCCGCGAGGCGTCTAGGACGCGAACGCGGAAGCGATCGAAGTCGCCCCCCCTCGCGCCGTGAGCAGCGCGCGCAGGCGGTCGAGCCGGGCCGCGAGCGGGCTCCGCAGCTCCGGCTGGCGCGCGCGCAGCTCCGGCGCGATCGCGTCCTGCTCGGGGTCGGCGAGGTCGAGCGCGTGCAGCTCGAGGTGCAGCGAGTCGAGCGACAGCGCCTCGCGATAGAGGAGCCCGCCGCGGAGCACGAAGGTGCCGACCATCGGCAGGCGCAGCGCCCGGCTGACGCTGATCGGGACCTCCCACAGGCCGACCTTCGGCAGGTAGTGCGGGCGCGTCGGCCCGACGAAGCTCGCCAGCCCGCGCGCCCGCGCGTGCGAGCGCCGGCCGCGGAGCCGGATCCACGCCATCGCCGCGAGCTTGCCCGCGTAGTAGGCGGGCGACGGCAAGGTCGAGCTGTCGTAGCGGTAGCCGAGCGCGCCGACCTGCTGCAGGAGCAGCTCGTCGTGCGTGTAGCCCGGCGCGCGGAAGCCCTTCGGCGCGGCGCCGAGCCGGCGCAGCAGCGCGTCGCAGCGGCGCAGGTCCTGGTAGATCTGTCCCGCGGGCCAGTCGACGAGGTCGTAGGCGTGGCTGTAGCTGTGGTTGCCGAGCTCGTGGCCCGACTGGGCGGCGAGCGACAGGAACGCCGCGCCGTGGCCGGGCCCCTGCATGTCGCGCTCGAGGTCGCGGCCGACCACGAAGAAGGTCGCGCGCACGCCGAGCTCGCCGAACAGCTTGAGGAAGCGCGGCAGGCAGCGCTCGAGCGCCACGCCGGCCTGCTCCGGCGCGGGCGGCGGCAGGCCGTGGATCGCGTGGTAGCAGGCGAGGTCGTCGAGGTCGACGCTGACGATCGTGCCGCGGTACTCGCTCATCGCTCCTCCTTCGCGGGCGCGCGCGGGCCGATGCCGAGGTGGATCGCGGCGATCAGGCGGGCGAGGTTGCCGAGCACGCGCGGGACGCGGCGCGCGAGGTGGATCGACGGCGCGCGCTTCTCGGCCAGCTCGACGGGGATCTCGGTCATCGGCACGCCCTCGCGTTGGGCCCGGATCACCAGCTCCGAGGCGAACACATCATGGCCGACGATGCAGCGCCGGGCCACCGGCAAGAGCGCCGCGCGGCGGAACGCCTTGAGGCCGTGGGTGTCGGTGCCGCGGTAGCCGAGGGTGACGCGCAGGAGGCCGTTGTAGGCCCGGGTCGCGGCGCGCCGGCCGAGCGGGCGTCGGTCGTGGGCGCCGGGCATCGCCTTCGAGCCGACGACGAGGTCGGCCGCGCCGGCGCGCAGCAGCGCGAGCGCGCGCCGGTGGAAGTCGAGGTCGCACAGGTCGATCTCCTCGCACAGCACGAAGCGCCCGCGGGCCCGCTCGATCCCCATCCGCAGGGCGGCGCCGTAGTTCGGGGTCGGGCAGGAGAACCAGCGGATCCGGGGATCCGCGGCTGCGAGCTCGGCCGCGAGCGCGCGGGTGCGGTCGCGGCTGCCGTTCTCGGCGAGCCAGATCTCGAAGTCCCAGCCCTCGGCCGCGAGCCCGGCGCGCAGGCCGTCGACGCTCTCGGCGAGGATCGCCTCCTCGTTGTAGACCGGGATCACGACGCTGATCTCGGGCGCGGCGGTCATGCGCGGGTCTCCTCGAGGACATGTCCCGAAGCCCAGGCGGCCGCGTCGCGGCCGGCGATCAGGCAGTCCTCCATGCCGTTGTAGGTCCAGCCGCCGTAGCGGCCGCAGCTCAGGATCGCCTGGCCTGCGAGCCAGCCGAGGATCGTCGCGCGCGCGCGCTCCCAGGCGGCGTCGAACACGACGTAGGCGTGCTCGACCTCGCGGGCCTCGATGAACTGGACGTCCTCGGCGGCGCCGAGCGCCCCGAGCTCGACCAGGCCGGCGAGGACCGCCGGGAGGTCGATCGGACCTGCGCGATCGGTCAGCTCGACGTAGAGGCTCGCGCAGCCGGGCGGGGCCGTGCGCGCGGCGGCGTTCGAGTACACACCGACGCGGAAGAACGGCAGCCGCGGCTCGGGCACGTAGACCCAGTGCCAGTCGGCGGGCACGCGGGCCCGGACGGCGACGTCGAGCCAGCGCCAGCGGATGTGCCGCAGCTGCGCGGCGGCCTCGCGCACGGCCGGCGGGGCGGACGGGATCCGCGTGACGAGCTCGGGCAGCGGGATCGTCGACACGAGCGCGGCGTAGGGCTGCCAGTCGGGCCGGGCCGTGAGCTTGATCCGCCGGCCGGCGACGTCGACCTCGTCGACGTCGCAGCCGAGCTGCAGGTCGACCGCGGGCCGCGAGGCGAGCGCCGCGCGCAATCGCTCGGGCACGTGGTCGATGCCGCCGGCGGTCGGATAGACGAAGCGGGCGTTGTAGCCGAGGCCCTCCTGGGCGAGGCCGATCGCGCCGCCGATCACCTGCGCCGTGTCGGGCACCGGGATGTAGCGCGAGACCCACGCGGCGGTCAGCGCGTCGAGGTGCTCGCCCCACAGCTTGCGGTTGTACGGGACGAAGAAGTGGCGGGCGATCCCCGCGCCGAAGCGGGCCTCGGCGAAGCCGACGAAGCTGGTCGGCTCGGGCGCGCCGCGGGCCGCCCGCTCGCGCGCCGCGACGTAGCCGACGAGGCACTCCTGCACCACCTCGAGCGGCAGGCCGTGCAGGTTGGCCTGGAACGGGTACGGCAGCAGCGCGCCGTGGCTGTACACCCGCGTCCGCCGCTCGACGGTGGCGAGCTCGCCCGGAGAGAACAGACCCTCGACCATCGCCCGGATCGCCGGGTCGCGCAGGTGCAGCCAGTGCCCGGTGACGTCGAAGGTGAAGCCGTCGCGGCGGACGCTGCGGGCGTGGCCGCCGACGCGGTCCGCTCGCTCGACCAGCAGCACCGGGCCCCGCGCATGCCAGGCCGCCGAGAGGCCGGTCAGGCCGGCTCCCAGCACGACGAGCGGGGCTCGCGGAGGCACGGACATGGGCGGCGGTTGTAGCAGGTCTCGCGCGGCCGCGGCGGACCCGAGCACTCGGCGATGGACACGCGATCCGACGGCCGGCACACTCTCCGGGCCCATGGAGCTCCAGCGTCTCGGCAAGTTCCGCCTGGTTCGGCCGCTCGGTGGTCGCAGCTCGGTGTTCCACCTCTACCTGGCGCGCCACGAGGACGAGCCCGACACCGCCGCGCCGGCCTACGTCGTCAAGCTGCTGCTGCCCGGCGCCGGCCCCGAGCACGCCGCGCTGGCCGCCCAGTTCGAGCACGAGGTCCGGCTGTACCAGGCCTTCAACCACCCGGGGATCCCGAGCCTCCACGGCGAGGGCAGCGAGGGGGGCGTGCGCTTCCTCGTGATCGACTACATCGACGGCTGCGACCTCGCGACCCTGCTCGGCCACGACACCGGGGCGCCGCGCGGGGTCAGCAAGGAGATCGCCGTCTACCTGATGGGCCAGCTGGCCGATGCGCTGCACCACGTCCACACCGCCGAGTCGGTCGACGAGCGCGGCCGGCCCGTCGAGCTCGCGACGCTGCACCGCGACATCTGCCCGGCCAACGTGCTGCTCTCGCGCACCGGCCAGGTCCTGCTCGCCGACTACAACTCCGCGACCAGCGTGTGGCTCGCGCGCGAGAGCGACATGTCGCAGGCCGGCTCGAAGGCCTACATGGCCCCTGAGCGGGTCGTCGGCACCTCGCCCGCGTCGATCCAGTCCGACCTGTTCAGCCTGGCCGTGATCCTGTGGGAGATGCTCAAGGGCCAGCGCTGCTTCAAGGCCGAGGACGACCTCAAGACGATGGACGCGATCGTCAAGTTCGACGCCGGCCACCCGAGCCGCCGCCTGCCCGGGCTGTCGGCCAAGCTCGCCGAGATCGTCCGCAAGAACCTCGACCGCGACCCGGCCCGCCGCTACGCCGGCGCGTATCAGATGCTGCAGCGCCTCGCCCAGTGCCCCGAGGCCGCCGCCGCCGAGCGCGCCCAGCAGGAGCTCGCCGCGCTGGTCGCCGCCGCCGCGTCGCAGCCGGGGTGACCACGGGCCATGTCCTCCGGGCCAGGTGAGCGAGCGGACCCGGCGGCGGACGTCGAGCTCGCGCGCGCCGAGCCGGGGGCGCCGACGACGGGCCTCGAGCCCGAGGTCGCGACGAGCTCGCGCGTGGGCGCCGGGCCGGCCGCGCCGGCGAACCAGCCCGCGGCGCCGGACCTGCGCGCGCGCGTCCGCGCCGAGGCGCCGGTGCTCGCGCCGCTCGTGGTCGCCGTGTTCGCCGCGTCGGCGTACTTCGTCGGCCCGCCGGCGTGGAACCAGAACTCGCGGCTCGCGTTGACGCGCGCGCTCGTCGAGCAGCGGACGACGATCATCGACCCGTACCACGCGACGACCGGCGACAAGAGCTTTCGGGAGGGTCACTTCTACAGCGACAAGGCGCCGGGGACGTCGCTGCTCGCGGTCCCGGCCTACGCGGTGTACTACGCGGTCGCGCGGGCGTTCGGCATCGAGCTGCCCGAGGTCCGCCTGGTCCCGCTCGATCCGGCCGACGCCGGCCGCGAGCCCGACGAGCGCGAGCCCGGCGACCGGCTCGCGTACAACCTCGGCTACCGGACCGCGCTGTACGTGTGCCGCCTCGGCAGCGTGACGCTGGCGACCGTCGCCGCGACCGCCGCGCTGTACCTGCTCGCGCTCGCGCGCCTCGGCGCGCGCCGCGAGGCGCTCGTGCTCGCGGCGACCTGGGCGCTCGCCACGCCGGCGCTGATCTACGGCGCGGCGTTCTACGGCCACCAGCTCTGCGCGGACTTCCTGATCCTCGGGCTCGCCGGGGTGCTGCTGGGGCAGGACCGGAAGGGCGTGGCGTTCGGGACAGGCGCGGCGCTCGGCCTCGCGGTCGTGTGCGAGTACCCGGCCGCGGTCCCGGTCGCGCTGGTGTGGCTGTTCGCGGCCTGGCGGCGCGGCGTGACGTTCGCGGCGTGGGCGGCGCTCGGCGGGCTGGTGCCGGCGCTCGCGCTCGCGGGCTACCACACGGCGGCGTTCGGCCACCCGCTCCGGACCGGCTACGACTTCGTGTACCTCGCGGAGTTCGCCGAGGGCATGCGGGTCAACTACGGGATCCACGCGCCCGACCCGCGGGTCCTGCTCGAGATCCTGTTCGGCGCCTACCGCGGGCTGTTCTACCTGTCGCCGGTGCTGCTGCTCGCCGCGTGGGGCTTCGCGCTCGAGCTGCGCGGCTGGCCGCCTGCGCCGGCGGACAGGGCGGGGAGGACATGGCCGGTGCGCCAGGTCGCGGCGCTCGGCCTGGCGATCACCGGGTTCTACCTGCTGCTCAACGCCGGCTACTACATGTGGGACGGCGGCGCGGCGATCGGGCCGCGCCACTGCGTGCCGATGCTGCCGTTCGTCGCGCTGGCGCTCGCCCCGGCGATCCGCGCCGTGCCGCGCGCGGTGCTGGTGCTCGCGCTGCTGTCGGGCCTGCAGGTCGTCGTCGCCGCCGCAGCCGCCCCCGAGGCGCCGGAGTACGGCGACCCGCTGTGGTCGTACGCCTGGCCGCGCCTTCTTTCCGGTGACACCGGCTACCTCGGCGCGACCAACCTCGGCCGCATGCTCGGCCTCCCGGGCCCGCTCAGCCTCGCGCCGCTGCTGCTGCTGTTCGCGTGGTGCTGGGCCCAGGCCCGCCCGCACCTGCGCGGGTGAGGGCCCTGTCCCCAGGGTCAGGTCAAGAGCAGGCGGACGAACGAGGTCGTCGCCAGCGACGCGACGAAGCCGGCGAGCATCCACAGGCTGTGGTGGGGTGGGCGGCGGACGTGGACGCGCGGCGGCTCGGGCAGCGTCAGGTGCGTCTGCGAGATCTCGGTGTGCGACAGCGCCGCGTGGTGGACGTCGGTCGCCGAGTTCGCGGCCGGCTCGCCGGGCTCGTCGCCCCACTCGAGCGGGTCACGCGGCAGGCGGGACGGCGGCATCGTCTCGCGCTCGACCGCCGTGAGCGCGGCGAGCAGCTCCTCCGCGCTCTGGTAGCGCTCGGCCGGGTCGCTCGCCACCGACTTGAGGATCACCGCCTCGAAGCAGTCGGGCAGCTCGATCGTCGGCGCCGCGCGGCGGAGCGGGCACGGGCCGCTCTGCGGGCGGCGCGGCGTGTACAGGCTGCCGCCGGCGTACGGCATCTTGTTGGTCAGCAGGCGGAACATCAGCACGCCGAGCGCGAAGATGTCGACGCGGTGGTCGTACGGGCCGCCGCGGAGCTGCTCCTCGGGCATGTAGCCGGGCGTGCCGAGCACGGGGCCGGACTTGCGGCGGTCGTCGCCGGGCGGGGGCGGCCGGCACTGACCCGTCTGCTTGCAGGCGAAGCTCGCCACGCCGAAGTCGAGCACCTTGATGAAGTCGGTCGTGCCGTCGCGCGCGATCCGGAAGCAGTTGCCGGGCTTGATGTCGCAGTGGACGACGCCGCGCGCGTGGGCGGCGATCAGCGCCGCGCACACCTGCTTGGCGATCGCTAGCACGCGGGTCCACCGCAGCGGGCCGTCCTGCTCGAGCGTCGCGGCGAGGTCCTCGCCGTCGAGGCGCTCCATCACGATGTACACGAGCTCGCGGCCGCGCTCGTCGCGGCTGCGGCCGTAGTCGAGGACCTCGATCACGTGCTCGCTCTGCAGCGACGAGGCCGCGCGCGCCTCTCGCAGGAAGCGCTCGACCGCGGGCCCGTCGGCCTGGTCGTGGTCGAGCACCTTGATCGCGACGCGCTCGTCACGGCCCGGCTGCTCGGCCTCGTAGATCGTCGCCATGCCGCCGGACGCGAGGCGGCGCAGCAGCGTGTAGCGGCCCGCGAGCACGCGGCCCGAGAGATCGACCGAGGCGCGGCGGCCGAGCGGCACGCGCGGGGCGTCGGGCTCTCTCGTGTGGGCTGCAGTGGTCATCCGCGGGTGCTAACGAACGCCCGCAAGAGTACTCCCGCACGGATCTTCGCGGCAATGCTTTCGGGCATTGTGACAGTTTCGCGCGCGCGCTGGATCCAGCCGCGTGATCCCCGAGGCGACGCGCGAAGATCCACAGCGGTCGTCCACAGGCCTGTGGACGGCGCTCGCGCGGAAGCGAGCGGGAGCTGCGCACGTCGAGGACGGAGGGGTCCGGCAGATCTCGGGCGCGCGAATTCTTACCCGGACAGGAGGCGCGGCAGGTCGTCGCCGGCGAGCGGGAACCCGGCGACGACCTCGCTGGCGTCGACCCCGGCGAGCTTGCGCAGCGCCAGGTGGATGGTCTCCGGCTTGAGCGTGACGCCGGAGCCGGCGGCGAGGCTGCCGGGGTCGACGGGGACCGCGAACTGCTCGTCGTCGGTCGCCCCGACGACGCGGTTCCCGGCGATGCCCTTGCCCATCATCATCACGCTGGTGACCGGCCAGTGGTCCTTGCCGGCGTACTGGTTGTCGCCGTTGTAGCCGGGGCCGCGCGCGAAGTCGGAGCCGATGATCACCGTGACCTGACCGGCGAGGCCGGCGTTGTCGATCTCGGTCATCAGGAAGTCGACGCCGGCGAGCAGCTTGGCGAGCTGGCGCACCTGGTCGGTGTCGTGGTTGCCGTGGGTGTCGAAGCCGCCGAGGTTGAGGTTGGCGGCGACGGCCATCTTCGCCTTGAACGCGGCGACGGCGAGCTGCGCCTGCTGCTGCAGCTGCTGCAGGTCGTAGAGCTGGTAGCCGGGCAGCTGGACCGGGGTGTCGGGGAGCACGAGCTGGCGCAGCAGCGCGTCGCCGCCGCGGGCGAGGAACAGCTCGTTCATCGACGCGCGGGCGCGCGGCAGGCCGGCGGCGGCGAGCCTGGCCTGGAGGCGCTCGTCCTGGGCCTTGCGGATGCGGTCCATCGTCGAGGCCGAGTGGAAGGTCTCCGACTCGGGGTTGTTCGGGTCGGCGGTGTTGGGGTAGGCGATCCGCTTGATCGCGTCGATGCTGGTCATGCGCGTCAGCGGGACGAGCCCCTGCGTCGCGTCGTAGCCGCCGGCGCTGACGTAGGCGAGCGAGCTCTCGGGGGCGCGCGCGGCGGCGACGAGCGCCCCGAACGAGGGGAAGCCCTCCGGCAGGCGGCCGCTCCAGGTCGCGCGGGTGCCGGCGTCGTGGTTGTTGGTCGCCATGTCGACGCCGTTGAGCACGAGCAGCTGGCCGGCGTACTTCTCGAAGAACTGGGCGTTGGCGCGCAGGTACGGCAGCGCGGCCGGGTCGAGGCCGAGCGCGGCGGCGTCGAGGCCGATCGGCGCGTAGGGGATGTTGCCGGCGGTCGCGGCGGCGGAGTAGAGGCGGTTGAGCGGGCCCTGCTGCTTGGGGTCGCACAGGTAGACGGGGTCCCAGCCGCCGCTCGCGTTGACGAGCACGAAGTAGGGGCCCTCGTAGGGCTCGGGCTCGGCGAGCACGCGGCGGGCGCCGAAGGGGGCGGCGACGGCGAGCCCGGACATGGCGGCGATCTTGAGGAAGCTGCGGCGGTCCATGGTGGTTGCTCCGGATCGGTGGGCTCGGCGGGTTACTCGAAGAGGAACTCGTAGTCGGAGAGGAGGAGGGTGATCACCGCCATCCAGGCGCGGACGGCGTAGTTCTTGTCGGTCTCGATCTTCTCGGCGGGCGGCAGGTCGACCTGGGTGTTCGGGTCGACGCGGGCGGCGCACCACCACGACAGCCACTCGTTCTCGGTCCCGGCGGCGACGTTGGCCGCGCCCTCCTTCCATGTCTCGAGGAACAGGTTGTAGGTCCGCTCGATCTCCGGGTCGGAGACGCCCAGCTGCTCGCCGAGCAGGCGCGCGTGCAGGTGCTGGATGTTGGCCTTGATCGCGGCGACCGCCGCGGCGTCCTCCTGGCCGTCGGGGCCGAGCGGGACCTGGTCGAGCGTGACCTTCGGGAACAGCCGCCGCTGGTCGGCCGGGCGCGAGAAGTCCCAGGCCGTCGCGGCGCAGGCGACCTCGTTGGCCATCCGCGCGGCGACGCCGGCCATCACGCCGTTGATGTGCGACAGGCGCTGGGTGATCGTGTCGGAGTCGATGCCGCCGTAGAGGACCTTGTAGTCGGTGCGCAGCCAGTCCTCGAGGTCCCAGCCGCGGATCCAGCGGACCCCGGTGGTCGCGGCGATCTTGTCGGCGAGCAGCTCGGGGGTCGACAGGCGGCCGTGGCCGACGCCGGCGAGCTGCGCGGCCTCGTCGTCGGTGAGCTCGCCGTCGACCGCGAGGCCGCGGAAGTACGGGCTCAGGACGACGCCGACGAGCGCGGTCTTGAGGTTGTACCCGTCGGCGACGAAGTCGGCGCCGATCTGGCCAAAGAGGCTGTCCTGGGCCTGCCAGGCGGCCAGCTTGGCGGCGTACTGCGGGTCGTCGGTGTCGCTGGGGTAGACGAGCGGCTCGAGGCCGGTCAGGCCGCGGAAGACGGTGTGGACGGTGGCGATGACGAAGCGCGGGTCCTGGGCGGCGCGCGCGGCGAACCACTCGAGCGCGCGCGGGAACTCGGACTTGGGCATGTCCTCGCCGGCGAAGCCGGGCGCGAACATCTCCGGGTACCACTCGCGGTCGGTCATCACCTCCTGGTCGTAGTCGTCGTAGTTCTGGAACGCGCCGGCGACCGGGTCGACCATCTTGTGGCAGAAGTTGCACTGCGGGTCGTCGCGGCCGGGGTTGGCGTACGACTCGGACAGCGACGGGTCGATCGGGCGCTCGCCGATCCGCAGGATGTCGGTCGCGAGGAACAGCTGGTAGGCCATCCGCGCGCGGTGGCGGTTGCGGTTGGTCGGCGTGGTCGGGAAGCGGTTGAGGAACATCGGCGAGCTGAGCACGCCGGCGTGCGGGAGCTCGGTCTTGCCGCCGCCGCGGACCGAGAACAGCCGGGCCTCCTTGAACTCGCGCGGGTCGTTCGGGTCGGCGAAGCCGAGGTCGAGGCCGTAGACCTGGGCCGAGAACGGATTGAGGACCGTGTAGTCGGCGGTCAGGATCTCGGTGAACGGGCGGTCGTTGCGGACGATGTAATTGATCAGGTCGATCGGCTCGCGCGCGACGGCGCGGTTGATCTGCTGGCGCAGCGCGTCCTGACCCTCGAGGCCGTTCCACCACGCGCCGGCGTTCGGGAAGTCCTCCTCGTTCAACAGGTCGACGGCGAAGCCGGTGTAGATCAGGTAGCGGTCGGTGTGCAGGAGGTCGTTGAAGAGGTCGCCGAGGCGGTCGTAGAAGGCGTCCTCCTCGAGCAGGCCGCGGACGGCCTGCTCGAGCGCCGCCTCGCCGCCGGCCGCGACCGCGGCGGTCTCCTCGGCGGTCGGGAGGCGGCCGGTCAGGTGCAGCGCCGCCTTGCGCAGGGTCTGCTCGGGGGTCATCAGCACGACCGCCTCGAGGTCCGCGCCGTCGGCGTCAGGGCACTCCTTCGGCGCCTTGATCTGCGCGAGCACGGCCTCGAGGATCCGGTACTCCTCGCTGCCCTCCTGCAGCACGGCGCCGCCGCCGTGCTTGGTCTTGCCGCTCGGCTTGGCGAGCAGCGCGGACACGCCGTCGTAGCTGATCGAGGCGTTCTCCTGCACGGCGGCGAAGTTGGCGTCGAGGAAGCCGGGGTACGCGGACGGCAGCAGGCGGAACTCGGCGCCCTGCTCCTCGGCGATGCCGGCGGGGCCGTGGCAGCTGATGCACGACTTGCCGAGGACCTTCGGCCAGACCTCGTTGGCGAAGTACTCGCGGGTGGAGACGCAGCTGTCTCCGCCGCCGGCGCCGCCGTCCTTGCAGGCGCCGAGGGCCGCCGCGGAGGCGAGGGAGAGGGCGAGGAGCGTGGGGGTCGCGCGCCGCTTGTCGAGGAGGGTCACGGTCGCAAGGTATCGCGTGCGGCGAAACCCGGGCAAGCGGCGCCCGCGCGGCGTGGGAACCCGGCGCGGCCCGAGAGGCGCGTCGGTGCGCGCGATCGCGGCGCAAGACGGACGAGCGGCGGGCGGGCGCGTGCGGGGCGAGGCGCCGGCTGCGGGGCCGGCGGACGCGGACGGCGAGACCGCGAGCGACGGTCGTGAAGGGGCCTGGCAGAAGAGTCAGGAGCGCAAGTGCGCGCGCCTGCGAGGTCTGGTACGGTGCGCCGGCGATGGACCTCGCCCGGCTGTTCTCCGCAGTGTTCCCAATCCGCTCCGAGCAGGTGTCGCTCGAGCTGGTGTCGGAGTCGGTCGACGAGAGCACCGGCGAGGTGTCCGGCGGGACCTGCGAGGACAGCCAGGGCTACTGGCGCGCGACCTTGCGGCTGATCGTGTGGGAGCACGAGGGCGGGGGGCTGCAGATCCGCGACATCAAGGAGCAGCAGATCGTGTGGCTGTACCCGGAGCTGCGCGAGGACCCGCGCGTGCCGGCGTACATCGCCGGGTGGGCGGCGGCGGTCCAGTACGTGTTCGACCGCCACTCGGAGCTGGCGGCGGCCGGCGATCCGCGCGGGGGCGCCCAGATCGACGTCAGCATGCCGCACGACTTCTTCGACGTCGGCGTGCTCAAGCTGCGGCGGCCGCAGACGGAGGGCGACTTCACCGACGCGCTGCTGTCGAGCAAGAAGCGGCTCGGCAAGCTGCTGCCCTGAGGGTCAGGTCCCTCGGGACATGTCCTAGAAGAACTTGCCGCGGCCGGTCTCTTCGAGCTTGCGGAAGACGCGGAGGGGGCGCCAGCTGCCGGACTCGCGGTTGCCCTTGTAGGTCGAGGGGACGGTCATCGTGAAGGTCGAGCCGGCGCCGACGGTGCTGGCGACCTCGATCTCGCCGCCCATCAGGCGGCACAGGCGGCGGGTGATCGCCAGGCCGAGGCCGGTGCCGGACTGCTTGCGCACGGCGGGGTAGGCGACCTGGGTGAAGGGGTCGAAGAGGGTGGCGAGCGCGTCCTCGGGGATCCCGCTGCCGGTGTCGCGGACGGTGAAGACGAGGCAGGCGAGGCCGGCGACCTGCTTGTGCTCGACGGAGAGGACGACCTCGCCGCCCTCGGTGAACTTGGCGGCGTTGCCGAGCAGGTTGAGCAGGGCCTGGCGGAGCTTGAGGCGGTCGCTGTACATGCGCGCCGGCTCCTGGTCGACGCGGACGAACAGGTGGTTCTTGTTGGCGGCGACGATCGGGCGCACCGACTCGCCGACCTCGCGCGCGATCCGGGCGGCGTCGAACTCCTCGAGCACCATATCCATCTTGCCGGCCTCGATCTTCGAGAGGTCGAGGATGTCGTTGATGATCTCGAGCAGGTGCTGGGCGCTGTGGACGATGTTGCCGGCGTCGCGCGCGACCTCGATAAGGCCGTGCTCGGTCGCCTGGTCGTGGAGCATCTCGCCGTAGCCGATGATCGCGTTGAGCGGGGTGCGCAGCTCGTGGCTCATGTGCGCGAGGAAGGTGCTCTTGGCCCGGCTGGCGGCCTGGGCCTTGTCGTGGGCGACGGTCAGCTCGGCGTTGAGCGACTGCAGGCGCTCCTCCTGGGCGGTGCGCTCGGCGACCTCGGCCTGGAGGCGCCGGGTCTGCTGCTCGAGCGAGCGGACGAGGCCGCCGACCTGCTCGGCCATCTGGTCGAAGCGGCGCGCGAGCTCGCCGATCTCGTCGGCGCCGGCGACCGGGGCGCGGACGTCGGGGTGGCCGCCGGTGAAGCGCGTCATCGCGGCGGCGAGCTGGGCGATCGGGGCGGCGATCCTGCGGCTGAGCAGGAAGGCGCCGAGGCCGGCGAGCCCGGCGACGAGCAGGGTGATCCACTGCAGGCGTCGGGCGTGCGCGTCGGCGAGGGTGCGCAGCGCGGCCTCGTCGTGGACGAGCGCGAGGGTCCAGCCGGGGCCGGCGATCCGGGCGACGGCGGCGAGGCCGAGGCCGCGTTCGAGGCGGACGGCGGCGAGGTCGTCGGTCGACGCGCGCGGGAGGTCGGGCAGCGGGGCGTCCTCGGGGCGCTCGGGGCCCAGCGCGGCGGCGCCGGGCAGCGCGGCGGCGACGGCGGGCGCGGCGGTGCTGTGGAGGATCCGGTCCTGGGCGTCGCGGAAGACGACGGTCGCGCGGACCTCGGCGGCCGTGGCGGCGCTCCAGTCGCGCAGCAGGCCGGGGCGCACGGCGACGGCGAGGGTGCAAGGCGGGGCGATGGTGCGGGAGCCGGCGGGCACCGCGAGGATGATGCGATCGACGCCGGCGGCGTCGGGCGCGACGCTGAAGCCGAGCGGGGGGGCGCCGGCGCCGGGGAACGGGGCGCCGACGGCGGCCATGCGGCTGCCGTCGCTGTCCCACAGGCCGACGGCGGACAGCGTCGGGGCGCGGGTGTCGGCGAGCAGGCGCTGCAGCGGGCGGTCGCCGCCGTCGAAGCGGGCGGTCACGCAGATCCCGTCGTGGGCGACGCGGCGCAGCGACGCGTCGAGGCGGACGAACAGCCGCTCCCACGCGCTCGCCGCGTGGTATGCCTGCAAGGACATGTCCTTCAGGGCAAGCTCGCCGTCGACGGTCGCCATGCGGCGCTGGCTGTCGACGCGGGCGGCGATCAGCGGGGCGAGGGCGACGAGCAGGGAGGCGAGGGTCAGCTTGCTGGCGAGCGGGTAGCGGGAGAACTCGCGGACGACGACGACGGCGCTGCCGGCGAGGGCGGCGATCAGCAGGACCTCGCGCGGGTCGTCGGGGTCGCCGGGGGCGCGGGTCGACAGCGGCAGCAGCTCGATCGCCGCGAGGGCGATCGCGCCGAGCGCGGCGGTGTAGACCCACCGGTCGACCTGCGCGAGCGGGAAGATCCGCGGGGCGGTGACGAGGACGAACATCGCGACCGCGCAGCCGAGCAGGGCGAGCGGCTGCTCGATCAGACAGCCGACGAGCGCGAGGTCGGCGAGCAGGGCGAGGTAGACGAGCCGCATCGCTCGCTCGGGCTCGCCGGAGCGGGCGCGGCGGAGGGCGACGAGGCAGGCGGCGAGCAGGCCGGCGGCGCAGGCGAGGCCCGCGAGGTGCTGCCAGGCGTGGCGCTCCGGCACGCGGACGAGGTCCGCGAGCAGGCCGCCGGCGGCGACGACGGCGACGACGGCGAGGACCCGGCGTGCGAGCCGGACCCGGCCCTCGCGTTCTGGATCGGTGGCCATGCGGAGCGAGCCCGCTAGAGACTACACCCCGGACGTCGGTGCGGGGGTCCGCGCGAACGAGCGCGAAAAGACGCGCAGGCGCGCGCGGGCGCGCGAGCGCGGCGAGGTGCGTCGAGGGCTCTTGCGTCAGCGGCCGGCGTAGGCCTGCAGGGCGTCGTAGGCGAGGCGTTCGCCGCGGAGCTCGGCGTCGGCGACCCCGTGCATCTGGTCGCGGGCCCAGGCGCGGCGGTCGGCCTCGGCGGCGCCGGTGAGCTCGCGGGCGATCATGCCGGCGATCGCTCGCATGCCCGGGGTGAGCAGCTTGCTGCCGCGGGCGTCGAGGTCGGACAGGCGCGCGAGCAGGCGCGCGCCGTCGCGGGCGTCGAGGGCGTCGAGGGCGTCGAGGAACACGCGCACCTCCTCGGGGGCGTCCTGCTCGATCGCGGTGGCGCGGACGTCCTTCCACCACTTGACGTCGTCCAGGCGGAGGTGGGGGACGAGGTTGATGTAGACGCCGTAGGTCTTCTCGACCCACGCGTTCCAGTCGGGGGTCTCGGCGTCGACCTTGGTCTGCTCGTCGATCCACTGGTTCATGGTCGTCAGGCTGAGCTCCTCGGCGAACTGGCGGGTCGGGTCGTCGTAGAAGCGCAGCAGCGCGACGGCGGTCTCGGCCTCCTCGAAGACGTGCGGGTCGCGGCGGTCGCCGATCCCGCCGGCGGGGTAGGGGCGGCGCTCGACGCCGCCGAGGACCTCGAGCAGCGGCGCGGGGGTCCAGCGGATCCGGTGGAGGAATCCGGCCGACTCCTTGAGGAAGCGGGCCTTCTCGGCGCCGGTGTCGAGCCGCGGCATCGCGTCGGAGTTGGCGGGGCGGCCGGCGAGGAAGGGGTGGAGCATCCGGCGGTTGGCGACGATCAGGTTGTCGATCTGGCCGACGTCGTGGACGCCGAGGACCGCGAGCTCGGGCTTCATCAGGTCCCACGCGAGCGGCTCGTCGCTCAGCGTGCCGAGCTCGCCGTCGGCGACGGAGAGGATCACCCAGTCGCTCGCGCCGACGCGGAGGATCTGGTAGTCGCTGAACTCCTGGTCGAGCGCGGCGAGCACGGTCAAGAGCAGCTCGTCGCTGAGCTCGTAGCCCTGCAGCCACTGGGCGAGCACGCCGCCCTTCTTGAGGTAGCGCTTGGCCTCCTGGTAGAACTCGACGGTGAACAGGCTCGAGACGCCGCTGACCCACGGGTTGGTCGGCTCGGAGACGATGACGTCGAACTGGCGGGCGGCGCCGGCGAAGTAGGCCTTGGCGTCGTCGAACCAGAAGTGGTTGCGCGGGTCGTCGTAGGCGCGGGCGTTGATCGGGTAGAAGTGGCGCGAGCCGGCGACCATCTCGCGCTCGATCTCGATCGTGTCGAGGCGCTCGAGCGTCGGCGAGCCGAGGATCACGTGGGCGGTGACGCCGGAGCCGAAGCCGATCAGCGCGACGTCGGTCGCGTCGGGGCGGGCCATCAGCGGGAGCAGGCCGACGAGGATCTGGTTGGGCTCGTCGCCGGCGAAGTCGGGGCCGAGCTCGGGGTCGCGGTCCTTGGGGTAGCGGTTGAGCACGACCGAGGCGTCGGGCTTGCCGTTGGTGTAGATGACGCGGTACTCGCGGTCGTCGGTCAGGCGGATCACCGAGACCGAGGCGGTGCGGCCGTCGACGTAGCTGAGCAGCTCGAAGGTGTCGGGCAGCTGGGTGCGGCCGTTGCGGAAGACGGTCGCCGAGAGGACCATCGGGTCGAGCTTGACGACGAACAGGCCGAAGGCGACGGCGGTCAGCGAGCCGATCGCGGCCGAGGCGGTGAAGCGGCGGACGCTCGCGGGGGCGCCGGCGCGGCGGCCCTCGGCGCCGACGAGGACGAGGCCGAGGACGATGTCGACGATCGCGCCGCCGACGATCACGCGCTGCATGCCGATGATCGGCATCAGGACCAGGCCGGCGAGCACGGAGCCGGCGATCGCGCCGAAGGTGTTGGCGCCGTAGACCTTGCCGATCACGCCCTCGGGCTGGCCGCGGCGCAAAAGGACGTGGGTGATCAGCGGCAGGGTCATGCCGGCGCAGAAGGTCGCCGGGAACATGATCAGGAGGCACAGGGCGTAGCGCAGGAGGTTGAACTGCAGCCACAGCTCGTCGGTGCGGGCGGTCTCGGTGCCGGCGAGCAGCCAGCCGACGCCGCCGACGGCCCAGCGGTAGGCGGGCAGGGTGGCGATCGCGGCGACGCCCATGATCAATTGCACGACGCCGAGCACGAACTCGGGGCGGCGGAACTTGTCCATCCGGCCGCGGACCCACAGGCCGCCGGCGGCGAGGCCGAACACGAAGGCCGAGAGCATGACCTCGAACGAGTGGGTCGCGCTGCCGATGATCATCGACAGCAGGCGGATCCAGCCGATCTCGTACATGAACGAGGACAGACCTGTCCCGAAGGCCACGAGCAGCAGGAGGCGGACGAGGGCGTCGCCGCCGGCGGAGTCGATCTTGTCGGCGTCGGCGACGATCGGGGCGTGCTGGCCGCGCTGGCCGAGGGCGACGAGCGCGATCGCTACGTTGAGCGCGGCGGCGACCGCGAGGGTCCCGGGCAGGCCGAACCGGCCGACGAGGACGAAGCCGGACAGCAGCGCGCCGACGGCCGCGCCCATGCTGTTGGTGAAGTAGAGGAAGCTGAGGATCTCGCCCGAGCGCTCGGGGTCGCGGCGGAGGATCCCGGCGCTCATCAGCGGGAAGGTCATGCCGAGCAGCACGCACGGCGGGAGGATCAAGAGGCCGGCGACGCTCCACTTGACGAGCTCGACGCCGAAGCCGCCGCCGAGCGCGGGGAACACGTGATCGTAGCACAGGCGGATCGCGGCGTCGGACAGCCACGGGAAGGCGAGCGCGTACAGGCCGATCCCGCCCTCGATCAGGCCGTAGGCGCGGACCGGCGAGCGCACGCCGCCGAGCCTGCGCGCGGCGATCAGCGAGCCGAGGGCCATGCCGCCCATGAAGAGGCTGAGCACGAGGACCTGCGCGGTGGCGGCGCTGCCGACGAACAGCCGGATGTAGCGCGACCAGATCGACTCGTAGATCAGGCCGCTGATGCCGGACAGGAAGAAGAGCAGGAAGAGCGGGGCGTAGCGCGCCATCGGCGGGAGAGTACCCCAGCCGTCGCGCCCGCTCCCAGGGGGGCGGGCGCGGCGCGAGAGCGGAGAGCGGCGCCCGCGGGCGCGGCGGGCCGCTCACAGGCACTTGTCGACGTACTCGTAGTAGCCCTTCTCCCAGTCGGCGTCGGCGTAGCTGTTGTCGCCGTTGGGGTCGCAGTAGCCGCCGTTTTGCGTCGGCGGGCAGCCGGGGGTGTCCGGCGGCCAGTGGCAGACGTTGGTGAAGTTGGGGTCGTTCGGCTTGCAGGCGCAGGGGGTGCACTTGGCGAGGCAGTCCTGCGTGCAGGTGCCGCAGGTCTCGTTGCCGTTGCAGGAGCCGTCGCCGCAGACGGGCGCACACACGCCGCAGTCCTGCGGGCAGTCGGCGCAGGTGTCGGCGCCGTTGCAGGAGCCGTCGCCGCAGGCGGGGGGGCAGGCGTCGCAGTCCTGCGGGCAGTTGGCGCAGGTCTCGACGGCCGGGTCGCAGGTGCCGTCGCCGCAGGCCGGTGGGCAGGCGCCGCAGTCGTCGGGGCAGCTCGTGCAGTCCTCGTCGCCGAGCTTGCAGGAGCCGTCGCCGCAGGCGGCCTGGCACGGACCGCAGTCGTTCGAGCAGTTGAAGCAGTTCTCGAGGCCCTCGTCGCAGGTCGCGTCGCCGCAGAACGGGACGCACTCGCCGCAGTCCTCGGGGCAGATCTTGCAGGTCTCGAGCGCGTTGCAGAGCTCGTCGCCGCAGAACGGCTCGCAGGCGCCGCAGTCCTGCGAGCAGTTGGTGCAGTACTCGCCGGGGCCGCACACGCCGTCGCCGCAGGGGTCGGGGGCGGTCGTCGGCGCGCCGGTGCTGCCGTCCTCGCCGGTGCTGCCGGTGCCGCCGGCGGGCGGCGCGGTGGTCGGGAACGGGTTGCTGCCGGGGAGGGCGTCGTCGCTGCCGGTGGCGCAGGCGACGAGGATACAGGCGAAGAGGAGCGAGCCGCGGCGCATGGCCGCACGGTAGGCGAAACCGCGCGGCGCGACAACGGGCGTCAGCCGGCGGGCAGGAGGATCGTGAAGCGGGTGCCGACGCCGGGCGCGCTGTCGACGGTGACGGTGCCGGCGCAGGCGCGGACGATCGCGTAGACCGCGGTGAGGCCCATGCCCGCGGCGTCGCTGCGCGTCTGCGTGGTGAAGAAGGGGTCGAAGATCCGCTCGTGGTCGGCGCGGTCGATGCCGACGCCGGTGTCCTGCACGTGCAGCGCGACGTAGTCGCCGGGCGTGAGGGTGACGAGCTCCGCGGCGGCCTCGCGGTCGAGCGTGACGCGCGCGAGCTCGACGGTGAGGACGCCGCCCTTCGGCATCGCCTGCGCGGCGTTGAGGCCGAGCTGGGTGACGACCTGCTGGATGTCGGACGGGTCGGCGAGGATGAAGCCGGCGCGCTCGTCGAGGTGGGTGCGGACCTCGATGTCGGGCGGCAAGGTCGAGCGCAGCAGCCACACCGCCTCGCTGATGCAGCGGTGCGCGTCGAGCAGGCGGCGGGTGACCGTGCGCTTGCGGTCGAGGGTCTGCAGCTGTTGCAGCACGCCGCGGGCGCGCAGGCCGGAGGCGAGGATCTCTTCGATGTTGACGCGCGCGTCCTCGCCGAGGTTCTGGTCGCGCAGCGTCATCTCGGCGCACATGAAGATCGTCGCCAGCACGTTGTTGAGGTCGTGTGCGAGGCCGCCGGCGAGGGTCGTCAGCGCCTCGAAGGTGCGGTGCAGGCGGTGCTGGTGCTCGCTGCGGGGGTTGCGGGTCGGCTCGGCCGGCGCCTCGCGCAGGGTGACGACGAAGCCCTGGGCGGCGCGCTGGGCCCGGACGAGGATCTCGAGCCGGGCGAGGCGGCCGTCGGTGCGCGTGGCGACGAACGGGAGCGCCGGCCCGCCGGCGGCGGCGAGCAGGACGTCGCGGCCGAGCGTCGGCAGGACGTCCTCGACGGGCCGGTCGGTCAGCGCGGCGGCCGATGGGGCGCCGAGCAGCGCCGCGGCGCTCGTGTTGGCGAGCCGGACGCGCAGCTGCGGATCGAGGGCGAGGACGCCGTCGGCGAGGTCATCGAGCACGCTCGCCGCGTCGACGCCGCTGACGGTGGAGGTGGGCAGGGCGGTCATGACCTCGGATCGCCATCTTCTTGCAAGACGCCGCGCAGGTGTTCCGCGCGGCGTGTGAGAAGAGTTGCTCCCGAGCGATCAAGGGCCTTGCCCGATCCACTCCGCGCCGTCCTCGGCGACCTCGCGTTTCCAGATCGGGACGTCGGCCTTCAGGCGCTCGATCGCGGCGCGGCAGGCCGCGAACGCCTCCGCGCGGTGGGGGGCGGAGGCGGCGATGATCACCGCGGTCTCGCCGATCTGCAGCGTGCCGAGGCGGTGGTGGATCGCGACGCGCGCGCCCGGGGTCTCGGACTCGATCATGGTGATGATGCCGTGCATGACCTTGAGGGCCATCGGCGCGTAGGCCTCGTAGTCGAGGCGAACGATCGTCTGTCCGCGGCTGTGGGCGCGGACGTTGCCGATGAAGACGGTCAGGCCGCCGGCCCCGGGGTGGGCGACGGCTGCGACCGCGCGGTCGAGCGAGAGCGGCGCGTCGACGAGGACGCACGTCTCCGGACGATCGTCCGCGCGGGCCTCGCCGTCGTGGCCGCCGCTGACGGGCGGGATGATCGCGACCTCGTCGCCGTCGGCGACCGGGTGGTCGGCGGCGACGAACTCGTGGTTGACGGCGACGCGGCAGACCGAGAGGCTGCCCGAAAGGTCAGGTGAGGCGGCCGCGAGCGCGCCGAGGACGTCGGCCGCGCGCGCGCCGGCGGGCAGCTCGAGGTCGAGGGCGTCGCGGCGGAGGCGCTCGCGGAGGCCGGCGAACAGGAGGACGCGGAGTTGCACCGCGCGAGTGTACGCCGGGCGGAGACGGTGCCTTTCAGATCGCGCGCGGCAGATCAAATTTCGCGACGCGGGGGGCGACCCCGGGTCAAAGATCCCATGAATTCGACGCGCGCCCGTGGGCGGATATCCTACCTACCCGAGCGTTGATCCCGCCGAGATCACCGCCTGCTCGTACCCTCTTCGACGCCTATGATGCCGAATGCCCAGCGGGACCTGCGAGGTCTCGAAGCGCCTGCCGAGCGCCCGTCCGCGATGAAGAACCACCGCTCCGCCCATGCCCCCGCCCTCGAGGTCGTGCGCGCCGAGGACGCCGAGCCCGGGGCGGACGGGGGCGCCGAGGAGGGCGCCGAGGAGGCGCTCGCCGCGGCGGCCGTGCGCGCGGCGGAGGGGGAGGTCGACGCGGCGACGGAGGACGCGCTGCGCCAGTGGCTGCAGCGGCGGCTCGGCGCCTACTTCAAGGCGGGGCGGGCGCGGATCATCTTCACCGACAACCTGCACACGATGCTGTCGATCAAGCGCGGGCAGGGGGTGTACACGCTGCGGATGCACCGGATGTTCGCCGCGGCGCCGCCCCCGGTGCTGCGCGCGGTGGTCCGCTACGCGGAGACGCAGGACCGCGAGGCGGCGGCGCTGCTGCGCAATTACATCGACGGCAACGAGCACCTGATCCGCCCGGTCGAGCGGACGCGGACGCAGGTGCTCGACACGCAGGGGGCCCACTACAACCTGCAGGAGCTGCTCGAGGGGCTGAACGCGCGCTACTTCGCCGGGGCGATCCAGGCCAAGATCACCTGGGGGCCGCGGACCAAGCGGCGGCCCGGGCGGGAGTCGATCAAGCTCGGCAGCTACAGCATCGAGGAGCAGCTGATCCGGATCCACCCGGTGCTCGACGCCGCCGACGTGCCGCGGTTCTTCGTCGAGTGGATCATCTATCACGAGATGCTCCACGAGGTGCACGACATGCCGATCGTCGACGGCCGGCGGGTGTACCACACGCCCGAGTTCCGCCGCGCGGAGGCGCTGTTCGAGCGCTACGCCGAGGCGGTGCTGTGGGAGCGGACGATGGTCCACAAGCTGCTCGACCGCTGACCGGGCGGGTGAGGGTCAGCGCCCGCGCGGGCGGGTGCGCACGCGCGTGCGCGCGGGCGTACGCGCGGGGAAGGTGACGCGCCGGGGCGACGCGAGTATCGTGCGGGCCCCTATGTCGAACCCCCGCTCCAATCGCGGCAAAGATGCGCTCGAGTTCCACGCCAAGGGCCGTCCCGGCAAGATCCAGGTCGTCCCGACCAAGCCGCTGACGACGCAGCGCGACCTCTCGCTCGCGTACTCGCCCGGCGTGGCCGAGCCGTGCATGGAGATCTTCAAGGACCCGGCGGAGGTCTACAAGTACACGGCGCGCGGCAACCTGGTCGCGGTGATCTCGGACGGCACGGCGGTGCTCGGGCTCGGCGACATCGGGCCGCTGGCGTCGAAGCCGGTGATGGAGGGCAAGGGCGTGCTCTTCAAGAAGTTCGCCGACATCGACGTGTTCGACATCGAGATCCAGGCGAAGAGCCCGGAGCACTTCATCGAGTGCGTCGCCGCGCTCGAGCCGACGTTCGGCGGGATCAACCTCGAGGACATCAAGGCGCCGGAGTGCTTCTACATCGAGGAGCAGCTCAAGCAGCGGATGAACATCCCGGTGTTCCACGACGACCAGCACGGGACGGCGATCATCAGCGGGGCGGCGCTGATCAACGCGGCCGAGATCCAGGGCAAGAAGCTGGCCGACATCAAGGTGGTCGTCAGCGGCGCCGGGGCGTCGGCGATCGCCTGCGCGAAGTTCTACGTCAGCCTCGGGATCGCGCCGCAGAACATCCTGATGGCCGACTCGCGCGGGATCTTGACCACCCGCCGGCGCTTCGAGTCAAATGACCCGAAGCTCGAGTTCGTGCGCGACACGCCGGCCGACACGCTGGCCGACGCGCTGGTCGGGGCGGACCTGTTCCTCGGGCTGTCGCGCGCGGGGCTGGTGACGCCGGAGATGCTGAAGACGATGGCGGACAGGCCGATCGTGTTCGCGCTGGCGAACCCGGACCCGGAGATCGACTACCCGGCGGCCAAGGCGGCCCGGCCGGACGCGATCGTGGCGACCGGGCGCAGCGACTACAACAACCAGGTCAACAACGTGCTCGGGTTCCCGTTCATCTTCCGCGGCGCGCTCGACGTCCGGGCGACGCGGATCAACGAGGCGATGAAGGTCGCCGCGGCGCAGGCGCTGGCCGAGCTGGCGCGCAAGGACGTGCCGCAGGTCGTCAACGCCGCGTACGGCGAGGACTTCCACTTCGGGCCGGACTACATCATCCCCAAGCCGTTCGACCCGCGGGTGCTGCACTTCGTCGCGCCGGCGGTCGCCAAGGCGGCGATCGACAGCGGGGTCGCGCAGCTGCGCGTCGACCTCGACGCGTACCGCGAGCGCCTGCGCGGCCTTTTGGGCGGGTCGACGGCGGTGATGCGCAAGTTCGTGCGGATCGCCGCCAACGCGCCGAAGCAGATCGTGTTCCCCGAGGGCGACGACCCGCGGATCCTCAAGGCCTGCTCGATCATCGTCGAGGAGCAGATCGGCCGGCCGATCCTGCTCGGCGACCCCGACAAGATCCGGGCGATCGTCCGCGAGCAGGACATCGACCTCGCGCCGGGGTCCTACGACATCGTCGACCCGCGCGCCGACGCGGCCGCGGGGACCTACGCGGAGCTGCTCCACCGCCGGCGCGAGCGCAAGGGCGTGACCGCCGAGCTCGCGCGCCTCCTGATGCGCGACCGCAACCACTTCGGGATGATGATGGTCGCCGAGCGCCGCGCCGACGGGATCGTCACCGGTCTCAACTTCTCGTACTCGGACACGATCCGGCCGGCGCTGCAGATCATCGGCATCCGCCCGGGCGCGCGGAAGATCTGCGGCATGTACCTGATGCTGCACAAGGGCGGCATGCTGTTCTTCGGCGACACGACCGTCAACCTCGACTACGACGCGCGCACGCTCGCCGACATCGCCGAGATGGTCGCCGACGCGGCGAAGACGTACGGGGCGACGCCTCGTGTGGCGATGCTCAGCTTCTCGAACTTCGGCTCGGTCCGCGACCCGCGGTCGGTGATGGCGGCCGAGGCGGCCGAGCTCCTGCGCAAGCGCCGGCCCGACCTCGAGGTCGAGGGCGAGATGCAGGCCAACGTCGCGGTCGACTTCCCGCTGCAGCAGCGGATCTTCCCGTCGACGCGGCTGACCGGACCGGCCAACGTGCTGATCTTCCCCAACCTCGAGGCCGGCAACGTCGCCTACAAGCTGATGCGCGAGCTCGGCGGGGTGCCGGCGGTCGGGCCGGTGCTGCTCGGCATGGCCCGCCCGGTGACGGTGCTCGAGCGCGACTGCTCGGTCGACAACGTCGTCCACATGACGGCGCTGACGGTCGTCGCGGCGCAGAAGGACGAGGCCGGCGGGGTCGGCGCGCCGCAGCTCGTGTGAGGCGCGAATTTGAGCGGCGGCGGGCTCTGCGGTAGGACGGCCGCGGATGCCGAAGCTGCCGCACGAGGCGATCGTCCAGCTGGTCCGCAACGATCCGGCGATGATCCCCGGACTGATCTGGCCCGAGGGACAGCGACCGGCGGCGACGGCGATCCACGTCGCGGCGGCCGAGTTCGTCGACCTCAACTTCGCCGAGCACCGCGCCGACACGGTGCTGGCGATCGGCGGCGAGCCCGGACGGCCGGACGAGGCGCTGGTCGTCGAGGTGCAGGTCGAGGTCGACCCGCGCAAGCGGATGACCTGGCCGCTGTACGTCGCCGGGCTGCGGACGCGGCTCGCCTGCCCGGTGACGCTGGTGGTGGTGGCGCTCGAGCCGGCGGTCGCGCGCTGGTGCGGGGAGCCGATCGACCTCGGCCGCGGGAGGAGCGTGGTGCGGCCGTGGGTGATCGGGCCGGAGACGGTGCCGGTGGTGACGGACCCGGAGGTCGCCCGGCGGTCGCCGGAGCTGGCGGTGCTGTCGGTCGCGGCCCACGCCGAGGCGCCGGGGGCCGAACATATCGCGCTCGCGGCGCTCGACGCGGTCCACGACCTCGACAGGGAGCGCGGCACCCATTACCCTGACTTCGTCATGGCCTTGCTCGGCAAGGTCGCCCGCGCCGCACTGGAGAAGATCATGGCCACCGCACGCTACGAGTACCAGAGCGACTTCGCCCGCAAGTACTTCGGCGAGGGGCTGGAGAAGGGCAAGGCCGAGGGCAAGGCCGAGGGCAAGGCCGAGGGCAAGGCCGAGGTGCTGCTCAAGCTGCTGCAGCTCAGGGGGTTCGCGCCGACGGACGCGGTGCGCGCGGGGGTGCTGGGCTGCACGGACGAGGCGCAGCTCGACGCATGGATCGAGCGCGTGCTCGCCGCGCGCAGCCTCGAGGACGTGTTCGGCGGCTAGAGGGCCCGCGAGGGCAGGCCTGGCGCCGGCGCTCGAGAGCCGGGCTAGACGAGTTCGGGCAGCGAGGTGGGCTTGGGCGCCTCGCCGTCGTGCTCGGCGTGCCAGCGGTTCATCTTGCGCTTGATCATCTCCTTCTTGAGCGCGCCGACGAGGTCGATCATCAGGCGGCCGGTGAGGTGGTCGTGCTCGTGCTGGAGGGCGCGGCCCATCAGCGCGTCGCCGTCGATCTCGAAGGTCTGGCCGTCGAGGTTCTTGGCGCGGACCTTGGCCCAGCGGGGGCGCTTGATCTCGACGAACACGCCCGGGAAGCTGAGGCAGCCCTCCTCGGCGACCGCGAGGCCCTTGCCGGTCTCGACCAGCTCCGGGTTGATGCAGACGACCGGCGGGGTGTTGTCGTCGCCGCCGGGGATGCACTTGCCGTCGAGCACGAAGATTCGTTCGAGCCGCCCGACCTGGATCGCGGCGACCCCGGCGGCGTTGAGCGAGTACATCGTGTCGATCATGTCGCGTACGAGTTGACGGATGTCGTCGGTGATCTCGGCGACCTCGAAGGTCGGTTCGCGCAGCCGCGGGTCGGGGTACTTGACGATGTCGAGGACTGCCATAAACCTTGTGCGTTGGCTCCTTGGGGAGTGTAAGGCCCCGCGGTGGTCGAGGCTAGCCCCCGATGGTACAGGTGAGCCCCGCGCCATGAAGCAGCCCTCGCTCGTGTTCGTCTGTCAAAACCTGCGCGACCCCGACGCGCCGCAAGGGAGCTGTATGCGCCGCGGCAGCCGCGAGGTGCTCGACCACCTCAAGAAGCTGCGCGGCGACCTCGGCCTGAAGACCGAGCTCCGCGTGATGGGGTGCACGTGCCTGGGGCCGTGCGAGTCCGGGGTCAACGTGCTGGTGGTCGACGACCGCCACGGCGCGACGTTCTACGGGCGGGTCGACAAGCAGCTCGCGGAGGCGGTCCTGCGCGAGCACGTGCTCGCCGGCGAGCCCGGCGCCGAGCTGCGGCGGCACCGCCTGCCGAAGGACGACCTGCTCGACCTGTCGGCGCTGACCGGCGAGTCGCCCGGGAAGGATGGTGCCGCGTGAGTGTCACGGTGGAGCGAGTGCTCGGCGCGCTGGCCGGGGTGAAGGACCCGGCGACCGGCCGCGACATCGTCGCCGACCAGGTCTCGGACGTCCGCGTCGGCGACGCGGGCGACCCGAACGCGGTCGCGCTCAGGATCGACCTGATCTCGCCCGGCTTCCCGCTGCGGGACGACCTCGAGGCGGCGGTGCGCGCGGCGCTGGCCGGGATCGGCGCGGCGGCGCGGATCGAGTGGGGCCTCAAGGTGCCGCACAAGCCGGCGCGGCAGGACCTCAACCGGCTGCCGACGGTCAAGAACATCCTCGCGGTCGCGGCCGGCAAGGGTGGGGTCGGCAAGAGCACCGTGAGCGTCAACACGGCGATGGCGCTCAAGAAGCTCGGGGCGCGGGTGGCGATCCTCGACGCGGACATCTACGGCCCGAGCGTGCCGAAGATGCTCGGGACGGCCGACCGCGAGACGACGACGACCGCGAGCGGCGACCGGATCAGCCCGGCGATGTACCGCGGGATCCCGGTGATGAGCGTCGCCTTCTTCGTCGAGCCCGGCAACGCCGTCGTCTGGCGCGGGCCGATGATCCACAAGCTGCTCAAGCAGTTCCTCGAGGACGTCGAGTGGGGCGAGATCGACTACCTGATCGTCGATCTGCCCCCGGGGACAGGCGACGCGCAGCTGTCGCTCGCGCAGCTGATCCCGCTGACCGGCTCGATCATGGTCACGACGCCGCAGGAGGTCGCGCTGATCGACGTCCGGCGCGCGGTCAACATGTTCCAGAAGCTCGAGGTCCCCGTCGTCGGCGTCGTCGAGAACATGAGCCACTACGTGTGCCCGGCGTGCGGCCACCACGACGCGATCTTCGCCAGCGGCGGCGGCAAGGCGCTCGCCAGGGAGCTCGGCGTCGAGCTGCTCGGGCAGGTGCCGATCGACAGCCGCGTCAGCTTCGGCGGCGAGTCCGGGGTGCCGGTGGTCGAGGGCGCGCCCGAGAGCGAGCAGGCGAGGGCGTTCACGCAGGTCGCCGCGCGCGCGGCGCTGGCGATCAGCAAGCTGAGCGCGACCGGGCCGAAGCGCAGCAGCCTGCTGCGCACCGTGACCTGACCGATCGGTCAGGCTGCGCCCGCGGCTGGCCGAAGGGGCAGGTCGCGGCGCGCCGCTCCGCACCGGTCGAAGCCGCGCGCGGCGCTAGTTGAGCAGGGCGGAGGCGGCCAGCTGCGGGCTGAGGCGCATCAGGAGGTCGGCGGTGCGCTCGGTGAGGTAAGCGAGGCGCGCCTCGGTGTCGTCGGCGGCGAGGCTGCGCTGCTGCTGCTCGACGAGCGCGCGGCGGGCGGCCTCGGTGGTGACGTCGTGGCCGGCGAACAGCTCGATGCTCGGGAGGAACGCGGTCAGGGCGTAGAGGAAGATCCGCGAGTCGGGCAGGGCCAGCAGCGAGCGCAGGGCCTCGCCGTCCTCGCCCCAGTGCTGGACGAGCTGCTCGACCTGCGCGCGCAGGACGCCGAGCGCGGTGCGGTCGTTGACGGGCGCCTCGGGCAGGGCGCTGACCTCGACGCGGCGGAACAGGTGCTCCATCGGCAGCTCGCGGACGACGCGGACGCGGCCGAGGCCCTCGAGGCGGATCAGGCGCCGGCCGTCGGGCAGGCGGACGTGAAACACGAGCTTGCCGACGCCGAACACCGGCTCGATCGCGGGGCGATGGTCGGCCATCCGCTCGCCGCGCGGGCGCAGCAGCGGGACGCCGATGTGCTGGCCGTCGGTGAGCACGTGGTCGACCAGCTGCAGGTAGCGCGGCTCGAACACGTTGAGCGGCAGGACCATGCCCGGCAGCAGCACGACGTTCGGGAGCGGGAAGATCGGCAGCGCTGCCAGGACCTCTGGCCGAGGGGTAGAGCTTGCCGAGAGCATGGAACGACCCTGCTATATACCCCGCGTGCCTCGAGTCGCCACAAGAGCGGCGGTCCGGCGCGATGCTTGCAGTTTCTCGGTCGTCCGCGGCGCGGCGCGGCCTGTCGGTGCGCGTCTGCGTCCGCGTGGCTCTATCGCCCGTGAGGCGGTGTCCAATTGGCGATCCCGATCCGGGTGGCGGTCCAGGGATCGACGTCGGACCAGTCCTCGTGCAGGTCGATGCGGTTGACGGCGCCGAGGGCCTGCTCGAAGCGGGTGTAGCCGGCGGGTCCGAGGCCGGCGGCGCAGGCGAGCAGGACGCGGTTGACGGTGTTGTGGGCGACGATCGCGATCGCCGGGGTGGCCTGTCCTTGCGGACCGGTCGTCCGCGCGTGGCGGGCGATCAGCCCGGCGACGCATGGGAGGACCCGCGCGGCGACGTCGCGCACGCTCTCGCCGCCGCCGGGCATGCGGTAGTCGAGCATGTCCTCGTAGCGGCGGCCGGCGAGCTCGGGGACGCGGGCGCGAGCGTCGCGGAACGACAGTTGCTCGAGCACGCCGAGGTGCATCTCCCGCAGCGCGGGAAGGGCGATCGGCGCGGGGCGGGCCTCACCGTGTTCGGCGAGCATGTCGGCGCCGCGCGCCGCGCGCTGGAGGTCGCTACAGTAGATCGCGGCCAGCGGCACGCCCGCGAGCGCGCGCGCGGCGGCGGCGGCCTGCTGCTCGCCTCGCGGCGACAGGGGGACGTCGGCGTGCCCGTAGAACAGGTCCGAAGCGACAGGTTCGCCGTGACGCAGGAGGTAGAGGTGGAGTGCAGTCACGCGAACAACTGGGCCTGGAGGTCGGCGCGTCCGGCGAGTTCGCCGCGGACCGAGCTGGTGACGACCTCGGCGGCGTGGCGGTTATCGGGGATGCTGAGGCAGGTGTGGCGGCCGCGCATGACGCAGCCGGCCCCGCGGGCGCCGAGGTGGAGCATCAGCGCGTCGGCGACGTCGTTGCAGGCGCGCTCTTGCAGGGTGAGCCGGCGGGTGAAGCAGGTGACGAGGTCGGCGAGGCGGCCGAAGCCGGCGAGCCGGGTCGAGGGGAGGTAGGCGACGGTCGCGGTGCCCGAGTACGGCAGCAGGTGGTGCGGGCACAGGCCGTGGTACGGGATCCCGTGGACGACGACGAGCGCGGACTCGCCCTCGCCCTCGACCGGGTCGCCGAGGATCTGCGCCGGGTCCATGGCGAAGCCGGACAGGAACTCCTCGGACCAGACGCGGGCGACGCGGCCCGGGGTGCCGGTGAGGTCCTTGTGCTCGCGGTCGAGGCCGCAGGCGTCGAGCAGGGCCGCGACGGCGCGCTCGATCGCCGCGGTGCGGTCGACGGCGGCCGGGGGCTGGGCGGCCGCCGGATGTTTGATGAGGCGGGTGCGGGACGTCACGGTGAAAGGGGCCTCCGGTATACCCGGTCCTGCCGCGGGCCGCACGTGGGGGGGCGGGTCAGCCGTCGACGTCGACCTCGCCCTCGCCGAGGTGGACCCGCAGGGACCTGCCGTTGTCGGCCGGGCCGTCGTGGCGGGCCTCGGCGCCGCGCCAGGTCAGGCGGAAGCCGTGCGGCAGCTTGGCGAGCTGGGGCAGGCGCGGGCAGGTGTCGCAGTTGCTGACCTTCGCCTGGGCCTCGGTGCAGCCGTTGCACACCGCGAGCGCGTGGCGGGTCTCCTTGAGGTCGGCCTGCAGGCGGGTGAGCACGCCGATCTTGTGCTCGAGCTGCTGGATCTGGGCGTCGATCGTGCGGTCGAGCTTTTGGCAGGCGTCGCGGTCGGTCGAGGCGGCGTCGCGGGTGCCGAGGAGGGTGGTGATCTCCTCGAGCGACCAGCCGGCCTCCCGCATCGAGATGATGAAGTTGAGGCGGTCGAGCTCGCCGGGCGAAAACAAGCGGTGGCCGCCGCTCGTCCGGGTGGCCTGCAGGAGGCCCTGCCGCTCGTAGTACCGCACCGTCCGGGGGGTGCAGCCGCTCCCGCCGGTCATGTCCTTCAAGGTCAGAAACCTGCCCGCCCGTTTCGTCACCATGCATTCATGCTGAAACGACCCTTCCGCTGCCGTCAACACGGGGGCAGATTTTGCGCGCTCGCTTCGAAGCGCGGTACCCTCGTCGGCCATGGCAGAAGACCTCGAGGGGCCGCCGGTCGCGCTGGTGACCGGCGGGGCGATCCGGATCGGCGGGGCGATCTCGCGGGCCCTCGCGCAGGCGGGCTACCGCGTGTGGATCCACTACCACCGCTCGCAGGCCGAGGCGGCGGCGCTCGCGGGTGAGCTCGGCGACGCGTGTATCGGAACCGTGGCGGCGGATCTCGCGGACGAGGCGGCGCGGGCCTCGCTGTGCGCGCGTGTGGTCGACCCGGCGGGGCCGGCGGGCGGGCGGCTCGACCTGCTGGTCAACAACGCGGCGAGCTTCGAGCGCGGGGCGTTCGTCGGGCGCGAGGACGCGGACCTGCGGCGGGTGCTCGAGGTCAACCTGGTGGCACCGCTGTCGCTGACCCGCGGGGTCGCGCGCGCGCTGGTGGCGGCGCGCGGGGCGGTGGTCAATATCCTCGACGTCGCGGCGTTCCAGGCCTGGCGCGGCTACGCCGACCACTGCACGGCGAAGGCGGGGCTGGCGATGGCGACGCGGGCGCTGGCGGTCGAGCTGGCGCCGGCGGTGCGGGTCAACGGGGTGGCGCCAGGGACGGTGGCCTGGCCGGCGGACGACCCGCGGTTCGCCGAGGGCGCCGAGCTGCGGGAGCGGATCGTGCGTGCGATCCCCCTCGGGCGGATCGGCAGCCCCGAGGACATCGCCGAGACGGTCGTCTTCCTGGCCCGGAGCCGCTTCATCACCGGGCAGGTGGTCGCGGTCGACGGCGGACGGCTGGCGGCGGGCGGCCCGGGCGGCGCCTGAGGGCCGGGGAGATCTCGCGTTCGCTTTCGTGGCCGGGTGCTTGACCGCGGGCCTGGGATCTCCTATCCATTGCCGCCTTCACCATGGCCCGCCAAACCGACGAAGAGTTCTCCGACTACAACCAGCGCCGGGAGCCGCTTCCCAATCCCGCCACGACTGTCAACGATCACCGCCCGGTGACCGGTCGCCCGCTGGAGGTCAAGGTCGACGAGCGCGGCGTCGAGCGGGCGATCCGCAAGCTCCGCCGCCTGATGGCCAGCGAGGGCGTGCTCCGCGAGATCAAGCGCCGCCGCCACTACGAGAAGCCGAGCGTCAAGAGCAAGCGCAAGCTGCGGGAGGCCGAGCGCCGCCGCAAGCGTCGCCAGCGCAAGCGCATCCCGATGCGCGGCGAGGCCTAGTCGTTCGGGTGACCTAGAGGACATGTCCGATGCGCCTCGTCGCTCCTCGGCGCGATGACGGTGGCCTTCCGGACATGTCCTTTCGTGAAGCTTCGGCGCCCGCGCTGGTGGGGCTGCGCTGTGTGTTCGGCGTCGGCGACCCGGACGGCGACGCGGCGTTCGTGCCGGTGTACGCGGTCGCGCTGCCGGTCGCGTCGCCCGGGGCGCTCGACGAGGACGGGGCGCGCGAGTTCGCGGCGGGCGACCTGCTCGCCGACCTGCAACGGCGGGCGACCCGGCGCGCGTGGGCGCTGCGGGTCGAGCTCGACGTCGAGCAGGCGGCGGGCGACGTCCGTGGTCACGACGTGTACGCGCAGGGACCCGCGGGGGCGGAGCTGCAGCTGCTCGGCGAGGCGGACTTGCCGGGCGGCGGGCGTCGGCTGACCCTCGGGACAGGTCTCGCGCGCACGCCGGAGGCGGCGGTCAGGCTGGCGGGGCGGTATGTGGTGCAGGTTTCGGCGGAGCGGGCGACCTCCTTCGAGCTCGGGCTGACCGAGTACGAGTTCGAGGGCTGAGGTGGTCGGCCGGCGGCGTCGCGGTCGGCGGTGGCTCGGGCCGCTGCTGGTGGTCGCGCTGGTCGTGTCGTGGGCGCTGCTCGGCGAGCGGCTGCGCGGGCTCGTCGGCTTGCCGGGCGACGGCGGTGCGCCGGACAAGGCGGGGAGGTTGCGGATCGCGACCTGGAACCTGCGCAACTTCCCTGGCGAGCGGCAAGATCTCCCGCGGCTGCGCGCGCGGCTCCAGGAGCTCGCGGCCGACGTGATCGCGGTGCAAGAGGTGCGCGATCCCGGGGCCCTGCGGGCCCTGATGCCGGGGTGGGGGCTCGCCCTGTCGGAGGCGGGCGGGCGCGGCGGGCAGCGGCTCGGGTTCTTGTACGATCCGTCGGCGGTCGAGCTCGTGGGCGCGCCGCGGGAGCACGCGGCGCTGGCGATGGGCGGGCTGGTGCGACCTGGCTTTTCGGGCTACTTGCGGGCGCGCGGCGGCGGGCCTGACTTTCATGTCGTGGTCGTCCACCTGAAGTCGCGCGCCGAGGGGCACGGGCTGCGGCGCGCGCAGTGGGACGCGCTGGCGGAGATCGTCGTGAACGATGTCGCGCGCGGGGACGCGGACCTGGTGCTGCTCGGCGACTTCAACGCGACGGGGGCAGAGCGCGGGCGGGAGGCGCAGGAGCTGGCGGACCTCGACGCGCGCTTCGGGGCGGTCGGGCTGCGGCGGGTCGCCAGCGCCGGCGGTTGCTCGGCGTACTGGGACGGGGCGCGGCGCGACGCGTGGCACGAGCCGTCGCTGCTCGACCTGGTGTGGGTCGCGGGGCTGCGCGAGGCCGGCGAGGGTCCGCTCGAGGCGCGCGCGCTGCTTCACTGTGCTCGCCATCACTGCGCCGCGTTCCGCTCGACGGAGGCGCACCCGGAGCCCGACTACGCCGACCTGAGCGATCACTGTCCGGTGGTCGTCGACGTGCCGCGGGGCGTCGACGACGATCCGTAGGCGGCTGGAGCCGGCTGCCCCAAAGCGCAGGCGGAGCGGGTGGGGCGGAGGTCGTGCGCGGGATCGGGCGCGCGGCCGGGGCCTCGAGACCACCCGCGAGACCGCCGCAGATCGGACTGAAGATTTCATTGCGCGCGCTGTCCAAGGCGCCACTCACCGGCGTTCCATGACTGGTCCTGTGTCCGCCTGCGAACCTCGCAAAGCTAACCTCCCTCCCCGGGCGGCAGCGTTGCGGGTCTCGACGGGCCCGTGCGCAGCGCGGATGTTGCTGCGCCCGGGTTCGTTCTTTAAAAGGGGCGTTGCAGGTACCCCCCGGCCATGGGACCATCTCGCCGTTCAACGAGGCTGCGCGCCCGCGCACGACCCCGCGAGCTCGGCGAGTTCACCGTGGAAACAACCGACGAGTTCATCGCAGAGCTTGGTAAGGAGCGAGTCACGATCATGATCACGAATCGAATGGGATCCTTTGGGCTTATCGCCGGCGGCCTGATCGCCGGTATCTCTCTCACCGCCGTGCAGGGCTGCGATGACCTCGCGGCGCAGTGCGGCCTGGTGTGCGAGTCGGACGCGTTCGTCCAGGGCAAGTTCAACATCTCCGGCAACGCGTCGGTCGACGCCTTCTTCAGCGCGACGCTCGACGTGGCGGGCGCGATGAACGGGGTCGCCGAGGGCATCCAGGTCGAGCTCGCGGCGCTCTACGGGCTCGTCGGGGCCGAGGTCGGCGGCGACTTCAAGGCGGCGCTCGACGCCAAGCTGTCGGCGTACATCGAGGGCGGGATCACCGTCCGCGCCGAGCCGGCGCGCTGCGAGGCGTCGCTCGACATCACGGCGAAGGCGGCGGCCGAGTGCGACGTCAACGCGTCGCCGGGCAGCGTCGAGGTGCAGTGCATGGGCTCGTGCTCGATCGACGCGAGCGCGCAGGCGGACTGCGCCGCGGCGGGCGGCCTGACCTGCAAGGGCACGGCGCCGAACCTCGCGTGCGAGGGCACCTGCCAGGGCGGCTGCCAGCTCGAGATCGCGGCGGCGTGCGAGGGCACCTGCCGCGGCCAGTGCGACGGCCAGGACTTCGAGGGCCGCTGCGACGGCATGTGCCAGGGCGAGTGCGACCTCGGGGCCGGCGGCTCGTGCGAGGGTAAGTGCACGGGCTCGTGCGAGTTCACCCCGCCGAGCGGCAGCTGCGACGCGAGCCTCGAGGCCCGCTGCAGCGCGTCGGCCGAGGCGAACGTCGAGTGCCAGGGCGGCTGCACCGGCAAGGCGGAGCCGCCGATGGTGTCGGCCGAGTGCAAGGCGACGGTCGAGGCGAAGGCCGAGGCGAGCGTGCAGTGCTACCCGCCGTCGTTGACGATCGACTACCAGCTCAAGGCCGGCGTGATGGGCGACCTCGCGGTCAAGGCCGAGTTCGAGGCGTTCATCAGCAACTTCCGCACGCGCTACGCGGCGCTGCTCGCCGCGATCAAGCGCGCCGAGGGCCTCGTGTCGGTCAGCGGCAACCTGGCGGCCGCCGGCTCGGCCGCGATCCAGGGCCTCGCCGCGGATCTCCAGGCGAACGGCGACCTCAAGGCGAGCATCGGCGCTGGTTGTGCGATCGCCACCCTGCCGAAGGCTGCCGAGCTGCTGACCAGCGCCGGTCAGAATCTCGGCGCGCAGGTCTCCGCGGCCGGCTCGGTCACCGCGTCGGTCGCCGGCGGCTGATCGTCGCCCGGGTGCGAGGGGAGGGGTCGCCGGCGTGGTCCGGCGGCCCCTCGCCGTTTAACGTTGTTTCGGTCGGCCGCGCGGGCGTGCATGCCTCTTCGGTCATGGAGGAAAAGGCAGGCGCGGCTGGTCTGCGTGCGAGGGGTGTGCGACGCTGGTGGCATGTCGAACCAGCGGAAAGCATCCTTGTTGAGGACGGTCCTCGGGCTCGCCACGGGCGTCGTGGTCGCCACGACGCAGGGCTGCGGCGGCGATGGGCCGTTGACCGACGTCGCTGCGAGTTGCGGCCTCTCGTGCGACGCCGAGGCGTTCGTCGAGGGCAAGTTCAATGTGTCCGGGATCGCGTCGATCGACGCCTTCTTCAGCGCGACGCTCGACGTGGCGGGGGCGATGAACGGGGTCGCCGAGGGCATCCAGGTCGAGCTCGCGGCGCTGTACGGGCTCGTCGGGGCCGAGGCCGGCGGCGACTTCGCGGCGGCGCTCGACGCCAAGCTGTCGGCGTGGGTCGAGGGCGGGATCACCGTCAAGGCCGAGCCGGCGCGTTGCGAGGCGTCGCTCGACATCACGGCGAAGGCGGCGGCCGAGTGCGACGTCAACGCGTCGCCGGGCAGCGTCGAGGTGCAGTGCATGGGCTCGTGCTCGATCGACGCGAGCGCGCAGGCGGACTGCGCCGCGGCGGGCGGCCTGACCTGCAAGGGCACGGCGCCGAACCTCGCGTGCGAGGGCACCTGCCAGGGCGGCTGCCAGCTCGAGATCGCGGCGGCGTGCGAGGGCACCTGCCGCGGCCAGTGCGACGGCCAGGACTTCGAGGGCCGCTGCGACGGCATGTGCCAGGGCGAGTGCGACCTCGGGGCCGGCGGCTCGTGCGAGGGTAAGTGCACGGGCTCGTGCGAGTTCACCCCGCCGAGCGGCAGCTGCGACGCGAGCCTCGAGGCCCGCTGCAGCGCGTCGGCCGAGGCGAACGTCGAGTGCCAGGGCGGCTGCACCGGCAAGGCGGAGCCGCCGATGGTGTCGGCCGAGTGCAAGGCGACCGTCGAGGCGAAGGCCGAGGCGAGCGTGCAGTGCTACCCGCCGTCGCTGACGATCGGCTACACGCTGCGGGCCAACGTGATGGGCAACGCCAATGTGAAGGCCGAGTTCGAGGCGTTCATCAGCAACTTCAAGCTGCGGTATGCGGCGCTGCTCGCCGCGCTCAAGCGCGCCGAGGGGCTTGTCTCGGTCAGCGGTACGCTCGGGGCCGCGGGCGTCGCCGCGGTCGAGGGCTTCGCGGCGGACCTCGAGGCGAGCGGCGACCTCAAGGCCGTCATCGGTGCCGGCTGTGCGCTCGCCACGTTGCCGGATGCGGCCGCGCTGCTGACCAGCGCCGGGCAGAACCTCGGGGCGCAGGTCCAGGCGGCCGGCTCGGTCACCGCGGCCGTCGCAACCGGCGGCTGAGCGGGGGGCGAGGGCGAGGGCGAGGGGCCGTCGGCGGCGCCGGCGGCTCCTCGGCTGCTTTCTCGGGGTGCGGTGGGTCGGCGTGGGGCGTGGGTCGCGCGTCGTGCGTGCCCGTGGAATGAGATGTCTTTCGGGCCAGGGGATTGGCCGGGCGAGGGCGTGGTGCCGAGGCCGGTGGGTCGCGCGGCGTGCGTGGGAGGGGGCAGTCGCTCGGGGTAGGTGCTCGGCGTGGCGAGGGCGGGTCGCCGAGGCCGGTGGGTCGCGCGGCGTGCGTGGGAGGGGGTAGTCGCTCGGGGCAGGTGCTCGGCGTGGCGAGGGCGTGTCGCCGAGGCCGGTGGGTCGGGCGGCGTGCGTGTCCAGACGGCTGTCGCTCGGGGCAGGTGCGGCGGGAGGACCGGCGGGTCGCTCGATGGGTGCGTGAGGGGGGCAGTCGCTCGCGGCGGGTCGTACGCCGGGAGCGGTCGTGGAAGAGAGGATGTGGCCGGCGGGTCGCTCGATGGTCGAGAGGCTGTCTTTCGGGGCAGGTCGTCGGCGCGACGAGGTCGCGGTGCGGGCGGCGGGCGCTGCGCGGGTCGGTCGCGGAGGGCGACGCGGGCCGGGGTGCGAGCGGGGGTGACGGGCGAAACCGGCCCTGACGGGGCTCGTGGGGGCTCCGCGCCCGGGGCGGCGGCGGACGATCGGCGCGCGTGTGCTACACGGAGGCCGCCACAGCGACAGGCGGCCCGTCGTCTCGGCGACGTGGATCCTCATTCATCAAGGGACATGTTCTCTTCGACATGCTCGTGCGGGCATGCGGAGCGGGCGCGGGCTGGTCGTGCGGCGCGGAGAAGGAGCGAGCACATCATGACGATCGTACGGAACGGAACCCTCGGACTCTTGCTCGGCGGCCTGGCCGCGCTCGGCCTGCAGGCGTGTGACAACGGCGGCCCCGGCGGCGCGTTGCTCGAGCAGTGCGGGCTCGTGTGCGACGAGCAGGCGCTCGTCAACGGCAAGTTCGCGGTCTCGGGGATCGCCAACGTCGACGCGTTCTTCAGCGCGGTCCTCGACTTCTCGGGGGCGACGAGCGCGACGGCGCGGGACATCCAGGTCGAGCTGAGCGGGCTGTTCGAGCTGGTCGGGGCGACCGGGCCGGGCGACTTCGAGGCGGCGCTGCGCAGCAAGCTCGAGGCGTTCATCGACGTCGACGCGGGCTTCTCGGTGCGGGCGGAGCCGGCGCGCTGCGAGGCCTCGCTCGACGTCGCGGCCAAGGCGGCCGCCGAGTGCGACGTCGACGCCACGCCCGGCAGCGTCGAGGTCCGCTGCGAGGGCGTGTGCACGATCGCCGCCGAGGCCCAGGCCGACTGCGCGGCCGCGGGCGGGCTGACCTGCCGCGGCACGCCGCCGAACTTGCAGTGCATGGGGACGTGCTACGGCGGCTGCGAGCTCAAGGCCGCGGCCGCGTGCGACGGGACGTGCCGCGGGACCTGCAACGCCGGCGGCAACACGCAGCAGAACTTCACCGGCCGGTGCGAGGGGACGTGCGAGGGGACGTGCGAGGTCGACGCCGGGGCGGAGTGCGACGGGCAGTGCACGGGGACCTGCGAGTTCACGCCGCCGAGCGGGATGTGCGAGGGCGGGCTCGAGGCCCGCTGCAGCGCGTCGGCCGAGGCGAACGTGCAGTGCGAGGGCGACTGCACCGGCAAGGTGGAGCCGCCGATGGTGTCGGCCGAGTGCGAGGCGACGGTCGAGGCGAAGGCGGAGGCGAGCGTGCAGTGCTACCCGCCGTCGCTGACGATCGACTACACGTTCAACGCGCAGGCGCTGGGGAACGCGGACGTGCGGGCGGAGTTCCGCGGGTTCCTGACCGCGTTCCAGCTGCGCTACGGCGCGCTGCTGGCGGCGCTGGCCCGTGCGGAGGGGCTGATCGCCGTCGGCGCGCGGCTCGGCGACGCGGGCGTCGCGGCGATCGACTCGCTGGCGGGCGAGCTCAGCGGGTCTGGCGAGATCAAGGCCAAGTTCGGGGGGCTGTGCGCGATCGCGGTCCTGCCGAGCGCCGGGACGATCATTACCGACGCGGGGGCGATGCTGGCGGCGCAGGTCGAGGCGGCTGGGAGCGTCACCGCGGCGGTCGCGGCCGGTCCGTAGGCCGGCGGACGGCGAGGGCACGCCGTCGGTCGTGCGTCGGCGACGAGCCGTGGGCTTCGTCGGCGGCGGGGCGAGGGCGGCGGGCTTTGGTCGATCCCTTGGGCTCTCATCCGCGCGGCGACGCGTCGCGGGCGGGTCGCGTGAGGGGGCGTCCGCGTCGTCGCGGGGGCGGGTGTTTGTTATCGTCGCGGCATGCGAAGCGGCGTGATCGTGCTCGGCCTGGCGCTCGTCGGGTGTCCGGGCGGGGCGGGCGGCGGGGAGACCGGCGACCCGGCGAGCGGTGGACCGGGGACGACGGGCGTCGACACCGGGGAGGCGACCGCGGCGCCGACGACCGGGAGCGAGCCGACGACGGGCGCGAGCGGGACGACGGGCGCGAGCGGGACGACGGGCGCGAGCGGGACGACGGGCGCGACGAGTGCGACGAGCGGGGGGAGCGCGAGCTCGACGGGAACGGCGACCGGCGGCGACTCTGGCGAGGTGCCGCCGGGCAGCACGATCCCGGTCGGCGACGGGGAGTACTTCCTGCTCGGCGCGAATTATCCGTGGCTCAACTACGGCGGCGACTTCGGGGCCAACAACTGGGGGACCTACGGGGTGCACACGAAGGGGCCGGAGATCGGGGCGGACTTCGACGAGATGAAGGGGTTCGGGGTCCGCGTCGCGCGGTGGTTCGTGTTCACCGACGGGCGCGCCGGGATCGCGTTCGACGGCGGCGGGGTGGCGACCGGGCTCGGAGAGCATGTCCTGACGGACATGCAGGCGGCGGTCGACATCGCGCGCCAGCGCGGGATCTACCTCGTGCCGGTGCTGTTCGACTTCCACTGGATGTTCTGGTCGAAGCAGGAGAACGGGGTGCAGATGGGCGGGCGCAGCGACACGCTGAAGGACCCGGCCAAGCGGGCGGCGCTGATCGACGCGGCGGTCGTGCCGCTGCTGCAGGCGTTCGCCGACGAGCCGGCGATCCTCGCGTGGGAGATCATGAACGAGCCGGAGTGGTCGATCGCCGACCTGCCGGCGGGGACGCCGAACGGCGGGGCGGACGCGGTGCCGCTGGCCGACTTCTACGCGTTCTCGAGCGCGGTCGCCGACGCGGTCCACCTGCACACGGGCGCGTACGTGACGCTCGGGTCGGCGTCGCTGAAGTGGTACCGGGTGTGGACGCCCGAGTTCGCGGCCGAGCGCGGGTTCGACCCGATCGCGCTCGACTTCTACCAGACGCACTACTACCCGTGGATGGACGGGCAGATGTGGAACGGCGACCCCGCGCTCGGGACGACGAACTTCTCGCCGACGGTGCAGAAGTACGGAGACCTCGGGCTCGACCGGCCGATGGTCGTCGGCGAGTTCATCCTGTCCGACCAGGCGGGGGCCCGGCTCGACACCCTGCTCGCCAACGGCTACGCGGGCGCGTGGCCGTGGAGCCTGACGAGCGACTACAGCATCGACGGCGCGGGGATGGCCGCGTGGGCCGAGGGCCACGCGGGGCTGGTCGGGCTGCCGCCGCCGTGAAACTCGGTGGGCGCCGGGAACCTCGGCGGGCCGGCGCTGTCTGACGGCCTGCATGTCACGCCTCGACCGCCGCGTCCCCGCCCGCGCGCCCGCGCGCACGAATGTTTTGAAGGACATGGTCTCCAGGACCTGTCTGGAAGGCCCGGCGCCGGCCGTGCGGCTGGTGCCGCTGGCGCTGGCGCTCGGGCTCGGCTGCACGCCGAACCCGGGCAAGCCGGGGCCGGACGCGGCGCCGGCGGGGCCGATCGTGCTGCCGACGAAGGGGCTGAAGCTGAGCGACGACGGGGCGATCCGGCGGGCGCCGGTGTCGCTGACGGCGTCGGACGGGACGGGGCTCAAGCTGGTGTCGCTGACGGCCCGGGCGGTCGTCGAGGAGCCGCTGGCGTTCACCGAGATGACGCTGGTGTTCGAGAACCCGAACGACCGGCAGATCGAGGGCCGCTTCGAGATCGACATGCCGCCGGGCGCGGCGATCTCGCGGTTCGCGATGAAGATCGGCGGGCGCTGGCAGGAGGGCGAGGTCGTCGAGCGGCAGGCCGCGCGGGTCGCCTACGAGGACTTCCTGCACCGCAAGCAGGACCCGGCGCTGCTCGAGAACAAGGCCGGCAACTCGTTCAGCGCGCGGGTGTTCCCGATCGGGCCGCGCGAGCGCAAGGAGCTGATCGTGTCGTACTCGCAGGAGCTGGCGAGCTCGGCCGAGCCGTACCGGCTGATGCTGCGCGGGCTGCCGCAGCTCGACTCGCTCGACGCGAGCGTGATCGTCCGCGAGGTCGCGGCGGCGGGGGCGGCGAGCAACCTCGGCGGGGCGGCGGTCGAGACGCGGGTCGTCGAGGTGAAGAAGGAGAACTACCTGCCCGACCGCGACCTCGAGGTCGGCGGGGCGCGGGCGACCGCGGCGACGGGGCTGCGGCACGAGAACCTGGTGGTCGCCCGGGTCGCGCCGGCCGGCGAGATGCCGCCGGCGCCGGTCGGGGCGCTGACGGTGCTGTTCGACACCAGCGCCTCGCGGGCGCTCGGGTTCGACCGGCAGATCCGCCGGCTCGCGGATGTCCTCGAGGGCATGCGCGAGAAGACAGGCGAGGACTTCGCGCTGCGGGTGGTCTGCTTCGACCAGCAGACCGAGGAGGTGTACAGCGGGCCGGCGAGCGGGTTCGGGCAGGCGCAGCTCGAGCGGATCGCGTCGCGGCGGGCGCTCGGGGCGTCGGACCTCGAGGGGGCGCTGACGGCGGTCGCGGCGGCGCCGGGCGGGTCGACGCGGCTGCTGGTGTTCTCGGACGGGATAGCGACCGCGGGCTCGGCCGAGCTCGCGCGGCTCGACGCGGCCGCGAAGGCGCTCGCGGCCGCGGGGTTCGAGCGGGCCGACGCGATCGTCGACGGCGGGATCCAGGACACGGCGACGCTCAAGGCGGTGACGACGGGCGACCTGCCGGTCGACGGGGTGGTGGTCGACGCCCGGCTGCCGCTCGAGACGATCGCGCACAAGCTCGGCAGCGCGACGCTGGCGCCGATGAAGGTGTCGGTGCCGGGGGCGGCGTGGGTGTGGCCGGAGACGATCGAGGGGGCGCAGCCGGGCGACGAGCTGCTGGTCTACGCGGACCTGCCGGTCGGGGCGGCGATGCACGTGGTGATCGCGGGCAAGGACACGATCGAGGCCGACGTGCCGACGACGGCGGTCGAGCGGCCGCTGCTCGAGCGCGCGTGGGTGCGGGCGCAGATCGCCCGGCTGCAGGCGCAGCGCTCGAGCCTGGCCGAGACCGACAGCGCGGCGCGCGAGGGCTTGAAGAAGACGATCGTCGACCTGTCGACGAAGTACCGGGTGCTCAGCGACTTCACGGCGCTGCTGGTGCTCGAGACCGAGTGGGACTACCGGCGCTTCAACATCGACCGCGACGCGCTCGCCGACATCCTGACGGTCGGGCCGACGGGGGTGACGCTGATCAACCGGACGACGCCGAAGCCGAAGCAGGAGGAGCCGGCGAAGCCGACGCCGGCGCCGTTCGTGCAGCGGGCGCGCAACTTCGACCCCGAGATGGCGTCGCGCCAGGCGGGGATCCTCGGGGTCATGTCCCAGAGTTCAGGTCACTTCCTCGCCAGCCCGTACGGCGGGGCGTTCGCGGTCGGGAACGACGACGCCGATGTGTGGGGCGGGCTGACGGGGAGCGCGTCCGAGAAGGCGTCGCCGGTGATGAACGACGACGGGGACGTGTGGGGCGGGCTGACGGGGTCGGAGGTCGGCGAGGCGTACGGGGTCGGCGGGCTCGGGCTGGTCGGCACGGGGCGCGGCGGCGGCGGGACCGGCGAGGGCACGATCGGGCTCGGCAACACGGGGCTGATCGGCAGGGGCGGCGGCGGCGGGACCGGCTCGGGCTACGGGCGCGGCGCGGGGGCCGGGTTCGGCGGCCGCGGGACGCGGGTTCCGTCGGTCCGCCAGGCGAAGGCGACCGTGCAGGGCTCGCTCGACAAGGACATCATCCGCCGGATCGTCCGCGCACACATCAACGAGATCCGCCACTGCTACAATCAGGTCCTGGCGCGCGACCCGAACGCGATGGGGCGGGTGGCGATCCAGTTCACGATCGCCCCGCACGGGAAGGTGCCGAGCGCGGTGGTCGCCGAGAGCACGATGCGCGACCCGCAGATCGGGCAGTGCATGGCCCAGGCGGTCCGGCGCTGGACGTTCCCGAAGCCGAAGGATGGGATCGTGATCGTGACGTATCCGTTCGTGTTCGAGCCGGGCGGCGGCTGGGTGCCGCCGCCGGGCTGGACACCGCCGCCGCCGCCGACGCCCGAGGAGCTGGCGCGCCAGCAGGCGGAGTTCGAGGCGCGCATGCGCGAGCAGGAGGCGCAGGAGAAGATCCGGCAGGCGGAGCGCGAGGCGCTCGAGGCCGAGATGCGGCGCACCGAGGGCAGCCCGTACAGCGGGAAGTTCTTCGACGTGGCGCAGCTGATCAAGTCGGGCGACGCGCACGGGGCGGTCGCGAGGGCGCTCGAGTGGCACGAGCAGGACCCGGGGGACGTGCTCGCCCTGATCGCGCTCGGCGAGGCGGCGGAGGCCGCGGGGGACGTGCGGACGGCCTCGCGGGCGTACGGGGCGATCATCGATCTGTTCCCGTCGCGCGCGGACCTGCGGCGCTACGCAGGCGCGCGGCTCGAGCGGCTCGGCTCGGCCGGGCTGGCGCTGGCGGTCGATACGTACGCGAAGGCGGTCGAGTCGCGGCCGGACCACCCGTCGAGTCACCGGCTGTACGCGTACGCGCTGGTCAAGGCGGGCCGGCACGCGGAGGCGTTCGAGGCGATCAAGGCCGGGGCGACCCGCAGCTACCCGGGCGGCCGGTTCGCCGGGGTCGACCGGATCTTGAAGGAGGATATGGGGCTGATCGCGTCGGCGTGGATCAAGGCGGATCCGACGTCGGCGTTCACGGCGCGGGCGGTGCTCGACGGGATGAGCATCCCGCTGCCGCACAGGCCGTCGACGCGGTTCGTGATCAACTGGGAGACCGACGCGAACGATGTCGACTTCCACGTCCGCGACGGGAAGAATAACCACGCGTTCTATTCGACGAAGCGCCTGCCGACCGGCGGGGAGCTGTACGCCGACGTGACGACCGGCTACGGGCCGGAGTGCTTCACGATCGAGGGCGAGGCGGAGGCGTTCCCGTACAAGCTCGAGGCGCACTACTTCAGCCGCGGGCCGATGGGCTACGGGATGGGCAAGCTGCAGATCGTGCAGTACGACGGGAAGGGCGAGCTGAAGTTCGAGGAGCGGCCGTTCATCATCATGAAAGACCGGGCGTACGTCGACCTCGGGACGCACACGAAGCCGCTCTAGTGCCGCGCCCAGGGTCTAACGGCGCCGCCTCGCGCCGGGATCATCGTCGCTGGCGAGGCGGCGAAACGAAGTTGTACTGGACCGTACTACGAGTTTCGCCAACGAAGCCAGCGGCGATGAGACCAAGCGAGGTAGTGTCGTTAGGCCCTGGGCGCGGCACTAGGGGCGGTCGCGCAATGAAAGAGCCGCCCCGAACTCGGGGCGGCTCCTCGGCCGGCGGGGGCCGGGCGGGTCACTCCTTGCCGGCCGGGAACATCGAGTCGATCAGGTCCTTGTAGCGCTTGTTGACCTCCTTGCGCTTGACCTTGAAGGACGCGGTCAGCATGCCGTTGTCGACCGAGAACTCCTCGGGGACGATCCGGAAGTACTTGATCGACTCGAAGGAGGCGAGGTCCTTGTTGATCTCGTCGAGGTAGCCCTGGACCTCCTTCTGGACGGCGTCGCTCTTGAGGTCGGGGGCGTTGCCGGTGCGCTGGGCCCAGGCGGCGAGCTTCTCCTTGTCGACGGTGACGAGGGCGACGCAGTACTTGCGGCCGTCGCCGATCACGACCGCCTCGCTGAGGATCGGCTTGGTCTTCAGCAGGGCCTCGATCTTCTGCGGGGCGACGTACTTGCCGCCGGAGGTCTTGATCAGGTCCTTCTTGCGGTCGGTGATCCGGAGGTGCATGTCCTCGTCGAACTCGCCGATGTCGCCGGTGTGGAACCAGCCGTCGCTGTCCCACGCCTCGCTGGTCGCGTCGGGGCGGTTGAGGTAGCCGCTGACGACGTTGGGGCCCTTGGCGAGGATCTCGCCGTCGGCGGCGAGGCGCAGCTGGACGCCCTTGATCGCGGTGCCGACGGTGCCGATCTTCCAGTTGTTGGGGCGGTTGGTCGTCAGGCCGGGGCAGGTCTCGGTCAGGCCGTAGGCCTCGCAGATCGTCAGGCCGACGGCGGCGAAGAACTCGCCGACCTCCTTCGGCAGCGGGGCCGAGCCCGACAGGAGCACGTGGACGCGGTCCATGCCGAGCTTGGCGCGGATCTTCGAGAACACGAGCTTGTCGGCGAGGCCGACCTTGAGGCCGAGGCCGAACGGGATCGGCTTGTTGCGCTGGCGGTACGGGATCGCCTGCTTGCCGACGCCGAGCGCCCAGCGGAACAGCTTTTGCCGGATCGGCGGGGCCGAGGCGACGCCGGTCGTGATCTTGCCGTAGACGCGCTCGAACACGCGCGGCGCGGCGGGCACGAAGCCGGGGCGCGACAGGCCGAGGTCCTCGGCGACGGTGGCGACGGTCGAGAAGACGATCTTGCAGCGGAAGAACCCGCCGCCGTACTCGACGAGGCGGCCGAAGGAGTGGGCGAGCGGCAAGAACAGGAAGGCGCCGCCGACGCGGGCCTTGTCGCTGAACATGCCGACCTCCTCGACGTTCTCGAGCAGGCTGAGGATGTTGTCGTGGGTCTGGATGACGCCCTTCGGCGGGCCGGTGGTGCCGGAGGTGTAGGTGTAGGTCGCGACGTCGCTGCGCTGGATCGACTGCATCCGGCGGTCGCGCTCGCCCTTGGTCTCGGCGAGGGCGGCGCGGCCGCGCTTCTCGACGTCGGCGAGGCTCTCCCAGTCGGCCGCGGGGGCGATGCCGGTCGGGTCGATGACGACGAACTTCTTGAGCTTGACGGCGTCGGCCGGGTAGGTGATGTCGAAGAAGGTGAAGCCCTTCTGCGCGGTGCGCAGCTTGTCGAGCATCTCCTTGTTCTCGACGATCGCGAGCTCGGCCTTGGTGTCGGCGTGGATGTAGCCGATCTCGGGCGGGAGCAGGCTGACGTAGATCGGCACGGTCTTGTAGCCGAGCGACAGCATCGCGTAGTCGCAGAGGATCCACTCGAGGCGCGTGTTCGCCATGATCGTGACGCACACGCCCGCCGTCGGGGCGCCGCCCTTGAGGATCCCGGCGGCGATCGCCTCGACGCGCTCGGCGGACTCCTTGAACGAGACATCGCCGTAGGCGCCGCCGTTGCGGACGCAGAAGGCGGCGGCCTGGCCCTCGGCGCGGGCCCGGTCGAAGAACATCTGTGCGAGGTGAGTATCAGCCATGATCGGGGCGCTCCAGTGAGCGCTAACTTCTAGCGAAGGCGCCACCGGCTGTCCAGGCGACTTCCTTTAACGCCGCGCGCGCGCGCGAGCGCGGCGGGGCGCCCCGCGGACCGGGCCGGCGAGGCAACACGCCGCGCGGACGTGCTAGCGTGAAACAATGTCCGGGGGCCCGAGCCAGCACTACACGTTCGTCCACCGCGCCCTGCGGAGCGTGCTGTTCCGCGACCCGAGCTGGTTCTTCGCGGTGCTCAACGGGCCCGACGCGGGGCGGCTGCTCGGCGACCTGTGGGCTCGCGCGGGCGAGCGGGCACCGGCAGACGCCAGGCGCGCGGGCGAGGGCCTCCGCGCGCAGACGTTCGTCGAGGGGCCGCACCTCTACGCCCTGATCACGCTGCCGCCGCCGGCCGAGCCGGCCGAGGCGCACTTCGCCGCGGCGGTCGCGGGCTTCGGCGACCCGGCCGCGCCCTCGCTCGACCGGCTGGCGTGGTCGCGCTTCTTCACCTTGGAGCATGGCCTCGATTTCAGGACCGAAGAGCCATGCACGTTCCTGTGCGAGTGGACGCAGGAGGGCCGGCACCGCAACCTCGGCGCCGGGCCGGAGGCGGACGCGGGCGCGTTCGTGCGGGCGCTCGAGGAGCTGCTGCGCCCGGACGCGCTGCACTGACGCGCGGCCGAGACGCGCGGCCGAGACGCGCGGCCCGGACGCTCAGCGGGCGACGCCGACGACGCGCCAGTCGCCGAAGCGGCGCTCGAGGATCAAGATGAAGGGCTCGCCCTTGATCTTGCTGAGCGCGTAGTTGCGGCCGAGGCCCTCCTGCACGCCGGCGGGGACGCTGCCGAAGCGCTTGCGCAGGCCGGCGGCCGTCAGGACCTCGGAGGCGCCCGGGGTGCCGCCGCCGGCCTCGTCGAGCATCGCCTGCAGGACGGCCTGCAGCTCGTCGCGGGTGCGGGCGACGACCTGGTCGCCGACCATGAACGGGAGGCTCGCGCGCGCGGCCAGGCGGGCGGCGTCGCGGGCGGCGAAGATCTTGAGCCAGGCGTCGGCGGTCTTGCCGGCCTCGGGGTCGGCCGCGTCGGCGCCGCGCTCGGCGGGCTCCGAGGGCTCGGCCTCGTGGCTGTGGCCGTCGCCGGGGCCGTGCTCGTGATTGTGGTTGCTCGGGGCGGCGGGGCCCTCGGGGCCGGGGGCGGCGGGGCCGAGCTGGCGGGCGAGCCGGCGCGAGGCGATCGCCTCGGACTCGGAGCCGGCGGGGCGGACGGCGCGGTTGGGGTCGGGTCGCTCGCCCTGGCCGGCGTTGTCGAGGATGAACGGCTCGGCGCCGAAGGTGCCGCAGGCGCGCTCGTCGCGGTGGAACGCCCAGTGGATGTAGACCTTGCCGTTGCCGCTGAGGATCTCGCGCGGGGGCTGCGGGAAGGGGCCGGCGTTGCGGACGATCTCGCGGGCGGCGTTGTCGAACTGGGTGTTGCCGGAGAAGCGGACGGTCCGCAGCTTGTCGAGCGTGCCGTCGCTGTTGAGCACGATCTCGACGCGGGTCCACAGCTCGGGCTTGTTGAGCGCGTGGCTGCGGCCCATGCCGTCGAGCTGCTCCAAGAAGCCGAACGCCCACTTGTCGTGGATCGTGCGGTGCATCGTGGCGATGAACTGGGCGAACGGGTGCTTGCGCGAGCGCAGCGCGGTCTGGTTGCCGGGGCGGACCTCGGGGACCATGTTCTCGAGCGGCGACTGGTAGAGCTCGCGCGCCTCCTCCCACACGCCCTTCTTCTTCGACTGGCGCTGCGAGATCAGGTCGCGCTTCTCGGCGATGTCGCGGCCGAACAGCGCGTTCATCTCCATCTGCGACAGCTTGAACCGCAGGACCGGCGACTTGGTGTCGGAGGCGCCCTGCTGCTGGCGCTCGCGCTGCATCACCGCGGCCTGGGCCTTCTGGTCGGGCGCGAGCTCGCCGCTGGCGGCGGCGTCGGCGGCGGCCTCGTGCTTGAGCATCTCCGGCGCGTGCTCGCGCGGCTTGAGGTCGCGCATCGACAGCAGCGACTTCGGCTTGGGGTCGTTCTGCTCGGGGATCCTGGTCTCCGGGCTGACCTTGACCTTCGGCGCCTCCTGGGCGAGCTGGCTCTTTTGTTCGCGGGTCTCGGCGATCTTGTCCTGGTCGGCCATGCCCTTGGCGGGCTCCTGGCTCGGCTCCTGCTGCGAGGCCCTGGCCTTGTCGGCGTCCTTCTGCAGGTTGGTGATCTCGGCCCGGGTCTCCTCGGTGACGTCGCGGTTGATGTTCGACAGGTAGTGCGCGTCGTCCGGGGACTCCTTCTCGTCCTTCTCCTCGAGCTGCTCGACCATCTTGAGCTGCAACAGCTCGAAGTCGATCTTCTCCTTCGGCGGCTCGGGCTCCTCGGGCTTGGGCTCCTCGGGCTTCTTCTCCTCGGGCTTCTTCTCCTCGACCGGCACCGGCTCGGGCGGCTTGTCCTCGGGCTTCTTGTCCTTCGGCTTCTTCTTGCGCTCCTTCTCCTGCTCGGGCTCCGGCTCGACCAGCTCGTCGAGCGGGTCGCGCGGGGGCTCCTTGTCGTCGACGAGCGCGACGATCACCTCGGTCTCGCACTTGCCGTCGACGATCGTGTGGACGACGCCGTCGAACAGCTGCGCCGGGTCGCCCGACAGCGACTTCTGCAGCAGCGAGGTGCCGCGCGCGTAGCCGTCGACGCACAGCGGCTTCTTGGCGACCGGGGCGCGGGCGACCCGCTCGTCGGAGTGGATCAGGACGACGAGGCTCGACAGCAGCGCGCCGACGTTGAAGGCCGCCGAGACGAGCAGGCACAGCAGGACGGCGAGCGGACCGGCGTCGCGGCGGCGCCGGGGACGGTCTCCCGGCGCGAGGGCGCTCGCTGTCGGCGGCCGCGGCACGGGCATCACTGTAGCGGAAGTCGGCGGCCGGGGCTCAGGAGCGGGCGAGAGGCGCCCGCGGAAGGCTCACGGGCCGCGCGGACGGCTCCGGGCGGGCAGCTAGTGGAGGTTGCGGTAGACGCCGATCACCTTGCCGACGAGCTCGAAGGCGCGATGGTCGCCGCGGTGGACGAAGATCGGCTGCATGGTCGCGTTGCCGGGCTGGAGCCGGACACGGTCGCCCTCGGGGAAGTAGCGCTTGCAGGTGACCTCGCCCTCGATCATCGCCACGACGATCTCGCCGCGCTCGGCGGTCGACTGGCGGCGGACGAACACGTAGTCGCCGTCGTGGATGCCGTCCTCGATCATGCTGTCGCCGTGGACGACCAGGCCGAAGACCTCGCGCGGCTGGTACCCGCGGAGGAAGAAGCTGTCGACGGCGATCCGGTTGGTGACGTTCTCGTCGGCGAGGATCGGCTGGCCGGCGGCGACCCGACCGAGGATCGGGATCTCGTTGGCGGCCGGGGCGTCACCGCGCGAATTGCGCGAGAGCTCGGGCAGGTCGACCGGGCGCAGGGCGCGGCTCTTGAGCTCCTCGCGGACCAGGTAGCCCTTGCGCTCGAGCGCCTTGAGGTGGTCGTTGACGCCGTTGGTCGACTTGATACCCATGTGCTCGCCGATCTCGCGCAGCGTGGGGGGGTACCCGTTGGCGTCCAGACAGGCCGAGATGAAGTCGAGCGCTTGCTGCTGGCGATGGGTGAGCTGGGGTTTCACGGGGATAGCCTCCTGCGGCGGGGGTGCGGAGATCACGCCTTGGGTACTGAACGGGTGTATACAAACAATTTGCTCAGGTCAAGCTTTGGGGAGTACCCGGGGAGGCGGAGAATTTGCCGCGGCGGTCCTGGGCCGCGACCTTGCGGGACATGAACCATGTCCAGGAGCGACGGCAGGGTCGGACCGACCGGCGGGACGCGTCGCGTCCGGCGGTGCCGCCGGGGCCCGAGCGGCGAGCCAGCGGCGGTTGCCGGCGGCGGCTGCCCGAGCCGCGCTGGCGGCGGTGGCCGTCGATCGGGGCCGCGGCGCTGCTCGGGGTCGCGGCGGCGTTCGCCCTGCAGGCGGTGCAGGGCAGCCCGGTCGCGGCGGCCCCGGGCGTGGCGGAGCCGCGGGCGACCCCGGAGGTGGTGGATCGGCTCCCGGTCCCGCGGATCACCTTGCCCGAAGCACAGGCGCTGCGCGACGAGGCCGGCGCGCTGACGCGGGCCCAGGTGATGCTCGACGAGCAGGCCCACGCGACGTGGTTGCCGCGGCTCGGTCCGATCACGGCGGCGGCCGCCGATCCGCGGGTGGCGGAGCTGATCCGCGAGGAGCTGCGCGAGGCCCTGGCGGCGCTGGAGCGGGTCGGGATCGCGGCGGGGCGGCGCGGGCCCGGGGACCCGGGGTAGTCGCGTCCGTGGGTAGTCGCGTCGGAGGGCAGTCGCGTCCGGAGGGTGGGTCTCGAGGGGCCGCGGGGCTGGCCCGCGGGTGAAAGATCTTAGACCCGGGGGACGGCGCGCGGGGTTTCGGCCGTTCGCGGCTTTGTGGTAGGGTGCGCGCTGGAGGTACTCATGGTCCGAACGTTCCTGTCCTCGCTCGTGTGCATCGCCGTGGTCGCCGTGTCGGGGTGCTCCGACAAACCGATGGGGGCGTCGAGCAACGGGGGCGGCGGCGACGAGTCGGGCGACGCGACGACGGGCGGCGGCATGGGCTCGACGAGCGCGCCGGGGTCGTCGACGGGCGGCATGAGCATGAGCGGGACGACGACCACCGGTCCAAGCTCGGCGTCGGATCCGACGACCGGGGGCGGCTGCGGCGGGTTCCTCTGTCCGCCCGACGGCGGGGTCGACGCGCAGTGCGACCCGAAGGTGCAGGACTGTCCCGAGGGACAGAAGTGCACCGCGGTCTCGCCGGCGCCGGGCGAGCCGTGGGGGATCAACACGTGCGTCGAGGCCAAGGGCTCCAGCCCGGTCGGCGAGCCGTGCGACATCGAGGGCGGCAAGTACACCGGGATCGACAACTGCGCCGTCGGCACGATCTGCCTGCTGAGCGACGACGACGGCAAGGGCGGGGTGTGCGTCGAGTTCTGCGACGCCAACGACAACTGCCCGAACACGGCCAACGCGCAGTGCGTGGTCTACAACGACGGGGCGCTGCCGATCTGCCTCGCCAGCTGCGACCCGCTGGTCCAGGACTGTCCCGAGGGACAGGGCTGCTACAACTCGGCCGGCGACACGTTCGTGTGCTTCAAGGAGTCGGCGATGCCCGGCGAGGGCGGGCCCGGCAGCGAGTGCATGTTCATCAACCAGTGCACGGCCGGGTCGTTCTGCGCGTCGGTCGAGGCGGTGGCGAACTGCCCGATGGGCGCGAGCGGCTGCTGCACCCCGTACTGCCCGGTCAGCGGCGGCGATGCGCCGTGCCAGATGGGCGAGTCGTGCGTGGCGTTCTTCGAGATGGGCATGGCCCCGCCGGGGTACGAGGACGTCGGGGTCTGCGTGATCCCCGCGTGAGCGGGCGCGGGCCGGGCGGGCGCAGGCGCTCGCCAGGGCCACGTGCCGAGGGGCCGCCGACGCGGCGCGCCAGGGTCAGGCAGGCGGGGCGGGCGGTGCTAGGATCGCCGCATGCGATTGTTCGTCAACGCGGTCATCACCGGCATCGGCCTCAAGCTCGGGGCCGACATCTACAAGTACGTCAAGTCGCGGCTCGGCTTCCCGGACGACGACAAGGAGTCCACGCCGGTCGAGTCGCAGCAGCAGAGCTGAGGCTCGCGCGCGCGTCTACTCCTTGCCGCCGGTCGGGGGTTCCTTGCCGGCGGAGTCCTTGCCCGCGGCGTCTCGGTTGTCTTTCTGGGCCGTCTTGACCGACGACTCCTTGGTCTTGACCGTCGACTTGAGCTGACCTTCGGGGTCGATCGAGAAGCGGATCTCGGCCTTGACGTCGATGACCAGGCCGGCGATCACGCGCTGCATCAGGTCGACGGTGTCCATGCCGTCGAGGAACTGGCGGACCTCGGCGCTGATCATCCGGACGACCTCGTTCTTGGTCGCGGCGGTGACGCCGGTGACGAGCTCCTTGCCCTTGCCGAGCGCGCCGTCGGGGTCGAGCAGGCCCGCGAGGCCCTCGCCGAGCCGCCGGCGGAAGCTGCTCGAGGAGAACCCGAGCCGGTCCTCGCGGGGGGGCAGGTCGTCATCGTCGTCGGGGTCGCGCATGCGCGTCACAGTAGCGCTCGGGCGACACCCTGGCCAGAATCGGCCGCGGCGCCCCCCGGCGGCGTCGGGGGACTTTTCAAGGGCGCCGGGAATGTGCTATCTGCGGCGGGGCGTTGCTAGCGCCAGACGGGCGACCGTCGGGGCCGGCGCCGCTCCGAACTTGACTTCTCGACCTTGTCCTACATGTCCTACTTTTTCCGACTTCGGCCGACTGTGTGATACGACCTGAGCGAACTTCAAGAGGACTGGAGCAACAAGGTTCATGACCGCGTACCTCGGAAACATCTGCGCTGCCCTCGTCACGATCGGCCTGCTCGTCGGCACCCTCCGCTTCTCCCGGCGCGTGAACGGCTGAGCCCAGCGCGCGGATGGCCACGCCTCCCAAGCGCTCGGACCCGTTCGGTGCCTTCCTGGCCTCGCAAGCCCTGTGGCGCGAGGCCGCGCAGAGCGGCGAGCACGCCGAGCTGTCGCTGCAGGACATCAACGAGATCCAGCTGCTGTTGCGCGGACAGTCGGTGATCGACTGGCACCGTCTGGCGCTGACCTCGGACGACGATGTCCGCCGGCTGCTCGCCCTGAACGGCGTCGAGCTGAGTGACGCGCGCGACGTCGCGCGGCTCGCCGACTTGCGGCAGCAGGCGGTCCGGTACATCAGCGACGTGCTCAAGCTGCGGCTCGACGAGCAGATCGCCGACAAGGCGCCGTGGGTCCAGCTGCCGCTGATCGCCTCGGGCAAGGCCGGGCCGCAGCAGCGCCAGGCCTGCACCCTGCTCAAGGTGATGCACATCCTGTATCACCTCGACGCGCGCGAGATGCGGGCGTCGCTGGCGATCTCCGACAGCGAGATCTTCTCGCTGGTCGAGGAGAGCGTGACGCGGATGTTCGACGAGCTGCGGACCGCCGGCGTGCCGGTGGTCGAGTTCTCGTGGTCGCGCAAGACCAAGGAGTCGCAGGTCACCAAGCTGCTGCTGAAGAAGGAGACCAACGCGGCGCGGGTGTTCGATCGCCTGCGCTTTCGGCTGATCGTCCGCGACCCGGCGGACCTGGTCCCGACGCTGCGGATCATGCTGCACCGCTGCATCCCGTTCAACTACGTGGTGCCCGACCAGACGGTGAACACGCTGATCGACCTCAACAGCCTCAAGGTGATGGGCGCCTCGGCGAGCTTCGACACCGAGGCGAGCACGCGGGCGCAGCCGGGGCTCAACGAGTTCTCCGGCAAGGGCTTCCACGTGCTCAACTTCGTCGCCGACCTGCCGGTCCGCGTCGACAGCCTGCTGCCGCCCGAGCACGAGGAGAAGCGCGGGCGGGTGGTGTTCGTGCTCGCGGAGTTCCAGGTGATGGACAAGCGGACCGCGGAGGCCAACGAGCAGGGCGAGAGCTCGCACGCGGAGTACAAGCGGCGGCAGCACCAGCACGTGCGCATGCGGCTGCTGCGAGAGCCGCGCGACGGCGGCTGACGCCCGGTCAGGGCGCGCAGGCGGCGTCTTGCTGGAAGGGGGTCGCCGAGGGCAGGGCGACGGAGATCTGGTTGGCGCCGCTCTCGAGCGTGTACGTGCCGGGCTGGAGGTCGCGGACGACGCACTTCGCGGCGAGCTCGAGGCAGATGTCCTCGCACGCGGCGGCGCGCTTGCGGATGTACGAGCCGCGGGCGTCGACGATCAGGCGGTCGCCGTCGATCGTGACGTCGCAGGTCGCGCCGAAACTGTCGGCGCAGGTCATGCACGGGTCGAGGATCACCGTGAACTCGAGGTCGTCGCCTGGCTCGAAGGACATCGGCAGGTCGGGGTCGGCGAGGCAGATCGGGCCCTCGTCGAACTCGTAGGTGTCGCTGCAGGCGGGCAGCGCGGCGGCGAGCAGGAGGAGCGGGAGCAGCGGCCGGGGGAGACGCATGGCCGAAGCATGGCACAGGCCGCGGGCCGCGTCAGCCGAGCTGGCCGGCGCGGGTGACCCGGTTGCGGCCGTTCTTCTTGCAGGCGTAGAGCGCCTGGTCGGCCCGCTCGACCAGCTCTGCGGGCTGGCGACCATCGGTCGGGTACTCGGCGACCCCCATCGAGATCGTGACGCGGAACGGGCCCTGCTCGCTGGTCATCGTCTGGGCGGCGACCTCCTCGCGCAGCTTGTTGGCGAAGATCGCGGCGCCCTCGGCGTCGGTGTCGGGGAGGACGAGCACGAACTCCTCGCCGCCGTAGCGGGCGACGACGTCGACCTTGCGCGCGCGGCCGGCGAACACCGCGGCGACCCGCTTGAGCACCGCGTCGCCGACCGGGTGGCCGTAGGTGTCGTTGACCTTCTTGAAGTGGTCGATGTCGGTCAAGATCAGCGAGAAGCTGCGGCCGGTCCGCTCGGCGAGCGCGTGGATCTGCGCGAGGCGCTCCTGGAACGCGCGGTGGTTGGTCAGGCCGGTCAGGCCGTCGGTGGTCGCGCGCTCCTCCATCGCCCGGTACATCCGCGCGTTCTGCAGGCCGACGCTGAGCTGGTGCGAGAGCACGCGCAGGATCTCGCGGGTCGCCCGCGGGAACTGGCGCTCGCGCGCGGCCGCGAGGGTCAAGGTGCCGAGGACCCTGTCGCCTTGGAGCAGCGGCAGCACGAGGACGCTCTGGGCCGGGCGCAGGCGGGTGTGGACGTCGAACACCACGCTCTCGGGCTCGATCCGCTCGTCGGCGGCGGGCATGAAGTGGCGGTTCTTGACGGCCATCGCCACCAGGCCGGCGCCGTGCTCGAACACGCGGTCGCGCAGGGCGGTCTGCAGCTCGGTCCAGGCGGCGCCGTGCTCGGGGTCGCCGGCCCCGGGGACGTCGACCGCGAGCACCCGGTGGGCCTCGGCGTGCTCGTCGTAGGCGGCGATCACGGCGATGTCGTAGGCGGCGATCGCCTGGATCGCGGCGAAGCTCTTGGTGTAGAGGGCGTCGAGGCCGAGCGCGCCGTTGAGCAGCTCGCTGGCGCGGTAGAGCTGCTCGTGCTCGTAGCGGCTGCGCATCGCGGCGAAGAAGGCCCGCTCGTGGTCGACGGTGCGCAGGACGTGCTGCGCGGCGGCGGCGAGCTTGTCCTGCTCGGCCTCGGTGAACGGGCGGTCGCCGGTGCGGTCGGCGCAGAGGACCCCGAGCAGGCGGTCGCCGCGGGTCAGCGGGACGGCGCACAGGTCGGTGACCGGGGCGGCGGCGCGGTAGTACGGCGGCAGGTGCTTGTCGGCCAGGTTCTTGAGCACGAGCAGCTTCGGGCTGCGGACCAGGCCGGCGAGGATCCCGGGGCCGGGCAGCTCGGGTCCGGGGTGCAGCAGCGCGGCGTCGCCGGCGGCGCGCTTGAGCGCGAGCTCGCCGTCGGCGAGCCACAGCAGCGCGCAGGTGTGCAGGCCGAGGTCGCCGCGGACGAGCTCGAGGCTGAAGGCGACCTGCTCGTGGATCGCGTGGACGGCGGCCTGCGCGAGCTGGAGCTCGTCGGCCTCGCGGCCGCGGCGGACGCGGGCCTCGGGGGCGACGAGGCGGAAGTCGCGGGCGTCCTGGCGCAGCTGCGCGAGCTCGTCGGCGAGCCGCTGGGCGTGCTCGCCGCGCAGGCGGCGGACCAGCGCGCCGAGGATCAGGAGGTTGCCGGCGGCGAAGAAGGCGATGTAGCTGAGGTGGAACGCGATCTTGGCCGTCTGGCCAGGTCCCGAAGACCAGCCGACGAGGATCTCGAGCGCGGCGATCGCGGCGAGCCACACGCCGGCCATCCAGCGCGCGCGGTGGAGCAGCAGGAGGAACGAGGCGAGCGCGTAGACCAGCGGGTGGGCCGGGCTGGCGAGGCCGCCGGTGACGGCGATCAGCAGGTAGGTGCCGGTGATCAGCAGGAGGCCGAGCTCGAGCTCGTGGGCCTGCGAGTAGGTCGCGCTCGACGGGCGGAGCTCGCGGACGAGGGCGCGGGCGAGGGTCGCGGCGAACACGGCGAGGGCGAGGCCCAGCGGTGGGCTGCCGCGCTCGAACGCCGCGGGGCTGACCGCGCCGAAGGCGAGGACGAGCCAGGTGGCGAGCAGGACGATCAGGCTCCACTGCTCGCGGGCGCGCAGGCGAAGACCGTGGAGTTTGGCGGCGAGCGTGGTCATGGCGTGGTCTTGCGGTCGCGGCGGATCTCGAACACGACTTCACCTGGCCGGATCAGGTTGAGGTCTTCGCGGGCGATCCGCGCGACCTCGGCGGGGTCGCGCTTGAGGGCGGCGATCTCGGCCTTGAGGGCGTCGATCTCGCCGCGGAGGCGCTCGTTGCTGCGTTGCAGGGACTGGTGCTCGCGCTCGACGCGTGCGAGATCCTCGGCACTGCCGCTGCTGGCGACGTGCTGCGGCAGGTAGGCGATCGCGAACGCGAGCAGCGCTGCGAGCAGGATCCGGTTGACCCACTGCATCGGGGAGCCCGACCTTATCCGGAGGGCTCCCGCGGGCAATAATTCGGCGCTTCTCGGGCCCGGGAGCGCGCGGGCCTGCGCGCGTGTGCAGTGACCGCGCGTGCGTGATCCGCGGGGCGTGACGCCGCTCGCGTCGCCGCGGGCCAGGCTCGCGGGCCAGGCTCGCGAGTCAGTGTCGCGGGTCAGTGGCGGTGGAGGATGCCGAGCTTCTCGATGCCGCAGGTCTTGGCGACGTCCATCGCCTGGACGACCTTCTCGTGGCGGGTGTTCTGGTCGGCCTTGATGTTGACCGTCGAGATGTTCTTGTCCTTGGCGGCCCGGCACAGCCGCAGCTCGAGCTCGCGCTCGTCGACGATCGCGCGGTCGACCTCGAAGCGGCCGTCCTCGCTGATCTCGACGACGAGGGTCTTGGCCTCGGTCGCCGGCTCGTTGCTCGAGGCCTTCGGCAGCTTGACCTTGAAGGCCGCGTCGTTGTTGAAGGTCGCGGTCAGCAGGAAGAAGATCAGCAGCTGGAAGGTGACGTCGATCAGCGGCGTCAGGTCGACCAGCGCGCCGCCGCCGTTGCTGCGCCTCTTGCCGTACTTGCCGCCGCTCGGGCCGCCGCGGAAGTTCATGCGCCGGCCTCGGCGGGGGCGGGCCTGGCCCGGGCGGCGCGGCGGCCGTCCTCGAGCAGGTTGACGATCCCCATCGCGTCCTCCTCCATCTCGAGGACCAGCTTGTTGGTGCGGTCCTGGAGGAGGCGGTAGAGCAGCAGCATCGGGATCGCCACGGTCAGGCCGTAGGCGGTGGTGATCAGCGCCTGCCAGATGCCCTGGGCGAAGGTGTCGGGGCCGACGGCGCCGGTCGCGTAGGCCTCGACGAAGTTGCGGAACACCTGGATCATGCCGACGACGGTGCCGAGCAGGCCGAGCAGCGGGGAGATCGTGGCGACGGTGCCGACGACCTCGACGTTGCGGTCCATGTGGGCGACCTCGCGGGCCCCGACCTCCTCGACGGCCTCCTTGATGTCGGCGCGGCTGGTGCTGTGTTCGAACGCGCGCAGGGCGGCGGCGATGATCAGGGCGATCGAGGACGCGTTCTCCTCGCACAGGAGCAGCGCCTCGCTGGTCTTGCCCTTGGCGACGAGCGCCCGGATCCGGTCGACGAAGGCGCGCGGGAGCACCTTGGACCGCTGCGTCGACCACAGGCGCTCCAAGAACACGCCGACGCCGACGATCGAGGCGACCAAAATGGCCCACATGAGGGGGCCGCCCTGCTGGAACAGTTCCTTGAGGTCCATCGGCGGTTAGGGCTCGCGCGGGATGATGCGGTGTACTCTCTCGCCCGCGCAAGCGCCCGCGGGCGCCCAGACCGCCGCGTGGGCCAGCGTGTGAGAGGGCTCGCGTCGAGGGGCTTGACGGCGCAGCCCGGGCGCTGTTAGAAGGCCCGCCCACGCGACGAACTGATCCGGGGGCGTAGCTCAGCTGGGAGAGCATTGCGCTGGCAGCGCAAAGGTCAGGGGTTCGAACCCCCTCGCCTCCACCGGAAAAGCCGAGCGGGTCTGCTGACGAAGCATGACCCGCTCGGTTTTTTTCGTGCGTCGCGAGGTCGGGCCGACGCGAGGACCCGTGCGCTGCCGCTGTAAAGCCGCCTGCACGCGGATCGGCGTGCAGACGTGCGAACGGGCTTGCTGATTGAACGCGCCGGGGCGGCTGGCTTAAACCGACAGGATGCAGAAGCGTGCCGCCATCCTCGGTTCTGGTCACTACGTCCCGACGCGCGTCGTCACCAACGACGACCTCGCGAAGCTGATGCCGACCAGCCACGACTGGGTCGTCCAGCGCACGGGGATCAAGGAGCGGCGGTACATCGAGCGCTCGGGGATCGGCGCCAGCGACCTGGCGCTGCCGGCGGCGAAGATGGCGCTCGAGCAGGCGGGCCGCGACATCAAGGACGTCGACGCGGTGGTGTTCGCGACGCTGTCGCCCGACGTGCAGTTCCCCGGGTCGGCCTGCTTCTTGACGCACAAGCTCGGGATGCCGGGCGTGCCGGCGCTCGACATCCGCAACCAGTGCTCGGGCTTCCTGTACAGCCTGTCGATCGCCGACGCGTGGATCCGCGCGGGGGTCTACAAGAACGTGCTCGTCGTCGGCTCGGAGGTCCACTCGACGGGGCTCGAGTTCAACGAGCGCGGGCGCGACGTCGCGGTGCTGTTCGGCGACGGCGCGGGCGCGGTGCTGGTCGGCGAGGCGACGCGGCCGGAGCAGGGGATCTTCGCGATCGAGCTGCACGCCGACGGCGCGGGGATCCACGACCTGTGGCTCGAGGCGCCGGCGAGCATGTACGACCCGCGGCTGACCCACGAGATGCTCGACGAGGGCCGCCACTACCCGCGGATGAACGGCAAGCAGGTGTTCCGGTGGGCGACCGAGAAGATGCCCGAGGTGTCGCACGCGGTGCTGAAGCAGTCGGGCCTGTCGGTCGGCGACGTCGACCTGTTCGTGCCGCACCAGGCGAACATGCGGATCAACCAGATGGTCGCCGCGCGCCTCGGGATCGCCGAGGACCGGGTCGTCCACAACATCGAGCGCTACGGCAACACGACCGCGGCGACGATCCCGATCGGGATCAGCGAGTCGTGGCGCGAGGGCAAGATCCGCGAGGGCTCGCGCGTGCTGATGGCGGCCTTCGGCGCCGGCTTCACGTGGGGCGGCGCGGTCGCGGTGTTCTAGCGAGGGCGCGGCGGTCGGGCGCGGCGTCGCGCGGGCGGGCGCGCGGGCGCGGCGGACCGCGAAAGAACCATGTTCGTCGCGGGCGTCGCGGCCCGTCCGGAGACTCCGGGGTGCGCGGCAAGGTGGGCGCAGGGCGCAGGTGGCCGGCGCGGGCCGCCCGGGTCGGCTGCTTGCGGGGCGGGGCCGGCGGGTGATATCAGCGGAGAAGGCGGCCCTCGGGATCGCCCAAGCGCATGCGTAAGCCGCAAGACGACCTCGTGTTCATCGACAAGAACGGCGTCGCGCACCCGCACGGGGAGCACGCGAACCAGCAGATGCGGTCGCGCGAGGGGGCGTACCGGCTGATGCCGACGCCGCAGCACGTGATCTTCATGCGCTACACCGGGCAGGACGGGCGGCGCGACGAGGAGGACGGGGCGATCGTCCGGCTGGCCGGGGAGATCACGCAGCCGGGGACGATGTGCGACGTGCTGGCGCTGATCGCCCAGGCGAACTGGCGCGGCGAGCTGACGGTCCGCGACGGCGAGCACAACCGCAGCATCTTCATCGACTCGGGCAACGCGGTGTGCGCGACGAGCGACGTCGAGGAGGAGCGGTTCGGCCGGATCCTCTACCGCTTCGGCGTGATCGACGAGGTCCAGCTCAAGCACGTGCTCGAGAAGAAGAAGGGCCAGAACATCCGCTTCGGCGAGATGGCGGTCGAGCTCGGGATCTTGACCCACCAGCAAGTGTACACCTACCTCGGCAAGCAGTCCGAGGAGATCGTCATGGCGTCGATGACGGTCGGCGACGGGATGTACTGCTTCCTCGACGGGTTCGCCGACGACGCGCTGCCGTTCCGCCAGACGCTCAACCTCGGCGGCCTGCTGATGGACGGGGTGACGCGCATGGACGAGATGCGCTACTTCCGGCAGCGGGTGCCGAGCGGCGACTACGTGCCGGAGAAGGTCGCCGGCCGCGGGCCGCCGGCGAACGAGTTCAAGGCGGTGTACGAGGCGATCGACGGGGTCCTGAGCGTGATCGAGCTCGGGCGCGTGCTCGGGCTCGGCGAGTTCGCGACGACCAAGCAGATGTTCCAGCTGATCCAGTCGAAGCACGTGGTGATGCAGAAGCCGCGGATGCGCGGCGGGCCGATCGAGGTCGTCGAGACGGCCAACGCGGTGCTGCGGCAGATCCACCAGGAGGCCGACTCGGCCGGCAAGGGCACGGTGCTGCGCAACAACCTCGCCAGCTTCGTCGACTCGACCTACGAGCAGCTGTTCCACAAGGCCGGCCCCGGGGAGAAGGGCGCGTTCGACAGCCAGCGGATCGTCGACAACGCGCGCGTGCTGTTCGCCGGCGCGAACATCGAGCGCCAGCTCAAGGAGATGTTCTACGACTACGTCAGCTTCGCGCTGTTCACGGCGGGCAGCCTGGTCCGCCGCGCGAAGGACCAGGGCCTCAGCAAGCAGGTCGAGCCGCTGATGAGCCGGCTACGTCCGATCGGGTGAGCCCGCGTGACAGGGTCCGGGGAGAGCGCGACGAGCGGGCCGGGAGCGAGCACCAGCGCCCGCCTGATCCGCGGCCTCGGACCGCTGGCGACCACGGCGCTGGTCGTCGGCAACATGATCGGCTCGGGGATCTACGTGATCCCGTCGAGCCTGGCCGAGACGGCCGGCCCGCTCGGGCTGGTCGCGTGGGCGATCAACACCGCGGGCTACCTGTGCCTGACGGCGGTGTTCGCCGACCTCGGCGGGGCGTACCCGGTGTCCGGCGGGCTCCAGGCGTTCGCGCGCCGGGCGTTCGGCGACCTCGCCGGGCTCGAGGTCGGGTTTTTGTACTGGTTGTGCGCGGTGATCGGCAACGCGGCGTTCTTGACCGCGTTCGTCGGCTACCTCGCGGTGCTGTGGGCGCCGGCCGAGGACCCGACGGTCGCGTTCTTCGTCAGCCAGGCGCTCCTGTGGGGGCTGACGCTGACGAACCTCGTCGGCGTGCGGTTCGGCGGGGCGATCCAGGTGGTGACGGTCGTCTGCAAGCTGCTGCCGCTGCTGGTGCTCAGCTTCGCGCTGGTGCCGTCGATGTCGCTCGCGCACGCGGAGCCGTTCGCGCCGCACGGCTGGGGCGCGCTGCTGCCGGCGGTGTCGCTGGTGTCGTGGCTGTTCATCGGCATGGAGTCGGTGACGGTCCCGGCGGAGGAGATCCGCGGGGCGGGCAAGACGATCCGCCGCTCGGTGTACACGGGGTTCTTCCTGACGAGCGCGATCTACCTGCTGGTGCTCGCGTCGCTGACGTTCGCGGTGCCGGCGGCGTCGCTGGCCGACAACCCGAGCCCGCTCGCGGCGGTCGCGGCGAGCCGCTTCGGCGAGACGGCGGCGACGCTGGTGACGCTCGGCGCGCTGATCTCGGTCGCCGGGATCTTGAACGGGTGGGTGCTCGTCACCAGCCGGATGGCCTACGCGACGGCGCGCGACGGGCTCGCGCCGCGCTTCCTGGCGAAGCTGCACCCGCGCTTCGGCACGCCCGCGCGCGCGCTGGCGACCACGGCGGCGCTGTCGGGCGCGCTCGTCGGGCTGTACTTCAGCGGGTCGATGCTCGAGATCTACAACTTCATCGCGCTGCTCTCGACCGCGACCGCGCTGGTCGCGATCGGGGTGTCGTGCGCGGCCCAGCTGGTGCTGGTGCGCCGCGAGCCCGAGCGCTTCACGCCGCGCCAGCGCCGGCGCGGGCCGGTGACCGCGGTCCTCGCGCTGGTGGTCGTCGTCTTGATGATCGCCGGCTCGGGCGCGACGATCATCGCGCTGACGGCCGTCTGCGTGCTGCTGCCGCTGCCGTTCTACGCGCTGCGCGGGCGCGCGAACGGACAGGACCCGAAGGACAAGGGATAATCGGACATGTCGAACGAGTCAGGGACGAAGGGGCTGTCGTCGGAGGCGCTGCTGTCGCTGCCGATGCACGAGCGCCTGATCAAGCTCAACTGGATCGGTCAGCTGTGGACCGCGCCCGACGGGACGCCGCTGCTGTCGGTCGAGTTCGTCGGCCGGCAGGGCCGCCAGGTCCGGCTCATCGACGTCCGCGACGCGGAGGAGCTGACCGGGCCGCTCGGCTACATCCCCGGCAGCGAGTGGGTGCCGCTCGCGCGCGTCCGCGAGGTCGTCGCGCGCTACCCGGCCGGGACGCCGATCGTGGTGGTGTCGCGCAACGGCGGGGCGCGGGCGGCCGAGGCGGTCCGCGCGCTCGCGGCCGACGGGATGGAGTTCGTCGCGGTGATGGACGGCGGGGTGTCGGCGTGGCGCAAGCTCGGGTTCTCGACCAGCCGCGACGCCGCCGGGCTGGTCCGCGAGCCGACGCCGGCGCCGGAGAGCCCGCCGGCGCCGGCGCCCGAGGGGCCGCTGACGCGCGCGCAGATCGAGGCGCACATCGGCGACCCGCACAGCGTCCGCTGGGTGAAGATGGCGGCGTTCCTGCTGCACGGCAAGGCGTCGTGCGTCGACGGCCGCGACGACCACGCGGTGATCGGCACGCCCGGCGGCGACGCGGGCGAGTTCCTGCTCGCGCTCGCGTCGGTCGAGCGCGTCACCGGCAAGCCGGTCGACCCGACGCGCCTGCCGCCGCTGCTCGAGGCGTACCTCGAGACGTTCGGCCACTTTTACATCCACTCGGACACGACGGCCGGGAACAGCTTGATTCAGTCGATGCGCGCCGACCCGGAGCTCGGGCCGCTGCTGCCGCCGACCAGCTACGGGCCGAAGGAGTGGCGCGCGTTCCTGTCGTCGCCGCCCGAGGCGCTGCGGCCGCTGATCCGCCGGCACCTGACGATCCCCGGCAACCTCGGCTGCGGGCACCTGCGGCTGATGCTGACGTACCCGGAGCGGTACATGATCCGCCGCGAGCTGGTCGAGGAGTTCCTGCGCGTGCTGTTCGCGCTCCGCTGGAACGGGGCGGTCGAGCTCGAGACGGTGATACTCGGCGGCGGCCACCGTGAGGGCGCGGTCGTCAACATCCGGCTCGAGCGCGGGGTGTGGGCGTTCACCCGGGTGCCGCTGATCTCGCCGGCGTGCGCGAGCATCGGCGTGCAGATGTTCGTCAACCACCCGCAGGTCGCCGACTTCATGCGCGAGCAGGTGGCGCGGTTCTTCACGACGCACCCGGAGCTGCTGCCGCTCGGCGAGGACGAGTACGCGATCCTGCGCAAGGACCTGCGCCGGCTGGCGGAGATCCAGCAGGCGGCGACGCTGTCGGTGCTGGCGAAGGGGCTGCCGATCTTCGACGTCGTGTTCCGCGGCGCCCGCGAGTTCTCGGTCAGCGAGGTCGGCGTCGTCTGACCTTTCGGTCAGGGGACCGCGGCGAGGTCGGTCTCGCCGCGGCGCACGCGGGCGTGGTGGACGACCGCCGGGACGACGCCGAGGGCGCACAGCACGGCGGCGAGCAGGAAGTGCGGGCCGTAGTCGAGCGCGCCGGCCGAGTAGCCCGACAGCGCGGCGCCGAGGCCGGTGGCGAACACGACGACGCTGGCCTGCACGGTGTAGTCGGTGCCGGCGGTGTGCGGGCGCGCGGCGTCCATCATCAGGGTGAACAGGGCGGCGGTGGCCATGCCGCTGGCGAAGTGCTCGAAGGTGCACAGGGCGTACAGCACCGACCAGTCGCGCGGGCCCCAGGCCGGGATCGCGTAGCCGGCGACCGCGAGCGCCTGGACGGCGGCGAACACGAACAGGCAGCGCCAGCGGCCGAAGCTGCCGACGAACGCGCCGCCGACCATCGCGCCGACGAGGCTGGCGAGGAAGCCGGCGGTGCCGGTCAGCCAGCCGATGCCGGCGAGGTCGAGGCCGACGTCGATCAGGAACGGGCGCAGCATGCCGACGCCGAACGCCTCGCCGAGCTTGAACGCGGCGAGCGCCGCGAGCCAGCCGGCGATCCCCGGGCGGCGGAAGAACTCGGCGAACACGGCGAGGCCCGGGCGCGCCTGCGCGGGCGGGGGCGGCGGCTCGCGGAAGGCGGCGATCGGCAGGGTCGTGAGCGCGATCGCCCCGGCCATCAGCTGGCAGACGCGGGTCCATCCGAGCTGTTCGTAGAGGATCAGCAGCACGCCGCCGCAGAGGATCATGCCGAGGCGGTAGGCGGCGACCTGCACGCCGTTGCCGAGGCCGCGCTCGGTCGGGCCGAGGATCGTCACCGCGAGCCCGTCGGTCGCGATGTCCTGCGTCGCCGCGAGCGTGTTGAGCACGAGCACGCCGAGCAGCACGGCCTCGGTCTGGGCGGTCGGCTCGCGGGTCGACAGCGCGAGCAAGGTGATCACGGTGAGGATCTGGAGCGGCACGATCCACGTCCGCCGCAGCCCCCAGCGCGCGGCGCCGTAGCGGTCGACCAGCGGCGCCCACAGGAACTTGAGCGCCCACGGCAGCGCGAGCAGCGAGGCGAGGCCGATGTCTTGCAACGACACGCTGCGGGCGCGCAGCATCGCCGGCAGGAACTGCGAGAAGAAGCCGTACGGCATCCCCTGCGCGAGGTACAGCGACGCGAGGAGCACGAGCTTGCCGGTCGGCGTCACGGGCCCGCGCAGTATACCCGTCCGCGCCTCGCGCGGCCGTCGCCGTGGACCGCGTCCGACACGTCCGCGTCGCCTGCGTCGAGGCCTGCGCGCGGTCGATCGATCGCACCCGCGGGGACCCTCGCTTGACGCTCCGCGGCGGCCGGGCGTAGCGTCCTCGCATGTTGCGCTCGCGCCTGATGCCCTGCTCGCTCTCCGTGCTCGCCCTCGCCGCTTGCAGCGACGACGGCCGGCCGCAGACGAACGCCAGCGACACCGCCCCGACCTCGACGCTGCCGACGACCGGCGAGACCGCCGGCACGACCGAGCCGACGACGGCGTCGCCGACGACGGCGCCGACGACCACCGAGACGAGCAGCTCGTCGGGCGGGCAGGGCCAGGGCGGCGAGGGCGAGAGCTGCACGGCCTCGGCGGACTGCATGCCCGGGCTGGTGTGCGCGGGGGGCGAGTGCGCGCCGACCGACGGAGAGTGTACGAGCGACGACGACTGCGGCGGCGACACGTACTGCTGCGCCGACGGCTGTCTGCCGCCGGGCGAGGCGCCGGGCGTGTGCATCCCGTTCGGCTTCGACCCCGAGGGCTGGTCGAACGACCAGTGCCTCGGCGACGTCTCGATCGGGCTGTTCGAGCCGTCGGTGCAGTGCGAGTGGACAGCGCCGCCCGACGGCGACCCGTACCCGAACCACAAGTCGGTGCTGACGACGCCGCTGATCTTCGACCTGCCGCACGGCGGCGGCGGCGAGACGCCGAAGGCGGAGATGATCATCGTCACCTACAACTATACCGACGGAGGCGGCCCCGCCGGCTGGGGCGAGGATCCGAACTACTACGGGGTGATCCGGATCCTCGACGGGACGACCTGCGCGCAGCTCGAGACGATCGACGACCCGGCGAACCGGATCATCGCCGCGAGCCCGCCGGCGATCGGCGACATCGACGGCGACGGGCTGCCGGAGATCGTGACGCACCGCGCGGTCACGGGGACGATCGCGTTCGGCTGGGACGCCGCCGCGATGAAGTACACGACCAAGTGGGTGGCGACCGAGAGCAACCTGAGCGCGGTGACGCGGTGGGACGGGCCGTCGCTGCACGACCTCGACGACGACGGGATCGCGGAGGTGATCACCGGCTCGGAGGTCTACGACGGGCTGACCGGCGCACGCCTCAACCCGGGCCAGCTGGTGCCCGGGGCCGGCGGGGGCGGGCCGGCGGGCCGCTTCTCGATCGTCGGCGACCTCGACACCGACGGCGCCGCGGAGCTGATCGGCGCCGGGGTGTGGCGCTGGAACATCGGCTCGAACGTGTGGGAGATGGCGTACCCGGGCGACCCCGACGGCGGCAGCCACTACGGCTTCGCCGACTTCGGCACGCCCGGCGCCGACCCGGCGAGCTTCGACAGCAAGACGCTCGACGGCCGCGCCGAGATCGTGACGGTCACCGGCGGGGTGGTCGAGCTGTACACGCTCGAGGGCCAGCTGATCTTCAGCGCGACGACCGACCTCGGCTCGGGCGGCCCGCCGACGATCGGCGACTTCGACAACGACGGCTTCCCGGAGATCGCGTCGGCCGGCGGCAAGGCGTTCAGCATCTACGACCTCGACTGCGCGCAGATGGGCCCCGGATGCATCGCGCCGTGGATCCGCTGGACGCAGCCGTCGCAGGACCTGTCGTCGCAGAACACCGGCTCGTCGATCTTCGACTTCGAGGGTGACGGCGCGGCCGAGGCGGTCTACGCCGACGAGTGCTTCCTGCGCGTGTACGAGGGCGGGACCGGCGAGGTGCTCTACTCGGCGTTCCGCACGTCCTGCACGTGGTACGAGAACCCGGTGATCGGCGACCCCGACTACGACCAGAACACGGAGGTGCTGGTCGGCTCGAACGACAACTGCGGGGTCGTGTGCCCGGAGATCGACCCGATCCACCGCGGGGTCCGCTGCGAGACCGGAGAGCAGTGCGCGGCGCCGTTCATCTGCGACGCGGGGTTCTGCCGCTGCGAGACCAACGACCAGTGCCTCGCCGGCCACGTGTGCGCCGACCCGCTGGCGAACACGCCCGGCGCCGGGAAGGTGTGCCGCGCCTACCACCCGCCGGGCGTCGGCCTGACCGGCCTGCGTGTCCTCCGGGACAGCCTCGACCGGTGGGCGTCGTCGCGCCCGCTGTGGAACCAGCACGCGTACTCGGTGACGAACATCGAGGACAAGGGGACGGCGCCGAAGACGTCGGCGTGGCCGCCGAACTTCACGCAGGCGGACCTCAACAACTACCGCCAGAACCGCCAGGGCGACGTGCCGCCGGCGGCGCTGCCGGACATCACCGGGAAGCTCGGCGAGCAGAGCTGCCAGGGCGGCGGCGGGAAGGTGGTGCTGACGAGCACGGTGTGCAACCGCGGGCTGAAGGCGGTCGGCGCGAACCTGCCGGCGACGTTCTACCTCGGGAAGCCGGCCGACGGCGTGGTGCTGTGCGTGGCGTACACGTCGGAGCCGGTGCCGGTCGAGGAGTGCCGCGAGGTGTCATGCGAGATCGACAAGAGCGTCAACGGGACGGTGACGGTGGTGGTCGACGACGACGGGCAGGGCGGGCAGGTGGCGCTCGAGTGCTTCGAGGGGAACAACAGCGACGAGATCGTGATCCAGAACTGCGACCCGATCGGCTGAGGCGCGGGGCTCGGGGGCCTGGGCCGGCGGGCGGGGGGCCTCGACGCGAGCCGACCACGACATTGTGCCACCGCCCATTGTCCGACCACCGCGACGCCGTCCGCGCCGCCGACCGATGCACCGCCGCCGGTCGTCAGCCGGCGGCTTCCTCGACCGCCGCGCGGAGCGCCGAGACCGACGCCGTCCGCAGGTACACCACCTTCGTCTCGTCGCTGACGATGTCCTTGATCTGGTCGCGCAGCGCGTGGGACACCATGCCGACCATCACGACGACGAGCGCGATCTTGCCGGCGCCGTGGCGCAGGCCGGGGGGGATCTTCTGCTCGAAGTGCTTGAGCGACCAGCCGAACCGCTGCGCGACCTCGCGGTAGCGGCTCGACATGCCGCCGTGGCCGCCGACGACCACGACGGTGGCATCGCTGGACTCGTGCTTTTCGTGCTTCGTTGCCATGCCCGTCTCAGTGTGCAACGCCCGGGCCAAGACCTGACGGCGCCGGTTTGCCCGAAAAACGCCGTCCCTGGCGCGATCCGGGCGATCCGCGCGTGTCAAAATGGCAAGCCCCTCGCCGCCGCGGTGACACGCCGGATCGGCTACGTTGGTCGCCATGCGCCTCCGCCTGCGCGCCGCGCTCCTCGCCCTCGCCCTCGCCGCCTGCGACGACGGCTACAAGCCGCCGCCGCGCCCGCCGTCGACGACCAGCCGCCCGGCTCCGCAGCCGTCGCCGCCGCGCCCACAACCGACGACACCCGCGCAGCCGCCCGCCGATCCGTTCGTGGCGATCAGCGCGCGCGGCGAGCACACCTGCGCGCGCCGCAAGTCGGGCGCGGTCGCCTGCTGGGGCAAGAACAGCGACGGCCAGCTCGGCGACGGCACGCGCGGCGACCTGCCGCGGGCGACGCCGGTGCCTGGCCTTTCGGACATCGTCGAGGTCGCGGCCGGCGGTAACTTCACGTGCGCCCGCAAGCGCGACGGCAAGGTGCTGTGCTGGGGCAACAACGAGGACGGGCAGCTCGGCGACGGCGCGGGCGCGAAGCCGGGGGCGCGCGGCCTGGCGCCGGTCGCCGTCGCGGGGCTCGCCGACGCGGTCGAGGTCGTCGCGGGCGACGCCCACGCGTGCGCGCGGCGCAGGGCCGGCGGGGTCGTCTGCTGGGGCCTCGGCGACAACGGCCAGCTCGGGATCGTCCGCGATCGCTCGGCCGCGCCGGTGCCTGTCCCTTCGACCAGCCGCGTGGTCCAGCTCGCCGCCGGCGACGCGCACACCTGCGCGCGCACCGACGCGGGGACGGTGCTGTGCTGGGGCCGCAACACCGAGGGCCAGCTCGGCGACGGCGCGCACGCCAGCCGGGCGACGCCGAAGCCGGTGTCCGGGCTCGCCGACGCCGCCGACCTCGTCGCCGGCGGCAAGCACAACTGCGTCCGTCGGACGACCGGCGCGGTCGCGTGCTGGGGCAACAACGCCGAGGGCCAGCTCGGCGACGGCACGACCGGTACGTTCGCCCAGCGGACGCCGGTCGCGGTGCAGTCGCTCGCCGCGCCGCTCGAGCTCGCCGCCGGCCGCGAGCACACCTGCGCGCGAGTACAGGGCGACAAGGTCCTGTGCTGGGGGTCAGGTCGCAAGGGACAGGTCGGCGGGGCGGGCGGTCGCCCGCGGCCGGGCGCGGTCGACGGGATCGCCGGCGCCGTCGACCTCGCGCTCGGCGAGGCCCACAGCTGCGCGCTGCAGTCGACCGGCAACATCACGTGCTGGGGCAGCGACGAGCACCGCGCGCTCGGGCCGCGCCGGCTGCCGTGAACATGTCTGAAGGGGCAGGTGGCGCGGCGCGGTGTGAGGGGCGGCGACGGGCGCGGCGCTACCCGGGCGCGGGCGGCTGCGCGGGGCTCGCGGACTTCGCAGGGGCGGGCTTGTCGGGGGCAGCGGGCGTTGCCGGAGGGGCGGGCTTGTCGGGGGCAGCGGGCGTTGCGGGGGCCTTGTCCGCAGCGGCGGGCCTTGCCGGGGCGGAGGCGGGCTGCGCGGCGGGCCGGGCCGGTTTGCCGGGCGCGGGGAACACGGCGCCGACGATGTGGAGCACGCCGTTGGTCGCGCGGAGGTCGGCGCGGTCGACCCGGGGCGGCGGCAGGTCGGCGCCGGCGAGGGTGCGCAGCGGCGGCGCGTCGGCCGGGCGCGCGGCGAGCTCGGCCTGGGTCAGCGCGGCGCCCTGAACGACGTGGTGGCCGAGCAGCGCGGCGAGCTTCTTCTTGTTCTTGAGCAGGCGGTCGAGCTCGCCCTTCGGCAGGGCGGCGAACGCCTGGTCGCTCGGGGCGAACACGGTCAGCGGGCCGGGGCCGGCGAGGGTGGCCCGCAGGCCGGCGGTGTCGAGCGCGGCGAGGAAGGTCGTCAGGTCGCCGGCCTCGACCGCGGTGGCGACGAGGTCGAGGGTCGGGGCGGGCGGCGGCTCGGGCGGCGGCTCGGGCGGCGGGGCGGGCGGCGGCGCGACCTCGGCGAGCACCGGCGGCGGCTCGGGCGGCGGCTGGTCGACCGGCGCGGCGGCCTCCTGGCCGCCGCGCGTGCAGCCGAATACGTGGCAGGAGGCCAGACCGAGGGCGAGCAGCAGGCGGCGCGGCGTCATCGTGAGGGCGGAGAAAATGGCGCGCCGCCCGGGCGTTGTCAAAGGTTCGCGCGGGTGCGCGGGGCGCGGCGACGGAGCGGGGGCGATACGAGCCGGTGCCCGCCCGGCGCGACACCGAGGATGGGGCGGACGGCGGCGAGCACCGGCCGCAACTCCAGGAATGGCGGCGCGACGGCCGGGACTGGGATACGGCGCGTTCGTCGGCTCGGCCGGCGAGGTTGCGTCGGTCGAGCCGGTCGGGGCGGTTCACCGACCCCGTGCGGGGTCAGGGCGGCTCGGCGGCGGTGCCCGGGCTCAGCGAGTCGACGAGGGCGCGCAGCTTGTCGGCGTTGGACGGGGCGACGTGGCCGCCCCTGGCCTCGATCTGGTCGCGCAGCTTCTCCGCGCCGAGGCCGCCGATCAGCCACGGGGTCTTGCCGCAGGCCTCGGCGTAGCCGTCGACCAGCTCGCGGGCCCGGTAGGCCGGCGGCACGATCGTCAGCGACAGGCCGACGATGTCGGGGTGGACCTCGCTGACCGCGTGGCGGATCGCGTGCGGCGGCGTACGGGCGCCGAGCAGCACCGAGCGGATCCCCCACTCGGCGAACCGCAGGCCGATGCCGTACAGCGGGGCCGAGTGCTCCTCGTCGGCGAAGCAGGCGAGCAGCGCCTGCCGGTTGGCGCGCTCGGGCTGGGCGAGGCGCAGGAGGTGGCGCAGCGCGTTGCCGAGGATCTCGGAGGCGAGGTGCTCCTGGGCGACGCTGACGGTGCCTTCGTGCCAGCGCTGGCCGATCTGCTCGAGCGCGGGGCTGAAGATCCGGTCGAACAGCGCGGTCGCCGGGCCGAGGAACAGCGCGTTCTTGACGGCGGCCTCGAGCATGTCGGCGTCGAACTTCTCGACGGCGTCGAGGATCTTCTGCACGGCCAGCTCGTCGGCGTCGAGCTCGACGCTGTGGGCGGTCGGCTGCGGCTCGCCGGCGCTGGCGAGCACGACCCTGGCCGCCTCCGACGGGGCCATGCCGGAGTCGCACAGCTCGCGGACGCGCCGGATCAGCTCGACGTCGCGGTCGCTGTAGAGGCGGTAGGCGGACGAGGTCCGGCGCGGCGCGGGGACGCCGTAGCGGCGCTCCCAGGCTCGCAGCGTGGCCGCGGAGACGCCCGTCATCTCGGCGACGGACTGGATGCGGTATCGTCCGTTCTCACTCACGGGTGGCTCTCACGGTAGAATTGCGGCTCGGTCGAGGGCTTGAGTAGGGTTTACCCGAACCTTCGGCAAAGCTTGTATACTGGCATTCGGCGCGCTCCGCAAGCGGCCCTTTTTCCGACCGGGCACGTGCGGGAGCGCCGTTTGCAGGGGCGAAAGATCATGACATTGTGGTGCGTGCCCTCGACTTACCTCAACAAGTCCATCCCGGCGCTCGGCGCCGTTCTGTTCGCGTGTAGCGCTGTCGCCGCCGAGCCGGCGGAGGCGTCGAAGGGTCCTGCGCCGGACGCGCCGCTCGTCGCGCCGACGCCCGAGGCGGCCGCGACCGCCGGCACCCTGTCGATCCGCATGAGCGGGTTCCGCAGCGCCGACGGGCAGGTCCTGATCTCGGTGTTCCGCGGCGAGGATGGGTTCCCGGGCGAGCCGAGCAAGGCGTGGAAGACGGCGATCGCCAAGATCTCGGGCGACCGGGCGAGCGTCGACATCGCGGCGGAGCCGGGCGAGTACGCGTTCGCGATCTTGCACGACGAGAACGGCAACAACCAGATGGACACCAATTGGGTCGGGATCCCCAAGGAGGGGCTCGGGACGTCGAACAACGCGAAGGGCCGGATGGGCCCGCCGAAGTACCGCGACGCGAAGTTCAACGTGCCCGCCGAGGGCGTCGTCCAGAACATCAAGATCGTCTATTACTAGGCGCCGAGCCTGGCGCTCAGCGTCGGGTCAGGAAGGCGAGGGTCAGCGGGGCGCCGTGGTCGCCGACCGCGAAGCTGCCGATGTGGCGCCAGTCGGGGTCGAGCTCCCAGGTGATCCGCTCGGTCGTCGAGAGCGTGCGCCGGTACTCGCGGACGTGCACGCGTACCTGGTCGATAGGCCAGGTGGCTGGGCCGTCGAGCTCGAGATCGAGGCGGAGGTGGCCGGAGATGCCGCTCGCCAGCTCGAGGCCGCGGGGCGGGCTGGCGCGGTCGTCGTCCGCCGGTCGGTCGAAGAAGCGTCGGTCGAAATAGAAGGCGTGGCCGCGGGTGTCGCCGGGCTCGACGGCGGCCGGGAACCGCAGCGAGAGCCCCGGGACCACGTGCTGTTCGCGCAGCACGCGGATGGCGACGTGTCCGCCTCGCGTGACGTCTGCGTCGCCGATCGACCTCCGGTCCGATCTGGCGCGCACTTCGAGCAAGAGCGCTCCGATCCACATGACTCGTCTCCTCGGGTTGGCGCCGACGAGGCGCGGCTGAGGCCAGGGTAAGCGGCGCCGCACGGGCGGCGCAATGGGGCCGCGGGCCCCGGACCTGTCTCTCGAGTCAGCTCATCGGCGTCGTGTGAACACTGTTCCGAAGGACAGGTTCGCGCGCGGGTCCGGGGGCGGAGATCCCCGCTCGCTGCGGCTCGTCGTCGCCGCGCGCGTGGGCCCGTGCTCTGCGGCGGCGCGGGCGCCGCCGGGTGCGGGTGGTCAGCGGCGGTACGCGTGCAGCGTCGGGCTCTCGCCCTCGCTGACCGTGAAGTAGCCGAGGCCGTCGGCCGCGAAGCCGAGCGCCTCGCCCTGGATCTCGAGGGTGAGCGCGAGCGGGCAGCCGGGGCCGGCCAGCGACGCCGCGAGTGGTTCGGCGAGGTCGCGCCGCCACACGCGCGCGTCGAGGTAGGTGCGGACGGCGACGAGCCGGCCGTCCGGGCTGACCGAGCCGCCGGTCGTCAGGCCGGGGCCGGTCAGCGACGTGGCGAGGGTCAGCGGACCCGAGGCGAGCGGCGCGGTGGCGCAGTACACCGCGGCGCCGTCCGGGTCCTTGGTGACGACGCACAGGTCGCCGCGCGCGGGGTCGACCAGCAGCGTCTCGGCGTCGTGCGCCTGGCCGCCGGGGTAGGTGAAGACCAGGGTCTCGACGCCCGACAGCGAGGCGTTCGCGGGCGCCTGCGCGAGGTCGACCGCGGGCTCGGCGACGCGGTAGACGGTGATGTCGGCGCGGGCCTTGTTGTTGTCGCCGATGTCGCCGACGTAGAGGTCGTCGGTGCCCGCGAGCTTGCCTGGCCCGAGGGCCAGGTCCTCCCAGTCGACGACCTTGGCGCCCTGGAGCGCGTAGCGGCCGAGGTAGCGCCCGTCGGCGGCGGCGAACGCGTAGAGCTGCGGGCCGTCGGGGTCGGAGTCGTTGTGGGTCCAGAGGAGGCCGGGCGTGCGGCGGCTGGCCGCGAGGCCGGAGGCCTCGACCAGCGCCGGGGTCGCGAGCGCGCCGGGGCTCGGGACGGCGGCGAACAGCGGGCAGTCGGCGCCGACCGGGACGTCGCGCTCGGCGGTCGCGGTCTGGCCGGCGCTGTCGGTGACGGTCAGCGTGACGGTGTAGGTGCCCGGCTCGGCGTAGACGTGGGCGATCTCGGGGCCCGCGGCCGCCTCGCCGTCGCCGAGCGACCAGGAGAACGTGACGGGGCCCTCGGGGTCGGTCGAGCCGGCGCCGGACAGGCGGACGACCAGCGGCGCGGCGCCGCCCGGCGGGTCGGCGGCGAGCGCCGCGGTCGGCGGCTGGTCGGCCGGGGCGCCGGTGCTCGCGGCGGTCGTCGGCGGGGCGGAGGTCGTCGGCGAGGTGGTCGCGGGCTCGCTCGATCCGTTGCTGGCCGAAGTGCCAGGGTCCGCGGGACAGGCCCCCAGGGACAGGAGGACCAGGGACAGGAGGACCAGCGACAGGGCGATCCGCGGCAGGGCGAGCGGGGCGAGCGGCGCGCGGGTCACGACTGCGGTCCGGACTGGCGGCTGAGGGTCCGCAGGATCTCTTCGATGCGGACGACGAACTCGTTGGCGCTCTGCGGCCGCAGGCCGGGGTCGATCTGCAGGCAGTCGTCGACGAGCTCGACCAGGCGGCGCGGCATGCCAGGCAGCTTCTGCTGCAGTGACGGCGCGGCGCGGCTGATCTTCGACTTCATCATGAACTGCGGGTTGCCGGAGAACGGGGTCTCGCCGACGAGCGCCTCGAACAGCATCACGCCCATCGCGTAGATGTCGAACAGCGGGGTCGCGGGCTTGCCCTGGACCTGCTCGGGGGCCATGTACTCGGGGGTCGCGACGAACGCGCCGGGGTTGGTCTTGCGGGCCTCGCCCTCGGCCCAGGCGGCGATCCCGAAGTCGAGCACCTGGACCGCCTCGCCGTCGCCGTCGGGCAGCGGGACGAGCATCACGTTCTCGGCCTTGAGGTCGCGGTGGATCTGGCCGGCGTTGTGCGCGGCGCGGACGGCGCGCGCGACGTCGCGGAGGACCCGCGCGGCGCGCAGGACCGGGAGGTAGCGGCGCTCGGCGATCTCCTCGAACAGGCTGCGGCCGACCAGCAGCTCGGTGACGAGGAACAGCCGGCCGTCCGGCAGGCGCCCGGCGTCGAACACCTGGGCGATGTTGGAGTGCGAGGTGTCGCTGGCGGCGCGGGCCATCCGGCGGAAGCGGCCGACGTCCTCGTCGGACTTGACCAGGCCCTTCCACTGCGGGCTGAGCACCCGCACGGCCACGCGGCTGCCCATCTGGATGTGCTCGCCGCGGTACAGCTCGCCGAAGTTGGCCGGGCCGAGGTGCTCGAGGACCCGGTAGTAGGTCGCGACGAGGGTGCCCTTGTCGAGGGTGCCCTCGCCCGCCTGCGCCAGGTTCTGCACCGTGCAAGGCTACCACGGGCCGATCGCGGGCGTGACATTCTCGCCGTGCGGGCGTGCGGGGGATCGCTCGCCGCGCCGGCCCGGGGCGCGGGTCCCTTGTGGCACACTCGCCAGGCAATGCCCGCGGAGCTGGCCCCCGAGGAGGAGATCTACGCGCGCGTCGGCGAGGACGGGTTTGTCCGCCTCGTCGCGGCGTTCTACCGCCGCGTGCGCACCGACGACGTGCTCGGGCCGATGTACCCGCAGCACGACATGGCGGGCGCCGAGCAGCGGCTACGCGACTTCCTGGTCGGGCGCTTCGGCGGGCCGCCGCGCTACATCGAGCAGCGCGGCCACCCGCGGCTGCGGATGCGCCACATGCCGTTCCCGGTCGACAAGCGCGCGCGGGACCGCTGGGTCGCGTTGATGGAGGCGGCGCTCGCGGAGGCCCGGCTCGACCCGCCGGCCGCGGCGACGCTGCGGGCGTTCTTCGCCGACACGGCGACGTTCCTGATCAACCGCCGCGGCTGACCGTGACCGGCAGACCCGGGAACTCGACGCCGCGGACGACGACGGCGTAGAGCAGGTCGGCCTCGGGCAGGGCGACAAAGGCGTGGGCGCTGCCGGCGGGCTGGTCGACGAGGTCGCCGGCGCGGACGACGGCGCCGCCGCTGTCGCGGTAGCCGCCCTGCAGGACGAGCACGCGCTCGTCGCCGAGGTGGCGGTGCTCGGGGAAGGCGGCGCCGGCGGCGACGCGGACGAAGCCGACGTCGGCGCCGGCGACGGCCGGGCCGCCTTGCAGGTGCACGAGGTCGACGGCCGGGAGGAAGCGCTCCCACACGTCCGGGCGGGCGAGGCTCGCCAGCAGCGCGTCCGCGCGCGCGTGGGCGACGTCGATCAAGCGGGCGAGGCGGGCGGCGAACGGGGCGAACCGGCGGTCGGGGCGCGTCGCGCTCGCGAGCAGGCGGGCGCGCAGGTCGGGCGCGGGCGGGACCGGCGGCAGCGCCAGCGAGAGCGCCGTGAAGGCCTCTGCGAGGTCTCCGGCCCCCAGGTCGACAGACCCGGAGGCCATGTCCTCGAGGTCATGCGGGCGGAGGTCGTCGCGGTCGCGGGTCATCGGTCCCCCTTGTCGTCGCCGTGGATCGCGGCGCGCAACTTGGCGAGGCCGGCGGCCGTGCGGGACTTCACGGTGCCGATCGGGATCGCCAGGTGCTCGGCGATCTCGCTGGCGGACAGGCCCTCGAAGTAGGCGAGCTCGAGGACCTGGCGCTGGGCGGGGGGCAGCTCGGCGAGGGTGCGCCGGACGCGGGCGTGGTCGAGGCCCTGGCCGGGGTCGTCGCCGGTCGCGGGGCCGAAGTCGTCGAGCGTGCGGTCCTCGAGCGTCTCGACGCGCATCCGGCCGGCGCGGCGGCAGCGGTCGAGGGCCCGGCTGCGCAGGCGGATCAGGATCCACGTGCGGACGCTGCCGCGATCGGGATCGTAGTCGGCGCACCGGTGCCAGACCTCCATCAGGACGTCGTGGACGAGGTCCTCGGCCTCGCGGCGGCCGCCGAGGATCCGGATCGCGGTGGCGAGGAGCAGCCCGCTGTAGCGGTCGTAGAGGTCGCCGAGCGCGTCGCTGTCGCCGCGGGCCATCGCGGCCAGCAGGTCGGCGTCGCTGCGGTCGGGGGGGACCATGGCGGAGGATGCGACTATAGGCAGGGCGAATGTGGTCGCGTCAAGCATAGCGACCGCTCGCGGTCGTCACGGACTCGTACGCGGCGCGGCGCCGGACGGATCGAGTCCCCGCGCGCGCAGCTCGGCGAGCACCTCGTCGCGGTCGACGTGGACGAGGATCGCGGCGAGGTCGCCGGGCCTGGCCCACGCGAGCGCGCGGCGGATCGCGTCGACCTCGCCGCCGACGCGCTCGCACGGGATCGCCAGCGCGGCGAGCTCGGACTCGAGGATCGCGGGGACGTCGCCGGGCTGGCGGCCGCGCAGGTAGTGCTCGAGGTCGCGGGTGAGCACGAGATCGGGGCGCAGGTCGGCGACGGCGCGCGCGACGGCGCGGATGTCGTCGTCGCGGCGATCGCCGGCGACGCCGACGCTGACGAGCAGGCGCCGCTCGCCGCGCAGGCGCGCGAGCAGCGGGGCGACGGCGGCGATCCCGTGCGGGTTGTGGGCGAAGTCGAGGAAGAGCTGGAGGTCGCCGAGGCGGACGACGGTGGCGCGGCCGGGGTTGTCGGCGAAGCTGCGCAGGCCGGCCGCGATCGCGGCGTCGGGCAGGCCGAGCGCGCTGGCGCAGGCGGCGGCGGCGAGCGCGTTGGCGACGTTGTGCGTGGCGGCGCCGCCGAAGCAGGCGGGGATGTCGGCGACCGGGAGGATGGGCTCGTCGGGGCGGTCGCCGCGGCCGCGGGTGAGCTGGCCGGTCGGCGCGACGAAGAAGACCTCGCCGCCAGCGGCGCGGTGGGCGACCAGGCGCGGGTGGTCGTGGGCGCGCGCGAACCAGGTGACGGGGGCGGGGAAGGCGGCGGGGCTCAGGGCGAGCAGCGGCGGCGAGTCGGCGCCGAGGACGACGCGGCCGTCGGGGCGGACGACGCGGGTGACGACGGCCTTGACCCGCGCCATGGCGGCGAGGTCGTCGATGCCGTACTCGCCGAGGTGGTCGGGGGCGACGTTGGTGACGCAGGCGACGTCGCAGCGGTCGACGGCGAGGCCGCGCCGCAAGATCCCGCCGCGCGCGACCTCGAGCACGGCGAGCGTCACCCGCGGGTCGCGGAGGACGATCCGCGCGGCGCCCGGGCCGGTCCAGTCGCCGGGCTCGACGACCTGCTCGTCGATCGCGAGGCCGTCGGTCGAGGTGTTCCCGGGGACATGTCCCGCGTGCCGGGCGATCCGCGCGAGCATGCGGGCGGTGGTGGTCTTGCCGTTGGTGCCGGTGACGAGGGCGACCGGGATCGCGCGCAGGTCGGACCACGGGACGTCGGCGGGCGTCGGCGGGGACGCGCGCGGCCAGGTGCGCGAGCCGGCGCCTGACCCGATGGACAGGTGATCGTCGTCGAGCAGCAGCGGGAGGCGCTCGCGCGCGGCGGCGGCTTCGAGCAGGGCGAGCGGGCCGACGAGCTCGCGCTCCTGGGCGGCGCGCCAGGTCGGGTAGAGGTCGTGGGGCGACGGGATCGGCTCGCCGCGGAGGGTGCGGGCGGCGCAGTCGACGGCCCACTCGTTGATGTCGGTGGCGAGGTAGAGGGCGTCGCGCGGAGCGGCGAACACGAGGGCGGCGTGCTGGCCGTCGGGGTAGAGGCGGACGACGCGGGGGCTGTGCCAGCCGAACATCTCGGTGACGCCTGCGACGCTCGAGTGCCAGACGGCGAGGGCGCGCTCGCGGTCGTCACCAGGGTCGAAGGCGACCTCGGCGATCGTGCCGGGCTCGTCGATGTCGAGGTTGACCCCGGTGAGGCGGCGCGAGTCTACGAGGCGCATCGAGGCTCCTGCGGATCGGTCGGGCGGGGCCGTGGGTGCTTGTGAGGGTCGGGGCGGGGGATCGGGTGCCTGTGAGGGCGGGGCCCCGAGGATCTGGGAGGGTCGGCCCGGGCGCCGTGCAGCGGGTCCCTCGCTTCGCGGGTCCTCCCAAGCCAGGTGCTCGTCGGCGATGAGATGGTGGCGCGCGTCCGACGATCGGCTCGCCGCCTGCGCGCCAGGCTCGGGTCCTCCCGCTGCGTCCCACTGCACGGCGCCCGGGCCGACCCAGACGAACTCGGTGGGCCCCGCTCGGCGAGAGGCGGACGGGCCGGCTCCGAAGAAGAAGCGCGGAGCGTGGGTGGGCCCCGCTCGATGAGAGGCGGAAGGGTCGGCTCCGAAGAAGAAGCGTGGAGCGTGGGTGGGCCCCGCTCTGCGAGAGGCGGACGGGTCGGCTCCGAAGAAGAAGCGCGGAGCGTGTGTGGGCCCCGCTCGGCGAGAGGCGGAAGGGTCGGCTCCGAAGAGGGGGCGCGGAGCGTGAGAGGGGTCTGCGTGGGGAGCGGCGGAGAGGTGGGGTCTGAAGAGGGGGCGCGGAGGAGTCGGTCGTGTCGGGTGAGAGGCCCGGGCTTGTGCGGGGGGGCCTGCTGTGAGAGGGAGCCGGCGAGGGACTGGAGGGGGCCGTGGGATGGGCGCGAGGGACGAGCGACCATGCCGCGGCTCGGGCCTGGTCCAAGGGACAGCTCACAACGGAGCCGGGGGCCGGCGAGCCGCTTCTCACGGCGGGACCGTGCCTGCGGGCGGGGATGCGGTCCGGCGCCCATCTGCAGGCGAATGGGGGCGACGAAGTCGACCCCATTGCCGAAGCCTGGGCGCCGGACCGCATCCCCGCCCGCTTGCGAGGGGCTGCCGGCAATCAGCACGTCGGCGAGCGCGCGAGGGGCGGGTGCGCGAGGCGTACGGACGCGAGGCCGCGCCCGCGAGCGCGGGGAGCGGGGCTGCGGGTCGTCGGGTCCGAGGGACATGGCGGGAGGGGCAGGTCAGTCCTCGCCGGTCTCGCGGGCGAGGCGGACGCCGCGGGCATCCTCGACGACCTGGTCGCTGCCGGGCGGGGCCGGCGTCAGCAGGATCGGCTGGATCGCGCGGTCGTCGTGGACCGGCGGCGTCGCGGCGCCGATGGCCAGCTGGCCGACGCTCGACGTCGGGGTCGGGCGCGGCGGGGCCGGGTGGCGGGTCTCGCGGAAGCGGACGATCTGCTTCCAGCAGCGCGAGATGTTGTCGCCGAAGATCAGCAGCAGGTCGCCCGGGTCGCACGCGGCCAGGCCGGCGTCGATCGACCGCTGCTCGTCGAGGATGATCTGGATGCGGTCCTCGCGGACCCCGTGCTGCAGCAGCGCGAGGCGGAGCATGTCGGCGACCTCGCCGGAGGCGCGGCCGCGCAGGCCGTCGTCCTGGCGGATGATGTACTGGTCGAACGCGCTGGCGGCCTCGCGGGCGATGTTGCGGATGTCCTCGTCGCGGCGGTCGCCGGGGGCCGCGAGGACGCAGACGCGCTTGCCCTTGACGTCGAGGCGGCGGACGAGGTTGGCCATCGCGCGCACGGCCGCGGGGTTGTGGCCGTAGTCGAGGATCACCTTGAAGGGCAGCTCCTCGAACACGTTGAGGCGGCCGGGGGCCTGGAAGTAGGTCGAGTCGAAGGTGCGCAGGCCCTGGCGGATGTTCTCGACCTTGACGCCCATGGCATAGGCGACGCAGGTGGCGAACATCGCGTTCTGGACGTTGTGCAGCGCCTTGCCCTCGAGGGTGGCGGGGATCAGGTGGGTCCACAGCAGCGGGATGTGGGTGCCGCGGTCGTAGACGGTGATCATGTCGCCGTTGATGCCCTCCTCGAGCACGACGGCGAGGCCGCCGGCGCGGATGTGGCGGCGGACGAGGTCGTGCTTGGGGTTGGTGGTGACGTAGCCGATCCGGGTCGCCTGGGTGTAGTCGGCCATCCGCAGGCAGTTGTCGTCGTCGGCGTTGAGGACGGCGCAGTCGCGGGCGACCTCGACGACGATCCGCTTGAGCTCGGCGAGCTGCTCGATCGAGTCGATGCCGCCGAGGCCGAGGTGGTCGGCGCTGACGTTGAGGACGGCGCCGACGTTGCAGGCGCGGTAGCCCATGCCGGCGCGCAGGAGGCCGCCGCGGGCGGTCTCGAGCACGGCGAGGTCGACGAGCGGGTCGCGCAGGACCATCTGCGCGGCGACCGGGCCGGTCATGTCGCCGACGACGGTCCGCTCGCCGTCGATGTAGACGCCGTCGGTGGTGCACAGGCCGACGGTGGCGCCGCTCATCTTGTGGATGTGGGCGATCATGCGGCAGACGGTGGTCTTGCCGTTGGTGCCGGTGACGGCGGCGATCGGGATCCGGCCCTTGGAGCCGGGCGGGAACAGCATGTCCATCACCGGGCCGGCGACGTCGCGCGGGGTGCCCTCGGTCGGGGCGACGTGCATGCGGAAGCCGGGCGCGGCGTTGACCTCGCAGATCGCCCCGCCGACGTCGCGGTAGCTGCGGGAGATGTCGGGCGTGATGAAGTCGATGCCGCAGATGTCGAGGCCGATCGCCTTGGCGGCGCGGACCGCCATCTCGCGGTTGTCGTGGTGGCACACGTCGGTCAGGTCGATCGCGGTGCCGCCGGTGCTCAGGTTGCCGGTGCTGCGCAGATAGACGACCTCGCCGGGGGCGGGGACGGTCTCCGGGGTGTAGCCCCTCAGCTCGAGCAGGCGCCTGGCCTGGTAGTCGAGCTCGATGCGGGTCAGGACCTTCTCGTGGCCGATGCCGCGGCGCGGGTCGGAGTTGGTGACCTCGATCAGCTGGACGATGTTGCGCTCGCCGTCGCCGACGACGTGGCCGGGGACGCGCTTGGCGACGGCGATCAGCTCGCCGTTGACGACCAGGAGGCGGTGGTCGAAGCCGGGGATGTAGGTCTCGACGATGACGGTGTTCGAGTGCTCCTGGGCCTTCTCGAAGGCGGCGCGGACGGCGGCCTCGTTCTCGAGGTTGATCGAGACGCCGCGGCCGTGGTTGGCGTCGAGCGGCTTGACGACGACCGGGTAGCCGAGGCGGTTGGCGGCCTGGACGGCGCGCTCGGCGTTGCGGACGGTCGCCTGGCGCGGGACCGGGAGGCCGAGGTCGCCGAGGATCTTGTTGGTCTCCTCCTTGTCGCTGGCGATCTCGACGGCGATGTGGCGCGTCTCGGAGGTGACGGTGGCGCGGATCCGCTTCTGGTAGCGGCCGTGGCCGAACTGGACCAGCGACTGGTCGTTGAGGCGGATCCACGGGATGTCGCGCTTCTCGGCGGCGCGGATCAGCGAGGCGGTCGACGGGCCGAACTGGCGCTTCTGGGCGAACGCGATCAGGTCCTCGAGGCGGGCCTGGAAGTCGAAGCCGTCGGGGACCTGCTTCTTGCCGTCGAAGCGGTCGGGCAGCAGCGAGTGCAGCAGGTCGAGCGCGAGGTCGCCGGCGGCCTCGCCGACGCGCTCCTCCTCGTACTCGTAGACGACGTAGTACTGGCCGGAGGCGCCGGTGCTGCGGGTCTTGCCGAAGCTGACCTTGGCGCCGGTCAGGACCTGGATCTCGATCGCCACGTGCTCGAGCACGTGGCCGAGCCAGGTGCCGTGCTCCTCGCGCAGGCGGCGGACGAACCCGCCGGCGTCGCCGTACGAGCAGGTGTGCTGCTCGAGGCTCGGCATCGCGGCGAGCAGGCCGTCGACGAAGCCCGGGATCGTCGCGCTCGGCCACTGCTCGAGCTCGCCGAGGTCGAGGTTCATCCGGATCACCGGGAAGTGGGCGTAGAGGTTGGGACCGCGGTAGACGCGACGCTCGAGGATCTGCATGGTGGCCCTTGGGACAGCGTGAGGTTCAGTCGGGGGACTCGGCCGGCGGCGGCGGGGGGGTCGGCTCGCGCAGGTGGAAGTTGTAGCGGGCGCCCTTGGTCAGGATGTGCAGGGTGATCCCGGTGAGGCAGATCGGTTCGCCGGCCTCGGCGAAGGCCATCGACGAGTGCGACAGGCGCGAGACGTCGACGACGGTGATCGCGCCGGCGCCCTCGACGTGCATGACGTCGTCGGGGCTGATGAAGGCGGCGGTGTCCTCGTCGAGGCCGATGCCGACGGCGAACGGGTTGAAGGCGAGGACCGAGAGCAGGCGGCCGAGGCGGTCGCGCTGGCGGAAGTGCTGGTCGATGACGATCCGGTTCGACAGGCCGAACCCGGGGGCGAGCGAGGCGAGGCCGGCCTTGGGGGTCGCGCCGCCCTGGCCGAAGGCGATCATGTGTTCGGAGAGGATCGCGGCGCCGGCCGAGGTGCCGCCGACGGTGACGCCGCGGGCGTTGAGCCGGCGGATCGCCTTGGCGACCGAGGTGCCGCCGAGGATCGTCGAGAGCTGGAGCTGGTTGCCGCCGGTCAGGAAGATGCCGGTCGCGTGGTCGAGGGCCTCGAGCCAGTCGTCGCGCTCGGCGTCGGCGCGGGTCTCGAACGGGAGGGCGCGGGCGATGTGGGCGCCGAGCTGGCGGAAGATCGATTCGTAGCGGCTGCCGGTGTCGGGCAGGCGCGAGGCGGTCGGGATGATCATGATCCGCGCCCCCGCGCCGCCGGAGACCTCGACGAAGCGGCGGAGGATGACGGTGTCTTGTTCCTTGTCCTCGGCGCCGCCGACGGGGACGATCCAGCCGCGGGTGCGGTGCTCTTCGACGCGTGCAGGGCTCACGGGTGCGACCTCTCGAAGGGCCCTGTTACCACTGTTTCGCCGCGGCGGACCAGCCATCGTCCGCGGGCGATCACACTGTCGACCCGGCCGGCGGCGTCGAGGGCGACGAGGTCGGCGTCGGCTCCGGGGGCGAGGCGCCCCTTGTGCGACAGGCGCAGCAGGTCGGCGACGTTGGTGGTGAAGATCGGGAGGATCGTGGCGAGCGGCAGGCCGCGGGCGAGCAGCTCGGTCAGGGTGTCGGAGAGGGTGGCGGGGCGGCCGACGTCCATCGCGCAGATGTGGCCGTGGGCGTCGAACACGGGCATGCAGCCGGCGCCGTCGGACGAGCAGGTCAGGCGGTGGACCGGCAGGCCGTCGGCGAGCCAGCGGTCGATCGCGTCGGCGGCGTAGAGGCTGTCGCCGGGGTCTTCTTCGGGGGGGAAGGCGGTGACGTCGACGGTGCAGCCGCGGCGGACGAGCTCGGGGGCCGCGGCGAACAGCTTGCGGTTGCGGTTGACGTGGGTCGGGTGGAACACCCGCGGCGGCAGCTCGCTCGTGTCGAGGGCGCGCTGGATCAGGTCGAAGCCGCGCGGGCCGTCGCCCATGTGCAGGTGCACGATCCCGGCCTTGCCCGACATCATGCCGCCGACGTGGGCGTCGGCGGCGACGCGCAGCAACTCGTCGAGCGTCGGCTGCGAGCTGCGGTGGTCGGAGATCGCCAGCTCGCCGACGCCGAGGATCGGGTCGACGTAGACGAGGTCCTTGCGGACCGAGCCGGTCAGGGTCGGGACGGGGAGCTCGTAGCTGCCGGTGTAGCAGTAGGCCGACAGGCCCTCGGCGCGCAGGCCGAGGGTGCGGGCGACGAGGTCGGCGACGGAGCGGGTGGTGCCGTCGGTGCCGAGCACGCCGACGACGGTGGTGATGCCGGCGCGCGAGAGCTGGGTCAGCGTGACCGGCGGGACGCGGGTGTGCGGGCCGGCCTCGCCGCCGCCGCCGACGAGGTGGACGTGGGCGTCGAGGAGGCCGGGGACGAGGCGGAGGCCGCGGAGGTCGTGCTCCTCGGCGAGGCCGGGCGGGAGCGCGGGCAGGGACGGGGCGATCGCGGCGACCTTGCCGCCGGCGAGCAGGATGTCGGCCGGGCCGCGGGGCTCGGGGGCGTAGACCTCGGCGCCGCGGAGGACCTGGATCAGGCTGGCGCTCGGGACATGTCCGGATGGCGGTCCGCCGGCCATGGCGATCGGCGGGGCCTACGGGGCCGGCGGGGCCTTCGGGGCGACGGCGGGGCCGAATTGGGTCTTGGTGCCGTCGGCGGTGTCGAGGCAGGCGGCGCCGCCGAGGTCGGCGGTGTAGACGGTCGAGACGGCGCCCTCGAGCATCATCGTGCCGCAGCCGCCCTGGCCGTAGGCCTTGGAGGGGTCGCAGCGGACGCAGCGGAAGGCGGCGGCGCCGCGGCCGCGGTTGCACACGAAGGACTCGTCGCAGAAGTAGCTGCGGCAGTGCTGGTCGAGGACGTCCCAGCCGAGGAGGGAGTCGTTGGGCTCGACGGCGTCGACGCCGTCGGGGGCGCAGATCGTCCGCTCCTCGACGGTCGGGTTGTCGTACTCGCCGACGGTGAGGGTGTAGGTGCGCGGGGTGCCCTGCATGCAGGTGCCGCTCGACAGCGGCTGGCAGCCGAGGGTGCCCTTCTCGTCGGACAGGCAGGCCTTGTAGACGATGCTGTTGGCGTCGCTGGTCGCCTCGGCGTAGCGGACGGCGAACGGGCTCTCGGGGGCGGCGACGTTGGGGTCGCAGCTGACGTCTTCCTTGTCGATGACGCTGCAGACCTTGCCGGTCTGGGCCTGGTTGAAGTCGCTGCTGCCCTGGCCGCCGCCGCAGGCCGACTGGCCGCGCTGGTCGGCGAGCGCGTCGAACAGGGGGGCGTCGCAGTCGTCGGCGTTGTCGCAGCGGAGGACGCCGTCGCCGTCGGGGTTGAAGATGAAGTTGCAGCCGAGGGAGGACAGCGCAACCGAGGCGACGAACGTGACGCGGAGCAGCAGGTGCATGGTCGTGGCGGGCCTTACGCGAGGGCCTGGGGCGAGGATACGGAGGCGCCGGGGGGATCGCAAGCCGGAACCTGGACCTCGAACGTGGTCCCCGCCGGGCCGGTGGCGGCGACGCGGACGCTGCCCTCGTGGTCCTGGACGATCTGCTGGACGATCGCGAGTCCGAGCCCGGTCCCCTGCGGCTTGAGCGTGAAGAACGCCTCGAAGACCTTGTCGACGTCGGCGGCCGGCAGCCCGGGGCCGTTGTCCTCGACGGCGACGCGGACGACGCCGCCGCCCTGGCGCAGGCGGACGGCGATCCTCGGGGTCCGAGCGGGGTCCGAGGGGAGATCGCCGGGGTTCTTGCCGACGAGCGCCTCCTTGGCGTTGCGCACCAGGTTGAGGAAGACCTGGCGCAGCTGGCCGGCGTCGCCGAGGACCCACGCGGGGCCGGGCAGGTCCTGCTCGACCTCGACGCCGGCCTCGGCGAGCTCCTCGCCGATGAAGTCGAACAGGCCGTGCAGCTCGGCGGCGAGGTCGGTCGGCACGCGCTCGGGCAGCTTGCGGCGGACCAGGCCGAGGTAATCCTCGGTGATCGCGGTCAGGCGGTCGATCTCGGCCGTGATCTTGCGCAGGAGCTGCTGGGCCTCGGGGGTCGCGGACGCGATCTCGTCCTCGAGCAGCTCGACGTTGAGGGCGACGCTCGACAGCGGGTTGCGGATCTCGTGGGTGACCTGGGCGGCGAGCTGGCCGACGGCGGCGAGGCGCTCGCCGCGGATCAGCCGGCGCTCGCGCTCCTGCAGGGCGGCGGCCATGTGGTTGAATTCGACGGCGAGGCGGTCGACCTCGTCGCCGCGGAGGGCGCCGCGGACGGCGATCCGCTGGGCCCAGTCGCCCTGGCCGAGCTGGCGGACGCTGGTCGCCAGGCGCCGCAGCGGGCGCAGCGTCCAGACGACGCCGATCGCGGCGACCAGCGCGATCAGGGCGGTCGTCGCGGTCAGCATGGCGATCGTGCGCTCGGTCTCGCGCTCGCGGTCGCGCACCTGGATCCGCAGGTCCATGATCGCGCGCGAGACCTGGTCGTCGAGGCGGCGGAACAGGTCGGTGATTTCTCGCTGGGCGCGGACGTCGGCGAGGGCCTCGGCGGGCCGCTGGGCGGCGGCGGCGGCGGCGAGCTCCTCGAGGCGGGCGAGCACCTCGCGGAACTCGCGGAGGGTCCGGGCGGCCTCCTCGCCGCCGATCCGGTCGGGGTGGGCGATCGCGCCGTCGAGCACGGAGCGGGCCTGCTGGACCTGCTCGGCGCGGGTCTCGAGCGCCTCGGCGAGGGTCGCCTCGACGCCGGGGGTCATCCGCTGCTGCGGGTCGCGCTCGCCGGCGAACTCGATCCGGGTGCCGATCCGCACCGACTGGCGGTAGGCGGTCGTCAGGTCCTTGTTGAACTCGACGTAGACGATCGTCAGCAGGTCGAAGCTGGCCTGCAGGGCCCGCAGCTCGCGGATGATCAGCAGCGAGGCGACGCCGCTGGTGATCACGACGAGCACGACGAGCGCGGTGATCCGGGCGGCGAGGCTGTGGCGCAGACGGAGGGGCGGAGGTGGGCCGGCGGGCACGCGCGGGCATGATGCCGCGTCGGGCCGGCCGGCAAAAGCCGCAGGTCCAGCCGGGTGTCGGCGGGCCCTTCCCTGCGGCGCCGAGCCGTGCGAGCCTACGGGCCCCGATGCCTGCCCGCCCGCGCCGACCGCAATTCTCCGCGACCGCGGCCCTGACCGCGCTCGCCCTGTCGCTCAGCCTGCTGCCCGCGCCGGCCGCCGCCGCGCCGGCCGGCAAGGGCTCCGTCCTGACGCTCGAGGGCGACGAGCCGGCGAAGGCGGGGCCGCTGACGAAGGCGCTGCAGGCCGAATTCGCGGCCCGCGGGATCGGCGGCGGGCGCGAGATGTCGGTGTCGGAGCTGAAGCTGACGATGGGCTGCGACGAGCCGCCGTCGCCGCGCTGCCTCGCCGACGGCGGCAAGACGCTCGGCGTCGACACGATGGTCTACGGGTCGCTCTACAAGAGCAAGACCGGGCACATCGTGACGCTCAACCTGCTCGAGACCGGGACCGCGAACATCGCCAAGGTCGTCACCGCGGAGTACCCGGCCGGGTCGCTCGACCAGGGCAAGATCCAGGAGACCGCGAAGGACCTGGTGCTGCGGATGCTCGGGCCGGAGAAGACCGAGCCGGATCCCGAGCCCGCCAAGACCGAGCCGCAGCCGGAGACGCAGCCGCAGTCGAACGAGGCGAAGCTGGTGTGGGGCCGCTACGACGACGTGCCGACGTGGAAGAAGGCTGGGCTGTACGCGTCGCTCGGCCTGGCGGTCGCGTCGTTCGGCGGGGCGCTCGGGCTGTTCCTGGCGTTCCGCAAGCCGTCGGGGCCGGTCTACAAGAAGATGTACGACGCGGCGGTGGCGACGACGAAGGACGAGGACACGAGCAACGACGTGATCTTCTGGGAGGGCGACATCTGCGCCAACGCCGAGGGCAAGTCGCAGGCGGTGCTCGACCAGTGCTCCCGCGGGCAGGCGATGGCCGGCGCGGCGACCGGGCTGATCGTGGCGGGCAGCATCTTCACGGCGTCGACGATCGCGTTCACGACGCTGATGTTCGTCCACAAGGAGAAGCCCGGGATGGCGAAGCTGCGCCAGCGCGGGTTCAACATGGGGGCGGCGCCGGCTCCGGGCGGCGGGTTCGTCGTCGGGGGCGGGCTCCGCTTCTAGTGCCGTGCCCAGGGTCTAACGGCGCCGCCTCGCGCCGGGATCATCGTCGCTGGCGAGGCGGCGAAACGAAGTTGTACTGGACCGTACTACGAGTTTCGCCAACGAAGCCAGCGGCGATGAGACCAAGCGAGGTGGTGTCGTTAGGCCCTGGGCGCGGCACTAGAGCGTGGGGCGCTCGCGGGGCGCTCGCGGGCAACTTGCCGGAGGCGCCTCGCAGCGGGCCGGGGATGCGGGTCGTCGCCCAGGCTTCGGCATGGAGGTCGACTTCGTCGCCCTCCATTGCCTGCAGATGGGCGACGACCCGCATCCCCGGCCCGATGCACGGTGACTCCGTGAGATGCGTCGTCGCCGGTCCGTCGCTGCGCTGCAGGGCGGCGTGAGGAGGAAGACCTCAGCCGCGAGACGGTCGCTCGTTCCTCGCGCCCGGCTCGCGGCCCTCCCGGCGTGCCAGCCGGCTCCTCGATGTCGGACCGCGGGGAGTGGGGTGGTGAGGGGGCAGGAGGGGGTTGGTCCGAGGGGATGGAGTGGGATGGCCTGAGGGACAGGTTGAGGAGCAGGGGGGTAGGCTGGCCTGAAGGGCAGGTTCTGGGAGGGGCGGACGCGCGGGTGTTCGGGGTCGCGCGTCCGGGGCGGGTCAGTTGTTGCGGGAGTAGGGGCGCGGGGGCGGGGGCGGGGCGTAGCGGTTGGGGAACGGGTCGGCGGTGTCGCGGCGGTGCAGCTCGGCGGCGTCGTAGCCGGCCTCGCGGAAGACGGCGACGCCGATCACGCCGACGTTGCGCGGCTTGCCGGTGCGGCCGGCGTAGCTGTCGTCCATGTCGCTGAAGCGGAAGGCGGCGACGGTGTCGTCGCTGGTTCGCCAGCCGTCGATCGCAAAGCTGGTGTACGGGTCGACGACGTAGCCGCGCTTGGTGAAGTCGGCCTCGCCGCCGTCGATGACGTCGAGGCCGTCGACCGAGGCGACGATCTCGAGGCGCTGGGCGCTGTGGTTCTCGACGCCGATCGTGTAGCGCGAGCCGGGCTCGCCGATCGCGTACACGTCGCCGCCGACCTGGGCGGCCTGCAGCGGGGCGCCGGACTCGTCGCGCAGGGTGACGCTGACGGCGCCGAGCTGGCGGACCGCGGGCTGGACGTACGGCGCGCCGGTCCTGAGCTGCGAGATCCGCTGGACGCCCGCGGCGTCGTTGTAGCGGAGGCTCAGCACCGCGTCGGGGTTGTAGGGGTTGGCGCGCTCGAAGCGGGTGCCGCGGACGCTGCTGCTGCGCTGCTCGCCGTAGGCGGTGCCGAGGCCGGGCTTGCGCTCGAGCTCGGCGACGTGGCCGCTGACGGTCGCCTCGCCGGCGCCGCGGCTGATCGGGGCGGCGGCCTCGGCCGCGGGCGCGGGGGCGGCGGTCTTCGAGGGCGCGGTGAAGTAGTCGCCGCCGCCGCCCGCGTCCGCGTTGGCGCTCGAGCCGTAGCCGGTGGCGACCGACTCGGGGGCGCCGAGCTGCGGCGCGGAGCCGGCCTTGGCGCAGGCGGCGAGAGAGACGAGGAGGAGCGAGGCGGCGAGCGTGGAGCGGGTCATGGCGGTCGTCCTGTTGCGCCGACCAGAACGCCGCCGATGGGGCGGGCTTACAGGAGGCGTGCAGGCGCGTGGCGAGCGGGGGCGGGCGGGAGGCCGACGGCAGGCAGCCGTATAGAAGGATCGATGAGCGGGCTCGCGCCTCCGCGCGACGGGTCCGCGCGAGGGTGCTCGATCGCGCGTGGCTGCTCGAGCGTGTGGCGCCCAGTTTTCGGGACATGTCTCTCGGAGCAGGGGACGCGGGGCCCCGGAGGACATGGAGGGCGCGTCGGCGGCTTCGTTCCGGGGACGCGCCCCGGAGATCCTTGCGGGCCCCGCGTTTGGCGGCGCCCACGAGGTCTGTCGGAAGGCAGAGCCGGCGTGGTGTAGCGGGACGCCGGCGGGGCGGAGGTTCGGGCCTTCGCTGAGAGGGAGCCGGCACTGGCCGTGAGGGGGCCGTGGAGCGGGCGCGAGGGACGAGCGCCCGCTCCGCGGCGTGGGCATGGTCGAAGAGACAGCTTACAGCGGAGCCGGGGCCGGCGAGTCGCTTCTCACGGCTGTTCCGTGCCTGCGGGCGGGGATGCGGTCCGGCGCCCATCTGCAGGCGAATGGGGGCGACGAAGTCGACCCCGTTGCCGAAGCCTGGGCGCCGGACCGCATCCCCGCCCGCTAGCGAGGAGCGGCCGGCAATCAGCAATTCGCCGGGCACGCACACGCCGGGCGCACACGCGCCGGGTACGGGCATGTCGGGGGGCGCCGGGTGTGCTTCAGGACAGGTCTGGAGGAACCTGTCTATTTGGACCAGAGGTGGGCGTGGTCGGCGATGTAGTCGGCGACGGTGCGTGGGGGTCGGCCGAGCAGGTCGCCGAGGGTCGGGTCGACGAGCTCGGCCTGGCCGCTGCGCAGACCGAGGTGGAGGACCAGCAGCACGAGCGCCTGCGCCCACGGCATGCCGCGGGAGCGCAGGCGGCGGAGGTAGCCGAGCGCGCTCGCGGGGGTGTAGCGGATCGGGCGGCCGAGCTGTTTCGACAGGAGCGCGGCGACCTGATTGAAGTCGCGGGTCTCGCGGCCGGTCAGCGTGTAGCCGCGGCCGCGGTGGGGCGCGGGGTCGAGCAGGATCTCGGCCGCGAGCTCGCCGAGGTCGCGGGTGTCGACCCACGCGACCCGGCCGGCGGCGGCGGGCAGGTACAGCTCGTCGCGCTCGCGCAGGTCGGCGCGGTAGGCGTCGCCGATGTTCTGGGCGAAGAAGCCGGGGCGCAGGATGGTCCAGGGGACAGGTCCCTCGGCGAGGTGGCGCTCGACGGCGTGGTGCGGGACGACGCGGTTCTTGTCGGCGCCGGTGACCGAGAGGAACACGACGTGGCCGACGCCGGCGGCCCGGGCGGCGTCGACGAGCGCGCACAGGGTCCGGCGGACGCGGGCGATCGCCGGCGGGCGCAGGAGGAACAGGCCGGACGCGCCGGCGAGCGCGGGGCCGAAGGTCTCGGGGCGGTGGAAGTCGAGGACGACCTTCTCGACGCCGGGGGCTGTCTTTGCGGACAGGTCGCGGACGCCGACCCGCGGCGCGTGGCCGCGGGCGAGCAGGCGGGTGACGACGGCGCCGCCGACGTTGCCGGTGGCGCCGGTGACGAGGACAGGCCCGGAGGTCATCGGGGCTCAGCCGAGGACGATGTCGCCGCGGGTGCTGCCGAGGATCGTCAGCAGCTCCTCGCGCTCGCCGCCGTGGACGCCGAACTTGTCGAGCGTGGCGAGGAAGTCCTCGGCGAACGCGTCCCACTCCTGGGCGGTGATCTTGAGGTGGGCGTGGCTGTCGCGCATCGACTTGCCGGTGTAGGTCTGGGGGCCGCCGGTCGCCCAGCAGACCATCTCGGTGACGAGGTACTTGAAGCCGGCCGGGGGGACGCGGTGGTGGGCCTCGTCGACGAGGGGGTTGGCGTTGAGGCGGGGGTCGACCATGATGCGGTCGATGAAGTCGTCGACGACGGTGGCGATCGCGTAGACGCCGCCGAGGCGCTGGTACAAGGAAGGACGCTCGTCCCTGGAGTCGTTGGCCATGCACGGCGATGGGACCACCGCCGCGCTCGCCCGGTCAAGCCTCGCCGGGGTGGAGATCGGACCAGGCGAGGTCGAAGCGCTGGAGGTACTTGCGCAGGCGGTCCGCGTCGTTGCTCGAGCTCTTGCGCTGGCGCGACGCGGCGAACAGCACGCGCCCGGCCTCGGACAGGCTGCGGGCGGCGGTGCAGACGCGCAGGACCTCGGCGAGCTGGACGCGGTCGAAGCGGTCGATCTCGGCGAGGCGCTCGCGGCCGAGGTGACGCGCCAGCAGGTCGTCGTCGCTGGCGCCGACGGGCGCATCCGACCACGCGGCGCGCAGGCGGGCAATTTCGGCCTCGACCTCGCGGACGGAGATCCGCCCGGCCGGCGCGAGCGTCGCCATGCGCTCGACGGCGGCGGCGAGGTCGCGGAAGTTGCCGGCCCACACGGCGTCGGGGCCGGCGGCGAAGCGGAGGAACAGGGCCCGGGCTTGCCCGAAGAACGTGGCCTTTTTGCCATGTCTCTGGGACCAGCGCTCGAGCTCGTAGTCGAGGTTGGGCTCGATGTCCTCGGGGCGCTCGCGCAGGTGGGGCAGGCGCCAGGTCCAGAGGTCGATGCGGGCGAGCAGGTCCTCGCGGAAGCGGCCGTCGCGGACGGCGGCCCGGAGGTCGCGGTTGGTGCCGGCGACCAGCTGGAAGTCGGAGCGGACCTCCTTGTCGCTGCCGACGGGGAGGAACACGCGGTCCTCGATCGCGCGCAGCAGCATCGCCTGCTCGTCGACGCCGAGCTCGCCGATCTCGTCGAGGAAGAGGAGGCCGCCGTCGGCGAGCTTGAGCACGCCGGCGCGGTCGCGGACGGCCCCGGTGAAGGCGCCGCGGACGTGGCCGAACAGGGCCGACATCGCCGCGTCGCCGCGCAGGGTGGCGCAGTTGAGCTCGACGAACTGGCCCTTGATCTGGTGGCGGGCCTGCTTGAGCTCGAAGATCTTGCGGGCGAGGCGGGTCTTGCCGGCGCCGGTCGGGCCGGTGAGCAGGATCGGCGCGCGCGTCGCCCCGGCGACCTGCTCGATCTGGGCGATCAGCTGGTTGAAGGCGGCGTTGCGGGTGGCGATGCCGGCCTTGAGGAACGACTCGCCGGCGCGGCGGTCCTCGGCGAAGCGGGCGGCGATCGGCTCGTAGCGGGCGAGGTCGAGGTCGATGATCGTGTAGGTGCCGGGGTCGCCGGTGTCGCGGCGGGCCGGCGGGATCGTCTGCAGCAGGCGCCCGGGGAGGTAGCGCGACTCGGTCAGCAGGAACAGGCAGATCTGCTGGACGTGCGTGCCGGTGGTGATGTGGACCAGGTAGTCCTCGTCCTCGGGGCGGAACGGGTAGGCGCGGACGAGGTCGAGCAGGCGCGTGTACACCTCCTCGAACGCCCACGGGTCGGTGAGGTCGACGAGGTGCTGACGGACGCGGGTCTCCGGCGACACCTGGGCGATGTCGGCGATCACGGCCTCGGCGAGCTCGGCGTGGGCGCTGCCGTGGACGAGCTCGAGGCGGTCGACGATCAGGTCCTCGTGGCGGCAAAGGTCGACGGTGGGCCGCCAGCGCTCCCAGCGGTTCTTGCCGCCGGTGTCGAGGGTGGAGCCTAGAATGCCGAGGACGACGGTGGGCCGCCGGGTCACGCGCGCAGTATATAGCGGGTTATCCTCGGAGATAGACAATTCGGCTGGCCAAACTTCTCGACGTTGAATAAGATCTCGAAACTACCGACGTTTCCATGAGCCATGGCCGGCGGGCACGTTCCCTGCGAACGGGGGCGATCAGGAAGAGTGCCATGTCGAACCGTGACCCGATGAACTACGAAGTGCACCAGCCGAGCGGCGGCGTGCCGATCAAGCGCTGGACCCGCGGCGTGCCGGTCGAGCAGGACGCGATCGAGCAGCTCGAGAAGATCGCCCGGCTGCCGTTCATCCACCGGTGGGTCGCCGCGATGCCGGACGTCCACCTCGGGATCGGCGCGACCGTCGGGAGCGTCGTGCCGACCGTCGGCGCGGTCGTGCCGGCGGCGGTCGGCGTCGACATCGGCTGCGGGATGATGGCGGTCGAGACGAGCCTCAAGGCTGCGGACCTGCCGGACAACCTCGCGGGCGTGCGCGCGGCGATCGAGAAGGCCGTGCCGCACGGGCGCTCGCCGGGCGGGCGCGACAAGGGGTCGTGGAGCGACCCGCCCGCGGCGGTCGCGGACGCGTGGACGCAGCTGCGCGGGCGCTTCGAGGTGATCGCGCAGAAGCACCCGGATGTCGCCGGGGCGAACACGGTCGTCCACCTCGGGACGCTCGGGACCGGCAACCACTTCATCGAGGTGTGCCTCGACGAGCGCGACCAGGTGTGGTTCATGCTCCACTCGGGCTCGCGCGGGGTCGGCAACCGGATCGGCTCGCACTTCATCGCCCTCGCCAAGGAGGAGATGAAGCGGTGGTTCGTCAACCTGCCCGACCAGAACCTCGCGTACCTGTCGGAGGGGTCGGAGCACTTCGCCGACTACGTCGAGGCGGTCGAGTGGGCGCAGGACTTCGCGCGGATGAACCGCGACCTGATGATGCAGGCGGTGATCCGCGCGGTCGCCGGGGCGAAGGGGATCCCGCCGTTCGTGATGGGCGCGATGGCGGTCAACTGCCACCACAACTACGTCGCGCGCGAGCACCACTACGGGAAGGACGTGCTGGTGACCCGCAAGGGCGCGGTCCGGGCGGGCCTCGGCGACCTCGGGATCATCCCGGGCAGCATGGGGACGCGCTCGTACATCGTCCGCGGCAAGGGGAACCCGGAGAGCTTCTGCTCGTGCAGCCACGGGGCGGGCCGCGCGATGTCGCGGACGGAGGCGCGCAAGCGGTTCACGGTCGAGGACCACAAGCGGATGACCGCGGGGATCGAGTGCCGCAAGGACGAGGACGTGATCGACGAGACGCCGGCGGCGTACAAGCCGATCGACGCGGTGATGGAGGCGCAGAAGGACCTCGTCGAGGTCGTGCATACGCTGCGCCAGGTCGTGTGCGTGAAGGGGTAGGATGCAGGCGCCGAAGGACGCGATCGTGATCGACGGCTCGGAGGGCGAGGGCGGCGGCCAGATCCTCCGAACCTCGCTCGCGCTGTCGCTGATCACGGGGCGCCCCTTCCACCTGATCAAGCTGCGGGCCCGGCGGCACAAGCCGGGCCTGCTGCGCCAGCACCTGACGGCGGTCCGCGCGGCGACGAGCGTCGGCGGGGCGAAGGTCCAGGGCGACGCGCTCGGCTCGCAAGAGCTGGTCTTCGTGCCAGGTCCGGTCAAGCACGGCGAGTACACGTTCTCGGTCGGCAGCGCCGGCAGCGTGACGCTGGTGCTGCAGACGGTGATCTGGCCGCTCCTGCACGCGCCGGGGCAGTCGCAGCTGCACTTCGAGGGCGGGACGCACAACCCGATGGCGCCGCCGTTCGAGTTCATCTCGGAGGTGTTCCTGCCGCTGATCCGGCGGATGGGCGCGAGCGTCGAGGCGAACCTCGAGCGCGTCGGGTTCTATCCGGCCGGCGGCGGGCGGTTCACCGCGCGGATCGCCGGCGGGCAGCCGCTGCAGCCGCTGGCGTGGCTCGAGCGCGGGCAGCCGCTGCGCCGGCGGGCGCGGGCGATCTACGCCAACTTGCCGAAGTCGATCGCGGACCGCGAGCTGCGGGCGGTGCAGAACCTGCTCGGCTGGGAGCGGCCGGAGCTGCGGTCGATCGAGGTCGAGAGCGCAGGGCCGGGCAACGCGCTGCTGCTCAGCGTGGAGTTCGAGCACTGTACCGAGCTGTTTAGCGCGTTCGGCGAGAAGCGGATCAGCGCGGAGCAGGTGGCGGCGCGGGTGGTGAAGGAGCTGCGCGAGCACCTACAGGTCGACGCGCCGGTCGGGCCGCACCTGGCCGACCAGTTGCTGATCCCGCTGGCGCTGGCGGGCGGGGGCAGCTTCCGCACGTACGCGCTGACGCAGCACACGCTGACGAACATGGACATCGTGGGGCGGTTTTTGCCGGTGAAGTTCGGGACGGTCGAGGAGCCGGGGGACCGCTGCCTGGTGACGGTTCGCATGGCTTGAGGGCGGGGTCGCGGGCACGGGCTCCCGCGGGGACGCGAAAGGGTTGGTGGGACCCGGCGCGGCGCAGCGGGTCGCTCGCGGGCGTCGGGTTCCCCCATGGCCGTGCTCGTCCCCCGGATCGGAGGGGCCGCGTTGGACGTGGCATGAGAGACAGGTGCGATCGGACAGGGTCGAAGGGGCAGCGCTCCGCGGAGCCGCGGAGGGGTGGGCTCCGAAGCGAAGAACGACGCGGCTGCGTCGGATTTTTTCTTGACCGACTGGTCTTGTATCACTATCTTGACCGCATGGTCCAGAATGTCTACTGTCACCAGGAGGCCCGTCCGCGGGCCTACTACGCTCACCTTCAGACCGACCGGAGCCCGATGCCGCGCGTCAAGGAATTCGACCCGAAGGCCGCGCTCGAGCGCGCGCTCGACCTGTTCTGGCGGCGCGGCTACGAGGCGACGTCGCTGCGTGAACTGGTCGAGCACATGGAGATCCCGCGGCAGAGCCTGTACGACACGTTCGGCGACAAGCGGTCGCTGTTCCTCAAGGTGCTGGCGCGCTACGAGGAGCAGGCGCTCGAGGGGACGGTCAAGCTGCTCGAGCTCGAGGCGATCCCGAGCTATCGGCTGGCGACCGACGCGGACGCGAAGGCGCGCACGGCCAAGTTCATGCGCTCGCCGGTGGCGCTGCGCGGGTTCTTCGAGACGTACCTGCACGAGGTGCTGCTCGACGCGAGCCGCGGGTCGTGCCTGATGGCGAACACGGCGCTCGAGGTCGGCGACGAGGACCCGGAGATCCAGGCGGTCGTGCGGGCGTACTTCCAGCGGGTCGAGGACACGTTCTTCGCGGTGCTGACGGCCGGCGTGGAGGCGGGCGAGCTGAAGCCGAGCCGCGACCTGCGGGCGCTCGCGCGGCACCTGGTCAACGCGTACTACGGGCTCGGGATCATGAGCCGGTCGGGGGCGTCGCGGCTGGCGCTGCGGCAGATGGTCGACGTCGCGCTGTCGGTGATCGAGGCGTAGGGCGAGCCGGCGGGCGCCGGATCGTGACAGTGGTGGTGCTGGGTTGAGAAGCAGAGCTTCCGGGCGAGGGGCCCGGGGGGAGGTGGAGCCGTGCTGTTCATCAACTATGCGGCGAGGGAGATCAACCTCAAGTTCGTGTACTATGGGCCAGGTCTCTCGGGCAAGACGACCAACGTGCGGTACGTGTTCGGCAAGTCGGATCCGTCGCGGCGGGGCAAGCTCTTGCAGCTCGAGACCGACAGCGACCGGACGCTGTTCTTCGACTTCATGCCGCTGACGGTCGGCAAGCTCGGGGGGTTCGACGTCCGGTTTCACCTGTACTCGGTGCCGGGGCAGATCCACTACGCGGCGGCGCGCAAGCTGGTGATGCGCGGGGCCGACGCGGTGGTGTTCGTCGCCGACTCGCAGGAGTCGCGCCTCGAGGCCAACCTCGAGAGCCTCGAGAACATGTGGGCGGACATCGAGGAGCACGGGCTCGCGGGGGTGACGGTCGCGGTGCAGTACAACAAGCGCGACAGCCCGACGGTGCTGCCGGTCGCGGAGCTGCGGGCGGCGCTGAACCCTGACGGGCTGCCCGAGTGGGAGGCGGTCGCGTCGACGGGGCTCGGGGTGTTCGACACGCTGCGCGGAGTGTCGAGGCTGGTGCTGACGCGGCTCAAGGATCAGCGGGTCGCGTCGAGGTAGCGCTGCTCGAGCGAGCGGCCCTTGCCGAGGCCGGAGATCCGGGCGCCATGGGCCAGGAGCTCGCGCAGGACGGCGGCGATGATGTCCTCGGCGGCGAGGTTCGGACCTGGCTGAAAGGACACGCGGAGGACGCGGCGCGGGGGGTCCCACTGGGCGGTCGCGTGCGGGAGCGCGGCGCGGACGGCGTCGACCGGCTCGGGGCCGGGGGCGAGGACGACGAAGATCTCGGCGTCCTGCGCGGTCAGGGCGGCGACCTTGCCGGACTCGACGGTCTCGCCCTTCTCGATGAACGCGGCCTCGTCGCAGATCGCCTCGAGCTCCTGGAGGTTGTGCGACGAGACGACGACCGTCCGCTGGCCGCGCTGGCCGCGGATCGCCTCGCGGAGGTCGTGGGCGTGGCGCGGGTCGAGGCCGGCGGTCGGCTCGTCGAGCAGGATCAGCGCGGGGTCGCCGAGGAAGGCCTGCGCGACCCCGACGCGCTTGACCTGGCCGTGCGAGAGGGTCCCGGCGCGGCGGTCGGCGAGCTCGCCGAGGTCGACGATCGCCAGCACGCGGTCGGCCTCGCGCGCGGCTGTCTCCGGGGACATGCCCTGAAGGCGGGCCAGGAAGTGCAGGTGCTCGCGGACGGTCAGCTCGCGGCCGAGCAGGGCGTCCTGGGGGAGGGCGCCGAGGCGGCCCTTGAGGCGGACGGGGTCGGGCGGGCCGCCGAGGACGTCGACGGTGCCGGAGTCGGCGCGCAGAAAGCCGCAGACGACCGAGAAGAGGGTGGTCTTGCCGGCGCCGTTGGGGCCGATCAGCGCGAAGATCGAGCCGGCGGGGACGTGGAGGTCGACGCCGCGCAGGGCGCGGACCGGGCCGAAGCGCTTGTGGACCTTGCCGAGGGCGAGGGCGGGTGCGTTCACAGGTCCCTCCGGCGGAAGATCTGGAAGCCGAGCCAGGTGTAGCCGGCGCACATCGCCACGCAGACCGCGGCGGCGAGCAGCTTGTCGACGAGGCCGGGGTAGAAGAACCAGGTCTTGTAGTGGAACGGGGTGAGGAAGGAGAACGGCCTCATGTCGTCGATCGCCATGGCGACGGCGGACACGATCCACTGGCCGAACAGCAGCAGGATCGCCAGCGCGCGGGCGGCCCCGGGGCCCTTGACGAGCTGCGAGGCGAGCGCGACCGGGCCGAGGATCGCGAACGCGAACAGGGCGAGGATCGGCCAGGTCTGGACGAGCGCGAGGAAGTTCTTGCCGAGGTCGAAGCTCCTGAGGTAGGCCGCGCCGAACACGAGCACCGGGACGGTGGCGAGGGCGGCGATCGCGGCGACGAGCGCGAGCTGGGACAGCAGCTTGCCGACGACGAAGGCGCCGCGGGTGGTGCGGAGCGCGATGAAGCGGACGGTGCGCAAGTGGAGCTCGCCGGCGATCATGTCGTAGCTGGTCAGCGCGATCAGCCACGGCAGGAAGCCGAGCGAGAGGTAGGCGAACACCAGGACCATCGGCGGGTAGGTCGCGAGGTGGCCGACGAGGTCGCCGTCGCCGCCGGCGAACACGTAGAGCAGGCCGCGGTAGCCCTGGTCCTGCATGAAGTCGACGCCGGCGGCCGCGACCGCGGGGTCGCCGGCGCCGCCGGCCTGGGCGAGCATCTCCTGGGCGGCCTCCTCGGCGATCCGGATCACCTGGACGTAGCCGTAGCTGGTCGCGGCGGAGACGAGCAGGTAGAGCAGGGCGAGCACGAGGGCCCGACGGGTGCGCAGCGACTCGCGGAGGTCGAAGCCGGCGATCAGCAGCGCGTCGCGGAGGAAGGTCGAGGACGGGTCCGCCACTTGCGGCGAGGATACCATCACAGGCCGCGGCGGAAGCGGGCGGTGAAGCGGCGGAAGGCGAGCGGGTCGCCGGCGATCTGGAGGTCGCCGGAGGTGGCGGCGGCGAGCGGGGACAGGAGATCGGTGGCGAGGCGGCGCCAGGTGCCGGTGGTCGTGGTGACGGCGGCGATCGGCTCGGGGGTGCCGGGGAGCGGGTCGCCGGCGACGACCTCGGCGATGCCGTGGCGGACGGTGACGACGAAGCGCTCGCCGGTGTCGGTGAAGTGGAAGCGCGCGGACTCGTGGACGCCGGCCGCGAGCTCGGGGTCGAGGCGGGTCGCCATGACGGCGAAGAAGTGCGCGACCGGGAGCGCGTCGAGCACGGCGGGGTCGATCGCCGGGGCGGTGAGCGGGGCCTCGCCGTGGCGCAGGCGGTGCGCCGTTTCGAGCAGGTAGCCGCGGCCGTTGGTGTTGGCGGTGCCGGCGGCGATCGCCTCGAGGGCGCCGGCGAGCGCGAGGGCGTCGGGTGTCCCGGAGGACATGCTCTGCGGGTCATGGTCGCGGAGCAAGGCGTAGAGCTCGGCGGCCCACCGCGGGTCGCCGCCTTCGAGGGCCTTCTGGGCGCGGGCGCGGACGGCCTCGGGGCCGCCCATCGCGTCGAGGAAGCGGCGGGCGCGCTCGGCCGGCGGGAGGGGAGCGAGGGCCTCGGGGCGCTCGTCGAACCAGCCGAGGCGCTCGCCGTAGATCGCGCGGGCGGACCAGTCGACCTGGCCGTAGAGCTCGGCGAGCTCGGGGGCGTCGGCGAGCGCGGGCGGGAGGCCGACCTCGGCGGCGATCCGGTCGATCGAATGGCCCTCGTTAGCGCGCTCGATCACGCGGTCGCGGACCCACTGGATCGCGTCGCGGTAGCGGGTGAGGGCGGCGAGGACGTCGGCCTCGCCGGCGATCGGGGCGGTGTGCGAGGGGACGAGGTGCGCGGGCTCGAGGCGGCGCATCGCGTCGAGGGAGGCGATCCAGGCGTCGATCGGGCGCGGGCTGGTGCCGCGCAGGGTGTAGAGGTTGGGGAAGGCGCGGTAGAAGTTGTCGCCGGCGAGCAGGACGTCCTCGTCCGGCAGGTGGACGAAGAGCTGGTCGTGGGTCTCGCCGTGGGCCTCGCGCAGGTGGATCCGGACGCCGCCGATCGTGAGGTCCTGGGCGCCGGTGAAGGTGCGCGTCGGGAAGCGGACGCCGGTCGAGAGCGCGGCGTCGAGGTCGGCGCGGCGGCCGAGCGCGGAGCAGGGCAGGCTGTCCTCGGCGACATGTGCGCCGAACTGCGCGGCGCCGCGGCGGGCCTCGGCGCGGCGGAACGCGCCGTACTGCTTGATGAAGTGGTCGAGGAAGGCGTCGGTCGCCCAGATCTCGGTGCCGGGCTCGACCCACGCGCTCGCGCCGCCGACGTGGTCGATGTGGCTGTGGGTGTAGACGATCGCGACGACGGGGCCGGGGGAGGCGGCGAGCAGGGCCTCGCGCACGGGGGCGGCGCGCGCGGGGCTCATGCCGACGTCGACGATGACGTTGCCGATGTCGGTCCTGATCAGGATCGTGCTGGCGAGGTCGTGGCCGATCGCCAGGAGGACGCGGTCGGTGATCGGCTCGATCCGCGGGGGGCCGATCGCGCCGTCGCAGTGGGCGGCGAGGCGCTCCGGCGGGACCTGGCCGCGGACCAGCGGGACGGCGGTGCGCGCGGGGGTGACGAGCCAGTAGACGGCGCCGCCGGCGAGCGCGAGGAGGAGGAGCGCGGCGAGCCAGAGGGGGCGGCGGGGCATTTCGCGCGAATAGAGCCCGAAGGGGCGGCGGGGGTCAAGCGGGGACGGCGGGCGACGGGGCGGGAGGCCGGGCGGGCCGCGGCTCGCCCGGGGCTTGTCCTTCGGGACAGGTGGGCCGCGGCCGTGATCGCCGGTCGCACGCCGCGCGGCGGACGAGGTCGCACGCGGGCGCGTCCGCGATGCGAGAGGGTGCGTAGGGTCGTGCACGCGCGCGGTGCAGACGGCGTCCGGGGCGACGTCGGCGCGGGCTCGGGGGCCGCGTGCGGCCGGCTGCAGGGGCGATTTCCGCCCGCGGCGGAGGTGGTGCAAGTGTGCTAGTAGGTCGCTTCGAAGCGTCACCATGAAGTCTCGCGCGCTCGGAACCACCGGCCTCCACGTGTCTCAGATCGGTCTCGGCGGGATGCCGCTGTCGCTGGCGGGGCGGCCCGCGAAGTCGGAGGCGATCAAGGTGATCCACGCGTCGCTGCGGGCGGGGGTGACGCTGATCGACACGGCCGACGTGTACTGCCTCGACCAGGCGGAGATCGGGCACAACGAGCGGCTGATCGCGGAGGCGCTGGCGCAGTGGCAGGGCGACGCGGAGGTGATCGTCGCCACGAAGGGCGGGCTGACGCGGCCGGGCGGGGCGTGGGTGACCGACGCGCACCCGCGGCGGCTCAAGCTGGCGTGCGAGGCGAGCCTCAAGGCGCTCAAGGTGCCGGCGATCACGCTGTACCAACTGCACGCGGTCGACGACGTGGTGCCGCTCGAGGACAGCGTCGGGGCGCTCGCGGAGCTGCGCAAGGCGGGGAAGATCGTGCACATCGGCCTGTCGAACGTGACGGCGGCGCAGCTCCGGCGGGCGCAGCAGGTGGCGCCGATCGTCAGCGTGCAGAACAAGTGCAGCGTGTTCGACCGCCGCGACTTCACCAACGGGGTGGTCGCGCTGTGCGAGGCGGAGAAGATCGCGTACCTGGCGTACAGCCCGGTCGGCGGGTCGCGCGGGAAGGGGCGCGTCGAGGGCGACCCGACGCTGAAGGCGATCGCGGCGCGCCGCGGGGTGTCGCCGTTCCAGGTCGCGCTGGCGTGGTTGCTCGCGCGGTCGCCGGTGGTCGTGCCGATCCCGGGGGCCAGCAAGATCACCAGCGCGATCGACAGCGCGGCGGCCGGGTCGCTGGTGCTGACGGCGGAGGACCAGGCGGCGCTCGACCAGGCGTTCCCGGTCGCGTCGCCGGCCCCGGCCGCGGCGGTCTGACGGCCGGCGCCGGGCGGGCGCGCGGTCGTGGTACGCTGGCGCGGCGATGCACGCGCTGTGGTTCATGCTCCTGGCTCTGGCGGTGCTGGCGATCGCCTACCGCTACTACTCGGCGTTCCTCGCGGCGAAGGTGCTCGCGCTCGACGACGCCCGGCGGACGCCGGCGCACGAGCGAAGCGACGGGCAGAACTTCCACCCGACGTCGCGGTGGGTGCTGTTCGGGCACCACTTCGCGGCGATCACGGGGGCGGGGCCGCTGGTCGGGCCGGTGCTGGCGGCGCAGTTCGGGTTCTTGCCGGGGTACTCGTGGATCTTGATCGGGGTGGTGCTCGGCGGGGCGGTCCACGACTTCGTGATGCTGACGGCGTCGGTGCGCCGCGGGGGGCGCTCGCTGGCGGAGATCGCCCGCGAGGAGCTCGGGCCGGGGGTCGGGCTGGTCGCCGGGGTGGCGATCCTGTTCATCGTCGTGATCGCGCTGGCGGGGCTCGGGCGGGTGGTCGTCGGGGCGCTGGCGGAGAGCGCGTGGGGGGTGTTCACGATCGGGGCGTCGATCCCGATCGCGCTGGCGATGGGGCTGTACATCTACAAGGTGAGGCTCGGGAGCGCGCGGGGGGTGAAGGAGGCGACGGTCGTCGGGGTGGCGCTGCTGCTGCTGTGCGTGGTGTTCGGCAAGCAGGTGCAGGACTCGAGCGTCGGGCAGTGGTTGCAGCTGTCGGAGGTGACGATCACGCTGCTGATCGCGGCGTACGGGTTCGTCGCCAGCGTGCTGCCGGTGTGGATGCTGCTGTGCCCGCGCGACTATTTGTCGTCGTACATGAAGATCGGGACGATCGCGCTGCTCGTGCTCGGGATCGTGCTGGTCAACCCGGTGATCGAGATGCCGCTGGTCAACACCGTGGGGGCGGGGACGATCGGGGTCGACGGGGAGGTGTTCCCGGCGGTGGTCCGCGGGTCGCTGTTCCCGTTCGTGTTCATCACGATCGCGTGCGGGGCGATCTCGGGGTTCCACGCGCTGATCGCGTCGGGGACGACGCCGAAGATGGTCGACAAGGAGAGCGACTGCCGTCCGATCGGCTACGGGGCGATGTTGATGGAGGGGCTGGTCGGGATCACGGCGCTGCTCGCCGCGACGGCGCTTCCGCCGGCGGACTACTTCGCGATCAACACGGACCCGAAGATCGCGGTGGTGGCGACGGAGAAGGGCGGGCTCGCGCAGACCGCGGAGGCCTTGAAGGCGCTCGACCCGGTGATGACCCGCGAGGATCGCCGGCGGCTCGGGCTCAAGGAGGACGAGTCGGCGACGGCGGCGGCCGAGAAGACGGTCAAGCTGTCGGAGGTGCTGCGCCTGTCCAATGGGTCACTCGCGGCGCTCGGGTACCACGCGGACCCGCGGGACGCGCACGCGTCGGAGCTGAGCCACGCGGACTTTTTGCGGCTCGGGGTGAAGGTCGAGGACCTGCCGACGCTGGCGGAGGCGACCGACGAGGTGATCGCGGCGCGCACGGGCGGGGCGGTGTCGCTGGCGGTCGGGATGGCGCGCGTGTTCTCGGGGTTGCCCGGGATGAGGACGCTGCTCGACTACTGGTACCACTTCGCGATCATGTTCGAGGCGTTGTTCATCCTGACGACGATCGACACGGGGACGCGGGTGGGGCGGTTCCTGCTGCAGGAGTTCTTGGGGCGGTTTAATAAAAAGCTGGGAGATCCTGGGTGGGTGCCGGGGGCGGTGCTGTCGTCGCTGCTGATCGTGGCCGGGTGGAGCTACTTCATCCTGACGGGGTCGATCGCGACGATCTGGCCGATGTTCGGGATCGCCAACCAGCTGCTCGCGTCGGTGGCGCTGGCGGTCGGGACGACGATTTTGATTAAGGAGGCGAAGCGGCCGGGGTACGCGTGGGTGACGCTGGGACCGCTGGTGTTCGTCGGGACGACGACGATCACGGCGGGGCTGCGGTCGCTCGTCGAGGTGTATGTGCCGATGATCCGCGAGCCGGCGACCGCGACGATGGGGGTGGTCAATACGGCGGTGACCGGGACGCTGCTGGGGTGTGTGGTGGCGATCCTGGTGATGAGCGTGCTCAAGTGGCGGGTGCTGCTGCGGGGGCGCGCGGCGGCGTAGAGCGGGGTTCGAGACCGCGCGGGTCACTTGCCGAAGGCGGCTCACAGCGGGCCGGGCATGCGGGGGCGCGCGCGTCGTTGGCCGGATGGAGCCGACTTCGTCGCCCCCATCCGACCATCCGATACGCGCGCCCCCGCATGCCCGGCCCGATGCACGCCGACTTCGTGAGAGACGACGCAGCCGGTCGTCGGCTCCGTTGTGAGCTGTCTCGGCGACCAGGTCGTCTCCGGAGGATGCGCGCTCGTGCCTCGCGCCCATCCTCCGGACCCCTCGCGGGCCAGCCGGCTGCTTGCGAGGTCGGACCGCGGCGAGTGTGTTGAGAGGTCGCGAGCGTGCGAGGGTTTGCGGTGTGGGAGGGGAGCCGCGGGAGGCGAGGAACGCGAGCTGGCGGAAGGGACAGGTCATGAGGCGCGCGGGGACGAATCGAGGTTGACGGCGCGGTCTGGCATCGAAGGGCTGCGGGGACGATGTTCGCCGGCGGGGTCTGGCATCGAAGGGCTGCGGGGGGAAGCGAGGAGGCCGGCGCGGTCCGATATCGAGGAGCCGGCTGGGACGTCGGGAGGGCCGTGAGCCGGGCGCGAGGGACGAGCGGCCGTCTCGCGGCGCAGGCCTCGGCGCGACCATGAACTCGAACGCAGCGACGGACCGGCGACGACGCATCTCACGGAGTCACCGTGCATCGGGCCGGGCCTGCGGGTCGTCGCCCATCTGCAGGCAATGGAGGGCGACGAAGTCGGCCTCCATGCCGAAGCCTGGGCGACGACCCGCAGGCCCGGCCCGTTGCGAGGCGCCTCCGGCAAGTTGCCCTGTCGGCGGAGAGGCGCCTCCGGCAAGTTGCCCTGTCAGCGGGCGAGCTTGCGGTAGAGGTCGAGGTACTTGGCGGCGCTGCGGCGCCAGCTGAAGTCCTGGCGCATCGCGCAGCGGACCATCTGCTGCCAGAGGGGGCGGCGGTGGTAGAGGTCGATGGTGCGGCCGAGGGCCCAGGCGAGGGCGGGGGCGTCGATGTCGTTGAACACGACGCCGGTGGCCTGGTCGCTGGCGAGCGTGTCGGCGGTCGCGTCGACGACGCTGTCGGCGAGGCCGCCGGTGCGGCGGACGACGGGGATCGTGCCGTAGCGCAGGCCGTACATCTGGGTCAGGCCGCACGGCTCGGTGCGCGAGGGGATGACGATCGCGTCGCCGCCGGCCTGCAGGCGGTGGGCGAGCGGCTCGTTGTAGCCGCCGCGGTAGGCGACGCGGCCGGGGTTCATGCGGGCGGCGAGGGTGTAGCCGTCGACGAGGCGCTGCTCGCCGCTGCCGAGGACGGCGAGCTGGCCGCCGCGCTCGAGCAGGGTGCGGCCGGCCGAGAGCAGCAGGTCGAGGCCCTTCATGGTGATCAGGCGGCTGACGACGACGAACAGCGGCGCGTCGGGGTCGCGGTCGAGGCCGAGCTCGGCCTGCAGCGCGAGCTTGCACAGGCGCTTGCCCGCGAGCTCGCGCGCGCTGTAGTGCGCGGGCAGGTGCGGGTCGGTCTCCGGGTCCCAGGCCTCGGTGTCGATCCCGTTCAAGATCCCCCACAGGTCGGCGTCGCGGCGGCGCAAGAGGCCCTGCATGCCGTGGCCGTAGGTCTCGGTCTGGATCTGGTGGGCGTAGGTCGGGCTGACGGTCGTGATCGCGTCGGCGTAGAACAGGCCGGCCTTGAGGAAGCCGAGGTGGCCGTAGTACTCGAGGCCGTAGACGCCGAACATCTCCCACGGGAGGCGCAGCGCGGGCAGGACGTCCTTGGGGAAGACGCCCTGGTAGGCGAGGTTGTGGATCGTCGTCAGCGTCGCCGGGCGCTGGTGCGCGGGCAGGAGGGCGGTGTACGCCGGGACGAGACCGGCCTGCCAGTCGTGGCCGTGGATGATGTCCGGGCGCCAGCGGTCGCCGCCGTCGGGGCCGGCGAGCCAGGCGGCGACGTCGCAGAGGGCGCCGAAGCGCAGGTGGTTGTCGCCGAAGTCGCCGTGCTCGTCGCCGTAGGGGCTGCCGGGGCGGTCGTAGAGGCGCGGGGCGTCGAGCACGAGCAGCTCGAGCTCGCCGACGCGGGCGTTGAACAGCCGCGCCTGGCCGACGCCGACGACGGCGCCGAGCGGGACGTCGGGGCCGCGCTCGGTCAGGCCGGCGAGGACCTTGGGGTAGCCGGGGACGAGCACGCGGACGTCGACGCCGAGGCCCTTGAGGGCGAGCGGGAGGGCGCCGACGACGTCGGCGAGGCCGCCGGTCTTGACGAGGGGGTAGACTTCGGAGGCGACGAAGAGGACGCGCATGCTGTCTTTGGGGACCTGGCAGGAGGGACAGGGCGAGGAGGACAGGGCGAGGAGGACAGACGAGGAGGACGGACCTAGAGGCGGTCGATCATCTCCTTGGTGATCAGGGTGACGCCGCTGGAGGTGCGGTAGAACCGGCGTGCGTCCTCCTGCGGGTCCTCGCCGACGACCAGGCCCTCGGGGATCTCGACGCCGCGGTCGACGACGACCTTGTTCAGGCGGGCCTTGCGGCAGACGGTGACGTCGGGGAGCAGCACGGCCTCGCTGAGGCGGCTGTAGGAGTGGCAGCGGACGTTGGAGAACAGGAGGCTGCGCTTGATCGTCGAGCCGGAGATGATGCAGCCGCCGGAGACCATGCTGTTGACGGCCTGGCCGCGGCGGCCGTCCTCGTCGTGGACGAACTTGGCCGGCGGGAGCTGCTCCTGGTAGGTCCAGATCCGCCACTGCGGGTCGTAGAGGTCGAGCGGCGGGACGATGTCGGTCAGGTCGAGGTTGGCCTGCCAGTAGGCGTCGACGGTCCCGACGTCGCGCCAGTACGGCTGGCCGCCGGCCTCGCTGATCACGCAGCTCTCCTGGAAGCGGTGGGCGAACACGCTGGCGCGGCCCTGGACGAGGTAGGGGATGATGTCCTTGCCGAAGTCGTGCGAGCTGTTCGCGTCCTCGGCGTCGCGGCGGAGCTGGTCGAACAGGAAGTTGCCGTTGAACACGTAGACGCCCATGCTCGCCAGGCTGACCTCCGGGTTGCCGGGGATCGCCGGCGGGTCGGCCGGCTTCTCGACGAAGCGGACGACCCGGCCGCCGTGGTCGACGTGCATGACGCCGAACGCGCTCGCCTCCTTGCGCGGCACCTCGAAGCAGGCGACCGTGCAGTCGGCGCCGCGGGTGACGTGCTGCCAGAGCATCTTGCCGTAGTCCATCTTGTAGATGTGGTCGCCGGCGAGGATGATCACGTGCGAGGGGTTGAGGCTGTGGAAGATGTCGAGGTTCTGGTAGACGGCGTCGGCGGTGCCGCGGTACCAGTTCTCCTCGCTGATCCGCTGCTGGGCCGGCAGGAGGTCGACGAACTCGTCCATCTCGCCGCGCAGGAAGCTCCACCCGCGCTGGAGGTGGCGCAAGAGGCTGTGCGACTTGTACTGGGTCAGCACCGAGATCCGGCGGAAGCCGGAGTTGATCGCGTTCGACAGGGCGAAGTCGATGATGCGGAACTTGCCGCCGAAGTAGACGGCCGGCTTGGCCCGGCGGTCGGTCAGCGCGGCGAGGCGGCTGCCGCGGCCGCCGGCCAGCACGAGGGTCAGCGCGGTTCGGGTGAGCTCACGGAGACGCGGTTCGAAGACCATGCGAAGGACCCTCCTGCCGTCTTCTCATGTACACCTGGAGTGAGGGGAGATCAAGCGCGCCGCTCGACTGCCCCGGCTGCCCCCCTGGTTTAGAGCCAGTGGCGGCGGCGAAACCACAGGATGAGGCCGATGGCGGTCGCGGCCATCAGGATCAGGGCGAACGGGTAGCCGAACGTCCACTTGAGCTCGGGCATGTTCTCGAAGTTCATGCCGTAGATGCCGGCGATGAAGGTCAGCGGCAGCATGACGGTCGAGATCTGGGTCAGGACCTTCATGATGTCGTTGGTCTTGTTGGCCGAGACCGACAGGTAGGCCTCGACGGCGCTCTGGGCCCCCTCGCGGAAGGACTCGGCGAAGTCGGCGACGCGGACGAAGTGGTCGTAGATGTCGCGGAAGAAGATCAGGCTCTCGTGCGGGATCAGCTGAAGGTGGCCGCGCGCGAGCGACTCGAGGATCGTGCGCTGGTGGCCGGTCATGCGGCGCAGGCGCTGGATCACCTTCTTGGCGTCGAGCGTCTGCTCGAGCAGGTCGGGCTCGGGGCAGTGGATGATCTTGTCCTCGAGGGCGTCGATGCGGGCGCCGATCTTGTCCATCACCGGGAGGTAGTTGTCGACCAGGCGGTCGAGCAGGCGGTGGAGCAGGCGGACGGCGATCCACGGGCGGTGGCCGGGCTCGGCGACGTCCATGTGCAGGTCGCGGACCGAGCGCGGGCACGGATCGCTGTGGTGGGTGACGAGGAAGCGGGCGCCGACGAAGATGTCGACCTCGAGGGTGTTGACGACGAAGCTCTTGGCGAGGTCGAGCGTGGTGAAGTCGATCGCGTGGACGATCAGGAACACGTAGTCGTCGTAGACGTCGAGCTTCGGGTGCCCGTAGTCGTGGAGCATGTCCTCGATCGCCAGCGGGTGGAAGCGGAACACGTCTGACAGCACGCGCGACTCGTCTTCGGTCGGGTCCTGCAGGTCGAGCCAGATCGTCGTGTCGGGGTCGGCGCGCAGCGCCTTCAGCGCGGCGAGGTCGGTCTCCAGCCGGTGCCCGCGCGTCGGGTGGAAGGCGTGCAGGGTGAACACGCGGGCCAGGGTATCACGCGCCGCCGCGCGGCCGCTCGCACAGCGCGAGCTCGACGGCGAGGCCGCCGGTGCGCGTGCGCAGGACCGGGCGCAGCTCGAGGCCCGTGGTCACGCGCAGGTCCGGGGGGCACAGGAGGCCCGCGCGCCACGCGGTGAACCTGTCCCGCAGGACATGGCCGATGTGCGCGTAGAGGTCGCGCAGGGTGCGGGCGCGGCCGACGCGGAGGCCGTAGGGCGGGTTGGTCAGCACGAGGCCGCGGTCGGCGAACGGCTGGCAGGCGGCGAGGGGGCGGATCGCGAAGTCGATCGCGGCGTCGACCCCGGCTCGCTGCGCGTTGGCGCGCGCGGCGGTGATCGCCCCCGGGTCGCGATCGGAGGCGCGGATCGGCGCGAAGGGACAGGGCGCAGGGGACAGGCGGTCCGCGGCGGCGCGCAGGGCCGGGTAGGCGGCCGACAGCGCGGGCCAGCGGGCGCACGCGAACTCGCGCAGCGCGCCCGCGGGGCGGCCGGCGGCGATCAGCGCGGCCTCGATCGCGATCGTGCCGGAGCCGCAGAACGGGTCGAGCAGCGGCTCGCCGGGGCGCCAGCCGGCCGCGGCGAGCAGGGCGGCGGCGAGGGTCGGGCGCAGCGGGGCCTTGGCGGTGGCGAGCCGGTAGCCGCGGCGGTGCAGCGGGTCGCCGGAGCTGTCGACGCTGACGGTGCAGCGGTCGCGCTCGAGGCGGACGACGACGAGGGTCGCGTGCGAGGTGCTGTCGCCGGGGCCGTCCTCGCCGTCGTCGTCGGGGCGGGCGAGCTCGACGGGGGCGCCGAGGCGCAGCGCGATCGCCTGGTGCACGCGCTCGGCGATCGCGCCGGTGTGGTAGAGCCGCGACTTGTGGGCGGTCGCGCGCACGGCGAGCCGGACGGGCGCGTGCGGCGGGAACAGGTCCTCCCAGGCGACCTCGCCGAGCCGCCGCGCGAGCGCGGGGAAGCCGGGCGCGGCGAACTCGGCGAGGCGGACGAGCACGCGTGTGGCTGTCCGAAGGTGCAGGTTGGCGGCGACGAGCGCGGCCCGGTCGCCGGCGAACGCGACCCCGCCGGGGACCACGCGCGCGGGGCCGAGCCCGAGCGCGTCGAGCTCGGCGGCGACGAGCGGCTCGGTGCCCGGGAGGGCGACGGCGAAGAGGTCGCGCATCGCCGAGAGTGTAACCCCGGAGCGGCGCGCGGGGCTCGGTCACCGGAAGTTCTGGATCATCCAGAAGGCGCCGCCGACCTCGGCGAAGCCGCAGGCGACGGCGGTGTACTGCGCGCTCGCCATGTTGAGGTAGTGGCCGTGCTGGCCGAAGTCCTCGCCCGGGCCCTCGGCCCACATCTGCTCGAGGCAGCCGGGGAGCGAGTCCGCGGGCGGGCCGGGCCAGCCGGGGCACTCGTTCTGGGCGAGCTCGCCGCAGGTGCCGAAGGCGCCGTGCGGGGTGTCGGTCTCGCCGTCGCTGTGCGCCTGGGCGTCGGTGCAGGCCTCGGCGGCGGTCCAGCGGGCGTACGGCGGCAGGCCGAGGGTCGCGCGGTAGGTGTTGATCGTGTCGACGCAGAGCTGGCGGGCGGCCTCGAAGGGGTCGGCCGGGTCGCCGGTCGAGGTCGGCGCGTCGGAGGTCGGCGCGTCGGAGGTCGGCGTGTCGGAGGTCGGCGCGTCGGAGGTCGAGCCCGTCGCCTCGGTGGTCTCGCTCGCGCCGGTGGTCGCGGCGCTGGCGGGCTCGTCGGTGGTCCCGGGGGCGGTCGTCGCGGCCTGGGAGGCGCCGGCGAGCGGGTCGGCGTCGTCGGTGCAGGCGAGGGGCAGGAGCGAGGCGACCAGCAGCGGCGCGGCGTGGGGGCGCATGGTGGGGGCGGACGGTAGCAGGACGCGGCGGCACCCGCGGCCGCCCGCATGTGCGGGACCGGGCGAGGCTTTTTGCCCTGCGGTGTGATGTCGGCCGGGTGTGACGCCGCGGGGGGGCGTGGCATGATGCGCCGCATGACGCTGTCCTACTTCCGCCGCGCCAAGATCGTCTGCACGATCGGTCCCTCGTCGCAGGACCAGATCGGGGCGCTGATCGCCGCCGGCATGAACGTCGCGCGCCTCAACTTCTCGCACGGGTCGCACGAGGACCACACCAGGGTGTTCCAGTCGATCCGGCAGGAGGCGTCGGCGCGGGACATCGCGGTGGCGATCCTCGCCGACCTGCAGGGGCCGAAGATCCGGGTCGGCAAGATCCCGGCGCCCGGCTTCGAGCTCAAGGCGGGCGAGTGCTTCGTGCTCAGCGTCGACCCGAACGCGAAGGTCGAGCCCGGGCGGGTGACGGTCGACTATCCGGCGATGGCCGGCGAGGTCAAGCCGGACGACCGGATCCTGATGGACGACGGGGCGCTCGAGCTGCGGGTCGTCGGGGTCGAGGGGCCGGAGATCCGGACGACGGTGATCACCGGCGGGGTGCTGACGTCGCGCAAGGGGGTCAACCTGCCGGGGGTCCAGCTGTCCTTGCCGTCGATGACCGAGAAGGACAAGGAGGACCTGAAGTTCGCGCTCGAGCTCGGGGTCGACCTGGTCGCGATCTCGTTCGTGCGCCGGCCGGAGGACGTGCAGGCGGTCCGCTCGCTGATGGAGCAGTGCGGCCGGGTCGTCCCGATCGTCGCCAAGATCGAGAAGCCGGAGGCGGTCGCCAACCTGAAGGCGATCCTCGACGCGGCGAACGGGATCATGATCGCCCGCGGCGACCTCGGCGTCGAGATCGGGCCCGAGGAGGTGCCGGTGATCCAGAAGCAGGGGATCGAGCTGGCCAACCGCGCCGGCAAGCTGGTGATCACGGCGACGCAGATGCTCGACTCGATGATCCGCAACCCGCGGCCGACCCGCGCCGAGGCGTCCGACGTCGCCAACGCGGTGCTCGACGGGTCCGACGCGGTGATGCTGTCCGGCGAAACGGCCTCGGGCGCGTACCCGATCCAGGCGGTCCACACGATGGACAAGATCGTCCGCTCGGTCGAGCGGACCGAGCGCTACTGGCGCGAGCCGTCCGACCTCGACCTCGGGCACTCGACCAACGCGATCGCGCGGGCCGCGGTGTCCTGCTGCAAGAGCCTGCCGGACACCAAGGCGATCATCACGTACACGATCTCGGGCGGGATCGCCCGGCTGGTCTCGGACTACCGCCCGCGGGTCCCGATCTTCGCGTTCACCCCCAACCCGGCGACCTACCAGTCCCTGGCGGTCTACTGGGGCGTGATCCCGGTGCTGTTCTCGGTCACCAGCCCGCACGGGAACAGCATCTTCGTCGACATCGACCGCACCATCCTCAGCCGGGGGCTGCTGGCGCGCGGAGACCGCATCGTGATCACCCTCGGCTACCCGGTGAAAGATCACAAGTCCGTGAACCTCCTCAAGATCCACCAGGTCGGAGAGAGCTTGCCTCCGCCCCAGGGGTCGTGATAGATAGCGCCTCCCTCCGGTCGTCCGGGGGGAGACGCCAAGTCTCCCACGCGAAGGTGGCGGAATTGGTAGACGCGCTAGACTAAGGATCTAGTGGGGTAACCTGTGAGGGTTCGAGTCCCTCCCTTCGCACAGCGCCGAGGCCCCCCTCGGCGCTTCGTTTTTTGGTTCGCGGCCCCGATCGCCTCGCGGCTATAACCGCCGCCATGACCGCCGCCGCACCCAGCATCTCCACGGTCGCCGTCCTCGGCGCCGGCACCATGGGCCACGGGATCGCCCAGGTCGCCGCCGCCGCCGGCTGCCAGGTCCGTCTGTTCGATGTCCGCCCCGAACTCGTCGAGGCCGGGCTGGCGAAGATCCGCGCCAACCTCGACGCAGGGGTCGCCAAGGGCAAGGTCTCCGAGACCCAGCGCGAGGCGACGCTCGCCGGCCTGCGCGGGGAGACCGACCTGGCGGCGGCGTCGCGCGGGGCGGACCTGGTCGTCGAGGCGGTGCCGGAGAAGCTCGAGCTCAAGCAGGCGCTGTTCCAGCAGGTCGCCGAGGCGGCCGGCGAGGCGGCGATCCTGGCGTCGAACACGAGCTCGCTCAGCCTGACGGCGATCGCGTCGGCGGTGCCGCGGCCGGAGCGGGTGATCGGGACGCACTTCTTCAACCCGGTTCACCTGATGAAGCTGCTCGAGATCGTGGTCGCGCAGGCGACGGCGCCCGCGGTGCTCGCGGCGGTCCAGGCGTGGGGGGCGAGGCTGGGGAAGGACTGCATCGTCGTCCGCGACTCGCCGGGCTTCGCGACCAGCCGGCTCGGGCTGGTGATCGGGCTCGAGGCGATCCGCATGGTCGAGGAGGGCGTCGCGTCGGCGGAGGACATCGACAAGGCGATGTGCCTCGGCTACGGCTTCCCGATGGGGCCGCTCAAGCTGACCGACCTGGTCGGGCTCGATGTCCGGCTGAGCATCGCCGAGTACCTGTCGACGCACCTGCAGCAGGGCGCGCACTTCCAGCCGCCGGCGCTGCTGCGCGCGATGGTGGCGGCCGGGAAGCTCGGCAAGAAGTCGGGCGAGGGCTTTTACAAGTGGTAACGGGCTGAGCGAGTCCGCACGGGGAGCGGGCGACCGTTCACCGGCGGGTTGCGACCGTTCGCCGAGGCGGCGGGCAGAGCCGGCAGCACCACGGGCGTATAGCCGGGCGCAGGAGGCGCCTGATGTGGAGCGCGTGGCGAAGCTACTTTGAGGCGAATGCGCGGCGGGAGCTGCCGGTGATCGATGGTCGCGGTGTGCCGGCGCGGTGGGCCGGGCCGCTGGCGCGGTCGCTGGCGATCTTCCAGGTCGGCGAGGGCGGCGAGGGCCGGGTGGCGCGGGAGATCGAGCGCGTCCGGCTGGCCGGGATCGACGACGACTACCGCGCGGCGCTGCGGCTGTTCGTCCGCGAGGAGGGGCGGCACGCGAAGATCCTGGCGGCGATGGTCCGCGCGCTCGGCGGGCAGACGCGCCGGGCGGCCTGGACCGAGCGGCTGTTCGTCCGCGGGCGCCGGCTGCTCGGGCTGCGGCTCAAGCTGCTGGTGCTGCTGGCGGCGGAGGTCGTCGGGCTCGGGTTCTATGGCCTGCTGGCAGAGAAGTTGGGGGGCTGTCCGATCGGTCAGGCGCTGCGGGAGATCGCGGCGGACGAGCGCAGGCACCTCGAGTTCCACTGCGCGTTCTTCCGCGGGCAGACGCGCGGCGTGGCGGCGCGGGCGGTGTTCCTCGCGGTGTGGGCGGCGATCGCCGGGGCGGCGTGCGCGGTGGTGCTGATCGACCACCGCGGGACGCTGCGGGCGATGGGCGTGCGCGGGGCGGCGGGGCGGCTGGCGGGGCTCGTCCGGGAGGTGGGCCGGCGGGTGGCCGGTGGGCAGGACGGCGCGGCGGGGTCGCGGCCGGAGGACTGGGGAAACGAGCGGCCCGCGAATTGCTAGCGGACCCGGACGATGCCGAGGCTGTCGCACGAGGCGCTGGTCCAGCTCGTCCGCAACGCGCCGGCGATCGTGCCCGGGCTGCTGTGGCCCGGGGAGGCGAGGGGGGCCGCGCAGGTCCACGTGACGGCGGCGGAGTTCGTCGACCTCAACTTCGCGGAGCACCGCGCCGACGTGGTGCTCGCGCTCGGCGAGGAGCCGGCGCGGCCGGACGAGGTGCTGGTCGTCGAGGTGCAGGTCGAGCCGGACCCGCGCAAGCGCCGGAGCTGGCCGCTGTACGTCGCCGGGCTCGGGGCGCGCATGGGCTGCCCGGTGCTGCTGGTGGTCGTCACGCTCGACCGGGACGTCGCCCGCTGGTGCGCCGAGCCGATCGACCTCGGCCGCGGGCGCTTCGTGCTGCGCCCGTGGGTGCTCGGGCCGGAGACGGTCCCGGTGATCACCGACCTCGAAGCGGCGAGGCGGGCGCCCGAACTGGCGGTGCTGTCGGTTGGCGCCCACGCCGACGAGCCCGGCGCCGAACGGATCGCGCGGGCCGCCCTCGAGGCGGCGCGCGAGCTCGACGGTGAGCGCAGGATCGTCTACCCTGACTTCGTCCTCGCCCTGCTCGGCAGGGTCGCCCCCGCCGTCCTGGAGAAGATCATGCCCCTTCCAAGCAACTGGGTGCCGGAGAGCGAGTACTTCCGCAATATCCTGGCGCAGGCCAAGGCCCAGGCGCAGGCCGAGGGGAGGGCCGAAGGGATGGCCGAGGGGAGGGCCGAAGGGAGGGCCGAGGGGGAGGTGCTCGGCGAGGCGAAGATGCTGCTCAAGCTGCTGCAGCTCAAGGGGTTCGCGCTGACGGAGGTGCAGCGGGAGCGGGTGATGGCGTGCCGGGACACGGCGTTGCTCGAGGCGTGGGCGGAGCGGGTGCTCGGGGCGCAGAGCCTCGACGCGGTGTTCGCGGACTGACCGACGGCGGCCGGGCGCCTGCGGTGCTCGTCGGGCGCCGTGTGGGAGGATCTCTTCGGCGACAGCCGGGCCGTGTGCGCGGGAGACCTGGTCTTCGTGACAGGACAGGAGGCGGCCTTCAGGACAGGCCGAGGCGGCGGCGCAGGCGGCGGGCGGCCTGGCGCGAGATCGGGACGGCGTCGCCGCCGGGCATCCGCGCGGTGTAGCCGCCGGTCGCTTGCGGCTCGAGGCGGTCGATCTTCTCGAGGTTGACGAGCGCGCGCCGGTGGACACGCTCGAACGCGCCGGCGGGCAACCTGTCCTCGAGGTCCTGCAGGCTGAGGTCGGTCAGCAGGGCGCGGCCCGGCAGGTGGAGGGTGACGAGCGCGCCGTCGAAGGTCGCGTGGGACAGGTCGCGCGGGTCGACGAGCAGGATGCCGTCGCGGGTGCTGACCGGCAGGCGGACGAAGCTCGGGGCCGGGCCGCGCGGGCCGAGGCGGTGGCGCGCGCGCTCGAGGGCGCGGTGCAGGCGGACGGCCTCGATCGGCTTGAGCAGATAGTCGACCGCGCCGAGGTCGAAGGCCTCGATCGCGTGGTCGCCGTGCGCGGTGGTGAAGACGACGTAGGGGCCGTCGTCGCCGAGCAGGGCCGCGGTCTCGAGGCCGCTGAGTCCGGGCATGCGGATGTCGAGCAAGACGACGTCGACGTCGGCCTCCGGACCCTTGAGGAAGGCGAGCGCGGCCTGGCCGTCCTCGCACTCGCCGGCGAGCTCGACGTCGGGCAGGCCCTCGAGCAGGCGGGCGAGGCGGCGGCGGGCCAGCTGTTCGTCGTCGACCACGAGGATGCGCAGGGTGAACATCGGGGCAGGTCTCAGGGGGCAGGTGGAGGACGAGGCGGCGCGGGGCGGGCGGAAAGGGCAGGTCCGGAGGGGCAGGTTCGATGAGTCAGGTGGGCAGGGTCGGCGGGGGGCCGGCGGGCAGGCGCAGGGTCGCGCGGGTGCCGTGCGCGGCGGGGCCGATGTCGAGGCGGGCGCGGCCGTCGTAGGCGAGGTCGAGGCGGCGGCGGACCATCGCCAGGCCCTCGCCGCCGGGGCGCGGGCCGGCGAACGGGCCGGGGTTGTCGAGGGTGATCGCCAGGCCGGACGGCTCGGGGGCCAGGTGGACGCGGACCGGGCCGCGGTGGCCGGCGGCGGGGCCGTGCTTGATCGCGTTCTCGGCGAGCGGCAGGAGCAGCAGCGGGGGGATCGCCCGATCGCCGGGATCGCCGTCGACGGCGCAGTCGAACTTGCCGGGGTCGCGGATCGCGTGGAGCGCGAACAGGTCGCGCACGAGGTCGAGCTCGCGGCGCAGCGGCCAGGCCGGCAGGCGGACGCCCTCGAGGATCGTGCGCAGCATCGCCGACAGGCGCAGGACGGCCTGCTCGGCGACCTCGCCGTCGGTGCGGCACCACTCGGCGATCGCGTTGAGGGTGTTGAAGAGGAAGTGCGGGTCGAGGTGGCTGCGCAGGGCGAGCAGGTGGGCGCGCTCGGCCTCGCGGGCGAGCGCCTCGGCGCGGGCGCGCTCGCGGGCGAGGCTCGCCTCGAGGTCGATGTCGCGGCCGAGGCCCCAGCCGCCGACCCAGAACAGCGCGAGGGCGACGAGCAGGCTCTCGCGCTCGGTGAGGAAGGTGGCGCCGATGCCGAGCAGGGCGGGCAGGCCGAGGCCGAGGGCGGCGACGACGGCGAGGCCGACGGCGCCGTAGACGAGGAGACCGGCGGGGCCGTGACGCGAGGCGAGGCGCCACAGCGAGGGGGCGATCAGGGCGAACGCGAGGCACATCGCCAGGCCGACGAGCACGGCGCCGGGGTCGCGGGAGTAGCGGTGCTGAGCGACGACCAGCGGGGCGCTGACGAGCAGGATCGGGATCAGCCGTCGGGGGGCCAGCAGCGCGCGCAGGGTGTCGGCGAGCAGGGTCATGCGGAGACGCGGGCGTCGAGCGGGGTGATGCGGATCCACGAGCGGGGCGGGGGCGGGAGGAAGGCCTTGAGGACAGGAGAGCCGGGGAGGTCAGGGGAGCGCGGGGCGGGCCAGGGGCTGGCCGGAGGGGCAGGTTCGGGGGGCGGGCCAGGGGCTGGCCGGAGGGGCAGGTTCGGGGGGCGGGTCAGGAGGACAGGCGGGGGCGGGCGATCGGGAGGGTCGTGCGGAGGGCGCCGCGGCGCTTGCCGACGAGGTTCATCCAGGCGGTGCGCAGGAGGATCCGGAGGTCGAGGGCCGCGCTGCGGCGCTCAGCGTAGGCGGCGTCGAGCGCGGCGGTCAAGGCTGACCCTTGGGCCAGGCAGACCTGGGCGAGGCCGGTCAGGCCGGGCGGGACGTCGAAGCGGCCGGCGAACGGCGGGTGCTCGGCGACGAGGCGGTCGGCGTCGGCCTCGGTCAGCGGGCGCGGGCCGACGAGGCTCATGTCGCCGCGGAGGACGTTGACGAGCAGCTGCGGGAGCTCGTCGAGGCCGCGCTGGCGGAGGAACGCGCCGAGGCGGGTCGGGCGGCGGTCGGCGGGGTCCGGCTCGCGGGTCATCGTCCGCAGCTTGACGACCTGGAAGATGCGGCGGCGGTGGCCGACGCGCGGCTGGGTGAAGAAGATCGGGCGACCGTCGCACACGAGCACCGCGAGCGCGAGCGCGCCGGTGAGCAGGGCGAACAGCGGCAGCAGCGGGAGCAGCAGCGCGAGGTCGAACAGGCGCTTGCGGGCGAGCGCGGTCATACGGGCCTCCGGACGACGTCGAGGTCGAACAGCGGGAGGAACGCGGCCGCGGCGAGGGCCAGCGGGGCGACGAGGATGCACAGGAGCGCGAGGGTGAGCTTGGCGAGGGCGGTCATCGGTGCCTTCCTTGGGTTCACGGTGACACGCGGGCGGGCAGGGCGACCGGGTCGGTTCGGCGAACGGTCGCGGCCGGCGGACGAGCGGTCGGCGAGGCCGGGCGAGGGTCGGCGGGCGCGACGGCGCGTGGGCCTGCGCTCACGCACGACGGCGGGGCTGTGCGCCCCAGGCCAGGCGAGGCCGGCGGGGCTCACGGCGGAGCGCAGCTGCGTGGGCCCGCGCTCGCGCCGGGCGGCGCGCGTCGGGGTCTCGCGGGCCGAGTCGCCCGCGAGCGTTCGCCTACTCGACGTCGATTCGCCGTCGGGGCGATCGGTGGTCCGAGGTCCGGGTCGCCCTCGGGGCGCGCCGGGTCGGATTATCCTGGTGCGGATGGGGGGCGAGGGGACGCGGCCGATCTATGGTGCGGGCCGGCGAGCGCCCGGCGTGCTGAGGAACGTGTCGGGGTTCGCGGCCTTCATGACGCTCTTCTCCTTCGCGCGCTGCGACTACTGGGATCTCGTGTGTACCGGGCGGACGCAGAGCTGCGTCGTCGGCCACACGATCCTGCCGTGGTCGGACCGGGTGTCGTTCGATCGCGCGTCGACGGTCGAGGTCCGCCGCCGCAAGGGGTGGACGGTGGTGCTCCACGGCCCGGAGGGTGAGCGGACCCGGCTGCTCAAGACGACCGAGGAGCACGCGGAGGAGGTCGCGGCGGCGGTGCGGCAGGTGATCGCGGGCGAGCGCCGGCAGCTTCACGCAAAGTCCCGCAACGACCCGATTCACGGCGCGTACATGGGGCTGCTGACGTTCCTCGGCGTGGCGTTGCTGCTGTGGGCCGGGTGGCGCCACGAGTCGAGGGCGAGCGAGGTGCCGCGGCCCTGGGCGCGGCACTAGTGCCGCGCCCCGCGCCTACTGATCTCGGGTTGCGGGGCACCTTGCG
>ERZ1066117.54-NODE-54-length-141146-cov-15.269982_pt1 | contig 141146 bp, 108 predicted proteins | sample MGYA00382764_ERZ1066117 | MGnify/ENA primary metagenome ERZ1066117 (study PRJEB33369, sample SAMEA5778347) | biofilm metagenome | biome: Industrial cooling water; feature: Water cooling tower basin; material: Biofilm | place: United Arab Emirates | collected...
GCCCAGCCCGCACCGGCGGCCGCACCGAGCGGCGAGCCGGCGATCCTGTTCGCCGACGGCAGCAAGGTCGCGGCCGGCAGCGACAAGCCGATGGCGAGCTACCTCGCCGAAGCGGGGGCTGCCACCGACGACTCGAGCAGCATCGGCGGCAAGTGCCAGACGCTGTGGGAGTGCTGGAACCCGGAGGAGCCGAGCGACAGCGGCGGCAGCTGCGGCAAGTGCGTGGTGACCATCCTCGACGGCATGGCGAACCTCAGCGAGGCGTCGTCGAAGGAGAAGAACACCATCAAGAAGATCAACAAGAAGCTCGGCGGCAAGCTCGACGAAGCGAAGTGCCGCCTCGCCTGCCAGGCGGTGGTGAAGGGCGCGGTGAAGATCCAGCCGAACGGCAAGACGGACGGGTGACATGGTGCTGCGCGCGCTCGTGCTCGGAGTCGTCTGGCTCGGCGCCACGCTCGGCGTCAATCTCGGTGGCGCGACGGCGGCGACCGACGCCCTGCCGCAGGAACCGCGCGAACGCGCGTTCAGCCACCGCGAACACGTGCCGAGCGTCTGGTTCGAAGGCGACGCCGAGACGTGGCGCGACTGCCGCGGTTGCCATCGCTTCAGCGAGAAGGAGACGGTCAGCACGCCGCAGCGCGAGTGCGCAGCCTGCCATGGCCAGGGGCAGCTGGCGGTGAAGGCCAGCAAGGGCTTCGAGAACGACCTCTCCGGCCACCGCACGCGCACGCGCGACGCGTTCCGTCACCACACGCACGGCATGCTCGAGTGCCGGCAGTGCCACCTGCCGAAGGACGCCGAGTTCGGCGCCGAGAACCTGCGCATCGTCACCGGCCCGGGCAGCTGCGCGCCGTGCCACGAAGCGGGCCGCGTCGACGCCGGCACCGTCGGCACGTTCCGCTGGTTCGCCGGCCTCGCCGACGCGGCCGTCGCGGCCGAACTCGGCGCGTCCGCGTTCGCGCGGCCGACCGACGCCGCCGCCTACGCGACCAAGCTGACCACCGTGTTCGCCGGCCCGACCGGCGGCCTCAACACGACGCCGTTGCCGACCGGCGGCGACTTCCACCACGGCGACCACCTGGCGATCGCCTGCGCCGAGTGCCACACCAACATCCCGGGTGCGTCGGCGGTCGAGGTCGGCACCGGCGCGATCCCGGTCGCCGCCTGCAAGCAGTGCCACGTGCGCGATGCCGCCGGCACCGCTGCGACCACCGCCGCGCAAGGCGACAAGAAGGTGCGCGAGCTCGCGGCGCTCGGCACGTTCGCGCACCGCGACCACTACGGCTGGCAGGCCGGGCGCAAGCCGGGCACGAAGAAGACCGGCGTCTGCTCGGCCGACGCCTACGAGGCGATCGAGAAGGGCTGCTCGGCGTGCCACACCTACGTGCCGGTGCCGGGCGGCCTCGCCGAGCGCGACTTCCCGTTCGGTTCGGAGCGTTCGAAGGAGACCTACCTCGGTTGCCAGACGTGCCACGCCGTGCCCGGCTGGGCGACCGGCGAGACGAGGCAGGCGCCGCTGCACAGCTCGAGTGGTCCCGCTGCCGCCGACGGTGCCGGCTGGCGCGCCTGCACCGCCTGCCACGTGTTCGGCGGCGGCGACCTCGCGCACCAGCGGCCGCAGGTCGAGGTGCAGCGCTGGAGCGGGCGCACGTTCGTGTTCCCGGCCAACACGCATCCGGACATCACCACGCGCGGCATCGAAGAAGCGCAGCGCGACGGCCGGGCCCCGCTCGCCGACTGCCGCGAGTGCCATCGCGCGCGCGTGCCGGAGCTGACGACGCGGCTCGAGCAGAAGACGTTCCGCCACGACGTGCACCTGCCGGCGAACGCCACCGCGGCGACCTGCCTCGGTTGCCATCCGTCGTCGGCCGTCGCCACCGACGGCCCGAGCCTCGCACCCGGCGACTTCCGCACCTACACGCTGGCCAGCTGCACGAAGTGCCACTGGGGTGGCAACGTCACCGAGGTCGCGGCCCCGGCTCCGCAGCCGGCGAGCAAGCAGGTGGTCGCGTTCCCGCACGGCCCGCACGTCACCACCGCCAAGCTCGCCTGCACCGAGTGCCACGTCGTCGCGGCCGACGGCGTCGACGTCGGCACCAAGCCCGAAGCGCTCGCCTGTGCGCAGTGCCACGACCACGTGGAAGGCGGTTCGCGCGCCGAGCGCCTGTTCGGCGACGAGGTGCAGAGCTGTGCGAAGTGCCACCGCGATGCGCCGACCGGCCCGGCCCCGGCGCGCGCGATCGCCGCGGTGCCGCCGGTCCGCGGTTCCGCCGCGGCGGTCGCCGACGCGCGCTACCGGGCGCCGCAGGACGTGTTCGCCGGCTTCGCCGACGCGCAGTTCCACCCGCTCGGCACGCAGTGCAGCGAGTGCCACAAGGACGAGGCGATGGCGGCGGTCGACCTGCCGATCACCGACCACCTGCTCGGCACGCAGAAGCCGCGCTTCCACGGCGCTGGTCCGAAGCAGCCCGCCGACTGCCTGCGTTGCCACTGGAAGCCGGTCGGCGAATGGGCCGCGGCCGTGAACGGCTCGATGGCGGCGCCGGCCGACAAGGAGCTACGCGCGCGGCCGGAGTCGCGCGAAGTGCGACAGCGCTTCGGCAACTCGGCTGTGGGCTATCCGGGCACCGATCGCGCCAAGGGCTGACGCGGGACCCATCGCCGTCAGTCCCAGTCGTGGAAGCAGGCGAACACGCCGACATCCGATGCGCGGATTCGGCCAGCGACCGACGGGATTCGAGATCGCCGGCTAGCGCCAGTGGAACTGCTTCTTCAGGTGGCACTCGCGGCACGACGGGTGCGCGTCGTCGGGCACCGGCGTGGTGCCGATCGTCTTCGCGGTCGCGAACGACTTCGCGTCGTGGCAGGTCGTGCACGCTAGGTCGGGGCCGCGGTGGCCCGGCGACCAGTGGTTGAACGTGTCGTTGCGCGGCCAGCTGCGGCTCGGCCGTTCCGGCACCGGCGCCGCCCGGCCCGGCAGCAGCGTGCCCGGTGGCACCGCGGCGGCGAGCAGGAACGAGTTGCTGCTGGCGGCGTCGGCCGGGTGGCACTGCTGGCAGCTGTTGCCGCCGACGTGGGCGTGGCCGGCGTGGCAGCTCCTGCAGTCGAACGCGGCCGGCAGCGTGCGCGGCACCGCGCGGAAGGCGCCGCCGCCGTCGGGCTCGGCGAACGCGTGGCAGGTGAAGCAGCCTTCGGCCAGCTTGCCGCCGGCGGCGCCGAACAGGGCGCTCTGCACGTGCACGTCGTGCGGGAAGTCGATCGTCGGCGTCTTGGCCAGGCGCTCGTCCGCCAGCATCGTCTTCGCCGCGGTCAGCGGCAGCGGCTTGTCGCCGTCGCGGTGGCACTTGCCGCACGGCTCCTGCGCCTTGGCGTCGCCGGGCCAGTGGTAGCTGCCCGCACTCGCCGGCTGCAGCGCCTTGTTCGCGCGCAGGTCGCCGTGGCACGACAGGCAGCCGGCCACCGGGTCGGTGCTGATCGCGCCGCCGCGGCCGGCCGCCGGCTGCAGCGCGCCGTCGGCCGCGTGCAGCGCATGCCAGAACGTGCGCACCGGCCGCGGTTCGTCGGCGCGCACGCTGCCGGTCACGTGGCAGCTCGTGCACTCGCGACCTTCGGCGTGCGCCGCGAACTGCTCCTGGTGCAGGCGCGCCGGCGACGTGTAGCGCGCGCGTTCGGCCGCGTACTGCTCGGCGGTGAACAGCGGCCGCTGCACCAGCTGGAACTCTGGGCCGACGACGGTGCGACCGTCGCGCTGCGCTTCGGCGTGGCAGGCCTTGCAGTGGCTGCCACCGTCGTCGGTGCCGTGCCACGTGACCGGCCACTGGTGCTCGGCGCTGGCGCGGCCCTTCTGCTGCTCGGCCGCCGTCATGTGGTGCGGCGGGCTGCCGGGCACGTGGCACGACGCGCACGTCTCGTACGGCACGTCGACGAAGTCCTGTCGGCGCGGATCGTCGGGCAGGCCGGCCAGTGCGCGCGTGCGCACGTCGTCGTCGGCGCGGTGGCAGATCGTGCAGGCGATCTCCTTGCCGACGTGCGCGTCGTGCGGGAAGCGGTAGTCGGCGAACGGCCGCGTCGTCGTGGCGACGGCGATCGGCGGCAGCTTCGCCAGCATCGCCGCCTGGTCGAAGTTCGCGCCGTCGGCGTGGCAGGCGGCGCAGTCGCCGGTCAGCGCTTCGCTGCCGTCCTTGAAGCCGGCGTTGCCCTGGTGGTCGGTGTGGCAGCGCACGCAGAACGCTTCGCCCTCGCTGGCGCCAGGTGCGTCGCCGAGCACGCCGTCGCCGACGTACGGATGGCGCCACGTGTCCTTCGCCGCGAGGTCGCCGTGGCACTGCAGGCACTTGCTGGCGATGACGCCGCGGACACTCGCGTGGCAGGCCGCACAGCCCTGCTCCTCGGCGACGGCGATGCAGGCGTCGAGGCCCGCGTGCACGTCGCCCGGCGCCGCGGTGCCGGCGGCGGCGGCGTAGACCAGCGCGTGCGACGGCTGCAGCTGGCCCGGATCGGCGAGCGGGTCCATGACCGCGGACACGAACACCGCGGCGATCGCCAGCACCGTCGCGGCGACGATGGCGATGCGGTTGCTCGTGTGCAGCAGCGGGAAGCGGCCGAACGAGACCTCGCGCCGGACCATCGCGTCGGGGTCGTTGTCGAACGCGCCCTTGCCGGGCTTCTTCCACCAGAACGCGCGCGGCTCGAGGGCGAGTTCGAGCTGCTGGCCGTCGCTGCCGGCATCGAGCTTGGCGCGCAGCACCGAGGTGCCGAACACGATGGTGGCGCCGTCGCGGATCGGCGTGCTGGTCGTCACCGGCTTGCCGTCGAGCCAGGTGCCGGTGACGGAGCCGAGGTCGCGCAGCTGGAACACGCCGTCGAAGGCGACCAGCAGGTGGCGGTCGGCGATGGCGACGTCGTCGACGAGCACGTCGACGCCGGTGCGCCCGCCGACGACGAGCGGGCCCGGGCCGGTGTAGACCGGGTTGCCGTTCTGGACGACGACGATGGTGGGCTTGCCCATCTCAGATTCCTCGGGTGCCGCCGAACAGGCTCTGCGGCTCGCGGCGCAGGATCGCGGTCGTGGGGCAGTTGTAGACGCAGGCTTCGAACGGCAGCCCGGCGCAGAGGTCGCACTTGATGGTCTTGCCGGCGACCGCGGTCAGCTTGCCGCCGGCCCCGGCCGAACGCAGGGTCTCGCCGGCGGCGGCCGGCGCGGCAGGGGCCGCGGGGTTGGCGGTGGGTGCCTGCTTGCCGCCGCCGAACAGGCGGCCGACCAGCGGCAGGCTCTGGAGGAACGTCGGTGGCGGCGTCGGCGCCGGCTTCGGTTCGACCAGGCGGATGACGCCGTAGGGGCAGCCGTCGATGCAGCCCGCACATCCGACGCAGTTGTCGTACTCGAAGCGGATGCGCCCTTGCGGGTCGCGGCGGATCGCCGCGTAGTCGCACGACAGCATGCACTGCGGCGTCTCGCAGTGATAACAGGCGGTGACCAGCACCTCGTCGGTCGCCACCGGCGTGCCGACCTTGCTGAGGCGCGGCTCGTGGTCGTCGTGCACGGCGACGCACGACTCGACGCACATGTTGCAGCGCACGCACTTCTGCCGGTCGATGACCAGCGCGCGCCCGCCCTTCACCGACTCGCGCTCGACCATGACGAACAGTTCGTCGAGCTGCGACAGGTTGCCGACCTCGCTCGGGCTGCCGGTGCTGGCGGCAGCCGCCTCGTCGCGGCCGATCAGCCGGTTGGCGGCGCGCAGCAGCGACGTCTGCGCGCTGCTGCCGAGCTGTTCGAACGCGCGCCGCGGCAGCTTGACCAGCGTGCTGCGCATCAGCGCCTTGTAGTCGGCCGGCCACTTGCCGTCGGTGGTGGTCACCGCGTGTTCGCCGAACGTCGCGTTGCCCTTGTAGAACGCCAGCGTGCGCTCGCCGCCGCCGCCGGTGGCGACGGTGCAGGCGATGGCGCCGCTGCGCACCAGGAATACCGCGTCGGCGGGTTCGCCGGCCCGGGCGATCGTGCTGCCGTCGTCGGCGCTGACCAGTTCGGCGGCGCGCTGCAGGCTCGCCAGCGCCGCGTCGTCGAGGTCGCGGCACAACGACGACGCGCGCAGGTGCAGCGGCAGGTCGCTGCGGTACGACTCGTCGATGCGAGAGCGGAACGTCTCGTCCTCGGCGTAGAGCTTGCTGAACAGGCGCGCTTCGAGGGCGGCGACCAGCGTCGGCGCCGTCGTGCGGTAGCTGGCGAGGGCCGGGTGGTGGCTGTGCGCGCTGATCTCGCCGAACCAGTCGCCCGGGCCGTAGACCTTGTGGCAGAACACCTCGCGCCCAGAGCGCGCCTGCACCGCTTCGACCGCACCTTGCAGCACGACGAAGAACTCCGTCGTCAGGTCGCCCTGCGCGACCAGGGACTCGCCGGCGGCGAGCTGTTGGAAGCGTACGAAGCCCGCGCGTTGGCCGAGCGTGCTCGGCCAGCTGCCGGGGGCTGCACCCGGCTCCGGCCACTCCATGCGGCCGGCGGCGATGTCGGCTTCGCGGCGGACGTTCTCCAGCGAGTCCTCGCCGACGTCGGCGAACAGCCGCGTCGCCAGCAGGGCGTCGATCGTGGCGGTGGGAACGGCGGTCATGGCGGGAGGGCTTCGGTCAGTAGTAGAGGATGCTGATCGCGTGCACGACGACGAGGCCGAGCAGCAGCACCGAGCACGGCACGTGCAGCAGGCGCCAGCCGCGCAGCAGCGTGCGCAGCCGGCCGAGCCGCGCCGCTTCGCGCGCGACCGCTTCGAACTGGCCGGCGAGCACGGCGACGTCGGTCTGCAGGCGTTCCTGCGCGGCCGCGAGTCCGGCCTGCAGCTCGTCGGCCTTCTTCTTCGCCTTCGCCACGTCGTCGGCCTTCTTCTGCGCGGCCTTCTTGGCGGCGGCCTTCTCGGCCTCGGTGCGCGTCGTGCGCTGGCTGTCGGCCACCGCCTTCTTGGCGGCGGCTTCGGCGGCTTCGAGCTTCTCCTGCAGCGCGTCGGCGGTCGCCTGCGCGTTCGGCACGGCCGGCGCCGCGCTGCGGCTCTCGGCGATCCAGCGCGACAGGCGCGCGAACTCGGCCTGCTTCTCGGCGGCCTTCCGGCGCGCGCCGTCGAGCTCGGCGGCGGGGCGCTCGTCGCGTTGCGCGTCGGCCGCCGCTTCGTCGGCGGCGCGCTGCGCGTCGGCCACCGCCGCCGCCGCCGCTTCGGCCTCGCGCTGCGGCTTGCTGCGCGCCTGCTGCAGCTTCTCGCGGTAGTGCTCGCGCAGCGCGAACGCCTTCTCGATCGACAGCTCGCGCTCGGCGCGCGTCAGCCAGGTCGGGCCGAACGTCCACATCAGCGCCCCGAACAGGCCGCTGCCGATGACGAAGTAGCTGAGCACGTTGAGCCACAGGCCCATCGTGCTGCCGCAGCGGCCACCGCCGTGCAGCCAGACGACGATCGCCGCGGCGAAGCCGTAGAACACGTGCGCCGACAGCCAGCTGGCGAGGCGGCCGAGTGGTTCGCGCGGGCCGGTGCGCAGCGTCAGCACGCCGAGCCCCGTCGTCGCCGGCACGACGTCGACGCGCAGCACCTTGTGCACGCCGAAGCGGCGCACGATCGCGGCGGCCTCGCGCCGCAGCGTCGTCTTGTCGGTGAGCTCGCGCCGCGCCGCGCGGTTGCCGAGTTCGCGCAGCGCCGATTGCGCCTGCTCGAGTGCCGGCAGCGGCACCTTCCAGGCGAACTCCGGGCTGAGCCGCAGGCGGTGCGCGGCGCGGCGCGCGGCGTAGGCCGCGAGCACCACGTAGGCCGCGAACGCCACCCAGCCGGTGGTCAGCAGGTAGAGCACGTTGCGGTCGCTGCGGCTGCCGAACGGCTCGGGGGCGGCGAAGTGCCAGGCGAGCAGCAGCAGCACGACCACCGCGGCCGTGGCCGCGTGCCAGGAGCGGTAGATGCCGAGGTTCATCGGCCGGCTCCACCGCCGCTGCTCGTGGCGCGCCGGCGGCCGAACAGCCGCAGCAGGCGGGCGAAGAAGCCGAGCTGGCCCTTGGTCGCGGCGATCGCCAGCTGCCAGTCGGCGGCTTCGATCGGCGTGTCCATCAGCAGCACTTCGCACAGCGATTGGCTCTGGTCCTTCTGCACCAGCTGCAGCGCTTGCTTGGCCAGTTCGCGGCCGAGCCGGCCCTGCTTCACCAGGTGCTGCACGGCGCGGCGTTCGTCGGCGCGCTGCTCCGCGGCGGTCGCCGCGTCGTTGCACAGGAAGACCGCGCGCAGGTTGCCGAAGCCGAGCAGCGTGTGGCGTTGGATCGGTTGGCTGGCGGCGCGCAGCAGGGCGCCGTCGACCAGCGTGCCGTTGGCGCTGCCGCTGTCGACGAGGTGCCACGCGACCCCGTCGAACTGCAACTCGGCGTGCTGCTCGCTGACGGTCTCGTGCGGCAGCAACACGTCGGCGGTCTCGGCGCGGCCGATGCGCGAACGCAGCTTCATCAAGCGGATGCGGCGCTTCAGCCCTTCGCCCTTGACGACGAGGCGCGGCATCGACTGATGCAGGCGCGCTTCGAGTTCGGCGGGCGACAGGCCGGCTTGGGCTGCGACCGGCGGCAGTTCGCTGGCGCGCACCAGCACCGTGGTCGGCTTCGGCGCGCCGCTGCGCGATGGGGTGGCTGCGGGCGGGGGCGGTGCAGGGTTCGCGGCGGGGCTCGCCGGCGGCGGCCCCGGTGGTGGCGACGCAGGCGGCGGGGCGCTCGGCGATTGGCCGGGGCGGTAGGCCTTCGGCGGCATCGTCATCATGCCGGCGTCGTCGTTGGCGGCAGCCGCGGTCGGCGGCTTCGGTGGCGCCGGCGGTGGCGACGCAGGCGGCGGGGCGCTCGGCGATTGGCCTGGGCGGTAGGCCTTCGGCGGCATCGTCATCATGCCGGCGTCGTCGTTGGCGGCAGCCGCGGTCGGCGGCTTCGGTGGCGCCGGCGGTGGCGACGCAGGCGGCGGGGCGCTCGGCGATTGGCCTGGGCGGTAGGCCTTCGGCGGCATCGTCATCATGCCGGCGTCGTCGGCGGCCACTTCCTTCGGTGGCATCGTCGCGCGTTCGTTGCCACCCTGGCTCGGCCGCGGCATCTGCATCGTGCCCATCGGCGAGCTGCCGCCGCCGGTCTGCTCCTCGGGCTTCGGTGCGTCGCCCGGCCGCGCCGGCCGCGGCGCCACCAACGTGGCGTCGATCGCGCCGGGCCGCGCCGGCGGCCCTTCGGTGGCGTCGCCGACCTGCACGACGAACGTCGAGCGGCCGACCTTGATCGCGGCGCCGGCGACCAGCTGCGCCCGCTGGCCGGCGTCGAGTTTCGCGCCGTCGACGGTGGTGCGGTTGGTCTGGCCGATGCCTTCGATGAAGAGCGACGAACCTTCGAGCACCAGGCGGAACTGTTCGCGGCCGACCTCTTCGTCGTCGACGACGACGTCGGCGCGGCGCGAACGGCCGACCAGCATCGGTCCAGCGATCGGCAGTACCCTCGGCGCCTTGCCGAGTTCCTTGACCTGCAAGAGAAAGCGAGGCATGTGGCGCCGAGCGATGCTAGATCGTCGCCGCTGCGGAAGCGACGGGGCGCCGCGACAAACCGCGCGCATCGGCGGGCCTACAAAGTCCTTCCCACCGATCGTTCGGGCCGCTCCAATCCCGCGCCACTCGCTCGACCGCTCTCGATGAGGAACGCATGACGCGCTGGGTTTGTCCGCTGATCGTCGGCGTCGGAACATACGTGCTGATGCCCGCATCGGCCCTGGCCCAGGACCCGCCGCCTCCTGCCGGGAACGCCGGCAGCCAGGGCCCGGCGACGATCCGCGACTTCGAGCCGTTCCCCTCGCGCTGGTTCGCCCCCGGCTGGCCGATCGCCGGACTGCAGCCGCCGCCGTACGTCGTCAACGAGCCGGGCAGCGCCTGGAACCCGTACCGGCAGAACCCGCTGAAGGGCGACTTCCCGCTGTTCGGGACCGAGGACGTGTTCTTCGCCTTCACCGCGACGAACCGCTTCTTCTTCGACAAGCGCAACGTGCCGACGCCGTCGGGCATCACCGGCCCGGGCCCCGTGCGCCAGGGCTTCTTCGGCGACGGTGACCAGACGTTCCTGCAGAACGACCTCGCCTTGTCGTTCGACCTGTTCCGCGGCCAGCAGGCGTTCAAGCCGGTCGACTGGCGCCTGCGCGTCACGCCGGTGTTCAACTACACGCGGCTCGACGTCGAGGAAGTCGGCGTCGTCGTCATCGACGTGCAGCAGGGCAGCACCCGCGAACGCGGTGACGTCACGCTGCAAGAGGCCTTCCTCGAGTACCACCTGTTCGACTGGAACGCGCGCTACGACTTCGCCAGCATCGAGCTCGGCGTGCTGCCGTTCCGCAGCGACTTCCGCGGCTTCATCTTCGAGGACACCAACCTCGGCGCGCGGTTCTTCGGCAACGCCGACAACAACAAGTGGCAGTACAACCTGGTCTTCTTCGACCAGCTCGACAAGGACAGCAACTCGGGCCTCGTGCGCTACGAGGATCGCGACCAGAACGTGCTGATCGCGAACGTCTACCGCCAGGACTGGCCGGTGGTCGGCTACACCAGCTCGCTGTCGTTCCACTGGAATCGCGATCGGCGCGCCCTCGAGTTCGACGACAACGGCTTCCTGGTGGCGCCGGCACCGATCGGCAACTTCCGGCCGAACGAGCTCGACGCCTACTACCTCGGCTGGGCCGGGGAAGGCCACTTCGGCCGCTGGAACATCACGCACGCGGCCTACCAGGTGTTCGGCCGCGAACAGCAGAACGCGATCGCCGCGCGCTCGGTCGACATCGACGCGCGCCTGCTCGCCGCCGAGGTGTCGTACGACATCGACTGGCTGCGCCCGCGTGCGTTCTTCCTGTGGGCGTCCGGCGACGGCGACCCGCGCGACGGCGACGCCACCGGCTTCTCGGCGATCGTCGACAACCCGAACTTCGGCGGCGGCGGCTTCTCGTTCTGGAACACGCAGGGCCTGAAGTTCGTCGGCACCAACCTGACGACGCCCGGCAGCCCGCTCGCCGACCTGCGCACGTCGAAGACGCAGGGCCAGTCGAACTTCGTCAACCCCGGCGTGCTGCTGCTCGGCGGTGCGCTCGATGCGGAACTGACGCCGAAGTGGCGCGGCCAGGTGGGCTTCACCTACCTGCGCTTCGACCGCACCGACTCGCTCGAGTTCCTGCTGCAGGCCGCCGACATCAGCAAGAACATCGGCACCGAGTTCTTCTTCGGCACGCAGTACCGGCCGTTCCTGACCAACAACGTGATCGTGCAGTTCGGTGCGAGCGCGCTGCTGCCCGACGACGGCTTCGCGCGCATCTACGACTCGGACACGACCCGCTACACCGTCTTCACCAACGTCATCACGACCTGGTAGCCATGCACCTCACTCGTCGTCGTCTCACGTTCGCTGCCGTCGGTGCAGCACTGCTGGCCGTCGGGGTGTCGCTCGGTTCGTGCGGCAACGCCTCCGGGACCTCGCGGCCGGTTCTGCCCACGTTCGCTCCGGTCGTTCCGCTGACGGCCGTCGACGTCGATCGCATCATCGCTCGTGCGGCCGCTGCGACGGATCGCACGGACGTGCACATCGCCGTCGTCGATCGAACGGGCGGAATCCTGGGTGCCTTCAACAAGGCCGGCGCCTTCACCTCGGGCGAGGACAACATCGCGGTCGCGTTGGCTCGCACGACGGCATTCTTCTCGAACAGCCAGGCGCCGCTGTCGTCGCGGACGGTCGAGACGTTGGCTTCGTTCCACTTTCCGCCGACCTTCTCGTCGCGACTGCTGTCGCCGCGTGAATGGCCGAACTCGGCCCAGCTGTCGAGCGCGCTCTCCTTCCTGGCTCCCCGCCGCACGACCACTGGCATCGTTGGCACGCCCCAAGGGCCGCTGTGGCAGATCAACTCCACGAACCGCGGCGCGGACATCGCCACCGGGGCCACGGATCCGGTGACGTTCTTCGAACCTGGCGCCGACGCATTCGGCCCGTCGACCAACATCGATGGTTCGACGCCGAGCCCCGGCATCGTGCTGCTCCCCGGCGCGGTGCCTCTCTACAAGGCTGGGCGACTGGTGGGCGGAGTCGGAGTCTTCGTGGGTTCCAACTTCCCTGACCCCGTCGACCTGAACGGCGTCACTGGACCGAACGTCGAGTTGGCCGAGTTCTGTGCGATCGAGGGTGCCTCGGGACGCGAAGCCCAGGACGGTGGCGACAACTACTTCCTCGAGATCCCGTCCGAAGGCGCCATCACGATCGTCGGCATCCTGCTGCCCTACGTGAAGCAGGTGACGCGACCGGCCGGAACGAGTCGCGACACCGTGCCGATCGGCTTCGCCCCTGGCTTCAGCACGCCCGTGGATCTTCGCTGGCGCTCCTTCGATCTGGGCGGCGGGCAAGTCGATCCGTTCAACTTCCTGATTGGCCCGCGCGAAGCCCGCTACGGCACCAACCAGGTCGACACGAACACCCTCCCGGTCAACGAGCGCGATGCTCGTCGACTGACCGAGGCCGACGTTCGCTTGATCATCGATCAGGTCGTGGAGAGTGCCAACCTGACCAGGGCGCAGGTGCGATTGCCGTTGGGGAGCGGCGCCAAGGTGATCGCAACCGTCGTCGACACACGCGGTCTCATCCTCGCGCACTTCCGGATGGAAGACACCCTGTGCGACGCCGTCGACGTCGTCCCGGCCAAGGCGCGTTCGGTCGTCTACTACTGCCTGCCGAGCAGCCTCCCGACCAGCGCGGCCTTCAACAACGACGTGTGGCCGGGTTTTCCGACGTCGGATCCGCGTGGTGTCGCGCTGACGACGCGCACGCTCGGCTTCCTGTCGCAGCCCTTCTTCCCGCCGGGCATCGACGAGAACCCGCCGGGACCGCTCTACAACCTGGCCCTGGCCAACCAGCTGCCAGGGCAGATCGAGAGATGGGGAAATGCCCCGTCCGACCCTGGCTATCAAAACGGGCTGACGTTCTTCCCTGGCTCGGTGCCGCTCTACAAGAACGGCGAACTCGTCGGCGCGCTCGGCGTGTCCGGCGACGGTGTCGAGCAGAACGACCTGATCGCCGCCGACGGCGGCCGCGGCTTCGAGCCGCCGCCGGAACTGCGCATCGACAACTTCTCGTTCCAGGGTGTGCGCCTGCCGTACCTGAAGTTCCCGGAGACGCCGCGCTGACCGCCGCGGCCGCTGGCCGCCACCCGCTGCGCACGCACCACGAACGGAGCCGTCCTCGCGCGAGGCCGGCTCCGTTCGCGTTTCGCGGCAGCGTGCGGCGCGCCGGCGTCGTCCGGTGGGGAGATGGTCCCGAGGCTGGCGAGCATCCCGGGCCGATGTGGGCGATTTGCTGGGCGCGCGCGAGATCCCAGAGGCGAGGCGGTAGCCGGCGCGCGGTCGGCTGCTAGGCCGCCGCTCACCGCCCCAGACCCGACCTCATGCTGAAGCACGCTCTCGCCGTTTCGCTCTCCTTGTCCTTGGCCGCCATCGCTGCGGCGCAGAACTGCCCCTCGAACACGCTCGGCACCTCGCTCGGTGTCGGCGACGACACGCTGTTCCCGATCCAGCCGATCGGGTTCGCGTTCCCGTTCGCCGGCGCGACCTACACGAACGTGCACGTGTCGACCAACGGGTTCGTCTACCTGTCGAACACCGGCGTGCCGGCACCGGGTCCCGCCGACGCCTCGCCGACGGTCGCCGAGTTCGTCGCCGGCTCGCCGCGCATCGCCGCGTTCTGGAACGACCTCAACATCCTCGCCGGCAACGGCGCCGGGGTGTTCCTGACCAGTTCCGCCGCCGGTTGCACGATCACCTGGAAGAACGCGCAGAACTACGCCGGCCTGAACGTGCTCTCGACGCCGGTCTTCGACGTGCAGCTGCAGTTGCTGCCGAACGGCGACGTGCGCGTCTACTACGGCTCCGGCGTGACCAACCGTTCGACCCTCGCGACGGGGCAGATCGCGATCGTCGGCGCCACGCCGGGCGCGGCCGCGCCGCTGCCCGCCGCGGTCGACTACCTGGTCGCCGGTGCCACGGTCGACAACACCGTGTTCGAGACGTGGGCGACGGCCGACACGTTCGACCTGCAGGCCAGGGAGCTGACGCTGGTGGCGACCACGCCCGGCTATGCCTACGTGGCGGCGAACCAGACCAACTGCGCCGGCAGCGTCGACTACGGCGTCGGCTGCATCGAGCGGCGCAACTCGTTCTCGGAGACGTTCGCGACCGCCGCGTCGTTCGACCTCGCCGGCCAGACGATCACGATGCTGCGCCAGCCGAGCGGCTACCTGGTGCTGAACTCGATCCCCGGCACGATCCTGACGCCGTCGGCGACCGCGGCGATCATCGCCAACGCCGACGACACCACGTCGACCGTGACCTTGTCGGCGCCGCTGCCGGTGCCGGGTGGCACCACCAGTGCGCTGGTGGTCGACAGCAACGGCAAGATCGCGCTCGACGGCACCGGCACCGGCTCGGACCTGTCGTCCTCGGTCGCCGAACTGCTCGCGTCCGCCAGCTCGACGCTCGCCGTGCTGTGGCGCGACCTGAACCCGGCCGCTGCCGGCAGCGGCAAGATCAAGTTCGAGGAAGTGGGCGGCATCGCCTACGTCACCTGGGACGGCGTCTACAACTACAACACGACCAACGCGATGACGGCGCAGGTGCAGCTGAACCTGGGCACCGGCGACATCACGGTCGTCTACGGCGCGTGCACGCCGGCCGCTGGCTACGTCGTCGGCTACTCCGCCGCCGGTCCGTCGGCGTTGAACAACGCGATCGACCTCACGACCGCGTTGGCCAATCCGCTGAGCGTCGAAGACGGCGAGCTGCGGGGCGTGAAGCTGACCACCAGCGGCAAGCCGTTCCTCGGCAACGCCGCGTTCACGTGGGAAGCGAGCCAGGTGCCGACGCTGCTGCCGGTCGGCTTCATGTTCCTCGGCGACCTGGTGCTGAACCCGGGCGTCGACCTGACCTTCCTCGGCATGCCCACGTGCAATGCCTACAGCAACGGCAACCTCGCCAACTTCCCGTTCCCGCTGACGGGCACGGGCACCGGCACCGTGCCGTTCGCGATCCCGAACAACCCGGTGTTCGCGGGTGCGGTGCTGTCGTCGCAGGTCGTCGCGCTGTCGCTGGCGACGCCGTTCAACCTGGTGTCGTCGAACGGCAACGCGATCACCATCGGCTTCTGAGCCTGCGGATGGTGGGGGCGCGCGCCGGCCTCACGCCGGCGGGCCGCGCGCGCCGATGAGCGGCCCGGATGCCGTCCTTGCTGCAGGCTGCGTTGTCGGTGTTGCGCGCACCGGCCACCGAGTTCGCGTTCGCGCTGCGCAGCCGGCTGCGCTGGTCGCGCGGTCGCGTGGCCCTGGCGAACGAGGACAAGCGCGAGCTGTTCGCGTTCCTGCCCGCGGCCGAACGCGCGATCGCCGAACGCCGCGACCGCCATTGGCGGCGCTGGCCGGAGCTGCAGCGCCTCGCCGGCCAGTCGTCGCGCACGACGTGGCTCGATGCGCTGGCGCGCCTCGACGGCCTCGAACGCCTCGTCGGTGCGCACGCGCTGCCGGCCGGCGACGACGGTGTGCTGCGCGCGCTCGACGTCGGTTGCGGTGACTTCCGCTACGCGACGGCGCTCGCGGCCTTCCTCGCGCGCCATGGCCGGCGCCCGGCCGAGGCCCCGCGCCGGGTCGTGCTGCGCGGCGTCGAACTCGATGGCCACGGCATCTACCGCGACGGCCACGCGCGCGCCGACCACGCCGCGGCCCATGCCGAACTGGCGATGGGCGGCGGCGCCGAGGTGCAGTTCCAGGTCGCCGACTTCGCACGCCGCCGTTGGCCGGAGCAGGACGTGGTGACGATGTTCTTCCCGTTCCTCTCGGCGCACGCGTGCCTGCAGTGGGGCGTGCCGCTGTCGCGCCTGCGCCCGCGGCGGCTGGTGGCCCGCGCCGTGGCGTCGGTGCGACCGGGCGGCTGGCTGCTGGTGGTGGACCAGACCCCGGCCGAGCACCAACGTCTCGGCGAACTGCTGGCCGGGCACCCCGTGCAGCTGCTGGCGACGGCGAGCTTCGCCTCCGCCCTGGTGCCATGGGCCGAACGAACCGAGGGCCAGGTCGCGACGTTGTGGCGTCGGCAAGCCGACGTGCCACTGCGGCAGTCGCCGCGGTAGGATGCGCGGCCCTCGTGCGCCGCCGGCAGCCCCCGCCCGCGGCCTGCGCACCGCATGTACACGCTGCAGATCCTCGACCGCGGCCAGACGCTGCTGTTCCCACTCGACGACCGTCCGGTCCGTTTCGGCCGCTCCGCAACCGTCGAGGTCGTGCTCGGCGAAGACGGCGTCGCGGACCTGCACGCGACCTTCGTGCCGCATGCCGGCGGAGCGCGGCTCGAGCCATCGGCGCCGACGCGTCGCAATGGCGTCGACGTGAAGGGGCCGGTCGAACTCGGCCTCGGGGACCGCATCGAGCTCGGCCGGGTCGTCATCGTCGTCGGCCGCACCGTGGCGCGGCAGGCGACCGCCGAGGACGTGCTCGCCGGCCCGAGGGTGCGTCGGGCGCCTTCGGCATCGGCGCGCCCGCTGGCGGTCGCCCCGGCCGCGAAGAAGCGCAACCTGCTGCCGCTGCTGGCGCCGATCCCCCTGATCGGGCTGTTCGCCTTCTTCGCGCTGCAGCCGGGCGACAGTGAGGTCGGCGCGCAGCTGGCGATGATCGCCAACGCACGCCAGAAGGGGCGCGTCGAAGAAGCTCGCGCCTCGATCGCGCGGCTGCGTGAGAGCTGGAGTGGCGCCGAGGACGATCGCCTCAGCCGACTCGCCCGCGAAGAAGCGGCGCTGGCGGACGTCGACGCGGCGTTCGCTCGCTTGCAGGCCAAGGTGCTCGATCCCACCGTCGATCGCACCTACGCGCAGTGGATCCAGGAACTGGCGCAGCTCGAGCAGAAGGGCTCGCCGGTCGACCAGGTGGCGGCGCGCATGGTGCGCAGCGACCTGCGGGCGACGCTGGCGCGCCGCGTCGCTCCGGCGGCAGGGGCGGCAGGTGACCCCGTCGCCGTCGACTCGCCGCACGCGCAGGAACTGCCGAACGGCGTGGCGACCAGGATGTCGCCGTCCAGTGCGCTGCTCGGCGACCCGACGGCGGCACCGGCAGCGCAGGTGGCGCCGCCGACGGTCGCGTTCGACCCGGCGGACGTGGCGCGGTTGTGCTCGCAGGGCCTGTTCGCGCAGGCACTCGAACTGCTCGCCGACGCGGGCGACGCCGCGGCGTCGACGAGCGCGGACGTGCGCTCGCAGGCGCGGGCCGCGCAGGCACAGCTGCTGCAGGCGGCGCGGCAGTCGCTCGCCGCGGGCAAGGCCGGCGACGCCGTGGCGCTGTTGCAGGGCGCGCTGCACCGATTCCCGGCGACGGCCGAGTTCGCCGACCTGCGTGGCCTGCTCGGCGAAGCGGAGCGGCAGGCGGTCGCCGCCGTGCCGCCGACGCCCTCGCCGTCGCCGACGACGCCGGATGCACCGACTTCGGCTCCGGCCGAAGGTGTCGCGGCCGCACCGGCGGTCGACGAAAGCGTGCGCATGCAGACCCTCGCCGCGGTGCGCGCCGAGATGGACGCCGTGCGCGCCGCCGAGGCCGCGGGCGACTTCGTGCAGGCCGCCGAGCGGCTGGCTGCGGCCGCGAAGTCGGTCGTCGAGCGCGATCCCGAGTTCGCGGCGCGCCTCGTCGCGCGCGCTGACGAAGCGCAGCTGTGCGCCGCCTTCCACGCGGCCGTCGCTGCGCGCGTCGGCGCTGGCTTGCGCGCGCCGGGCCGCACCGGCGACGGCGTGGCGTTCGAGTTGCGCGCCACCAACGGCCATCGTCTGGTGGTCGAGGTCGCCGGCCAGCAACGCGAGATCGGCTGGCCCGACGTCGCCGCCGAATCGGTGCAGGGCATCGCGGTGCGCGCGGACGTGCTCGGCAAGGCAGCACTCGGCGCCGCCGCCATGCTCTACAAGCTCGGCGAGAACGGACCGGCCGAGCTGCTGCTGGCCAAGGCCCTGCGCGCCGAGCCGGCGCTGCAGCCGGAGATCGATCGGGTCGTGGCCCGCGGTCGCGGCGAACCGGTCGACGGACCCGGCTACCAGCTCGGCAAGGACGGCTTCGTCAGCAAGCGCGACGTCGCCGTGCAGCTGTCGGCCGACAAGCTGGCGGCGCGCATCGACACGGTGCTGCGCGGCTCCGACAAGAAGGCGCGCGAGGCGTTGGTCGCCGACGTACTGGCCGGTGGGGCGGAGAGCCAGGCGATCCTGGTCGCCGCCCTGCAGAAGGAGCTCGAGCGCCAGGTCGCCAGGATCGAAGCCAGCCCGCTGCGCAAGTCGCTGGAGAAGCTCGACGCGCTGCGCACCAAGCTCGACGAGGCGCGGGCCCACGCCAAGGAGCTGATCTACGACGAGGTCCGCTACTTCTATCCCTACAAGCCGCCGGCAGTGTCGTCGGACAAGTACGCGGAGTACGTGCGCACGCAGGAGGAGGTCGACCTTCGCGTCGAAGCGGTGCGCACGCTGTGGAACGACACCGCGACCAAGGTGCGTGTGCCGTCGTCGCTGCGCGTCGACCTCGAGCGCCTCGACTGGGCGGCGGGCGTGAGCGAGCGTCTTGGCCGCAACGAAGCCGCCATGCTGGCGCGCGTCGACTGGGCGCGGGCCCTGCCGAGCGGCGAGATGGTGTCGGTGGTCGACTACTGCCGGACCACCGCGGAGCGCGAGGAGCTGGTGACGTGGGCGCGCGTCGAGGCCTACAACACGATCGTCGGCAAGCAGATGACCGCGGCGCAGCGCGACCTGCTGCGCCTGACCAACGACTACCGCGCGATGTTCCGGCATCGGCCGCTGGCGGCGGTGCCGACGCTCGGCGTCGCGGCGCAGGGCCACGCCGACGAGATGTCGCGGCTCGGCTACTTCTCGCACACGTCGCCGACGCCGGGCCGGCGCTCGCCGTTCGATCGCATGCAGCTCGCCGGCTACGCCGGGGGCGCCAGCGAGAACATCGCGCTGGTCGACGGCGCCCAGGGTGCGATCGAGGCATGGCGCCGTTCCTCGGGGCACCATCGCAACATGCTGGCGGCCGGCCACACCGAACTCGGCTGCGGCGGCAACGGCCGCTACTGGGTGCAGAACTTCGGCGGCAGCCTCGTGCACCGCGACGATCCGGCATGGGCCGCGACCGCCGGCGGCAACTGATCGGTCCGCGTTCCGCTGCCCGCGGGCCGCGCCGGTCCGCCGTTCCCCATCCGTGAGCACCGCCCCCGCGGTATGGAACGCAGCCTCCGTCATCGCCGTTGAGCCGCGACCGCTGCGGTCGTCGGCTCCTACCGGGCGGTCGAGGCCGTGCCCTCGCGTCCTCAGTATTTGAACTGACCGATCGTCGTCTGCAGCTCGCGCGCCAGCTCCGCCATCATCTTGCCGGCCGTCGACGTCTCCTCGGCGCTCGCCGCGGTCGAACGGGTCTGGCCGTCGACTTCGGCCACGGCCTTGCTGATCTCGCTGCTGGCGCCGACCGTCTCGGTGACGTTCTTCGCCACCGATTCGACGGTGCGCGAGCTCTGCGCCAGGTTGCTGGAGATCTCCTGCGTCGCCGAGCGCTGCTCGCCGACCGCGACCGCGATGCTGCGCGAGCTGTCGCTCACCTGCGCGATGACCTGGTCGATCGCGGCGATCGCCTGCACCGATTCGGCGGTCGACGCCTGGATGCGCTCGATGCGCTTCCGGATGTCCATCGTGGCTTCGGCGGTCTGCCGGGCCAGGTCCTTGACCTCGTTGGCGACGACCGAGAAGCCCTTGCCCGCCTCGCCGGCACGCGCGGCCTCGATGGTGGCGTTCAGCGCCAGCAGGTTGGTCTGCTCGGCGATGTCCTGGATGGTCTCGATCACGCGGCCGATCTCGTTGGCGGCGGCACCGAGCGCGCCGACCTTCTCGTTGCTCGAGCGCGTCAGCGACGCGGCGCTGGCGGCGATCTGCGACGCGTTGTCGGCCGACTTCGCGACCTCGCCGATGCTGGCCGTCATCTCCTCGACGGCGGCGGCGACGGTGCGGAACGTCTGCGCCATCGCTTCGCTCGAGCCGCTGACCGAACGCATGTTCGTCGTCATCTCCTCGGCGGCGGCGGCGACGGCGTTCGTCTGCTGCTTCGTGCGCTCGGCGCCTTCGGCCAGCTGCTGCGCGGTCGCGGTCAGCTGCGTCGAGGCGGCGCCGACGCCGTTGGCCTTGGCGGCGATCGACTGGATCGTCGCCTGCAGCTTGCCGAGGAAGCGGTTGAACCACTTGCCCATCTCGCCGAGCTCGTCCTGGCGCGATTCGTCGAGCCGCGAGCGCAGGTCGCCTTCGCCTTCGGCGATGTCCTTCAGCGCCGCGACGGTGGCGTGGATCGGCCGCGTCAGCGCCCGGCCGAGCAGCCAGGCGACGAACACCATCGCGATCGTCGAGCCGACCAGCAGCGACACCGACCAGGTGAGGATGCGCGCGGACACGGCCTCCGCGGTGGCGTCGATGCGCGCCAGACCGGCGAGCACCTCCGACTTCTCGGCCTTGGCCAGCATCGCCCAGGTCCGTCCGAACACCTCGATCGGCATCCAGGCGGCGACTTCCTCGCTGCCGTCGACGTCGGTGATCTCGCCGCTGCCCGAGCGCCCGGCGAGGGCCTCGTCGATCTGCGCCAGGTCCATGCGGCCCGCCTTCGGGTTGCGGAACGACGCGACGACGCTGTGCTTCTCGGCGTCGTGGAACGAGTCCGATCGCATCAGGTGGTCCGGGCCGACCATCACGACCTCGCCGGTCTTGCCCATGCCGTCGCGCGCGGTCGCGACCTGGTTGATGCGATCGAGCGGCACCTGGATCGCCGCGTAGCCGACACGGCGGCCGTCGCGGACGATCGGCCTGCCGAGGAACGCCGCCGGCGCGTCGTAGCTAGGCTTGTAGAGGGCGAAGTCGGCGAACGTCACGTCGCCGTCGGAACCCTTGGCCATCTCGCGGTAGAGCGTGCCGAGGCCCGTGTCGGCCCACGGACCGCTGCGCAGTGACGTCGCGAAGTCCAGTTCCTTGAAGACCGTGTAGACGACGCGGCCCTCCGGCTCGATCAGGAAGATGTCGTAGAAGCCGAAGGACTGCTGCATCGTCACCAGGCTGCCGTGCAGGCTGCCGTGCACCTGCGAGTACTCGGAGCCGTCCTTGGCGTCGTCGAGCAGGAACTTCTTGCCCAACGGGTGCGGGTTGCGCTGCACGTAGAGCAGCTGCGCCAGCACGGCCTGGTCGTCGAGGCGCGCCAGGGCGCGTTCGATCTCGCTGCTCTGGCCCGGGATGGTCCGACGGTACTCCTGGTCGAAGTCGCCCCGGTAGTAGCGGCCCAGTTCGTCGCGCAGCGCCTCCTTGCCCTTGCCGGTCGTCTCCTCCAGCTTGCCCATCGCCGTCGCCAGCTGCGGCACGCCTTCGAGCACCTGCGGCATCGAGGCCAGCGTCTGCAGCTCGGCCGCCAGGTTGTCGAAGTAGTGGCGGAGGTCGTTGCGGCGCGCGTAGGAGACGGCCTCGAGGCTCTCGATCTCGGCCTTCTTCAGGGTCTCCATCGCCTCGTGTTCGATCTCGTCGGCTCCCGTGCGGCTCAGGGAGTGCGAGAGCACTCCGACGGCCAGGGTCGGCAGGATGCCGCAGGCGAGGATGGTGAACACGAGGCGGGTGCGGATCGACATGGATGGGCCTGGACGTGAGTCCTGCGGCTATCGGTCGCTCGGGCGCCGGGCCTTCATCCTTGTTCGCATGACACGCCGGCAAGGGCGCGATGCCGACGGACCTCTTCGCGGAGCTCAGTCGTGACGGCGCGCCAGCACCGAGCGCGCCGCGGCCGTCGGCAGCTCCGCGCCGGCGGCGACCTTCGCCCGCGCCTCGGCCATGGCCGCAGCCGTGTGCGGGTCGGCGAGGAAGTCGGCGAGCAGCTGTTCGCGCACCGTCTGTTCGAGCCAGTCGCCGGCCTGCTGCGCGCGCCGGTGGGCGAGACGGCCGTCGGCGCGGCGGCGCGACAGCCACTGCTCGATCGCCTGCCACAGCTCGCCGAGGCCGCGGCCCGTCGCCGAAGAGCCGACGACCACCGGCGGTGGCTCCGCTTCGCCGGCATGCAGTACGCGCAGCGCCAGCATGCATTGCTGGGCCGCGCGGTCGGCGGCGGCGGCGAGGTCGCCGTCGGCCTTGTGCACCAGGATGCCGTCGGCGAGTTCCATGACGCCGCGCTTGATGCCCTGCAGTTCGTCGCCGGCGGCGGGCGACAGCAGCAACAGGAAGAAGTCGACCATGCCGTGCACCGCGACCTCGGACTGGCCGGTGCCGATCGTCTCGACCAGCACGATGTCGAAGCCCGCCGCTTCGCACAGCAGCATCGCCTCGCGCGTGCGTGCCGCGACGCCGCCGAGCGTGTCGCCGCCGGGCGACGGCCGGATGAACGCGCGCGCGTGGCGGCTCAGGCCGGTCATGCGCGTCTTGTCGCCGAGGATGCTGCCGCCGGTCACCGCCGAGCTCGGATCGACCGCGAGCACCGCGACCGCGTGGCCGGCGTCGCACAGGCGCAGGCCGAGCGTCTCGATCAGCGTGCTCTTGCCGACGCCGGGAGCGCCGGTGATGCCGACGCGCACGGCCGTTCCGGCGTGCGGCAGCAGGGCCCGCAGCAGCGCTTCGGCTGCCGGCACGTCGGCCGGGTTGCGGCTCTCGACCAGGGTGATGCCGCGCGCCAGGCTCGCGCGGTCGCCGTTCCGGATGCCGCGCTGCAGGCGTTCGACGAGTTCGTTCTGCGCCGTCACGGTGCGAACGCTACGCGCCACCGCCGGGCGTTCCAGCCGCGGTCGGTGAAGGATTCTTCATCCGCATCCGCGGATCTTCACCGGGCGCGCGTCCACTTCATCCTCGCCCGCTGCCGATGGCATCGGCATGAACGCATCGAAGGCATGGGGACGCGCCGTGGTGGCGCTCGGGATGGTCTGGTCGTTGGCGGCATGCGCCGCGCTGCCGGGGGACACCTCGGCGATCTACTTGCGTGCGCTCGAACTCGAGGTGGCGGCCGGCGACGACGGCCCGGCGCTGGCGCGCGCGGCGGTCGCCTATGCGCAGGCGGCCGAACGCGGCCACGCCGCGGCGATGAACAACCTCGGTCTGCTGTTCCATCGTGGGCGCGGGGTGGCGCACGACGACGCCGAGGCACGCGCGTGGTTCGAGCGCGCGATCGCCGCTGGCTACGAAGGCGCCCGCGTCAACCTCGGGTTGATGTGCCTCTACGGCTTCGGCGGCGAACGGGACCTCGGGCAAGCCTGCGAGCAGTGGCGTCTGGCGGCGGAGCGCGGCGACGGCCGCGCGGCGGCGTTGCTCGGTTCCCTCCACTACGAAGGTGCTGCCGGCAGCACGATCGATCGCGCCGAGGCGGTGCGCTGGTACTCGCTCGCCGCACCGGCCGGGGAGACCACGGCGCAGCATCGCCTCGGGCTGTGCCTGTTGCGCGGCGAGGGCGTCGATGCCGATGCCGAGGCCGGGGTCGCATGGCTGCAGCGGGCCGCGGCGAACGGCAGCGCCCAGGCCCAGCGCGACCTCGCCTTGTGCCTGCAGCGTGGCACCGGCATCGCGAAGGACGAGGTCGCGGCGCGCAGGTGGCTCGCGCAGGCCGCGGCCAACGGGGATCCGGCCGCGCGAGCGACGGTGGCGGGGCTCTCGACGCAGGTGGCTGCACCGGTCCGCGACTAGGGCGATGGCGGCGCCTGCGCGCCGTCGCGCTCGGGTCTCGCGATTCCGGAGACCGCCATCGGGCCGTTCGTCGCCGCCGTCTCGCGGTGAGCCGGCGAACCGGTGATTCCCGGCACCGGGGGCATCTCCCTATCAACCCGTCGCCGCGCGCGGCCGATGTGCGGCAAGCACGCGGAGGCCTCTCGCCGGTCGCCGTGCGCCCACCGCCGATGTCCACGGATCCTCAGTCATCCGGAGAACCCGCTCGCTTGCAGGCGTTGCATGCCTGCCGGGTTCTCGACACGCCACCGGAGCTCGAGTTCGACGACGTCGCCAGGCTGGCGGCGCTCACCTGTGGCGCGCCCATCGCGCTGGTCAGCTTCGTCGACGCCGATCGCCAGTGGTTCAAGGCGAAGGTCGGGCTCGCTGCGAGCGAGACGCCGCGCCGCTTCGCCTTCTGTGCGCACGCGATCGCCGACGACCGGTTGTTCCTGGTGCCGGATGCGAGCCGCGACGAACGCTTCGCCGACAACCCGCTGGTCACCGGCGATCCGCACATCCGCTTCTACGCCGGCGTGCCGATCGTCACCGAAGAGGGGCACCGCCTCGGCACCGTCTGCGTCATCGACACCCGCCCGCGGCAGTTGGGCGAGGACCAGTCCATCGCGCTGAAGGCGCTCGCCGGGCAGGTCGCCAAGCTGCTGCAGTTGCGCCGGGCTTCGGCCGCCCTCGCCCGCAGCAGCGAAGAGCTGGCCACGGCGAAGCTGCGCCTCGAACTGGTCGTGCAGGCGTCGTGCGACGGCGTCTTCGAGGTCGAGCTGGCGCCGCAGCGCGTCGTGCTCAGCGCGCGGGCGTGGGAGCTGCTGAGCCTGCCGGTCAGCGAGGGCGCGGTGCCGTTGTCGTCGGTGCTGTCGCACTGCCACGGCGAGGACCTGCGCGTGCTGTTGCACGGTGCGGTGCGCCACCTGCGGCGCCACGAGCCGTTCGACGTCGAGTTCCGACTGCTCGGCGGCGACGGTGTGCACCGCTGGTTCCGGGCCCGCGGCGTCGCGGTCCGCGACCCCGACGGGCGCGCCGTGCGGCTGATCGGTGCGTTGATCGACGTGCACGACCGCCGCATCGCCAGCGACACGATGATGCGCCTGTCGGAGCTGCTCGAGGAGTCGCAGCAGCAGGCGGAGGTCGGTGGCTGGGAATACGAGGTCGACACGCAGACGCTGTCGTGGACGCGCGAGACCTACCGCATCCACGACCTGGCGCCGTTCTCGCAGGTGCCGACGGTGGCCGAGGCGATCGCGTTCTACGCGCCCGAGGCGCGCCCGGTGATCCAGGCCGCGGTCGAGTCGGCGATCCGCGACGGCAGTGCCTACTCGCACGAACTGGAGCTGATCACCGCGAAGGGCCGCCGTATCTGGGTGCGTGCCACCGGCCGCGCCGTGCGCGAAGGTGGCCGCACGGTGCGAATCCACGGCGCCTTCCAGGACATCACCGCGCGCAAGCTCGCGGCGGCGGAACTGCTGCGGGCGAAGGAAGCGGCGGAGAGCGCCAGTCGCGCGAAGAGCGCGTTCCTGGCGGCGATGAGCCACGAGATCCGCACCCCGATGCACGCCGTGCTCGGCTACGCCGAGATGCTGCGGGAGTCGCCGCTCAGCGCCGAGCAGCGCGAGTACGCCGAGGTCATCTCGCGCTCGGGTGCGTCGCTGCTGCGCCTGATCGACGACATCCTCGACTTCTCGAAGGTCGAGGCCGGCAAGCTGTCGCTCGAACGGGCGCCGGTGGACCTGACGTTGGTCGCCCGCGACGTCGTGCGGCTGCTGCAGGGGCAGGCTGCGGAGAAGGGCGTGCGGCTGCACCTGGTCGCGCCGGGGGGGCCGACGATCGTCGCCGCCGATCCGGCGCGCGTGCGGCAGGTGATGCTGAACCTCGTCGGCAACGCGCTGAAGTTCACCGCCGAAGGCGAGGTGAAGGTCGGCGTCGGCCACTACGGCCAGGACCACTGGCGGGTCGAGATCGTCGACACCGGCATCGGCATCCCGGCCGACCAGCAGGCGCGCCTGTTCCGCGAGTTCGAACAGGTCGACGGCTCGTCGAACCGGCGCTTCGGCGGCACCGGGCTCGGCCTCGCCATCAGCCGGCGGTTGGTGACGGCGATGGGCGGGCGCATCGGCATGTGCAGCGAGCCGGGCCAGGGCTCGACGTTCTGGTTCTCGTTGCCCGAGGTCGCCGGGCCCGTGGCCGCGGCCGCGCGCCTGCCGACGTCGCCGGTCGCGACCGCACCGGTGCAGCAGCTGCCACCGGGCACGCGCGTGCTCGTCGCCGAGGACAACGTCGTCAACCAGCGCCTGGTCGGTGCGTTGTTCCGCAGTGCCGGCGTCGAGGTCGACATCGTCGGCGACGGCCAGCAGGCGATCGCGATGTGCGAACGCCAACGCTACGACGTCGTGTTCATGGACTGCCTGATGCCGGGCGTCGACGGCTTCGAGGCGACGCGCACGATCCGCAGCCGCGAACCGCACGGACAGCACCTGCCGATCGTCGCGTTGACCGCGAACGCGCTGCCCGAGGACCGCGACGCCTGCCTCGCCGCCGGCATGGACGACTTCGTCAGCAAGCCGTTCGACAAGCGCTCGCTGCTCGCTGCGCTGCAGCGCTGGGTGCAGAGCGGCGGCGCTCCGTAGCGAAGTGGCCCGCGGCCGCGGCATCGCCGGTGGCCGTCCGGTTCGCGGGTTGCGTGTCGACCGTGGGCCGTTCGCGCGCGCGTTCCTAGCGGGGCACGTCGAGGACCACCTCGTCGAAGAACAACTGGCTGGTGTCCCCGGTCTCGTGTATGCGGGCCAGCATCAGGTCGAGACGCCATCGTGGCTTCGTCGCCGGCTTCGCCTTGCCGTTGACGACGACCGTCACCTTGCGTCCGGGCTCGAACCACTCGGGTCCGAACCACACCCTCACCTGCTTGATGCCGCGTGCCTCGACGAGGATCCGGTTGCCGTCGATGCGGCCGTGCAGCCGTGCGCACTGCTGGTTGACGCTGGCCCAGACGGCCTGACGCACCTTGGCCGGCTCCTTCGGCACCGGTGCGCGCAGGGCGATGCGGTCGCTCGGTTCCCACTCGCGCGGCGTGCGCTCGAGGCCCTGCAACCAGTGATGCGAGCCATCGGCCGTGCGGTTCCAGACCTTGGTGATGGTGCGCGGGTGGGGCGTGCGCACGATCGGTTCGAGGCGTTCGGCTCCGCGCGCGAGGCCGAGCAGTCGCGGGGTCGGTTGCTCCGACGACTCGAAGCGCGCGCCCCATTGCCGCAGCAGCTGCTCGGCGTTGCGACACGATTCGATGCCGTGGTCCGCCAACGTCGTGAACTCGGTGAAGATGGCCAGGTCCTTGCCGTTCTCGACGAACACCCCAGCGGTCGCTGCGTAGCCTCCTTCGTGCACCAGGCCGCCGTTGCACGGGTAGATGCCGGCGAATCGTTCGCTGCGCAGCAGGCCGCAGTCCCAGGTCGCGTGGCCGCCGCGGCCGTCGCCGATCATGTAGACGCGGTCGGGGTCGATGGGGTGGTGCAGCAGCAGATCGCGCAGCGATCGGGTGTGCCGCTCGAGTTCGGCCGGGGTCGACAGATACTGGTTCTGCCGCAGCTCGTCGGGCACCACGAACACGTAGCGGTCCTTGCCGATGCCGTGTGTCTCGAGCTCGGGGATCACGGCCGTGGTGTCGACGAAATCGGGCACGTAGACGAACAGGGGGCGCAGCGTGCCGGAACTGGCCGGCCCGAAGAACAGGGCCGGATTGGCCTGGTTCGCGGCCTCGACGAAGCGGTGGGTGGCATCGATGCGACCGCGCCGACGCAGCACGTCGTGGGGCAGCAAGAAGGTCTTGCCGCGCAGCATGTCGATCAGCTCGCGGTCGCGGCCCTTGGCCAGGGTCAGCACCACCTGCAGTTCCGGGCCGCGGGCGTCGCTCGCCGCGAAGTAGCTGCGCAGCGACGCCGCCAGTTCGTTCGTCGGCGGTGCTGGTGGTTGGGCGCACACGGCGGCGGCCATCAGCACCGGCCCCAGCCATGGAATTGGTTGCGGCACCATCGCCGCAGGATAGCGCGGTGTGAGCGACTGGACCGGGCCACGAGAAGGCGTTCTCGGGGCCGGTGGTGGCTCCTGGTGACCGGGGCGTTCGTCGCGGATATGGAGCCGGCGTGCGTGCCTTCGTCTCGATCCTGGTCTTCGCCCTCGCGACTGCGTTCCTGCCGGCTCACGGCGGCGAGTACCGGGGGCCGACCACGGGCTCCGGCGCGCGTGACAACGTTCCGATTCCCGGTACGTGGCAGCGCTGGTGGGAGACGAATCGCGAACCCCTGCTGCGGGAGCGCACTGGACCGGCAGCGCCGATCACCGGGCGCGTCGACAACCCGCCTGGGGCCAACGGCGGAAACGGACCGGCGTCGCCGTTCGCGATCACCGTGGACGATCGCCGCAATCGCATCGTGCCGGCCTTGCTGCAGCTGATCGGCAGCGAGAACCACCGCGACGTGCAGACCGCCTGCCTGATGGCGCTGGCGAAGATCGGCCTCGACGGCTCTGGCGTGACGCTGGAGTCGGTGTTCCTGCCGCGACTGTCGCGCGACGACGCCGAAGTGCGGGAGACCGCGGCGCTGGCGCTCGGCATCGCGGGTCGGCCGGCGGCGTTGGCGCCGCTGCTGGCGCTGCTGCGCGACGAGCCGGGAGGCCGCAAGCTGGTCGGGTCCCAGAGGGTCCCCGATCGAGTGCGTGCGTTCGCCGCCTACGGGCTCGCGCTGCTCGCGCGGCGCCTCGGCGGAACGGATGTGCAGGAACAGGCCGCCGCGGCGTTCTGGAAGGTGCTGCGCAGCGAGGCGAGCGGCACGCGCGATCTGCGCACCGCGTGTGTGCTCGGGCTGGGAGCGCTGAGCGACGCGGAGCGACCCGAGGGCAAGCGGCTCGCGTGGCAGATCGTCGACGAACTGCTGGTCTGGCTGGCCGAAGAGCGCGGTCCGGGGGAGGAGATGGTGCAGGCGCAGGCCCCGCTCGCGCTCGCGCGGTTGCTCGGGCGCGGGGATTCGCCGGCGCACCGCCGCTGCAAGAAGGCGCTGCTCGGCCTGCTGACCGCGGAACCCCGACGCGGCAACGCACTGCTGCAGTCGGCGGCGATCGGGTTGGGCCTGCTGGCGCTGCCGGTCGAGGACTGCGAGGAGGACGGGCCGATCTGTGCCGCACTGCAGAAGTGCTACGACCGCGGTGCCGAACCCCACGTGCGGCTGTTCGCGGTGATCGCGCTGGGGCGCATCGGCGGCGGCGCGAATCGCAACTGGCTGCTCGGCGCGTATGCGCGCGGCAACCAGCTGATGGAGAAGCCCTGGCTCGCGCTGGCGCTCGGCTTGCTGGCGCGCGATCGCGCGCGAGGCGGTGCGGCCGATGCCGAGATCGGCAAGTTGTTGTTCGAAGCGCTCGCGGCGACCGGTGCCGAGGATCTGCGCGCGCCGTTGGCCGTGTCGGTCGGGCTGTGCAAGGTGCCCACGCACGCGGCGCCGATGCGGCAGTTGTTGCTCGAGCGGGCCAGCAACGAGCGCTTCGCCGGCTACCTCTGCACCGGGCTCGGACTGCTCGGCGATCCGGCGGCGGTCCCGGACCTCGCCAAGGTGCTCGACGGTGCGCGGCGGCGGCCGTTCGTGCTGCAGTCGGCGGCGGTGGCGCTCGGGCAGCTCGGCGATCGGGAGATCACGGCCCGGCTGGTGGCGCTGCTCGCCGCCAGTGACAGCGTCGCCTCTGCCGTCGCCTTGTCGTCGGCGATCGGACGCATCGGCGATCGGCGCGCGATCGATCCACTGCTCGAGCTGTCGGCTGACCGCGAGCGGCCTGTGTTGGTGCGCGCGTTCGTCGCCGCCGCGCTGGGGTGGCTCGGCGACAAGGACCCGCTGCCGTGGAACCTCCCGTTCGCGGCCGACGCGAACTACGCGGTCGAGGTCGACACCTTGAGCAACGGATCGACGGGGATTCTCGACATCCTGTGAGGTCTGCGGGGCGCCACCGAAGCATGTCGTCGCCGCCTCGACGCGTCCTCTCGTTCGACGCGGACGCGCCGATCGGCAGCCGCACTGCAGCAGGGAGCCTGGTCGTGGTTGCGTAGGTTCTCCTCGGTGGAGGGCCCTGCTACTGTCCGGAACGCCGCGCGAGCCGACGGCTGCCCCTGCCGATGAATCCACAGAAGCGCAACGAGATGCTCGCCGAGAGCCGGCGTGCCGCCCTGTCCGGCGACACCGCCAACGCCGAACGCATCTGCGAGCAGCTGCTGCTCTCGAACCCGTCCGACGTCCAGGTCCTGCACACGTTGGCGGTGATCGCCTCGGGCCGCGGTGACGACGCGGTGGCGCGACGGCACCTGCAGCGCTGTACGGCGGTCGAGCCGCGCAATGCGCAGTGGCACGGCGACCTGGCGCGGCTGCATGCGCTGGCCGGGCGCTACGACGAAGCGCTCTCCAGCCTGCAGCGCGCGTTGGCCCTGGCGCCGGGCAACCGGCGCACGACCACCGACCTCGCCGACGTGTTCGAACGCAGCGGCCGGCACCAGGAGGCGTGGGCGCGCCTGCAGCCACTCGTCGACGCCGGCGACATCGACGAGGACATGGCCCCGGTGGCGATGCGCCTGCTCGACCATGCCGGCGACACCGCGCGGGCGATCGCGCTCGCGCGGGCCGTGCTGGAGCAGCCGTCGGCCAACGACCGCGCGCAGCGGTTCCTGCTGCAGCAGCTCGGTCGGCTGCTCGAGAAGTCGGGGGACGCCGCCGGCGCGTTCGCGGCCTTCGCGCAGGCCCAGCGCACCGAACGGCATCGCTTCGACCCGGAGGCGCACGTGCGGCAGGTCGATGCCCTGATCCACGCGTTCTCGCCCGAGGCGCTGGCGCGGCTGCCGCGCGCCGCCACGCGCAGCGAGACGCCGGTGTTCGTCGCCTGCATGCCGCGTTCGGGCAGCACGCTGGTGGAGCAGGTGATCCACGCGCACCCGCGAGCCCACGGCGCCGGCGAACACCCGGGGCTGCAGGCCGTGGCCAGCCGGCTGCAGGCCACCCTCGGCTCGCGAGTTCCCTATCCGCAGTGTCTCGGAGAGTTCTCGCAGCCGCTCGTCGATCGGCTGTCGGCGCAGGTGCTGCGCGAACTGACGGAGCTGGCGCCGCGCGCGCTGCGCATCACCAACAAGCACCTGTTGAACTACGCGCACCTCGGCCTGGTGTCGCTGCTGTTCCCGGGCGCGCGGGTGATCGACCTGCGCCGCGATCCGATGGACAACGGCCTCGCCTGCTTCATGACGTCGTTGTCGCCGGAGGTGATGCCGTGGGCCACCGACCTGCGCCACATCGGCGTGGCCTTGCGCGAACACCAACGGCTGATGAGTCATTGGCGGCGTGTGCTCGACCTGCGCTGGCTGGACGTGCGCTACGAACAGCTGGTCGAGGACGGCGACGCGCAGATCCGGCGGATCGTCGAGTTCTGTGGACTGCCGTGGGACGAACGCTGCCTGCGGTTCTGGCAAGCCGAGCGCGTGGTGTTGACGCCGAGCTACGACCAGGTGCGGCGGCCGATCTACCGCAGCGCGGTCGGACGCTGGCGTCGCTACGAGGCCTTCCTCGAACCGCTGCGCCAGACGCTCGGATGAGTGGCCGCGAGCAAGCCACGCACGGCCGGCTCACGGCCCGATGGTGACCACCAGCGGATCGGTCAGGCGCAGGCAGAACCCCGGCAGTTCGAGCGCCACACCTTGGCAGGTGAAGCCATGGCCGACGAGGCCGCCGGGCAGCCCGAACTGCAAGGTCGCGGGATTGCCCGGTGCATCGGCGAACACGCCGCCGAAGCCGACGACGGTCGCCGCCGGACACAGCAGCTCGAACGACAACGGCAGCCCGATCGGATCCGGCGCGAAGCCGACCAGCACCCAGCCGAAGCCGCTGGCGTTGGCGAACTGCACCCCGAACGTCTGGCCCGAGCTCGGATACGCCGTCAACTCCAACTTGCTGGCGCCGGGGTAGGCCGCGACCGGCACGTCCGTCATCGCGTCGTAGAGCCACGTGTCGCCGAGCAGCGCGCCGCCGCCGGTGCCGTCGTAGCCGCCGTGCAGGACGAAGCGGGCCTGGGCGCGGTCGTAGGCGAACGCCGCCGCCTCGCGCGTTCGCGGCAACGCCGTGGTCGGCGTCCGCTGCCGCCAGGTGACGCCGTTGTACTCCCACACGTCGTTGGCGAACGTGTTGTTCCACAGGTAGCCCCCGGTCATCACCACGACGCCGCGGGCTTCGTCGTAGGCCATGTGGTGGTTCCAGCGCGCCGGCGGCAGCGTGAGGACCGGTGGCTCGTACCAGGTGCCGGTGGCGCCGTCGTACTCCCAGGTGTCGAGGATGGGGAAGCCGTTCGCGAGCTGGCCGCTGAACAGCACCAGGCGGTTGCGCCGGCGGTCGTAGGCCATCGCATGCGAACTGCGCGGCAACGGCCCGTTCGCCGTCGGCACCGCGGTCCAGCCGGCGGCCGACAACTCCCACGTGTCGCCGAGGTACGCGCCGCCATAGCCACCGAACAGGACGATCCGGCCGCGCGCGCTGTCGAGCGCCATCGCGTGGCCATAGCGCGCGCTGGGATTCTGCACCGACGCCAACGGTTGCCAGCCCGCCGGCGTGAACACCCGCGTGTCACCGAGGTAGGGCCCGCCGAACGCACTCGCGCCGCCGAACATCGCGACGCCCAACGGCGGCAGGTAGGCGAGACCCGGCAGGATGCGCGGCGACGCGGCGATCGCCGGGACGTACTGCTGCCAACCGTGGCGATCGCGGACCCACGTGTCGCCCAGCGCCGCGGTGCCGTTCCAGCCACCGAACAGCACGCAGCGTTCGCCGGCTTCGTCGTACGCCATGTCGGCGTAGTGTCGTGCCGGCGGCTGCGTCGCCTCGATCGGCGCTCGCTGCCAATGGCTGGCGGCCAGGGTCAGGCGCGCGAGGTCGTTGCGAGCCCCCGTGCTGTCCGAGCCACCGAACAGCCACGCCTCCCATTTGCGGTCGTGATAGACCACGGCCGTGCCTTCCCGCGGCGTCGGCACGAACTGGCCCACGGCGGGATCGACGTTCGTCTGCGCGGTCCAGGAGCACTGGCTGGCCGTCGTCAGCGAGGCGAAGAAGGTCTGCGTCGAGTAGCCACCGGCCGCGAAGCCGCCGACCACGACCAGCCGGTTCAGGTGTGTCGCCCACACCATGGAGTGCACCGACAAGGGGCCGGGGGAGCCCGTCTGGGTCACCGTCGTCCAGCTGGTGCCATCCCAGCGCCACATGTCGGCGAGGCCGCCGCCGCCGTAGAGGTAGGTGTTGCTCGTGCCGCGGTAGTGCGCCACCGCTGCTCCGCTGCGCGCCGGCAGCCCGCCGGTGTTGCGCAGCAACCATTCGCTGCCGGTCCATTGCCAGGTCTGCATCGAGCCGCCGCTGTTGGTCACCAGCAGCAGATGGTTCGACGGGGCGAGATCGCGGTGCACCATGGCGCTCCAGCTCGCCGCCGGTGGTGGGGAGGGCATCGTCAACTGCGTCCATTGCTCGCCGTCCCACGCCCAGGTGTCGTTGCGCGGGCCGCTGCTGTCGAGGCCGCCGAACAACAGCACGCGGCGACTCGCGGGGTCCCACGCCATGGCGTGGCGATAGCGCGGGGTCGGCGCGTTCGTGGGCAGGTGCTGGATCCAACCATGCCCGTCGAACTCGTAGGTGTCGCCGAGGCTGCCGCCGGCCGTGGTGAGCCCGCCGAACACGAGGGCCCGCCCGGTGTCCGCCTGCCAGGCCATGGCATGCAGGGACCGCGCGGCCGGCCGCGGCGAGCCCGCGGCCCAGGTCGGGCCCTGGGCGGGGCACACGGACAATGCGAGACAGGGGGCCAGCAGCAGTGCGCGGAGGGAGCGCGAGGAGGTGTCCATGCTCCGAGCAGCGCCGATCGGGCCGGAATCGAACGCCGATTCTCCCGCCGGCTCCGCGCCACGCTCCGGCTCAGGGCATGCCGATCGTCAGCCGCATCAGGTCGGTGGCTCGATCGGGGCCTTGGCGCAGCCGTCGGGCCGAGCTCCGTGCGCGCGCAAGGGCGGCGAAGTGGGAGCCAAGAAGTTCGCTCGCCCGATGCCGGAGCGGCGGAACTGCGGCCGCCGGCGCCCCCGTGGCGGTCGCCGCCGCGTCAGCGCTGCACGGTGACGCGCAGGAACGTCGCCGGAATCGCCGTGCCGCGACCCCCGGCGCGATTCTGCGCGTGCGCCAGCGCCACCAGCTGCTGCTCGAGCTCGGCCTCGCGCCCGGTCGCCGCCGCGGCGTCGAACGCGTTCATGGTCGGCCCGTAGAACCGGCGGAAGCGCGCGATCAGCTCGTCGGGCTCGAGATCGTCGGCGGCGAACGTGTAGGTGTCGCGCGCCGTGGTGATGCGCTCCTTCGGCACCCCGGCGGCGGCGAAGCGTTCGTGGATGTGCGCTTCGACGCCCCACTTCATCGGGCTCTCGGCGCCTGGCGGCGGCGGCGGCACGAACGCGCTGCAGATGCGCAGCAGCTGGGAGACGAACGACGTCGGGTCGTCGGGAATCCAGTTGCCCATGACGATGCGACCGCCGGGTTTCGTCACGCGCACCATCTCCTTGGCGGCCTCGAGCGGTCGTGGCGCGAACATGGCGCCGAACATGGTCAGCACGAGATCGAACGTGCCGTCGGCGAGGCCCTGCAGCTGGCAGGCGTCGCCGTGCTGGAAGCGCAGGCGGTCGCCGAGCCCGAGGCTGGCGGCGCGAGCGCGGCCGGCGGCGACGAGGTTCTCGGCAATGTCGACGCCGAGCACAGAGGCGCCGGCTTGCGCCAGCGGCACGGCGGTGGTGCCGTCGCCGCAGCCGAGGTCGAGCGCGCGGAGTGGTGGGGCGAGGCGCAGGGACTGCACGACGGCGGCGCCGGAGGTGCGCATCAGGGCGGCGATCTGGGTGAAGTCGCCCTTCTGCCACAGGGCCTGGTTCGGGTTGTTCGTCATTGGGGCGAGTCGAGCGACGCGGTCGGGTCGCTCGTTCGCGCTTCCATCAACTCTCGCGACTGCGGGTGAGGAACGAACGGATTCGTGCTGCCAGATCGAGCAACTCCGGGCATCGCGAGATCAGCCGCTGCCAGTTGCCCGCCAGGCGCCGCATCGCGGCCTTGCGGCCGCGCCCAGGCCCGTTGCTGCCCAGGCGCTCGAGCAGCGGCTCGGCGAACGTCTCCTTCGGATCGCAGTGCTCGCGCACGTCCTTCCATGGAGCACCGATGTCCGCCGGCTCGTGCAGTGCGAGCATCCACGTCTCGATCTCCTCGACGGCGAGGCAGGCGAGCAGCTGCTCCGCATGTTCCCGTTCGCGTGCCTCGGCGCGGGCAACGTGGTTCCTGCGATCGCAGTCGCGGTCCACGATCAGCAGGAACAGGTCGACCATTGGCGCGTTGTCCGCGACGATCTGTGCGAGCAGCTTCTGGTCGAGTGCTTGGTCGTCGCCGCGCAACTGCGGCTCCGGCAGGATCTCGATGCGCGCCGGCTTGCCGAGTTCGGCGAACAAGCGTTCGAGCACCGGCTTCAGGATGAAGCGGTCCTGCTGCTGGTCCTCGGGGATGACCAGCACCTTCATCGGGCACGCTCCAGCCAGCCGGTCGCCATCAGGTGGTCTCGCTGCGGGCTCGCGCGCAGCGTGTCGAATCCACGCAGGTCGCCGAGACGCTTCGCCACCGTGGCGCCGGGATTCTGCTCGTCGGTCTCGTCGGTGCGATCGAACGCGACGACATCGGCGAGCACGCTGTCGCTCAGGCTCGCCAGCAACGACGGCGAATGCGTCGTCGCCAGGACCTGGATGCCACGGCGGGCCGGGATCTGCTCGAGCAGTTGCGCGAGCAGGTGGATGCGCGCCGGATGCAGGCCGGCGTCCGGTTCCTCCAACAGCAACGTGGTGCCGGCGGGCGTTGTCAGCAGGGCGACCAGGATGCCGAGGAACCGCAGGGTGCCGTCGCTGAGGCTGCGCGACGAGATGCGCGCCGAGCCACGTTCTTCGAGCAGGAAGTAGACGTCGCGCACGGCATCGATGATCGCGAACTCGATGCCGGTGACCTTCGGTGCGCACAGCTCCGAGAGCCAGTCGCACAGATCCTGGCGATCGGCCGCCGGCATGTGGTGAAGGGCCGCCGCCAGGTTCTCGCCGGCAGCTCCCATGGTGGCGGCGCTCATCGGCGCCGGATCGCGCATGCGGGTCGGCTGCAGCTCGAGATGCAGCAGGGAGCGCAGGTGCGCGCGCACCGCCTTCGTCGTCGTCACGACGTCGCTGCGCATGCGTTCGGCCGCTTCCAACTGGCCGAGTACGCTGGCCGACGAACGCAGCGTCAGCCGGCCGTGCCTGCCCTGGCCGGCAGTTGCATAGCCGACGTGCAGCGCGCCGCCGGGCTGTGGCCCAGTGGCGCCACCGAGGCTGTCGGCATGTGTGTTGAACAGATCTCCCGCGGGTCCGTTGAGCTGCTCGCGGGCGACCTGCAACTCGGGTGCGGTGCCGACCTCGATCAGGTGCCGATGCTCGCGACCTTCGAGCTGCAGGGTCGTCAGCAAGTCGAAGCCAGCGCTGCCGGCCCAAGCAGCTTCCGCCTCACCGCCGCGCACCCCTTGCCACGTCTGGCGGCCGCCGTCCCACTTGCCACGCAAGGCTTCGTCGAGTCGCAGGTCGAGCGCCAGTCCCTGCAACAGCCGCAGGGCGTCGAGCACGTTGCTCTTGCCCGACGCGTTGGGGCCGACCAGCAGCGTGCACGGCGCCAGGGGCACTTCGATCCCGCGAACCTGGGAGAAGCTCTTCCATCCGCGCAGGGTCAGTTTCGTCAGCATGGCGATTGGGCGATCCGGCGGCCAACTCTGCCGAGGTCGGCACTCGGGTCAATGCCTGCCAGGAAGATCACGTGGTTGGCGCCGAGTTCGATCCGATCACGCGCCCACGTCGACGTCGCGCCAGCGCAGCGCGCCGCCCGCTGCGGCCGCCGCGGCCGTGCGCGCCGCCGCCGCGTCGGCGTGCCATTCCTGCGCGAGCACGTTCCACTCGACATCGCACTGCAGCAGCGTGCAGCCCGGCACGTAGGCCTGTTCGACCACGGCGAACAGGGCCCGCGGCGCATCGTCGCTGCCGTGGACCGCGACGGCGACGACGCGACCGCCGTCGAGCGTGCGCGGCAGCGGGGCTTCCGGATGCCAGCGGGCGGTGAGCACGACCCAGCGATCGTCGACTTCGTTGCCACCGGCGAGGAACGCCGCGGCGTCGCGCGGCTCGGTGGGGCCGAGGCGACGCTGGCCGCGCGGCGGGTCGCCGAAGGTGCGGTGCACCAGCAGCTCGCCGCCGACGAGCCGCGTCGTCGTCAACGCCGCCGCCAGCGCTGCGTGGTTCGATGGCGCCATCAGGCTGCACGAGCAACCGCTCGAGGTGACGAGGTAGCGCTGCAGGTGGGCGTGCGCCGGCGGCAGGGCCGGGAACTCCACCGGCTCCAGCGCGGCCCCGAACTCGCGCAGGGGCGCGAGCACGGCGCGGTTCGCGGCGGCGACGGTCAGCCAGTGGCACATGGGGAGCGCGTGGACGGGCGCAGCACGCTACGGCGCGTTCGTCGCGCGTTCGAGCCTGCGCCCGAAGGCCCAGCCAGCTGCGACGGAAGGCGTATTCGTCGATCGCTGCACCCGCAGCGTGGCACCTGCCGCCGACCGCCGCGAAACTGCGGCCACCACGCGCTCGTTCGCACGGTCGAGCCACCGACGATGAACCCATCCTTCACGACCAAGGTCGATCCACAGACCGGCCTGCCGTACCTCGCCGTCCGGAAGCGCGGTCGCGACCTGCTGCTCGAGCCGCTGACCAACAAGGGCACCGGCTTCCCGTTCGAAGAACGCACCGCACTCGGCCTGCACGGGCTGCTGCCGCCGAAGATCGCCGACCTCGACGAACAGCTGGCGCGCGCCTACGAGAACCATCGCAGCGCCAAGACGCCGCTCGACCGCTACGTGCATCTGGCGTCGCTGCAGGATCGCAACGAGGTGCTGTTCTTCCGGCTGCTGCACGAACGCATCGACGAGATGATGCCGATCGTCTACACGCCGGTGGTCGGCGAAGCGTGCCAGCGCTTCTCGCACATCTACCGGCAGTCGCGCGGCCTCTACCTCGGCATCGACCAGCGCGGCCGCGTCGCCGAGGTGCTGCGCAACTTCCCGATGCGCGCCCCGTCGGTGATCGTCGTCACCGACGGCGAACGCATCCTCGGCCTCGGCGACCAGGGCATCGGCGGCATGGGCATCCCGATCGGCAAGCTGTGCCTCTACACGCTGTGCGCCGGGCTGCCGCCGGACACCACGCTGCCGATCATGCTCGACGTCGGCACCGACAATGCGGAACTGCTGGCCGATCCGCTGTACCTGGGCCTGCGGCAACCGCGCGTGCGCGGCGAGGCCTACCAGGCGTTCGTCGACGAGTTCGTCGTCGCGGTGAAGGCCGTGTTCCCAGGTGCCGTGCTGCAGTGGGAGGACTTCCTGAAGGAGAACGCGATGCACCAGCTGCTGCGCTTCCGCACGCAGCTGTGCTCGTTCAACGACGACATCCAGGGCACCGCGGCGGTCACCGTCGCCGGCCTGATGGCGAGCCTGCGCATCGCCGGCGGCAGGCTGCAGGACCAGCGGCTGCTGCTCGGTGGGGCCGGGGCGAGTGCGCAGGGCATCGCGCAGTTGTTCGTCGCGGCGCTCGTCGACGCCGGCCTCGATCGCAAGCAGGCGCACGAACGCGTGTCGATGGTCGACCGCGGTGGCCTCGTGGTGAAGAGCCGGCCGCACCTCGAGGACTTCAAGGCCGAGTTCGCGCGCGGCGACGGTGAGATCGCCGACTGGCAGGTCGCCGACCGCGCCCGCATCTCGCTCGAAGAGGCGATCCTGAACCTGCGGCCGACGATGCTGGTCGGCACCTCGGCGACGGCGGGGTTCTTCTCCGAACGCGTGGTCAAGGCGATGGCGGCCGTGTGCGCGCGGCCGGTGGTCTTCCCGCTGTCGAACCCGACCTCGAAGGCCGAGTGCACGCCGGCCGACGCGCTGGCCTGGACCGACGGCCGCGCCATCGTCGCCACCGGCAGTCCGTTCGCGCCGGTCGAACACCGCGGCCGCCGCTTCCGCATCGGCCAGTGCAACAACAGCTACATCTTCCCCGGCGTCGGCCTCGGGGCCTGGGTCGGCAAGCTGCGCTACGTCAGCGACGAGATGTTCCTCAACGCCGCGCGCACGCTGGCCGGCAGCGTCGCCGAAGCCGACCTCGCCGAAGGCTCGCTGTTCCCGCAGCTCGGCCGCATCCGCGACATCTCGCACGCGATCGCCTGCGCGGTGATCCGGCGCGGCATCCAGCAGGGGCACGCGGATCCGGCCTTGGCCGAAGGCCTCGGCGAACGTGTGGCGCAGGCGATGTGGTTCCCGCAGTACCTGCCGTTCCGCCCCGAGCCGTGAACGGCGTCTTCGTCTAGGATCCAGTGCCCACGGAGGTCTCGAGGATGGCGAGGAGCACGAGATTCGCACTGTTGCTGGCGCTCGCCTATGGCGCCGTAGCGGCCACCTACATCGTGGTGTCGAGCCGCATCGCCGCACACCTCGCCGCCGACGTCGACGACATGCAGCGCATCGAGACGCTGAAGGGCGTCGTCTACGTGCTGGTGACCACGCTGGCGGTGTTCGTCGGCGGCCTGTTCGCGCTGCGTCGCATCGAACGCGACTCGGCCGAGCTGCTGCGCCGCGAACGCGCGCTGGTGGCGAGCCAGGGCCGCGTGTTCGCCGGCGTCATGGCGGCGTCGGTCGCGCACGACGCCAACAACGTGCTGACCGCGGTGCTCGGCGACCTCGACCAGCTCGAGCAGGAGACCGCAGCCGCCGGCTCGGAAGCGCTGCCGCAGCTGCGCGCCAGCGTCGGCCGCCTGGTCGCGTTGAACCGCCGCCTGTTGTCGGCGCAGCGGCAGGAGGCGCCGCGCGACGTGCAGCTCGTCGACCTTGCGCGCCTCGTGCGCGACGGCGTCGCTTCGGTGCGCGCGCACAAGAGCCTCGCGCAGAGCCGCGTCGTCTGCCGCGGCGCCGAGTCGCTGCCGTTCGCGACGCAGCCGCTGCTGGTGCACCAGATCGTCAGCAACCTGCTGGTCAACGCCGGCGAAGCGAAGGGCGGCCGCGGGGTGATCGAGGTCGTCGTCGACGAGCGCGGCGACAAGGTCGTGCTCGAAGTGCACGACGACGGGCCGGGCGTGCCGCCGGAGCGCCGCGCCGGCTTGTTCGACGCGCTGACGTCGACCAAGGCGCAAGGCTCGGGGCTCGGCCTGTTCTCGGTGCGCGCGTGTGTGCAAGGCCTCGGTGGCACGGTGGCGGTCGGCGAATCGCCGCTCGGTGGTGCCTGCTTCCGCGTCGAGCTGCCGCAGCAGCAGCAAGCGGTGGCGGTGTGAGCGGAGCCGTGCGCTCGCCCGCTCCTGCGCAGACGAGTGCCGGCCGCGGCCAGGGCGCCCGCCCTTGCCGCTCGTGGTGCGCAGCCCTGTAGTGCCGCCCGCATGGATTCGGTCTCGCAGTTCGTCCTCGGTGCCGCACTTGCCGGCGCCGTGCTCGGCCAGCGCACGAAGGCGTGGAAGAGCCTGCTGTGGGGCGGGGTCGTCGCGACGCTGCCGGATCTCGACGTGCTGTTCGACCACGGCGACGCGGTCGCGAACATGACGTTCCATCGCGCTGAGAGCCATGCGCTGCTCTACCTGACGCTGGCGACGCCGCTGCTGGCGTGGGCGATCGCGCGGCTGCACGGCGAACGGCACCTGCTGGCGCGCTGGGGTGTCGCGGTGTGGTTGGCGCTGGTCACGCATCCGCTGCTCGACGCGATGACGATCTACGGCACGCAACTGCTGCTGCCGTTCACCGACCATCCGTTCGCCGTCGGCAGCCTGTTCGTCGTCGATCCGCTCTACACGCTGCCGCTGCTGCTCGGCAACGTCGTGCTGCTGGCGACGCGCGGCTCGCCGCGTGGGCATCGCGCGAACTGGGCCGGCCTCGTGCTGAGCACGGCGTACGCCGCATGGAGCGTGCTGGCGCAAGGCATGGCCGAACGCGCCGGCGAACGAGCTCTGGTGAACCAGGGCGTCGTCGGCGCGCGGCTGGTGGTGACGCCGGCCCCGCTGCAGACCCTGCTGTGGCGCGTGCTGGCGGTCACCGACACCGACGCCTACGAAGGCTTCTGGTCGGTGTGCGACGGGGACGTGCCGGTCGTGTTCACGAAGATTCCGCGCGGCAGCGAGTGGCTCCCGCGGCTGCGCGGCCAGTGGGCGGTCGATCGCCTGCAGTGGTTCAGCGGCGACTGCACCAAGGTGGAAACCGACGGTGCGGTGCTGCGGCTCGTCGACCTGCGCATGGGCCAGGAGCCGCACTACATCTTCCGCTTCGTCGTCGCCACGCTCGGCGCCGACGGTGCCGTGGTCCCGGTCGAACGCACCGAGCGCTCCGGTTCGCGCATCGACGTCGGCCGCGGCCTGCGCTGGCTGTGGGCGCGCACGTTCGATCCGTCGGTGCCGCCGCCGCGCTGACCGGCGGCTCGGCGCAGGGGCGGGTGATGCGTTTCTCCTCGCCCACCCGCGAACCGGCGCCGTGCGTCGTTATCCTGCCCGCCCCAACCCCACGGATGCTGCGCATGCCGAGACTCGCGTTCGTTCCCGCCTTCTTCGTGTTCGCCGCCGCTTCGTCGCTCGCGGCCCAGGATCCCGGTGCCGCCCCGGCCGCGAAGGCCGGGCCGGTCTTCGTCGACGGCCAGGCCCAGGTCGTCGAAGCGTTCAGCAAGCGCGCCGACTGGATCAAGGAGTGGCTGTTCGTCGAGGCCGACTTCGACAGCGACGGCGACGGCAAGATGGACCGCCTGCACGTCGACGTGTGGCGTCCGAAGCAGACGGCGACCGAGGGCCTGAAGGTGCCGGTCGTCTACGAGTCGAGCCCCTACTTCAGCGGCACCGGTCCGATGGACCTCGGCTACTACTGGTCGGTCGAGCAGGAACTCGGCGCGGAGCCGGCGAAGCGCAAGGACATGGCGCCGATCGATTGGATCGGCAAGGCGAAGATGATCTCGGCCAGCGAGACGGCGGACTGGGTGCCGCGCGGCTTCGCCGTCGTGCACTCCTGCTCGCCGGGCACCGGCATGTCGCAGGGCTGCGCCACCGTCGGCGGCGAGAACGAGCGCCAGGCGCCGCGCTGCGTCATCGAGTGGTTGTGCGGCCGCCGCAAGGGCTACAAGACCATCGACGGCAACGAAGAGGTCGTCGCCGACTGGTGCACCGGCAAGGTCGGCATGCTCGGCACGTCGTACAACGGCACGCTGCCGATCGCGTGTGCCACCACCGGCGTCGAGGGCCTGAAGGCGATCATCCCGAGCGCGCCGGCGGTCTCGTGGTACGGCTACTACCGCAGCCACGGCCTCGTGCGCAATCCGGGCGGCTACCCGGGCGAGGACCTCGACGTGCTCTACGACTTCATCGCCAGCGGGGAGCCGCTGCGGCGCAGCTGGTGCACCGAGCACGTGCGCGACGCGATCCTGACCAAGAACGCGGACCGCAAGACCGGCGACTACTCCGAGTTCTGGGCCGCACGCGACTACATGAACCAGCTCGCCGACTACAAGGCGGCGACGCTGTGCGTGCACGGCCTCGGCGACTGGAACGTGATGCCGGCGCAGAGCGTCGACCTCTACGTCGCCCTGAAGCAGCTGGGCGTGCCGACGATGCTGTTCCTGCACCAGGGCGGCCACATGCCGGCGGCGCCGCGCGAACTGCAGAACCGCTGGTTCACGCACTTCCTCTACGGTGTCGAGAACGGCGTCGAGCAGGAGGCGAAGTCCTGGGTCGTGCGCGAAGGCCAGCGGCCGAACAACGCGACCAAGTACGCCGACTACCCGCACCCCGAGACCAAGATGGTGGCGGTGTTCCCGCGTGGTGGCGGCAACGGCCTCGGCGTGCTCGGCACGGCACCGAAGGCGGACGCCGGCAAGGAGACGCTGGTCGACGACCCGAAGCAGCTGGCCAAGCAGCTGGCGAAGGCGTTGCCGAGCGAGAACCGCCTGCTCTACGCGCTGCCGAAGCTGACGGCGCCGCTGCACCTGTCGGGCAAGGTGCGCGTCACGATCCGCATGGCCGCCGATCGTCCGGCGTGCAACCTGTCGGTCTACCTGGTGTCGCTGCCGTGGACCGATGCCAAGCGCGCGACCGACGACCTGGTGACGCGCGGCTGGGCCGACCCGCAGAACCACAAGTCGCTGGACAAGGGCGAGCCGCTGGTGCCGGGCACGTTCGTCGACGTCGTGTTCGACCTGCAGCCCGACGACCAGATCCTCGCCGCCGGTGAGCAGCTGGCGCTGATGGTGTTCGCCACCGACCGCGAGTTCACGCTGCTGCCGTCGGGCGGCACCAAGCTGACGCTCGACCTCGCCGGCACGAAGTTCGAACTGCCGATCGTCGGCGGCGCCGACGCGCTGGCGAAGGCGACGGCGCCGGCTCCGGCGACCGAGCCCGCGCAAGCGCCGGCGACCGGCGGCGACGGCCGCTGACGGAAGCGCACGCTCCGTGCGCGGCGGCGGCGACGGGCCGCGCGCGTTCGCCGCGCAGGTGCGCCCCGTCGCACCGGCCGCAGCGTTGACACGGCTGCGCAGCCTTCGTTCGATGCGCCGATGGCGGATCGTGCAGCGGACCTCGTGGACGGCGCAGCTTCGCCTGGACCGTCGTTCGCCGCCGCCAGTGCTGGCCTGCGCTTCGACCTCGTGCGCACCGGCGACGCGGCGGCGCCGTTCGTCGTGCTGCACGAAGGCCACGGCGGCCGCGTGCTGCTCGGCGCGGTGCACGGCCACGGCGGCGCCATCGCGCGCTTCGCCTGGAAGCTGCGCGTCGATCCCGTGCGTGCTCCGGGCCGCGGCCTGCCGCTGCGCAACGCCGACGCCGATGCCGCCTGGCAGCGCGAACGCGCCGAGCTCGGGCGCGTGACCGCACCGCAGTTGGCGGCGGCGTTCGCGCCGGCGATGGCGCTGCAGGACACGCCGCCGCTGTGGTGGTGCCGCAGCGCCGATCGCTTCTTCCATCCGGTGAGCCCGGCCAGCGGTCGTGTGCTGCGCACCTGCCGCGACGATGCGGTGCTCGCCGCCGCCGGGTTGCCGGCCTACGCCGACGACCACGTGCGCCATCTGCACGGAGGGGCCGGCGAACGCACGCTCTACCGCCGCGCCGCCGACGGACTGGTCGCCGGTGGCGCCGTGCACGACGAAGCGCAGCTGGTGCGTGGTTGGGCGGCGCTGGTGGCCGCTCCGGATTCGCCGGCGGCGCAGCGCGCCGCAGCGGTCCTGCCGTGCCTGCAATGCCCGCAGCGGACGCAGTGCTACGCCGTCGGCAGTGGCAAGGCCGGCCCGGAGTCGATCGCGGCCGAACGCGAGTTCGTCGTCGTGTCGTTCCACGACGTCGACGCGGTGGCGACGACGTTCGCGCCGCTCGGCTGTGACCAGGGCGCGGCGCTGCTCGGCGGTGCCGTTCTCGACGACCTGCTGGCGACCGTGTCGACGGCCCGGGCAGAGGCGCTGCCGCCCGAAGTCGGCGCCGCGCTGCGCAGCGGGCCGCAGTGGCTGTTCACCGCCGAGCCGCGGCGTTGGCAGCTCGAGGTGCTGCGGCAGAAGCTCGCCGTGTTCGCCGAGATCACCGCGGCCGTCGCCGCGGTGCATGCCAGCGGGCGCCCGCATCTCGGGCTGTGCGCCCAGAACGTCGTCTTCGCGCTCGCGGGTGCAGAGGTTGGTGGCGGTGCGGGTGGTGGGGCTCCGGTGCGCTGGAGCCTGCAGCCGCGCCTGCTCGACCTCGGCAGCGCCGAAGTGGTCGGCCGCGCCGACGACGGCACGCCGTTGCTCCACGTCGGCGCCGAGATGCTCGACGACGTGCGCCACCGGCTGTTCCTGCCGGTGCTGCTGCGCGGCCCCGACGTCGCGGCGTTGACGCTGCCGGTCTCGTGCTATCGCGCCGGCGAGGTCGACGGCGACGTGCGCTTCGTCGTCGAGGCGAACGGCAGCAGCGTGCCGAAGACGCACCGCGCCGGCGACGCCGTCGTCGTGCAGCCGGCGAATGGCGCCCCGCCGCTGGTGCTGCGGCTCGAGGAGATGCGGCCGCGCGGGCTGCTGGCGTCGACGCTGCTGCGCGCCGACGATCCGGCACTGGCACTCGACGGCACCACGTTCGATGCGCGCATCGTGCTGCATCGCCGCTTCGGCAGCGCCGCCGACCTGCACGGCCTCGGCACGCTGCTGCTGCAGCTGCTGCTGGTCGACGACGAACAGGGCCTCGACGAACTCGCCGAGCTGTTCGCGAAGTGCCTGCGTCGGCTCGAGGACGAGCCGACGGCGGTGCGGCTCGAAGAACGTTCGCTGGCGGCGCGTTGGCGGCAGCTGCTCACCGGCCGCGAGGCGCGGCCGCGCACCGATCCGCTGCACCTGCTGCACCGACGCAGCGACCGCGACGCGCTGGCGGCGGCGATCGCCGGCGACGGCCCGCTGCTCGACGACGGGCTGTGGCAGCGCGTGCTGCTGCTGGCGGGCCGCCTGTTGTCGACGCTGCCGCACTTCGGCTTCGCCACCTCGCTCGGCGACGGCGGGCCGGACCTGCTCGGGGCCGTGGCGAGCGAGCTGCAGGCGATCCAACGGCGGCTGCACGTGGCGCTGTTCGGCGCCGGCGAGCGCGACCAGGCGATCGCCGCGGTCGCCGACGCGCAGCTCGCCACGCTGGCGCAGAGCGCCGCCGAGGGCCCGGGCAACCAGCGCACCGGCTTCCGCCTCGTCGTGAAGAAGCAGGGCGAGAGCACGGTGCAGGAGCATCGCTTCACCGAGGCGCGGGTGACCATCGGCCGCCGCGAAGGCGACAACGTGCTGCGCCTCAACGACGCGATGGTGTCGTCGGCGCACGCGGTCATCGAGCAGCTGCCGGAGGGCTGGTGCGTCATGGATCGCAACAGCACGAACGGCACCGAGGTCGACGGCATCCGCCTGCCCGGCGAGGTGCCGCAGCCGCTGCAGGACGGCAGCGTGATCCAGATCCGGCCGTTCCAACTGGTCTTCCACGGCGCCGAACCACGCCTCGACGTGACGTCGTTCGGCCCGCAGCTCGGCGCCGAGGAACTGTGGGAGCAGCTGCACGACACGTTCGCACTGGTCGCCGGCGACGGGGCCGTGGTGCAGCGGCAGGCGCTGCAGCATGTGTTGCAGCAAGCGCTCCAGTCGCTCGGGCCGACGCAGCTGCAGCAGGCGCTCGAACTGCTGGCGCCGCGCTGGCGGCAGGCGATCGGCGGCACCGCCGTCGGCGACACCGAGGCCGCGGCGCTGGCCGCCGCCGCGTCGCGCGCGCTGGCGCAACTGTCGCGGTCGCTGCTCGGCCGCGGCGAGTTCGCCAGCGCCGCCGACGTGCAGTCGTTCGTCGCCAAGCTCGGCCGCTTCGTCGAGACGACCTCACAGTGGATCGAGCGCACGCTCGAGCTGCGCAAGGCGCTCGGCAAGCACCTCGACCTCGGCTTCGCCAGCACCTCGGCCGGCCGCTTCGTGCCGCGTTCGGCCGCCGACGTGCGCCTCGCCACGCTCGGCCAGGACGGCGGCGATGCGAATGCGGGCCTCGCCGCCGGCGACGGCGCCAACCTGCTGGCGCGCTTCTACGACGAGCTGATGTCGATCCTCGAAGGGCTGCTGCAGGGCAACCAGCAGATGCGCGCCGCGGTGCGCGAACGGCTCGATCCGGCGCGCCTCGTCGAGGCGGTCAGCAAGGAGGCGAAGCTGCGCCTGTTGGTGCAGGCGACGGCTGGCTCGGCGCTGTGGAAGGCGTACGTGCAGGCCTACCACGAAGTGACCGACGGCGGCGGCTACGAGGCCGAACTCGCCCAGCTGCTGCAGAAGGCGGTGCAGGAGCGCGCCGCGCGCGGTACGGCCTGAGGCCCGGCCTCTCGGCGCCGCCTTGCCATCGGCAGCTCGGCCTTTCGCCAGCCGAACGGGCGCGGGCGCCCGTTCCTGTGGCATGATTCCGCGTCTCGCCCGTTCGTCCGCATGAACCCGAACGACCCCAACGACCCCAACGCGAAGAAGCCGACGCCGCCGACCGACCCGGCCCAGGTCGGGGGCACGGAGTTCCTGGTGCGCGAAGCGGTGCACGGCGAAGCCGACAAGGCGTGGCCGGTGCTGTCGGAGAAGATCCTCTACTACCTGCGCACGCGCTTCGGCAGCGCGTCGTTCCCGCACGGCATCGAGTTCAGCGACTTCGTCAGCGACGCGATGCTGAAGATCCTGACCTCGATCGACACCTTCGAGTACCGCGGCAAGGACTCGTTCTGGAAGTGGGTGCAGACGCTGGCCGGCAACCTCTGGCGCGACTTCTGGCGCCGCCACGAACGCGACCGCAAGCTCGGCCTGCTCGGCCGCGGGGAGACGCCGACCGGCGGCGAGGAGCGCGCGCCGTCGCTGACCGAGGGTGCCGCGTCGAAGGGCGAGACGCCGACGCAGATCGTGCGCTTCCGCGAGCTGGCGAAGGCCGAAGCCGAGTGCGTCGCGAAGCTGCCGAAGCAGATGCGCGACGTCTACGTGATGCGCCGCCAGCACGAGCTGTCGTTCGCCGAGATCAGCGAACGCACCGGCGTCACCAACGAGGCGACGCTGCGCAGCCACTTCATGCGCGCGCGCGACAAGGTCCGCGACTGCCTCGGCGGCAAGCTCGACGAGATCGGCACGAAGATCCAGGGCTGGTGAGCTCGGGCGGGCCGGGCCGGCCCGCGCCGCTCACATGTTGCGCCGGTACTGCCCGCCGACCTGGTACAGCGCCCCCGACATCTGCCCGAGCGAGCACACCTTCGCCGCGTCCATCAGCGCCGCGAACACGTTGCCGCCCGCCAGCGCCGTCTGCTGCAGCGCCGCCAGCGCCGAACTCGCCGCGTCGCGATGGCAGCGCTGGTGCGCCGCCAGACCGTCGATCTGCGCCTGCTTCTCGTCGTCGGTGCTGCGCATGACCTCGCGCACGACCTGGATCGGCGAGCCGTCGCGGCCGAGGAACGTGTTGACGCCGATGATCGGCAGCTCGCCGTTCGCCTTCTTGCTCTCGTAGAGCAGCGACTCGTCCTGGATCTTGCCGCGCTGGTACATCGTCTCCATCGCGCCGAGCACGCCGCCGCGCTCGGACAGCCGCTGGAACTCGGCGTAGACCGCTTCTTCGACGAGGTCGGTCAGCTCCTCGACGACGAACGAGCCCTGCAGCGGGTTCTCGTTCTTCGCCAGGCCCAGCTCCTTGTTGATGATCAGCTGGATCGCCATCGCGCGCCGCACCGACTGCTCGGTCGGCGTCGTGATCGCCTCGTCGTAGGCGTTCGTGTGCAGCGAGTTGCAGTTGTCGTAGATCGCGTAGAGCGCCTGCAGCGTGGTCCGGATGTCGTTGAAGTCGATCTCCTGCGCGTGCAGCGAACGACCCGACGTCTGGATGTGGTACTTCAGCATCTGGCTGCGCTCGTTGCCGCCGTAGCGGTGCTTGATCGCCTTCGCCCAGATGCGGCGCGCGACGCGGCCGATGACCGCGTACTCGGGGTCGGTGCCGTTGCTGAAGAAGAAGCTGAGGTTCGGCGCGAAGTCGTCGATCGGCAGGCCGCGCGACAGGTAGTACTCGACGAACGTGAAGCCGTTGGCGAGCGTGAACGCCAGCTGCGTGATCGGGTTGGCGCCGGCCTCGGCGATGTGGTAGCCCGAGATCGACACCGAATAGAAGTTCCGCACCTTGTTGCTGGTGAAGAACTGCTGCACGTCGCCCATCATCCGCAGGGCGAACTCGGTGCTGAAGATGCAGGTGTTCTGCGCCTGGTCTTCCTTCAGGATGTCGGCCTGCACGGTGCCGCGCACGGTCGACAGCGTCTCCTGGCGGATGCGCGCATAGACCTCGGCCGGCACGACCTCGTCGCCGGTGACGCCGAGCAGCAGCGTGCCGAGGCCATTGTGGCCGTGCGGCAGCTCGCCGCGGTAGCGCGGCCGCGGTTCGCCGCGCTGCTTGTAGAGCGCATCGATGCGCGCGTTGGCCTCGTCGACCTTGCCGTTCTGTTGCAGCCAGCGTTCGCACTGCTGGTCGACGGCGGCGTTCAGGAAGAACGCGAGCAGCATCGGGGCCGGGCCGTTGATCGTCATCGACACCGACGTCACCGGGTCGCACAGGTCGAAGCCCGAGTAGAGGCGCTTCGCGTCGTCGAGCGTGCAGATCGACACGCCGGCGTTGCCGACCTTGCCGAGGATGTCGGGGCGCAGGGCCGGGTCCTCGCCGTAGAGCGTGACGCTGTCGAACGCGGTCGACAGGCGCTTGTAGGGCTGGCCCGACGACAGGTAGTGGAAGCGCTTGTTGGTGCGCTCCGGGCCACCTTCGCCGGCGAACATGCGCGTCGGGTCCTCGGCGGTGCGCTTGAACGGGTAGACGCCGGCCGCGAACGGGAAGCGGCCGGGCACGTTCTCGTGCAGCAGCCAGCGCAGCCGGTCGCCGAGCGAGCGGTGCTTCGGCAGCGCCACCTTCGGCAGGCGCAGGCCGGACAACGAAATGGTGTGGTTCTCGACCTTGACCTCGCGGTCGCGCACGCGGAACACGAAGTGCTCGCCGGTCAGGCTCTGCTGCAGCTCGGCCCAGCCGGCCAGCAGCTTCTTGCACTCGGGGGCGAGGCGCTCCTCGGCGCGCGCCAGTTCGCGCTGCAGCGCTTCGCGGGCGGCGCTGGCGTCGGCCGGCAGTGCGGCGATCGCGGCCTGCAGCACGTAGCAGCGCTCGGCGGCGTCGCTCTGCTCGTCGGCCCAGCGGTTGTAGCGGCGGTTGGCGTCGACGATGTCCGCGAGGTAGCGGATGCGGTCGTTCGGGATGACGTGCGCGGTCTCCGGGTCGCCAGCGCGCAGCGCCAGCGTGCTCTGGAAGCGGCCCGGCCGCTTGCCGTCGAGCGCCTTCGCCACCGCCTGGTAGAAGCGGTTGGTGCCCGGGTCGGCGAACGTCGCCGCCATCGTGCCGTAGACCGGCATCTGCGCGGGGTCGCGGTCCCACGCCTTCTTGTTCCGCTGCACCTGCTTCTGCACGTCGCGCAGCGCGTCGCGGGCGCCGCGGCGATCGAACTTGTTGATCGCCACGAGGTCGGCGTAGTCCAGCATGTCGATCTTCTCGAGCTGGCTCTGCGCGCCGAACTCCGGCGTCATCACGTAGAGCGAGACGTCGGCGTGCTCGACGATCTCGGTGTCGCTCTGGCCGATGCCGCTCGACTCGAGCAGGATCAGGTCGAAGCCGGCGAGCTTCAGCACCGCCAGCGCGTCCTTGACCGAGTCGGACAGCGCCATGTTGGCGCGGCGGGTCGCCATCGAGCGCACGAACACGCGGCCGTCGGCGGCGGCGTTCATGCGGATGCGGTCGCCGAGCAGGGCGCCGCCGGTCTTCTTGCGCGTCGGGTCCACGCACAGCACGGCGATGCGATGCTGCGGGAAGTCGAGCAGGAAGCGGCGCAGCAGTTCGTCGATCAGCGAGCTCTTGCCCGCACCGCCGGTGCCGGTGATGCCGAGCACGGGCGGCGTGTTGGTCGCCTTCGTGAGGCGCGCGTGCAGGTCGGTGCGGTGGCGCTCGGGGAAGCTCTCGACCAGCGTGATCGCCTTCGCCAGCTGGCGCGCGTCGGTGCTGCGCAGCTCGGGCAGCGGCTCGTCCGGCTGCACGGTCGCGAAGTCGGCGCGGCGCAGCATGTCGTCGACCATGCCCTGCAGGCCGAGCGAACGGCCGTCGTCGGGCGAGTAGATGCGCGAGATGCCGTAGGCGTGCAGCGCCGCGATCTCCTCCGGCAGGATCACGCCACCGCCGCCGCCGAAGATGCGCACGTGGCCGGCGCCACGTTCCTTCAGCATGTCGTGCATGTAGCGGAAGAACTCGTTGTGGCCGCCCTGGTAGGACGTCACGGCGATGCCCTGCGCGTCCTCCTGGATGGCGGCGTCGACGATCTCCTGCACCGAGCGGTTGTGGCCGAGGTGCACGACCTCGGCGCCGGCACCCTGGGCGATGCGGCGGAAGATGTGGATCGACGCGTCGTGCCCGTCGAACAGGCTGGTCGCGGTGACCAACCGGATCTTGTGCTCGGCGTGGAAGGGCGGAGGAACGGGCGACGCGGGCGTCGTCGCTGGCTGCGATGCGGAGGCCGCTGGGGTCACGATGCGTAGGGGGTGACGGACGAGCTGGTCACCTTAGCAAGCATCGGCGCAACCACCGAGCGCGGAGTAGGGCCGCCGGCAAGATCGCCGCGCGCGCGGGGCGGGCTCGGGCTGGTGCGACCCGCTCGCCAGCCCGTTCACTCGGCCGTGGCGTTCTCCGCCGACATCAGCGAGTAGTGCTGCGCGACGATCTTCCAGTCGTCGCTCATGCGGCACAGCGAGAACGTGCACAGGCCGTTCTGTTCGTGGTTGCGGCCTTCCGGATCGACCTGCGCCAGCTTCCACACGCCGACCACGGTGGCGAACTGGTCCTCGAACACCTGCATGTCGAGGTCCTTGAGCTCCAGCTTGACCGTGTCGAGGTAGCGGAACTCCTGGTCGAGCACTTCCTCGAAGGCACCCCAACCGCGGTCGCGGCGGCCCGAGGCGTCGAGGTTCTGGAACCGCTTGTCGGTCCAGAAGTGCGAACGGAAGGTCTTGAGGTCGCGGCTGTTGAACGCCTGCCGCATGCTGCGGAAGAAGTCGTCCAGTTCCTTCAGGCTTTCGACGCTCATGGGCAGCTGATCCTGGGGTGCGGCGAGGGGCGACGCGGGCGCGCTGCAGCCCTGGCGGGGGCCGCGCGGCCGGCGAACGTCATCGCGCGATGTGTCGGTAGAGGGGCTCTTTGCCCTTCTCGTAGACGACCTTGCCGTTGACCAGGGCGGTCGTCACGAAAGTGGCATAGTGCAACGGATCCCCTGAGAGAATCAAGACATCGGCGTCCTTGCCCGGCTCCAGCGAGCCCAGGCGGGCGTCGACACCGAGGATGCGCGCCGCGTCCAAGGTCAGGGTCCGAAGGGCTTTGCGGTTGTCCAGGCCGCCGCGCACGGCGAAGGCGGCGTCGATGTGGGGGGTGTTCAGGTCCTGGCCGAGGATGCCGCCGGTGCCGACACCGGCCCCGCCGAACATGCCGACCGGGCAGGTCACGGCGACCGGCACCCCGGCTTCGGCCAGGATGGCAGCGCTGGCCAGGTTGCTGCCGGTTTTCTCCGGGTCGGCCGGGTCGGCCGGCACGCGGTCGCGCGGGCTCAGCACGACCATCGAGCCGGTCGCGGCGATCTCGCCGGGCACCAGCCAGGCGCTGGTCGGCTTCTGCAGCACGACGCCGACGCCGAACAGCTTGGCGACCTCCATCGCCTGCCGGATGGTGTCGACGTCGTTGCCGCGCGATCCGCCGCCGCGGCGGCCACCGCCGAACGGGTTGAAGCCGGAGCCGCCGGACTGGATCCACAGCCGCGCTTCGCCCTTCAGCACGGCGACGATCTTCTCGGCGCCCGGCGGCAGCTGCGGTTCCTTGGCGTTGGCATCGGCCGCCTTCTTCTTCGGGAAGTCGGCGACGGCGACCAGGTACTCCTTGGTCTTCTTGACCAGCTCCTCGAGCTTCTCGCGGTCGCCGAGGCTCAGCGGCACGCTGAGGCCGACGACGCTGTCCTCGCGCAGCAGCATGCCCTTCACGTCGCCGTAGGCGAGCTTGATGACGGCGTTGCCGCCGCTCGGCACGTTGCCGCCGCCGGCGTTGCCGGCCAGGAACGCGGTGATGCCCGCGGCGAGCGCCTGCTTGATCTCCGGGTCGAACGGGTTGACCGAGTCGCCGAACGGCGGCGCGCCGCGGCCGCTGCCCATGCCGTAGCCGGCGACGGCGACGAAGCCCGGGCTGACGGCCTTGCCGGCGGCGTCGATCACGGTCGTGCCTTCGGGCAGCGTCAGGTTGTGGCCGACGGCGTCGATCTTGTCGTCCGCGATCAGCACCGTGGCGCCCGACAGGCGCTGGCCGGTGCCGAGGTAGACGTCGCCGCCGACGATCGCCGTGTACTTCTTCGGCTTCGTCTCGGCGGCCGCGTCCGGCTTCTGCTCGGCGGCGGCGGGGGGCTGGGCGTCACCGCCGGGGCGGCCACCGCGGCGGCCGCGGCCCTGCGCCGGCAGTTCCAGCGCCGCGGTCAGCACGGCGGCGGTCGCGAACAGGATTGGGAGGCACTTCATGGCTCGTACGTGCGGGCTTTTGGATGGGCGGGCTTCGTTCTGGGGCCGGATCACGGCTGCAGCGGCACTTCCTTGCCGCCGAGCCACACGCTGTCCAGCTGCCCGGTCGGGGCCAGCGGATCGCCTTGGAACACCAACAGGTCCGCGTTCTTGCCGACCTCGAGCGTGCCGACCTTCTTGTCGACGCCGAGCGCCTTCGCCGGCACCAGCGTCAGGCCGCGCAGGGCGACGTCCTGGGGCAGGCCGTGGCGGACGAGCTCCATGACGCGATACATCGTGAAGCGCAGCGTCTGCGGGTTGTCGCCGAGCACGAAGCCGACCTCGATGCCGGCATCGTGCAGCTGCTTCGCCGGGTGGATCAGGTAGCGCGAACGCGGCAGCGTCGAGAGGTCGAGCGGCAGCAGCACCGGGCACTGCCACGCCTTCAGCGGCTCGATCACCTGGTCGACGGTGCCCGACAGCGGGTCGTGGCGCAGCACGGCGACCGCGCGCGGGAACTTCACGTCGTCGGCGACGACCGTCTGCCAGTGCAGCAGGTCGGCGGCCGAGTCGATCTGCACGATCGCGCGCTGCTTGCCTTCCAGCAGGTCGGCGAGCAGTTCGATGTTCGGGTCCTTCGGCGGCTCCGGCGGCTTCTGCTGCGGCGGTTGCTGCGGCTTGTCGCCCTGGCCCTGCGGCGGCTGGTCCGGCTTCGGCTCGGGCTTCGGTTCCGGCTTCGGCGGCTCGCCGCCCTTCGGCGGTTCCTTCGCCTCGGGTGGCTTGTCGGCCGGCTTGTCACCGGGCTTGGCTTCGGCCGGGGCCGCGGCCGCGGCCGGTTGCGGCGGCTTCTCCGGCGGCTTCTTGCGGTCCTCGACGACCTTCTTCGCCTTGTCGAAGTTGTCCTTCAGCAGCTTCTTGGTGCCGCCGTCGCGCACCATCGTGACCTGCACGAACGCGCTGTCGTTGGCGACCAGTTCGGCGACCGACTTGCCGTCCGGCCGCAGCAGGGCGCCGAGGCCGGGGAAGGCGCCGCCGACCGGGTTCAGCGCCAGCGTGGTGACGCCTTGGCGCAGCAGTTCGACGAACACCGTCTGTTTGGCGTAGAGGCCGTCGGTGACCTTCGCGGTCGGCCGGTTCTGCGTGCCGCCGCCGCCGCCGCCGGGCATCGGCATCGGCATGCCGCCGCGGCGACGTCCGCCGCCCATCGACTCCTCGACGCGCGGCCCGCCGCCGGCGAGGCCGGCGCGCGACACGGCGCTGACGAGGCCGGGCAGGATCGTCTTGCCGCTGGCGTCGACGACGCGCGCGCCGGGCGGCGTCGCGACGTCGGCGCCGAGCGCCTCGATCTTGCCGTTCTTCACGACCAGCGTGCCGCGTTCGATCACGTCGCCGGTGATCGGCACGATGCGCGCGTTGACGAACGCGACGGGACGTCCGTCCTGCGCCAGCGCGGCGCTCGCCGTCGCCAACGCCAGCAGGATCGCGAGGCTCTTCTTCTGCATGCTCATCGAACGACTCCGGTGCGGAGTGGGTGGATCATGGTGCCTTCGATCCAGACCTCGCGCGGTGCATGGCGCGGGTCGAGCGGATCGCCGGCGGTGACTTGGAAGTCGGCGTCCTTGCCGACGGTCAGCGAGCCGAGCCGATCGGCGACGCCGATCTGCACGGCCGGTTGCAGCGTCAACGCGCGCAGCGCGGCCGGCCACGGCAGGCCGAGCCGCACCGCCATCGCCGCCTGCAGCTGCAGTTCCTCCGCGGCGACGACCGGCGCGTCGGTGTTGATCGACATGTCGGTGCAGCCGGCGTCCCAGTAGGCCTGGCACATGCCCTGGAAGCGGCCGAAGCGATCGAACTCGTACATGCGCGGCCCGAGGTTCAGCGGCGTCTTGCGCAGCGCCAGCGCCTCGGCGCCGAGCCAGCCGTCGAAGCAGCCGTGCGACAGCACCATGCGGACCGGGAAGCGGTCCTGGAACATGCGCGACGTGGCGATGCAGTCGCGCAGGCCGGCGGTGTGGATCAGCACCGGCACCTTGCCGTCGAACACCGCGCGCAGCTGCTCGAGCGTCGGGTCGAACGTCGGCTTGCTCGCGCCCGTCTGTTCGTGCGCGCGCCATGCCGCGGCGTAGGCCTGGCCACGTTCGAGCAGCTGCGTCAGCAGTTCGCTGCTGCCCATGCGCAAGGCGCCGAGGTCGCCGCTCTGCCGTTCGGGGTTGAAGCCCTGCGCCACCTTCATGGCGCCGAGCTCGCGCACGACCATCGCCACCAGCGGGCCGTTCGGCCGCATCTTCAGCAGCGTGCCGAAGCCGCTGAGGTTGGTGCCGGAGCCCGGGATGAACAGCGTCGTGGTGACGCCGCCGGCGACCGTGCGCGCGATCTGGTCCTCGGACGGCTTGACCACGTCGAACGTGCGCAGCTCGGCGTTCAACGGCATCACCACGTCGTTGATGTCGCCGCCGCCGCCGCTGACGTGGTGGTGGAGGTCGACGAAGCCGGGCACCAGCCAACCGTCGCCGTGGTCGACGGTGCGTGCACCGGCAGGCACGGCGGTCGTCGCGCGCGGGCCGAGCGCCACGATCCTGCCGCCCTGCTCGACCAGCACGCCGCCATCGATCGGGGCGGCGTCGACCGGCACGATGCGCGCGGCGAAGTGCGCGGTCGCCGTCGCCGCGTTCGCCTTCGCCTCGCCCGCCGCCTGGGCACGCAGCGGCAGCGCCGCGATCGCGGTGGCGACGGCGGCGACGAGCGTTGCTGGCGTGCGGCGGAGCAGCGAGGGCATCGGGTGGGTCACCAGCGCGGGCGCTTTGGATCGCGGCGGTAGCAGATGGTGCCGTTCACGACCAACAGCTGGACGTGCGATCGCGGGTCGATCGGGTCGCCGCTCCAGATGCCGAGGTCGGCGTCCTTGCCGACCTCGAGCGAGCCGACCCGGTGCTCGACGCCGGCGAAGCGCGCGGCGTTGATGGTCAGGCCACGCAGCGCCCATTCGTGCGGCCAGCCCAGGCGCACCGCCATCGCCGCCTGCAGCGGCAGCTGTTCCTGGGCGATGACCGGTGAGTCGGTGTTGACGCCGACGCCGTCCATGCCCATGCCGAGCACCGGTGTGCGCCAGCCGTGCTGACCGCCGCGCGACCAGTTGGCGAGCAGGCCTTCGGCGGTGCCGGTGCGCGGATCGAAGTAGATCTGGCGCGGACCGCCGGCGATCGGCACGCCGGCGCGCAGCATGTCTTCGCTGAGGCGGTAGCCGTCGAACGTGCCGTGCACGACGACCGTCCACAGCCCGAGCTCCTGCCGCAGCTCCTGCAGCGTCTGCAGCACGACCTGGTAGATCTGCGTGTGCACCGACACCGGATACTCGTGGCGGAACAGGCCGCGCAGCAGTTCGAGCGTCGGGTCGAGCTTCGGCTTCTCGGCCTTGCCTTGCTGCCAGGCTTCGTGCTGCTGCCAGTAGCGCATGCCGTCCATCAGGGTCAGGCGAATGTTCTCGCTCATGCCCATCATGTCGGTGCCGAGGTCGCCGCTGCCGCGTTCGGGATTGCCGGCCTGCGCGATCTTCAAGCTGCCCGGGAAGCGCACCAGCGCTTCCTCCGGCGACTTCGCCCAGGTCTTCGACAGCGTGCCGAAGCCGCCCATGTTCGAGCCGGAGCCCGGAATGTAGAGCACGGTGCTGATGCCGCCGGCGCGCGCCGTCTGCAGCTGGTCGTGCTCCATGCTGATCAGGTCGAGCGTGCGGAACTCGGGGTTCGTCGGATGCACCGTGTCGTTGAGGTCGAAGCTCTCCGACGCCACGTGGCAGTGCATCTCGACCAGGCCCGGCACCAGCATCGCGTCGCCGCAGTCGATCAGCTCGTAGCCGGGCGGCACCGCGATCTCCTTCGCTGGGCCGACGGCCTCGATCAGGCCGTTCCGGGTGATCACGATGCCGTCGAGGATCGGCGGCGCGGTGATCGGCAGCACCTTGGCGGCGCGGAACGCGTAGCCGGGGCTCGGCAGGCCGCGCGGGCCCCACTTCGCCACCTGGTAGTCCTTCTCGGTCGCCGGTCGGCGCGGATGCCAGACCTCGAACTTCGGCGGCGGCGTCTCGGCCTTCGCCTCCGGGGCGGCGGGAGCCGCCGGTGCAGGGGATGGCGTCGGCGCTGCTTGCGCGAGCAGCGCGGCGGTGGCAGCGGCGATCGCCGCGCAGCGCACCAGAGCGGTCTTGAGCAGGGCGATCATTGCTTCTCCTCCCGCGTCTCGCTGCGGCGGTCGACGACGATGCGGCCGTTGCAGATGACCAGCAGCACGCGGCTCTGCGGTTCGAACGGGTTGCCCGAGAACACCACGAGGTCGGCGTCCTTGCCCTTCGCCAGCGAGCCGATGCGGTCGCCGAGCCGGAACGCGCGCGCCGTCGCCGAGGTCAGCGACGCCAGCGCGTCGGCCGGGCTCAAGCCGTAGCGCACCGCGTAGGCGACGTGCAGCGGCAGGTTGCTGGCGCCCTTGCACTCGCCGCTGCCGAACAGCACCGGCAGGTCCTGGTCGCTGAACATCGCCGCCCGGTTCTGCAGCTGGCCGTTCTCTTCGCGCAGCGTGTCCGGGCCGAGCAGCACCGGCGGCTTCTTGCCGCCGAGCAGTTCGGGCTGGTCGAGCAGGTCCTCGGCGCCTTGCAGCACGTACGGCACCTGCTCCTTCTCCAGCAGCTCGACGACGTCGCGGATGGCGGCGCCGCGGCTCGTGCGCACCACCAGCGCCGCGCGCTTCTCCAGCGCCGCGCGCATCGGCTCGAGGTTCTCGTCGACCTTCGGCGCCTTCGGCTTGCCGGCCTCGTCGGGCTTCGGCGTGCTGCTGCGCTTCGGCGGCGGCGGCGCGCCGACCGTCTTGCTGGTGCGCTTGCCGGTGACCTCCTGCTCGCCGAGGCGGCCGAGCTGGACCTTGCCGGTCAGGTTGTCGCCCGACAGCGTCGCTTCGAGCGTCATGCCGGCACCGCCGCCGCCGGGGCCGCCCATGCCGCGGAACGTCAGCTTCAGCGTGCCGTTCTCGAACGAGCCTTCGCTGATCGGCTGCGGCGGGATCTCGTCGCCGCCACCGCCGCCCGGCGGCTCGATGCGGACCTGGCCGCTGACCTTGGTGCCTTCGAGCTTCAGCTCGAGGCGCAGGCCGATGCGGATCTGGCCGCGGATGTTCATCTCCGCTTCCCAGACGCCGGTGACCGGATCGGGCGGCGCCGCCGGCTCGTTCGCCGGCTTCTCGGGGGCGGGGGCCGGGGCCGGTGCGGCCTTCTTGTCCGTCTGCCACTCGGCCAGCTCCTTCTCGTACTTGCGCCAGGCTTCGACGTACTGCTTGCCGCGGCCGATCTGGTCGGCGAGCGGCTTCACCGCGTCGGGACCGATCGCGTCGTGCACGAAGCGCTGGGCGACGATCGGGCGCACGACCATCGCGTCCGGCGAGTCGGCGCCGGTCTTCACCGCGGCGACGCGGCCGGCGACGAAACCGCCGTCCTTGCCGGCGACCAGCACCGTGGTGATGCCCTCGGCGAGGGCCCCTGCGAACATCGGGTCGTCGTGCGCGATCGCTTCGTGCAGCTTCTGGTTCGGCGCGCCGCCGGGCACGCCGGTGCCGTCGCCGGCGAGGCCGAGGTGCGAGAACGCGTCGACCAGGCCCGGCGTCATCACGCCGTTCGGCAGGTCGACGACCTGCGCCCCGTACGGGATCGCCAGGTCTTCGCCGACCGCCTTGATGCGGCCGTTTTGCATCAGCACGACGCCCGAACGCAGCACGCGGCCGTCGCCGTCGTGCACGAGGCCGGCGCGCACCGCCAGCACCTGGCTGTCGGTGTGGCGCGCGTAGACGCGGCGGCCGTCGATCCAGGTCTGTTCGACCATGGTGCCGACCGCGAGCGGATCGCCGCTGAGCACGACGAAGTCGGCGTCCTTGCCGGCTTCGAGGCTGCCGACGCGCTTGTCGACGCCGAGGATCTGGGCCGCGTCGATGCCGATCGCGCGCAGCGCCTTGTGGGTCGGCAGGCCGTGGCGCACCGCCACCGCGACCGCCATCAGGTAGTCGCGCGGCGACATGCCGCTGGCCGGCGACAAGCCGATCGTCATGCCGGCGGCCGCGGCCTGCGCCGCCGCTTCCGGCCGCGGCTGCGGCGACTTGTCGAGGCGGTCTTCGCCGCCCTGGCCAGTCCGGCCAAAACGCACCGGCACGCGGAACGTCGCCGCCACCTGCTGCGCCGCCGCCTGCTTGGCGATCGTGCCGATCTCCTGCGGATCCTCGAGCACCATGCGCACGCCGAGTTCCTTCTGCAGCTCGAGCGCGCGGCGGATGTCCTGCGCCACGAAGGCGCCGGCGCGCAGCGGCAGCGTGCCGCCGATCACCGCGGCGAGCGGCCGTTCGTCGTAGCGGTGCTCGGCCGGGCCCTGGCCACCGGGGCGCAGGTCCTTGTCGGTCGCCTGCGCGAACGCGGCGCGCAGCTCGGCCAGCAGGCTGATGCGGCCGGTCGGCGTCTGGATGCGCGCCGGCAGCAGCGGATCGTCGTCGGTCGGGTGCGGCGTCGGTTCGAACACGCGCGGTGCACTGATCGCGCCGTCGCCGAAGTTGACGCGCAGGCTCTGCGCCTCGCTGAGCACGCGCGCGACGAGGTCGTCGCCGGCGAGCTTGACCACGGCACCCTGGCCGGAGACCAGCCGCTGGCGGCCCGGCGACACGTAGGCCGCGGTGACGCCGCCCTGCAGCGCCTGCGGCCACTTGCGTTCGAAGTCGAACTGGTCGAGCGCCAGCGCGTCCGGCGTGATCTGGTACTCGGAGTCGGCGGCGGGGGCGAGGTCGCTGTCGACGGCGACGATGCCCGGCATCACCACCTTGTCGCGCGCGTCGACGACCGGCAGCTCGGCGCTCGGCGGCGTGGTGCCGGCACTCTGCACCTTGCCGTCCTGCACGACCAGCCAGGCGTCGCGCAGCACCGTGGTGCCGTCGCCGAGCAGCAGCGTGCCGCAACGCAGCGCGAACGTGCGCGACGGGGCCTCGGCGGTGCCGTGGGCCGGCGCCTGGGCGCGGGCCGAAGCGAGCAGCGCTGCCGCGACCGCGAGCGAGAGCAGCGTGGGACGGGCCTTCATCAGCGGACCTCGCGCGGCGCGTCGCCGCCGCTCTGCTTGCCTTGCTCACCGGCCGGCTTGTCGCCTTGCTTGCCTTCCGCCGGCTTGTTCTCCGCCGGCTTCTCCTCGGCCTTCGGCACCGGCTTGCCGTCCTTCGCCGGTTCCTTGCCGTCCGGGCCCGCCGCCTTCTTCGCCTTGTCGGCCTCCTCGCCGAACAGGAACTGCAGGCGCTGGTCCTTGCTGCGCTCGTAGACGACCTGGCCCTCGAGCACGAGCGTGTCGACCCACGTCGTCGCCGCCAGCGGATCGCCGGTCAGGATCTGCAGGTTGGCGAGCTTGCCGACCGCGAGCGAGCCGATCTGGCTGTCGAGCCCGAGCAGCTTCGCCGGCGCGATCGTCAGGGCCTCCAGCGCGACCTCGCGGCTGACGCCGTTGCGCACGCAGGTGCCGAGCTGCCACCACGCGTTCGCGGTCGGGCCGCTCTGGCCGAGCGTCAGCACGAACGGCACGCCGGCGTCGGCCAGCAGCTTCGCCGTGCAGAACTTCTTCTCCTTCTGCGTCTCTTCGTCGGTCTCGAAGTACTCGAGCTGTTCGTCGAGCACGACCGGCTTGCCGAGGCGCCCCAGCACACCGACGGCTTCGTCGATGTTCGGGCCGAGCACGCAGACGAGGTCGAGTTCCTGCGCGAGGCGCAGCGCTTCGTCGACCTCGGCGAAGCTCGGCACGTAGAGCCAGCCCTTGGTCTTCTTCTGGATCAGGTCGACGACGCCCTTCTTGGTGCGGTCGATCTCCTCGGTCCAGGTCTTGTCGGCCGGGATCGCGCCGGCGGCCTTCTCCTTGTCGAACTCGGCCTTGCGGCGTTCGAAGTCGACGAGGTACTCGCGCGCGTCGCTGAGGGCGCGGCGCAGGCGGCGGATCTGCTGCAGGCGACCGCCGCCGCCGGCGAACAGCGACATCTTGATGCCGGTGTTGCTGGCCACGGCCATGTCCTCGACCGTGCGGCCGACCGGGCGCACGACCATGCCCCAGCCGCCGAGCAGCGTCTGGTTGCCGGCGAGCACGTGGATGGTGCCGACGCCCGCGCGCTGCATGTCCTCGAAGTAGATCGCCGACGGGTCGATGGCGTCTTGGACCGACAGCCACGGCACGTTCTGCATGTTCTCGTTGAAGCCGCGCTGGCCGCCCTGCGAGTGGGCGACGACCCACGTCGGCAGCACGGTCTTGCCGCTGGCGTCGACGACCTTCGCGGCCCACGGGATCTCGACCTCGCTGGCCTTGGCGATCTTGGTGATGCGGCCGTTCTCGATCAGGATCACGCCGTCGTCGACGACCGGGCCCTGGATCGGAACGATCTTGCCGGCCTTGACCGCGAGCAGGTCCTGGGCCGTGCCGGACGCGGCTGTGGCGACAGCGACGCAGAAGCCGAGGAGGGAGTGGCGGAGGGACATGGCGATCATCGGGAAGCGGTGACGGAGAGGCCGTCGATGTGGACCGACTCGGCGACGGCGGCCGGGTCGAGGGGATCGGTGGACCAGACGACGAAATCGGCGTCCTTGCCCTTCTGCAGGCTGCCGGTGCGGTCGGCGATGCCGAGCAGCTTGGCCGGCTCGATGGTCACGGCGTCGAGCGCTTGCGTCGGCGACAGGCCGTGGCGCGTGGCGAACATCGCCTCGCGCACGAGGTCGAGGGCGGCGAGGTTGGTGCCGGTGGTGAGGACGAACGGGATGCCGCGCGCCGCCAGCTTGGCGACGGTCGCGTAGCGCGGTTCGGCGCCGTCCTGGGCGCCGGTGCCGGCGACGCCGGGCGCGCTCGGTGCGCCGAGCAGCACGGTCGTCTTCGCCGCGGCGAGCTCGTCGAGCACGAGGTGCGCGTCCTGCGCCTCGTCGACCACGGTCTTGTAGCCGAACTCGTCGGCGATGCGCAGCGCGGTGCGCAGGTCCTGTTCGCTGCGCGCGGTGGTGACCGCGGTCAGCTGGCCCTGCAGCACCTTCTGCAGCACGGCGAGGCCCGGGGCGGCCGGCTGCGGCGCCTGGCCCGGCACCGTCTGCATCGCTTCCTTGGCATCGAAGAACGACCTGCGCACTTCCCAGACGACGCCCATGCGGGTCGTCGGCCGACGGTAGTAGATCGAGTCGACCTCGCCGCCGCGGATCGCGCGGTTGCCCATCGACGGCTCGGCGCCGAGCGTGATGCGCAGGCTGGCGTCCTCCTTCAGCAGCATCGCCCGCGGCTCGCTGCCCATGGTCTTCACCACGCAGCCGATGCCGCCGATGACCGCGCGCGTGCCGGGCATGACGTGCACGGCGGTGACGCCGGCCAGGCGCGCGCGCACCAGCGCCTTGTCGTCGGGATCGATGGTGTCGAGCACGCGCAGCTGCGGCGTGACCTCGCTGCTCTGTTCGTTGACGTCGGCGAGGCTCGCCGCGGTGCGGAACGACGCGTCGATCAGGCCCGGCGTGATCGTCTTGCCGGTGCAGTCGACGACCTTGGCGCCGTCGGGGATCGCGGTGCCGGCCGGCCCGATCGCGGCGATCTTGCCGTTGTCGACGACCAGCACACCGTCGGCGATCGGCACGCCGCCGCCGGGCAGGATGCGCGCGTGCACGTAGGCGGTGACCGGTTGGGACTTGGCGGCCGGCTGCTGCGAGACCGGCTGCTGGGCGACCGCGGTGACGGCGGCGAGCAGCACCGCGGCGGCGGTCGACGCCCCGGAGGCGAACAGCGACGAACGGAACATCAGCGGGCTCCTGCGGCCTGGTTGGCCGCGGCGGGGTTGGCCTTCCTGGCGTTCGGCTCCTGGCCGCACGCGCGCACGCCGCCGATCCAGGTGGCGACGTGGGCCGAGGTCAGGTCGAGCGGATCACCGGCGAACACGGCGAAGTCGCCAGCGCAGCCTTGGCGCAGCGAACCGACCAGCGTCGACTGGTCGAACAGCATCGCCGGCGTGCGCGTCAGCGCCGACAGCGCGGTCTTGCGATCGAGCCCGTGGCGCACCGCCAGCACCGCCGACAGGCGCAGGCTCTGGGCGTTGCCGCCGAAGCAGAACGGCACGCCGGCCTCGGCGAGCCGCGTCGGCAGCTGCAGCTGCGCCTGCCGCTGGTCGAAGCCGAGCGGATCGAGCACGACGGACGCCTTCTGCTGGGCGAGGCGCGCCAGCACCTTGTCGGCGTCGCGGGCGCCGACCAGCACCGGTTCGAAGCCGAACTCCTTGGCGAGGTCCAGCGCTGCGACCAGTTCGGGGAACGTGTCGGCGGCGATCGCGACCTTGCGGCCGCCCTGCAGCACGCTGCGCAGCACGGCGATGTCGGGGCCGTTCTGCGTGCCGTCCTTCGCCGCGGTGAACGCCTGCCGCAGCATCTCGATGGCGCCCATCAGCGACGTCGGCTGCCGTTCGGGGTTGCGCGCGGCGCGGCTCAGCGACAGCTGCAGGTGCAGCTCCGGCGTCACCACGCTGCCCGCCGAGTCCTTGCTCGTGCCCGGCTTGACCAGCGCGCCGAGGCCGCCGGCGACGTTGCGCGGCGACGGCGCCAGCACCAGCGAGGTGACGCCGTGCGCCGGCAGTTGCTGCAGTTCCTCCTGCCAGGGATCGAACGCTTCGACCGCGCGCAGGTCCGGCGTGAACGCCAGGGCCCCTTCGGCGAGGTCGCGGTCGCGGCCGAGCGTGGTCGGCGGCAGCACGAAGCCCGGCACCAGGGTGGCAGAGCCGTAGTCGGCGACCGTCGCCTGCGCGCGCGCTTCGGCGGGGATGTCGTTGCCGACGTAGGCGACCTTGCCCTGGCGCAGCAGCACGGCGCCGTCGGTCAGCACGGTGTCGGCGGCGACGACGATCGTCTTCGCCTTGACCAGCACGTCCTGCGCACGCAGGGCGTCGGTCGTCACGGTCGACGCGGCGAGCAGCGCCGCGAGGCACAACACGGAACGGCAGTTCATCACTTGGCCTCGAATTCGGTCTTGCCCTTCTGCAGCACCAGCAGCACGCGGCTGTCGCTGGCGAACAGCGGCCGGTCGGTGACCAGCACGTCGGCGAACTTGTCCTTCTGCAGCGAGCCGGTCTCCTTGGCGACGCCGAGGATCTCCGCCGCCGACAGCGTGATCGCGCGCAGCGCCTGGTCGGCCGGCAGCCCGCGGCCGACCGCGCTCGCCGCCAGCAGCGGCAGCGCCGACGACAAGCGGGCCGTGCCCGAGGCGATCGCGAACGGCACGCCGGCGTCGTGCAGGTGCTTTGGCAGCAACGACGGGTCGAACGCGTCGTACGGGGCCGGCATCGGCATCGGCAGCACGTCGGTCAGCACCACCGACACGCTCTGCTGCGCCATCTGCTTCGCCACGGCGTCGGCGGCGTAGGCCTGCTCGAGCACCAGCAGCGGGATCTCGCGCGTGCGCTGCAGTTGCAGCACGGCGCGCAGTTCGTCGGCACGGTGCGCTTCGACGCGCAGTGGCAGCTCGCCGTCGAGCACCGCCAGCAGCGCGTCCTTCTGCGGGTCCTTCGGCGGCGCCTTCGGGTAGGTCGGGCGCTTCGGGCCTTCGTCCTTCTTCTCGGCGGCCGCACCGCCCTGGCCCTGTTCGCCGGGCTTCGCCTCGGGCTTGCCGGGTTCCTGCTTGCCGGGTTCCTGCTTCGGCGGTTCTTGCTTCGGCGGATCCTGCGTCTCCAGCGCCATCGCCAGCAAGTCGGCGAACGCGCGCTCGAGCTCGGCCCGATCGGTGGGGCCGTTGGACTCGTCCGCGGCACCCGGCGCCTTCGGCGGCTCTTCGCGCGGCGGCCCACCACGGCGGCGGCGGCCTTCCCCACCCGGCTGCGGGCCGTCGCCGGCGGGCGGCGTCGGCGGCTTCTCGCCCGCCTTCTCACCGGCCGGCTTGTCACCAGCCGGCGCGCCTTCCGGCTTGGCGTCCGGCTTCTTGTCGCCGTCCTTCTTCTTCTGGTGGAACGCCAGGTAGTCGGCGAACTCCTTCTCGTACTTCTTCAGCGCTTCGTCGAAGTCGGTCTTCGCCTTGCGGAACTCGTCGAGGCCTTCGAACAGGCCGTCGGCGCCCGCCAACTGCTGTTGCCGCTGCAGCGCGTGCGACGGGCCGAGGCCGTTGGTCATGCGCAGCTGAAGCGCCGCGTGCTCCTTGCCGGTCCACAGCTCGAACCCGTCCTTGGTCGGCCGCACGATCGCGCCTTGGCCGCGCACGAACGCCGGCGAGCGCACCGTCACGTAGGCCGTGGTCACGCCTGCCGCCGCCAGCTCGTCGCTGCGGTCGCCGCGCTTGTGCAGGTCGTCGGCGAACAAGCTGCCGCCGTCCTGGTTGCCGTCCTGGCGCAGGTCGTCGAGGGCGAACGCGTCGGTCGCCGCGTCGACGAGGCCGGGATAGACGTGGCCGTTCGGGAAGCTGCGCACGATCGCGTTCGGCGGCAGCTCGACCTCGCCCTTCTTGCCGACGGCGACGATCTTCTCGCCGCGCACGACGACGACGCCGTTCTCGATCGCCGGGCCGGACACCGGGTGCACCATGCCGGCCTCGATGACGATCGGCTGCACGCGCGGGCGCCGCGGCCGGCGCGGGGCGTCGCCTTCGGGCGGCGTGGTCTCGGCGGGAGGCGTCGCAGCTGGCGGCTTGCCGGGGGCCGGCGTGGCTTCGGCGGCGGGTGGGTTCGCGGGCGGCGTCGGCTCCTGCGCCGCGAGCGATGCGGGCATGGCGACGAGCAGGCCGAGCGCCAGCACGGGCGCAGCGAGGACGGACGGCGAGCAGGGAATCCGCATGAGCTGACTCGGGAGGCTGCTGACTCGAGGGGCCGAGGCGCCGGGGCGGCGCAGAGGGAGGGGCGTTCTACGGAACAGGCCGCGGGGCGGGCCAACGCTTTTTCACGAAGGCTTCGTACCGGATGCGTCTGGCTACCGAGCTTTGCCCGGCCGACTTGCGGTGGTCCGCGGTGGCGGGGCCTGGGCGGGTCGCTCGGTTGTGCCGCGGTCGTGCGTCGCCGACAGTCCGCCGTCGCGGGCTGCAGCCCGTGCCCGCCGCCATGACGAACGACGCTCCCGATCTCCGTTGCGGTCCGTGGCGCTGGCGGTCGTGGCCGTCGGCCGATCGCGGGCGCGCCGGCTTCGCCGACGTGCAGCTCTGGCACGACGAACTGCCGCTGCCGGTGCTCGACGTCACCGGCGGCGCCTGGGCGCTCGCGGCGCCTTCGTTCGCGGCCGATGGCGCGCAGCTGCAGTTCGACGTCGTCACCTTGGCGAACAAGGCGCGCTTCCGCGTCACCGTCGACCTCGCGGCCGGTTGCTGGCGTTCGCCGGGAGAACTGCGTGGGCTGCCGATGGCGGTGTTGCAGCAGCGTTACGGCAGCTCGAACGCGATCGCGGCGTGGCCGGTGGTGCCGCCAGCGCCTTTGGTGCCGCCAGCGCCGGTCGTGCCGGTGCACGAGGTCGAACGCGAGGCGGCGCCGGCCAACGACGAGGTGGCGCGCGGGCACGAGCACGTGGCGGTGTCGTCGCCGATGCCGTCGGCCACGCGTGCGTCCGAGCCTGAGACACGGGCCGGCGAAGTGCTGCCACCGCCCGCCGTCACGCCCGACGGCCGCTGGCGGTTCGAGTTCGCGTGGGCCCCGGTGCACGAACAGGACGCGTCGGGTCGGCGTCGTTCCTACTGCCACTTCGTGCTGCACGACGCCGATGCGGCCGCCGCGTTCGACTCGCGCACCACCGGCGACTTGTGCTGGCCCGCGGGCCGCTGGCTGCGCCTCGTGCGCGGGCCCGGTGCCGCGACCTATTTCGTCGTCGACATCGAGAAGGGCGTGTTCTGGCTCGAGAACTTCCGCGAGCCGCTCGGCCCGGAACGACCGCTCGCCGAACTGGCCGCGACGCTGCGCCGGGGCTGATCGGCGGGCGGCGCCGTGGCCGCGGCGCGCCCCGATCTGCATACTCTTCGCCCCCCATGTTGACCCTGCACGGCGTCTCCAAGTCCTACGGCGATCGCGTCCTGTTCGCCGACGCCTCCTTGCAGGTGAACACCGGCGACCGCATCGGCCTCGTCGGGCCGAACGGGGCCGGCAAGTCGACGCTGTTCGGGCTGATCCTCAACGAAGAGCCGGCCGACGAAGGGCGCATCGTGCGCGACCGCGATGCGACGATCGGCTTCCTGCCGCAGGAGAGCGCGCCGGTCGGCGACGAGACGGTGGTGGAGATCGCCTGCAAGATCTCGCCGGACTTCGTGCAGTTGATGCGCAAGGTGAAGGCGTGGGACGCCGGGCATCCGACCGAGGCCGCGCATCCGGAGGACCTGCACGACGACGTGCACGAGCGCTTCCACGAGCAGAACGGCTACATGGTCGAAGCGAAGGCGAAGCAGCTGCTCGCCGGGCTCGGCTTCAAGCCCGAGCACTTCGATCGGCCGGCGAAGGAGCTGAGCGGTGGTTGGGTGATGCGCGCGCACCTGGCGCGGCTCTTGGTGCAGGAGCCCGACCTGCTGATGCTCGACGAGCCGACCAACCACCTCGACCTCGAGTCGCTGCTGTGGTTCCAGCAGTACCTGCAGGGCTATCCGGGCGCGATCCTGGTGATCTCGCACGACCGCGAGTTCCTCAACGAACTGGTCACCGCGATCGTCGAGATCCGCAACCGGAAGCTGGTGCGCTTCACCGGCAACTACGACCGCTACCTGCAGCAGCGCGATGCCGCCGACGCGCAGCAGCTCGCGGCGTTCAAGACGCAGCAGAAGGAGATCGCGCACCTGCAGGCGTTCGTCGATCGCTTCAAGGCGAAGGCGAGCAAGGCGTCGCAGGCGCAGAGCAAGCTGAAGCAGATCGAACGCATCGAGCGCATCGAGGCGCCGGTCGGCGACGACAAGAAGGTCGGCTTCCGCTTCCCGCAGCCGATCCGCAGCGGCCAACGCGTCATCTGGCTCGCCGGCGTGCACTTCGCCTACGGCAACACGTCGGTCTATCGCGGCGTCGACCTCGAGGTCGAACGCGGCGAACGCATCGTGCTGGTCGGCCCGAACGGGGCCGGCAAGTCGACGCTGCTGAAGCTGCTCGCCGACAAGCTGCAGCCGCAGCGCGGCGAACGCGGCCTCGGGCACAACGTCTCGGTCGGCTACTACTCGCAATACCGCGTCGACATGCTGAAGCCCGAGCGCACGGTGCTGGCCGAAGCGCTCGACACCGAAGCCAAGGTCACCGAGCAGCAGGTGCGCACGCTGCTCGGCTCGTTCCTGTTCTCCGGCGACTCGGTGTTCAAGAAGGTCGACGTGCTGAGCGGTGGCGAGAAGAGCCGCCTCGCGCTGGTGAAGCTGCTGCTGTCGCCGCCGAACCTGCTGCTGATGGACGAGCCGACGACGCACCTCGACATGGGCAGCATCGATGCGCTGGTCGACGCGTTGAAGCAGTTCGAGGGCACGCTGGTGTTCATCTCCCACGACGTGCACTTCATCCGCTCGCTGGCGAACAAGGTGCTGCACGTGGCGAACGGTGTCTTGACGCCGTACCTCGGCGACTACGCGTTCTACCTGCAGAAGACGAAGGCGGAGTCGGCGCGCGCGGCGCTGATCGCGGGCGGCGTCGGCGGCAAGGTGGCGCCGAAGGAGGCGAAGGAAAGCAAGCCGGCGAAGGACGTGGCTCCGGTGGCGAAGCCTGGCGGTGGTGCGGGGGCCATCGACAAGGAGAAGCAGAAGCAGGTGAAGAAGCTGCAGCAGCAGGTGCAGAAGCTCGAGCAGCAGATCGAGTCGGCGGAGCAGATGAAGGCGGCGCTGCAGAAGCAGCTCGAGGACCCGGCGCTGTGGAACGACGGCGATCGCGCCGACGAGGTGCAGAAGGACTTCGCGACCGTCGGTACGGTGCTGCAGCAGCTGACGGCGCAGTGGGAGCAGGCGGCGGCGCAGCTGGAAGCGCTCGAGCGCGGCTGACCCAGCGGGAGTCGGTCGAGGGCGCGCGTTCCTTCGGCCATGCGGTCCCGGCCGATCAGGGCGGGGACACGTCGCTGCGCACGTACCACACGTATCCCTTCTCGAACGTCACCCAGAGGTGTTGCCGTGGTTTTCCCTCCTCGTCGACCTCGGGCGAGGCGTAGGTCCAGCGGAAGCGGCCGTTCTCGATCTCGGTGCGGTTCGGCGGGCCGAGCTGCAGCAGCACGTCGCGCGGTCGCTGCATGCACAGTTCGCCCAGTGCTGGGGACTTGTCGGAGTCGAGGTGGGCGTGCTCGGCCGCGCCGGGTTCCGCCAGCACGCGCTGCAGCAGGGCTGCGCACGCGGGCCAGTTGGCGTTCGGGAACTCGCGACGGATCTCGGCGAGGCCGTGGCCCACTTCGCCGGTGCCACCTCCGGCAGGGAGCGCGGTCAGTTCCTGGATCGAGAGCCGTAGCGCTTCGACTTCGTGCTGCAGCGCGGTGAAGGCTGCGTCGCCGGCAGTGGTGGCGGTTGCCGAGGCCGCCGTGCGCGGGGACGTCAGCTGCCCGATCGTGTGCTGGAGCATGTCGATTCGTGCCGCCAGCTGCTGGATCCGTTGCTGCAGTTGCCCCTCCGCGGCCTGGTCGGAACGTGGTGCGATGGGAAGCGCAGTGGGTGCCGCAGATTCGGCGCGAACCACCAGCCAGCCGACGAGGGCGAGGCAGGTGAGGCTCGACAACAATGCGACCCGACTCTCTGGCATTGGCGAATTCCTGGCGATGACGGTAGCTGCCCTCATGCTCCGACGCCGGCTCGCATCTGGCCAGTGGTTCCACGGTCGAGGCCGGCAACGCGCCCCCAGGTGCATGGTGGTCGCGGAGCGTCTCCCAGGCGGTTGCGCAGCGCCTCGGTGCCTTGTCGCATGGGCGGCCACTCCCTCTCTCCAGCGAGGTGATCGATGCAGGCTACTGGACCATGGCCGGGTCGTTTCGTGTGGCACGACCTGATGACGACCGACGGTGCCAAGGCGCACCAGTTCTACGCGGCGCTGTTCGACTGGCAGATCGACGCGCGCGACATGAACGGCTGCACCTACCGGATGATCCACTGCGGGCCCGGGCCGATTGGTGGCATCGTCGAGGAGAAGAACATCCCGGTGTCGCACTGGATGCCCTACGTCGCCGTGCCCGACGTCGACGCCGCCGCGAAGCGCGTCGCCGAGCTCGGTGGCTCGGTGTGCGTGCCGCCGACCGACATCCCGATGACGGGCCGCTTCGCCGTCGTCGGCGATCCGTGTGGCGCCTACGTCTCGCTCTACAAGGGACTGCCCGGAGCGCAGGGCGCCGATCCGGACGCCGCGGTGCCCGGCCGTGCTTGCTGGAACGAGGTCTACGCGACCGACGATGCCAAGGCGCAGGCGTTCTACACGCAGCTGTTCGGCTGGCAGCCGGAAGCGAAGGACATGGGCGAAGCCGGCCTGTATCGCGTGCAGATGCTCGGCGACAAACAGGCCGGCGGGTTGATGAAGCATCCGATGTCCGGCGCACCGTCGTGCTGGGTCGTCTACTTCTTCGTTTTGGACCTCGCTGCGGCGACGCAGAAGGCGAAGCGGCTGGGTGCGTCGGCGAGGATGGAGGGCGTGCCGATCCCCGACGTCGGTGCGTTCTCGATGCTGACCGATCCGACGGGAGCGATGTTCGCGCTGTTCCAGCCGAACATGACAGGCAATCCCTGCTGAGCGGCTCGGCGCGCGGCGGATCGTGCGGCGGTTCGGCCCAGGTCACCGTGTGCGGCGTAGCCGCAACAGCAGGTGGATGCCTCCGGCGAGCAGCGCGAGTCCGATGGCCAGGAGTATGGCGAACAGCGTGTGGTCCATCCTGACGAGCTTGCTCGTGAAGAGATGGTGCAGGATCACCGCACCGCCGGCGACGCCGGCCAAGCCGACCAGGATTCGTGGGGCCTGCAGCAAGAAGCCGACCTCCTGGTCGAGCGATGTTGCCCCTGGCTGCGAACCGTGCGCGCGGCCGAGATCGGACAGGCTGGCCACGAACAGGGCCAAGGCCACGATGACGGTCAGCCACATCGAGAGGCCCGCTGCGATCCGGTCGCGCAGGAAGGTGAAGCCGGTCGACCCGCCTGCCAGTGCGAGCGCCACCACGATCCACCGACGAGTGCGGCGCACGGTGCGTTGCCGCCAGCGCTGGAGGGTGTCTTCGGTTGGCTCCAGTTCGTCGACGGCGAAGTCGGCGAGCCAGATCGTCGCGCCGTCGTCGGCGGCACACTCGACCATGGCCCTTCCGCGCGCGGGACCCTCTTCGTCGATCCAGACCACGGTGCCTTCGTCGCCGATGCGCGGTGCGCGCATGGATCCCTCGCTGCCGCTGTACGGGCGATCGGCGCGGTCGAGGCGGGCGACGCGCACGACGTCGTGCATTTCGAGGCGCTGCATGGAACGGAAACCGTGGCGAGTGCGGGAAGTCAGCGCTCGTAGCCGCCGAAGATCGTCGTACCCGCGACCGAGCGCTGGAAGAACCGCGCCTTGATCGCCTGGTAGTCGGGATGGGCGAAGAACGTGTCCATCTGCGCCTTGCTGCCGAAGTAGATCGCGAACACGCGGTTGATCGGGTGATCGCTCTGAGACTTCAGCACCTTGCCGATCGTGAAGTCGTAGCGAAAGCCGCCGCCGTGCGCGGCGAGCAGCGGCGCCATCGCTTCGCGGTACTGCTGGTAGATGGCGTCGTCGGTGACGGTGAGGCCGACCATCATCTCGTAGGTCATGGGGGAGAACGTAGCGGCGGAGCTCAACGGCGCCGGAAGCGCAGCACGTAGTTCTCGCGCAGGAACGGCGTCTGCTCGCGGCGCACCAGCTCGAACCCCGCCGCGACGACTTCCTGCGTGACCACCGCCTCGCCGGCGCGCACGTGCTCGAGGATCCACTCGCGGCTCACGCCCGGCTCGCGGATGAAATCGAGGATCACCAGTTCGCCGCCCGGCCGCAGTGCGGCGCGGATCGACGCCAGCGTCGCCTGCGGATACTCGAAGTGGTGGTAGGTGTCGCAGACGAACACGAGGTCGACCGACGCCGCCGGCAGCTCGATGCTGCGTTCGCTGCACAGCTGCGCCACGACCTGCGGCAGCTGGCGTGCGGCCGCCGCCTTGGTGATGTGCTCGACGAACTTGGGCGCGATGTCGACGCCGTAGACGCGGCCCTCGGCGCCGACCTTCGGCGCGAACAAGAACGTGTAGAGCCCGGTGCCGGCACCGACGTCGGCGACCGCCATGCCGGGCTGCAGCTGCAGCAGGGCGGCGATGCGCGCGCGCTGCGAGAAGACTTCGCGGCTCTCGCCTTCGAAGCGCTGCTCGTACTTGGTGACGTCGAGTGCCGGGTCGAGGAAGTCCTGGTTGATGCCCGGCTTGACGCTCGCGGTCTCGGCGGGAGGGGTGGCGACCGGCGTCGCGGTCTGCGGCTCGGGCTTGGCCGTGCAGCCGACCAGCAACAGGCTCGGGATCAGCGAGCAGAGCAACGAGCCGGCGACGAGGCGAGGCAGCATGCATGCATCGTGGAGATCGCACGCACGGCGCGCAACGTGCGCCGTCGCTCCAGTCGAACGATCAGGAACCCTCGTCAGGGTGCTCTGCACGCCACTTGCGGAGTGCCTCTTCGGCCATGACGGCGATGCGCTCGTGCAGCGCCTTCAGGGCGCGTGCATGGGCTTCGGCGACTCCAGCGAAGGCGCGGCGGGCGAGCTCTTGGAGCTGCTCGTCGGTCGGCTCGAAGTCGGGATCGGCGAGGTTGGGGTGCTTGTCTTCGCCTGGCATGGGGTGCTCCAGAAGCGAACGCCAACGCCGCGCCATCCGCGCCGGATCACTCCCAAGGGAAGCGCTTCTGGTCCTTCTGGATCGTCGGCCGCCGCGCCCGCCCCGAGCTCGGCGGCGGCGTCGACGGCGGCACCACACGCGCTTGCTGCCGCCGCAGCGGCGCCTTGCCGGTGATCGCGGCGAGCAGGAACTCGAGCACGTCGTCGGCCTGCCACGCCTTGCCACCGCGCAGCGGCGGCAGCATCAGGTGCGTCTTGCCGGCTTCGACGGCGCGCACGTCGGCGAAGCAGTCGATCCAGCTGCCGCCGAGCGGCACGCCGGGCGCGTGGCGCACCACGACGCGGTCCTCGACCCACTGCACGCCGTGCACCGACAGGCCCATCAGGCCGTGTTTCAGGCGGAACACGCGCAGCAGCGTGCGCACCGGCTGCGGCAGCTTGCCGTAGCGATCCTGCAGTTCGGCCTCGAGTTCGCGCAGGCGTTCGTCGTCGGTCGCTTCGTCCATCTCGCGCAGCAGTTCGAGGCGCTGGCGCGGATCGGTGAGGAAGTCCATCGGCAGGAACGCCTGCACGCGCAGGTCGACGTCGACCTCGACCACGTGCACGCGGATCGGCTGCTGCACCTTCGCCGACTCGACGGCGGAACGCAGCAGCTGGCAGTACATGTCGTAGCCGACGGCGGCGATGTGGCCCGACTGTTCGGGGCCGAGCAGGTTGCCGGCACCGCGGATCTCGAGGTCCTTCATCGCGATCGCGAAGCCGGCGCCGAGGTGCGAGAACTCCTCCAGCGCCTTCAAGCGCGCCTTCGCCTCGAGGCCCGGCGGTTCGTCGCGGTCCAGCAGCAGGTAGCAGTAGGCCTTCTCGCTGCTGCGGCCGACGCGCCCGCGCAGCTGGTGCAGCTCGGCGAGGCCGAAGTGGTCGGCCTGGTCGATCAGGATCGTGTTGGCGCGCGAGATGTCGAGGCCGTTCTCGACGATGGTGGTCGACACCAGCACGTCGAACTCGCCGCGCACGAACGCGCGCACCGTCTTCTCGATCTCGGCCTCGGTCATCTGGCCGTGGCCGATCGCGATGCGCGCGCCGGGGGCGAGCTGGCGCAGGCGCTGCGCCAGCGGCTGCAGGTCGGTGATGCGGTTGCGCAGCACGAACACCTGGCCACCGCGGCCGAGTTCGCGCAGCAGCGCGTCCTGCAGCACGCGGTCGTCGCGGAACAAGACGCGCGTCTCGACCTCCTGGCGGCCCGGCGGCGGGTTGTCGAGCGTGCTGATGCCGCGGATGCCGAGCAGCGAGCCGTGCAGCGTGCGCGGGATCGGCGTCGCCGACAGCGTCAGCACGTCGACCTCGGCGCGCAGCTGCTTCAACCGTTCCTTCTGCCGCACGCCGAAGCGCTGCTCCTCGTCGACGATCACCAGCGCCAGGTCGGCGAACTGCACGTCCTTGCCGAGCAGCGCGTGGGTGCCGACGACGATGTCGATCTGGCCCTTCTGCAGTTGCTCCTCGAGTTCGCGGCGCTGGCCGCCGGTGCGGTAGCGCGACAGCATCTCGACGCACAGGCCGAACGGCTCGCAGCGCTTCTTGAACGTGTTCGCGTGCTGCTCGGCGAGGATCGTCGTCGGGCACAACACGGCGACCTGGCGGCCGGCGGCGGCGACGCGGAACGCGGTGCGCAGCGCGACCTCGGTCTTGCCGAAGCCGACGTCGCCGCACAGCAGGCGGTCCATCGGTGCCGGCTTCTGCAGGTCCTGCTGGATCTCGCTCCACGTGCGCGCCTGGTCCTGCGTGTCGCGGAACGCGAACGCGTCGAGGAAGTCGCGCTCCATCGGCTCGGCTGGGTACGCAGGCCGCTGCACCAGGGCGCGCTTGCTCTGCACCTCGAGCAGTTCGGCGGCGAGGTCGAACAGCGCCTCCTGCACCTGCTCCTTGCGCCGCTGGAAGCCCTTGCCGCCGAGCTTGTCGAGCGGCGCCTTGCCGGCACCCTTGGCACCGCCGCCGCTGCCGACGTACTTCTGGACCAGGTGGATCTTGCTGGCCGGCACCAGCAGCTTGACCTCGTCCTGGAAGCACAGCCGCAGGTGCTCCTCGGTGCCCTGGCCGCGGTGCACCAGCTCGGTGCCTTCGAAGCGCGCGATGCCGTGTACGGCGTGCACGACGGTGTCGCCGGGGCCGAGCTCGAAGAAGCTCTGGATGGCGCGGCTCGGCACCGCCACGCGTTCGCGCACGCGCGCCTGCTGTGGCACGCCGGCGAACTCGACGTTCGACAGCGCGGTCGCCGCCAGCTCGGGGATGCGGAAGCCGCGGCTGATCGCGCCGAGCAGCAGTTCGACCTTCTCGGCGGCGAGGTCGACGTCCTTGTGGGCGAAGATCTCGAGCAGGCGCTCGCGTTCGTCGTCGCTGCGGCAGAACAGCAGCACGCGGCCCGAAACACCGCGGATGCTGCGCAGGCGGCCGGCGGGATCGGCTTCGCCGCTGCCGACCGCGCTGCCGGCCGACAGCACCTTGTAGTCGAGGTCGTGGCTCGGCAGCGACGACACGTCGACCCGCGCGCACGGGCGCAGCGTGTCCTGGATCTCCTGGATGGCGTGGCGCCGTTCGCTGTCGAACGCGAGCAGGCGCGCCTGCCGTTCGTCGATGCGCAGCGGCTCGTAGGCGAGCACCAGCGTCTGCGACGGGGTCAGGTGGCGCAGCACCGAGCCTTCGGCGAGTTCGCCGCTGGCGGCGTTCGCCGCGCTGCCGCTCGCACTGCTGCTCGCACCGAGCGACAGCACGTAGCGTTCGTGCACCGCGGTCGTGCGCTGGCTGCCGGGATCGAACGTGCGGATCGACTCCAGCTGGCGATCGAAGAACTCGAGCCGCACCGCCGCGTCGGCCGCCATCGGGAACAGGTCGACGACGTCGCCGCGCACGCTGCACTCGCCGGGCGCCAGCACCAGCGGCACCGAGCGCAGGCCCGCCGCCTGTGCCTTCTGCAGCACCTGCGCGCGATCGAGCGTCTGCCCGACCTTGAGTTCGAGCTGCGACTTGCTGAGGCTCTTCGGCGTCGCCACCGGCTGCAGCAGCGCCTCGATGCCCACGAGCAGCGGCGCTTTGTCGGCGGCGTGGTGCTGCATGGCGCGCTGCCGCGCACTCTTCGACGCCGCGTCCGGCTGGCCGGTGTCGTCCTGTTCTTCGCGCGGCAGCACGTGCGACGGCACGCCGAACGCACCGAGGTCGGTCTGCAGCTGCAGGCTGTCGACGTCGTCGGCGGTCAGCACCAGGATCGGCCCTTGGTGTTGCCGGCGCAGCGCTGCGACCAGCAGGCCGACCGACGCGCCCCACATGCCGCCGACCTTGCGTTGCGCACCGAGCTTCACCTGTTCGAGCAGGATCTTGCTGGTGGGCAGGCGCGCGAACTCGTCGACGAGGCGCTGGACGGTGGGCTCTGGAGTCGGGTTCGGCACGCGCGTGGGCGGCGGAGGATAGCGAACGGCGGCGGCTGTCGCGCGGTGGTGGTGTCCTTGGTGTCTCGGTCCGCGATCCCGGAATCGAGTGCATCGTGGCCAAGTCGCCTCCTCCGACTGGTGGCACCGCGCGTTCGTCCAGCCGTCGGCGCAGCTCCTTGGCGTGACTGTGCTAGCGTGCTCGCCGATGAGTGCTAGCGATCGACAGAGGATCGTCCCCTACGAAATCGGCTGCCAGCCGTCTGCCTCGGTCCCCGCAGAGCTCCTGCTGCAAGATGATCGCAGGGCTTTCCTGCTCTTCTTCGCCGTTTCGAACGAGGTGTCGCCCTCGGGGTTCTTGGAGGATCTGGGCGTGGCGGTGCTCGAGTGTGTCGGCTGTGCAGCTACGAAGTTCGCCTACCCGAACGACGAAGGCCTGCCAGAGCACCCTCTCTATCGCTTTGGGCTCCACGATCTCGATCGCTGGGTCTTGGAAGTCGTCGACTCGGTTTGGGCCCAAGAAGTCGAATCGCAGATGCGCGCGACTGCGGCACGGATCTGGGGAAAGGACCGAACGTCGGATCGGCCCAGCGTTCGCCACTTCCTGATCCCCTTGAAGGAGTGGACCTTCGAGTGCTTGGCCCTCGAACTCGTCGTCAGGTACTACGGAAAGGACTACCGAGACGCACTTCGCTACGCGCACGAGCGTCTGTTTGGATCCAACTTCGCCCTGTAGCGCGGCGCCTCGGCTCGGTCCAGGTCGAGGCACTCGTGGGCGGCCCTCGATGGCAAGCGTGTCGCGATCCAGGTCGGCGTGCAGCGGTCGGACAACAACTACAAGCTCGACGACGTGAAGAAGGAGGACTCCGACTGCTACACGATCCTCGGGCCGGAGGGCCTCGACGGCGGCCTGCCGATGCACTGCTACGTGAAGCGCGGCACCACCGCCGCACGCGTGCTGCGGACCGCGAAGATGTCGGATCGCGGCGCACCGGACCAGCTCTAGGTGCTGCGTGGCATCGCGCGCGGCAAGCGCACGCTGGTCGTCGAAGCTGCGGCCAAGGCCGATTGATGGCAGTTCTTGAAGCGCGGGCGGTGGCGGCGGTCGCGTCCCGCCGTCGCCGCAGCGAGCTGGCGTCTTCGTCCCGGCCCCGCCAGACTGCCGCGATGACCGAACGCTTCGAACGCCATCGCCAGCCCTGGACCCCGGCCGAGATCCAGAAGCTGCATCACCTCGCCGGCAAGGGCGCGAGCCTCGCGGCGATCTGCAAGGCGCTGACGCGCAGCGAGGAGTCGGTGAAGATCCGCGCCAAGCTCGACAAGCTGCTGATCACCAAGAAGCGCTGACGCGCGCACGGAACGAGTCCGCCATGGGCGCCGTCGACCGCTTCCTGCGCAGCTTCGGGCACGCCGCGCGCGGCCTCGCCGTCGGGTTCAGCACGCAGCGCAACCTGCGCGTGCACGCCGTCGCCACCGCCACCGTCCTGGCGCTCGGCCTGTGGCACCGCGTCGAACGTTGGGAATGGTGTGCGCTGCTGCTCGCCTGCGGCCTCGTCGTCGCCGCCGAACTCGCCAACACCGCCGTCGAATGGCTGGCGGATCGCGTGACGCGCGAACGCGAGCCGGCGATCCGCGACGTCAAGGACGCGGCGGCCGGCGCCGTGCTCGCTGCGAGCGTCGTCGCGGCGGCGGTCGGCGCGTTCGTGTTCGTGCCGCGCTGGCTGTAGGGGCGGCTGCTTCGAGGCTCTGTCCGGTTGTAGAGGACATGACGTTCTGGATGACGACTGCAGGGGGCTGGCTGCGCGCGAGCCGCTGCCCTGCCCGGAGGCGCACGGGGCACGTGCGCTGCGGTGGCAGTCCGAGCACACCGCCGATGACCGCGCCATGAGCGCCCGCTAGAGTTCGGCAATGGACCGTTCCGCCGTGATCGACACACTGCGCGACTACTTCGCCGGTCGACGCGACGTGGTCGCGGCCTACCTGTTCGGCAGCGTCGCTCGCGGCGACGCGCGCGCCGACAGCGACGTCGACGTGGCGGTGCTGCTCGCAGCCGGCGAGCCGGCGGACACGGCTGGCTACGACGCATGGTTCGCACTGCAGGACGATCTCGAAGAACTCCTGCACCAGCGCGTCGATCTCGTGGCGATGAACGGAGCGCCGCTGGACCTGCTGCACCGGGTGCTGCGCGATGGGGTGCGCGTCGTGGACAACGATCCGGAGCGTCGGGCCGAGTTCGAACTGCAGGTTCGCACGCAGTACCTCGATTTCCTCCCGTTGTTGCTGCGCTACCGCCAACGCGTGCTGCGAGGGGCTTGATGGACGCCCATCTCGTCGACAAGCGCCTTGCCTGGATCGAAGCCGCGTGCGAGCGGCTGCGGCGGTTGGCCGTGCCCGACCGCATCGCGACGGACGAACTGCAGCGTGCGTTCGTGGAGCACACGCTGCAGACCGCGATCCAGGCGGCGATCGACGTTGCGGCGTGGATCCTCGGCGAACGCAAGCTCGGCGAACCGAACTCGACGCGGTCGATGTTCCGCCTGCTCGCGCAGGATGGTTGGGTGACCGTCGAGCAGGCCGAGGTGTGGCGACGCATCGTCGGCTTCCGGAACATCGTCGTGCATCGTTACCTGGACGTCGATCCGGCAATCGTGCGCGCGGTCCTGGTGGCGAATCTCGGCGACTTCGGCGCTTTCGTGCAGTCGATCCGGGCTCGCCTCGCCGAGCTGCGAGGCTGAAGGGCGGGCGTGCCGCAGGTGGTCGCGCCAGCGACCTTCTGCGGAAGCCGCGCCGTTCCGATGCCGGCAGCCTCTACAGTCCGCCGCACGATGAAGATCGGACGCAACGACCCTTGCCCCTGCGGCTCGGGCAAGAAGTCGAAGAAGTGCTGTGCGGCGGTCGCCGGCGTGGCCCCGGCGCCAGTCGCCGAGGAATTGGACCCTGCCGCCGAGCCGGAGGTCGCGACCGAGCCGCCGCCGGCGACGAAGGGCGGCGGGCGCGACTGGGTGCCGCTGCAGCACCAGCAGGGGCGGCTGCGGCCGAGCAACTTCGGCCGCAAGAAGGCGCGCTGAGCTGGCGTTCGCTGGAGGCCGAGGGAAGCTGGACGCCTCGGAGAGATCGTGGACCGCGGAACTCCGGCCAATCTGGAGCGTCTTCGCGCCCCTTGATCGCTTCTGCGTTCGACCGTCGTCGGGCGCGCCATCCCGCTGGTTCCGGAGCTCGCATGCACGTGGCCTCGAAACTCGTCTGCTGTTCGTTGGGGATCCTGTGGTTGTCGGGCTGCGATCGCGCCGAGTTCGCCGGCGCTCGCGCTCCCGTGGCGGCGGACTCCCTCAGGGCGGCTGGGTTGGCGGCGGGGCGGGCCGCGCCGATGCGCGAGGCTGCCGACGCGCCTGCTCCAGCGAGCGACGAACGCATGCTGGTGCAGCGCGGCGAACTCACCGTCGAGACGGCGCGTCCCGCCGAGGCGATGCGCATGTTCCTCGGCAAGGTCAAGGAACTCGGTGGGCACCTGTCGCGACAGGAGGCGAATCGCGTCACCGTGCGGGTGCCGGCGCCGCAGTTCGACGCGGCGTTCGCGGCGGGCTCGGCCGCCGGTCGGGTGCTGCACGAGTCGCGCGAAGCGAACGACGTCACCGAGGAGTACCTGGACCTCGGCATCCGCCTCGACACGGCGACCAAGGCGCGGGCGCGTTTGCTCGAGGTGCTGCAGAAGGCCGAACGCGTCGAGGACATCCTGAAGGTCGAAGCCGAGATCCGGCGGCTCACCGAGGAGATCGAGCGCCTGGAAGGGCGGCGCAAGCTGCTCGCCGAGCAGGTGGCGCTGGCGACCCTGACGGTGGCGTTCCAGGGGCCCGCCGAGCCACCGAGGCCGCGGCCACGGCTGCGGCAGGGCAGCAGCTTCGCGTGGATCGACCGCGTCGGTGCGGAGCTGTTGCTGGAGGCCTTCTGACATGCGCCTCCGCAACGTCGTGCCGGTGATGGTGCTCCTTGTCGTGATCGCGGCGCTGATCGCACGGCAGGCGCTGGCTGGGCCGCCGATCGAACTGCCGCCGGGATTCGTGCACCTGAAGGGCGGTGGCGAAGGCTTCCGGGCGCGGACCAGCGACGAGGCCAGGCTCTGGCTGCGCACGCTGACCGATCCCAGCGAGGCGCCGATCGAGTTCTGGGCAGAAGTGCTGGAGAAGGACCTGCTGCAGCGCGGCTACGAACGGCGCGGCGGCGGCGAGGTGCGCGACGGCGCTGGCGCCGTCGGCCGCTGGCTCGAGTTCGACGCCAACGTGCAGGGCGAACGCATGCACTATCGCATCGCCGTCTGGGTCGACGGCACGGCGGTCCGGGTGGTCGAGTACGGCGCCGTCGGGGAGGCGTACGGCAAGCATCTGCCGGCCGTCGAGAAGGCGCTGACGACGCTGCGTCGCTGACGCGCGGCGCTCCAGGGGTGGGGCGGCGCGGTGGTGTGGCAGCTCGAGATTTCTGCGGAAAGCGTGTCGGGTGCTTCGGCGGTTCGCCGGGAGGGGGGCGCAACCCCTTCCGCATCCCGACCATGAACGCCATCCGCAATCCCCTCCTCTTCGCCGTCGCCACCGCCGCCGCGGCGGCCTTCCTGCCCGCCCAGCACGTCATCCGCACCGCCAACGGCGACCAGCCGGGTGCCAACTTCGGCCGCACGCTGCAGACGATCGCCGACATCGACAGCGACGGCACGGTCGACCTGGTCATCGGTGAGCCGCTGCGCGACAGCGGCGCCTTCACCGACGTCGGCGCCGGTGTGCTGTGGCGGACCGGCGCCTGGGTGCAGCGCGCCCGCTCGGCCGGCGCCTTGCTGAACGGGCGCCTCGGCAGCGCCGTCGCCGGCATCGGCGACGTCAACGGTGACAACGTGCCGGACTGGGTGCTCGGTGCGCCCGGTGCCAACGTCGCCGCCGGCGTCGTGCGCGTCTGCTCCGGCGCCACCGGCCTCCCGCTCTACGAGCTGAACGGCGAGCTGTTCTCCGAGTTCGGCGCCGCGGTCTGCAGCATCGGCGACCGCGACGGCGACGGCCGCGGCGACTTCGCCGTCGGTGCGCCGATCGACTCGCCGCAGACGGCGAACGGCGTGGTCCGCTTCTATTCCGGCGTGAACGGTGCCTTGCTCGACACGCTGGCCGGCGCCAGTGGCACCGGCTTCGGCCGCAGCCTCGCGACCGTGCTCGACCTGACCGGCGACGGCTCGCCCGAGATCGTCATCGGCGAACCGCTGGCCGACGTCGGCAGCACCAACAACGGTCGCGTGTTCGTCAAGAACCCGCGCAACGGCCTCGCCAACTCGTGGGTGTGGACGGCGAGCGGCCCGACCGCGAACGGCAACTCCGGCGTCGCCGCGTGCCCGCTCGCCGACCTCGACGGCGACGGCCGCGGCGACCTCGCCGTCGCCGGCAGCAACGGCGTGGTGCTGGTGCGCAGCGGCACGACCGGCGCCGTGTTGGCCACGATCACCAACGCGCAGTTCGGCGCGACCCCGTCGCTGACCGGCCTCGCCGACTGGAACGGCGACGGCACGCAGGACCTCGCCGTCGGCGCGCCGACCGCGAACCTCGCCAACGGCCGCGTGTTCGTCTACTCGCTCGGGGCCGGCACCCCGCTGCTGTCGACGATCGAAGGCTCGCTGCTGGCGAGCTTCGGCGCCGCCGTCGCCAACCTCGGCGACCTCGACGGCGACGGCCGCAGCGAGCTCGCGATCGGCGCGCCGACGGCGTCGGTGTCGGGCCTCGTGGTCGGCCGGGTGACCGTGCACTCGTTCGACATCCAGCCGGAGACGGCGACGTTCGGCAATGGCTGCCTCGGCACCAACGGCGCGCCGACGCTGTTCTTCACCGGCACGCCGAACCTCGGCCAGACCTTCGACATCGTCTGCAGCAACCTGCGCATCAGCTCGATCGGCATCTGGATCTACGGCTACTCCGCGACGTCCGCCGGCGGCGTGCCGCTGCCGGTCGACCTGTCGCTGATCGGCTTCCCCGGGTGCTCGCTCTACGTGTCGGCCGAAGCCTCGGAGCCCTACGCGACGACCAACAGCACGCAGGCGGTGCGGCCGTTCACGCTGCCGCCGGTGCCGAGCCTCGCGACCGCCGAACTGTTCGTGCAGAACGCGATCCTCGATCCGGTCGCGGCGGGCGGGCTCGCGTTCAGCAACGGCGGTCGCTTCCGCGTCGGCAACCTGTGACCGCGGAACGTTCGCCGCGGCTCAATCGCCGCGCAGCTCGGCGATGCGCGGCGGCAGTGCGGTGAGCATGCTGCGCTGGCTCGGCGCCAGCTGCGAACGTTCGGCCTGGTCGGTGGCGGCCTGCAGCTGGGCCGCCAGCGCGTCGGCGGCGGCGTGACGCAGCTGTCGCCGCACGGCGGGGTCGGCGTCGGCCGGCACGTTGCGCGCGCGCATCTCGGCGACGAACGCGACCGCGGCGGTCGCGGTCAGCCAGTCCTCGCCGGCCTGCGCCGAGTCGGGATCGCGGTCGTAGGCCGCGCGCGCCGCGACCTTCAGCGCCGCGGCGACGACCTCGGCGTCGTCGAAGCGGCCGCTGCGCGCCAGCGCCACCGCCAGCTGCTGGCGCGCCGGCACCAGGTCGCGCGGCAGCGACGGCTGGCGGGGGAAGCGCGCGATCAGCGCTTCCACGTTGGCGAGGTGCGCCTGCAGCAGCGTCACCGCTTCGTCGTACTTGCCGAGCTGCAGCGTCGACAGGCCGATGCCGTAGTCGCTGACCGACACGTCGCGCTGCAGCTCGGCGTCGATCGGATCGGCGACCGCGAGCGGCTGCAGCAGGTCGCGCGCGGCTTGCCACGCGCGCAGCGCCGCCGCCGGGCTCGGCGCCAGCATCGCCTGCTGGCGGAACGCACCGGCGAGGCCGCGGGCGCTGCTGGCGTCGCGATGGCGTTCGTGCGAAGCACTGGCGACCTGCACCATCTCGTCGACCAGCGCCATCGCCGCCTTGCGGTCGCCGAGCCGCCGCTGCAGCTGCAGGCACTGCGCCAGCATCGCCAGCAGGTCTTCGCGGTCGGTGCGCGCACCGCCGCCGTCGACCGCGGTGGCCGTGCGCAGCGTCGCCACCAACGCCAGGTAGCCCTGCAGCGCCTCGGCGGTCTTGCCGCGGTCGGCGAGCCAGCGCGCCTGGCCGGCGGCCACTTCGATGCGCAGCCGCGCCGTGCGTTCGCCGGGGGCGAGGCGCTCGAGTTCGACCATCACCTGCTCCTGCGCTGCGAGCAGCCGTTCGCGTTCCTCGTTGCGGCCGAGCACGCGCACCAGCGACTCCTGGAAGCGCAGCAGGTCGAGCTCCGCCTGCCGCGAACGCGCGCGTTCGGGCGCCATCGCCACGGCGCGGCGCACCATCGCCAGCGCCTGCTCGCTGCGTGCGAGCGCACCGGCGACGTCGCCCTGGCTCGGCCCGCTCGGGCTGCCTTGCAGCCGCGCCAGCTGCAGGTGGAACGACGCCACCTCGATCAGCACCTCGGCGCCGGCGTCGCCGCCGAGCGCCTCGGCATCGGCCGCCATCGCTTCGGCGTGCTGCAGCCCCGAGGTCAGCAGCAGCTGCCGCGCCACGCTGGTGCCGGGCACGGCCAGCAGCTCGCGGTCGACGCCGCTGAGCAGTGTGCGCACCATCGCGCGCAGTTCACCGGTGCGCGCTTCGGCGCGCTGCCGCGCCTGCTCGGCGTCGTTCGCGGCGCGAAGCGACAGCACGAGGCCGGTGGCCAGTGCCACCATGGCGATGGCGACGCCGAACACCGGGCCACGATGGCGGCGGGTGAAGCGCATCGCGCGGTAGACGACGCTCGGCGGCCGCGCCGCGATCGGCTGGTCGGCCAGCAGGCGGCGCAGGTCGGCGGCGAACGCACCGGCGTTGGCGTAGCGGCGCGCAGGATCCTTGGCCATCGCCGTGTGCACGACGGTGGCGACGTCCTGGCCGAGCCCGGGCACGCGGCGATCGAGCCGCAGCGGCTCCTCGTCGCGCAGCGCGCGCGCCGCTTCGGCCAGCGGTCGGCCGGCCAGCGGCAACGGCGACACGCCGGCCAGCAGTTCGTAGGCGGTGACGCCGAGCGACCACACGTCGCTGCGCGGGCCGGCGCCGCGCGAGCCCTGGTCGAGCAGTTCGGGCGCCATGTAGGCGAGCGTGCCGATCAGCTGGTGCGTGCGCGTGTGCACGGTGGCGCCGGCGTCGCCGTCGAGGCGCGCGATGCCGAAGTCGAGCACGCGCGGCCGCGCGGTCGCGCCGTGCCGTTCGACCAGCACGTTCGCGGGCTTCAGGTCGCGGTGCACGACGCCGCGTTCGTGCGCGTGCGCCACCGCTTCGGCGACGTCGGCGAGCAGGGCCAGCCGTTCGCGCAGCGGCACCTTGCCGGCGTGCTCGACCAGGCCGATGCCGTCGACGAACTCCATCGCCAGGTAGGGCAGCGGCTCGTCGCCGTCGGCGACGCCGGCTTCGAACACCTGCGCGATGCCGGGATGTTGCAAGCGGCCGAGCGCCTCGGCTTCGCGGCGGAAGCGCTGCAGCGCGTCGGCGGCGAACAGGCCGGGGCGGATGACCTTCAGCGCCACGCGCCGCCGCGGTTCCAGCTGCTCCGCCGCGAACACCACGCCCATGCCGCCTTCGCCGACGCGCGCCTCGATGCGGTAGCGGCCGGCGACGACGTCGCCCGGCTGTGGCAGGCCGCGCAACGACGCCGTCGACGCCTCGTCGAGGGCCTGCGCCACCTCGCCGGCGTCGGCGGCGAGCAGTGCTTCGACCTCGGCGCGCAGCGCATCGTCGCCGCGGCACTCTTCGGCCAGCAGCCGTTCGCGCGCGGCCGCGTCGAGGTCGGCGGCGCGATCGAACAGTGCGGCGATGCGCCGGCCGCGTTCGTGGTTCACGCCGACCTCGCCGTTTCCGGGTCGGTGCCGAGGCGCCGCGCCAGCCACGCGCGCGCGAACCGCCAACGGCGTTCGATGGTGCGTTCGGTGCAGCCGAGATCCTGCGCGATGTCAAAGTGGCTCTGGCCGGCGAAGAAGCGGCGCAGCGTCACCTCGGCTTCGTCGGGGTGTTCCTGCTGCAGCGTCGCCAGCGCCTCGTCGAGCGTCAGCAGGTCCTCGTAGCCGACCGCGGGCTTCAGCTCGGCGACGTCGTCGAGGCCGGTCGGCGCGACGCCGCCGCCGCGCTTCTGCGCCAGGCGCGCGCGCAGCCGGTCGATCAGCACGTCCTTCATCGCCCGCGCCGCGGCGCCGAAGAACGCGCTGCGGTCGGCGAACGTGCCGTCGCCGCGCAGCTTCAGCCACGCTTCGTGCACCAGTGCGGTCGCCTGCACCGTGTGGCCACCGCCGACGCGGCGCAGGCGATCGGCGGCGAGGCCGCGCAGTTCGTCGTGCAGACGCGTCGACAGGTCGCCGGCGCGGATCGGATTGCGATCGTCGGACGAGTCCATGCGAACGGGGGCGGATTGTGGGCGGCGATGGCGGCGGCGACAAGCCGCCAGCGGTGGGGCGGGGCTTCGCCGATCGCGCCACAGTCGATGCGAACGCGGCTTCGTGATCTGGCCCGACCTCGGCGCGCTCCGGTAGGTTCGTTCCGTGGGCCTCGACGACACCCATCCCCGCGTGCGCGCCGTCATCCTCGAACGGATCCGCGCCATGTCGTACGCGGAGCGCTTCGCCATGATGTCCGACATGACGGACTTCGTCTGCGATCAGTCGATGGCGGCGATCGCCGCTGGGATGCCCGGTGCCAGCCGCGACGAAGTCGGGCTGCGCTTCTGCGAAGTGCACTACGGCAAGGAACTGGCGGATCGCGTGCGTGCGTTCCTCGCGGCGCGTTCTCGTTGACGGCCCTCGCACCGCCGCGCGCTCGCATCCGGCGCCCACGTCGCTACCCTGCGCCGCGCGCATGCCGACTCTCCAGCGGATCGTCACCCATCCCGGCGGAGCCCACCGCGACGACCTGCTCGCCTGCTGCGTGCTCGCCGCACTGCACGGCTGCGTCATCGAACGGCGCGATCCGACCGCCGCGGAACTGGCCGATCCGACCGTCGCCACCGTCGACGTCGGCGGCAGCCACGATCCGGCGCTGCAGAACTTCGACCACCATCACTTCCCGCGCGAGCATCCGCCGACGTGCGCGCTGAGCCTCGTGCTGCAGTCGCTCGGCCTCTACGACGACGCGCGCACGTTCTGCGACTGGCTCGAACCGGCGGAGTGGTTCGACTCGCGCGGGCCGGTGCGCACCGCCGAGTGGCTGGGCGTGCCGCGGCGCGCGATCGCGCAGATGAACTCGCCGGTCGACGCGACGCTGCTGCGCCGCTTCGCCGCGCAGGCGCTGCATCGCCCCGGCGAGACCGTCTACGACTACCTGCGCCTCGTCGGCCAGGACCTGCTCGACTACCTGCGCACGGTGAAGGAGCAGCTGGCGTTCGTCGGGCGCCATGGCGAACGCTGGTCGGTGGCGGCGGGCGCGGTGACGATCGAGACGATGTTCCTGCCGCGCACGGCGGGTGCCATCGACGAGCCGTCGGCGGGCGTCGCGAACTACATCCGCAAGCAGGGGCTCGAACGCGTGGTCGGCGCGATGGTCTATCCCGACCGCCGCGGCCCTGGGTATGGCCTGCAGCGCTACGAGGACGATCCGCGGCTCGACTTCTCGCGGCTCGAGCGCGAGCCCGACGTGCACTTCGCGCACAAGAGCGGCTTCGTCTGCAAGACGTCGGCGATCGATCCGGTGCGCCTGCGCGAACTGATCGCGCGCGCGGTCGTCGGCGGCTGAGGCGGGCTGTCGGCTGGCGTCGCGCCGCCTACGGCACGCGCACGTCGGCTTGCTTCACGAAGTGCGTCTTGCCGGTCGACGTCGTCAGCTGGGCGGCTTCGGCGCGCGCTTCCTGTTCCTGCGCGTAGGGGAACTGCTTCACGTCGCGGCCGGCGGCGTCGCAGACCATCCAGACGATGCGCACGCGGGCGGCGGCGGCGGGGGCCTTCTTGCCGGCCGACTTGCGCGGGGCCTTCGGCTCCTGCGCCTTCTTGGCCTTCGCCTCGGCCTTCTCCTTCGCCGCCGCGTCGGCTTCGGCGCGAAGGTTCTCGATGCGATCACGGTTGGACATGCGGCCGGCCATGCGGCGCACTCTAGGGGGCTTCGCGCCGATCCTGGCATGGCATCACGGAAAGGTGCCGGAACTTCTGCGCGCGAGCGCGCCGGCAAGCCCAGAGAGCCGTCAGGAAGACGCGCGGGCGGTGGCGCGCGCCGCGAGTTCGGCATCGGCCAGTGGGTTCGCGGCCAGTGCTTCGATGCGGCGGCGCGCGGCCTCGTCGGTCGGCGCAGCGAACGCGCACGCGAGCTCGGCGGCTTCGTCCTCGGCGTCCCACAGTGCTTCGCGCAGCACCGCCTGCGCCAGCGGCTGCTGCGGCACGAACGACAGCGCGCGCACCGCCCGCATGCGGGCGCGGCTCGCCGGCGTCGTCGCCGCGACCTCGGCCAGCAGCGGCACCGACGCCGGGTCGCCGAGGCGGCCGAGCGCGTCGAGTTCGTCGCCGATCGCGACCTCGCCGTCGGCGTGGGCGGCGACGAACGCTTCGAGGCGGCGGCGGTCGGCCGCGGTTGCGTACAGTTCGAACAACGCCCCGGCGACGACGCGGAAGTAGCCGCCGCGGTCGTGCCAGGCGCGCGCCAGCGGCAGCGCGACCGGACCCGGCAGGTGCTGGGCCCAGTCGGCGAGGCAGGCGCGGCGCATGCGCAGCTCCGCCGGCAGCCGGCGCTCCGGATCGGCGAACACGTCCTCGCGCGCGAACAGGTCCTCGGCCAGCGGCAGCAGCCGTTCGTCGGCGAGCAGCCCGAGCGCCCGCGCGGCGAGGCGAACGCGTTCGAGCACGCGGTCCTCGGTGACGACGGCGGCGAGCCGCGCGCGCGTCGCTTCGTCGCCGCGCGCGCACAGTTCGCCGAGCAGGCGATCGCGGCGCACCGGCTGTGGCCCGCGCGCGAGCTCGAGCACGGCGTCGACCGACAGGCCGGCGAGCGGCGTCGGGGCCGCGGGGCGCCGTTCGCTGCGCGCCGAGTCGGCGTTCTGCAGGTCGAGGCGCAGCCAGTGCGCGCGCGCGCGCGGCGGCAGGTCGACGGCGCGCGCCCAGCGTTCGCCCCACAAGCAGCCGGTGATGCCGGCGAGCAGTGGCTCGGCGGTGTTCTCGTCGGCGAGCAGTTCGCGCGTCGGACCATGGCCGAGGACGAACGCGGCGGCGAGCACGTCGTGGCCGAGCACGCCTTCGGGGGCGCTGCGCAGCGGGGCGAGCAACGGCGCGAGCGGCAGGTCGACGGCGACCAGCAGTTCGCCGTAGTAGCGCGCGCGGTGCTCGAGCTCGCGGTCGCGGCGCGGATCGACCAGCACGCACTGCAGCAGGTCGTCGTGGGCTTGTGCACCGGCGGCGAGCGCTGCGAGGTAGCCGGCGCCGCGGCCGCGCTGCAGCTGGCCGAGCCGCGTCGTGGCGGGGGCGATCGCGGGTCGGAGGTCGGGCACGTGCCGGCAGCGTAGGCGGGCCGTGGTCGCGTTCCAGCGTCGGCCCGGCCCGCGCCCCGCACAGCCCGGTGCCCACCGCGGTGCTAACGTGCCCGCCCATGGTCACGCTCGATCCTCGCTTCGACGCCTACATCGCGAAGGCCGCGCCGTTCGCGCAGCCGATCCTGCGCGAGCTGCGCGCGCGCATGCACGAGGCCTGCCCCGACGTCGTCGAGACGATCAAGTGGCGCAACCTGTCGTTCGAGTTCCACGGCCTGCTCGCCGGCATGGCGGCGTTCAAGGCGCACGTCGCGTTCGGCTTCTGGAAGGACGAACTGCTGAAGGCGGACGCAGCCTTGGCGCCGACCCTCGCGAAGGCTGGGCGTGTCACCGAGCTCGCCGGTCTGCCGACCGCGGCGGCGTTCGCCAAGGCGGTGAAGAAGGCGATGGCGCTCAATCGCGACGGCACGCCGCTGCCGCGCAAGAAGCCGGGCAAGCGCGCGCCGATCGCGATGCCGCCGGCGTTCGCGCAGGCGCTGGCGGCGGTGCCGAAGGCGCAGCAGACGTTCGACGGCTTCCCGCCGGGCAAGCAGCGCGAGTACCTCGAGTGGATCACCGAGGCGAAGAAGGAGGCGACGCGCGACCAGCGCATCGAGCAGGCGGTGGCGTGGCTGGCCGAGGGCAAGAGCCGGCACTGGAAGTACGAGCGCTGCTGAGCGGCGCGCGGTGCCAGCGCGGCCCACGAAGGCTGCGGTGCTCGACGGCCGCGTCGCTAGACTGTTCGCCCTTCGCACTCCCGCACGACCGCGCATGAGCAAGCCGTCCATCGTCCTGACCGGCATCACCACCACGGGCACCCCGCACCTCGGCAACTACGTCGGCGCCATCCGCCCGGCGATCGCCGCGAGCAAGCGGCCCGGTGTGCGGCCGTTCTTCTTCCTCGCCGACCTGCACGCGCTGATCAAGTGCCAGGAGCCGGAGCGCGTGCAGCGCTCGACGCTCGAGATCGCCGCCGTGTGGCTGGCGCTCGGGCTCGACACCGAGCACGCGGTCTTCTACCGGCAGTCGGACGTGCCGGAGATCCCCGAGCTGTCGTGGATGCTGCAGTGCGTCACCGCCAAGGGCCTGATGAACCGCGCGCACGCCTACAAGGCGGCGGTGCAGGCGAACACCGAGGCCGGCGTCGAGGACCAGGACGCCGGCGTCAGCATGGGCCTGTTCGGCTATCCGGTGCTGATGGCGGCCGACATCCTGATGTTCAACGCCGACAAGGTGCCGGTCGGCAAGGACCAGGTGCAGCACCTCGAGATGGCGCGCGACATCGCCGGCCGGTTCAACCATCTCTACGGCGAACACTTCGTGCTGCCGCAGGCCGTCGTCGACGAAGAGGTCGCGGTGCTGACCGGGCTCGACGGCCGCAAGATGAGCAAGAGCTATGACAACGTGATCCCGGTGTTCCAGCCGGCGTCTGCGCTGCGCAAGCTGATCATGCGCATCAAGACCAACTCGCTCGAGCCGGGCGCGCCGAAGGACCCGGACACGTGCACGTTGTTCGCGATCTACCGCGCGTTCGCCAACGCCGAGCAAGTGGCGGCGCTGCGCGAGCGTTACGCCGCCGGCATCGGCTGGGGCGACATGAAGCAGCTGTTGTTCGAGACCATCGACGCCGAGCTGAAGGATGCGCGGGTCCGCTACGACGCGCTGATGCAGGAACCCGAGCGCATCGAGGCGGTGCTGCTGGCCGGGGCGGCGAAGGCGCGCGCGATCAGCGCGCCGTTCCTGCAGCGGCTGCGGCATGCGGTCGGCCTGCGGCCGCTGCAGAAGGGCTGACGGCCGCAGCGCGTCCACGGAGCGAAACGCATGAACCTCACGCGATCGCTGGCACAACTCGAACGCCTCGACTTGGGCGGCGACATCGACGGCACGTATCTGGTGAAGACCTGCCATCGCCTGTGGCAGAAGCCCATCGGGCAGTTCGAGGTCGAAGACCTGCGGATCATGATCGGCCAGAACCTCGGACTGCGTCACCTGGTGCCGTTGGCGCTCGCGGTCCTCGAACGCGATCCACTGGCGGAGGCCGACTTCTTCCCCGGCGACCTGCTATGCAGCCTGCTGCGTGCCGATCCTGCGTACTGGCAGGGGCATGTCGTCGAGCGTGCGCACCTCGAACGGATCGTCGGTTCGCTCGCCAGTCCGCCACCGGAAGTGGCGAAAGCGCTGGCTGGCTGGCGGTGATGGGGTGCGCGCCCCGCATCGCGGATCGCGAGGTCGGGTGCGAAGCGCTGACACTCGCGGGGCTGGCGGCGCGCGCGCCAACTTGATTCGGCAGGAATCGTGCGTCGCAGCTCTGGATGGCGAGTATTGCAACCGCGCGAGCCGTGGGCTGGAAGGTACTGTCTCGCGTTCACGGCTCTGCGCTCGCCCACGATAGGCTGGTGTGTCCGTGCTCTCCCCGTGGTGACCGTTCGACGAACTCGAGCATCGCCGCGTCTTCTGCTGACCATGCTCGCCATTGCCCCGTGAACGCCATCGTGCACAAGGCGCTGCACGTCGTGCGGCCGCAGTTCCGGCTCGACCTGCACCACGGCCACCACGGCATCGCGCACTGGAGCCGCGTCTGGCTGCACGGCCGCCGTCTCGCGCAATCACTCGACGTCAACCCGGCGGTGCTGGCGTGGTTCGCCTACCTGCACGACAGCCAGCGGCAGGACGAAGGCACCGACCGCGGCCACGGCTCGCGCGCCGCCGACTTCGCCGTTCGCTTGCGGCAACGTGGTGTGATCCAGGAACTGGCGCCGCGCGAGTTCGAGTGGCTGTGCGAAGCGATGCGCCTGCACAGCGACGGCCACACCGAAGGCGAACCGGCGCTGCGCGCCTGCTGGGACGCCGATCGCCTCGACCTCGGCCGCGTCGGCGTCCGGCCGGCACCGCGCTATCTGTGCAGCGAGCTGGCGCGCGAGCCGCGCACGATCGCGGCGGCGGTGGCGCTGACGGACGCGGCGCTGCAGCGCCGGCGGCGGGGTTCTGCGACGTGACGGGCTGGCGTTCGTGGGCGAGGGCTCACCGCGGCCCAACTTGATTCGGCAGGAAACCACCTCACACGCGATAACGGTCCTACACTGCGAACGCCCATGCGCGACCTTCGCCGCGACGACGACCCGAACGCTGCTCGCCCGCATGCGTCGCCTCGTCGTCTGCTGATCATCCTGCCCTGCGTCGTCACCGCGGCGGCGGCGATCCTGTCGTGGTGGTGGTGGACGCACCGCAGCTACGCCACCGACCTCAGTGGTCACGTCGTTCGCCTGCGCGAGCACGAGCTGGTCGCGCTCTACGGGCCGCCGACGTCGCGGGGCCTGGTCCCGCTGTTGCCGCACGGGCCGGGGCTCATGGGTGGCACCTGGGGCGCCCACGCGAAGATGTTCGGCCCGGTCCCCGAGCCGCTCGCGTTGAGCCTCTACTGGCGACTGCCGAACGACGGCCATCGCCACGTCTGGCTCGGGCACACCGGGGATGGGCCGTGGCTGGCCTTCGATGGCTACGAGTACCGCGGCGTCCAGTTCTGACGGCGTGCTCTGTCTGGATCGCGATCTGCAGCGTGTGCTCGACGAATCGCTCCTGGACCTTGTCCGTTCGCAACCGATCGAGGTGGCCGAGTTGGCGGACTTCGGCGACGCAGTCGACGATGAAGGCAAGGCGCTTCTCGATCAGGTGGGCGGAGCTCATGCGCGGCGAAGGACGGAGCGTCGGTAGGCGAGCAGGAACGGCAAGTGGTCGGCGTACTCGTTGCGCGTCCGGATCTCGAACTCGACGCGCGCCTCGTGGTTTCCTTCGAACAGCAGGACGTGGTCGACGAGCACGTGGTGGCGGAGATCGGGAGACGCGGTGTCGAGAGGAACGAGATCGACCTCGCGCTGCAGCAGTTCCGTCAGTTGCTGCTGCATGGTCGTCAGGCGATCGAGCGCGGTCAGCGTCGGGCTCAGGTGCGTGCCCAGAACGACAGCGATGTCGACGTCGCTGTCGTTGCGTTCCTGGCCGCGGCGACGCTGCCGAACAGATAGGCCGCGACGAGGCCCTGGCCGTGGGCCGCGAACCAGCTGCGCAGGGTCGGCACGATCCGGTCGGCAAGCATGGCGGCACCCTACGGGCCGCCGCCGCCAGCGGGAACGCTCACCCGAAGGGGTTGCGATCCGGCGCCTCGTCGTGGTGCACGTGGCCGACGAGGCCCTTCACCAGCATGTTCAGCGCCGGGATGCGGTGGCGCAGCCACAGCTCGATCGGCTGCGGTTGTGCCCCGAGCCGCGCCTTCGGTTCGAGTGCGGTGCGGCCGAGCGACAAGCGGCGGCAGCCGAACTGCAGCGCGTTCTCGATCGTCGCCTGCAACAGGCGCAGATAGATCGGCGCCTCGGCCGCGGCGCTGCGGTCGAAGCCGATCTGGTAGCCGATTGCGGTGTCGCCGTCGCGCAGCGTGTTGACGAAGCCGACCAGCTGCTCACCGCGGCGCACGACCGTGGTCCGCATCGCCTCTCCGGCGCACGCGGCGAACGCCGGCCAGAACGGCGCCTGCAGCGTCGCCAGCCGGATCGGCGCGTTGCCGTGCACCTGTTCGTACAGCTGCTGCATGCATTCGGCATGCGGCGGCACGTGCTGCGGCGCCAGCGTGTCGACGGTGAAGCCCGTGCTGGCGACGTCGTCGCGGATGCGTTTGCCGGCCTTGCGGTACTTGCTACCCAGCGCGCCAAGGTAGTCGTCGAACGAACGCCACGCCGGCGGCAGCTCGAGCACCATGTCGGGCTCGGTCTCGACGCGGCGGTAGCCGAGCAGCTCCATCGGGGCGAAGTGCGGCGCTTCGGCGGCGGTGACGTCCTTGACGACGACGAAGTCGGCCTGGCCCTCGAGCTTCGCCGCGCGCCGCAGGCGGTAGAGCGCTTCGCCGACCGCGGGCCATGCGTCGGCCGGATCGACGCCAGGCGCGAACGAGACGCCGTGGTTGCCCCACGACAGCAGGTTGCCGCACACCAGCACGCGCTGGCGCACGCGGTCCAGCGCCTTGCGCGCCAGCGGCTGCAGCAGACGCTTGCCGAGCGGCACGCGTTCCTTCCCGTCCTTCTTCGCGGCACTCGCCGGCGCTGCTGCGTTCGCCGCGCTGGCCACGCTCGCGGTCGGCGGCGCACTGCGCCCGAGCCGGTCGCCATGGAAGTCGAGCCACTGCGCCGCGACCGCGGCCACCGGTTCGTCGCCGCGCGCGACCAGCGCGTAGCACGGCGTGATCTGCTCCGGCCCGTGCCGTTCGAGCAGCGCCAAGTAGTCGCGGCGCAGGTGGAAGCCGCCGGCCGCGGCGGCGTGGTCCCAACGCGCGCCGTCGAGCAGCGCGATGCGGTCGGCGAGCGCGATGTCGAATCCGGTCGGGGAGTGGCGGGCCTGGTGCTTCTTCCGCAGCGTGCGCAGCGCTTCGCCAAGTCGCGGCAAGGTGGGCTTCTTCATGCGACGAGTGGGTGGCGCATCATGGCCTGGGCCGGTCGTCGGCACACGATGAAGGTGGATTCGGCGGCGCGAGCCGTCAGCGGGCTCCGCCGCCGGCCGCCGGTCGCTGCACCTGCTCGCAGACGCCGGGATCGGTTCGATACTGCGCCCGCACGATCCAGCGCAGCGCCAGCTCGAAGTGCTCGATCGCTTCGAGCTGTTCGTCGGAGAACCTGCGATACAGGCCGCCGCGTGCGTCGAGCAGCAAGGCCACGTCGGCCGCCGTGGCGGCGGCCAGCAGATGCCGCGCCGTGACCCACGAGAACGAATCCGGCATGCGCCCATCCGAGGCAATGGCGGCAAGCAGGTCCTGCAGCTCTTGGTGGGACAGCCGGCGATCTCCTTGCTGCGGCCGCACCGCCTCGCTCGCCTTCGCGCGCTGGTGCTCGACACGCCGCTGGCGTTCGTCCACGGACTGAGTGCTGTAGTTCTCAGGGTCGAACTCGCCGCCGAAGAACTGCCACAGGCGAGCCCCGACCTCTTCCGACTCTGGGGCGTACGAGGTTTCGAGTCGCGCGAGGACCTCGTCGATGCCTTCCCGCGTTGGCAGCGCGATCAGCGCCCGCATCGCCATGGCGCGCAGTCGGTCGTCGGTGTGTTTGGCGACGGCAAGCAACTGCGGGACTGCGCGCAGGTCGCCGAATGCGGCCACGGCGCCGACATGCGCGGCGGCGAGTTCGCCGTCGTCGCTGGCGATCCCAGCGAGCAACCACTCGTAGTCGTCCGGATGCCCGAACCGGCCGACCGAGCGCACGGCCTCGCAGCGGAGCGGACCTGCGCCGGTGCGAGCCAGCGTGCGCAGCTGCGGCAGGGCCTCGACGTGCCAGCAACTGGCGAGCAGGTAGGCGCACGACGCGGCGGTCGTCGGGTCCGGCGGCGCCGCCAGCACCTTCGTCAGTGCCGGCGCCGCGTCCCGCCCGAGAGGCGCCCACAGCACGAGGTGTGTGCCCGGCCAAGCGAGCGTCATCGCGTGCTGGCTGAGGTGGAACTCGCCGCGCTGGTCGCGCAGCAGCGCTGTCAGCAGCGGCACCGCGCGCGGGTCCTTGGTCTGCGCCGCCCGCCCGGCGACCGTGAACGCATATGAGTACTTCACCGCGAAGTCGGCGTCCGACCACGACGCGAGGATGTCGTCGACCCGGTCGAGGCCGCCGATCTCCCAGAGGACGGCACCAGCACCCAGGCGGAAGCGATCGTCGCGTTCGCCGGTGGCGTCGAGCTGCCGGGCTTCGGTGAGCAAGGCCGCAGCTCCTTCGGCCTTCGCGGCGACCAGCGTCTGCCAGGCCTTCTGGATGCGCGGGCCGCGCCGTTGTGCCTCTTCGCCCTCGAGCGGCGTCGGTAGGTTGCGCATCTCGGCGATCGCCGCGCGCAGGTCGTCGCGCGCCGCGGCCGAGGTCGGCTCGAGCGGTTGCTGCGGTGGCGTCGGTTGTGGCGGGGTCTGCGGTCGCTGCGGTGCGGTCTGCGCGACCGCTGGCGGCGGTTTCGTCGGTGGGTTCGTGCCGCAGGCAGCGAGAAGCAGAGCGAAAGCGATGGGGCGGGCGGCGGACATCGGGGGCCCATTGTGCAGGCATGCGTCGGCCTTGTCCTCCGAGGGGACGGTGAAGGCTTGTCGTCGGCACAGGGTGTCGCTTGTGGCTGCCTGCCGACGCGGCCATGCTCCGGGTGCGCCATGGGACGAAGACTCGCCGCGATCGCAGCACTGGCTTGCCTGCCTCTATCCGGTTGCTACGCCTTGCTCGGCGCCAAGCCGGGGCCGAGGCACCTGCCGTTCGGCGCTGACTACGACGACGTGGTGACGCTGCTCACCGATGGTGGGGGCCTCTCGTCACCTCAATCGGTCGAATCGAACAGCAGTCGCCTCCTGTGGTTCGCGTGGGAGCGTGGTCGCATCGACAGCGAAGCGATGTCGATAGCGCTGCGCGTCGGCCACGTCGTCGAGGCCCATCGCCATTGGGGCTTCATGGGCTACGACGTCTACCTGCTGGTGTTCGACGAGCAGCAGCGGCTGTGCGCCTGCTGGCGCGACCACGTCATGTGACACGGCGGCGGACGCAATCACGCCGAGGCATCGCCGCGCGCCTCCAAGGAGACGACGCAGCGGGGCTGAGCGCGTCGCTCTGGCGGTCGATGGTCCCCGCGTGGCGGGTCCAGGAGATCGCTGAGCCTGGTCGCCGAAGGGCGAACAGGCTCAGTTCGTCAGCGTCGTGTAGAGCGCGTTCGAGGTCGTGAAGCCGAACGCGTTCGCCGTCGGATCGAGGCTCAGGATCTGGGCCAAGAACGAACCGCCGAGCGGGCCGGCGACGCTCGGCCAGGTCCAGATCGCGCTGCCCGCAGCACCAGTGACCGGCAGCAGCACGTCCGGGCTCGTGTAGGCGAGGCAGCCCGGCATGCCGAGGAAGCCGAGGTCGATGCCCGGCAGCCTGGTGAAGCCGAGCACCAGGAAGCCGACGTTGATCGACGGCTCGAGGCCGGTGACGTTCAGGTTCAGCGGCTGGCCGAGGATCGCCGCATTGGCGGCGACCAGCGACGGCACGCCGTTGCTGCCGGCACAGCCGACGCCGAAGCCCGCACCGCCGAGTTCCCACGTCTGGTTCGACGTCGTGTTCGGCGCCGCGACGAAGCCGCCGAACTTGACCACCTGGTTGGTGATCGGCAGGAACGCCATCGCGTGGTCGCGGATCGTCTGCGTCGGTGAGTCCGACTGCGTCCAGCGCGTGCCGTCGAACGTCCACGTGTCGGACAGCACGTTCGCCGCGTTCTGCCCGCCGTGCAGCACGCACAGGTCGCGCACGCTGTCGTAGACCATGACCGCGGCGTTACGCGCCGACGGCTTCGGACCCGGGATCGTGAGCTGCGTCCACGTCGCCGTGTTGCCGTCGTAGACCCAGGTCTGGTCGCTGACGGTGCTGCCGTTGGAACCGCCGAACAGCACCGTCTTCGCCAGCGACGGCATGTAGCACATCGCCGGTCGATCGCGGCCGCCGGGGTTGCCGGTGGTGGTGATCTGCAGCCACGCGGTGCCGTCGTACTCCCAGGTCTGGTTGCTGGGCGGGCTCAGCAGCTGCGTCGTGGCGCCGCCGAAGATCACCACCTTGCCGCGGCCGAGGTCGTAGCTGGCGCCGTAGCGGTAGCGCGCGCCGGCGCTGCCGACGTTCGTGCGCTGCGTCCAGTCGGTGCCGTCCCACTCCCAGGTGTCGCTGTTGGGCGCCGGCACGCTGATGTTCGACGCCAGACCGCCGTAGAGCACGGCGACGCCGCGCGCCAGGTCGTAGACGAGCTGCGCGCCGAAGCGTCCGCTCGGCGACGTCGCCGGCGTCAGCTGCGTCCAGTCGCTGCCGTCGTAGACCCAGGTCTGGTTGTTGACCAGCGGCGCGCTGCCGCCGAACAGCACGAGACCGGCGTTCTGCGGCACGAACGCCATCGCCGAGGCGGTGCGCGCCGTCGGCGAACTGGCGGGGAAGCGTTGCTGCCATTGCGCCGAGGCGAACGGTGCCGTCACCAGCAGGGTGGCCGCGAGAAGGAGGGGGCGGTTGTGCATAGGGGTGTGCCCTACAGGCGCGGAAAGGCGCTGGCCGGCCGGCCGAAAGTGGGCCGCGGCGGGAAATCGGGGAACCCTACCTCGCCCCGCTGCCAGCGGGGCTGGAACGGGCGGCCGGTGCCGGGGGCGGCCCCGGCTCCGGCGAGGGGCTCGACGCGCGCGGACGGCCGCGCGCGGAGCCGTTCACAGGCCGAGCGACAGCACCGTCGCGTTGCTCGCGACGAGGCCCAGCGCGTTCAGCGGCGGGTTGAAGGCGACCGCCTGGCCGACCAGGTTCAGCCCGATCAGGTTGGTGCTGCTCGGCAGCGACTCCGGCAGGCTGACCGACGTGCCCGGCGCCAGCACGAACGTCGCGACCGGGTCGACGACGTGCGCGAAGCAGCCCGGCATGCCGACGCTGGTCAGGTCGACCGCCGGCGTCGCCTGCGTCAGCGAGCGCAGCAGCGCCGCCCAGCCGGTGGCGCCGGGGATGCCGCTGATCTGCCACTGCAGCGTGGTGCCGAGCACCGGGTTGGCGCTGGCGTCGAGCAGCAGGCCATCGAACGGATTCGGGCACAGCGTGAACGGCGTGGTCGCCGCCGACAGGTCGCGCGAACCCGGGTCGGCGAAGTTGCCGCCGCTGGTCCAGCCGGTCATGCGCGCGAACGTCGAGCTGGCGATGTTCTGGAACACCGTGTGCACGGTGCCGTTCGGGAAGAACTGGATCTGGAACGTGTTGTTGCCCGTCGTGCCGAGCAGCGGCACGGCATTCCACGTCAGGATCGCGCGCTGCGCGTTGGCGTCGAACCACACGTTGTTGGCGCTCGCGGCGCTCGGGTTCATCAGCGTCCAGAACGCCGCCCAGCGCGGCTGGCCCTGCATCAGCTGCAAGGCCGACGGCAGCAGCTGCACGAGGTTCGGCGTGCCGGGCGACACGTAGCCGCTCGACACGACCTGCAGCTGCGTCGTCGTGCCCCCTGGGTAGGGCAGCGCGAACGGCAGCGTCACCGTCGTCTGGCCGCTGAGGCCGAGGCCGAGGTTCTGGCCGGCGACCGGCACGAATGCGACCGCCGACCGGGACACCGTGTAGCTGCCGTTCTGCAGCGTGGCCGTCGTCGACGAGCCGTTCAGGTCGAACGGGTTCGCCGAAGTGAACAGCTCGTAGTAGGTGCTGGTGCAGTTGCCGCACGAGCCGCCGACCGAGAACTTGTTCGCGAACGCGAGGCCGCTCGGGACCCGGCTCGCCACCGCGACGCTGAGTGCGCCGGTGCCCGGCCGCGCCTGGTCGATCGTCATCGAGCCAGCGCCCGGCGCGATCGAGCAGTCGAACCAGCAGTTGTAGATCGTGTTCCAGTCGAGCGCGTTGGTGCCGACGGCGGTGAACACCACCTCGTTGCCGACCTGGCTGAAGGTCCAGTCGTTCAGCGGGTCGGTGTCGAGGTCGCGGAAGCCGGCGTTCGCCACGATCGCGCCCGGCGCCACCGGGATGCGGAACGACGCGCCACCGCGGTGGTTGTCGATGTTGTGGATCGCGTACTCGTAGTGGTACATCCCCGCCGTCGGGCCGCTGGTCTTGACCGCGACGAGGAAGCTGCCGTCGCCGGTGCCGTTGTTGTTGCGATCGAACGTCGCACCGGACCAGCGCGTCAGCACCGAGCCGTTCTGCGAGCTGCCGATCGTGTTCGTCGTCCAGGTGCCGCCGCTGCCGGTGATGCCGACCTGGCGGTTGCTGATGTTGTTGTCGCGCTCGATCGCCGGCTCACCCTGCACGACCGCCTGCACCTGCGCGAAGTAGTTCGCCCCGGCGAGGATCTCGCCGTCGCGCACGACGATGCGGTTCTTGACCGCGTCGAACGCCTGCACCTGCTGGAACGTCAGCGAGCGCACCGAGTCGACGCCGGTCGGGCCGACCGCCGCGGGGTCGCCGCGGTCGAAGTAGCTGCCCTGCACGTTCCACGTGCCGAGCCACGGGTTGAGCTCCTCGCTCGGGCCGAGGGCGAACTGGCTGCTGTTGATGCCGCTGCCGTAGGTGTCCGAGCAGCCGACGAAGAAGAACGAGCCGCCGGTGACGTTGCACGGCAGGCACGGGCCGGTCGAGAAGTTGAACGCCGTCGGCGAGTACTTGCAGAAGCTGCGGCCGGAGATCTGCACCATGCGGCCGTTGCTCTCGCGCGCCAGCAGGAACGAGATGCGCGGGAACTGGTCGACCATCACGCCATTGACCTCGGAGGCCCACGGCAGGTTGACGGTGCCGGTGTTGCACCACGAGTGGCCGACCATGAAGCCGGATTCGCCGTTCGGGAACGCCGGGCCGCGGCGCCCCATGAAGGCGAGGTCGGTCAGGTCGTACATCAGGATGTCGAGACCGGGCACGGCGTTGGCCTGGGCCACGGCAGGTACAGCGAGCACCGCCAGAGCGAGCGTTCTACGGAGCATGGGTCCTCGGAAGTGAGGGGGAGGAACAGGGAACGACCCGCTGCCTAGGGGTTGAGAAGGCGATGGCAACGGGCCCGGCAATCTCTCCTGGTGGGCGGTCTGCGCCCAGGGGCCACCCGCAATCTTCTTCCTCGGCGCATGGTGGGGCCCACCTGGCGGGCGCATGCTGCGGCGACCTCGTCGGCTGCGCGTATAGCGAATGCCATCGGTCTGTCCGGGCCGCCCCGAGGCCGCCGGCCACTCGCCGCAGCGGTCGCCGTCGTCGTGCTCGCCGCCGCCCGCCGAAGTCGGCTGAGTCCCTGTTGCACGACCCTGCTACCGTGCTGTCGCCGATGGCCGCGCGCCGCACCTCTGCACCCTGGTCGATCTACCTGATCCGCACCACCGACGGCGCGCTCTACACCGGCATCACCAACGACGTCCCGCGCCGCCTCCAGCAACACGAACAGGGCCGCGGCGCCAAGGCCCTGCGCGGCCGCGGGCCGCTGCAGCTCGCGTTCACCCGCCAGGTCGGTTCGCGCAGCACCGCGTTGAAGCTCGAGGCGCGCATCAAGCGGTTGGCGAAGGCGCAGAAGGAGCAGCTCGTGCGTGGCGGCCTGCCGCGCGGCTGGCTGGCCCAGGCCCGGAAGTGATCCCTTCCGTGTTGGTCCCACCGCGCCAGCCGGTGCGGCGACGGTGGCTCCAGGACTTACGGCGCCACCAACAACCAAGGGATCAGTTCCGGCAGAGCTCGAGCGCGACCAGCGCATAGCTGGTGCACAGCAGCGGCATGTTCTCGAAGAAGCGGTCGCTGCCCTGGTTGACCCACGAGCCGTCCGCCTGCTGCATGCTCTCCAGCTGCTGCTTCAGCGCCGGGCGCCACGCGACCATCACCGTCTTGCCGTCCTTGTCCTTGGTCGCCACTTCGTCGAGGCCGGCGGCGTCGAGCGCCTGCGCCAGCAGCACATAGCCATAGAACTGGCCGTGGAACTTGGCCTTCTCGTCCTTCGGGTCGTAGTTGCCCGGATTGCCGGTCAGGTCCCAGTGCTCGCCGATCCAGCGCACGGCGGCCTGCACGCGCGGATCGTCCTTCTTGACGCCGGCGAGCGTGTAGGCCTTCAGCAGCGCGTAGGTCATCGAGCCGTAGCTGCGCGGCACGACCGTGCCGTCGGGGTTCTTCAGGTAGCCGGCCGGGCTGTTGCCGGGGAAGTAGACCGCGCCGCCGTCGTCGCCGGCGACCGCTTCGACCGGCGGGCCCTTCTCACCGTCGGTGGTCTTGGCGCGATAGTCGTTCACGCTCTTGAGGTTCTGTGTGCGCTGCAGGAACACGAGCGCCTTCTGCAGCGCCTCGTGGTCCTGCGGCAGCCCGGTCGCGCGCAGCGCTTCGAGCGAGAAGTGCAGGTTGCTGAGGTCGCCGCGCGACTTGGCGTCGTAGCCGATCGAGCCGTAGTCGGGATCGCTCGGGCTGTAGCCGCTGCTCTCGAGGTGCTGGAACACCAGGATGCTGCGCTGCGCCTTCTTCAGCACCGGCTCGTGGGCCGGGTTGTTGGCGCGCGTCAGGGCGCCGACGGCGACGCAGGTCACGTAGTTCGGCTGGCGCTGGCCGAACGTGCCGTCCTCGTTCTGCTGCGTCAGCAGCCAGGCGATGCCCTGGTCGACGACCTTCTGCTCGTCGGCGGTGCGCAGCTCCTTCGGCTTCGTCTGCAGCGCCATCAGGCCGAACGCCGACAGCCCCGGATCGCGCATCTCGCGGCCGCGCATGCTGACGACGAACACGCCGTCCTTCTGCTGCTGCAGCAGCCAGGCGAGGCCCTTGCTGCGGGCGGCGGAGAGGGTCGGGGCCTGCGGGGCCGCGGGGGCTGCGGGAGCTGCCGATTGCGCGTGCAGCGTCGCGGCCAGGGCCAGTGGGAACAGGGGCGAGACGAGGCGGGATCGGAGGTTCATGGTCGGCGGTGCGTGGGGATGCGAGGTGCGCAACGAACGTGCCTGCGTCGGCGCGGTTCGCTCGGACGGTGGTTGCCGTGTTGGTGGGGCGCCGTGGACGTCGCTTGTCCATCGCGGGCTTCCCGTGGACGCGATGCGACCACGGAGTGCTTCGCTCAGGTGCCGGAGCGAACGCCTTCGCCCTGCGCCGACAGCTGCACGCGCAGCTCCACCGTCTCCGGACGGTCGGGCAGGCCGCGCACCGCCAGCACGCGCACGACGTCGCCGGGCTTGCGGCTCGACAGCGCGCGCGGCAGTTCGTCGAAGCTGCGCACCGGCTTGTCGTCGATGGCGACGATGACGTCGCCGTACTGCTCGACGACCTCGCCGCGCGGGGTGGGCTTGATGCGGAACGGCCGCAGGCCGGCGGCGGCGGCGCCATAGCCGTCCTGGACCTCGGTGACGATGGCACCCGAAGCGAAGCCGAGGTCGGGGTCGAGCCGGTAGGCCGGGTAGTCGTAGGCGCCCTTCACGCCGAGGATCGCCGTCGTCGACTTGCCGCCGAGCAGGCGCGGCACGATGGCGTTGACGGTGTCGACCGGGACCGCGAAGCCGATTCCGGCCGACGCCCCACTCGGCGAGTAGATCGCGGTGGTGACGCCGATCATCCGGCCGGCGGAGTCGAGCAGCGGGCCGCCGGAGTTGCCGGGGTTGATCGCGGCGTCGACCTGGATCAGGCCGTGCATCAGGTTCTGGTTCTCGTTGGTCTCGATCGTGCGGTTCAGCGCGCTGACGATGCCGGTCGTCATCGTCTGGTCGAAGCCGAACGGATTGCCGATGGCGATCGCGGTCTGGCCGACCTTCAGGTCCGCCGAGGTGCCGATGGCGAGCGGCTGCAGCATGTCGACCTTGCCGCGCAGGCGCAGCACGGCGAGGTCGTGGTTCGGCGACGACGCCAGCACGTCGGCGCGGAAGTTCTTGCCGGCGACCGTGACCTGCACCTCGCGCGCGTTGGCGACGACGTGGTGGTTGGTGACGACGATGCCGGACTTGTCCCAGACGAAGCCGCTGCCCGAACCCTGCGCCTGCGTGACGCCGTAGCGCGTGCGCACCAGCGAGCTGGTGTTGATGTGCGCGACCGACGGCGAGCAGCGTTCGAACACGTCGACGAACGTCTGCTCGAGCGCGGCGAGGTCGCCGCGCGGCGCCACCGCGCGTGGCTCGGCGCTGGGTGCCGGCGTGAACCAGCCGCCGCGGTCGAGCAGCAGGTAGCTCGCCAGCACGAAGGCGGCGCCGGCCATCAGCAGCGGCAGCGGACTCTGGCGGCGGGGAGCGAACGGCGGATAGGCGGTCATCGGCGGGTTCGTCGTGTTTCCGGTTCGTCGGTCCGGTTCTTCGCGGTTCTCGCGGTGCCACGGGACGCCGGCGGCACCGGCGGCACCGCGATCGCGGCGCCGCCGCCGTCTCTACGACATGGCGCCGCAACTACACGGGGTTCGGCCAGAGCTCGCGCCAGTCGCCGGCGGGAGCCTTCTGGTTGCGCAGCAGCGCCACGGCCTCGGGGTGCAGCTGCACGTGCTCCATCGCCGTCTGCGCCAGCACCTGGCCGCAGGCGTCGGCGATGCCGGCCGGGTGCAGGCCGTGGTACTGGAAGATGTGCGCCGGCGTGCCCGACTTGCTGAACTTGACGACCGCCTTGGCGAGCTGCGGCACGCCGACGATCGAGCCCAGGTTGTCGAGCAGGCCGATCTCGCCGTCGTGCACCGACACGATCGGCACGCGGCGGCCGGCGAGGTCGATGGCGTCGCCGGGGCCGAGCGGGCCGCTCTTGCCGCCGGCGGGGCGCAGGTGCAGCTTGCCGGTGACGCCGAGCGTCTGCACCAGGTGCCGGAAGTCCGTCTTGCGCGCCATCTCGCCGCACAAGAGGTCCGGCGAGGTGACGACGGTGACGTTGGCGTAGACGCCGCGGTCGAGCAGCAGCTGGGCGGCGCCGATCGCCTCCGGCACGAGCGCGCCCATGACGAACAGTTCGACGACGTTCTCGCCCGGCTGGTAGCCGCGGTAGCCGCGCCAGTCGATCAGGCGGTAGCCGCCGGCCAGCACGTCGTGCTTCAGCGCCGCCAGGATCTCGGCGTCGGACGCGTGCGGCACTTCGGCTTCGTGCAGGCCGCCGTCCTGCGCGGTCAGGCCGAGTTCGGCACCGGCCGGCATCTCGCGTTTCCAGCGCGCCTGCTTCTTCAGCCACTCGAGCAGCTGGTTCTGGTGCAGCGCGCGCGTCACCGCGCGGATCAGGACACCGCTGCGGCCCTTGTTGTCGCCGGCGAAGTGGCGGCGGATCGCGTCGCAGAGGATCCACTCCATCTCGATCGCGAACGCCGGCTCCCAGGTGATCAGGTTCGGGATCTGGATGTCGCTCTTCCAGCTGTGCTGCGCGCCCTCGGGGGCGAGCGTGATGCCGCTCGGCGTGCCGACCAGCACGAACGACGAGCCCCAGTAGAGGTTGTAGTAGAGCTGGTCGAGTGCGCGCTTGATGAAGAAGTCGTAGACCGTCATCAGCGGTAGGAAGGGGATGCCGGCGAAGTAGCCCATCTTGCCGAAGCTGCCGAGCGCCGACATGCAGTTGGCCTCGGCGATCTCGAAGCGGATGTGCCGCGTCCACGCCTCGTCGGTCGGCGCCAGCTCCGGGCGCAGGCGCTCGTGCAGGTCGAGCTTGCTCTCCCAGTTCTCGTCGTGCTTGGGCCCGAAGATCTTCTCGTCCATCGCCGGGTTGATGTTGGTCGACGTGCCGACGTCCGGCGCCATCGTCATCATCAGGTCGGCGAGCGGGTTCCAGCGCGCTTCGTCGGCGGTCGGCGCCTTGCCGGCCTTCTGCTCCTTGCCGGCCTTGGCGAGTTCGTCGTAGACGCCGATGCGCACGAGCTTGGCGGCGAGCTGGCCCCACATCCACTGCGTGTGCGTGGTCGGCGCCATCTTCAGGTTGATGTCGAGCGACTCCGGCATGCCGCCCTGCTCCTCGATCTGCGCCTGCACACGCGCGCGGTTGGCGTCGCGCTGCGCCTCCAGCGCCTCGATGCCGAGACGCAGTTCGAGGCCGCGCTGGGTCAGGAACCTGCCTTCCTCGCTGTTCGGCGCGAAGCGCGCGAACGGGCGGTCCAGCGACAGGCCCTGTTCCTTCAGGATCGCGACCACCTCGCTCTCCTCGGGCATCGCCGAGTGGTTGCCGTTGGCGGCGACGCACTGCAGGCCGCGGCCCTTCACCGTGTGCGCGATGATCAGCGTCGGCCGGCGCTTGTCCTTCTTGCTCTGCTCGAACGCGGCGACGATCGCTTCGTGGTCGTGGCCGCCGGTGTCGTAGAACAGGCGCACGACGTCGGCGTCGCTCAGCGACTCGATCAGCGCCTTGCAGGCCTTGTCCTCGGCGACCACGGCCTCGCGCATCAGCTTGGCGTCCCGCTTCCACAGCAGCGCCTGGTAGTGGTAGTCGGTGAAGCCACGCTCGAACACCTTGCGCAGCGCGTCGCCGCCCTTCTTGCCGAACACCGACTCGCGGAACCGGCCGTGGCGCAGATTGATGACCTCCCAGCCGTTCGCCAGCGCGGTGCCTTCGATGCGGTCCGCATCGGTGCCCTTCAGGCCGCGGTTGTTCGGGATGCGCGTGCCGTCGAGGTTCTGGCGGTTGTAGTCGACGATCCAGGTGACGTTGCCGAGCTCGCGTTCGGCGACCTCGGGCAGCACCTCGAGCAGCGAGCCTTCGCGGAACTCGCTGTCGCCCATCATGCACCAGAAGTGCGGCTCGTCGACGTCCCAGCCGTGCTGGCGCGCGTAGCGGAACGCCAGCGACTGGTAGGCGGCGGCGACCGGCGGGATGCCGACCGAGCCCGACGGGAAGAAGTGGAAGCCGTCGGGGTCGACCTCGGCGTGGTAGCTCTGGAACACCGGCTTGCCGTCGTGGCTGAAGCTGCGCAGGCGGGTCATCACCGCCTCGGCTTCGGCGTCGTCGAACCAGCGGCCGTCCGGGTGGCGGAACAGGCCCATCGCGTGGTGCAGCGAATGGTCGACCGGCGACGCGTGCGGCTTGCAACAGATGAAGTCGCCGGGCTGGCGGACGACCAGGTGCAGCGCCGCCATGAAGTCGAGGCTGCTGGCGCAGGCCGCCGGGTGGCCGCCGACCTTGGGGTCGGTCTTGTCGGCGTCGTCGCGGTTGTTGGCGACGTGGATCATCGCCACCATGTGGGCGAAGGCGCGGCGGGCGATGCGATCGATCAGGGGGAAGTCGGGCTTGCTTGCAGCCATGCGGGGTCCGGGCTCTAGTGCGGGCGCGGCAAGGTAGGACGGGCGGCCGGTCCATGCCACAGGCAAGGCCTGGTCGGCGCCACCCCCCGGGGGAGCGATGCTCTGGCTGGCCCTTCCTAGGTACAGGGCGGGCGATCGGCTCCGGCCCCCGCCCGCTTCACCGCATGCGCGCGACGTAGGCCTCGATGCGGGCCAGGAAGTCCTGCGCCAGCGTCGGGCCCTCCAGCGTCACCACCTGCACGCCGTCCTCGTAGACCGGCGCGCGCGGCGCCTCGCCGGTGCCCGGCAGCGAGATGCCGAGGTTCGCGGCCTTGCTCTCGCCGGGGCCGTTGACGACGCAGCCCATGACCGCGACCTGCAGCGACGCGACCTGCGGCTTGGTCTTCTTCCACTCGGGCATGCGCGCGTGCAGGAACTTCTCGACCTGCTGGCTCAGCTCCTGGAAGTAGCTCGAGGTGGTGCGGCCGCAGCCGGGGCAGGCGGTGACCTGCGGCAGGAACGGCCGGATGTCCATCGCCTGCAGGATCTGCTGCGCCACGCGCACCTCCTGCGTGCGCGAGCTGCCGGGCTCCGGCGTCAGCGACACGCGGATGGTGTCGCCGATGCCCTGCTGCAGCAGGATCGACAGGCCGGCGGTCGAGCCGACGATGCCCTTCATGCCCATGCCGGCCTCGGTCAGGCCGAGGTGCAGCGAATGGTCGGTGCGGTCGGCCAGTGCCCGGTAGACGCGGACCAGTTCCTGCACCTTGCTGATCTTGCAGCTCAGGATGATCTGGTTGCGGCGCAGACCGAGCTCTTCGGCGGCGTGCGCCGAGCGCAGCGCGCTCTGCACCATCGCCTCGAGGAACACGACGCTGGCGTCCTGCGGGATCGCCGAGCGCGCGTTCGTCTCCATCAGCGAACTCAGCAGCTCCTGGTCGAGCGAACCGGCGTTGACGCCGATGCGCACCGGCTTCTGGTGGTCGATGGCGCACTGCACCATCGTCGCGAAGTTCTTGTCGTGGTTACTGCCTTTGCCGACGTTGCCCGGGTTGATGCGGTACTTGTCGAGCGCCTCGGCGCACGCCGGGTACTTCCGCAGCAGCACGTGGCCGTTGTAGTGGAAGTCGCCGACCAGCGGCACGGCGAGCCCGCGGTCGCTGAGCCGCTTCCGGATCTCCGGCACCGCGGCCGCGGCCTCCTGGGTGTTGACCGTGATGCGCACGACCTCGCTGCCGGCGAGGAACAGCTCGGCGACCTGGTCCGCGGTCGACCTGGCGTCGGCGGTGTCGGTGTTGGTCATCGACTGCACGACGACCGGGTGGCCGCCACCGACGGTGATGTTGCCGACCCGGACCGGGACCGTCTCTTTGCGTTGCGGCACGAACATGGGGGCGCGGAGGATAGCGGCCGGCGGCGGGCCCGGCGACAGGCGGGGGGCGGCTGTTCGGTGGCGTCCGCGCGTGCGTCCCGGCGGCCGCCGCCGACGAAGGGCCCCGCATGCCCCAGCCATCGCCCGCGAACCATGGCCCCGTGCAGCTCGTCTGGCTGAAGCGCGATCTGCGCGTGCACGACCACGGGCCGCTGTGCCGCGCCGCCGCCCTCGGCCCGGTGGTGGTGCTCTACGTGTTCGAGCCGCTGCTGCTGCAGGCGCCGGAGTCCGACCGCTGCCAGTGGCAGTTCGTGCTCGGTTCGCTGCACGAACTGGCCGCCGAGCTCCGCCGCCGCGGCGCGTTCCTGTGCGTGCGCCATGGCGAGATGGTCGAGGTGCTGGCGCGGCTCGACGACGAACTGCGCCGCCTCGGCGGCATCGCCCACGTGCACAGCCACCAGGAGACCGGCAACCAGCGCACCTATGCCCGCGACCGCGCGGTGGGGCGCTGGCTGCAAGCGCGCGGCATCGGCTTCACCGAAGAACCGCAGGACGGCGTCGTGCGGCGGCTCGCCAGCCGCGACGGCTGGAGCCGGCTGTGGACCGAGCGCATGGCCGCCCCGCAGCGGCCGGCCCCCGAACGGCTCGTCGCCGTGCCGCCGTCGGTGGTGGCGCCGGGCGAGCTGCCGACGCTCGACCAGCTCGGCCTGCCGGCGTCGTCGGTGACCGATCCGCAGCCCGGCGGCGAACGCGCGGCGCATGCGCTGCTGCAGTCGTTCCTGCACGAGCGCGGTGCTATCTACCAGAAGGCGATGTCGTCGCCGTCGCTCGGCGAACAGGCGTGCAGCCGGCTGTCGCCGCACTTCGCCTACGGCACGATCTCCCTGCGCACCGTGCACCAGGCGCTCGAGCAGCGGCTGCTGGCGCTGCGGGAGGCGCCGAAGGAGGCGCGCGCCGGCTTCCCGACGTCGCTGCGCAGCTTCGCCGCGCGGCTGCGCTGGCACTGCCACTTCGTGCAGAAGCTCGAGGACGAACCGTCGCTCGAGTTCGAGAACCTGAGCCGCGCCTACGACGGGCTGCGCGAGCACGACCTCGACGAAGCGCGCCTCGCGGCGTGGTGCGAAGGCCGCACCGGCTTCCCGATGGTCGATGCCTGCATGCGCATGCTCCGCGCCACCGGCTGGCTGAACTTCCGCATGCGCGCGATGCTGGTGTCGTTCGCCGCCTACCACCTGTGGCTGCACTGGCGACCCGTCGGGCTGCACCTGGCGCGGGTGTTCACCGACTTCGAGCCGGGCATCCACTGGAGCCAGTCGCAGATGCAGAGCGGCACGACCGGCATCAACACGGTGCGCATCTACTCGCCGAAGAAGCAGCTGCTCGACCACGACCCCGACGGCACGTTCGTGCGCCGCTGGGTGCCGGAGCTGGCGCACGTGCCGACCGTGCACCTCGCCGAACCGCACCGGATGACGCGCAGCGAACAGGATGCCGCGCACTGCACGATCGGCCGCGACTACCCAGCGCCGATCGTCGACGCCGCCGCCGCGGTCGCGCTGGCCAAGCAGCGGCTGTTCGCCGTGCGGCGCAGCGCCGAAGCCCGCGCCGAGAGCCGCCGCGTCTACGAGCAGCACGGCAGCAGGAAGCGCCCGCAGCGCCGCCGCCGCAGCAAGGCCTCGCCAGCCCGCGAGGCGGGGAGCGAGGCATGAACGCCGACGTCGCCATCGTCGGCGGCGGCCTCGCCGGCCTCGCCGCCGCGCGCGAACTGCGCGCCGCGGGCCGTTCGGTGGTCGTGTTCGACAAGGGCCGCGCCGCCGGCGGTCGCTGCGCCACGCGCCGCAACGCGCCGTACACGTTCGACCACGGTGCCCAGTTCTTCACCGTGCGCGAGCCGGCCTTCGCGGCGGCGCTGGCGCCGTTCGGCGATCGGCTGGTGCAGCGCTGGGCCGGGCCGTTCCGCACGTGGCAGGACGGGGTGCTGGGCCCCGATCCGCGGCCGGGCGAACGCTACGTCGCGGTGCCCGGCATGTCGGCGCTGCCGCGCGCGTTCGCCGAACCGCTCGGCTCGGCCGTGCAGGCGGGGCTGCGCGTGGAAGCGCTGCGGCGCGACGGCGACGGCTGGTGGCTGTCGGTGCGCCGTCTCGCCGACGAAGTGCTGTTCGCCTATGGCCCGTTCGGGGCGCTGGTGCTGGCGCTGCCGCCACCGCAGGCGCGCGCACTTCTGGCCACCGCCGGCTCCGACGGGGCGGCGTCTGGCTCGCTGCCGCTCGGCTCGCTGCCGGGCGTCGCGACGCCGAACGCTGGTCCGCCGAACGCTGGGCCGCCGAACGGTCTGCCGCCGATCGTCGACCCGTCGAGCGGTGGGCCGCTGGCCTACGGCCAGGTCGCGCAGAAGCTCGACGAGCTGGTGGCGTCGCTGCAGCCGTGCCTCGCGGCGATGGTCGCGTTCCGCGAACCGGTGCAGGGTGGCGACGGCGCCGTCTTCGTCACCGATCCGGTGCTCGGCTTCGCTGCGCACGACGGCGGCAAGCCGGGGCGCGCCGGGGCGCCGACCTACGTGCTGCACGGTGCGGCGGCGTGGTCGCAGGCGCAGTTCGAGCAGCCGCTGGAAGCCAGCTTCGACGCGCTGCTGGCCGCGTTCGCGCGCGTGGTCGGGGGGCCGTTGCCCGAGCTCGTGCACCGCGGCATGCACCGTTGGCGGTACGCGCTGGCGTCGCCGCCGCCGCCGGGCCCGGCGGCCGTGTTCGATCGCGACCTGCAGCTCGCGGCGGCCGGCGATGCGTTCGTCGGTGGCCGCGTCGAAGGCGCGTTCCTGAGCGGGGTGGCGGCGGCGCAGCTCGTGTTGGCCGGCTGAGCGTCCGGGAAGGCGGCGCGCCAGAAGCTCCCAGCCGAGTGGTTCGCGGCCGCACAGCTGCTTCGAGAGGATTCTCTCGCCGCTTCCGAGCGCGCTCGGCGCGAGGTGAGCCGGCGGTCGAGGCCGTTCCGTGCCGGTTCGATCGGACCATGATCCGCCACGAGCGAGTCCGCGCACCGCGTGGCATGCCCCGTTCCGGCGGGCGTTGCCGGTGGCTGGGATGCGAGTTGGGGCCGCAGTCGGGGTCGGTCGCCGGTGTCCGTCGGCATGCAGGCCGCACGGGCGAGGCCTGCCGGATCGCCCGGCGCTCAACAACCTGTGTGGCTGCGGTCGACGTTGTGTGCGTTCCGCACGGAGGGGACTGCCTTCGATCGCGGTTGCTCGAACGCTTCGGAGAGTTGCTTGCATCTCGGGCCGAGTCTCTCTATATATGCGCAATCAAAGAAACGATGGCTGCGAAGCGACGAACTCCAGAGGGCGCGAACCGGGCCGACCGGCTCCGCCGCGGCGATTCGAGTCCGGGTCGCGGCATGCGTTCGCCCGGCGAACGTGCCGCCCCGTTGCTGCCGTTCCGCTCCGGGCGCGGCGGCGCTCGCAAGGGTGCGGGCCGCAAGCCGAAGATCGCCGGCCGACCCGGCGTCGATCACCGCGAGCGAGCCCCGCTGGCGAAGCGCTTCCCCGTGCACGTGACCCTCAAGCTGCGCAGCGGCCTGCCGCGCTTGCGCAGCAAGCGCGAGTACGCCGTCCTACGCGCGGCGTTCGCCGCCGGCTGCGCCCGCAACCTCGCCGGCACGTTCCGCCTCTGCCACTACGCAGTCCTGAACGACCACCTGCACCTGCTCTGCGAAGCCGAATCCCGTGCCGCCCTCTCCCGCGGCCTGCAAGGCCTGCTGATCCGCATCGCCAAGGCGCTGAACAAGCTCTGGTCGCTTCGCGGCCGCGTGTTCGCCGATCGCTACCACGACCACATCCTGAAGTCGCCGCGCGAGGTGCGGAACGCGCTGCGCTACCTGTTCGGCAACGGCAAGAAGCACGCCGCCGAGGGCCGCGAGGTGCGCGTCGCGCAGGCGATCGACACCTACACCTCGGCCCCGTGGTTCGACGGCTTCCTCGAACGGATAACTGTGCTCGGCCTCGAGGCGGTCGTGCGGCCGGTGGCCGATGCGCGCACGTGGCTGCTCTGCGAGGGCTGGCTGCGGCACGGGCGGTTGAGCGTGCACGAGGTGCCCAGCACCGCCTGACGCGCCTGACGCGCCGGGCGCGGCACGTCAGTCGCGGCTCTGCAGCTTCGACAGCAAGCGCAGCGTCTCCAGGTAGAGCCACACCAGCGTCACCAACAAACCGAACGCCGCGTACCACTCCATGTGCTTCGGCGCCTTGTTCGCTTCGCCCTGCTCGATGAAGTCGAAGTCGAGCACGAGGTTCAGCGCGGCGATCAGCACGATGAACAGGCTGATGCCGATGCCGATCAGCCCGCTGCTGTGCAGGAACGGCATCTCGATGCCGAACATGCGCAGGATCCAGCTCGCCAGGTAGAGCAGGAAGATGCCGCTGGTGGCGGCGGCGACGCCAAGCTTGAAGTTCTCGGTCGCGCGGATGAGGCCCGAGCGATACGCCGCCAGCAGGCCGAGCAGCGTCGTCGCAGTGATGCCGGTCGCCTGCATGGCGATGCCGGGGAAGCGTTGCTCGAACAGCGCCGAGATGGCACCGAGGATCACGCCTTCGCACAGCGCGTAGGCGGGTGCGGTGAGGTAGGCGAGGTGCTTCTTCCAGTGGGTGACCAGGGCGAGCACGAGGCTGCCGATCACCGAACCGATCAGCCACGGGTAGACGGCGGCGCCGCCTTCGGCGCCGAGCTTGTTCCACGACCAGATGGCGCTGCCGAACACGGCGAGCACCAGCAGCGCCGTCTTGTGGACGGTGCCCATGATGGTCATGGTGGTGGCGCCGGCTTCGGCGTGGAGGTCGAACGTGTCGGCTCGCAGCAGGGGATTCGAGGTGCGCATGCGTTGGTTGGGCGCGCGTCGGCGCGCTGGTCCTTCGGAGGGCGCGGATGCTACCGTGCGGGCCGATGCCCGTGTCCAGTGCCAGCGCCACCGAAACGGAGAACGGCATCGGCCGCCGCCGCCGCACCGCCGTGTTCGTGTTCTGCTGGCTCGGCTGGGTCTTCGACTTCTACGACCTGATCCTGTTCGCCTTCACCAAGAACACGATCGCGCGCGAACTGCAGCTCGCCGACCCGGTCGGCGACGTCGCTTGGATCGAAGGCGCCTCGTTGGCGGCGACCGCGGTCGGCGGGGTGCTGTTCGGTCGCCTCGCCGACCGCGTCGGCAGGCGGCAGGCGATGGTGGCGAGCATCCTCGTGTTCTCGCTCGGCGCGTTGCTGACCGGGCTGGCGCAGGGCTTCTCGTCGCTGTTGCTGGCGCGGCTCGTCACCGGGCTCGGCGTCGGCGGCGAGTGGGGCATCGGCCACGCGGTGGTGGCCGAGACGTGGAACGGCCGCGCGCGCGATCGTGTGCACGGCCTGCTGCAGGCCGGCAGTCCGGTGGCGATGGCGATGGCGGCGGCGGTCGGCTGCTTCCTGGCGCCGCTGCCCGAGGTCGGCTGGCGTGCGGTGTTCGTCGGCAGCTCGGCGCTGGCGGTGCTGGCGCTGTTCGCGCGCGCTTGCCTGCCCGGCCCCGACCGCGCGGTGCAGCAGGCCGAGCGCCTGCCGTTCGCCGCGTTGTGGGCGCCGGCGCACCGGCGCACGACCGCGGTGCTGCTGGCGGTGCTGACGCTGCACATGGCCGGGTTCTGGTGCGTCTATGCCGAACTGCCCGGCGCCTTGATGCGGCTGCACCGGGTCGACGTCGTCGCCGTCGGCTGGTTCCAGATCCAGGTCAACGCCGTGCACGTCTTCGCCGACGTGGCCTTCGGCTTCGTCGCCGCCGCGTTCGGCCGCACCCGCACGTTCGTCGCCTGCTGCCTCGTGTTCGCGTTCGGCCACCTGGTCGTGCTGCAGCAACTGACGAACGCCACCGCCGACTTCGGCTCGTTCACCGTCGCGGTCGCGGCGATGGGCCTCGGCGCGGGAACGTGGTCGTGCTTCGGCGCCTTGTTCGGCGCGCACTATCCGGTGGCGCTGCGCGCGACCGCGGCGGCGAGCTGCTACGCGCTCGCGCGCTTCGTGCAGTTGCCGCTGAAACCGCTCCTGGCCGGGCCGCTGCGCGAGGGTTCGTTCGCGCCGGCCTTGTGGCTCGGCGTCGGCTGCGCGCTCGGCTCGGCGCTGCTGGTGCTGCTGCTGCCGAAGCTGCCGGCGGCGGCGGGCGAAGAAATGTCGAACTCGGGCTGACCGGTTTGCCGGGGCTGCGCCGTGGCACGCGGTTCGCGATACGCTCGCGAAACTCGTCCAGGAGGTCGCATGCCGTCGTTGCTCCGTTGGTTTGGTCCATTCTTCGTCGCGGCTGTCGGATTGTCGGCACAGACGACCCATCTCGTCGGCCCCGGCGGTCTGCCGCAGATCCGCGATGCACTCGCGATCGCGCAGCCCGGCGACCGCATCCACGTGCAGCCGGGCGCCTACGCGCACTTCACCGCGACGGTCGGGGTGACGATCCGCGCGCTGGTGCCGGGTTCGGTCGTGGTGCGCTACGACGCCGCCTATGCGCCGTCCGGCTGCCCATTCTGCGTGGACGAAGGGCCGACCAGGTTCGTGGTTCCGGCCGGGCAGACGGCACACGTGGTCGGAGTTCAGTTCCAGGGGAACTTCCAAACCGTCCAGTTCTTCCAGATCCACCATCGGGTGGAGGTCCAAAGTGGCAGGGTGCACTTCGAAGATTGCCTGCTGAACTCCACCAAGTTCTTCGCCCTGCAGATCGCGCAGGCTGCGCAGGTGCACCTCGACGACACCATTTGCGGCGGCGGCGGCGGATTCCCCTATCAAGGCGCCACCGGGGTGAAGGTCGCCGGCACGCTGACCGCGGTCGGCAGCCTGATTGGCGGTGGGGCAGGCTTGCAGCCCGTCGACGGCACCGGGTTGCAGGTGAACGGTGGCACGGTGCACCTCAGCGATTGCGTACTGGTCGGTGGCGCACCGCAGGATCCCCTCGTCACTTACCGATTCCCGGCCTTGCAAGGCATCGGCTCGGCATGGCTGCACGGTTGCGTGCTCCAAGGCGGCGGCTGCGCCGTGAACTGGGGCGGGACGCAACCCGACTTCGACGACTGCACGTTCACGAGTCCGACCAACTGCGGCATCCCGACCGGCCCCTTCCCGTCGCTGCTCGGCGTCGCGCAAGCGACCCCGCCGCTGCTCGGTGCGCCGTTCACGCTCGACTGGAGCACCGAACCGAACGGCCTCGTCGCCGTCTTCGCCAGCTTCGGCCTCGGGCGCCTCGACCTGCCGGGCATCCTGGCCCAGCCGGGTTGGGTCGATCCGGTGAACGAGTTCTTCGTCGGCGCCTTGTTCGCCGATGCGAGCGGTGCCGCGACGACGACGTTCGCGCTGCCGGCGAACCCTCTGCTGACCGACCTCGAGCTGTGGTTCAAAGGCGTCAGCGGCTTCGCGTTCCCGCTGCAGAGCAGCGTGCCGGTCGGCGGCGTGCTGCGCTGACGCAGCGCTTCAGCGCAGCGCGAGCGTGTTGTCCCACAGCCCGCGCACGTCCGGCCGCTGCGCCACCTGGCGGCTCTGCACCAGCCAGTCGGCGAGCCGTTCGTAGGCTTCGCTCGCCATCGTCAGGTCGTATGTGAAGCACGGCAGCGTCGCCGCCAGCAGCTTCGGCCCGAGCGTGTCGCCGGCGGTGGCCGGCACGCGCTGCGCGTAGATCGCCGCGGCCTCCTGCGGATCCCGCTTCAGCAGGTCGATGCCGCGGCGAAGCACGGCGACGAGCGCCTCGAACAGCTTGCGGTCGCGCTGCAGGCGCTGCGGCTGCGTCATCAGCACCAGCTGGCAGAAGTCGGGCACGCCCCAGTCCTTCAAGGCGAAGAACGCGGCGTCGAGGCCGCGGTGCGCGGCTTCGACCAGTTCGAAGTTGGCGAACACCAGCGTGGCGACGTCGGCCTTGTCCTGCGCCAGCGCGTCGGTGTGGAAGAAGCCGTGGTTGACCGGGCGCAGGCGCTCCGGCGCGAACGGGCCGCCGTCGGCGGCGACCATCGTGGCGACGATCGCCGGGCCGCCCGGGCCCGGCGCCCCCGGATACTGCACGCGCGCCGTCGCCATGTCGCGCGGGCGTTCGATGCCGCGGCTGCGCAAATACATCACGCCGCCGTTGGTGTGCAGGAAGCGCGCGAAGCCGACCACGGGGCGGCCGGCGGCATGGTCCTGCACCAGGTGGATCGGCTCGGTGATGGCGACGTCGATGTCGCCGCGCGCGAGCGCGTCGGCGGCGTCGACGTGCTGCTGCGGTTCGACCAGTTCGAGCTCGATGCCGGCGTCGCGGAACCAGCCGCGTTGCTGGCCGATCAGGAAGGGCACGTGGTCCGGGTTGAGGAACCACTCGAGGCACAGGCGCAGGCGTTGCATGGCAGTCCTCAGCGATGCGCCGGCGCGCTGTTCGTGGTCCGGTTGGGGCCGCGGAACAGCAGCACGAACACGACCAGGATCGCCAGCGCCCCGAGGCACGGCAGCAGCCAGATCGTGCCCCAGTCCTCGCGCTTGTCGATCGTGTTGCCGGTGACCACGCTGGTCATCGCCTGCGCGCCGATCAGCATGCCGAGGCCCTGCGTGACCAGCACCAGCAGGCTCTGCGCCTGGCCGCGGATCTGCGGCCGCGCCTTCTGGTCGACGTAGATCTGGCCGGTGACGAAGAAGAAGTCGTAGCAGATGCCGTGCAGCAGGATGCCACCGAGCACCATCCAGCCGGTCGGCGGCGTGCTGCCGGCGGCGAGGCTGAACAGGCCGTAGCGCACGACCCACGCCAGCATGCCGACGGCGAGCATCCACTTGACGCCGAGGCGCGCGAAGAACGCCGGCATCACCAGCATGAACAGCACCTCGGCCCACTGGCCGAACGTCATGTAGAAGCCGGGCTCCTGCCACACCGTGCCGGCGAACTGGCTGCCGAAGCTGTAGTAGCCCGCCAGCGGGATGCAGACGAGGAAGCTGCTCAGCAGGAACACCACGAATGCCGGCTCGCGCAGCAGTTCGAGCGCGCCGAGGCCGAGCGTCTCGCCGAGGCCGACCTGCTTGCCGGCGGCCGGCGGCGGGGTGTTCGGCAGGAACCAGCTGAGCAGCGCCATCACCGCCGACGAGAAGCCGGCGACCTGGAACATGATCGGGTCCTTGTCGGCGTCGAGGCCCTTGCTGACCAGCGTGACGGCGGCGATCCAGCCGAGCGTGCCGAACACGCGCGCCAACGGGAACTGCTTCTCCGGGTCGCTGATGTGGCTGAACGCGACCGTGTTCGACAGCCCCAGCGTCGGCATGTAGCAGAGCATGTAGGCGAGCACGTACCACTCGAACCAGGTCGCGTCCTTGGCTTCGATGGCGCCGGGGATCAGCACCATCATCAGCACCGCGCCGAGCGCGTGCATGGCCGCCAGCACCCGCTGGCTGGCGAAGAAGCGGTCGGCGACGAGGCCGAGGAACAGCGGCGAGATCAGCGCCGCGATCGGGCCGGCCGAGTAGACCCAGCCGGTCGTCGCCTGCGACCAGCCGAGTGCCGGCACCAGCGTGCCCGCCGTCACGTACCAACTCCCCCAGACGAAGAACTGGAGGAACATCATCGCGCACAGCAGCGGGAACTTCGGCATGGGGGCGGGATTCTGACTCCGCCCCCGGCCCGCGGCCAGCCTCAGTTCGGCGCCGTGGCGCTTCGTTCGCCGCGACCGCCCGCGCTCAGGCGCAAGCGATCAGGCGCAAGCGATCAGGCCCAATCGATCAGGCCCAATCGATCAGGCCCAATCGATCAGGCGTAGTACTTGCCGAAGCGGTTCTGCAGGAACGCGTCGTAGTCGACGGTCTCCATCTTCAGGAACCCGCTCTGCGCCAGCTGGCCCTTCGCCACCATGTCGACGATCGCGGTGATGCCGGCGGCGGTCGTCACCTGGATGCCGCTCCACGTCTCGCCGTCGAACGTCTGGTGGTAGATCGTCTTCGCGTAGGTGCGCTCGGTCAGCTTGCCGGCGAGCTTGCCGGTGGCGCTGACGAAGATGACGATCTGGTCCTGCTGCGTCGCCGGGATGGCGCGGTCGAAGATGGCGGCGAGCTCGTCCTTGTGCTCGCGCATGCCGAGGTCGTGCAGCAGGAACTTCATCAGCTCGCAGTGGCCCCGGTAGCGGATCGTCTTGTAGTTGACGTTCTTCGCCTTGCCCTTCAGCGTGATGCCGAGCGTGCCGAGGCCGCCCGACGTGTTGAACGCCTCGTATTCGACGCCGTCGACGGTCAGGCGCTCGACCTGCTCCATCGGCGGGACCATGACGAACTCGCCGTTCTGCACCGCTTCACACGGGTTGCAGTACTCGTTGATCAGGCCGTCCGTGCTCCAGGTCAGATTGTACTGCAGGCGGTTGCTCGGGTAGCGCGGCAGGGCGCCCACGCGCAGCCGCACGTCGGTCAGGTCGGTCAGGCCCTTCATCACGTGCGTCGCGGCGATGGTGATGAAGCCCGGCGCCAGGCCGCACTGCGGCGCGAACAGCGTCTTGCTGCCGTCGGCCAGCTTCTTGACCTGGTTGGTGACTTCGACGTCCTCGGTCAGGTCGAAGTAGTGCACGCCGTTCGCCTTCGCCCGCTCGGCGATCAGCGGATTGCAGCGGTAGGGCGCGCAGCTGACGACGCCGAAGGCGCCCTTCAGCATCGCGTCGAGGCTCTGGGCCGACCCGAAGTCGACGACCTGGCCTTTGACCTGGGGGTATTTCTTGCTCAGGTGGTCGACGGCACCTTGGGCGACGTCGCCGACGCGCACCGAGTAGTCGCCGCAGGTGGCCAGCAGGTGGGTGACCATCCGGCCGATCTTGCCGGCGCCGAGAATGACGAGGTTCTTCATACGGTCGATGTTCGGGTAGGGCGCGGTCGGCGTCGCCGCCGCCGGGCCGCGTGCAGGGGGCAAGCATTGTGCGTAGGCGGCCGTTCGGCGCAAGGTCGCCCTGGCCCCCGACGGGACCGGCACCGGTGGCACCGGCGGTTGGCCCGGGGGCGGTGCGCCGCGCGGTCGCTACTTCGCCTTCTGGCCGACGACGATCGCGATCCAGGCTTCGTCCATGCCGCCGCGCTCCGTCCTGCGGAACACGCCGTTGCCGCCGCCGGTGGCGACGTCGGTGCCTTCCCACAGCACGTCGACCTTGACGAAGCCCGCTTCGACGAACAGTTCGCGCAGCTCGGCCAGCGTCCACAGCCGCCAGTCGTAGACGAACGCGTTCCGCATCCGGCTGCCGTCGGGGAACGCGAAGTGGATCGCGCACTCGATGTCGTGGCTGATCGGGTCGTAGGCGCGCTGCTCCCACTCGTAGACGAAGCCCTTGTGGCGCGTCTTGTCGACCTTCTGCTGCAGCACGTCGGGGCCGCCCCAGGCGTCGAGGAACAGCACGCCGCCGGGCAGCAGCGAACGATGGCAGTTCTGCAGGTAGGCGAGCAGCTGCGCGCGTCGCTTCCACACCGAGTACGAGAAGTTGAGCGCCAGGATCGCGTCGGCCTTGGGCTTCTGCACCGCCATCACGTCCTGCTGCAGCAACGTCAGCCGCTGCTGCTGTTCGGCGTCGAGCAGCGGCCGCACGTTGTGGATGCGGCCCCAGGCCAGCGTCGGCCAGTGCAGGTCGACGCCGATCGCGCGGTTCTCCGGATGGCGCTTCACGTGGTGGCACGCCAGCACCGCGGTGCCGCAGAAGTCCTCGCGCAAGAGGCGCAGCGGCCGGCCGGCGTACTTGCGGAACCAGCGGTCGTAGAAGCGCGCGTCGGTTTCCGGCGCCTGCACCGACAGCTGGTAGAGCACGTGGCGGTCGGCGGTGCGCGCGGTCAGCGGCTTCGGCTTCTTCGCTTTCGGCTGCTTCGGCTGCGCCCGCGGCGCGCGCTTCGTCTTCTTGCGGGTGGCTCGCGAACGGGAACGCGCGGTCATCGCTCCTTAGTTAGCGTGCGCGCGGTCGCGACTCCAGCCAGCGCGTGCCATCGCCGCGGAAGAGCGTGAAACGCCGCCGGCGCGGCGGGCTCTGACCACGGCATGATCCACAAACTCCTGCTGGTTCTGTCCGTCCTGTTCTCGCTGGCCGTGCTGCCGGCACAGCCGCAGCCGCCGACACCCACGCCGCCGCCGGCCCCGGCACCCGCCTCGCCGCCCTACCTGGACGAGCCCGCCCACTGGCGGATCCACGACGAGCGCGGAGAGACGCGGATGCGGGTCGAGGTCGAGTACAGCCATCACAACGGGTGGGCCGACGTCTACTACCTGACCTACACTGGCGTGAACCGGCAGGGGAACCCCATCTCGAGCTGGGCTGTCGCCTACGACTGGAACGACGGCCAGGACATCCAGGTCTGCAACGGCGACAGCGGCCTCTGGACGACGTGGGTGTGGGAAGGCGACCACTACGTGAAGGTCGGCGGTACGGAGAACCGGCGTTCGTTCTACCCGATCGACTGACGCATCAGCGTGCGCCGGCGCGCGGCTCCAGCGTGCAGTGCGCGGTGCCGAGGCGGCGCGCGTGCTGGTGGCGCGGCCCGGCGTCGGCGGTCCACGGCCCGAAGTCGGTGTCGCACGGCAACCACAGCACGGTGTCGGCGTCGGCGGTGAGGCGCGGCGGCGGCGTGAAGCGTTCGCCCCGGTAGCGTGCCTGCTTGCTGACGCGCACGTCGTCGACGAGGCCGGCGAAGAACGAACCCGGCTTGCCCTTCGCCGTGGTGTCGGCACCGACGAACAGCGGCAGGCGGTTCGGCTTGCGCGCGCCCTGGCCCGCGACCTTGCCGACCAGCGCGCCGTCGACGTAGACGCGCACCTCGGTGCCGTCGAACACGCCGGCGAGGTGCTGCCACGCGCCGGTGCGCAGGGCGCCCTTGTCGCTCTTCGCCGTCGCGTAGCGTTCGCCGAGGAACACCGCGAACGAGGCGATGCCGTCGCTGGCGAACAGGCCGAACTCGCTGTCCTGCGCGCGGGCGACGACGCCGCGGCGGCCGCGCAGGTCGTCGGGCCGGATCCACGCTTCGACCGTGAACGGTCCGTCGGGCAGGTCGATCTGTTCGGGCAGCCAGCGTGCAGAAGCGCTCTTGCCGTCGAGCACGAGCGCACCATTGTGTGGGGCCGTCGTCGCCGCCAGGTCCTCCGGCGGCCGCAGTTCGAGTTCGCCGGTCGTCGTCGGCAGCGCGACGCGCCGGTCCGCGGCGAGGTAGTCGCAGCGCACCTGCAGGCGCGGCAGCACGAACGGCAGCTGCGGGTCGGCGGCGCGCTGCACGGCGAACGTCGTCGTCGCACTCTGGCCGGGCGGCACGATCAGGTGCTGGTGGTCGGGGCCGAAGCGGTAGCCGGCGTCGGCCAGCGGCAGCAGTTCGAGTTCGATCGCGCGCTTGGCCGGATTGTGCGCGCGCAGCGTCACCAGCGCGTCGACGGCGCCGGCCGCGGTCAGCGACGGGCCGCTGCCGGCGGCCACGCAGCTCTCGACCTCGACGCGCAGGTTCTCGGCGACCGCGATGACGTCGTCGCTCAGTTCGCCGGGGATGCGCTGCGGGTCCAGCAACACGCCGACCGGCACCGCCGCCACCTGGATGCCCTGCGGCCGCACGGTGACGACGTGGAACTCGTGCAGGAAGCCGGCCTGCGGCGCCTCCATGCCGAGGTGCGCGCCGACCGACGCCACCGTGTAGTACTGGATGCCGTCGCGCACGCCGTCGTAGCGCATGCAGTGGATGTGCCCGGCGAACACGGCGGTGACGTTGCCGGCCTTCGCGAGGCGCGTGTGCACGCGCTGCCAGTCGTCGCCGTACTGCGGCAGCCAGCGCGGATGGTGCAGGAACACGAACACGTGCCGCGCGTCCTTCGCCTGCGTCAGCGTGCGGTCGAGCCACGCGAACTGCGCCTCGCTGATGCGCTGGCACTCGGGCAGGTGGAAGTCCTTCTTGCCGGTCTTCGGATCGCCTTCGTCGCTGTAGAGCACGACGAACCAGCACTGCTTGTGGGAGAACGCGTACCACAGCGGCCCGAACTCGCGTTCGAAGTTGCCCTCGTGTTCGCCGGGCGGCTTGCCTTCGCCGCGCCAGTAGACGTCGTGGTTGCCGGCGACCGGGAACCACGGCATGCGCAGCTTCGCCATCGCCGCCTTGTATTCCTTGGCCTGCGCCATCCACGCGTCCTGCGCGTTGTAGCCGTTGACCAGGTCGCCGACGGTCAGCACCAGGTCCGGGTCGAGCAGGTTGGTGTCGGTGACCGCCTGCTTCAGCACCTCGATGCCTTCGGGCGGACCGCCGGTGCGGTCGCCGAAGACGACGAAGCCGAACGCGTCGTCTTCCTTCGGCAGCTGCAGCAGGGCGGCGCCGGCCGGCCGGTCGGTGACGAGGCGCGGCGTGGTCGGCGCATTCGGCTGCTGCGGGCACTTGGCGCCGGCGAGGCCTGCCCCGGCCAGGGCTTCGGCGAAGCACGGGCCGGCGCCAACGGTGAACGCGACGAGCAGCAGCAGGGACCGCATGGTCGCCGCAGCTTGGCGGGCGTGCGCGGGCCGCGGCAAGGTGCGTTCGGTGAAGATCCCGTACAGAAAAGTGGGTCGTCCGGCGGGCAGGCCCGGACGACCCGATTCCCCTGTCATGCCGACTGGCGATCGGCTCCGAAGTTTGCCGGCTGTGTTGAGGCCGGCGGAATGCGGTTGCAGGCCACGAGAGCCCGCTCATCGAGAAGCGTTTCAAATCGCGCGCCGTACCGCGGAAAGTTTCGACTTTCTTTTCGAGTCGCGCTGCGCCGTGATCTGGAGCTTGAACCCGTGACTGCCGACGCCCCGACTTCTCCGGATTCCGGTCGATTGCGTGCGCCGATCCGCGTCGGCGTGCTCGGTGCCGGTCGCACGCGGCAGGGGCTCGGTCCGTTCCTGGCCCGCGCCTGCGAGGCCGCGGGCGGCGTCGTTGTAGCGATCGCGGGACGACAAGGAGGGCGCAGCGACACGGTCGCTCGCGAACTGGCGGCCCAGCTCGGCCATCCGGTCGCGGTCGCCGCCGATGCGATGGCGCTGGCGGCGCAGGTCGATGCGCTGGTGGTGGCAGCACCGCCCGAAGGCCATCTCGCCGGCCTCGACGCCGCCCTTGCCGCCTCGGTGCCGTGCTTGTGCGAGAAACCGTTGGTGCCGGCAGCGTTGGCGGCGGCGGGCCGACAGCGCGTCGACGCCTTCCGGACGCGCGGCCTGCTGCTGGCCGAGAACTGCCAGTGGCCGTTCGTGCTGCCGACCTGGGCCCGGCTGTGGCCGGAACGGCAGGGCCGGCCGGTGCGGTCGCTGGCGATGGGGCTCGGGCCGGCGTGGCCGGGGCCGACCATGGTGGTCGACTCGCTGTCGCACGTGCTCAGCGTGCTGCAGGCGCTGGTGCCGTTGCCACCGGACGCCCAGGTCCTGGACGTGACCCAGAGCGATGGCGGGCCGGCGGCCGCCGCCAACGTCGTGCGCTTCGCCGTGCGCGGGCCGGCGGGTCGGGTCGACGTCGCCCTGCACCTGACGCAGTGCCCGGCCCAGCCGCGGCCGGCCTGGCTCGAGGTCGACGGCGCCCGCATCGACCGGCGGCTCGGCCCGAACTACGCGCAGTCGTTCGTGCGACCCGACGGCCACGGCGAACCGGTGGAGGATCCGCTGCATCAGCTCGTGTATGGTTTCTTCGCAGACCTACGCGCAGGAACCCGTGACCGAACCGAAGCCCACGCCGACGCCGTCCTCCTCCGCCTCCGCTTCTACGCGGACCTCCTCCAGCAACTCGGCATCCGCGCTTGAGCAGAAGCCGATCGACGGCAAGTCGGTCGAGCAGGTGCACGACTTCGCGCGCAAGCTGCAGCAGCCGAGCCTGTGGCCGAAGGTGCTCGACTACGTGCAGTGGCAGCGGGCGCAGCGCGAGGCCACGAAGGCGGGCAAGCCGGCGCCGGACATGCCGGACCTGGCGCCGCTGTCGATCAACCTCGACCTGACGACGGCGTGCAACTACGCCTGCGACCACTGCATCGACTGGGACATCCTCAACAGCAAGGTGCGGCACGAGGACCAGGAGCTGCGCGACAGCCTGCAGCGCATGGCCGAGCGCGGCCTGCGCAGCGTGATCCTGATCGGCGGCGGCGAGCCGACGCTCTATCCGGGCTTCGCCAGCATCGTCGAGTTCCTGAAGAAGCTGGGCCTGTCGGTCGCGGTCGTCTCGAACGGCAGCCGCGGCGACCGCCTGCTGGCGGCGGCGCCGTTCTTCACCGAAGGCGACTGGATCCGCCTGTCGCTCGACAGCGGCAGCAACGAGGTGTTCCGCCGCATGCACAACCCGTCGAGCAAGACGCTGACGCTCGACGAGATCTGCAGCTGGATGCCGAAGATCAAGGCCGCCAACCCGGCGGTGCAGCTCGGCTTCTCGTTCGTCATCACGTGGAAGGGCGGCAGCCGCGGCGACGTGAAGATCATCGAGAACATCCACGAGATGGTGATGGCCAGCAAACGCGCCAGCGACGCGATGTTCGACTACATCTCGTTCAAGCCGTTCCTCGAGCGCCAGCAGGACGGCGCCGAGGTCATGGACCCGGCGAAGACCGAGGCCGAACTGCAGGCCGTCGTCGCCCGCATCCAGGCGAACCTCGCCGAAGCGCGCAGTAGCGTGCGCCCGGGCTTCCGCGTGCTCGCCAGCACCAACCTGCGCGTGCTGATGGCCGGCAACTGGCGCGACTACACGAAGCAGCCGCGCGTCTGCCACATGCAGATGCTGCGCCAGGTGGTGACGCCGCTCGGCTCGTTCAACTGCCCGGCGCACCGCGGCGTCGAGAAGGCCAAGCTCGGCGGCAAGGAGCTGTGGCAGGTGCCGGCCGCGGCACAGCACGCGACGGCGAAGCTGCTCGCCGACTTCGACGCCAGCCACGAGTGCCGCGAGGTCACCTGCCTCTACAACAGCACGAACTGGTGGCTCGAGGAACTGATCGAAGCCGGCAAGCCGCTGCCGCAGGAAGCGCCGGCGCCGGAAGCTCGCGACTGGTTCCTGTGATCGAGGCTCGCCGGGGCGATCGGCGAGCAGGCGGGAGTTCGCCGCGCGCCGGGCGAAGGCGCTAGCCGCGATACTGCTTCAGCATCTCCTCGAGCTCGTCGTCGGTGCAATCGAGCAGGATCTCGCCGGCTCGCGGCAGACCCCGTGCGATCGCGAGTGCGCCCATCGCGGCGCGCGTGAGCAACGGATCGCTGGTGCGCGCCAGGTCATCGGCGGCGAGATGCGCGAGGCGTCGCCACGCCTCCTCGTAGCCAGCGCCCAGCCAGGTCGGGAACGGCGGATTGTGAGCGGCGCGCCGCGCCAACTCGATGCAGCCGAGCAGGGAGTAGGTGTCCACGCCTTGCTGGCCGTGCTTCGCATGCAGCTGCACGAGGTGCGGCACGGCGGCGTAGGAAGCCGTGTCGACGTCGCCCTGATGGTGGAGCTCGTCCCACAGCTCCTTGAACGCGGCCGGTGCGTCGGCGGCCTGCTCGAGCTTGGCCAGGGCTGGGCGCGGGTCGTAGGGCACTCGATATCCCCCGCGCAGCTCCGACCAGCGCGCGTCGTTCCAGTCGAGGGCGCCGGGGATCGTCGCGCTTGCGCCAGCGGGCGGGTGCCAAGCCGCTGGACCTGCGGGATGAGATCCGCTGCGGCTCGTAGGCCGCAGAATCGAGCGCATTCGCGAGTGCAAGCTGAGGCCGCCGAGGGCAACGACAAGGAACCAGAGTGAGTGGGTCCAGTCAGACTTCCACGCGTGGAGCGCGCCCAGGATCCCTGTTCCCATGAGAAGGGCCACGGTCGTCGACCAAAGCCGCCAGCCCCTTTCTGCGTCGGTCATGATTGCTCACGACAGCTTCGACGCGCCCCACGCGGTGCGCAAGCCCGCGAACGCGCGAGACACGAGGGGGCACCAGCGAGGCGGGCGGTTGCACGCCAGCCGAGGCAGCCGCCCCGGCTGGCCTCTGGCTCACAGCGTGCCGAGCAGCAGGTCGACGCCGTTCGACGTCAGCAGGCCGAACGCGTTCGTACCCGGCGGCACCAGCAGCGCACCCTGGCAGTAGACGTGCGAGTTGCTGAGCGACAGCGTGTTCGGGATCGGCAGCGACCACGGCACCGTCGCACCCGCGAGCGGGAACAGGCTCAGCAGGATCGTGGTGTTCTGGTAGAGGCGGCAACCCGGCGCGCCGACGATGCCGAGGTCGACACCGGCCGGGATGTTGGCGAAGTCGACGACGACGAGGCCGATGCTGCTCGCCGGGGCCGGGATGTTCGCCAGGTTGATCGTCTGCGTGGTGCCGAGCAGCGGCCGGTTGACCGGCGTGAACGCCAGCGCCGGGAGGTCGTTGGTGACCGTCAGCGGCAGCGTGGCCGACAGGTCGCGATCGGGCGGCGTGCTCATCGCACCGCGGCTCCAGCCGGTGACGGCGGCGCCGATCTGGTTCGGCATCGCCCGGTAGCGGAACTCGATCGCACCGGTGTTGCGCAGCACGACCTGGAACGTGTTGCCGGCGCCGACGGTGCCGGCCGTGTAGTGCGGGACCGCGTTCCACGTCAGGTAGACGGCGGTGCCGCTCGGGTCGACGTCGAAGTGCGTGGTGCCGCCCTGCACCGGGTTCAGGTCCATCCACGCCGGGGCCAGGCGAGCGGCGCCCGAGGCGAGCTCGGCGGCCGTCGGCGAGAAGTCGGCGACCGTCTGCGCGCTGCTCATCCACACGTAGCCGTTCGAGCACATGCGGACCGCGGTCGTCGAGCCGCCGGGGAAGTTGAACGTGAACGGCAGGTTCTGCGTCGACAGCGCGTCGTCGCCCAGCGCCAGGTTGGCGCTGGTCGGCGTGAACCATGCGGCGGTGCCGTTCTGCACGGTGTAGCCGCCGGGGATCGGCACGAACTGGATCACGCGCGGCGTCGCCACGGTGCCGCCGAGGTCGAACGTGTTGTTGGCGAACGTCTGCGCGAACGCGCCGTTCGACTGGTAGCAGCCGTTGCCGTAGCTGGTCGCCGAGGCGACCGTGCCGGAAGCGGCCGTGCGCGTGTCGAGCGTCGTGGCGCCGGTGCCGATCGGGTCGAGCCAGTTCGACAGGCGCGTCGAGTTGGTGCCGCCGCCGGTCCAGGACACCGAGAAGCGCCCGTACCAGTCCGAGAGGTTGTTGCCGCACGCGGCCGAGCCGCCGTGGAGCTGGCCGACGATGCGGCGGTTCGGGTCGAACAGCGGCGAGCCCGACGAGCCCGGCTCGGTGGTGCCGAGGTCCCAGTCGATGACGCGGAGGTGCGTGCCGTCGCCCGGGCTCGTGGTGCCGCCATAGGAGGTCGTCACCGTGGCGTTGTTCTCGAACGAGATCTTCTTCGCGTCGCCGCTCGGGTGGTGGATGGCGACGGCCGACGTGGTGTTGCCGGTGCCGCGGTTCCAGCCGGCGTAGGTGATGCCCCAGGCCGGGTTCGGCGTGCTGTTGAGTTCGACCAGCGTCATGTCCGACGCCGCGTAGCCGGCGCGCCACGTCGAGCCCGACGTGAACTGCGTCAGCGTGGCGCCCGCACCGCCGCAGGTGGTGTTGCGGTAGTTCCAGTAGACGACCAGCGACGGCGCCTGGCCGGCGGTGACGCCGCAGTGGTTCGCGGTCAGGAAGAAGTTGCGGCCGTCCTGCGCGGTGTTGTTGACCATCGCGCCGGTGCAGAAGATCGAACCGCCGGACGACATCGCCGCGACCGCCGGGATCTCGTTGACCCAGGCGACGCCTTGCGAGCAGACGACGTCGATGTTGCACGTGCCCGAGCCGTCGAGGCCGAGCGCGTCGGTGCCGGCGCCGAAGAAGCGGTAGCCGGAACCGACCTGCGACAGGTTCAGCCGCACCTGGTCGCGCGCCGCGGTCGGCACGTAGACCTCGACCACGGTCTCGTCGGTGCCGACGACCGGCGTCCACAGTTCACCCGACGGCGTGTGGTCGGCGGCGTCGAACGGCCGGACCGTGTACTGGTAGTCGAGGCTGTAGACCATCATGCGCGCCCCGGCCGGCATGAAGAAGCCGCTGATGCCGAGGTTGACGTGGCTCGCGTTCGGGGCCTGGATGCGCAGCCGCCACAGCGACCAGTTCGGATCGAGTGTGTCCCAGCTGCCATGGGTGGTGGGGCTGGCGGCCACCGCGAACGGGATCGCGTAGCGCGCCGGCATGCCGTTGGCGCGGCGCTGAGCGTCTTCCTGCGAGATCGCCAGGCGATCGAGGACCGGCACCGCCAGCACCGCGACCTGGTTCAGCGGCCGGGCGTTCGGGTGGATGCGCCCGACGGGATCGATGGTCTGGGCGACGAGGGAGCAGGCGACGGCGAGGGCCATCGCGGGAGCGAGCAAGGGTCGGAGCATGGCGGAACGAGCGGGGCCGGCTTGGGGTCTCGTTGGACGTAAGGAAGTTGTCCATGGTTCCGTGCCGGGGAACCTGGCTGCGGCAGCGCCAATCGCCCGTGCCGCCGGGCCGTCGGCCACCGGCGAATGCCCGGTGGTGGTTGCCGGCGGAGCGGGCTTCGCCGGGCTCCGGTCGCTCGCTACCGTGCTTCGCCCCGTTCGGCCTCCGGCGGGCCCTGGCCATGACCCACCCGCAAGTCGTCCGCGTCTACAGCACCTACCAGGATCCCGACTACGAGTGCCCGTGGCAGAGCGTGGCGCCGCGCGGCAGCACCGGCTCGGGCGTCATCGTCGGCCAGAGGCGCATCCTGACCGGCGCGCACGTCGTCGCCAACGCCACGTTCGTGCAGGTGCAGAAGCAGGACGATCCGAGCAAGCTGCCGGCGCGCGTGGTCGCCATCAGCCACGACTGCGACCTGGCGCTGCTCGAAGTCGACGACCCGGCGTTCACCCGCGGCATCACGCCGGCGCGCATCGGCGAACTGCCGCGGCTGCGCGAAGCGGTGCAGGTCGTCGGCTACCCGATCGGCGGCGAGGAGGTGTCGATCACCGAAGGCGTCGTCTCGCGCATCGAGGTGCAGCGCTACGAGCACAGCCAGCGGCACCTGCTGGCGGTGACCGTCGACGCCGCGATCAACGAAGGCAACAGCGGCGGCCCGGTGTTCGCGCGCGGCAAGGTCGTCGGCATCGCGTTCCAGGCGCTGCCCGACGCCGAGAACATCGGCGAGATGGTGCCGGCCCCGATCCTCGAACGCTTCCTCGCCGGCGTGCAGAAGGGCAAGGACCCGCAGGTGCCCGGCATCGGCATCAGCACGCAGCCGCTCGAGAACCCGGCACTGCGCGCGCACCTCGGCATGAAGCCCGCACACAGCGGGGTGCTGATCACCGCCGTGCAGTTCGGTTCGAGTGCGTGGGGGCACCTGCAGGTCGGCGACGTGCTGACCGAACTCGACGGCCTGCGCATCGCCGACAACGGCACCGTGCGCTACCGCGGCCGCTACCGCTGCCAGTTCGACGCCGTCATCGGCGACCACCACTGCGGCGACGTCGTGCCGGCGAAGGTGCTGCGCAAGGGGGCCTTGGTCACCGTGCGCATGACGATGCAGCCGATGGCCTGGCTGGTGCCGCGCACCGAGTTCGACCGCCGGCCGATGTGGTTCCTCTACGGCGGCCTGGTGTTCCAGCGGCTCACCGCGGAGTTCCTGCGCATCTGGGGCGAGCACTGGTGGGACAAGGCGCCGAAGGAACTGCTGCACCTCTACTACTCCGGGCTGCGCAAGCCGGAGCAGCGCGAGATCGTCGTGCTGGCGCAGGTGCTCGCCGACGCCGTGAACGTCGGCTACGAGCCGTTCGCCAACGACGTCGTGGCGACGGTCAACGGCGAGCATCCGGTCGACATGCACGACTTCGTGCGCCGCATGGACGCGGCGCGGGGCGAGGTCGTGCTGAAGCTGTCGAGCGGCGCCACGGTGCTGCTCGACGCGGCGGCGGCGAAGGCGGCGATGCCGCGCATCATGAAGCAGTACCACGTGCCCGGCGATCGTTCGGCGGACCTGGTGGTGGCGCCGGCGGTGGCGAAGACGAAGCGCGTGCGTTCGCGGCGTTGAGGCACGACGCGCGGCTCGCGTTCCAAAGGACTGCCCCCGACTGGATCCGGCAGCGCGCGCGCCGCGGCGCCTACTTGCCGTCACCGACGCTGGCGAGCCAGCGGCACGCCGCGGCGATCACCGGATCGTCGGCCTTGCCGAAGCGGGCCCAGTCGGTGGCGACGACCTCGTCCGGCGGAAGGACGTCGTCGTAGCGCGCCCCGGTGCGGTCGGCGTCGACGGTCACGGTGACGACGAGCAGGGCGCCGTCGGCGAGCGGGAGCGAGGTGTTGCCGATCGGGATGCCGCGCGTGCCTTCGCCGAAGCGGCGCGTCCTGGCGCGGCCGGCGAACGCGATCGCCAGCGCTTCGCCGAACTGCGTCGTCAGCGGGCCGGTCAGCACCGCCACCGGCAGCGTGTCGCGCAGGCGATGCGGGGAGTCGACCTTGGCGAGCTCGTAGTCGCCCGACTTCGCCACGCCGGTCGCGGCGTCGTAGCTCCAGTCGGCGCTGCTGTGGGCGCTGACGAACGCGCCGAGCTGGCCCGATCCCGCCAGCGGACCGATCGCGGCCAGCATCGGCCACAGCGTGCCGCCGGTGTTGCGGCGCAGGTCGACGATGCAGCCGCGCAGCGTGCCGTCGTCGAGTGCGCCGAGCAGCGCGTGCACGGTGTCGTCGTAACTCGCGGCATGCGGGCCGGCCGTGACGCCCGGCAACTCGAGGTAGGCGATGCCAGAGTCGAGCTTGCGCCCGCTCGGCGGCACGTGCTCGTCGACGGCGGCGAGCGGCACCTGCACGTCGCGCGGTTCGGCCTCGCCGGTGCGCACGCGCAGGGCCAGCGGGGCGGTGGTGCCGTCCTGGCGCTGGCCGCTGCGGAACAGCCGGGCGAACGCACTGCGCGGCAGCTTGGCGAAGTCGGGCACGCCGTCGACGGCGACGATGCGGTCGCCGACGGCGAGGCCAGCGGCCGCGGCCGGGCTGCCCGGCACGACCTGCACGACGATCGCGTCGGGCGCGAGCACCAGCAGGCCGGTGGCCTGCGCCTTCGCCGCGGCGGGGCGCTTCGTGGTCGTCGGTTCGACCAGCAGCCCGTGCTTGTCGCCGATGGTCGACAGGGCCTCGCGGATCGCCGGGTAGGTGTCGGCCGGCGTCTTCGCGGCGGCGGCGGCGATGCTCGCCAGCGCCTGCGCGCGCACGGCTGGCCAGTCCCCGGCGTACACGCGCGACTTCTGTTCCATGCCGTCGAGTGCGGCCTCGAGGTAGCGCTTCGCCTCGGGCGAGGCTTCGGCCGCCTGGGCCACGGCCAGTGCGGGAAGGAGCAGGGCGGAGCCGGCGGCGAGCAGGGGGCGCATGGTGCGCCAGCGTCCGCGGCAGCGTCTGGGCGCGCAACCGTGGCGCCGCCGACGCCGGTCGAGGCTTGACAGACTGTATTAGTTGCACTAGAACAGTCGAAACACTTCGGGAAGAACCGTGCTGATCCGCATCGATGCCACCTCCGCCGAGCCCCTGTTCGAACAGGTGGTCTTCGCCGTCAAGTCGGCGGTGGCGCGCGGCGCAGCCGAGCCGGGGGAGAAGCTGCCGAGCGTGCGCGAGCTGGCTCGCGACCTCGGCATCAATCCGAACACCGTCGTGCGCGCCTACGAGGTGCTCGAGCGCGACGGGGTGATCGTGCGCCGCCAGGGCGCTGGCTGCTTCCTGACCGGGAGCGGCAGCGACCTGGCGGCGACCGAGCGCCGGCGGCAGCTGCAGGAACTGCTGCTGCGCGCGGCGACCGAGGCGTTCCACCTCGGCTTCACCGCCGCCGACATCGAGAAGGCGCTGCGGCAGTGCCTCGACCAGCTCGAGTTCGCCCCGAACGAAGCGAAGGATCCGAAGGAGAAGAAGGCATGAACGACCCCGTCGTCGCGTTCGCCGGCGTGCAGCGCTGGTTCGGTCCCCACGTCGTGCTGCGCGGGCTCGACTTCCGCGTCGCGAAGGGGCAGGTCTACGCCTTGCTCGGCCGCAACGGTGCTGGCAAGTCGACGGCGCTGCGCATCCTGCTCGGCTTCCTGGCACCGCACCGCGGCCGCGCCACGGTGTTCGGCGTCGACAGCACCTCGCTCGGTCCAAGCGAACGTGCGCGCATCGGCTACGTCGGCGAGGAGCACCGGCTGTATCCGACGATGACGGTCGGGGGCGCCGTCGCGTTCGAACGCGGCACGCGGCCGGGCTTCCGCAGCGACTTCGCGCAGGCGGTGCTGCAGCGGGCCGGCCTGCGCCAGAACCAGCTGGTGCCGCGGTTGTCGCGCGGCCAGCGCGCCACGCTGAGCCTCGTGCTGGCGGTCGCCGGCCAGCCGGACCTGCTGGTCTGCGACGACCCGGCACTCGGGCTCGACGTCGTCATGCGCCGCGAGTTCCTCGACGTGCTGATCGACCTGCTCGCCGACACCGGCTGCACGGTGCTGTTCAGTTCGCACTTCCTCGCCGACGTCGAACGCATCGCCGACCACGTCGGCTTCCTGCACGACGGCGCGCTCGTGGTCGATGCGCCGCTGGCCGAGATCCAGCAGCGCGTGTTGCGCACGACGTGGTCGCCGCGCGGTGGGGCTGCGGTGCCGTCCGGCCCGCACGTGCTGCGCGCGACGCCGCGGCTGTCGGGCCACGAACTGCTGCTGCTCGACGCGCCACCGGCGCTGCTGGCGCAGCTGCGTGCGACCGGCGACCTGCTGCCGCCGGCACCGCCGAGCCTCGAAGAACTGTTCGTCGGCCTGCTCGGACCCGAGCGGCCCGGCATCCTGGCCGAACCGATGGACTCGCTGCGCGCGGCCTCGGCCGCAGGAGGTTCGTGATGCACGCGCCGCTGTTCGCGCTGTTGCGCAAGGACCGTCCGTGGATCGTCTTGTTCGCGGTCGCTGGGCTGCTGACGGCGTTGCTCACCGTGCTGGTCGACCAGGTCGGTCTCTTCCTGTTCGACTACAGCACCAACGAGGCCACGTTCTGGACTGCGCTCGGCGGCGGGGTCGCGGTGGGCTTGTTCGCCGCGTTCTTCGACGACCTGCTCGGAGCACGGGAACTGCTGCAACAGCGCCCGCTGTCGCGCCGGCAGCTGGCGATCGCTCGCGTGGTTGCCGTGGCCGTGGTGTTGGTCGTCTGGCAGCTCGCGCTGCCGGTCGGCCAGGTGCTCTTCTGGTTCGTTCGCCCCGTCGACGGGCTCGATCTCGGCCACGGCAGTTGGCTCGAACAGCAGGCGACGGTCGCGGTCGCGTGGCCGACCGCCTTCGCCACGCTTGCGGCGGCGAGCCTGGCGCTCGGTTGGCTCGATCGCGTGGTGACGGGACTGGCCGCCGCCTTCGTGGCAGCGCTGCTGCTCGAACCGTTCGGTCGTCCCAGCGTCGGTTGTGCCGCGCCCGGTGCCTACCTGTCGGCAAGCCTCGCGATCGCCGTCTTCTTCGGCGTGCTCGGCACGTTCGCCAGCGGTGGGCGCGCCGATCCCGACCGCTCGCTCTCCCGCACGCTGCCCGCGAGTACGCGCTGGCTGTTCGTCGGCGCGTTGTCCTTGTCGGCAGCGGCGGGCCTCTCGGCGGTGCAGGCGACGCTGCTCGATGGCGTGCATCAGTCGTTCCATCGTCGGGCACTGCAGCAGGCGATCGCCGATGGCAGGACGGCCGGGAGCCTGCCCCGGTGGTGGCACGTCCAAGGCGGCGGAATCACGCCGCCGCGTTGGCAGCAGTCGGCGCGGGCGGCTGGCCGCTTCTGGCAGGGAGGCAGCCTCCGCATCCTTGCTGGGGGCGCGCTCTGGTTGGACCGGACCATCGAAGGCCGCCGCGCGTTCGTCCCGGTCGCGATTCCGGGGCGCGAACGCTTGTCGCCGGGGGCTGTGGTGCTCGATGCCAGCCCATTGGTCGTGGTCGATGCCGAGGCAGACCAGGTATGGCGGTTCGACTACGAGCGGTCGAGCTTGCTCGCGCTGCCGCTGCCGGGCGGCGACCGGGTGATCGGCGCCAATCTGCAGTTCGTGCGCCCTGCCGACAAGACGTACTCGCTGGTCGTGGCCGGGGAACGAGCTGCCTACGTCCTGGTGGGAGACGAGCTCCACGAACTCGCGTCGACGCGCACGCTCGCCGTGACCGGCGCCCGCGATCCGATCGACTTCACGATCACGGTGCCGGCGACGGCGAACCAACCGGCGTTCACGCACGAGCTCCGGCCGCGCACCGCGGGCGAACAGTTCTTCGCCGCCGAAGCGTTGGTCATGTCGTGGCTGCGACCGCCGGCGTTGCAGGTGCTGGCCCATGCCGCGCCGACCGGCGTCGACGACCATTGGGCGCTCGACCGCATGGTTCGCGACGGGCGCCGGCCCTGGCTCGTCTTGGTGACGGTCGCGCTTGCGGTCGCTGCCGCCTGGCGTGTCCGTCGGTCCCTGCGCCACCATGGCCTCTCGGCGACCTTGTGGGTCGTGCACATCCTGCTGTTCGGGGTGCCCGCGATCCTGCTGGCGCTGGCCTACGAATCGCGGCGCCGGTTGCGTGCGGTCGAAGTGGCCGCGCCGGCTCCGCTGCGGATCGGCGCGCTCAGCACCGGGGTGGCAGCGCCGTGATCCCCGAGCGGTGCTGCGCGTGTGCCAACGTGGGCTCCATCGCCGTCGACCTCGAGTTGGCGCGGTGGTTGGGCCTCGACCCGCGCGCGTCCCTCGAACGCAGCGAAGGACAGGAAGGAGAACACGCCATGAACGACTCCGTCGCCGCGTTCCCCCGCGTTCCGCGGTGGTTCGGTCCCCAGCCGACTCCGCCGCCGAGCCTCGTGGACCCGTTCGTCGGCCTGCTCGGACCCGAGCGGCCGGGGATCCTGGCCGAACCGATGGACTCGCTGCGCGCGGCCTCGGCCGCAGGAGGACTCTGATGCTCGCTCCGCTGTTCGCGCTATGGCGCAAGGATCGCCCCTGGATCGTCTTCTTCGCGGTCGCTGGATTGCTGACGGCGCTCGGCGCCGTGCTGTTCGCTGGTTCTGTCGAAGTGATGCTTTTCGATCGGGAGATCGCGAAAGCGACCCATTGGTGGGCACTTGCAGGTGGCGTCGTACTCGGCGCGTTCGCGAGCCTCTTCGACGAGCTGCTCGCAACCCGCGAGTTGCTTTGGCAGCGCCCCCTGTCCTCGCTGCAAATTGCCGCGTCTCGTCTGCTAGCGGTCGCTGCGGTTCTGCTCACGTGGCAGATGTCGATTCCGGTCGTCTTGGCTTGTTGCCTGCCCTTTGCCGAGGCTGAGGGCCTCACGCTTGCTCTCGGCGGATGGCTGGAGCAGCAGGCTGCCGTAGCCGTCGCTTGGCCGTGTGCCATGGCTGCGTTGTTCGCCGGTTCGTTGCCACTCGGTCCGCTGTCGCGCCTCTTGGTTGCGGGTGCATCCGGCTACCTGGGCCTGCTGGTGGTCGACCAGGCCGATCTATGGTTCGGCAATCGTGACTGCGTTGCCTACTTCGTAGCTTGTCTGCTGGTTGCAGCCTTGTTTGCAAGCCTCGCTCTAGCGGCGCCTGCGCAGCGCCGTGACAAGGACCGTGGCTTGGCTACCTACGTGCCTTGCATCACGCGGTGGGGGATCTCAGGGATCTGCAGCGTTGCGGCCGCCGTTGTGGTGACTTCGTGGGAGGCCGTTTGGATTCGGGCCTTGCACAGGCAGTTCCCTCGCCCATTTGTGGGCAGCGGCGCAGTCGCCTTGCGATCTTTGACGTTCCTCGATGGCCAGATAGCGTCCATCGCGGTGGACCATGAGCACCGTCCCATCGGTGACCCGAAGATCCTGAATCCGCACAAGCGGGATGACTGGGTTGAGGCAGATTGGGATGCGAAGTTCCCTGAACTGCATCGAGACATCGTGTTCGAGACACCGCGGTGGCTCCAGCGAGTCCCCAGGTCGAACGCCTCCAGCGGCAGCACGGTTCGCTTGTCCATGGACGGCGGTGTTTGGATCCAGCGCAGGACGAGCGGAAGTCGGCATCGGTTCGAGCTTCTGGCCCGGCCCAGTGGCGTAGCGTTCACCCGACGGGCGATGATCCTGGGCAGGGATGAGCCAAGCCCGGATCGCCCAACTGTCATCGGCGAGCCAGGTGCCGCCGAAGTCTGGATCCATGATGGCAAGAGTTCGGCTTTGGTCATCACGCCGCTGCCTGCCGAGGATCGCCTGTTGCTCGTGCAAGGGGGCTATCTCTCCAATGACTGGCTGAACTCCGCGGAGTTCGGCGAGTGGAAGAAACTGGCCTCGGCGCAGGAGCGGCAGGGCATTGCAATGGATCCCAAATGGATCAGGGCAGCCTTCGGGGTCGAGATCACCAAGGTGCAAGGAACCAAGGCTTGTTACGCGGTTGTCGGCAGCTCTCTGCTGCCGCTTCCCCAGTGGGCGAGCATCGTGCAGTCGGAATCCACGTCCCACGAAGATCCACTCGTCTTCCGCCGTACTGCGGCCGCGACCTCCGACCACGGCGCCTTCGCGCACGAGTTCCAGCCTCGCACCTTCAAGGAGCGTTCCGCGGCCGCATTCGCGATCGGCTGCTCGTCGCTGCGGCCCCCACTGCTGCAGGTGCTGGCGCACATGGCACCAGCGAACGCCCGTCCGGGCTGGCTGTTCGACGGCCTCACCGTCGACGGCCGGCGCAGCTGGCTTGTGCTCTTGCAGTGCGCGATCGCTGGTTTGTTGGCGTATGTGGCGCGCCGTTGGCTCGTTCGCCACGGTATCCCAGCCAACGCATGGACGTGGCAGATCGCGCTGTTCGGCGTGCCGGCTGTCCTGCTGTTCGTCTACTTCGAACGCCCGCGCCGCGTCGTCGCGCGCGAGGTTGCGCCGCCGCCACCTTTGCGTATCGGCGCGCTCAGCGCCGGGGTGGCAGCGCCGTGATCACCGAGCCCTGCTGCGACGGTGCCAACCTCGGCTCCATCGCCGTCGACCTCGAGGTGGCGCGGTGCTTGGGCCTCGACCCGCGCGCGTCCCTTCAACGCAGCGAAGGACAGGAAGGAGAACAAGCCGTGAACGACCCCGTCGCCGCAGTCCCCCGCGTTCCGCGGTGGTTCGGTCACCTGCCGCCGACACTGCCGAGCCTCGAGGACTTGTGCGTCGGCCTGCTCGGACCCGAACGGCCGGGGATCCTGGCCGAACCGATGGACTCGCTGCGCGCGGCCCCGGCCGCGGGAGTACTCTGATGCTCGCTCCGCTGTTCGCGCTGTTGCGCAAGGACCGTCCGTGGATCGTCTTCTTCGCGGTCGCCGGGTTGCTGACCGCGCTCGGCGGCGTGCTGTTCGCGGATCCCGTCGACCTGCTGCTGTTCGAACGCTCCACCGCCGAGATCACGTTCTGGGCCGCGCTCGTCGGCGGCCTCCTGCTCGGCGTGTTCGCCGGAGTGTTCGACGAACTGCTCGGCACGCGCGAACTGCTGTGGCAGCGACCGGTGTCGGCGCGACAGCTCGCCGCGGCGCGCATCGCTGCGGTCGCCGTGGTGCTGCTGGCCTGGCACCTGGCGATCCCGCTGGTGCTGCTGCTGTGGTGGCCGTTCGCGGCCGCGGAGGGCCTGAGCGTGGCGCTCGGCAGCTGGCTCGAGCAACAGGCGTCGGTGGCGATCGCCTGGCCCTGCGCACTCGCCATGCTGTTCGCCGCGACGCTACCTGTCGGCTGGCTGCTGCGGCTGGTGATCGCGGGCGCCTGCTTCTACGTCGAGATGCTGCTGATCGACGGCTTCGCCAAGTCCGGCGGGCAGCAAGAGCCCGGGATCTACCTGGCGCTGTGCGTCGCCGTGGCGGCCCTGTTCGCCGCCTTGCAGCTCGGACTGCCCGCCCGGCGCGCCGATCCGGATCGGCCGTTCGCCGGCAGCCTGCCGCTGCCGCAGCGTTGGGCGATGGCGGTTGCCGTCGGGTTGGCGGCAGCGGCGGTCGCGATCGAGTGGGAATCGCAATGGCTTAGCGGGGTCTACGCCTCCTACCCACACCCGCAGCGGCAAGGGCGCACGGTGGTGCTGGTCGCTTCCGTCCCGCCCAAGTGGGAGGCCCAGATCGTCGATGCCGAACACCGCCCGCTCGACGGGAACGCCGTGCGCGGTCCGTCCTTGGGCTGGCCCGAGCGCTGGCCGTGGCTGCAGCGCGACAACGAGTTCGAGCAGCCGCGCTGGGCGACGCGCTACCGTCGATCCGGCAGTTCCTGGTTCGGCCCCGAGGTGCGGGTTGCCAGCGATGGCAGCGTCTGGCTCGAACGGCGCACCCGCGCGTTCGTGCGCCGGTTCGAGCGCCTGGCGACCGACGGCGACGTCTCGTTCTCGCGCGCGGCGAAGCTCGTCGGCAATGGCGAGTCCGGCGCGGCGAGCACGATCGTGATCGGCGAACCCGGCGCCTCGCAGGTCTGGCGACTCGATGCCGACGGCCGCCGCCTGATCGCCCTGGCGTTGCCCGACGGCGATCGCGTACAGCGCGTCGATCGCGTGCTGCTGAGCGAGGAACGGCTCGCGCCGGCGGAACTCGCGCAGTGGCGCGCGCTGGTCGCCGCCGACGCCGCGCAGGCGAGGCAAGCCCGTTCGGAGAAGTCGCCGGACGAGCAGCCGAGCAACGTCGTCTGCGTACTCGGCGAGCGCGGCGTCTACGCGTTGGTCGGTGGGGCGCTGCGGCCGTTCCCGGCCGAGCGTCGCGAGGGGCCGCCGCTGCGTGGGTCGCTCGATTCGCCGGACTCGGAGGTGGCGCGGCTCGCCGCCGAGGATCCGCTCGTGTTCACCCGTTCGCTGCCGGCGACCGCCGAGCACGATGGGCTGGTGCACGAGTTCCGGCCGCGCACGCGCGAAGAACGGCTCGGTGCCGCGTTCGCGATGGCGGTGTCGTCGCTGCGCCCGCCGGTGCTGCAAGCGGTCGCGCACGTGGCGCCGGCTGGTGCTCGCCCCGGTTGGCTGTTCGACGGACTGGTCGCCGGTGGCCGGCGGCCGTGGCTCGTGCTGCTGCAGTGCGCCATCGCCGCCCTGCTGGCGTTCGGCGTGCGCCGCTGGCTGGTCCGCCACGGCGTGCCGAGTGGCGCCTGGGCCGCGCAGATCGTGGTGTTCGGCGTGCCCGCGTTCCTGCTGTTCGTCTACGTCGAACGGCGCCGCCGCGTCGTGGTGCGCGAAGTGGCCCTGCCGGAGCCGCCGCGGATCGCGTCGCTGCGCGCCGGGTGAGGTGCGGGCCACAGGCTGGCCCATCGCCTGCCTGGCTGTCGCTCCGCTTTCGGCAAGATCCTCCGTTGCGGCTCGCCCGTTCCGTGCTCTGGATGGGCGCGGGTGCTGCGCCCGCTCGCACTCGCTGGCAACATGCACGCAGGGCGGTCGCGTCTTCTGCTGCAGGAGCTCGTTCCCATGCGCCTGACCACACTCTTCCGCTGGCTCGCTTGTGCCCTTCCCGTCGGGCTCGCCGCCCAGTCCGTGCACCTCGTCGGCCCCGGCGGCTTCGCCACGATCCAGGCGGCCGTCGATGCCGCGGCGCCCGACGACATCGTGCACGTGCAGGCCGGCACCTACTTCAGCTTCACCGTCACCAAATCGCTGCGCATCCGCGCCCTCGGACCGGTGACCCTCGGCACCAGCATCCTGCAGCCGGGCCACGTCGTCGTGCAGGCCCCGGCCGGCGCCACCGTCGACCTGGTCGGCTTCGACATGATGTCGCTGACGGTGACCAGCGGGCGGGCGACGCTCGACACGTGCACGGTGCGGAACGGCACCACGGTGCAGCACGCGAGCCTGCACCTGCAGTCCTGCGTGCTGTCCGGCGGCACCCGAGCTCTGCTGGCGACGCAGGCCGACGTGACGGCCGTGCAGAGTTCGTTCGTCGGTCCCAGCACCGGCTTCTCCGTGGCGGGTCCGTTGATCGATCTCGACGGCTCGCGCTTCCACGCGAGCTCGTGCCACACCGCATCGACGTTCGTCTTCCAGTCGGTGCTGCTGTGTGTGCGGGCGACGAACGGGGCACGTGCCTGGTTCGCCGACGGCTCCATCGGCTTCACGCCCGCCGGCCACTGCCCGCTGCAGGTGAGCGCGGACTCGCAGGTGCGCATCGATCGCACGATCTACTCGGCGGCACCGGGTTGCCCGCAGCCGATCGCCGGGCCGCTGCTCGGCGTGCAGCGCAGCTCGCCGCTGCTGCTCGGCCAGACGTTCCAGACGACGTTCCGAGGCGAACCGAACACCTTCGTCGTGCTCTATGCGAGTCCGTTCCTGGGCACGGTGGATTTCGGGCCGCTGCTCGAGCAGCCGTCGTGGCTCGACGACCAGCATTCGTTCGTCGTCACCGTGCTGCTCACCGACGCCGCCGGCGAGGCACCGGTGTCGTTCCCGGTTCCAAGTGGTCCCGGCATCGCCGACCTGACGCTGTGGCTGAAGGGCCTCAGCGGTTTCGCGCTGCCGCTGCAGGTGAGCCCGCCGGTCGGTGGCGTCGCGCGCTGAGGCGCGAGTCGGCGTGCGGCCGACTCAGCGCCGCGTCAGCAGCGCCGTGACCACCGAGCCGTGCTGCGACCAGTAGGCGTCGACGACGCGCAGCTCCTGCTGCAGACGTTCGAGCCGGCGTCGGGTGACCTCCTGGCTCGGGAACTCGGCCGACGCCGCGTAGAGCACGTGCTGCACCTTCGGCAGCAGGTTGCGCAGGTACCAGACGAACTCGTCGTCGGACAGTTCGCTCCACGCGTGCGTGCTGACCAGCACGTCGGCGCCGGGGAACTCGTCGACGAACTCGTTGCGATGCTCGGTGTCGACGCAGCGGATGGCACCGCCGGCGAGTGCTTCGAAGTCGTCGTGTTCCTGGCGATGCTGCGGCAGCGTGCGGGCCAGGTACCAGCGCTGCAGTTCGCCGACGAACGGCAGGTCGAAGATCGTCCACGAGCCGAAGCCGGAGTGTGTGCCGAGCAGCCGCACGGCGTTGCCGAAGCCGCCGCCGATCTCGAGGAAGTGCATGCGGCTCGGATCGCCGAGGCGGCGCAGGTGGTGCAGCAGGAACGCCAGGTGCGCGCAGTGCCGCGTGTGGAACAGCGTCGGCACGCCGGCCGGCAGCGCACCGTGGCGATAGCCGACCGGCGAGTCGCCGATCGCCAGCAGTTCGGCGAGCAGCTCGGGCGCACGTTCGGCGACGGCGGCGAGCGCCTGTTCGTCGCGGCCGAAGTCGCGCGACGTGCAGAAGTGGAACAGGTCGTCGTGCTGGAACGTGGCGAAGCGGTGCGGGTCGACGAGGGCGTTGCCGACCGTCGCCTTGTAGCGCCAGAAGGCCCCATGTAGCAGGCATTGACACCAACCCGCTTGTGGCGGATGCTGCTACATGCGAGAGGGTCGCACCAATGGAGCCTAAAGAGCCCTTGTCGGAAGAGTTGATCCACTTGGTTTGCCGATTCGTGGGCGGGCTCACGTCGCCCGGGGGTGTCGAACGCGACGACCTGCGGCAGGAGGTCCTGCAGCGGTTGCTCGTGTGGCGTGGGAGGTCTCCGGATGCGACGGGCGAAGAGTGTCGTAAGGTCGCTGCCGGAATGGTCCGCTTGGTGCTCATGGAGGAGGTTCGCCGATTGCGCAGGGGAAGGCGCCAATCCCGGATCGAGGGGCTCGAGCGGGACGTGATGGCGCCGGAGAGTGCCATCGGCTTGGGCGGGGTGGAGGAGCGCGACGCACGAGTTTGCTTGCGGTCCAACCCGGCTACATGGGTGACACTCGTGTCCGGGCACATGGGTGACACTT
>ERZ1066117.55-NODE-55-length-140125-cov-15.806490_pt1 | contig 140125 bp, 92 predicted proteins | sample MGYA00382764_ERZ1066117 | MGnify/ENA primary metagenome ERZ1066117 (study PRJEB33369, sample SAMEA5778347) | biofilm metagenome | biome: Industrial cooling water; feature: Water cooling tower basin; material: Biofilm | place: United Arab Emirates | collected...
ATCTTGAACTCCTTCTTCAGCTTCTCGTTCTGCTCCTTCAGCTCGGCCGGCAGCTTCGTCTTGCGGGGGTAGTCGAGCTCGAGCAGCACGGCGTTCTCCTTCGCCCACTCGAGGAACTCGGGTTGGCTGAACACTTCGTCCTTCAGCTTGATGCACCAGCCGCACCAGTCGCTGCCGGTGAAGTCGGCGATGACGTACTTCTTCTCCTTCTTGGCCCTGGCGAGCGCTTCCTTGTAGTCCGTCGTCCACACGCTGTCGGCCTCCGCCTTCGTCTTGACGGCGGCGATCTGCACGTCGGCCTTCTTGGTCCACAAGGCCGGGCCACCCTCTTCGTAACCCATCTCGCCGACCTTCTTGCCCTCGGCGTCGAGCAACAGCACGGTCGGATAGCCCTGCACGCCGTGCTCCTTGCGCAGCTTCTCGTTCTGCTCCTTCAGCTCGGCCGGCAGCTCGGTCTTGCGCGGGAAGTCGAGCTCGAGCAGCACGACCTTGTCCTTCGCCCACGTGGCGAACTCGGGCTTGCTGAACACCTCCTCCTTCAGCTTGATGCACCAGCCGCACCAGTCGCTGCCGGTGAAGTCGGCGAGGATCAGCTTGTTCTCCTTCTTGGCCAGCTCCTTGGCTTCTTCGTACTTGGTGAGCCAGGCGGCCTCCTGGGCGAGCAGGGGCAGAGCGAACAGCAACGTCGAGCAGATCAGATGGCGCATGGTTGGATCCGGGGCGGCGATCGAAATCCCAAGATACGAGGCGTGCGCCGAAACGGTGCAACACCTCGGTCCCGCGCCGACGTCGTCGCCACCGGCAAGTTCGCCTTGGGTCCTGGCGACCCTGGCGCCCAACCACGCAACGCTCAAGGCGTGCGTGCAGCGTCCACCGCGTGCGCGACCAGGCGGCCGACCTCGGCCAGCACATCCTCGTCGGTCTCGCTCGGCCAGTCGGCGACGACCCCACTGTCGTAGTAGACGGCGACCACCAGCGGCGCCCGCCCCGGCGGTTCGAGCCACACGACGTCGTTGCACTTCACCGTCACGTCGCCACCGCCACCGGTGCCGGTCTTGTCGCCCGCGGGCCACTCCGGCGGCAGCCCCTTGCGCACTCGCCCGGCCCCGGTCGCGGTGGCGAACATCCACTGCCGCAGCGTCTGCCGCGACGCCGGGGCGAGCCCGCCACCGAACAGCCGCGCGACCAGCTGCGCGTAGGCGCGTGGCGTCGTCGTGTCGCGTTCGTCGCCGGGACGCACGTCGTTCATCTCCGGCTCGAAGCGATCGAGGCGCGTCACCACATCGCCGTGCGCGCGGCAGAACGCGTGGAACGGTGCGAAGCCGCCGAGGTCGCGCAGCAACAGGTTCGCGGCGGTGCCGTCGCTCTTCGTCTGCACCGCCTCGGCGAGTTCGGCGAGGCTCGCCTCCCCCACCGCCGAGCCGCGCGCCGCCGCGGCCTCGACCGCGGCGCGGGTCACCGGCGCATGCGACAGCAGGTCGCCGGCTTCGATGCGCAGGCGTTCGTCGAGCGCGCGCTCGCCGTGTGCGGCGCGTTCGAGCACCATCGCCGCCAGCACCAGCTTGAACGTCGAGCACAGCGCGAAGCGTTCGTCGAGCCGGTGGCCGCGCACGCTGCCGTCGGCGGTGTCGAGCACGGCGACGCCGAGGCGGCCGCCGCGGGCGCGTTCGAGGTCGGCGAGCTGCTGCGGCAGCGCATCGAGCGAGGCGCGCGGGGACGCGGCGCAACTCGCCAAGGTGGCCACGACGGCGGGCAGGAGCACGGTTCGGACGAGCGCGCGAGGCATCACCGCGACGCTACGCCGCTGTGCAGAAGGCGTCGAGCTCGGACCGCTGGGTTGGATGCCGACGACGCGCACGGCGAGCGACGGATCTGCGCGCTCGTCACGGCGCGTGCCGTGCGGCACACCGCGGCGCGATGGCGCGTCGCGACGCTCCGCGCACGCAGCACGGCTTCGAACGCAACAAATCCGCGTCGCGCGGGCACGCAGCCGCGATCGCCGCGCCGCCGCCGCCGCCGCGAACGTGCGCGCCGTCCCGGTGCCGAACGGCCGCAGCGCCGCCAGCTTGCGGCAGCCCGAGGACGTGCCGCACCGCCGCGGCACGCCGCGTGGACCGGGCGCGCCCCGCCCAGATTCGGCCCCCTAAGGGGTTTTCCGCTGATCAGCCCCGCGAACGCGCGACGACAGCAGAGGGACCACGACCGCGCGTCGTGGTGCCGTTCGTCATGACCAGACATCCACCCATGGAGCCGCGGGGAGAAGCCCAACGGGCGCTGCCGGAGCCTTAGGCTCAGCGCAGCGTCTGCTCCCCGAAGTCACGCGACGAACGACGACCCGTCAGGACAGGAGGAGCAGATGCCGACTCACTGTGGAGTCACACCGCGGACGGCCGCGGTCCGGATCTCGTTCGTTCCCGCGGTCGTGTTCGTGTCGATGTTCGTGCGCGGCCTCGCCGCGCAGACGCTGCACCCGTTCGAGCCGCCGCGCAGCTGCGCTTCGTTCAGCATGTCGGCCGCGGCTGGCATCCTCGACGTCAATCGCGACGCGAGCCCCGACGTGCTCGTGCCCGGCCCGTTCGCCGGCACGCTGGTCACCACCCTCGACGAGAACGGCGTCGCCCTGGTCACCAACGGCACCGGCCCCGGGGTCGCCATGGCCCCGGGCTCGTCGTTCCCGCCGGCGATCCTGGCGATGACGAGCGGCGCGTTCGACGGCGACGACCGCGACGACCTGGTCACCGTCACCGCGGTCGGCAGCGTGCACTTCCATCGCAACCTCGGTTCGTCGCGCCCCGACCGCGCCAGCTTCGCACCGGACACGCTCGTCGACAGCCTGCTCGCCGGTTGGCCGATCAGTCCGCTGTTCGTCAACTACGCGTTCCCCGCGATGACGACCTGCGACCTCGACGAGGACGGGATCCTCGACGTGCTGCTCGCCGGCGGGCCGGTGAACCGGGTGTCGGGCAACACGATCCCCGGCGTCGTCGCCTTCTACCGCGGCCTCGGCGGCGGGACCTTCCAGGCGATGCACCACACGCTGAGCGGCAGCGCGATCGACCTGGAGGTCGCGGACCTCGACGGCAACGGCCACGTCGACCACGTCGTCGTCCTGGTCGAGAACGGCGCGTCCGGCGTGTTCAGCAACGAACTCGTGCACCTCGCCTACGGCAACGGCACGTTCGCCGCGACCGGTTGGCCGCAGCCGGTCGGCCCGGGGCGCATGACCTGCCTCGAGCTCTGCGACGTGCTCGGCGACGCCAACCCCGACTACGTGCTCGGCCAGGTCTCGACCGTCGGTGGAGCCCTCGCCGGACTCGTCTACTGCTTCGGCGGCGACGGCAACGGCAACGTGGTCGGCTCGTCGTGGAGCGTGCTGCCGCTGTCGCCGAACACCACCGGCCTCGGCGACTTCATCGCGTCGGTGCAGACCGGCGACTGGAACCGCGACGGCCACGTCGACGTGGCGGTGCTGCGCGGCTTCGTGCAGGCGCCGCCTGCGTTCTCGGCGCTGACCGCGCAGTTCGCCGACGCCGAGCTGCTGGTGGCGATGGGGCCGAACGTCGCCGCCGCCCCCTTCGAGTCGATCGTGCTGCCGGGGCGCCTCACGTATGCCGGCTCGACCACCGGCGCGTTCGCGTACTTGCCGCTCGTCTCGGCACCCGATTCCCTGCGCACGCTCGACCTCGGCGGCGACGGCAGCGTCGACTTCGCCGTGCCGGCGCTGTGGACGACGGGCAACCAACCGCTGCTCGCGACCCTGCGCAACGCGACGCCGCTGGCGATTGGCGATGCATGCTTCACCCGGATCGGCGATCCGTCGGGCGGCGATCCCGACCACCCGGCGCGGCTGGGCTTCGAAGGCGGCCGACCAGTGCCCGGCAACGCCGCGTTCGCCGTCACCGTGCAGAACCTCGAAGGTGGCTGCGTCGCCGGCGTGATCTGGGGACCGATCGGCATCCCGAACCTCTTCGTCGCCTACGGCATCACCGCCAATCTCGCACCGCTGCACTACGGCACGGCGACGCTGGTCGGTGGCTCGGGCCCCGGCGCGGGCTTCCTCAGCGTGCCGATGCCGATCCCGCCGGTGCCGGCCCTCGTCGGCGACGCGGGCTGCTTCCAGGTCGCCTTCTACGACCACGTGCGCGACGTCTTCGGCGGTACGCAGGCGACCGGGTTGTGGATCGGCAACTGAACGCAGCCAGCGCCGAGCCGCCGCCACTCAGCCGATCGTGAGCCGCAGCGTGTCGGTGAGCACGGCCTGCGGATCGGCGCAGCCACCGATGCCGAACAGGTCGAGCCCCTGCATGCCGACCTGCGCGCCGAGCAGCCCGAGGCTGTTCGGGATCGGCAGCTGCACGTTGCTGCCGGCGACGACGACCGCCCATTCGTGGCCGATCGTGCAACCACAGAACGGCAACACGAACGCGCTGGTGCCGAAGCCGACGAACGGCGCGCCGGTGATGCCGTCGAGCAGCACGCCGAGGCCACCACCCGGACGCGTGCTGCCGTAGGCGGTGATCGACGCCGCACCACAGCCGTGCCCCAGCCGCTGGACGCTGCCGGTGCCGCCCGGCACGTAGGCGAGGCCGAGCAGGTTGTTGGCCGCACCGGTCGAACCGAGCGCGTGCGCCTGCCCCGTCGTCGTGTCGATCGCGAACAGCTGGTCGGCGGCATTGTCGAGCAGGTAGAGCGTTCCGACCTGGCTGTCGTAGGCGAGCGCGTGCGGGTTGCTGCTGTTCTGCAGGTTGGCGACGAGCGTGAACGCACCGGTCAGCCGATCGACGACGTAGAGGCTGTCGCCGCCGGTGCTGGTGCCAAAGAGCGTGTCGGTGCGGCTGTCGTAGCCGAGGTTCAACGTGCCCGAGATCCCCGACAACCCGCGCAGCGTCGCCAGCCCGGTCGTGCGATCGATCGCGTAGAGGCCACCGTCGTGCGACGAACAGCCGTAGAGCTGGCCGTTCGCGCTGTCGTACTCGAGGCCGTGCATCGTCAGCGCGGCGCTGCCGTACGAGCCGACCAGGGTCGCGGCGCCGGTCACGAGGTCGACGGTGAACAGCGAGTCCTGCGTGCTCGACGAGACGAACATCACGCCGGCCGCGGCGTCGTAGGCCAGCGCCAGCGGCGTGCCGATGGCGGCCCCCGCCGTCACCAGCGGCGTCGTCGCCCCGGTGCGCGGATCGATCGTCACGATGGTGCGGTTGGTGTCGATGGCGACGAGGCGCTGCGCAGCGACGGGCGCGAGCAGGAGAGGAACGAGAACGACGGCGACGGCGAAGGTCTTCATGGCGTGGGTCCGTTCCTTGGAGCGCCACGGACGGCCGCGAGCGGACAGTTCTCGCGACAACGGCGGCCGCGTCGTGGCGGGCCCCGCCGCGGCCCGCCACAATGCCCCGCGGCAAGGGGACCACCGGACGGCGGAAGCGCCGCACCCGGCGCCCAACACCCACCATGAGCCAACCGATCGAAAGCCTCGCGCGCGTCGCCAGCACCCCTGCCCAGGCCAAGATCTTCGTGGCGATGCTGGCCGCCGAGGGCATCCCGGCGCGCGTCGACGGCGACTCGCTGGTCGACGAGTTCGCCGCCAGCCAGCGGCTGCTGAACCTCGTCGGCACGCGCGTGATGGTGCCGACCAGCGCGCTGCAGCGGGCGCAGGAGATCCTGCAGCCGGTGCAGGTCGATCCGGACGAACTGGAACGCGCGGCGGCGGTCGGAGCGTCCATGCGCCCACCCGATCACGCCGCCAGCGAGGACGCGAAGACGGCCGCAGCGAACTCCACCAGGAACCTCCTGCTGGCCCTGCTGGCGCTGGCGATCGGCGCGGCTGCGCTGTTCGCGTTCTTGTGGCACCGCGCAGTGAACCGCATCGGCGGCATCCACCCCGACATCCGCACCTACTGGAGCGACGACATGCTGTGCGAAGAGCGCGTGCGCGACCAGCAACTGCTGAGGCGCAGCCACGACCAGGACCAGGACGGCCTGTTCGAGCGCGTGGAGATGTTCGGCGCCGGCGCGCAGACCATCGTCGTCTACGACCATTACGCCGATGGCATCTACGGTCGCTGCGTCGAGTCGCGCCCCGACGGCCTCACGGTGACGTGGACCGACGAGGACCGCGACGGCCTGTTCGACGTCGGCGTCGTCGCCGATCGCCAGGGCAAGGAACTGCAGACGCTCCGCTGGGTCGCGGGGACCGGGCTCGTGCAGCCGCCGAAATGACGGCAGCGAAGCGCCCTCGTGCTACGCAATCGTGACGCGTCGCTGCGAGCGGGCCACGCGGCGGGATTTTCCGCAGCCGTTGCAGCGCGGCACGAAGCTTGTCCTGGCGCGGACCTTCCGGACCGTGCCATGCAGCCCACTCCCACTTCACGCCTTCTCGTCGCCACCGCGCTCGCTGCGCTGGCTGCCCCCGCCGTGGCCCAGTGCACCAACCGCTGGGAGCCCGGCTACGGCTGCCCCGGCGTCAACGGCCAGGTCGATGCGATGACCCGGTGGGACCCCGACGGAGCGGGTCCGGCCGCCGAGCAGATCGCGATGACCGGAGCCTTCACGATCGCGGGCAACGTCGCCAGCCAGGGATTCGCGACGTGGTCGACGCAAACCAGAACGTTCGCGGTCCCGCCACCGCCGCCCGGCTGCAACGTAATCGAGGGTCGACTGGACATCCGTTCGATGGCGACCACGGTGCAGGGCGAGCTCGTGGTGTCCTACCGCGCAAGCCACTACGGTCGCGTCGCGAGATGGAACGGCGGGCAGTGGGCCCAGCTCGGCGGCGATTTCGAATACGCAGCTACATCGCTCCTGCTGCACGGGAACGGCGACCTGTTCGCCGCCGGCTCCTTCGGCAGGGTCGGCACCGTCGTCGCCCCAGGCATCGCCCGCTGGAACGGAACCGCATGGGAGCCGATCGGCACCGGCTTCGCTTGCATGGGTACCGCACTCGCGAGCGGCCCAGGCGGCGAGCTCCTGGTGGCCGGTTCGGTCGGGGTCGGCACTCCGACACTCCTGCCCGGCGTCGCGAGATGGAACGGTGCCGCGTGGTCCATGGTCGGCAATGCCCTGACTGGAACGCAACCCTTGCCCGTAGCGGTGGCGTCGGCGGGTGGGCAGCGCTACGTCGCCACCTCGGGGGGCATCCTCCTCCGACTCGTCGGCGGCTCATGGCTCCAAGTGCCCGGCGCGCCCAATCGCTGCGCCAAGCTGTGGCCGTCGGCGAGCGGCCAGCTGCTGGTCATCGGAAGCAACGTCGGGCTCCTGATCGGCGGGGGAGCGGTCGAGAACCCTTGGTTCGGCACCTTGGCACCGACCACGGGGGCCTGGACTGCAAGGGCAGGAAGCACCCTCGAGCCGTTCCTGCCGACGCGCTACACGAGCATCGTCGAACTTGCGGGCGGCGCGTTCGTGATCGGCGGCAGGACGACCGAGTTCGCCAACGTCGCACTGTGGACCGGCAGCCGCTGGGACGCCCTCGCGGACGGGCCGGGGGACGGCGTGCGATGCGCCGTCGCCATCGACGACGAGCAGTTCTACGTCGGCGGCACCTTCGAGACCGTCGGCGGCAAGTCGTCGAAAGGTGTCGCGCGATGGGATGGCACCACCTGGCAGCCGCTGGGCCGCGGACTCGAAGGCGACGTCGCCGATCTCGCCCTTCTGCCGAACGGTGACCTGGTCGCGGGCGGTTGGATCGTGATGTCCGGCGCCTCCGGCCTCACCTTCGGACTCGCGCGTTGGAACGGTACCCGCTGGACGGACTTCGGCAGCGCGACCGCAGGCACCTCCCAGTGGGCCGTGAGGTCGCTGCATCGCCGGCCGAACGGCGACCTCGTCGTCGGCGGCCTGTTCACCGACGTCTCCGGCGTACCTTGCAGCAACGTCGCAAGCTGGAACGGCAGCAACTGGAGCAATCTGTCCGGGGGTGTCGCAGACGAGGTCATCGCAATCGCCGAGGGCCCGACAGGCAACCTGCTGGTGGCGACCTCGCACCAGGTGCTGGAGCACCAAGGTGGTACGACGTGGGTCTCGCGGTTGAGCACCACCGATCGGCTCACCGACCTCGCGGTGCTGCCCGACGGACGCCTGGTGACCACCGGAACCGAACGGACGTTGCTCTTGGGCTCCTTCCTGGTCGACCGGGCCGTGATCCAGGTGGGCAGCGTGCGATACGTAGAGCAAAACGACTCGAACGCGACCAACCTGACGACGCTGCCGGGCGGGGACCTCCTGGCCTTCGGCAGGTTCTTCCTCCTCTCGAGTGGCACCTCGACCGTCGTGTGTCCCACGAGCTGCGTCCGCATTCCCGCCGACGCCGCCAGCCCGCTGGTCGCCGGACCGGATGTCGCCAACCTCGTCGACGCCGACGCGTTCCCGAACGGCGATCTCCTGCTCGTCGCGCGCCCGCGCCGCCCCGGCGACAGCGTGTGGCAGGTCGGCCGCTTGTCGACGACCTGTCCGGCGGTAGCTGCGTCCACCGGCAGTGGCTGCGCGGCGAACGCGCTGGTCGCGACCTCGCTGCCGTGGCTCGGTGCGACCACTCGCGCCACCGCGACCGGCCTGCCGGCCAACAGCTTCGCCATCGACGTGCTCGGCCTCGGCTCGGTGTCGCTGCCGCTGGCGTCTCTGCTGCCGATCGGCCAGCCCGGCTGCGATCTGCTGGTGTCGCCGGACCTGTTCGGCGTGCAGCTCGCGGCCAACGGGCAGGTCGAAGTGGCGCTGGCGCTGCCGAACACCACGACGCTCGTAGGCGGCGTGCTGCATCGCCAGGTGCTGGCCCTGACGGCCAATGCGGCCGGAGTACCGAACGCACTGACCAGCACGAACGCGCTGCGGCTGACGATCGGAGCCTTCTAGCGGCCGTCGCGGAACGCACGGAAATCCGGCGATCGGCGGTTGTACCGGTGCCGCCGCGGACCTTGGCGATCGGGTGAGGGATCCGCTCAACGCAGCCGCACGACCGTGATCCGGTCGGCGGCCGCGACCGCGAACATCGGTGCCTGCGGGTGCTTCGCGAACGGCGGGATCGCTTCGAGCGTGCGGGTGCCACGCAGCCAGCCGATGCTCGATCGCTGGCGGCCTGTCGGCAGGTGCGGCCACTCGCGAACCACCACACCGTCCGCGAGCCGAACGAGTCGTGGATGCTCGTACAGCGCGAGCACGTGCTCCCGGTCGAACGGCACGAGCGTCCCGTTGGGCATCGGCCGCGCCACCTGTGCGAGCGCGCGCGCACTCGGCAGCTCGAGCAAGCGCAAGCTCGGCGTCGTCGGCACGTCGTCGAGGTTGTCCGCCCCGCACGCCAGCAGCAGTCGCGTGTCGTCGAGGAAGAGCAGGCTCTCGACCTCATGGTCGAGGCCGAGACGAACGCCATCCTGGTCGAGGACCCGAGGATCGGCGAGCACGTCTTCGATCGACCAGACGTTGGCGACGTCGAACGGGTGCCAGTACCAGCCGGCCGATGCGAGCCACTTGCCGCCTGGGCTCATCGCGAGGCGCGAATGGAACAGATCGATCGGCTTGCGGTCGACACCGTCCGTCAGGCAGCACCCCGTTGCCGCTTCCTCGATGTCGATGCGGCAGTACTTGCGCGGACAGTGGGCGATGGCCTCTCTGCCGTCCGGCAGCAGCAGGAACGTGAAGGGGTACTCGTAGACGTTCGCGAAGTAGAAGCTGCGGTCGAGTTCGCGCAGTACGCGCCCCTGGTCGAACAGCACCGCCTTGGTCCCGTAGCGCTCGAGCAGCACCGTGAACCGCCCCGTCGGCGACACGACTGCACGATCGAATCGGAAGCTCACTCCGAAGCGCCTCCCGTGCACCGTGCCATCGAGATCGAAGCGCGCACCACCGTCGGCGTCGTCCACCAGGGTCTCGCCGTCCCAGCGCAAGGAGCGAACGCCGGCCGCCGGGATCACGATCTCTTCGCTCTGCAAGGGAACCACTTCGTCCACGAGACGCGCAGCATCTACGCCGGTCGGGACCGAGGCCAGCATCGCCTGCGCATGACGAACGTGACCTGCAGCGGCGCCGACAGCAGCACCAGCGGAGAGGCTGGCGCGCGCGGCTTGACAGGACTGCGCAGTGCTGTGGCAATCACGCGTTCGCGATCCGCCCATGCGTTCCTGGTTGCTCCTCCTGCTGGTGCTCGTGGCCGCGCTCGTCGCGTGGTGGCCCGACCTCGCACCACCGAAGCCGGGCTCGGACTCTGCGGCGGCGACGCAGGCGACGATCCCGACACCTGCTGCCGCGCCTGGGAACGCCGCCGCCGCCGAGCCCAGAGCATCCTCCCCCACGCCGCCCCTTGCGCCGAGCGAGCGCATCGACGCCAGCGGCACACTGCGCGTGCGCGCGATCGACCACCGCGGCCAACCGGTCGCCGGCACCACCGTCTGGTTCGCCGTCGACCATCGCCAGACCGACGGCCGCATCACCGAATCCATGCAGGCGCTGCCGCCGACGGGCGCCGACGGCACGACCACGCTCGTCGGCGCGGTGACGCAACTGGCGCCAGCACCCATCGTCGGTGCGCGGCTGTTCGTGCGCGTGGTCGGCGCGGACGGCCCGGTGGTGCCCATCGCCCCGCGCGAGTTGCCGAACGACGTCGTCGACGTGCAGGTGCCTGCGTCCGGCCGCGTGCGCGTCGAACTGCGCCACGGCGACGGCACCGCTTGGACGCTCGACAACCGGAACGAACGGTTCCATCTCGCCGCGCTCGACGCCGAAGGCCGACGTGCGGGCCCCGAGTTCCTGCTCGCGCCGGCGCGCGGTGCCGTGGAGTTCCCGCAGGTTGCTTTGGCCCGGCGGTTCCGCGTGTGGACGGCGAGCGAATGGGCACCGCCGGTGGAGTTCCAGGGCCCCGTGCTGGCGGACACGCTCATCGTCGTTCCCCTGGTGGTGAAGCGGCGCCTGCGCGTCGTGCACGGCCGGCTGCTCGGGCCGGACGGCTCGCCGTGGCGGCGCCCCGCGCGGTTCACGGCCGAGGCCGACAGCCGGCGCAGCGCAGGCGACTTCGCGCCCGACGCCGACGGCCGCTTCGTGCAGGAGATCGCGTGGTTCGTCGGCGACCAGCCGCGCCTGCATGCCACGGCCACGTCGGCGAACGGGCGGCTCGAGGTGATGGTGAAGCCGAACGGTCCGCTGCGCGCCGGCCACCACGATCTCGGCGACCTCGTGCTCGGCGAACCGCCGTTGCTCGTCGCCGGGCAGCTGCAGTGGGACCCGCGGGCGGTGGCGGGCGACTCGTTCGCCGGCATCCAGGTCTGGTTCGAATGGGGCCCCGGTGGCGACGGTCCCTGGCTCGGCGAGCACACGTGGCCGGTCGCGGCCGACGGCTCGTTCGTGCTGCGCAGCCATGCGATGGACGGCCCGCTGCGCCTCTGCTTCGGCGGCGCGTGCGCCCCGCGACCGCCGGTGCCGTTCGTCCCCGGAACCAGCGACCTGCGCGTGGCGGTGGCGCCGCCGAGTCGGCTGCAGGCGACGTTCCTCGTCGATGCGGGCGAAGCCGGCGACACCTGGCGCGTCGAACTTCGCCCGCACGCAGGCACGCCGCGGCAGCCGCAGATGCCGGGGCGCGGACCGCCTGGGCCGGGCGAGCGATTCACCATCCCTGGGCAAGGCGCGCAGCAACGCGACGGCAACCGGCTGACGGTGGTGTTCGAGAACCTGGCAGCGGGCAGCTATGCGCTGCGCGTCCAGCGCGACCAGGGCCCGCTCGTCGTCGACCTGCACGTCGAGGTCCCGTGGTCGACGACCGCCGCCGACCCGCGCTTGCACGACCTCGACCTGCGCGGCCGCTGACGCCCGTGCCGACTACGCCGACGGATCGTCGACCGCATCGCGCAGCCGCTGCTGCGTCGCCGCGTCGAGGCCCTGCATCGTCGCGATGTTGCGCGCCGGCACACCTTCCACGTCCGCGTACGACGCCCGCGCCGCGGTGATGCTCGCCTGCCGCAGCAGGTGCAGCATCGGATAGGGCGAACGGTTCGTGTAGTTGTCGATCTGGTCGGGCTCGGTGTCGGCGAACTGGTAGCGCGGGTGGAAGCTCGCGACCTGGAAGTCGTCCTCGAGCTCGAGCGCTTCGAGCAACGCGTCGGCGTCGTCGAGGAAGTCGTTGTAGTCGAGGAAGTCGCCGAGCACGCGCGGGTGGATCAGCAGCGTGGTCTCGGTCACGGCCGGGTCGGTGGCGGCGAGCGACAACAGCGCGCGTTCGAGGTCGCCGAGCAGCGCACCACGCGAGGTCGCGTCGCTGACGACGTAGGCGATCAGGCCGCGCGCGAACACCGGCTTGGCGAACGGGCACAGGCCGAGGCCGATGACGACGTCCTCGACCCACTGCTTGGTGCGTTCGACGACGTGCTGCGGGGACGGTGGGGTGTCGTTCGGTCGGGCCATGGGCGGTGCGGGGTCCGGTTCGCCGCCGGAGCATGCGCGTTGCGAACAGCGTGGCAACAGCGATCCGGGGGCGATCGCGCCACCCTGCACTTTCTGCGAGTTCGATTCCGGCGCGCTTGCCGCTGCTCTCGGTAGCTGACCCGAGAGCCACCATGAACCCAATCCGATCTTCCCTCTGCCTGCTCTTCTGCCTCGGCCTCGCGGCCCAGGATCCCGCCCCGGGGTTGCTCCCCACCGAGTCGAACCCACCCCAGGACGTGTCGCTGCACAAGCCCGCCTACACGTCGGGCCCGCTGCTGACGCGCGTGCACTTCGATCGGCCGATGGCGGACGGACCGCTGTGGGCGATCGGCAACCGCTGGAAGGCGCGCTTCGATCCGACCGGCGTGCAGGTCATCCCGTTCTTCGGCTCGCACGCGCCGCGCAACTTCCCGCTCGACGTCACCCTCGCCGGCGCGACCGTCGGCGAACTGCCGCTCGAACTGGTGGCCGGCGCGCCGACGCAGGTCGGCGACGAGGTGCGAACGCATCGCGGCAGCCTGACCGAGGTCGTCGCCACGTCGCTCGACGCGCTCGAGCAGTCGTGGGTGTTCGACCGCCTGCCGGCGCGCGACACCATCACCGTCGACGTGCAGATGTCCGGTGACTACCGCGTGTCGCCGATCGACGGCGGCCTGCGCTTTGAGAACGAGCACGGCCACGTCGACTACCAGAAGGCCGTCGCGGTCGACGGCAAGGGCCGGCGCCTGCCGCTGCCGATCACGTGGCTCGGCGACCGCGCCCGCATGCAGATCCCGGCGTCGTTCGTCGCCGAAGCCGAGCTGCCGATCGTGCTCGACCCGACCTACAACTACTGGTTCGACCTCGGATCGACGGCGCCGGTCGGCCAGCTGCAGAGCGAGCCGGACGTGTCGACGCTGCAGATCCTGAACGGCCGCACGCTGATGATCTGGCGCCGCCAGTACAGCCTGCTCGATCAGGACGCCTGGGCGATCATGTTCGACGGCAACCTCGGCATCGTGCGCCCGGACTTCACCCTCGACTTCACCAGCGACGACTGGCTGAAGATCGCGTGCGCCGGCAACATCCAGGCGCAGAACTTCCTCGTCGTCAGCGAGGTGCGGATCGGCATCCAGCACAACATCTTCGGCCGCCTGGTCGACGTCGCGGGCATGCCGCAGTCGGTGCTGCAGATCGAACGCGAGGGCGTCGTCGGCATGCCGGGGAACAACTTCCATCCCGACGTCGGCAACGAGGCGTTCGCCGGCCAGAGTCGCTACACGATCGTCTGGAACAAGAAGTTCCTGGCGGCGAGTGACATCGTGATGAAGCAGGTGACGGGCACCGGTGGGCTGGTCACGACCAACGCCGTTCCGATCGCGAACAGCCTCGCCGACGAGCACCAGCCGTCGATCAGCAAGTGCGCTGGCCACCAGCCGGGCGCCGAGCGCTGGCTGGTGACCTGGCAGGAGCCATTCCAGGTGCTCTTCGACATGGATGTGCACGGCTGCTTCGTCACCTGGAACGGCGCCGTCGGCGCCCGCTTCCCGATCGGCACCACGACGGAGTTCGAGACCACGCCGAGTGCAGGTTCGCCGATCGACGCCAACGGCGAACGTCTGTGGCCGGTGGTCTACGAGTCGCGGGCCAACCTGAGCCTGCCCCGCCGGCTGATCTGCAAGATGATGCGCGGAGACGGCACCGTCGCGCGCACCTTCGAGGCGTCGAACACGAACCCCGGCGACAAGTCGCAGGCCGAGGTCGACAGCGACGGCACGCGCGTCAACATCGCCTACACGGTCTTCGACGGCACCAACCTCGACGTCGAGGTCGCGACGTTCGCCGTGTTGCCGTCCTCGGTCCGCAACGACGCGCGGCAGACGGTCCACCACGTGTTCGCCCACCAGCACAGCGAACCGAACCTCGCCGCCGACGTCAGCGGCGGCAACGGCACGACGACGCGGCACTGCCTGCCGATCCGCAACTCGACGACGAACACGCTCGAGATGTTCTCGTGGGCTGGTTTCGCCGGCAGCGCGAACTTCTTCGGCTCGACCGCCTGGGGCTGCGGCCCCACCGTGCCGATCGCGGCGTGGGGCGCTCCGGTGATCGGCGAGCAGGTCGTCGTGCAGGTGGCGGGCGGCAGCCCGCTGGCCGGGACGATGTTCGGCTTCCCGGACCCGATCCCGGTCGGCAACCCGTGCGGCTGCTGGCTCGCCGCGGGCGTCAACCCGATCCTGACCCTCGGCACCTTCACCTGGACCGTGCCGAACAACCCGATCTACGTCGGCATCGACCTGACCGTGCAGGGCTTCCTGTTCGGCGGCAACCAGTGCCTGCTCGGCCTGGTCGACCTCAGCAACTCGATCGACTTCCGGATCCGCTGAGACCGTCACCGGCGCCGGCCCGCGGCCGGCCCGACGTCACCGCAGGCCGGCGACCGCGCGTTCGGCCTCGTGCAGCAGATGGCGCGGCGGCGGCTCCTCGCAGGCGGCGAACGCACGCTGCATCGCCGCGAACGCAGCCCGCGCGTCGTCGCCGCGGCCGCCCACCACGTGGCCCTTGCAGCGCACGAACTGCTCGAGCGCCGTCCACCACGGCGACAGCAACGCACCGTCGATGGTGGTGACGCGTGCGAGCGCCGCGTCGGCACGCTCGAGCCGCAGTTCGACGAGGGCCACGGCGACCTGGTGCGAAGCCACGTCCGCCGCCGCCACGATCGGCAACGACTCGAGCAGGCACTCGTGCAGCTCCCGCAGCGACGCCGAAGTGCCGTCGTGCATCGTGCTCGCCGCCACGTAGTGCAGCGCGATGTCGCGCAGTCGCCACGCGGCCGGCGGCGGCAGGGCCGCGATGGCCGCAGTGCGCAGGTCGTCGGAGAGTTCGTGGTTGCCGCTCAGGCGCCGCACGGCGCGCGGCGTCCAGCCCGTCGCCTGCAGGGCCTCGGCGGCGAAGTGCGCCGCGGCCGCCCGCAGCGCACGATCGCGGCGCGCCGACGCGCGGTTGGCCGCGTTCGCCGCGATCAGGATCCGCGGCTCCCCCTCGAGGCACTGCACCGCGAGCCACTCGCCCGCAGGCCCCGCCACGACGTTCCACAGCGCCGACGCCGGCTGCGGCAGTTCGACGATGGCCGCGAGATCGCGGCGATCGTGCACGGCGAGGCGGCCGTCGAGGCGCGACAGCGCGAGGCGCGCGTCGAACAGGGCCATCGCGGTGACGGCGCTCGGCAGCTCCTGCGCCGCCAGCACCGTGCCGTCGACGCCGTGGCGCGCCAGCCTGCCGGTGCGCGCCGCCGCGTCCCAGGTGGCGATCAGCAGCTGCTCGCCGTCGACGGCGAGCGCCGTCACCGGCGCGCCGACGTGGAACGTGGCGACCACCGCCAACCGCCCTGGCGCGAGGCAACGCACGACGCCCGCTTCGTCGCCGACCCACAGCGCGCCGTCGGCGGCGAACGCGAGGCCGCCGCTGCGCGACGTGCGGATCGACGCGATCGGTCGTGGACCGACGACTGCGCCGGTGCCGGTGTCGACCAGCGCGACCGCACCGCCGTCGTCGAGCAGGGCGCAGCCCACGCCGTCCGGCGCCACGCAGAGGCGACGCACGTAGGCGAGGCCGGCGACCTTCACCGTGTCGCCGACCGGCCGGCCGTCGTCGGCCGCGAGCCGCTGCAACTGGTCGTGCCACGTCACCAGCAGTTCGCCCGACGCGAGCGGCGCCATGCCGTTGACCCAATGCGGCAGTTGCCGCTGCCACAGCAGCCGCCCCGACGCGGGTTCGACGCGCCGCACGGTGCCGTCGAGACCCCCGGTGAACAGCGAACCATGGGCGTCGACCGCGAGGCTGCGGCCGAAGCTGGCGCCGGACAACGACGCCACGAGACCAGCCCCCGCGAGTTCGGCGGCGCCGGCGTCGGCGAACAGGTTCCACGAACGCACCGAGCCGTCGGCGGCGCCGCTGACCGTCCAGCCGCCGACGCCGACGTCGAGCGCGGTGACGGGGGCCGCGTGGCCGAGCAGCGTGCGCACGAGGCGCGACTGCTGCAGGTCGTGGACGGCGATCTCGCCGCGGCAACCGCCGACGCACAACCAGCGGCCGTCGGGAGCGACGTCGAGGCAGCCGACCTGCCGGGCGCCGTGGTGCATGCGCTGCACAGCGCCGCTGGCCGGGTCCCACCAGGTGAAGCCGGTGCGCGCGTCGAAGGCGACGACGCGCGAGAGGCCGTCGGCGGCGACCAACTGCTCGGGCATCGAGCCGTAGTCGCACCCCCGCACCTGGCCCCCGGCGAGCGGCCAGTGCACGAGGCCGCCGATCTGCGGACTGGCGACCAGCTGCACCCCGTCGGCGACGAAGCGCCCGAGCGCACGATCGAAGGCGCGGTCGAGCGACAGGTTCTGCAGCGGCTGCAGGCCGGCGTCGAACACTTCGAGCTGCCCCAGCTGACGACTGCGCAGCACGTGGGTGCCGCGCGCGGCGATGGCGACGTCCACGTTCGCACCACTGGCGGCGAGCGCGCCGAGCAGGTCGCCGCGCGCCGCGCCGAGCCGCCGCACCGCGCCGTCGGCGTGGGCGACCAGGATCGCCTCGTCGCCCGGCACGAACGCCAGCGCCGCGACGGCCGCGCTCGGGCTCGGCGGCGGGACGCGCCACAGCTCGGCGCTGCGCTCCATGTCCCACAGCGCCACCGCGCCGAGGTCGTCGGCGAGGACCAGGGAACGTCCGGCGCGCGACTGCGCGATCGCCACCACCGGCCGCGAGCCGGTCGACGCGCTCCACACCGCGTGGTCCAGGCTGCCGTGCAGCAGTTCCCACTCGCGGCCGCGCAGGTCTTCCGGACACGCCTCGAGGCGCTGCCGGCCTTGCGCGCGGTCGCCGGCCGCGATCGCCGTGCTCGCCGCCGCGAGGTTGGCGCCGTAGGCCTGCCGCCGCGCCAGCTGCTCGGCCGCCAGCGCCCGGTCGCGCGCCCGCGCCACCGCGACGGTGACGACCAGCGGCACCAGGAACACCGCCGCCAGCGCCGACCACGCGGCCGCGCGCCAGCCCGGATGCCGCCGCAGCCACCGCGCGGTGCGCGTCATCGCACCGACCGGGCGCGCCGCGATCGGCCGGCCGTCGCGGAAGGCCAGCAGGTCGTCGCGGAACGCCGCCGCCGACGCGTAGCGTTCGTCCTTCGCCTTCGCGAGCGCCTTCAGCACGATCGCCGACAGCTCGACCGGCAGCGACGGCTCGAACCGGCGCGGGTCGGTGGCTTCGACGGCCCGGATCTGCTCGGCGACGGCGGCCGCCGAATCCCCGGCGAACGGCACGCGGCCGGTCAGCAACTCGTAGAGCGTGGCGCCGAGGCTCCAGACGTCGCTGCGTGCGTCGACGGACTTGCTGTCGAGCAGCTGTTCGGGCGACGCGTAGCTCGGCGTGCCGGCGAACAGGCCGCTGCGCGTGACGCCCGGATCCTCGAGCTGCCGCGCGAGGCCGAAGTCGGTCAGCACCGGCTCGTCGTCGTGCCGCACCAGCACGTTGCCCGGCTTGACGTCGCGATGCAGCACGCCGCGCAGGTGCGCATGCGCCAGCGCATCGGCGACCTTGGCGCACAGTTCGACCGTCGCCGCCACCGTGCGCAAGGCCCCGGTGCGCGGATCGCGGCGCGTCAGCGGGCCGCCGTCGACCAGTTCCATCGCGAAGAAGTAGGTGTCGCCCTGCTGCCCGACGCCGTGGATGCCGACGATGTGCGGATGCTCGAGCCGCGCCGCGAGCGCCGCCTCGCGACGGAAGCGCACGACGGCCTCCGGTTGGCGCGTGACGTGGCCGGCGAGCACCTTGAGGGCGACGTCGCGATCGAGCGACAACTGCCGCGCGCGATAGACGACGCCCATGCCGCCGCGGCCGAGTTCGTGCAGCAGCAGGTGGTCGCCGAGCTCGCACGGCACGCCGTCGAGCAAGGCGATGCTGCGGTCGACCTCCTGTTCGTCGACGAGCAGCGCCGCCAGCAACTCGGCCAGATCGGGGTGCGCCGCCAGCAGCTCGCCGATCGGCGGCACGCGCCCGGCCGCCAGCCACTGCTCGTGGACGGCGATCGCCCGTTCGAGCTTGCTGGTCACGACGTCCCGTCGTCGGCGCCCGGTCCCTCCGTCGGCACGACGCCGCGCCGCAGGTCGCGCAGCACGGTCGCCAGGCGGCCGACGGCGCGCACCCAGCGCATGCGCGCCGCTGCCTCCGTCAGGCCGAGGTCGGCGCCGATGTCGCCGAACGAACGGTTCTCCCACTCGCGCTGCACCAGGATCCGGCGATCGGTCGACGGCAGCAGTTCGAGCCCGAGGCGCACCCAATCGCGCTGCTCCTTCGCCGCCACCTCGCGGCTCGGGGTCTCGGTGCGGTGGAACGCCGGGTCGAGTGCGATCACGCTGTCGGTCGGCAGCGGGTCGTTGCGGGCCATGTCGCGGCGCTTGGCGCGGAACCACTCGTTGCGGTCGAGCAGGGTGTTCTCGACGACGCGCGCCAGCAGCGCGCGGAACTGCGCTTCCTCACGCACCACGAAGCGCGGGGCGTCGCGCAGGAAGTCCAGCATCGCGTCCTGCAGGTAGTCGAGCGGCTCGGCCTGACGACCGAGGAACTCGCCGAGCCGCGACCGCACGTGGCGCTCGAGCCAGGGCAGGTGCAGCTCGACCAGCGCGGCGAGCGCCGCTGCGTCGCCGCGGTGCCAGCGGGCGAGCAGGGTGAGGCTGTCGGTCGCCGCCATCGTGCCGGGCATGCGAGGACGTGCCCGCGGGCCTGTCAAGGCGACGGCGGCCGCGAACGGCGGCCGGCGAGGCGGGCGCTGGCTGGAGGGAGTCGTGGCCATGGGCGGCACAGCGGCGAACGGGCGCGTTCCACACAGGCCGCCGCGGTTTTGCTCACTGCGCCAGCAAGGCCCAGGCGACCATCGCCACGGTGCTCGCCGCGAGGTTCGTCCACAGCGTGAGCCGCAGCGAGAGTCCCTTGGGCAGGCCCGCGAGCGTGCGCCACAGCACGTAGTCGACCGCGGCCCAGACGCCCTCCGCCAGGATCACGTCGTGCGGCAGCAGCAGGCGCAGCGTGGTCGCCAGACCGTGCGTCGCCATGGCGGCGGCGGCGGCGAACCGCACGCAGAACCGCGCCTGTTCGCGGGGCACGCAGCGCGCGGCGACCGCGGCCTCGACCACGACGTCGAACGCGAGCCACGGCAGGTAGGCGAGCAGGGCGGCGATCATGCCGAACCCGGTGCGCGGCGGCGCGCAAAGACGACGAGCAGCACGGCGCCGAGCAGGGCGGCGGCCGCGGGCAGCAGCGCACCACCGGCGACGACTTCGTTGCCGTCGCGGTCCAACTGCAGGGTGCGCAGCACGCGGCAGCGCACGTTTGCACCCTCGATTGCTTCGACGACGACGTCCGTGCGCACGCGATGCAGCGGACTCGCCGCCGCGACGGAGTGCACCCCGGTGCCGGGCAGCGTCGCCGACGGCCAGCCGCTGGCCTCGAAGGCCGCGGTGTCGGCGGGCAGTTCCTTCGCGTCGGCGGGCACCGCATACAGGCGGGCGCTGGACGCGAACGGTCCGCGCGGCCGGGTGAACGGCTCACCGCGCACCACTTCGTGCCGCAGCTGCGGGCCGTGGGCCGGCGCCACGACGAAGCGCACACCGCCGAGCGCGTCGGGCCAGTCGACCGCCACTTCGTTGCGCACGAGGCGCATGCTCGGCGGCGCTAGGTCCGGCGAGACGAACGCCACCGAAGCCGCCATGGCGAGCAGCAGTCCCTTCATCGCAGCACTGTGCTGGTGGCGGGTGGCGAGGACAAGCGCCGTCTCGCCCGGCCCGCCGCAACGGGCCGCCGGATTCCCGCCGCGCGCGACAGGTCGCGACGAGCCCTGGCCACTCCGGTATCGCCGTGATATCACTCCGATAGCTCCGCACGAACCATGAACACGCCTTCGCGCGAAGTCGCCTTCCCCTCCCCCGCCGCCGGCCTGCCGAAGCTGCTGCAGGGCCTGGTCCTGCTCGCCGCCGCCGGCGCCGCCCTCGTCCTGCCCGGTCTGCTGAAGCTGGTGGCCCTCGTCGCCCTGATCGCCGCCATCCTGATGCTCTGCGGCCTCGTCATCGTGGCGCCGAACCAGAGCAAGCTGATCCTGCTGTTCGGCAAGTACCGCGGCACGCTGCGCGACGACGGCTTCTACTGGGTCAACCCGTTCACCAGCCGCCGCGAGGTGAGCTTGCGGGCCCACAACTTCAACAGCGACAAGCTGAAGGTGAACGACCTGCGCGGCAACCCGATCGAGATCGGCGCCGTCGTCGTCTGGCGCGTGCGCGACACCGCGCAGGCGGCGTTCGACGTCGAGGACTTCAACTCCTACGTGCAGGTGCAGACCGAGTCGGCGCTGCGCCACCTGGCGTCCCTGCACCCGTACGACAGTCCGCACGAGCACGAGGTGTCGCTGCGCGGCAGCAGCGAGACGGTCAACGCGGCACTGGCGAAGGAACTGACGCAGCGGCTGCAGATGGCCGGCATCGAAGTGCTCGAGGTGCGCCTCAGCCACCTCGCCTACGCGCCCGAGATCGCCAGCGCGATGCTGCAGCGACAGCAGGCCGAAGCGATCCTCGACGCACGCAAGCGCATCGTCGACGGCGCCGTCGGCATGGTGCAGATGGCGCTCGAGCAACTGCGGGCGAACGACGTCGTGCAGCTCGACGAGGAGCGCAAGGCGCAGATGGTCAGCAACCTGCTGGTCGTGCTGTGCAGCGAGCGCGGCACGCAACCGGTGGTCAACGCCGGCACGCTCTACGGCTAGTCGCGCATGGCCGACGAGGAGAAGAAGTTCCTGCTGCGCCTGCCGCCGCGTGTGTTCGAAGAACTGCGGCGATGGGCCGAACAGGACATGCGCAGCATCAACGGCCAGATCGAGTGGCTGCTGCGCGAGGCGCTGAAGGAGCGACTCGGGCGCGATCCCACCGAGAGCCCCAAGGGCAAACGCGCATGAACCCGCTCAAGTACCTGTCCGGCTACCCGCCCGAGCTGCTCGCGCAGGTGCAGCGCCTCGTCGACGACGGCCGCCTGCACGCCCACCTCGCGAAGCGCTACCCGGACGGCCACGAGGTGCGCAGCGACAAGGCGCTCTACGACTACGTGCTGGCGCGGAAGAACGAGTTCCTGCGCAACGCCGAGCCGCTGGCGAAGGTGCTCTACGACAACAAGCTGCACGTCGTGCAGCAGGCGCTCGGCACGCACACCACCGCGGTCCGCGTGCAGGGCCAGAAGCTGAAGACGAAGCGTGAGATCCGCGTCGCCAGCCTGTTCAAGCAGGCACCCGAGCCGTTCCTGCGCATGATCGTCGTGCACGAGCTCGCGCACCTGCGGCACCGCGAGCACGACAAGAAGTTCTATTCGCTCTGCGAGTCGATGGAGCCCGACTACCACCAGCTCGAGTTCGACGCGCGGCTGTGGCTGCTGGCGCAGGAACTGCCGCCGCCGGCAGCGCAGCCGAGTGCCGCGGAATGAGCCACTGCCGCCACGGGCTCGCTCCGCTCGGAGCTGGACCTCGCCGACCGCCGAGCGCAGACGTAGCACACGCCATGCTCGTCCAGCCGCCACGCCCCGCTCGACCGTTCGTTCGCCGACGCACAGCGCCAACGCTGCTCGCCGCCATCCTCCTACCGCTGGTCGCTGCCGCGCAGACGCCGCCGGTCGCCACGCCTCCCGCCGCCACGAGCGACGCGCCCGACACCGCCTCACCGCCGACGATCCCCGCGGTGCTCTACTCGACACGCGGCGACGAGAAGGTGCACCTGCTGTCGCTGCCCGACCTGAAGCCGCTGCACGTCTACGACGCCGGTGCTGGCGCCCACGAACTGGCGATCTCGGCCGACGGCCGCTACGCGCTCGGCTCGGCCTACGGCGGCCCTGGCAAGGGCCACCAACCCGCCGACCACCGCGTGTTCGTGCTCGACCTGCCGAGCGGCAAGCGGAGCCGCATGGTCGACCTCGGCGCTAGCAAGCGACCGAACGACCTCGCGTTCGTCGGCGCGACGACCACAGCACTGCTGACCACCGAAGTGCCCGCCCAGCTGGTGCGCCTCGACGCGGCGACCGGCGCGTTCACCGCGTTCGCGCTCGAGCACAAGACCAACCACATGCTCGCACTCGCGCCCGACGGCAGCGCCTGCTTCGTCAGCCACGTGCTGCCCGGAGGCGTCACGCGCTTCGACCTCGCGACCAACAAGGCCACGGCGCACGCGGCCGTGCCGGACGGCGCCGAGGGCATCGCCTGCATCGCGCACGGCGAGCGCGTGCAGCTGTGGATCGGCTGCAACCGCAGCAGCAAGCTCGTCGTCGTCGACGCCGCGACCTTGCAGGTCGTGCACGAAGTGGCGCGCGACGGCTTCCCGCTGCGCGTCAAGGCGTCGCCCGACGGCGCGCAGGTCGCGGTGTCGTGCCCGCTGTCCGGCGAAGTCGTGCTCTACGACGCGAACGACGTCACCAAGGCGAATTCGCTCGACCTCGGCAAGGAGCTCGCGCGCAAGGCGGCGCCGACGAGCCTCGGCTTCGCGCCCGACGGCAAGCAGCTGCTCGTCGTGGTCGACGGCGATGCGCAGCAGATCGTCGCGATCGATCCGAAGACGGTGCAGGTGACGGCGAAGGTCGCGGCGGCGGGGCCGATCGCCGATGCGCTGGTCGCCGGCATGGTGCAGGCGCCGCGCTGACGCGGCCGCGCCGGGGCGCCGCGAGGCAAGCGCCGTTCAGCGCGTGCTCAGCTTGTCGGTGCTGCGGCGGGCGCGCCCCTGCGGCAACGTCCCTGGCTGTTCCCGCTGCTGATGGCGCTGTGCGCGCTCGGCCTCGCTTGGGCCTTCGCCGGCACCAAGGACGTCGCCGTCTGCGCCTTCGAGCTGCTGCCGCTGACCGCGGTGATGGTCGTGTTCGCGATCCGGCGCCGCTGGTTCCGCTTCTCCGACCTGAGCTACGTGCTGCTGGCGTGGTTCATCTTCATCCAGTGCCTCGGCGGCCGCTACGAGTTCGCCAACGTGCCGTTCCCGCAGGCGGTGATGGACGCGCTCGGCCTGCTGCGCAACCCGGTCGATCGCATCGGCCACTTCTTCCAAGGCTTCGTGCCGACGATCCTGCTGCGCGAATGGCTGATCCGCCGGCGCGGCCTGCCGCGCGGCGGCACGCTGTTCTGGCTGGTGACCGGCTGCTGCCTCGCGTTCTCGGCCAGCTACGAGCTGCTGGAGATGACCGTCGTCAAGGTGTGGTACTCGGAGTCGGGGCCGGAGTGGCTGGGCACGCAGGGAGATCCGTGGGACGCGCAGATGGACATGACGATGGCGCTGTGCGGGGCGGTGATCGCGCAGCTCGGCCTGAGGCGGTTGCACGAACGCAGCATCGCGCGGGCGGAGTCGAGGCCCGCGCGGGCTGGCGCGTGAGGTGGGAAGACGCGCGGTCAGCGGGCCGCGAGAAGGTGCACGACGCGGTCTGGTTCTAGGACAGTCGTGTGGTTCCTTAGAAGACGCCGATCGTCGCCGTCAGCGCGTTCGTGCTGGTGTTCTGCACGAGGTTGAGGTTGGCGTCGATCTCGAGCGCGACCAGTTGCTGGTGCAGAACAACGCCGGCGAGCGATGGCGTGTTGGGCAGCGCGACCTGCGCGTCGACCGTTCCGGTCGTGGTCAGCACCGCATCCACTACGTCCGGCGAAGCCAGGAGGCTGCAACCGACCGGCGACGGGGGCAGCACGGCGGCCAACGGGATCGACGTCGCGCTGAAGCCGTTCAACACGGCGACGAACGCGAAGGACGGCAGGCCGGTTCCACGGGTACGGTAGATCGATCCGGTCCAGGGCAGATTCACGGCTGCGTAAGTGTTGGCGCCACCAGAGCTTGCGCAGGACGCGCCTGCTGATGATGCAGTCGCCGGACAGGACGCAGTCAAGCGCGCAACATACGCCGAAACCGAGCCACCCGCTGTCAGGAATCCGCCTGCGGCCACGAGGGCTCCACTCGGCCACACAGCGAGCGAAGACACGTAATCATCCATACCTGAACCTACAGGCGACCAGCTTGAGCCTCCCCATCGCGCAATTCTGTTTGCGGGCACCCCGCCCGCATTGGTGAAGAACCCACCCGCTATCACATCGCCATTCGGCAACGTCGTCATGGTCGAAACTGTGTTGTCCATTCCCGCCCCCAACTGGGACCATGAAGTGCCATTCCAGAGGAAGACGCTGTTGGCAACCACTGCAAGCAAGCCGCCATCCGGACGGGCCGCCACACTCGTGACGTTGAAGTTCAGTCCCGCACCCAAAGGCGCCCACATGCTGCCATTCCAGCGGGCGATGTAGTTGGCAGCTACGCCACCTGCGGTAGTGAAGTTGCCGCCAGCAACGACATCCCCGTTACCCAACACAGCAAGCGCGTTCACGGCACCGTTCATGCCGCCGCCCATCTGCGACCAACTGCTGCCGTTCCATCGCGCGATGCGATTGACCACCACGCCTCCCGCGGTGGTGAACCAGCCCGCTGCGACGAGATTGCCGTTGGGTAGAACAGCCAAGGCCCTCACGGGCCCGTTGACACCCGAGCCGAGGCCCGACCAGTTCATGCCATTCCACCGGGCGATCCTACCGACCGAAAGGCCGCCGGCCATGCCGAAGTCGCCGCCCGCAATGATGTCGCCGTTGGGTAGCGCCGCAACAGCTTGTACCGTTGCGCTCGTACCCGCGCCCAGATTCGACCACTGCCCCCCTCTCCAGCGAGCCACGTGATTAGCTGACACCATACCCGCTGTCGTGAATGACCCCCCTGCTATGACATCTCCATTCTGTAGAACGCAAAGCGCAGAGACTGCGTTGTTCATGCCCTTCGCCACAGCAGACCAAGCGCTCCCATTCCACTGCGCAATCCGTGTTGCTGACAGGGTGCCCGCCGTAAAGAAATCTCCGCCAGCTATAATTTCACCCGTTGGACGCCGGGCTATAGCCCGAACATTGCCGCTGACGCCCGCGCCGAGAGCCGACCATCCGGTGCCGTTCCAACGAGCGACGCACTCTGCAGGAACACCACCAGCCGTGAAGAACTGCCCGCCTGCAACCACGTCGCCGTTGGACAACACGCACAGCGCATACACTTGGTCATTCATGCCACTTCCCATGGCAGACCAAGCCGTCCCGCTCCAGCGAGCAATGCGATTCGCCGCCACCGCGCCCGCACCCGTGAAGTTGCCTGCCGCCACGATGTTGCCATTCGGAAGCACGGTCAAGGCCAAGACCTGGCCGTTCATCCCATTGCCCAAGCCCGACCAAACACTGCCGTTCCATCGAGCGATTCTGTTCACAGCAATGCCGCCGGCTACCGTGAAGCAACCGGCCGCCACCAGATCTCCATTGGAATCGATGACAAGACTGTTGACGAAGCAGTCCATTCCCGTGCCCAGGCTCGTCCAGACGGAGCCATCCCAGCGCGCAATGTAATTGGCCGTCGTCCCCCCCGCGACGGTGAAGGCCCCGCCTGCAACCAAGTCGCCGTTCGGCAGAACTGCCAGGGCAGCGACGGTGCCGTTCAGGCCGGAGCCAAGAGGCGACCACGCAGTGCCATTCCACCGCGCTATGCGATTGGTCGCCACACCACCTGCTGACGTGAACGCCCCGCCTGCCACGAGATCGCCGTTCGGCAGCACGCAAAGACACGCGACATTGTCGTTCATGCCTGAGCCCAAGGCCGTCCATGTGGAGGCGACGGGGTCGTAGGCCACGATTCGGCCAGCCTGTACGTTGCCTGCAAGCGTGAAGGCCCCACCAGCCGCCAACACGGGCGCAGCAGGGCCTGGGCCATCTGGATCCCAGGGGACGATCGTCAATACGCGCCCATTCGTCCCCCGCAAGCCATCGCCCGAGAGCCACTGCGTGCTGCACTGGGCACGCACGTCCGGGACAAATGCGATCAGGCTCAAGGCTGGTGTCGCAAGCGCCACCATCAACAAACGCATGCAGCTATCGATCATTTTTGCGGCACTATCAAGAAATTGGCCAAAACGTCGAATGCCCACGGTGATCACAAGGCGCCGATCGTCGCCGTCAGCGCGTTCGTGCTGGTGTTCTGCACGAAGTTGAAGCTGGCGTCGACCTCGAGCGCGACCAACTGCTGGTGCAGAACAACGCCGGCGAGCGATGGCGTGTTCGGCAGCGCCACCTGCGCGTCGACCGTTCCGGTCGTGGTCACCACATCCACCACGTCCGGCGAAGCCAGCAGGTTGCAGCCGACTGGCGACGGCGGCAGCACGGCCGCCAGCGGGATCGACGTTGCGCTAAAGCCGTTCACCACGGCGACGAAGGCGAAGGACGGCAGGCCCGTGCCGCGGGTGCGGTAGGTAGATCCCGTCCAGGGCAACGAGAGCGCGCTGTAGGTGTTGGCGCCGCCGGAGCTGGTGCAGGCGGAGCCGGAGGTGGCGACGGTGGCCGGACAGGGAGTGGCGTAGCGGGCGAAGTAGGCGGAGACTTGGCTGCCAGCGGTCGTGAACCCGCCGCCCGCGACAAGTTCACCGTTCGGGCGCACGACGAGGGCGTTCACACTGCCGTTCATCCCACTCTCAAGCGTCGACCAGCCGCTGCCATTCCAGCGCGCAATGCGGCTCGCCCCCGCGCCGCCGGCGGTGAGGAACGACCCGCCCGCGACGAGGTCACCGTTCGGCAGCACCGCAAGTGCATTCACAAAGTCGCCGACGCCGGCGCCGATCCCAAGTCCAAGCGCCGACCAAGCACTGCCATTCCAGCGCGCAATGCGGTTCGCGGCAACGGCGCCGGCGGTCGTGAAGCTACCGCCCGCGACTAGGCCGCCGTTCGGCAGCACGGCGAGGGCGTAGACGATGTTGTTCGTACCACTGCCCAGCGCCGTCCAGGCGCTTCCATTCCAACGAGCGATTCTGTTCGCGGCGACGCCGCCCGCGGTCGTAAAGCCCCCCCCAGCAACCAGATCCCCGTTCGGCAATACAGCGAGGGCGTTGACCTCGTTGTTCATACCACTACCCAGCGCCGACCAGGTGCTGCCATTCCAGAGCGCAATGCGGTTCGCGGCGACGCCGCCCGCGGTCGTGAACCGTCCACCCGCCACGATGCTGCCGTTCGGAAGCACTGCAAGGGCGTTGACATCGTTGTTCATGCCACTACCCAGCGCTGTCCAAGCAGCGCCATTCCAGCGCGCGATGCGACTCATGGCGATGCCGCCGGCGTTCGTGAAGAACCCACCCGCGACGAGGTCACCGTTGGGAAGTACTGACAGTGCTTTGACAACAGCCAAACTGCTGCCGGCGACTCCGCTCCCCAGTGACGACCAAGTGGTGCCATCCCATCGGGCGATCAAGTTTGCGGCAACGCCGCCGGCCATCGTGAAGAAACCACCCGCGACGACGTCGCCGTTTGGAAGCACTGCGAGGGACAGACTGCTACCATTGGTCCCACCGAGCGCCGACCACGCGCTGCCATTCCAACATGTTATGCTGTACACCGTGACGCCGCCGGCGGTCGTGAAGGACCCACCCGCGACGAGGTCGCCGTTTGGAAGCACGGTGAGAGCGTTGGTGAAGCCATCGCCGATCCCGATCCCAAGCGCCGACCACGCGCTGCCATTCCAGCGGGCAATTCGGTTTGCAGCGACGCCGCCAGCGGTCGTGAAGTTGCCGCCCGCGATAAGTTCGCCGTTCGGCAATTCGGTCAGCGCGAAGACACCAATGCTCGTTCCACTCATACCGCTGCCCAGCGCCGACCAGGCACTGCCATTCCAACGCGCAATGCTGTTCGCAGCAGCGCCGCCGGCGGTCGTGAAGTTGCCACCCGCTACGAGGTCGCCGTTCGAAAGCGCGGCGAGGGAGAGGACGGTGGTGTTCATCCCGCTACCCACCGCCGACCAAGCGCTTCCATTCCAGCGAGCGATACGGTTTGCAGCGACGCCGCCGGCGGTCGTGAAGCTGCCACCCGCTACAAGCTCGCCATTCGGCAGCACGGCGAGTGCGCTGATAGTACCGCCGGCGAGACCGCTACCCAGTGCCGCCCAAGAACTACCATTCCAGCGGGCGATGTTGTTCGCAGCCACACCGCCGGCGGTCGAGAACGCGCCACCCGCAATAAGGTCACCGTTCGGAAGCACGGCGAGGGCATTGACTGATCCGAACATCCCACTACCTAGCGATGACCAAGAACTGCCGTTCCATCGCGCAATTCGGTCGGCAGCGACGCCTCCGGCCGTCGTAAAGATACCAGCCGCGACGAGGTCGCCGTTCGGAAGTGTGGCGAGGGCGTAGACCGAGTTGTTCATTCCGCTGCCCAGCGCCGACCACACGCCGGCCGCGGGGTCGAACATCGCAATGCGGTTCGCCACGACACCACCGGCGCGAAAGAACCCACCGCCAACCACTATTCGCGGACCCACAGGGCCAGGGCCATCCAGGTCCCACGTCGCGGTGGCGATGACAGAGCCATCGACGCCCGATACCCCATCCCCAGGCAGCCATTGCGGAGTGCATTGTGCGACCATCGGCGCAGCGATCACGAAGGTCAGCACAAAGCGCCGAAGTGTCGAGAGCGAATTCTGGGTGTGCATGGTAGAAGTCACCGAGGATCGACGGAGGGTCGATTGACAAGCCGAAAGCAGGGGATGGCAAGCCGTGGTTCGGAGGCTCAAGGAAGACGCGCCGTGCTTCAGAACGTGCCCACGGTCGCGACGAGTGCGTTGGTGGTCGTGTTCTGCACTGGGTTGAGGCCGGCATCCACCTCGAGCGCAACGAGCTGTTGATGCAGCACGATGCCAGCGAGGGACGCGGTGTTCGGAATCACGATCTGCGCGTCCACCACACCAGCGTTCGAGATGGTGACCTCCAGCACATCGGGCGACGCCAGAAGCGTGCAGCCCGGAGGGGCTGGCGGCAGCGCGACGGCCAGCGGGATCGACGTCGCGCTGAAGCCGTTCACAACGGCGACGAAGGCGAAGACCGGCAAGCCGGTGCCGCGGGTCCGGTAGGTCGAACCCGTCCAAGGCAGGGTCACGGAAGCGTAGGAGTTGCCACCGCCCGAACTCGGACAGCCACCACCTGCTGCCACCGACGCGGCAACGCAGGGCGTAACGAGGCGCGCAAAGCGCGTCGAGACGACTCCATTCGCGACCTTGAAGCTGCCCCCGAGCGCCAACTGACCGCTGGGCAGGAAGGCCAGGGCCGCCACGTTGTTGTCCGCTCCACTGCCGAGGGCTGCCCACGAGGCGCCGTTCCAGCGGGCGATCCGGTTGGCTGTCACCCCACCCGCGGAGCCGAACTGACCTGCCGCGACAACGTCGCCGTTGGGCAGTGAGGCCAGCGCGAGGCACGTGCCGTTGAGGCCAGTGCCAAGGCCCGACCATGCCGTACCGTTCCATAGCGCGATGCGGCTGCGCGATACCCCACCGGCGGAGGTGAACGTGCCTCCCGCCACGATGCTGCCATTCGGCAGGACGGCGAGTGCATTGACGGAGTTGTTGAGACCGGACCCGAGTGCGCTCCATGCGAGCCCGTTCCAGAGGGCGATCCGATTCGCCGGCACAGTACCGGCACCGGTGAAGCTACCAGCGGCCACGAGGTCGCCGTTGGGCAGGACTGCCAGGGCATTGACCGCGCCGTTCATGCCACCGCCGAGGGGGGTCCATGTACTGCCGTTCCAGACGGCGACACGGTTCGCAGCCACCCCGCCAGCCTGCGTGAAGTCGCCACCCGCGACGATGTGGCCGTTGGGCAGCCTCACGAGGCTCGAGACGACGCTACCTGGGTTCATCCCGAGGCCGAGTGGCCCCCAGGTGTTGGAAGCGGCCGACCAGACGGCGATCGAACTCGCAGGCGATCCGTTTGCAGCGGCGAAGCTGCCGCCTGCAACTACGTCTCCATTGGGAAGCGCACACACCGCGCGCACAGGGCCGTCCAGACCGCCCGCCAGAGGACTCCAGGACAGGCCGTCGAATCGAGCAATGCGCGCAGCAGAAACGCCACCGGCGCGCACGAAGTCGCCACCGACGATCCACTGCTGCTGCGGTGTGGACGTGATGCACGCCACCTGCGCGTCCAGCCCTGGGGCCGCCGAGGACCAGGACGCGCCATTCCACATGGCAAGGCCGCTTACAGCCACGCCGGAGGCCGTATTGATGCCTTGGCCGCCGACTGCCAACTCCCCATTCTGCAACGCGGCCAGTGCGAGGACGGTGCCCGTGCCGACGCCAGAGCCCAACTGCGCCCAACTGCTCGCTAGCGTACGGCGCGCGACTCTGCTGCCAAGGTCGCCGAAGGTGCCGCCGGCGAAGATCTCTCCGGACGTCGAGACGGCGAGACTCCACACGGCGCCTGGCGCCGCCAAGGAACCGAATGAGGACCACGTCGATCCGTTCCAGAGGGCAATGCAGCGTGACCCACCGAGGCCTGCCACGGTGTTCCACAGCCCACCGGCAACCAAGTGACCATTCGGCAGAACGGCCAGTGAGTACACCCCTGCACCCTCGAAGAGGGCGGGGAAGACGCCGCCGATGTCGGACCAGTTCGCCCCATCCCAAGCCGCGATGCGATTGACGGTCACACCACCGGCGGTGATGAACTCGCCACCCGCGATCAACTGCCCGCCAGGCCGGACGGCCAAAGCGAGCACCCTGGGGGTAGGTCCGCCAGCGCCAGCGCCCATGCCCAGGCCCAGGGGCGACCACGCGACACCATCCCACTTGGCAATGTAGTTTGCCGGCGCTCCCCCAGCGCTCGTGAAGCTACCGCCAGCGACCAGATCGCCATTCGCCAGAACCGTCAAGGCACTCACGCGGCCGTTCGTACCACCAGCAATCGACAACCAGCTCGAGCCGTTCCAGCGCGCGATGTTCGCCACCGGGCCGCCACCTGCCGTGGCGAAGTCCCCTCCCACCGCAAGGCTGCCATCGGGCATCACACAGAGAGAACGGACCGCGCCAGACGTCCCGGACCCCAAAGGGGCCCAGGCGCCGGTCTGTCGATCGAGCGTTGCGATGTTCGAGGCGACCACGCCGCCAGCGATCGTGAAAGAACCGCCCACGACGAGGCGTGGAGAGATGGGCCCAGCACCGTCGGGATCCCATTCGACCATCGCGTAGACCTCCCCGTCGACGCCAGGAAAGCTCTCGCCCGGCGCCCATTGCGAATTGCATTGAGCCGCCATATCGATCACCGATATGCAGCTGGCACCGATAATACGGAGCGAGGCCATGAGGCTTTGAGTCTTGGTCATGATGTTGATACGAATGTCGTTACAGACCACCGATCGTCACTGTTAATGCGTTCGTCGCATACGTCTGGACGACACTAATAGCTGCGTCGACCTGCATGACGACGATTTGCTGCCGGATCGACATACCTATCGTCTGCGGAGACATAGGCAGCATGACTTGGCTGGTGGCTCGTCCATCCAGACATACGCTTACGTCAAAGAAGTCGGGACTGACAGCCAGAATGCAAGGAGCTGCAGAAGGCGGGAGAATCGCCGCAAGGGGAATGGAGCTTGCATTCAGGCCTGTGACTGCAAGCACGAAGGAAGGACTTGGCAGGTCTCTGCCGGTTGCGCGAAACAGGCTGCCCACCCACGGGATGCTCTCGGAGCGAAACGCGTCTTGCCCGTTCGCCTGAACGCAGCCACCAGCGTCGCTGATTACCGTGGGCAGACACGTTGGCTCGAAATGGCCTACGTGGGCAGAAACAACGTATCCTTGCCCATCCCGGATGTGCGACAGCAGACCCCCGATGACAATTCGCCCATTGTCGAGAGCAGCGGTGACGCGCACATCGGGTGCATGTGTTATTGAACTTCCTGGTTCCCCGTAGCACACTCCGTGTTCGCCACTCACGCTGAATCCTGGACGAAGAGTCCTCCAGTCAATACCGTCCCAATACACAAGTCCGCTAAGCTGCGTGAAAGTACTTGGCCCTGAGAGCCCGAATTCACCGGCAGCAACGAAAGTCCCGTTCTGCAAAGATAGAAGGCTCTTGACGCCACTCCCGGCAAGCACACTTTGTCCCGAAGGGCCGTTGAAATTGGCCCATGATGATCCATTCCAAACAGCAATCGTCTGCGCAGACGACCCGCCTGTTGGACTAAGTCCGAGTCCACCAGCAACGACTCGGCCATCTGGCAAACAGATCAAGGCATTGACGACCGCCCCGGACGCTGGAAGTCCCGAGCCCATCGGCCACCAGATTTGGCCGTCCCAGCGGGCCACACGGTTGGCGGAGACACCGTCGGCAAGAGTGAATGTCCCACCGACAATGAGATCGCCATTCGGATGACGCGCCATGACATTTACGACGCCATTCCATGATTGGGTGCCCAGCGAAGACCACGTCACGCCGTTCCAGCGCGCAACACGGCGCGCAGAAGCGCCCGAGAACGAGAAGGACCCACCAGCCAGCACGTCACCACCCGGCTCTACCAGAAGCTGATTAACAGTTCCGGTGAGCCCAGGTCCATAACTCGACCATGACGTGCCGTTCCATCGCGCAATGTTGTTTACTGCAGCCCCCCCTGCCAACAGTATGCTCCCGCCAGCTAGCAGATCTCCATTTGGAAGGACGGCGAGGGTGCGGCATCCGCCCCGTTGATAGGCACCCGGGTCTGGATTGTTCCGCTGGAGGCCGCTGCCAAGCCCGACCCAACTCGATCCCGTCCATCGCGCAATCCCGTTGACCGTTCGACCGCCAGCAGCAATGAACTCGCCGGCCGCTATGTACTGCCCACCGGGCAGCGCTGCTGTGACTTGCACGGCCCCATCAAGACCATTGCCAAACCAACGGTATTGGCTTCCATCCCATTCACCAACAAGCCTGGGCGCGAAACTTACAAGGCTCTGATCATTCAGCACGCGATAAAATCGGCCGCCATCTCGTGGGTAGATCCAGCCCTGGTGTGGGAGCGATTCACCAAGGAGCTGCCAAGAAGCACCAGTCCAGCGATGTACGCCGCTCGTTACCCCGGACGGCCGATTGATGCGGCAGGCTGCGACAATGTCTCCATTTGGCAATGCCGAGACGTCTGCCGCGTCGGCAGATGATCCTGGTCCTTGCAGGAATGGTAGATTGGTCCACTGTGCGCCATCCCAGACGTCGACGCTGTCAAGAACCTCAAGAGCAAGAGCAACGACGTTGCCATTTGGCAGCGTCGCGAGCTTGTTAACCTCGTTGACCTGCGGAATGCCTATGCTGGACCACGTCGACCCATCCCAGCGCCGAACGCTACCGTTAAGAGGTGTCGTGGTGAACGTTTTCCCTCCCACGAAGACGTCGCCATTCGGTGTAACCGCGATCGTCAAGGGACCATTCTGTGGCCCTAAACCGAGCGGGGACCACGACGTTCCATTCCATTGGGCAGCGCGGTTACACGGAACCCCATCGATCGAAGTGAAGTCTCCGACCACGACCAGATTGCCATTGGGCAAGGCCTGCATCGCAGTAAACGTAGGCCATCCTGCCGGTCTCGGATTGGCTTGCCCGATGGCAACCCAAGACGTTCCACCCCATCGGCAGATACGCCGATTCGTTGCGACGAGTAGGTCTCCATTCGGCAAATCTCCAGCAATGGTCGGCCCATTTTCATTTGCCAAAAGTGGTATGAGCGGAAGAGCAGTCCACGTCCCGCTGGCTTCGTCCCACCAAGCAACATTGTGCCCATACGATGAACCAGTCGTTATGTCGGTGCCGGTCACGACAAGCCTCCGGGCTATGGGGCCAGGGCCGTCGGGGTCCCATGTGCCGGCGCGACGGTGACTGTCAGTTGACGAGTCCCCATTGAAGTATCCTGGCATCCCTTGTCCCGGGAGCACCGTCAGATCACATTGCGATCGAACGGCTACGGCTGCAAGCAAGAAGAACGAGCCGAATGCAACCGCTGCGGAAATTCCGTGGGACGCAATTCGGGACGCGGTCAACCTATCTGTTCGCATGCGGGTGCTAAGCGTTCGAGCTGGCGAAAGGTCACGCCCCTCGCACCCCCATCACCAACCGCACCCCCGCCACCCGCGCCGTGACCGGCTCCTCGAACCGCCGGCTCACCCCCACATCCTCTGGCCCCACCCGATACTCCCCCCCGCGCACCGTCCCGCCATCGCGGTTGCTCCCACTCCCATCCCCTGCCCGCGGCGCCTCCGCCCCGTACGCCCGCGGCGCGTCCGCGCACCACTCCCGCGCGTTGCCCAGCACGTCGCACAGCCCGAACGGATTCGGCGCCCCCGTCCCGACCGCCCACGGCGTCGGCTGCGGCCGGCCCGCCCCCTCCCCGAGGCACTCCGCCCGCCGCAGCGCCACCGGATCGTCGCCGGTCCACCACCGCCCGACCGTGCCGCCGCGCGCCGCGTACTCCCACTGCCGGCTGGTCGGCAGCACGAGCCCCATGCGGAACGCCACGCGCACCGCTTCGTCCCGGGTGACCCCGTCGACCGGATGCCTGCCGGTCAGCGGCGGCACGCCCGGCCCGGCGACGTGGCCGATCTTCAACCGGCTGCGGTTGTGGTCGAAGCGCAGCCACTGCGCCTGCGTCAGTTCGTGCTTGGCGCAGAAGAACGGGGCGCAGTCGAACTCGTGCGACGGCGCCTCGCGCGGCTGGGCCGACGGATCGAAGTGCGGCCCCGCGACCGGATCCGCCCCGACCCGCACCCGTCCACCGGGCAGCAGCACCAACACGATGCCGGTGTCCTCGCCGACCACCAGCTCGCCGCTCGTCGGATCGCGCCGCGCGGCGGGCCCGGACGCCAGGTGCGCGAACTCGTGCAGCCCCGAGTGCGGGTCGGGCCCCAGCGGCACGAGCCCGAACACCGGCGCGAGCTGCAACCCCCGGTACAACGGCGAGCGCGCCGGATCAGCGATCGCCGCGATCGCCGCGCGCCACGCCTCGGCGTGGTCCGCCATCGCCGCCGCCTGTTCGGCCACCGACGCGACCCGCTGCGCGATGCGCTGCTCGAGGCGCGGCAAGGCCTCCAGGCCGACGACCAGGCTCGCGAGCCGCCGGTGTTCCTGCGCCAGCGCGCCATCGGGGAACGCGTACGCGTAGACCTCGTCGAGCTGCGCCCGCTCGCCGGCGGCCGCCACCTCGAGCTCGGCGATCCAGTCCTCGTGGCCGGCCGGGCGCTGCGTGCGCGCGACCGCGAGGTTGTGTTCGTGGCCTTGCAGCCGCCGCAGGGCCGCCGCCGCGCTCTCGTTGCGCGCCGCGGCCTCGGCCCGGGACAGCCGCTGCCCCTGCGCGCGCACCGCCGCCAACGCACTGCGATGCTGCGGCAGCCGCGCGCGCACCGCCGCGGCCGCCGCAAGCCAACCGCGCAGCCCTTCCTGCCCCTCTACCAACTCCGGCACCGCTGGCCAGAGTTCGGCCTCGCGGCGCACCAGCTCGTCGACCAGAAACAAGTCGGTCAGCGGCTGCGTCGCCCGCAGCGCCGCGGCCTGCTGCAGCAACACCACCAACGGCACCACCAGCGCCAACGCCAGCACGCTGGCGAGCAGGGCGCTGCGCAGGGGACGGCGGCGCAGCCAGCGCAGCGCCAGCACCGGCGCTGGGGCAGGACGGCCGTGGATCGGCTCGCCGGAGAGCACGCGGCGCAGGTCCGCGGCGAAGGCGTTCGCGGTCGGGTAGCGGTGCCGCGGATCAGGATCCATCGCCTTGCGGCACACGGTCGCCAGTCCCCGTGGCAGTTCCGCGTGCAGCCGCCGCAGCGGCACCGGATCGGCGTCGAGCGCCTGCGATCGCACGGCATCGAACGACGCTCCCTGGTACGGCTGCCGACCGCCCAACGCCTCGTACAGGATCACGCCAAGGGCGTAGACGTCGCTGGCGGGTCCGGCGGTGCCGCCCGCGCGCAGCAGCTCGGGCGCGGTGTAGTGCACCGATCCCACGAACGCGCCGCTCTGCGTCAGCGTCGAGGCTTCGTCGGGCAGCGCGAGGCCGAAGTCGATCAGCACCGCCTGCCCCGCGTCGGTCAGGCGCACGTTGCCCGGCTTGAGGTCGCGGTGGGTGATGCCGTGCGCATGGGCATGGGCCAGCGCCTCGGCGAGGTCGGCGAGCATTCCCGCCACCGCCAGCGCCCAACTCGCCACGCTTGGCGGGCGTCCCGGCCACAGGTCCGTGGCTTGGCGGGCCGACGGCGGCGAAGCCGCGAGCGTCGCAAGGCGTTCGGCGAGCGACGCGCCGGGCAGGTACTCGGTCGCCAACCATGGTGTGCCGTGTTCTTCGCCATGCGCGACCCATTGCACAATGCCCGGGTGCCGCAACCGGGACAGCGCCGCTACCTCGCGCTGAAACCGCGCGCGCCCGGCTTCCACGGACAACAGCTCGCGGCGCACGAGCTTCAGCGCCACTTCCGCACCCGCAGCATCGCGCGCCAGATAGACGATGCCCATGCCGCCGCCGCCCAGCAACCGCACCAGCTCGTAGCCACCGACCCGGTCGGGGGCGCCACCGCGGCCTGGGTCGAGTCCGACGGCCTGCAGGCTCGCAAGCCGCTGCTGCAACTCCGCGGCCGCAGACGGGTGTTCCCCGAGGTATCCACGCCATGCCTCGGAACCGCCTTGCTGGCGGGCCAAGAACGCCGCGGCGATCACGTCGTCGGGGTTGGGCTCGGGGCGAGCGGGGTTCACGAACGTGGACGGAGGACGATCACTATCTACACTGCACCCCCGATGGCATCTACGGGTGGCTCCGGCGAGCATGACATCGCCCATGCGCTGGCCTTCCTGAGGCAGTTCGTCCGGCGATCCATGGGGGTCCGCCTGCGGCGCCATGAGTCCCCCTCCGACATCGTGCAGTCGGCGCTGCGCGAATACCTGTCCCTCACGCAACACGGGATCGTGCCCGCGGACCTCGTGCAGCGGCCGCGCAACTCGCTCCTGGCGCGACTGGCCCTGCGCAAGATCGTGGACCGCGTGCGCTACCACGGTGTGAGAAGGCGCCGGAGCGTCGACCTCGATCTCTCCGAAGCCGCCGGATCGAAGTCGACGCGCGACGACCCGGCGGCGGTGGCGCTCATGCGGGAGAAATTGCAGCGCCTCGACGCGGCGCTCGCGACGCTGCCAACCGACCAGCGGGACGTTGTGATCCTGCACTGGTTCGAGCAGATGCCACACGCCGAGATCGCCGAGCGGATGCAGCGGTCGGTCGCCGCGTCCAAGATGCTGCTCAGCCGGGCCATGGCCAACCTCGCGCGGTTCCTCGGCAAGGATGAGCCCAGCCGCTGATGTCCACGACCCGGCGCCGGCCGTTCGTCGTCTCGCCGCCCCTGGACCAGGGAAGGGCCAGCCAGGGCCTACCTCCTAGACTCTGGTCGGTCCGGCAGCCTGCCGGGAGCAACTATTCGCCCCACTGAGCACGGCGACGCATCTTCGGGCAAGCTGAAGCTGCGCTCCAGGCCGGTGCCGCGGACGAACGGACAGTGCGTCAGCCAGTCGCGCACGAGCACGCGCGCCCCTGCGACCGGGCGGCCTTCCGCATCGCGCACGCGGCCCGCCAGCCGCCGCACCCGCGGCAGCACGATCGGCCCGAGTTCGAGGGAGGCCGCGCTCGTCACCATGGTGCCGCGCCCCGGAGCGCTGACCGACAGTCCGACCGGCCATTCGTTGGCGCCGGGCCGAGGCAGGGTGAACACTCCCGCCTCGTCGGTGCGCAGCGATGAGGCAGCCGCGATCTGGGCGGTGACGAACCTTCGTAGTCGATGACGCGCGCGACGACGGCGCCGGCGATCGGCGCTCCCGCTTCGTCGACGACCTGCCCGCGCAACGGCGTCTGACCGCAGAGCGAGCGCAGCAGGACGCACAGGGTGACGATGGCGACAACGAGCCTTCACCGGATGCACGACATGCCGATGGTGTAGCTGGCCCGCCGCCGGTTGGGCCAGAACCTGAGCGGCAAGCTCACTCACTCCGCCGGCAGGCCGCATGCCGCACCGACTCGACCACGTCGGCGCTGCAGGTAACGGCGAAGGTCGCGGCGGCGGGGCCGATTGCCGATGCGCTGGTCGCCGGCATGGTGCAGGCGCCGTTCAGCGCGTGCTCAGCTTGTCGGTGCTCCTGCCGCCGGCGGTCGCTTCGACCTCGATGCGCGCAGCGACGTGTTCGGTCTTGTAGCGCGGGTGCTGTACGAGCTCGAGGAGCGCGCGTCCGGGCGGCAACAGCAGCAGCAATCCCGCATGGTCGGGTGCGACATGCGTGGCGTAGGGTCGCAGGCCTTCCTCCATCTGGCCGAACCCCACCGGGCTCTGCTTCGCGTCGACGCGGATGGTGAGCTCCATCGTCTCCAGCGGTTCGTCGGTCTCGAAGCGCAGTTCGCAGCGATGCACTTCCGGCTTCAGCTCGCACTCGCGCGTGCTGCCCGCAACGACGTCGCGCGTCGCTTCGCGATGCAGCATCACGCCGGTGCGCAGGTCGACGACCATCAGGCAGCGGCGCCCGGGCGGCTCGCGCAGCACGAACGAGCCGTCACGCTCCAACGGCGCGAGCGGGCCCTGGTAGCCGGGCGAGCCCCGCAGCGGACGCCGTTCGTCGTTCGCCGCCAGCGACACCACCGCCAGCCGCGGCAACGGCAGGTCGCCGACGACGCGGCCGCGCACGATCGCCGGCCGCGCCGCCGCCAGGTCGAGCTTCAGCTCGGTGCCCGGGGTGAGATCGAGTCGCCCAACCTCGACCTTGTCGGGCCACCCTTGGCGCGGCAACCGCGGCAGCAACAGCTGCACGACGTACTTCGCGTGCTGCAGCTCGACGGCGGTGAAGCGCCCGTCGGCGCCGATTTGCGTGCGCGGGCGCAAGGCGACGTCGCTCCATTGGCTTTCGATCCAGATGTTGTCCGGCGCGAAACGCAGGAAGCTCGGCTGCGGCAGCCCGGCGACGTCGACGCGGCCGGTGAGTTCGAACCGCGGCTGCAGCTCGACGACCAGCTCCGCAGGCTCGTCGCCGGCCACGACCTCGAGGAGCCGCGGCTCCGGATTGCGCGCGGTGCCGATCCAGTGGAACTGCTCGCCACGCGCGTTCTCGGTGCCGCCGAGCCAGTAGCGGCCGGGCAGTACCTGCAGCGTGAAGCGACCTTCGTCGTCGGTCGTTACGAGCACTTGTGCTTCTCCGGGTCGCGAGTCGTTCCAACGCATGTGATGACCCGGCGGGTGCTTGGCGTCCGGCGCCAACCACACCGTGCCGCCGACGACCGGCGTCTGGCGCGTCGGATCGACGAAGCGCCCGCGCAACGTCACGGCGCCGGCAGGGGGCGCTTCCGGCTTCGCGGCGGGCGCATTCACCGGCGCAGCCTTGATCACCAGCACTTCGTGGTCGCCGAGGCGATCGACGTGGCGGCTCGTGCTGCTGCGGCTGCGCGGTTCGTACGCTCGCACCCAGAACGCTCCCGGCACGCGCGGCAGCTTGCAGGTGCCGTCGGCGCCGGTGACTCCTTCGACCTCGCTGCTCGGATAGTCTGGTCCGGTTCGGTGCACTTCGACCTCTGCACCCACGACCGGACGCCCCTCCGCGTCCTTCACTTCGAACGTGATCGTCGCCGGCACCCGCAGCTCGAAGTCGAACGACTGGCTGCTGTCGAGCGGTCCGTGCTGCTGCGTCTGGTAGCCGTCACCGGCCACTTCGACGTAGAGCGCGGTGTCGTGCGCTGCGTCGACGACGAACCTGCCGTCGGACCCACTGAGCACGGCGACGCATCCTTCGGGCAAGCTGAAGCTGCGCTCCAGGCCGGTGCCGCGGACGAACGGACAGTGCGTCAGCCAGTCGCGCACGAGCACGCGCGCCCCTGCGACCGGGCGGCCTTCCGCATCGCGCACGCGGCCCGCCAGCCGCCGCACCCGCGGCAGCACGATCGGCCCGAGTTCGAGGGAGGCCGCGCTCGTCACCATGGTGCCGCGCCCCGGAGCGCTGACCGACAGTCCGACCGGCCATTCGTTGGCGCCGGGCCGAGGCAGGGTGAACACTCCCGCCTCGTCGGTGCGCAGCGATGAGGCAGCCGCGATCTGGGCGGTGACGAACCTTCGTAGTCGATGACGCGCGCGACGACGGCGCCGGCGATCGGCGCTCCCGCTTCGTCGACGACCTGCCCGCGCAGCGGCGGCGCCGCCGGCGGCGAAACCCGTTCGCGCCCGAGCGTGCCGACCGCCGCGGAACCCGCACCACCCTCGTCCGCCGACTTCGCCGCGTCGTCGACGGACTGGTCCACGTCGCTCCGCGCCAGCGGTTGCACCGCCGGTGTCGAGGTCGCTGCGAGCAGGAACGTGGCTGCGGTGGCGAGCGTCAACGCGGCGGCACCGGCCAAGAGCAGCCCGGCGGCACTGCGACGCACCACCTGCTGCCCGACGCCGACCAGCACCGCGAAGCTGCTGCGCCAATCGGCACCGAAGCGCTGCTGCAGGCGCATGCGAACGTCTTCGCGACCACGGTGCAGGCGCTGCCGCACCGCGGCTTCCTGCAGGCCCACGCGCGCGGCGATCGCGGCCGGCGGCAAGTCGTGCTGGTAGCGCAGCACCAGGATGGTTCGCGTCGGTTCCGGCAACGCCAGAAGCGCGTCGCTGACGGCACGTTGCATCTCGAGCCCCTGCACGAGATCGGCGGCCGAAGGCCCCTCGCCAGTGCGCGGCAGTTGCGCCAACGCCCGCCGCGCGCGCGAACGCGAGCGATGCAGCATGCGCGCGAGGTTGCGGCCGATCCCCGCGATCCAGCGAGGCCAGTCGGTCGCCCCCGGATTCCGGCGCTGTAGCGCCGCGAGTCGCGTCGCTTGCACGAGGTCGTCGACGTCGTCGGGCGCCACCAGGGTGCCGAGGAACCGCTGCAACCAGGCACCGGAGGCCAGCAGCTCGTCGGGAACACGATCCGGATCACGCATGGGCACCAAGTTGCCGCAGCCGGCCAAGTGTGACGGAATCCGGCGACCTCCGTGAGGCAGCCGAGCGAGAGAGGCGCAGCGACTCGCCGCGTCCCTTGCGAACGTGCAGTCGAGCCGTTCCAGGACGGGGCTGGCAAGGGCCACACGTTCGATCTGGAGCTGCCGCGGAACGGAGCACCCCGCTCACTCCGCCGCGACGCCGCCTGGCCACTGGGCCGTTCGGCCGAGCCCGAGTAACCTCCGGCGCCACGAAGGAGCGCCCATGCCGAAGACCATCCAACGCACCGTCCTTGCTGCGTCCCTCCTCCTGCTGGCGATGCCGGCATCGGCCCAGCGCTTCGCCGACGCCGAACGTTCCCCGCTGCCGTACGAGTGCGCCGAGCTCGGCGGGATCTTCGTGGCCGACCTCGACGGCGACACGCGACCGGACATCGTGCCGAGCGAACGGGGGTTCACGAACGCGCGGTACTTCCTGCGCAGCAGCGGCCGCGGTGCCTGGTCGAGGGTCGATTTCAACACCTTCAACGCGCCGTACGCCGTCATCGCCGTGGCCGACCTCGACGGCGACGGCGATCGGGACATCGTCGATCAGTTAGGTTGCCTCACCAACGACGGTACGGGCGTGTTCACCAAGGTCGCGATCAACTTCGTCCTCGGACTCAGCGACCCGACAGCGGTTGTCGGCGACTTCACCGGCGACGGCAGGGTGGACGTGCTGACGCCGTCGCCATTGCGCCTGTGGGTGAACCAAGGCGGGCTCGTGTTCCTCGACGAAACCGCGCAGCGCGTGCCGAGTGGCGGCTTCTTCCAGGTGGCGTGCCCGTTCGACGACGATGGCGACGGCGACCTCGACCTCTTCCTGGTGGACGCCTACCAACCGCAGCAACAGCTGCTGCGCAACCAGTCCGGCGTGCTGGTGCCCGCGGCCGGAACGGTGCTGCCGCCGCTCCCCGGGCTCACAAGCCTCTGCATCGCCGCGGACGTCGACGGCGACGGCGACCACGACCTGCTGCTCGGTGGCACGAACGCGCGCCTGTTGCGCCGACAGGCTGGCGGCACGTTCGTCGACGACAGCGCCGCCCTCGGCGCACCGATCGCGAACGTGGTGTCGATCGCCACGGGCGACATCGACGGGGACGGCGACCGCGACCTCGTGTTCGGCCAGCGGACCGGCGGCCTCCTGCTGCGCCAACAGGCCGGCGCCTTCGTCGCCGATCCCGCGGCCTTCGACGCCCGCGGCCATTCGACGACGGCACTGACGCTCGCCGACCTCGACGCCGACGGCGACCTCGACCTGCTGCAGGGCAACAGCGAATTCCTGCAGCCGCCGAGCGTGAGCACGACCGTCCGCGGCATCGAGCCGCGCCTGCTGTGGAACGACGGCACCGGCACCTTCCGCGACGAAGGGCGCGCCAACCTGCCGGCACGGAGCAGCCTCGGCTTCGCTGCGCTCGGCGACCTCGACGGCGACGGCGACCCCGATCTGGTGCTCGCCGATGGCGCTGGCACCCTGCTGCGAAACCGCGGCGACGGCACCTTCGCCTCGACCACGCTGGCGCTCCCCGCAACCGGCCGCCCCGCACTCGCCGATCTGTCGGGCGATGGTCTTCCCGACCTCGTGCTGCTGGCCGTCGACGGCAGGTTCTGGTCGTTCACGAACCTCGGCGCCGGCACGTTCGCGCCGCGCTCGGGCCCCCACCAGGTGTCGCTGACGACAGCGAAGGCCACCGACCTCGAACTCGCCGACTTCGACGGCGACGGCCAGATCGACGTGTTCGTCAGCACGGGTGTCGAAGTCGCTCCGTTCCCGGTCCAGGCCCTCGATGCACTGTGGCTCGGGCAAGCTGGTGGTGGCTTCGTCGACGCCAGCACCACCTGGTGCACGACACCGACCGACGCGCCCAACGCGGCGGCGGGCGACGTCGACGGCGACGGCGATGTCGACGTGATCGCGGGAGCGCTGCTGCGCAACCAGGGCGGCACGTTCGTCGCCTCGCCGATCCAGTATCACAACCGCGTCGAGCTCGGCGACCTCGACGGGGATGGCGATCTCGACCAGCTGGTCGGCGGGCTGTCCCCGTTCGGACTGCCGAACCCGCCCGCGGTCCGCCTCAACAACGGCAGCGGCAGCTACGGCGCGCACGTCTTCTTCGCCAACCAGAACAAGGGTCACGCCGCAGAGGCGATCGCCGACTTCGACCTGGACGGCGACCTGGACCTGGTGTTCGGCAGCACCTACGTCATCGGCAATGCCTCCGAGCAGGATCTGTGGATCGAGAACCTGGGTGGCGGCCAGTGGAACCAGAACACGGGCGAGTTCGCGAACGAGTGGGAGAACACGCAGCAGCTGCTGGTCGCCGACATCGACCTCGACGGCGACCCCGACCTGATCGCCATCAACAGCGCTCGGGAACCGAGTGGCGCCGCCCGCAGCAAGGTCTACGTCAACCTGCACCGACAGCTGACCGCACCGCGCATGCCGCGCCTCGGCTTCGACTACGTGCTGCGCGTGCATGGCGCCCCGCTCGGAGCCGCGACCTGGCTCGCCCTGCAACCGGCGCGGCTGCCATTGCCACCGTTCGGCACGCTCGGCCTCGACCCGGCCAGTGCGCAGCCGTTCGTCATGGTGCCGGCGCCGGCGAGCGGCAACGTCGCCGAAGTCCGGTTCCTCGTGCCGAACCTGCCCGCGCTCGCGGGGCTGCCGATCTACCTGCAGGCGATCGAGACCGGATCGCTGCGGCTGACGAACACGCTGCACGAAGTGCTCGTCGGTTGGTGAGCGTTCGCTCGCGAACCTGACCGGCGCCGCGAACGAGCTACATTGCGCCGCGAGGCGACCCCACGATGCGCTGCCGCACCCTGCTCGCTGCGTCCTGCTTCGCCCTGGCCGCGCTCGGCCAACAGCCCGCCCTGCTCGGCGGCACCGGCATCGTCGAAGGCCGCGTCGTCGACCTGCGCGGCGACGGCGTGCCGGCGGCGCGCGTTCGCGTCGTTCGCCACGACGATCCGACGAAGGCGCTCGCGCAGGCCGTCGCCGACGGCGAAGGCTGCTTCCGCCTCGCCAAGGTCCCCGAGCTGCGCCAACTGCAGGTGCACGCCGAGACCGACGGCTTCTGCACCGGCGTCGAGCAGCTGGGCTCGAATCCGCGCGCCGTAGTGGTGTCCATGCAGCACGCCGTCGTCGTGCGCGGCACGCTGAAGAACCGCCGCGGCGAACCCGTTCCCGACGCCATCGTGCGGGCGACGCCGCACTGCCGTTCGCTGCTCCTGGTCCGCTGCGATGCCCGCACCGATCGCGACGGACGCTTCGAACTCGCGGCCGTGCCGGTGGCGCCGATGGAGTTCACCGCATGGGTCGCGGGCGACGGCCTGGCCCGGCACGTGCTGCACGTCGCGAGCGCCTGCGAACTGGACCTGCAGCCGAACGTGCCGTCGACGACCAGCCTGACGGTGGAGGTGAAGGGCTTGCCGGCCGACGCGCCGCCCGTCGAACTCCAGCTCTGGCCGTATGTCGATGGCCGCGCCTCGAACCTCCCACCACCGATCGACCGCGTTCGCGCCGACGCGACCGGCCGCTGGCAGCTGACGGGCGCACCCGACTGGGGCTACTCGGTGACGCCATCGTCGCCGAAGTTCGCGTTCGAACCGGACTCGGTCGACGTGAAGGCGGGCCAAGGCCCGCACACGATCACGTTCACTGCGACCCCGCTCGGCGCAACGCCGCTCGTCTGCCGCGCCATCGTGCGCGATGCGGCCGGCAAGCCGATGGCCGGGCTGCCGTTCCGCATGCGCGGGCCGGCCAGCGTGGCGTTCGCGGAAGCGACCAGCGACGCCGACGGCCGCCTCGCGTTCGCGAGCCCGCTGGCGAAGGGGGCAGAGGCGATCGTCTTCACCACCGAGCACAGCCTGGTGGTCGACCAACAGAAGGACGCCGATCGCATCCGCGACCTGCGCATGCTCAACACGCACGAGTTCCGCTTCGATCCGGCGGAGGAACTGTCGCTGCGGGTGGTGCCAGCCTGCACGGTGGAAGGTCGCCTGCTGCTCGCCGACGGTCGGCCGGCACCGTTCGTCGCCGTTGAACTGCAGGAGGCGAAACCGAATCGCCGGCCGTTGTGGATGGCGATGGCGTGGACGAAGACCGATCGCGACGGGGTGTTCCGCTTCGTCGGCCGCCACCACCTCGCCGAGGACGTGCGTGTGCACGTCGACGGGCGCGCCGGCTCCTGCGACGGCGAGCCGTTCCAGCTGGCGGAACCTGGCACCAAGCACGCGGCTGGCGAACTGCGCCTGCAGGCGCCGGCGACGATCGAGGGCGTGGTCCGCGACGCGCAAGGACGACCGGTGGCGGGCGTCTGCGTCTGGCTGCGTGACTGGGACCACGCGCGCAACCGACAGGCCAGCGGCAACATCGTGGAGACGCTGACCGACCGCGACGGCCGCTATCGCTTCGTCGGCGTGCCGGCCGGCGGCGCCTGGCTGCAGCGCTTCGTCGGCAGCAGCAAGGACGCGCCGCGCGAACGGGCCCTCGAGCCGTTCGAGGTCGAGGCCGGCAAGGGCTACACGTTCGACCTGGAGCTGCCGGGGAACTGAGCCTGCCGCGCGTGCAGCGCCGGTTCCGCACGACGACGCGCAGCCTTCGCTGCCCAGCTGCCCTGCGAGCCAACCAGCAGCTCAGCCGAGCAACTCACCAAGCCGTTCGGCGAACGCCCGGGCGGGCACGACCTCGATGCCGCCGTCCACCAACGCACGGTCGCCGAGGTAGACCGCCACCGCCTTGCGGATCACCTTCTTCGCCACCAGTTCCCGCAAGGCCGCGCCGGCATCCGAACGCCATCGCTCGCTGGCCTTGACCTCGATGCCGATCGCGTGATGCGGGCCCTGCCAGACGAAGTCGACCTCGGCCCCGCCGCCCGTTCGATACCACTGCACTTCGCCGCCCGTCTGCGCGAACTGCATGTGCGCGCGCAGCTCGTGCAGCACCCAGGTCTCGAGCAGGGCGCCGCGTTCCTGTTCGTGCACGGGGGCCCGGATGCGCCCGGCGACGGCCCGGGCCACACCGGGGTCGAAGAAGTAGAACCGAGGATGCGCGACCTCGCGCACCTTCAAGCGCGGCTGCCACGCCGGGACCATCACGCCGATCAGCGTGTCGACCAGGATCTGGAAGTAGCGCTGCACCGTGGCTCGGGCCACGGCGGCTTCGTTGGCGACGTTGCTCGCGGAGACCGACTGCCCGTTGAGGATCGCAGCCACGCGCAGGAAGCGCGCGAAGCCGGCGAGGTCCTTGGTCAGCGCCTCCTGCTGGATCTCCTGGTGCACGTAGTTCGACGCGTATGCCTCGAGTGTGTCCTCGGCGACGTCGGGGTCGGAGCAGACGCCGGGCAGCAGGCCAATGCGTAGGACGTCGTCGATGGCGACACGGAACCCCGTCTCGGCCAAGGTCAGCGGGAAGAACGCGCGGTTCACGACACGCCCGGCCAGCATGTTGGCGTCGAGCCGCCGCAGCTTGCGCGCGCTCGAACCACTCAACGCGAAGCGGTAGCCCTTGCCGTGCCGCGCGATCAGCGCGTGCACCTCGTCGAGCAGCGCCGGCACCTTCTGCACCTCGTCGACGACCACCCAGCCACCCTTGGGCAGCGCCTCGACCTCGCGGCGGAACAGCGACGGCTCGCGCAGATAGCGAAGGAAGGCCTCACTGGGGACGAGGTCGACCCAGTGGGCCTCGGGCAGGACCTGACGCAGCCAGGTCGTCTTCCCGGTGGCACGCGGGCCGAACAGGAAGAAGGAGGTCTTGGGGAGCTCCAACAGGCGCCGATACATCGTGGGCATTTTGCACGACAAAATGCCCACGACCTAGCAGGCGCCAGGGAAAGCCCGATCGCAACGACCGATCAGCCGTCCGCCGCCGGAGCCGCCGCCGCGAGGCACAGTTCCTTCACCTTCCGCAGGTCGATCTTGCCCGTGCCCAGCACCGGCAGCGCCGCCACCGGCACGAACTGGTCCACGCGCGGCACGAACAGCGCCGGCAGGCCGCGCGTCGCCATCTTCTTCACCACGTCGCCCAGCTCCGGCGCCGCCAGCGTCGTCAGCACCATCAGCCGCTCGCCCTTCTTGGGGTCGGGCACGCCGCAGACCGCGAACGCACGTTCGGCCTTGCCGCTGCACGCCTGCAGGTGCTCCTCGACGACACCGTGCGGCACCATCTCGCCGCCGATCTTGCTGAAGCGCGACATGCGGTCGGTGAGGAACAGGAAGCCGTCGTCGTCGACGCGGCCGATGTCGCCGGTGACGTAGCAGCCGTCGTGCAGCGCCGCCGCCGTCAGGTCGTCGCGGCCGAGGTAGCCGCGCATGACGTTGGCGCCGCGCACCAGCACGAGGCCGCTCTCGCCGATCGGCTTCTCGACCTTCGTCTCCGGATCGACGATGCGCACGGTGACGCCGGGCAGCGGACGCCCGACCGAACCGCGGCGCACGCCGGCCTGGTAGAAGCCCGCGGCGCGGTAGCCGGGCGCGCTGATCGCGACCGCCGGCGCCGTCTCGGTGGCGCCGTAGCCCTGCACCGGCCGGATGCCGAAGCGATCGGTGAACGCGTCGGCGAGTTCGTCGGTCAGCTTCTCGGCGCCGGTCAGCACGATGCGCAGCGAACCGAACTGCCCCGGCTCGCAGCGGCGCAGGTAGAGCTGCAGGAACGTCGGCGTCGCCAGCAGGATCGTCGCGCGCTGCGTGGCGACGATCTCGCCGACCGCGGCGGCGTCGAGCGGGTTCGGGTGGAACACGATGCCAGCCCCCTGCTGCACCGCGTACCACAGCGCCATGTTGCCGAACGAGTGGAACAGCGGCAGCACGCCGACGAGGCGGTCGTGGTGGTCGAGCGGGATCAGCTGCGCCACGCCGTCGCAGTTCGACTGCACGTTGCCGTGCGTCAGCATCACGCCCTTCGGCTCGCCGGTGCTGCCGCTGCTGAACAGGATCGTGGCGACGTCGTCGCGCGTGACCTTGCGGGCGGCACCGCACGCGCGCTCGAGCCAGCCGAGCGGCAGCAGCAGCGCCCGCAGGAGCGCGCCGAGCCGTTCGCCGGTGCCGACGTCCTTCAGCACGTCTTCGAGCAGCAGCAGCGTGACGCCCTCGGGGATCGTCACCTTGACCTTCTCCAGGAACGCGCGCGAGCTCAGCACCGTGCGCAGCTGCGCCTGGCGGACCGCCGAGTCGAACGCGTTCTGGCCGACGGTGAAGTTCAGCGACACCGCGGTGCGTCCCGACAGGCTCGCCGCCATCGCCGCCAGTGCGCCGCCGATCGACGGCGGCAGCAGCAGGCCGACCTTGTCCTGGCCCTGCCACGGAGCACGCAGGCGCCGCGCCAGCACCACCGTCGTCGCCAGCGCCTTGCCGCGCGACAGGCGCTTGCCCTGGCTGTCCGACAGGCACAGGCGCCACGGCGCGCGGCGCACCGAGCGCACGAACTTCGCGTGCAGCGCCGGCAGCTCGTCGGCGCGCAGCCGCCACGCCGCTTCGGCGAGGCCTTCGACCGCGACGCGCACCTGCGCCGGCTCGACGTTCGCCGGCAGCGGCGCGCCGAACGACACCGTCACCGGGCACGGGATCTTCGTCGGCACGATCTGCACGCGGCCCTGCCGCGCGCTGCCGAGCGAGCCGTAGACGCGGTCGAGGTGTACCGGCACCACCGGCGACGTGCGGCCCTTCAGGATGCGCTGCATGCCGCGGCGGAACGGCAGCAGGCTGCCCATGCGCGTGATCTCGCCCTCGGCGAACAGGCACACGAGCTCGCCGTCGTCGAGCGCCTTGCCGGCTTCGCGCAGCGCCTTCAGCACGACGCGCGGACCGCCGCTGCCGGCGATCGGGATCGCGCGCAAGGCGCGCAGGAACGGCTTCAGGTACGGCCGTTCGTACCAGTACTGCTCGACGACGAAGCGGATCGGCCGATCGGTCGCGGCGAGCACGAACAGCGCGTCGAGGAACGACACGTGGTTCGGCACCAGCAACGCCCCGCCGGTCTCGGGCACGTTCGCCTGGCCGACGAGGCGCAGGCGATACAGCGTGCGCGTCAGCAGCACGACGCACAGGCGCAGCAGCGCCTGCGGCAGCAGCCAGATCGCCCAGACCGTCGCCGCGAACGTCAGCGCCGCCGCGACCAGCAGGATCGTCGCGCAGTCGGCGCCGGCGCGCGCCAGTGCCAGGCAGCCGAGGTTGCCGGCGAGGATGCCGGCGAACGACAGGCAGTTGACCAGCGCGATGATGGCGCCGCGGCGCGCCGCCGGCGCCTTCCACTGCACCACCGCGTTCAGCGGCACGACGACGAAGCCGCTGGCGACGCCGAGCAGCGCCATCCACACGAACGTGCCGAAGATGCCGGGCACCAGCACGCCGAGCGCCGCGGTGCCGAACGCGAGGCCGAGCGCGCCGAGCGGGATCAGGCCGACTTCGACGACGCCGCGCGACAGCTTGCCGGCGAGCGCGGCACCGGCGCCGATGCCGATCGCGAACAGCGCGTACGGCAGGCCCTTGTGCTTGTCCTCGAAGCCGAGCACCTGCTTGCCGTAGACCAGCACGTCCTGGCCGAGCAGCGACGCGAGGCCCCAGAACGCGACCGAGCCCAGCGCTGCGAGCCACAAGGCGCGATCGCCGCGCAGCGCGCGCCAGGCGCCGCCGAGCACCTGGCCGAACGGCTCGACCACGGTCGACGCCGGCGCCGTGCGCGGCACCGCCAGGGCGCCGACGTAGCCGGCGACCGCGAGCACGGTCAGCAGCCCGCCGGCGAGCCACGCTTGGTCCCCGATCGCGTCCACGAGCACGCCGCCGGCAGCGGTGCCGAGGACGATGGCGACGAAGCTGGCGCCTTCGAGCTGGCCGTTGGCCGTGGCCAGCCGGTCGTGCGGCAGCAGTTCCGGCAGGATGCCGTACTTGCCGGGCGCGAACAGCGCGCTCTGCAGGCCCATGCCGGCCAGCACCACGAGCGGCGCCCAACCGACCGGGCTCGCCCACAGCGCCACGGTGCCGAGCAGCATCAGCACGACCTCGAGGCCCTTCGTCCAGACGATCAGGTCGCGCTTGCCGAAGCGGTCGCCGAGCGCCATCGCCGGCAGCGAGCCGAGCATCAGCGGCAGCGTGAACACCACGAACGCCAGGGTCGTCTCGTACTGGTCCGCCGCCTCGTCGCCGACTGCCACCTGGCGGAGCGCCAAGAACAGCACGACCATCTTGAAGGTGTTGTCGTTGAAGGCGCCCAGGAACTGTGCCACGAGCAGCCCGGCGAGCGGATGACGTGGGGTCGGACGGTTCGGTTCGGTCATGGTGGTCTCGGTCGCGATCGCGACAGCAGGACTATCGCTCGCCGGCTCGTTCATCCGGAGCAACTTGTTCTTGTGGCGTCGTTAAGCTGCGCTTCATGGTCGACCTGCGCCGCCTGGAAGTCCTGCACCTCGTCGCCAGCCACGGCGGCTACGCCCGCGCCGCGCGCGCCGCGTCGTATCCGATCACGCAACCGGCCCTGCACCAGCAGGTGAAGAAGCTCGAGGCCGAGATCGGCTTGCAGCTGCTCGAACGTGTAGGCAAGGACCAGATGCGGCCGACGGCGGCCGGGGCGCACCTGCTGGCGTTCGTCGGCCCGTTCCTGCGCGACCTGCCGGCCGTCGTGCGCCGCGTGCAGACCGGCGAGTTCGACGGTGTCTTGTCGATCCACGCCGAGTCGCTGCTGATCCGCCAGCTGCTGCCGCCGTGGCTCGCGGCCCTGCGTCGGCAGCGCCCGCACTGCCAACTGCAGCTGCAGGAACTGCTGCGCGCCGACGTGGCGCCGTTGCGCACCGGCGCCGCCGACGCGCTGCTGGCGTGGCTGCCGGAGGTACCTACCGACATCGCCTGCCAGCAGGTGGCGACGCTGCACCCGTGCCTCGTCGTGCCGCGCGAACGCGCCAGCGGGCGCCGCGCGCCCGAACTGCGCACGCTCGTCGACCTGCCGTTCCTCGCCTATCCGGTCGGCAGCCGCCCGCACACGCTGCAGATGCAGGCGCTGGCCGGCGTCGACTGCACGCCCACGCAAGTCATCGGCCTCGACACCGCCGACGCGATCCTCGGCTACGTCGAAGCGGGTCTCGGCTGGTCGCTGGTGCCGAGCCTCGACGAGGACGGCCCCGCCGGTCGGCGACTCGCGGCGTTCCCGTGGGGCCGCCCGCGCGTGCAGTTCCCGGTGTGGTTGCTGTGGCGCAAGGACGCGCCGGAGAACCCGATGCTCGATGCGCTCATTGCGTGTGCGCCACGCTGAGGCGCTCGGGCAAGGTGCGCGGCGCGCACGATCAGTCGCGCACGACGAGCACGCCCAGGTCGACCGTGCTGCCTGCCTCGCCGGCCGTGAAGCGATGCACGCCATCTGCGGCGCCGTCGAACGGCAAGGGACGCAGCCTCTTGTCCTGAGCCCGAAGCTCGTAGGCAGCGCCTGGCGTCAGGCCGCGCAACGAAGCAGCGCCGTCGGCATCGACCAGGACGCCGCGATCGTCGTCGGCGCCCGACAGCACCAGCCGAAGCCCCTGAATTGGGCCACTTGCTCCACGCACCACAGCGCGTGCCGCGGCCGCCGGCACCAGCGTCAGCCGGACCGGTTCACCGCCGACGATCGTCGCTTCGCCTGCGGCCATAGCACCGGTCGCACCCGAATCGCTGCGCACGACGAACTTGTACTGACGTGGCATCTGCGGCAGGGCGAGGGACGTCTGCGGCGCTGCTTCGCGATCCAGCGGCAAACCAATCCGCATGTGGGTTCCGGTCTCGGTGTCGACCAACTCGCCCTGCGTGATCGCTCCCGGTAGGACGCCCGCAACCTCGATCGTCGAGGTCGCCACCCGGCACACCCGCGCTTGCAGGCGGACCGACCCCGCCGCTTGCACCGTCTGCTCGATCTGCAGCGAGCGCGTGTCGAGCAACGTGAGACCCGCGGGCAACGAAGCACCCTGCGCGAGCTTCGCATCGACGCGGACGAGCCCGGGCGGCAGACCACGCACCCGCAAACGCGCCGACGGCCCGAGCCCGCGCACGCCCTCGGCGAGGACTGGACCACGCAGCGGGTTCGTGCCCACGATCAGGTCCCAACGCGCGTCCGGCACGTCGACGACCGCGTTGGTGGTCGCATCGACGACGGCCAGTTCTACGTCGAGCGCGCCGTTCTCCGGACGCAGCACGCCGAGGTCGACGTCCTGCCCTGGCTCCACCGCGAATGCCGCGACTGCGAACTCCAGCTCGTCCGGCCGTGGCCAGGTCGTGACGACGACCGTTTTCGCGCCGGGCATCACATCGAAGAACTGGAAGGTCCCGTCGTCGCGCAGGCCGGAAGCCATCTCGTCGTCGAACACGCGGATTCCCGGACCACCCGACAGTTCGTGCAGCAACCGCACCAGGCCGGTCGGGACGGCCGGTCCAGGCTCGATGCCCCCGCGCACGACCGCCCCCGGCTGCAGATGCACGACGAGCGAAGCTCCCTGCGGCCCGAGCGGGAAGGGTGCCGACACCGATCGGACCAACTGCTGCGTGAAGACGAGCTGATCGCAGACGGCGCGCTTTCGTGAATCCACCTCGAGCAGGAGCGTCGGGGCCGAGACGTCGCAGCGCACCCAGCCTTGTTCGTCGGTGCGCGCTTCGATCTGGTCCCTGGACCAGCGCGGCCCAGGCGCCGCCGCCCCCAAGCTCGCGAACAGACGGGCGCGCTGCGCCGGCGCCGCATCACACCACTGCCGCGCAAGGTCGCTGTCGAACGCGACCGGCCGATCTGCCGCGGCGTTGCGGAACCGCACGAGCACCCCTGCTGCCGGCCCATCGGGCGCAACGAGCAGCACGGCCACTCGCCGGAGCTGGCAGAGAACGATCTCGAGCGCTTCGCCACCGGCAGGGCATGGCGCGACGTATGGGAGGAAGCGCGGCGAGCGCGCACTCACGATGCAAGCGACGCTCGGGACATCCCAGCGGCCAGCCTCGCTGCGCACCACTGCGAGCGCGCCGGCGGCACTCCACGCCTCCCGCACCACGTCGTCGACGACGTCCCCCTGTTCGTCGACGACGCGCAGCTGGCGCCGCGCGGCGATCGCTTCGCGTGCAGCCGGAGGAACGGCCACGTCGGCGACGACAACTTCGGCAACGGACCGCGCCGGTGAAGGCGCCATGCTTGGCAGATCGGCCTGTGTGCCAGAAGGCCATCCATACGGAACGAGCACCAGCAGCGCGGCGGCGAGCCCAAGGCACAGCAGGTAGCGAGTCCTCTTCATCCGGTCTCCGTTCGCGATCGCTGCAGCATGCCACGTCGCTCGGCAGGACACATCCGTTCGCCTTCACCCGTCGGCGAGCAGCTTCGCGCGTGCCATCAGCGCCGCCGCCAGCGCCGTCAGTTCCGCCGTCGGCTCGCCGCGCGCGGTCGCCAGCATCAGCTCGACCACCGGCACCGGCGCCTGCAGCGCCACCAGCACGCAGCCGCCGTGCGGGATCTTCGCGCTGTGCCTCGGCACCACCGCGACACCGTCGCCAGCGGCCACCGCGCCGAGCATCAGCGCCACCGAGTCGACCTCGTGCACGATGCGCGGCTCGAACCCAGCGGCGGCGCAGGCACCGCGCAGGAACTCGCGGCGGCCGGGGAACGCGACGTCGGACAGCGACACGAAGTCGTCGGTGCGCAGTTCGCCGAGCGACAACGACGCGCGGCTGGCGAGGCGGTGCGACTCCGGCAGCGCGGCGACGAAGCGATGCTTGCTGAGCGGCCGCAGCGCGAACCGCTGGCGATGCTGCGGATCGAGGTTGGCAACCAGCGCGGCGTCCAGTTCGCCAGCGGCGAGGCGTTCGAGCTGCGCGCGCGGCGGCAGGTCGAACAGCGCCACCTGCAGGCTGCGCTGCCGCTTCTTCAGGTCGCGGACCACCGGCGTCACCAGGTCGTCGAGGAACGGCGACAGGAAGCCGAGCCGCAGCGTGCGCTTCGCCTTGCCGAACGACTCGCGCAGCTGCTGCTCCGTGGTGGCGGCGTCGCACAGGATCTGCCGCGCGCGCGGCAGGAAGAACCGCCCCGCCTCGGTCAGCTGGATGCGCTGCTTCTCGCGGGTGAACAGCTGCACGCCGAGCCACGTCTCGAGCCGCGCCACCTGCCGGCTCATCGCCGGCTGCGTGACGTGCTCGCGCCTGGCGGCGGCGGTGATGCTGCCGAGCTCGGCGGCAGCGACGAAGTAGCGCAGCTGGTGGAACTCCATCGGCCCGGGGTCATAGCCTGCGAGCATGACCTTGGGTAGCGATCGGCATTGGCGAACGGCGGCGCCGTGTTCGATCCTGTCGCCATGAACCGACGCACCTTCCTCGCCCGCAGCACCGCGGCCCTCGGCATCGCCGGCTGCAGCACCGCACGCGCCGACGAGAACGAGAAGGCGCCGTCCACCACCGAACGCTCAGGAGACACGACCATGAAGCTCACCCTCCGTCGCTCCGCCGATCGCGGCCACGCCGACCACGGCTGGCTCGACAGCCACCACACCTTCTCGTTCGCCGACTACCACGACCAAGCACACATGGGCTTCCGTGCGCTGCGCGTGATCAACCAGGACCGCGTGCGCGCCGGCATGGGCTTCTCCACGCACCCGCACCGCGACATGGAGATCTTCAGCTACGTGCTCGAAGGCGCGCTGCAGCACAAGGACAGCATGGGCAACGGCCGCGTGCTGAAGCCGGGCGAGATCCAGCTGATGAGCGCTGGCACCGGCGTCACGCACAGCGAGTTCAACCCGAGCCAGAGCGACGGCCTGCACTTCCTGCAGATCTGGATCGTGCCGCAGAAGCGCGGCCTGCAGCCGAGCTACACCGAGTGGAAGCCGACGCCGGCGATGGCGAACGCCAAGGACGTCGTCGTCATCTCGCCGGACGGGCGCGACGGCAGCGCCGTGATCCACCAGGACGCGATCGTGCATCGGCTGCGCCTGAGTGCCGGCGACACGGTCGCGCACACGGTGCAGCCGGGCCGCGGCGCCTGGCTGCAGCTGATCACCGGCGAACTGCGCGCCGGCGGCGAGACGCTGCGCGCCGGCGACGGCGTGTCGACCGAAGACGCGGGCACGCTGACGCTGACCGCGAACCAGCCGGTCGAAGCGCTGCTGTTCGACCTCGGCCCGTTCGCCGGACGCTGACCCGGCGACCCCGGGCGCGCCCTGCATCCGTCGGGGCGCGCCGACGATCCTGCACCTCGATCCACGACTTCCCGCGACGAACATGAACGCGTTCCCCCATCTGTTCTCCCCGCTCCGTGTCGGCCCGATGCTGCTGCCGAACCGCCTGGTCATGGCGCCGATGACGCGCGGCCGCGCCGCCGCCGACGGCACGCCGCTGCCGCGCATGGTCGACTACTACCGCCTGCGCGCCGACGCCGGCCTGATCGTCACCGAAGCGACGGCGATCGCGGCCCACGGCGTCGGCTGGGTCGGCGCGCCCGGCATCTACACCGATGCGCACGTCGCCGCCTGGCGCCAGGTCACCAGCGCGGTGCACGCCGCCGGCGGCAGGATCTTCCTGCAGCTGTGGCACATGGGCCGCGTGTCGCACCCCGACTTCCTCGGTGGCGCGCTGCCGGTCGGCCCGTCGGCGATCGCCGCCCAAGGCGAGGCGCACACGCCGCTCGGCAAGAAGCCCTACGTGACCCCGCGCGCGCTGACGACCGCCGAGATCCGCGGCCTGGTGAACGACTACGCGACCGCCGCCCGCCGCGCCCGCGCCGCCGGCTTCGACGGCGTCGAACTGCACGCGGCGAACGGCTACCTGATCGACCAGTTCCTGCGCGACGTCAGCAACCAGCGCACCGACGCCTACGGCGGCGGCCCGGCGCAGCGCGCGCGCTTCCTGCTCGAGGTCACCGAGGCGGTGGCCGGCGCCTGGTCGGCGGACCGCGTCGGCGTGCGGCTGTCGCCGACCGGCAACTACAACGACATGCGCGACGGCGATCCGGCGGCGACGTTCGGCCACGCCGCCCAGGCGCTCGACCGCTTCGGCCTCGCCTACCTGCACGTCACCGAGGCGCTGCCCGGCAGCCCGATGCACGTGCCGCTGCCGCCGGTGGCACCGACGATGCGGCGCCGCTACCACGGCACGCTGATCCTGAACGGCGGCTACGACGAGCCGAAGGCCGAGCAGGCGATCGCCGGCGGCGAGGCCGACGCGATCGCGTTCGGGGTGCCGTTCCTGGCCAACCCGGACCTGGTCGCGCGCATCCGCACCGGGGCACCGAAGAACGCGCCCGACTTCGCGACCCTCTACACGCCGACCGACAAGGGCTACCTCGACTACCCGCTGCGCCGCTGACGCCGCGCGCGGCGATGCGGTGTCATGGGGCGCGCCGCGGTAGCATCCGCCGCCTTCGGGGAGCCCCACCCATGCACCAGAAGTCGCTGCTCGTCGTCGTCGTCGCCTTGCTGTTGGCGATCGCCGGCGCTTGTTGGTTCCTGCCCGGCGAGAGTCTCGTTCCGGGACAGGTCGACGACGACACCACCGCCCGCGGGCCCGACCAGGCCACCGCGGTCGCGGCCAGCGGCGACCAGGAACGTGGCCAGCCGAGCGACGCGAGCGCGCCGAAGGCCGACGACGAAGTGCGCGCCGCCGCGGCCGCGCCGACCGGTGCGCGGCCCCTGCCGGACGACGGCAACTGGCTCACCATCACCGTCGTCGACAAGACGACGTCGCAGCCGATCGCCGGCGCCAAGGTGCTGTGGTCGGACGAGACGCTGTACGAGTTCCTCGGCTTCGAAGAAGGCCGCTGGGGGGACGATTGGGACGAGATGACGCAGCTCGGCTTCCGCGAGCCCGAGACGATGGCGTTGCGCGGCGGCTGGTCGACGGTGACCGACGACAAGGGCCAGGCGCGCGTTACCCTGCGCGAGCACACGACCGTCATCGGCCGCCACGAGTCGCGCTACGGCCTGCTGCTGCTGCGCAAGAACACGATCACGCCGCCCGGTGGCTACAAGCTGCTGCTCGACGTCGACAAGGTGCTGCAGGTCAAGGCGGTCACCGCCGACGGCCAGCCGGCGGCGAACGTGCCGATCGGCGTGGTGCCGTTCCGTCGCAACGGCGAGATGTTCGGCTGGTTCGCCTGGAACGCCTACGCGATCACCGACGCCGAAGGGCGCGCCACCGTGCCGCACGTGCAGGCCCTGCAGGAGGAGTCGAAGCAGGTCGACGGCTTCGCCGAGGAGCAGCTGACGTGGCGCGTGCGCGCAACGCTGCCGGGCAACGACGACCCGGGCGTCGAGTTCGCGATCGACAGCCCGCCGAGCGAACCGGTCGTGCTGCGCCTGCCGCCGTGCGGCACCATCAAGGTGCGCGCGCAGTTCGGCGGAAAACCGCTCGCCGGCTTCCGCACCGCGTTCCTGGCGGAGTTCGCCGGCGAGGACCACGAGCCGAAGTTCCCGACGCACCGCGTTCGCCCCGCCGACGACGAAGGCACCGTGACCTTCCCGCACGTGCCCACCGGCAAGCAGTTCTACACGGGCAACTACCAGCTCGGCCTGAACCGCCAGTTCCCCGGTCCGGTCGCCACCGGGCAGGACGTCGAGATCGTGCTCGAGCCCGGCAAGCAGGTGACGATCTGGCGCGGCCGCTTGCTGCTGCCCGACGGCACGCCGGCATCGACGATGTCGGGCACGTTCGAGTTCAGCGGTCCGGGCCTCGGCGCCGAGGAGTCCCTGCGCACCGACAGCGAAGGCCGCTTCCAGGTGGCGACGAACGCTGGCGAGGACGACGAGGACCCGTCGACGGAGCCGAACTCGGCTCCGAACCGGAACCTCGACAAGATCGTCGTCACGATGCGCCCGAAGAACGCGCCGCCGCTGCAGGCGAAGCCGCCCGCACGCACGCTGCGCCCCGGCATCGAGGAACTGGGCGACCTGAAGCTCGACACCGGTGCCGTGATCGTCGCCGGCCGCCTGATGGTCGGCGAAGAACCGTTCCGCCGCCGCGTGCACGTTCGCGTGCAGCGCGAACAACCGGCCGAAGGGCGACGCCAGGCGCGCTGGAACGACCTCGGCGAACTGACGCAGTGGGCAGACCACCGGCAGGGCGTGTTCGCGATCTACGGCGACATGCCGCCAGGCCGCTACCGGCTGCAGGTCTGGTGCGGCGAGGCGCTGCCGATCGAGCCGATCGAGTTCGCCCTCGGCACCAAGGACCTCGTCGTCGCGGTCGACACGGGCACGCCGGTCGCCGCGAGCCTGCTGCTGCCGGAGAAGGCCCCGACCGACCAGGTGCAGGCGAAGCTGGTGCCGACGACGACGCCGGTCGAGCCGCAGCCGACACCGGCAGGCGAAGGCCGCAACCGCCGCAAGCAGGAACTGATCAGGAGCCCGCAGCAGCAGTCGGGCGAACGCTACGACCTGCAGTGGGCCGCGGTGTCGAACGGCAGCTACACGCTCGAACTGACGCTGTCGACGCGCAAGGAGCCGATCCTGACGATCCCCGACGTCGTCGTGCCGCCGCCCGAAGGCGGCGATCCGCGCCTCGTCGACATCGACCTGCGCGGAGCAGTGCGCAAGGCGACGATCCACGTGTTCGACGCCGAGGGCAAACCGGCCGAACACGACATGGGCGTCGTGTTCGCGTTCGGCCTGCCCGAGCAGAGCGAGTGGCAGGGCCAGATCTTCCACGACAACAAGGTCGAGCTGCTGCTGCCGACGGGCCCCGCCGATCTGCTGGTGGCGATGCGCGGCTATCGCCCGCAGCGGATCGCCTGCCTCGGCGAGCGGGTCGACGTGCGCCTCGATCCGTGGCCCACGATCGAAGTGCTCGCGAACGGCCTGCAGGTGCCGCCCGGCATGCAGCTGCAGGCGCGCCTGACGCCGATCGCCGACGGCAACGCGAACGCCGGCAAGTACCGAGCCCAGTGGAACAGCGGCAACCGCAGCGACCTCATGCAGCCGCAGACGTGGTGGCAGGAGTTCGAGAACGGCCGCGTGAGGCTGCCGATCGGCGACGGGCCGTTCCGGCTGCAGCTGATGCTGCGCGGCAACGACAGCGGCCAGGCCCTCGAAGACGTGCAGCCGGCCCAGGTGCTGTCGACCGCCGGCCAGGTCGTCGTGCAGGTGTCGGATGCGGCGTGGAAGAAGGCGATCGCGGAGATCGAGAAGCGCAAGAGCAAGCAGTGATCCGTGCGGGCGCATCCGCGCCCGTCGCCGCGCGAAGAGCTTGCGAGCCGCCGGTGCGCCCCGCACCATGCGCCGCCCGCCGCCGCCACACGCCGCCCACCGCCACGCCCCGCGATGCCCATCAAGAAGGTCTGGATCGAAGCCGGTTGCATCAGCTGCAAGCTGTGCCAGGACATCGCGCCCGCCGTGTTCCGCGTCGACGACGACAAGGACTGCATCGTGCTCGCCGACGCGGCGCAGCACTTCGCCAAGAAGCACGACGACATCGAGCAGGCCGCGCGCGACTGCCCGGTCGAGGTCATCAAGCTCGAGCACGGCTGAGTTCGCGCCGCGGGTCCGCTAGGCTGCATCGATGCGCCGGGGACTCGCCAGCCTGCTGCTGTTCGCATCGTTCGGTCCGTTCGTCTGCGCCCAGGATGCGGTCCAGGGCCTGCTCGCCAAGGACTGGCGCGAACGCAACGCCGCCGCGCGCACGCTCGCCGCGGCGCCGACGCTCGACGTCGACGCGCTGCTGAAGGTGATGCAGACGCCGGAGGACGAGTGGGTTTCGCGCACCGGCGTCTACGGCGGCCGTCCACCCATCGGCGACCCGATCTCGGCCCTGCTCGCCGAGTGCCGCAGCGAAGCAGGCAACCCGGTGTTCCCCGTGAGGCGCCAGAACGCCCGCTTCCCGCTCGTCGAGCCGGCGGACCTGGTGATCCCGCGCACACCGCACCAGCTCGCCGCCTGGTTGCTCGCCCGCCGCGTCGAAGTGCACGAGACCGTTCGCACGCGCTGGCGAGCGCTGCAGGTGGAGCCGACGAACATGCCGCTCGCGGAGACCTGGCTGTCGCTGCTGACGCCGTCGATCGACGACATCGTGGCGGCAGCGTCTCGCTCCCCCACGCGCTGGTCGACGCTACGCGCCTGCGCCGTCCTGCAACCTGCAGCGCTGCGGCCCGTGCTGCTGCGTGGCGACGTGACGACGCAGTCGGACTGCCTGCTGCTGCTCGCGGGACTGGACAAGGACCGCACCACCGCCCGCGGCGACGCCGAGTTGCTGCAGATCCTCGCCAACTGCTTCGTGCAAGCCGACAACCCCAGCGATGCCAGCCGGCTCGGCAGCATCCTGTACACGCACGGCGTCGCCGGCCTGCAGGCAGCGCTCGCCACCAAGCCGGCGACGACGACGGCACGGCGGCGCGTGACCGCACTGGCCGCCCTGTTGGCCGAGAGCCGGCCGATTCCGATCGCCGCCATCGCCCCGTTCCTCGACGACGAGGACTCGAAAGTCGTCGAACGGGCCCTGGGCGCGCTGCGCAATCCTGCACGCGATGCCGCGGCGACGAACGAACTGGCGCCCCGTCTGCTGGAGCAACTCGCGAAGACGCGCGATGCGCGCTGGGCGGGGCTCTACCTGCACGCCGTCGCCGGCTTGGGACCGGACTTCCCTCCGGCACTCGCGCCGACGGTTCGCGGGTGGTGGGACCAGTTGCCATGGCGTGGTGCACGACCACACGTACTGCTGGCGATGATCCGACTCGGAGTCGCGGAGGACGTCCCTCTGGCAGCGAAGCTGAAGGCCGTCGGCGAACGCGGGGCTTCCAATGCCTCTCGCGCCGCCATGTGGAGCGAGCTCACCGCCAGCGCCGACGGCGGTGCGAGCGCACTGCTCGAGCTGTCGCCAAAGGTCACCGACAGCATGCTGGACCAGGCGGCCACGGCGATCGCCAAGGCCGATCCCGCGCGGCTGGCTGCTTGGCTAGCCGAGCCGACGCTGCGCATGCACGCCCTGCGCGGCCTTGCTGCCAGCGACCCCGATCGGTTGCCGCCGTTCGCCGAACTGCAGGCCGAGCGCGCGAAAGGCAAGCAGCGACTGGCCGACGAGCTGGCGGAGGTCCAGACGCGTCATCCGGCAGCCCCCGAACATCTTGCGGAGATCCTGCCGGCGATCCTGCGCAACCATCCCAGCGAGTTCGGGCAGTTCCGCGAGTTCCTGCAGACCCATCATCGCGCGCTGCCGCCGGAACGCCGGATGGAACTGCTGGCCGAGCACCTGCCAGTCGGACAGGGTTGGTGGCTGCTGCAGGATGCTCCGGCATCCCTGGTGCAGACACCGGTGCGCACATGGCTCGAAGCGAGTGTCGACAAGCAGGCGCGCGGCCAGCTGTGCGCCCAGCTGGCGCGCTTCTGTGATCCCGCCGACGAGGAGCGAATCGTCGCCCAACTCGCGACCAAGGAGTTTCATCCGCTGCTGCCATGCCTGACGACGGCCCCGCGCCTGCCGTCGGCGGTGCGAGCGGCGGTCGAACGCAGGATCGATGCGGAACTACAGGCAGACTTCGCCCACCATCTCGAGGACGCCTTCGCCGTACTCTGGGCCCACCGCCAGCGCTGAGCGCCGGCCTGCCGGATCACACCGGCGACACGAGCTTGCCGGGCAGCATCGACTGCACGCCGCGCGCGAGGTCGGGCAGGCGCACCGGCTTGGTCAGGTAGCCGTTCATGCCCGCGGACAGGCACAGCGCTTCGTCGCCGGCGATCGCGTTCGCGGTCAACGCCAGGATCGGCACCGCCGCCGTGCTGTCGCGACGGCGCATCGCGCGCGTCGCCGACAGGCCGTCCATGCCGGGCATCTGCACGTCCATCAACACGAGGTCGAACGAACCGTCGGCGCTCTTGTCGACGGCCTCGACGCCGTCGCTGGCGAGAACGACCGAGCAGCCGAGCTTCTCCAGCATGCGCCTCGCGACCTGCTGGTTGACGGGGTTGTCGTCGACGACGAGCACGCGCGCCTGGAAGCGCGGCAGCGTCCCGTTCGCAGTGGCGACGGCGACCGGAGCCGTGGCGGCGGGCGCACTCGCGATCTGCACCACCATCGTGAACGTCGACCCTTCGCCGGCCACGCTCTGCACCGTCAGTTCGCCGCCCATCAGCTCGCACAGCTTGCGGCTGATCGAGAGCCCGAGGCCGGTGCCGCCGAAGCGGCGCGACATCGACGCCTCCGCCTGCACGAACGGCTGGAACAGGCGCGTCTGCTGTTCGGCGGTGATGCCGATGCCCGAGTCCTCGACGGCGATGCGCAGCCGGTCGGGTGCTTGCAGGTCGATGCGCACGTGCACGCCACCGCGCTCGGTGAACTTCACCGCGTTGCCGACGAGGTTGACCAGCACCTGGCGGATGCGCACCAGATCGCCGACGACGACCGCGGGCACCGTGCGCGCCACGTCGATGCGCAGGCGCAGCCCCTTCTGCAGGCACGCGGTGCCGAACAGCAGCTTCAGCCCTTCGACCAGCGGCGCCAGTTCGAACGGCGCCGACGACAGCTCCATGCGCCCGGCTTCGATCTTCGACAGGTCGAGCACGTCGTTGAGGATCGACAGCAGCATCTCGGCGCTCTTGGCGACACCGGCGACGAGGTCGTGCTGCTCGCCGTCGAGCGCCGTGTCGCGCAGCAGGCCGACCAGGCCGATGACGCCGTTCAACGGCGTGCGGATCTCGTGGCTCATCATCGCCAGGAACTCCGACTTCGCCCGGCTGCCGGCCAGCGCCTGCTCCTTCGCCTCCTGCAGCTGGTGGTTGGTCTCGCGCAGCGTGGCGAGCGCCTTCTCCAGTTCCTGCGTGCGTGCCTCGACCTGCTTCTCGAGCAGGATCGCCGTCTGGAACAGCCCGAACGAACTGCCCTGCACGTCCATCGAGTGCTCGACGCGCCGGCTCAGCACCTCGTTGACGCGCTGGAGCCGCGCATTGTCGCGGCGAAGCGCTGCGAGCTGCAGCTCCAGACTGTCGCGGGCTTCGCTCACGCCTTGTCCCGCCCGCCGATGGCGACACCGGTCAGCGTCTGGTTGACGTGGATGCCGCGGAACTGCTCGCCGTAGGTCGAGAAGCCGCAGCTGTGCGCGCGTTCGAAGATGGCCGACACCTGCGGCACCGTGCCGAGCCGCTCGCACTCGAGTCGCCGCAGGATGCAGTCGAAGACGATCGTCGCCTGCACGCCGCCGAGCGAGCGTTCCAGCTTGCCGACCATCTGCGCGAAGTCCTGGACCAGCTCGTGCCCGCACGCGTCGCGCAGCACCAGCCCCTCCTCGATCGCGCAGAAGAACGACAGCGAACCGTCGGGGTTCTTCCGCTGGATCGAGCGCACGTACTCGCCGCCGCCGACGCGCACCAGCAGCGGGTGCGCCGCGAAGAACTCCGGCCCGAGCCCGTCGAACGTGGTTCCGTGCACGCGGGCGAACTCGTCGGCCGCCGGCAGCCCGTCGATCTCCAGCACGGTGCGCGTCGGGCAGTGCGCCGCCGTCACCACCATGCGCCGCTCGCCGGCGGCGAAGTGCTGCGTCTTGAACACCTCGAACGGCAGCTCGGTCTGCACCAGCATCAACACCGCACCGTGGGGCAGCGCCTCACCGCCGGCGAACACGTGCGTGGTGCCGAACACGAGGCCGTCGCCGGCCGAACCGCCGGCCAGCGGGATGTCGCCGAGCACCGTCGCCGCCATGCTGGCCAGCGCCTCCTCGGCGAACGACAGCCCGTCGACCAGCAGCAGTGCGAACGTGTTGTTCGCGGTCGGCGACACTCCGGCGGCAGCGAGCCGACGCAGCAGGGCCTGCACCTGCAGTTGTCCTTCGGCGATGCCGAGCGAGCGCACGTCGCGGAACACGGTGTGCTCGACGCGGAACGACGCCGACGACAGCGCCAGGGCCACGGCGCCGCCGCTGCGGTAGCCACCGATGCCGATCTCGCCCGCAGTCGAGCAACCGACCACGAGGCTGTCGGGGAAGCGTTCGCGCAACAGGCGCGCGATCGAACCGCGCTCCACGAAGGGAGCCGCGAAGACCACCGACAGCGCATGCGGCCCCGGACCGAGCTGCGTACACAGCTGATCGACGAGCGACGTCGGATCGTCACCGACGGCATTGGCGCGCACACAGTCGTGGCTGGGGATGGTCGAGACCAAGAGCCTCTCCGAGGAACTCGCCCCCCATCGGCCGTCGGCACGCTCCGCATGCATGCGGGGAGTTCCGGGGATGCGGCGCCAGCGCCTCCCGGCCATGCCATGGGCGCGAGGCAGCGCCCCGACGACCGTCCCGTCGTCGGCGCGGCGACGATTCCTCGAGCCGATGCATCACCCGGAACCGCGGTGGCATCCTGGGGGGCGGACCATGACCACCGGCCGCCCGGACCACCGAACGGCGCCCCGGCGTGCAGTCGATGCACGATCGCGTGCGCTTGCGCGACACGGCGGTCTACGAGGTCGACGAACGCGCGGCGACCCTGGTGCTGTTCGCCGGCGACCGCGAGCTCGGCCGCGTGCCGCTGCAGCTTCGCACCGACGATGTCACCGACGTCGGATTCTGACCCGCCATCGCAAGGCGGATCGGATGCCTTGCGTCAGCTGCCCGGCGCCATCACCGAGACGTTGAAGTACTTCGCGTCCGGGTGGTGGCAGATGATCGCCGACGTGCTCTGTTCGGGCACCAGCTGGAACTCCTCGCTGAGCGTGACGCCGATGCGCGACGCCTCGAGCAGCGGCAGCAGCTTCTGCTGGTCCTCGATGTTCGGGCAGGCCGGGTAGCCGAACGAGTAGCGGCTGCCCTGGTACTTCTGCTTGAACAGGTCCTCGATGACCGGCGAGTCCTCGGCGGCGATGCCGATCTGCTGGCGCATTCGCTTGTGCCAGTACTCGGCCAGCGCCTCGGCGCCTTCGACCGAGATGCCGTGGAAGTGCAGGTACTCGTCGAAGCGGTTCTCGCGGAACAGTCGCTCGCTCTCGTGCGTGGCCACCGCCCCCATCGTCACCAGCGAGAAGCCGACGACGTCGAGTTCGCCGCTGTCCTTCTTGCGGAAGAAGTCGGCGAGGCACAGGCGGCGACCCGACGGCTGCCGCGGGAAGTCGAAGCGGCTGATCTCGGTGCGGCGGTCGCGCGGGTCGAGCACGACCAGCGAGTTGCGCTCGCTGTAGCACGGCCACCAGCCGTAGACGACGCGCGGCTCCAGCGTCTTCTCCGCCTTGACCCGCTTCGCCAGTTCGCGGAAGCGCGGCTCGACGGTCTCGGCGACGAACTTCGCGTAGTCCTCGTCGCTGCGCTTGCCCTGCTTGTACTGCCACTGCAGGCGGTAGAGCGCCTTCTTGTTCACGTACTGCAGCACCGTGCCGAGGTCGAGTTCCTGCGGCGTCACCACCGAGGCGCCCCAGAACGGCGGCGTCGGCACCACCGGTGCCGGGGCCACGCCGCTGTCGGCGTACTCGGCGAACGCGTGCTGCAGCAGCTGCTCCTTCTCGGCGCGCGTCATGCGGCGGTGGCTGGTCAGTCGCTTCTGCGGCTGCGGCGTCTGCGTGACGACCTTCGCCTTCGCGCGGCCGGTCAGCTCGTCCATGATGTGCAGGCCGGAGAACGCGTCGGCGCCGTAGTAGACCGGCCCGCTGGTGTAGGCGGCGCTCAGGTCGTTCTCGACGTAGTGGCGGTTCAGCGCCGCACCGCCGCAGATGACCGGCGTGGCGATGCCGCGCTGGCTCATCAGCTCGAGGTTCTCCTTCATGACGACGGTCGACTTCACCAGCAGACCGCTCATGCCGATCGCGTCGGCCTTGTGCTCCTTCGCCGCCTCGAGGATCTGCTCGACCGGCACCTTGATGCCGAGGTTGACGACGCGGTAGCCGTTGTTGCTGACGACGATGTCGACCAGGTTCTTGCCGATGTCGTGCACGTCGCCGCGCACGGTGGCCAGCACCATCGTGCCCTTGGCCTCGCCCTCGACCTTCTCCATGTGCGGTTGCAGCAGCGCCACCGCCGCCTTCATGCACTCGGCGCTCTGCAGCACGAACGGCAGCTGCATCTCGCCGCTGCCGAACAGGTCGCCGACGACCTTCATGCCGTCGAGCAGGATGTCGTTGATGATCTGCAGCGGCGTGTACTTCTGCCGCGCCTCGTCGAGGTGCTTGCCGATGCCGTTCTTGTTGCCGTCGATGATGCGCTTCTTCAGGCGCTCCTCGACCGGCAGCGCGTTCTCGTCGTTGCCCGAGCCGGAGTCGACGCGCTTCTTGCCGGCGAAGCGGCCGAGGAACGCGAACAGCGGGTCGTAGCCCTCGCGGCGACGGTCGTGGATCAGGTCGAGCGTGACCTGCTTGTCCTCGTCGTCGAGCTTGTGCAGCGGGATGATCTTGCTGGCGTGCACGATCGCCGCGTCGAGCCCGTACTTGCGGGCCTCGGCCAGGTAGACCGAGTTGAGGATCTGCCGCGGATACGGATCGAGGCCGAAGCTGATGTTCGACAGGCCGAGGATCGTGCGCACACCGGGGATGTGCTGCTTGATCAGCCGGATGCCTTCGAGGGTCTGCACGCCGGCGTCGCGCGACGCTTCGTCGCCGGAGCCGATGGTGAACGTCAGCGGATCGAAGATCAGGTCGCCCGGATTGAGGCCGTGGCGATGGACGACGATGTCGTGCAGGCGCTTCGCGACCGCGAGCTTGCGGTCGGCGGTCTTGGCCATGCCCTCCTCGTCGATCGTCAGCGCGACGAACATCGCGCCGTAGCGCTTGGCCAGCCGGCACAGCGCGTCGGCCTTCTCCTCGCCGTCCTCGAGGTTGATCGAGTTGATGATCGCGCGGCCCGGGATCACCTGCAGCGCCTTCTCGACGACGTCGATCTGGGTGCTGTCGACCATGATCGGCGCCGTCACCTGCTGCACCATCGGGTGCAGCAGCTTCAGCATGTCGCCGGCCTCGTCGCGGCCGACGAACGCGGTGCAGACGTCGAGCACGTGCGAGCCTTCGTGCACCTGCTCCTTCGCCATCTGCAGCATGCCTTCGACGTCGCCGGCGACCATCAGCTCCTTGAACTTCTTCGAGCCGTTGGCATTCGTGCGCTCGCCGACGATCAGCGGGCCGCTGTCCTGGTCGAGCGGCACCGAGTGGAACAGCGAGGCCAGCTGCGGCTGGTAGTCCTTCGGGCGCTCGACCGGCTGCAGGCCCTTCATCGCCGCCGCCATGGCCTGCACGTGCTCCGGCGTCGTGCCGCAGCAGCCGCCGACGACGCCGACGCCGAACTCGGTGACGAAGCGCGCCTGGAAGCGCGCCAGCTCCGCCGGCGTCAGGTCGTAGACCGCCTTGCCGCCGACGTTGCGCGGCAGGCCGGCGTTCGGCATCACCATGATGGTGCGCGTGGTCGTCTTGCCGAGGTGGCGCACCGACTCCTGCATCAGGTCGGGGCCGGTCGCGCAGTTCAGGCCGATGACGTCGACCGGCATCGCCTCGAGCGTCGTGATCGCGGTGGCGATGTCGCTGCCGACCAGCATGGTGCCGGTGGTCTCGATCGTCACGGTGCAGAAGATCGGCACTTCGCGGCCGATCTCGGCCATCGCGTCGCGCGCGGCGTTGACGGCGATCTTGACCTGCAGGATGTCCTGGCAGGTCTCGATGTTCAGGCAGTCGGCGCCGCCGGCGAGCAGGCCCTTCGCGTAGATCTTGTAGCCCTCGAACATCTCGTGCGGCGAGACGTGGCCGAGCGTCACCAGCTTGGTGCCCGGGCCGATCGAACCGGCGACGAAGCGCGGCCGTTCCTTGGTCGAGAACTTGTCGGCCGCCTTGCGCGCGACCTCGGCCGCCATCTTGTTCAGCTCGAACGCGCGGTGCGCGATGTCGAACTCGGCCAGCACGTAGGGCAGGCCGCCGAACGAGTTGGTCTCGACCGCGTCGGCGCCGGCCGCGAAGTAGCGTTCGTGGATCGACTGCACGACGTCCGGCCGGGTCTCGACCAGCAGCTCGTTGCAGCCTTCGAGGCCGCGGAAGTCGTCGAGCGTCAGGTTGGCCAGTTGCAACTGGGTGCCCATGCCGCCGTCGAAGACCAGCACGCGGTTCTTCAGCGTGCGCAGGATGGGGAACTGCTCGAGGCGGGCGCGTGGATCGAAACGGGTCATCGGACGAGATTCGGGGCGCGGAGCATAGCGTCGGCAAGCGTGGCGCTGGCCATGGTTTCCCTTCGCCGCGAAACCTTCTCACGATGCGCGTTGCCATCGGCACGTCGGCATCGCGCGACGGTCAGCGCGGTGGCAGCACGATGCGCAACGGCGCACGCTCGCCCGAGCCAGCCGACGAAGCGGCCCGCACGACCGCCTCGGCGTCGACGATCGCCGAACGGTGCCCCGGCGCGCTGACGTAGATGCGATGCCGCCCCGGCTGCAGGCCGCGTAGCCCACAGCGACCGTCGCGAACCTTCGCCTCGAGGTCCGCGAGCACCACCGTCGCCGTCAGCGGCTGCGCGTCGGCGCCGACGACCTCGAGCTCGATCGCCGCCTCGGGCAGTTCGACGCGCCATGGCCCTGCACCCGCCAGCACCATGCGGAACGGCACGAAGCCCTCGCGCTCGACGACGACCGTGTCGCCGGCGCGCAGCTCGCCACCGAACCAGTCGCCATCGGCGGTCAGCGGCGCCACGTCCGGCGCCCTGCCCAGCCGACCGGGCGCGAACCAGCCGGCGCGAGCGAAGCCGACGCGCGTCCGCGGCGGCAGCGGGCCGCTCGCCGCGACGACGCGAAGCGACGGCGTCACCAGGTCGATCCGGCCGATGGCGACCGGCGGCGAGCCCGGGCCGCCGACGCGCACGTGGCGCTGGACCCAGACGGCCTGGGCGCTGGCGCGCAACTCGAGCACCCGCCAACCTTCGGCGACGAACTGGCGCGAGGCCACCAGTTCGAAGCGACCGTCGTCGTCGGTGGCGACGCCCTTGCCGGCATCGCCCCACCAGCGAACGCGCGCGGCGCAGCCTCGACCGCTGGCGTCGACGCATTGGCCGATGACGCGCGAGTCCGGCAACCAGCGCACGCGCAGCGGTGCATCGCCTGTCGGCGCCGCCTCGACGAACACGTCGCGGAACTGCCGCTCCTCGTTCTCGCCGACCACGACCGTCAGTTGGAACGGCACCCCATCCGGCACGGCCAACCCGTCGTCGGTCTCGTCGCGCAGGTCCTTCGCTCGGCCGGGCCACCACGCGCGCAGTTCGCGCACCGCCGCTGGCGCATCGTCGACGACGACCTGGATGCGGCGGCTGACCGCCGGCGGTGGCGCATGGACCGGATCGACCTCGGCCGGTCCTTGGTAGGCCTTCGGGTCGGCCAGGTCGGGCAGGCGCAGCGTGACGCCGGCGCCGGCCTTCGGCGCGAAGTAGATCGAACGCCCGCCGGGCAACACCACGTGGCTCGGCGCATCGCCCGCTGCACCACCGAGGATCGTGAACGTGCCATCGGCGCCGGTCCTGCCCCACGGCCCACGGTGGCACCCACCCTGACCGACGAACGCGTTCGCGACCGGCTTGCCGGTGTGGTCGAGCACGCGCCCGCTCTGCACGGGCCCATGGTCGCAGCGCACTTCGAACGGCGGATCGCCGGGCCGCCAGTCGATGTTGCGGTAGTAGAGGCCGAGCCCCGGATGCTGCACGTAGAGGTCGCCGAAGTTCTGGTGCACGTCGATGCCGCGCAGCACCGCGATGCCGTCGGCGTCCGCGTTCGCCCAGACGAGGTCGGGCCCGTGGCCACAGGACCCGCAGAAGCCGACCAGCGCGCCCGGCGCGGGCCGACCGGTCCAGTCGACGATGCGCACCGGCACGTCGAGGCCGCGCCCGAGCCGCACGACGGCATCGCCGTCCTTCTCGACCGTCGCGGTGCCGCAGCGCGGATGGCGCACGGCCAGGATGTGCCAGTCGCGGTCGCCGTTCGGCCGGTCGATGCGCACGAAGCCGTCGGCGTCGCTGGTGCCGCGGTGCGTCCACCAGAACTCGCCGCCGATCGGCGTCTGTCTCTCGGCGATCAGGAACACCTCGGCGCCGGCCAGCGGTTCGCCGGTCAGGTCGTCGACCAGGCGCTTCAGCAGCGGCCCGCGGTCGCCGGCGACGGCGCCGGGGAACAGCTGCTCGGCGATGGTGATCTGCTGGGCGACCGCGGGGGCGGCGGTGGCGAGCAGTGCGGCGGCGACGAATGCGAACGGGACGATGCAGCGCATGGAGGACACGTTCCTGGGCGAGGCGCCCGCACTGGCAAGCGGCGGGCCGTTCGCAGCGGTCACCGGTAGGTGAACACCGCCGTCGCCTTGGTGTCGACGTCGCTGACGAGGCGCAGCCACGCAGCGCCGAACGCCGCCGGGAACACGTAGCGCGTCGCCTCCCCGGCCTTGGTCGCGATCGTCGCGTACGGCAGCCAGCGGCCGTCGCCGAGCACGTCGGCTTCGATCCGCACGCGCGCCGCGGCGGCGGTCGTCAGTTCGAGCTCCTTCGCGTCGAACCCGTTCGCGAGGTAGGGATCGCTCGGCGCGCCGGCGGCCACCGCGCTGTCGTGCCACGGCCCGCCGCGGCCGCGCGGCTTGCCGAACTGCCACAGGTCGTCGATCGACCCGACCCACAAGCCGAGCTTGCCGTCGTCGCTGCGCACGACGTGCTCGCCGGCGTCGGCGGTGGTACCTGCGAGCACCAGCAGGCCGCGGTAGCTGGCGTAGTCGAAGACCGCGGTGCCGTGGCTGCAGATCGGGCGCAGCCGCGCGAAGCCGCCGGCGTTGTCGGCCGGCATCTCGTAGAACGTGCCGAAGGCCTGCAGCAGGTTGCGCTCGGTCACCACCTCGCGGCAGACACGCTGCGGCCGGTCGGCCGCGGCAGCGATCGGCAGGCGCCAGCGGGTGCCGCGTGGATCGAGCCAGAAGCCCGACGCCGCGTCGCGGCCGAGTCCGTTCGCCGGCAGCGCGACGGCGGTGCCGATCCTCGCCGCCACGGCCGCATCGTCGCGGCGCACCAGCTGCAGATCCTCGCCGAGCTCGTAGAGAGCGTCGCCGACGACGCAGGCGAGCGTGCGCGCGTCCCCACCGCGCACCTGCAGCAGCGCGCCGGTCGCTGCCGGCTCGCCGACCCCCGCGAACATCGCCGCCGCCGCCGCCGGCCGGGGATCCAGCGCGCGGGCATGGAACACCGCCGTAGCCGAGCGCAGCGGCCGGTCGGCGATCAGGCGGATCCAGGCGCCGCTGACGTCGGCGAGATCGAGCCAGTGCGCGCGTTCGGTCAGCTCGACGCGGTGCACGGGCGCGAAGCGGCCGTCGCCCACGGCATCGACCTCGAGCGTGACCACCGGCGCCGGCCCCTCGCCCGGCCCGTCGCCCGGCGTGTGCGCGAGCCACAGGCTGCGCTGCGGCAACGAGGTCGGCAGGAACGGATTGCTCGGCACGCCGGCGGCCACGTCGTCGCCGAGCCACAGCGCACCACGCGCCAGCACCGGCCCGAAGCCGTCGAGTTGCGCAGGCTGCAGGAACACCAGGTTGCTGTGCGATCGGCCGGGCCCGGCGAGTTCGCCCTTCAACGGATGCTTGTTGAGGAACTCGCTGCGCGCGGTGTCGTCGCAGCCGAGCACGACACGATCCTGCCAGCGGCAGAAGTCGGCGACGACCTTGAGGTAGTTCGAGCGCGGCCGCAGGCCGCCGGTGCGGCCGGGCGCGAAGTCGCGCGGGAACGCCCAGAACGCGCCGTGCATCGTCATCAGCAGGTCGGCCTCGCCGATGTCGCGGATGCGCGGCCACTCGGTGTTCCAACCGTGCGCGCCGTCGTACGCGTGCGAGCTCTTCGGCAGGCGGAACGCGTGCCATCGACCGTCGCTGCGCACCATCAGCAGCAGCGAACGATGATCCCAGCCGATGCTCCAGATCGGCGCTGCGTCGCCGCTGCCGGACAGACCGTCGGGGCCGGTCACGTCGGTGAACTGGTTGCGGCGCACGATCGTCCACGCCGCAGCCGTTCCATCCCACTCGGCGAGCACGCCGCTCGGCACGCTCGGGTCGGTCAACGCCGCCCGCGCATGGTCGCCGTTGTTGGCGTAGACGTAGCGGCCCTGGCCCGCGTGCAGCCCCTTGCCGTGGTAGCCGGGGAGGCCCGCGTGCCGTCCCGCCGGCCGCTGCTCGTCGGTCCACAGCTCCTCGACGGCGAGCGTCCGCACGTCGACGGCGTAGAGACCTTCCTCCATCGTCGCCACCACCACCTTGTGCTCGGGATCGTGCAGGTGGCGCGTGGTGCCGGTGAGGCGGCCGAACATGCGCGAGTACGGGATCGTGCGCACCGTGCCGTCGGCGGCGATCGCGTGCGGACCGAGGAACAGCTGCTGCGAAGGCCCGTGCACGAAGCGATTGGCGACGGTGCCGCCGAGGCTCTCGGGGCGCACGCTCTGCCGCAGCTCCGGCGTGATCGCATACAGCTTGTCGGACGAACCCTGCGGACGGTGCGGCGCGTAGGTCACGACCCACAGCTGCCCGGCCCACGGCACGACGGCGCCGACGCCGCATTCGCCTTCGTCGTTCCACATCGCGAGGTGTGGGTGGATGCCGGACACCGCGCGCGGCGCCTGCTGCGCGTGGGTGTTCGCGGCGAGGACGAACGCGGCGAAGCCGGCCAGGGCGAGACGGGGCATGGCGACAGCTTGCCCGGTCCCATGCGGCCGCGGAAGCGCAGGCCAAGGCGCGGCGCGCATCCGACCGCGTGTCAGCGCATCGGCGGGCGATGCCGCGAATCCGGTTCGACGTCGAGCGGCGGCGGGAACAGCACACCGGCCATCAGCAGGCCGGCGACCAAGGCACCGCCGACCAGCAGCATGTCGAACAGGAACTGCACGCTCTGCGTGAAGTCGCCGGCGACGGCGTTGGTCAGGCCGCGGAAGCCGAGGCTGCCGGGCACCAGCAGCAACAGGCCGGGCGTGCGCACGACCGCCGCCGGGCGGCGGCGCCAGCGCGCGAACAGGTTGCCGGCGATCGTCACCAGCAGGGCACCGACGAACGCGCCGAGCTCCGGCGTCAGCAGCGCACGGCCGAGGCGCGCGCCGCCGTAGCCGATCGCCACCGCCAGCAGGATCCAGATGGCCTGGCTGCGCGTGCCGCGCAGCAGGATCGTGTACGACACCCACGTCGCGAGCAGTGCGGCGATGTGGAACGGCCAGCCGAGCTCGCCGCCGGAGACGATGGCGACACGGCCGAACGCGAGCTCGGCGAGGCGGTCGCCGATGCCGACGCCGACGACCATCGTCAGCAGCACCGCCAAGGTGCCGAGCAGGCGCGCGCTGCCCGACGACAGGTGGCGCATCGCCAGCTCGGCCAGCGCCGTGGTGAACGACAGGCCCGGCAGCAACACGACGATCGCCGCGACCGTGGTCACCGTCGGATCGAGCTGCAGGCCGAAGCGCGCGCCCATGTGCACGAGGAACGCGACCAGCGCGCAGGCCAGTGGCGCCTGCACGTCGCCGAGGCCGGGCCGCAGCTGCCCGAGCCGCGCGATGCCGCCGACCAGCAGGCCGGCGAGCGACGCGAACGCGACCTCCATCGCGCTGCCGCGGAACAGCACGGCGGCGCCGGCACCGGCCAGCGCGTGCGCCAGCGGATCGGCCCACGGCCGTTCGCGCGCCGGTGCGTTCATCACCGCACGCACCCGTTCGAGCCCGAGCTCCGGCGACAGCCGCCGCTGCACGACCTCGTCGCGCACCGCGTAGAGCTCGGCGAGGCGGCCGAGGTCGTGGTCGCCCGGCGTGACGCGCAGCAGCATCGTCCGCGGCTCGGTGCCGACCGGTCCGATCGCCGCGAAGATCGCCGTCGGCGTCGAGAAGAAGCTGCCTTCGAGGCCGAGCGCGCGACTGCACGCGTCCATCGTGTCCTCGATGCGGTACGACGGACTGCCGAGCGCGTGCATCGCGCGGCCAATCTCGAGCACGAACTGGTGGGCCGTCACGCGCGACACCCTACGGCACGCGCGCGGCGGCGGCGACGGTCCGTTCGCCCGAGTCGCGCGGCGCCGGCGAGCCGTCGGTCAGGGGCCTTTCTTCGCCACCACCGGCACCGCCATCACCACTTCGTGTTCCGTGCGGATCTCCGCCTTGCCCTCCGAGGCGAGCCGCCAGGCCGGGTCCTTGGCGAGGCCCACGCGCACCTGCTGCTTGACCACGTCGCGCTTGGCGAGCGCTTCGACGTCGTGGTACTCGAACACCAGCATCGCGTCCCACGGCTTGCCGGTCGCGTGGTGGTTGGTGAAGACGCCGTAGCTGGCGACGACCTTGTCCTTCACCCACGCGTCGAACTGCGGCAGGCCATAGACCTTGATGAAGTCGAGGTAGCTGGCCTTGTCGCGCCAGGTGTACGGGATCAGCACGAAGATCGACTTGCTGCGGTCGCCGGCGCTGCCACCCTGCAGCTGCAGGTCGGCCAGGTAGGTCGTGGTCGGCGCCGCCACGGCCAGCAGGTTCGGGCCGAGACCGCCGGGGAACTCGCGCTCGATCGCGGTCCACCGCGCCGTCTGTTCGTAGCGTTCGAACTGCAGCAGCAGCGTCGCGTCCCAGGTGTTCTCGTCGACGAACTGGTTGGCGAGCAGCACGAAGTCGAGCATCACGCCGTCCTTCTTCCATTGCTCGAGTCGCGGCAGGTGATCCTGCTGCAGCAGGCGCAGGAACACCGGGCGATCGACGGGCTTGCAGCGGTAGGTGATGAAGACGTGGGTCGCCTTCGCGGCGTTCGACTGCGCGCCCAGCGGGGACAGCAGCGAGAACAGCACGGCGATCGCCGCCACGGCACGGGTGAGGAGGGACAGCATGAGGCTCATGGGAATCGGTGGAAGACGACGGATCGGAGTCGGTGGATGCGAAGGAGGCCGCGCCGCGGACGTCACTTCGTGTGCTTCGGGAACTGCCAGGCGCCGAGGTTCTGGCGCGACCAGGTGAAGAAGAAGCGGATGCCGCGGTCGCCTTCGCCCTTGCCGTCGCCACCCATCTCGAGGTTCGGCCCGGTGCCTTGCCGCCCGCGCACGTCCTCGGCGTAGCAGCTGCGGAACAGCATCGCCGCCCGCGGCGCCGCCGCCAGGTAGCGCGCCCACAGCGCTTCGAGCCGCGCCTTGCTGCGCGGATGGAACACGCCCTCGTGGCCGCTCAGGTCCTCGTCCGGCGTCTCGGTGTTGACGACGAAGCCGCGCTCGGGGATCGGCATCTCCTCGTGCAGCATCTGCACGTCGCAGCCAGGGAAGTCGACGGCCGAGCCGTTCAGGTGGTTCGGCACGACGCCGACCTCGATCGCCGGGGCGATCGCCTTCCACCACTGCGCCAGCTTCGCCTTCTTCTGCGCCCCGTCGGGCTCGCGGAACAGCTCGTGGTCGATGCGCGTCGGGTGGTGGAACTCCTGGTAGAGGTTGACCATCACGTTGCGCAGCCGCCGCGTCTCGAGGAAGCGGGCGACGTTCTCGATCGCGTTCTGCACGGCGACCTCGTCGCGCAGCAGCTGGTCCTTGCGCGGCATCATCAGCACGACCAGCACGACTATGCCGCGCGCGTCGGCGGCGCGGACCACGCGTTCGAGCCGGCGCGCGAACGCGGGGATCAGCTTGCCGTCCGAGGTGAACGCGTTGGTGCCGGCGTCGACGTCGGGGAAGCCGCCGTTGGTGCCCTGCAGGCCGACGCTGATCAGGTTGATGCCGTGCGCCGCGTAGTTGTCGAGGTTGTTGCACAAGCGCTCGGTGACCGCCGGGCTCATCAGCGCGTTGTTGACGCGCAGGCCCCACAGCAGCACCGGCTCGCCGCCGAGGTACGGCCGCTCGCCGCGCACCTCGAACTCGCGCGTCGCCACCGGTTCGGCCGCGGCCGCGGCCTTCGCCGCCGCGTCGTCGCGCGGCACCGGCACGTGCTTCGGGTACTCCCAGCGGCCGACGTGGTCGCGCACCCACTCGTAGAAGAAGCGCACGCCGCGGTTGCCCTGCGTGTCGCCGGCCCCGCCGATCTCGGGATGCGGCGCCGTGCCGCTGTGGTTGCCGATGCCTTGCACGTAGGCGGCGTGGAAGAACAGGCCGGCGTTCTTCGCCGCCAGGTAGCGCTCGCAGTCGGCGATCACCGCCTCGACGCCGCCGGGCACGAACACCCCGTCGTTCTCGTAGACGTCCTGCTTCTGCATCTCGACGTTGACGACGTAGCCCTCGCTCGGGATCGGCATGCCCTTCTGGATCACGTGCAAGGTCATGCCCGGGAACGTCGACGACTGCACCGTCACCGACTTCTCGTACGGACAGACGCCGACCTCGATGTCGGTCGTGACCTCGCGGAACCACGCGACCAGCTCCGCCTTCTTCGCCGCACCGCCGGGCTCGCGCAGCATCGGATGGTCGGCGCGCTCGGTGTGGTCGAACTCGTGCATCAGGTCGACGAAGACGTTGCGCAGGCCGCGCGACTGCAGGAAGCGCCCCGTGTCCTGGATCGCCTTCTTCAGCGCGCCGTCCGCCAGCAGCCACTGGTCCTTGCGCGGCGAGCAGACGCCGACGCAGACGACCATGCCGCGGCGATCGCACTCGCGCACCAGCCACTCGAGGCGTTCGGCGAAGTCCTTCTTCAGCGTGCCGTCGCGCTGGAAGCCGTTGACGCCGGCCTCGGCGTCGGGCCAGCCGCCGTGGCTGCCCTGCAGGTAGACGGCGATCGCGTTGACGCCGTGCGCGTTCCACGTGTCGAGCGCCCGCACGTGGCGCTCGGTGATCGACGGGCTCATCAGCGCGTTGCCGCTGCGCACGCCCCAGAGGTCGAACTCGTGGCCGCCGAGGAACGCACGGTCGCCGCGGATCTCGAACTCGCGCGTCGGCGCGGGTGCCGCAGGCTGGGCCGGCTGCTGCGGCACGGCGCCGAGCAGCGAGAGGAACAAGGACGTCGCGAGCATCATGGGTGTCGTCGTCGGCAGGCTCGTGGGGATCAGAAGCGGTGCGTGACGCCGACCTGGAACACCAGGCTCACCGGGGCGCCGGGGAAGATCCCGCGCGCGGCGCGGGGCTCGAAGTACTCCTCGTCGAAGATGTTCCTGCCGCCGATCAGGAACGAGACGTCGTTCTTGTCGTCGATCCGGGTGTCCCAGCCGACATTGCAGTTCCACAGCGAGTACGACGGCCGCAGGCCGACGGTGCCGTTGGCGGCGATGTCGCGCGTGTTGGCCGCGTCGGTGAACGCCGGGCCCGCATAGAGACCGTCGACGCCGAGCCACAGGCCGGAGCGCTCGTGGCGGTAGCGCGCACCCCACGACGCGAGCCAGGTCGGCGCGCCGGCGAAGTCGTTGCCGTCGAACGCGCCGTTGGTGAACTTCGAGTCGTTCCACGACGTGTTGCTCCACAGCTCGACACCGTGCAGGCCGATCGCCGCGAGCTCGCTGGTCAGGCCGAGCTCGACGCCGCGGTGGCGCGAGCTGCCGGCGTTGACGAACACGTCGAACTGCGCCGGGTCCTGCACCAGGCGATCGCTGTAGTCGATGTGGTAGAGCGTCAGGTCCGTCGACAGCAGGCCGTCGAGGCCGCGCGTGCGCGAACCGACCTCGTAGACCCACGCATACTGCGCGCTGATGTCCTGCGGGTTCGTGGTGATCGAGATCTGCGGCGCCTGCGGCGCCGCGAACGTGCTCTGCACGCCGCCGAACAACGACCACGTCTCGCTCATGCGCCGCGCCACGGTCAGGCCGGGCAGCGCCTCGGTGAAGTCCTTCTCGACGCCGACGCCGTTGATGCGGTTCTTGGCGTCGATCTGCACGTACTCGAAGCGCACGCCGGGCGTCACCGTCCACGCATCGAAGCGGAAGCGGTTCTCGATCCACGCCGAGCCGGTGTAGTAGTCGTACTGCTCCTCGGTGCGGCGCAGCTGCGTGGTGCCGTTCACGAGGTAGCGCGACACCGTGCGCACGATGTCCTCCTGCAGGTAGCGCAGGCCGACGTGGAACTCGCCGGTGCCGCCGGCGAGCGCATACGTGTGCGTCAGCTGCGGCTGCACGGCGACCGTGCGCTGCGGCCGCGGCGTCGTCTGGATGAACGCGAGGTTGTTGGTCAGCCCGTACGACGTCGGCGAGCCGAGGAAGAACGTGCGGTTGCCGTCGTAGTAGTAGGTGATCAGCTCGAACAGCGTGTTGCTGCCGACGTCCCACTCGAGCTTGACGTTGGCGCGATCCTGCTGGCCGGCGAAGCGGTTCTGCGGCGACAGCGTCTGCTTCGGATCGCGGTTGTACTCGGCCAGCGTCAAGCCGTCGGCCAACCGGCTCGCTTCGTCGTAGGTCTCGAGCTGCGCGAACAGGCGCACCGACTTCGACAGTTCGTAGCGCGTCTTCAGCGCGTAGTTCTGGATCTCGTAGTCGCCGCCGTCGCGGAACGTCTCGCCTTCCTTGTAGACGACCTCCGCCAGGGCGCCGAACGGCCCCGAGGTCCCGCCGAACGCCATGTACGCCGACATGTTGTCGAACGTGTCCCAGCGCAGCCGCGTGTAGAGCGTCGGATCGTCCGGGATCGGGCGCGTCAGGAAGTTGACGACGCCGCTGACGTTGTTCGGGCCGTAGCGAACCGCGCCGCCGCCGCGCTGCACGTCGATCGCGTAGACGCGTTCGAGCGAGAACGGGAACAGCGAGTTGCCGGGGCCGCCGTACGGGGCCGGCGCCAGCGGGATGCCGTCGGCGTACATGCCGAGGTTGATCGAGCGCCACGCGCCTTCGGCGCCGTTGGTCACGCCGCGGATGGCGATGTTGGGCAGCGAGTCGCTGCCGGTCTCCTCCTGTACGAACACGCCCGGCGAACGGCGCAGCAGGTCCTGCAGGCTCATCGAGCCGGCTTCGCGCACCTCGCGCGGGCCGATCAGGTCGCGGCCACCCGGGTTGTCGATCGGCACCTCGGTCAGCTGCCGTTCGGCGGCTTCCGGCGACTCGGTGACCAGCACCTCGGGCAGACGCGCGTTGCCGGCGGGCTGCTGGGTCGTCGGCCGCTGCGGATCCTGCGGCTTTGGCGCGGCTGCTGGGGTGCCAGCCGGTGGGTTCGTCGTCGGCGACTGCGCCGGCGCCAGGTTGGCGAGCACCGCAGCGAAGGCTGCGAGCCGCAGCAGGGCCGCGGTGGCGGCGGCGCGAGCGAAAGGAACGGGAGGGGAAGTGCGGGCGAGCGAAGAGGGCATTGCGGGAGCGCAGGCGGCGGACGCCGGGGAGGTTGCGCTCGCGGCCAAGGCAAGGTGCGTGCCCGTTGGCAGTGGCACGTTCGCATCACGCAGCGCGTGTCGTACTCCGGCGACAGCCTCATGCGCATCGTGTCGATCGCACCACGATCGAAATCGCGAAGCGTGCGAGCCAGTCGCACGACACGCATCGGCGCGTCACCGCGGTACGACACCGAGGCACGCAAAGCACACATACGGCGCGAACACGCGCAGCGAGCGCATCGGCCAAGATGCGCAGCGAGCGGGCCGAAGTGCGAGCACCACACCCGTTCGCTCCGTGCCGAGACCTCGGGGCGGCCGCATCCGCTGCCGGGGAACGATCGTTGCTGACGCCGCCCATGCCCTCCCGAACTCGTCGACGCATCGAACGCAGAGCACTGCCGCGATCGGGCGCCATGCTCGGCTCGCTGGCGCTGCACGCGGCCCTGCTGACCGGGGGCGCCGTCTACGCCGGGGCGCAGTTCGCGGTGCCGCCGCGCGCGCCGGTGGCGTTCGCGGTGCTCGAGTCGCTGCCAAGCCACGACGCTCCCGCCGCGGCCCCGGAGCGGCCGCCCTGCGACGTGCATGCCGAGCCATGCGAACAGGAGAACGTGGTGACGCCGTGCGACGCGATGCCGGAGCCGGAGCCGGCGACCGCACCCGCGACCGTCGCCGACCACGAACCGCCGCCGCGCCCGGAGCCAGCCCAGTTCGCCACGCGGCGGGTCGTGCCGCCGGTCCGGCAGGCCGAGGCGAAGCCGGAGCCGCCCCCGCCGGCCGCCGAACCGGCGCCGACCGACGCCCCCACCGCACCCTCGGCCGGCGCCTCGGTGGCGCGCCCCGAAGTGCTGGTGCCGGTGCCCGGCGAGAACCCGAGCCCCGAGTATCCCGACAGCGCGCGCCGCCGCGGCATCGAGGGCCTGGTGCTGGTGCGCATCGACGTCGACGCAGCCGGCGCCGCCACGGCGTGCAGCGTGGTGACCAGCAGCGGCAACGTGCTGCTGGACGACGCCGCGCTGCGCGCTGCGCGCCGCTGGCGGTTCCAGAGTGGGCCGGGCGTGGTCGAACAGCCGTTCCGCTTCGAGCTGGCGATCGCGCGCTCGAAGGGCTGATTGGCGCGGGGCGCGAACGCTCGGGGGCTGAGAGAGGATCCTCCCAAAGCCTCGGCGCGACGGTGAAGGCAGCCGCCAGGCAGGCTCCTGGCAGCCGTGCGTGAGTCTTCTCGGCAGCTCAGGCCGTGCTGGGTACCTCGTGCACACTCAGCCGCCCGTGCCGCAGCCAGCCTTCGGTCAGCAACCACGTGCGCGCATCGGCAACCGGCCGCACGACCGCCTCGAGGCCGAGGACGGTGATGCGTTCGCGGAAGCCCGAGAACCACGGCGCCGAGGTGAACGTGTCGACGGCCTGGGCGACCTTCACTTCGCGACCTTCGGCTGCGTGCTTCTTGCCGTTGCCGAACAGGTAGCGCAGCGCGTTCCGCACCTCGCGCGGCGACTTCAGGATGTGGTCGTGGTAGCGATCGGCGAACACGCGGCCGCGAAGCGACCAGAGCTTGTTCAGCGCCTTGGCGATGCGGATCAGCAGGCCTTGCAGGCCGCGGGAGAGGGCGGCACGGGATTCGGCTTCGCAGAGCAGGTGCAGGTGGTCGTTCAGGACCGCGTAGTGGCAGAGGCGGAAGGTGCCGGCGAGGTTGCGGGCGCAGCCGGCGGCGAACGCCGCGCGAAGGGCTTCGTATTCGCGCTTGCTGCGCAAGCGCGGCAGGCCGCTGCGCAGCTTGAGGGTGACGTGTACGGGGAAGCGCTTGGCGAGCGGGGCGCGCTCGCGGTGGTCGACGCCGGGTCGGCCGGTGATCTTTGGCTTGCGACCGGCACCCGCGCGAGCGCCGCCGCGCCCGGCGCGGAACGGCAGCAACGGGGCGGCACGCTCTCCAGCGGAGCGCTGGCCGCGAACAGCCTTCGACCCACCAGCTTGGACCGCTGCGGCCTTGGTCCGTCCCTCTGGAGTTCGTCGCTTCGCATCCATCGCGTTTGATTGCGCATATATGCATCATGAGTTCCCGAGTTGCAAGAACTGGAGCGACGTTCGGACGATCGAGGAGCGCAGGCTGTGCGCGGCTGCGCAAGCGGCCGCCAAGCAGGATTCGGAGAGGCCGTATGCTGGCTCCTTCTCGCCCGCACTCAGTCGATGGTGACCGCGAGCCCCGAGCTCAGCACGAACGGTGCGAACGGCACGAACGGCCCGAGCGGGTCGAGGCCCGCCGCTTGCGCCGCGAACGTCGCCCCGTGCAGCGCGCTGGTCGCCGGCACCGGCAAGGCCAGCAGCGCGCTACCAGCGTCGTCGGCGGTGGCGAACGCGAGCAGCGGCGGCGTCACCAGCAGCGTGCAGGTGGCGGTCAGCGGCACGTTCGCCGGCTGCGCGCCGATCGCGAACACCACCGGAGCTTGCGGCCGCAGCGACATCGCCTGCAGCGCGAACTGCAGGTTGCCTTGCCGCGGCAGGCCGCGCGCGCGCAGCGTCGGTTCGCCGCTGCTGCCGGCGCAGCCAGTGCCGTACTCGGTGGCGGCGGCGAGCGACGCGGCGCCGAGGTGCCAGGTGCTGACCGGGCCGAGGCCGGCGGAGTGCACGACGACCCGCGCGAGCACGCTGTCGAAGGCGCCGAGCAGGCCGCTGTTGCCCGGCGGCTGCGTGCCGCCGATCGCTGCCCAGCTGCTGCCGTTCCACTCCCAGGTGCCGAGCGCACCGACGGAGCCGCCCGTCACCAGTTCGAAGCCGCCGGTGACCACGGTGCGTTGCCGCGTCGGATCGAACACCATCGCGGCGCGCGCGCGGCTGGTCGGGCCACCCGCGGCGACGATCGGCTGCCACGTGCTGCCGTTCCACCGCCAGAAGTCGCCGAGCGTCGGGCCGCTGAAGGCGCCGCCACCGAACAGCAGCACGTCGCCAGCGGCTGCATCGAACGCCATCGCCGCGTTGGCGCGCGGCGACGGCGACGTCGCTGGTGCGAGCTGGCTCCAGCTTGCACCGTTCCACAGCCAGGTGTCGCCGAGCGGGGTGCCGTTCGCAGCGAGGCCGCCGAACAGCAGCACGCCGCCCATGGTCGGCGCGATCGCCATGCCGTGCTGCGACCGCGGCGGTGGTGCGTTCGTCGGTGCGAGCACCTGCCAATCGGTGCCGGTGAAGCGCCACGTGGTGTTGCTGGCGACGCCAACCGTGATGCCACCGAACAGCAGCACGCTGCCGGCGGGTTCGGTGGCGAGGCTCGGCCACATCAGGTCGAGCGGCGGCTGCGTGCTCGTCGGCACCGCGCGCCACAGGCCGCCGGTGAACTCCCACGTCGCCGTGTTCTGTTGGAAGACCGAGCCGATGCCGTAGCGCACGAGGCTCTGGCGCAGCGGACAAGCGGCCAGCGATGGCCCTGCGGTCACGAGCGGGCCCGAGGCGGCGGTGCGCGGTTGCCAGCTACTGCCGTTCCAGCCCCAGGTGCGCGGTTGCAGATCGAGGTCCGTGCCGGACGCGACCACGGCGCCGAGCACGTCGTCGAAGCAGCCGCCGCCCTGCGGCACCACGATCGGCGTCGTCGACAGCACCTGCGTCCACGTCGTGCCGACGCGTTCCCACGTGCTCGTCTGGAAGGCCGCGGGCGCCTTGGCGAGCAGCACGCAGCGACCGCGGGTTTCGTCGTAGGCGAGCACCTGCGGCACCTCCGCCGGGCCGCTGCCGTGCTGCGTCCACGTGCTGCCGTTCCACTCCCACGTGTCGTTCGCCCACACCGAGGTCAGGCCGCCGTAGAGCACGACGACGCCGCGCTGCGGATCCCAGGCCATCGCGTGCAGCGAGCGCGCGATGGGCCCGCCGGTGGTCGCGATCGGCGTCCACGTCGTGCCGTCGTAATCCCAGGTGTCGGCGAGCTTCTGGGACAGCACGTCCTGGCCGCCGAACAGCACGAGGCGCGAACGCACCCGATCGAACGCCATCGCCGCGCGCGAGCGGGCGGACGGCGACACCGGCAACGTGCGCAGCGTCCAGCTGCTGCCGTTCCATTCGCGGGTGCCGGCGTCGGCGAAGAAGCCCAAGCTGCCGCCGAACGCGACGGTGACCCCGCGCACGCGATCGAAGGCCACGGCCGAGTATTCGACGCCGGTGCCGCCGCCGCGCACGAGCCAGCGCGCACGGTCGAACTCGACCACCCGGTTCGCATCGACGGCGACGGTGCGGTGGCGCAGCGGGTCGTAGGTGCTCTGCGCGAGGCTCGGCGGCGCGTCGCCCGGGCCCGGCATCGGCTGCCACACCGGCTGCTGCGCGTGGGCGGCGGTGGGCAGGGCGATGGCGGCGAGCCAGCGAGGCAGCGGCATGGGGGCAGCAGTCTACGCGGCGCGCGCCACGACAACCCGGCTGCGGCAGGTGATGGCCCGGTTCACTTGCCGGCCTTGCTCGGATCACCCTTCGCCGGTTCCCGCTTCGCCGGCGGCGCCGCCTGCTTCCCCAGCGTCGCCTTGGCCCGCTGGATCACCGCCGCCGGATCGACACCGCGCGGCAGCCCGAACTCGGGCTTCGCCTGCGCCAGCTCGTCGACCAGAAGGCACGCGATCGCCGCCAGTCCCGCCGGCGTCGCATGCAGTTCGTCGCGCTGCAGCAGCGGTTGCTCGGCGGTGGCGGCGAAGCGTTTGCCGGCGACCTCGACGACCTTCTCGTCGTGCAGCTGCTGGATCAGCTTCGACAACGGCACGACCCGCACGTTCGGACGCTCCTTGGCCCACGCCGCGAGGCGCGCGTTGGCGGCGGCGATCGACTCGAGCGGCGGCATCTGCGAGGCGACCAGCATCTTACCGACCGCGCGCGACATGTCGGGGATGTCGCCGACGACGACCGGCACGTCGAACTTCGCCAGTTCGGCGAGGCCCTGTTCGAACTTGGCGAGGCGTGCGGCCTCGGCTTGCTCCTTGGCGTCCTTCGTGCCGTGCAGGCCGTAGCAGTACCAGAAGAGGTAGTCGAGGGCGACGACGGCCTGCGGCTCGGCCTTCCGCACCGCGGCCGCAGCATCGCCACCGACGCGCTTCGCGCCGAGGAACATCCTGCCGTCGGCCCGATCCTCGATCTGCAGCGGCCGGTCGCCGCAGACCAGCTGCAGCATCGTCGCCATGCGGAAGGTGGCCTCGTAGACGCCGTCTGCGCGCGTCTCGCTGAGGCGGCAGCCGAACCCGTCCGACACGCTGGCACCCAGCACACCGAGGCGCAGCGGTGCCGTTGCGGGGCTGGTGGCCGCCGGCGGCGGGGCCTGGGCCGCGAGGCCGAATCCGAGCGAGAACGCGAACAGGCCGACGAGCAGGCAAGGGCGCACCATGTCCGCACGATAGCAACAGGTGGGGTTGGGGGAGGTGCCTGGCGGCGCGAGCGAAGCGGCCGCGCCGTGCGTAGCATCGCGCCCGCATGTCCTCGTCCGCCCCGTCGCGCTTGGTCCGTTCGTTCGTCGTCGCTTCCTCGCTGCTCGCTGGCCTGCGAGCCCAGGTGCCAGACCCAGCCCCGCTGCCGTCGACGCCGTTCTTCGCCGGCGTGCGCTACGACGCGCGCATCCCGACGCTGCAGCAGGTCGTCGGCCACGACTGGGGCAGCGAGGTGTCGTCGCACAGCGAGGTCGAGACGTACCTGAAGGCGCTGGCGGCGGCGGCGCCGGAACGGCTGCGGCTCGTGCCGTACGGCAAGAGCTGGGAAGGGCGCACGCTCTACTACGCGCTGGTCGGCAGCCCGGCCAACCTGCAGCGCACCGACGCGATCCAGCGCGGCATGCAGCGCCTCGCCGATCCGCGCGGGCTCGCCGACGCCGACGCCGAAGCGCTGGTCGGCGACCTGCCGGCGGTCGGTTGGCTCGCCAACTGCGTGCACGGCGACGAGCCGTCGGGCACCGACGCGGCGACGTTCGTGCTCTACCACCTGCTGGCGGCGCAGGGCGATCCGCTGGTCGAACGGGTGACGAAGGAACTGCTGCTCGGCGTCGATCCGCTGCAGAACCCCGATGGCCGCGATCGCTTCGTGCACTCGACGCGGGCGGCGCGCGGACGCTGGCCGGACGCGACGCCGCTCGGCGCCGAACACAGCCAGCCGTGGCCCGGCGGCCGCGTCAACCACGCGCTGTTCGACATGAACCGCGACTGGTTCGCGATGACGCAGCCGGAGACGCAGGCGCGCGTGCGCACGTTCCTGTCGTTCTGGCCGCTGCTGTACGTCGACCTGCACGAGATGGGCGGCAACTCGAGCTACTACTTCCCGCCGCCCGCGCAGCCGGTGAACCGCGAGATCACCGGCACACAGCGCGAATGGCTGGTCCGCTACGGCCGCAACAACGCGCGCTGGTTCGACCGCTACGGCTTCCCCTACTTCACGCGCGAGTCGTACGACAGCTTCTATCCGGGCTATGGCGAAGGCTGGCCGACGTTCCACGGCAGCATCGGCATGACGTTCGAGATGGCGAGTGCGCGCGGCCTCGTCTACCGCCGCCGCGACGAGCAGCTGCTGCACTACCGCGACGGCGTCATGCGCCACGCGGTGGCGTCGATGGCGACGTTGGAGACGCTGGCCACGGCGCCGAAGGAGGCGCTGCGTGCGTTCCTGCAGCATCGTCGCGCCGGCGTCGCGCGCGGCACCGACGGTCCGGTCAAGGCCTACGTGTTCCCCGACGTGGGGGATCGCACGCGGCTCGCGCGGTTGATGAACCTGCTGCTGGCGCAGGGCATCGAGGTGCAGCGCACCACGCAGCCGTTCACGGCGCCGGCGAAGTCGCTGCGGGCGAAGGCGGCCGATGGGGCGGCGCCGGTGGCGTTCGCGCCCGGCAGCTACGTGGTGGCGATGGACCAGCCGGCGAGTGCGCTGGCGACGGTGCTGCTGCAGCCGCACTTCGACATGGAGCCGGAGTTCCTCGCCGAGCAGAAGCAGCGCGAGAAGAAGCGCCGCAGCCTCGAGTTCTACGACCTGACGGCGTGGGCGCTGCCGCTGCTGTTCGGCGTCGACGCGTACCCGCTCGGCGAACGGGTGCCCGGGCCGCTGCAGGCGCTGCGCGCCGGCGAGGCCAGCGCGGGAGCGCCGCCGCTGCGCGAGGCGCCGCCGCAGGTGGCCTACGTCGTCGCCTGGGGCCAGAACGGCGCCGCCGCACTGCTCGCCGAACTGCTGCGCCTCGGCGTCGTCGCGCGCTGCATCGACGAGCCGTTCGTGCTCGACGGCGTCGAGTACCCGGCTGGTTCGTACGTCGTGCGCGTGCACGGCCAGCCCAAGGACCTGCACGCGCGCATGCGCGAGCTCGCCCAGGCCCACGGGGTGTCGCCGTACTGCGCCGACAGTTCGTGGATCGAACGGGGGCCCGACTTCGGCACCGACGAAGGGCTGACGTTGAAGGTGCCGCGCGTGGCGATGGCGTGGGACCGGCCGGTCGTCGCCAACAGCGCCGGCTGGCTGCGCTACCTGCTCGAGCAGCGCTACGGCGTGCCGGTGACGCCGCTGCGCACGCACGAGCTCGGCCGCGTCGAACTCGACCGCTTCACCGTGCTGATCCTGCCCGAAGGCGGTGACTACGCCGACGTGCTCGGCAAGCGCGGCACCGCGGCGATCCAGGGTTTCGTCGAGCGCGGCGGTGTGCTGGTCACGCTCGGTTCGGCCTCGCGCTGGCTGATGGAGAAGGACGTCGGCCTCTTGGCCAGCGAGGCGGAGCCGCGGCAGGCGGCCAGGAAGGCGGCGGACAAGCCGGCGGGCGAGAAGGCGGCGGGCGAGAAGCCGGCGGATCAGCCCGCGGGGGAGGCTGCGAAGGACGGCGCGCCGAAGGACGAAGCGAAGACGGCGAAGGGCGCCGAGGCCGCGGTGCCGTTCGACTACGACGCGGCGATCCGGCCCGACAAGGAAGCGCCGCCGTCGACGCCCGGCGCGATCCTGCAGGTGCAGGTCGACGGCGAGCACTGGCTCGGCTTCGGCTACCGCGGCACCGCCAGCGTCGTGCACGACAGCGCCAACATCCTGACGCCGGTCAAGCTCGACCGCGGCACCAACGTCGCCATCTACGCGCGCGCCGAAGAACTGGTGCAGGCGGGCTTCGTGTTCGACGACAGCCGCCGCCAGCTGCCGCAGAAGGCCTACCTCGTGCACCAGCCGCGCGGCCGCGGCCACGTCGTCGCCTTCGCCGAGGACCCGAACGTGCGCGCGTTCGCCGACGGGCTGAACCTGCTGCTGCTGAACGCGGTGTTGTTGACCGCCGGGCGCTGACCGCGCGGCCGGAACTCCGGCGGCGGAACGGGCTCGGTGCGCGTGGCGCGGTGCGACCGGGTCGCGCGGGTCTCCGGGGTGTCGTCGCTGCCCGCCGCCGACGGCCGCTGCTTTTTTCCGGAAACCACCTCCGGTCGCGGATCTCCTTGCCGCCTTACCGGGTTGGTGCTCCTCTGACCGTGCTCCCTCTCCCCCTCGCCAACCCGATGTCCGCCGATCCCGAAGGCCAGCTGCCGCCATCGCCGCCGTACATCGGTGGCGACCGCGCCCGCCTCGAGGCCTGGTGCGAACGGCACTACGCCGAGGTGCAGGCGCGAGTGCACCAGCTGCTGGCGCAGGACGTGCGCCGCGGGCGGCCGTGGTTGGCGGCGATGCTGAGCACCGGCGACATCGTGCACGAGGTGTTCCTCGGGGTCGTGCGCGACTTCGCCGGGTTCCGCGGCCACAGCGAAGGCGAGTTCGTCGCCTACCTGGCGCGGCTCGTGCGCAATCGCCTGATCGACACCGTGCGGCACCACGAGGCCGCGCGCCGCGATCGCCGGCGCGTCGCCGACGAACTGCCCGACGTGCCGGCCTCGGAACGTTCGCCCGGTTCGAAGCTCGGTGGTCGCGACGACGCCGAGCAGTTGGCCGCCATCCTGCAGACGTTGCCCGAACGCGACCGTGCGCTGCTGCGCGGTCGGCTCGAAGACGAGGAGCCGTTCCAGGATCTCGCCGAAGCGCTCGGCTACGCGTCCGCCGACAGCGCGCGCAAGGCGTTCTGCGCGGTGCAGGCGCGCGTGTTGGCGAAGTTGCAGCTGGCGCAGCGGAGGCAGGCGTGAGCTCCGGGCCCGGCGAGCCGCTGCCGGAAGCAACGTCGCCCGGCGACGACGAGCCGTTGGCGCGGCTGCTGGCCAAGGCGCTGGAGATCATCGAGCGCGGCGACACCGTCGTGATCGCCGAGCTGTGCAAGGACCATCCGGACCTGCAGGACGCGGTCGCCGCCGCCTTGCGGCAGGCGCCGACGCTGCGCGAGCTGCACCGTTCCGCCGGCGACGTCGACCAGCAGCTCGGCTCCAGCCTCGGCGATCGCTACCAGCTCGAGCAGCGCATCGGCGCCGGTGCGATGGGCGTCGTCTACGCCGCCCGCGACCAGCGCCTGCAGCGCGACGTCGCGATCAAGGTGTTGCGCCCCGACCTCGTGGTCGGCGCGCGCATGGATGCGCGCCTCGCGCGCGAAGCCGAGGTGCTGGCGAAGATCCGCCACCCGAACGTCGTCACTGTGCACGACCGCGGGCGCGCCGGCGACGGCCGCACGTTCCTCGTGCTCGAACGGCTGCAGGGCTGCACGCTGGCCGAACTGCTGCGCGGCGAAGCGGCGCCGGGCGCACGGCTGTCGTCGGCGTCGCGCCTCGCGCGCTTCCGGCAGGAACTCGGCGATGCGGTGGTCACCAGCGACAGCGACGTGCGGCAGGTCGTGGACTGGGCGGTGCAAGCGTGCCGCGGCGTCGAGGCGGCGCACGACGCCGGCGTCGTGCACCGCGACCTGAAGCCGTCGAACCTGTTCCTCGAGCGTTTGGGCCGCGTCGTCGTGCTCGACTTCGGCATCGTCTCGGTCGGCGAGAACCCGACCGTCGGCAGCGACGGCTATCCGCTCGGCACACCGGCCTACATGCCGCCCGAACAGGTGCAGCCGTCGGCGACCCCGGACGTGCGATGGGACGTCTACGGCCTCGCCGCCACGCTCTACCACCTGCTGACCGGCAGCGCGCCGTATTCCGGCACGCTGCCGCAGGTGCTCGACGCACTGCGCAACCAGGATCCGGTGCCGGCCGACCGTCTGCGCCCCGGCTTGCCCGTGGATCTCGTCGCCGTGCTCGAGAAGGGCATGGCCCGCGCGCCGCACGAACGCTACGCGACCGTCGCCGAGTTCGCCGACGACCTCGTCGCGTGGCGCGAGTTCCGGCCGGTGACGGCCCGCCGCCGTTCGTGGTTGGCCTCGGCACGGCGGCGGCTGCTGCGGTCGCCGTTCGCGCGGGCGCTGTCGTTGCTGGTGGTGCTGCTGGGCCTGGTCGGTGCGGGCTGGCAGTGGTCGACGGTGCACGCAGCACAGCGGGCCGAACGCGAACGCTCGTTCTGGGCGCAGCTGCCGCCGTCGCTGATCAACGACCTGCCGCAGAACCGCGCCAGCAACGTGCTGCGGCGCGACGCCGAGCTGGATCGCATGCTGGCAGAATGGGTCGAGATCGCCGCCGAGCCGTGGGTGCCACTGGCGCTGCGGGCGATCCATCGCTCCGACGGCGGCGACTTCGTGGGGGCCGCTGCGGACGTCGCGGCGATCGTGCAGCTCGGCTCGGCGCCGTTCGCCGAGGTCGCGCTGGCGGCCTACCGCGAGCAGCGGCTGCCGGACGCGATCGCTCACGCACCCGAAGCGCCGGCCGTCGGTGGTCCGCACGATCGATTCCTGCTCGCCTTGCACGCTTTGCGGCGCGTCGGCCCTGCTCCGTCCTGGTTGCCATCGCTGCTCGCCGAGAACGATGGCCTCGACCTGTGGCCCGGCTTCGCCGAGCTTTCCCTGACCACGCACCTGCGTCACACGTTGCGGGTCGCGACGGAGGACGAGCAAGTGCGTGGACTGGCCGAAGTCGAGCGTCAGGTCGGTCGTCTCGAGGGGATTCGGGGCGAGTCGTCTGCCTTGCTGTTGCACGCAGCTTCCATCGTCGCGACCTATCAGGGGCGCACGGTCGCCGCGCGCACCGCCGCAGAGAGGGCCGTCGAACTGGCTCCGCGCGATTTCGCGCTGCGGATCATGGCCGCCTCCGGTGCCCTGCAGTGCGGCGATCCGGCCGCCGCCGAACAAGCCGCCAGGCGGGCCATCGATCTCCAGCCGAGCTCGCGGAAGGCACACGTCGTGCTCTGCAGGTCCCTGGTGGCGCGCGGCGCGTTCGACGACGCCGAGACGCTGCTGCAGAGTGCACCGGTCTTCACCGATGCCGCGGGCGGCGGCGACGAACGTCGGCAGCAGCGCGGACTGCTGCTGATGGCTCGGTCCGAGGCCGAACGGCGTGCCGCCGGCACGGACGCCCTCCGGCTGGCCGCTGCGACCGAGCTGTTGCGCGCGGCCCGAGCCGAGTTCCAAGCGATCGCCGCCGGCGGAAGCGTCGACGTGCGCCTCGAGCAGATCGTCTGCGGTGGCCTGCTCGGTGAGCCATTCTCGACCCGCGACCTGCTCGTGTTGCTCACCCGGCGGCCGGTCGACTCGGTCCTGCTCGAGCAGGTCGCACGCATGCTGCCGGCACGGTTCGGAGATGCCGATGTCGAGGCCTTGAAGAACCTGCTGCTCGCCCAGGCCCAGGCTCTAGGTGGTCGCCGGCGCTGATCACCCGCCGACTGCCGCCGGTTCGTCGTTCCCGTTCTCTTCGGTCCGTTCCACCCATCGTCAGCCAAGGCCGTAGCTGCGGTCCGGATGACGCTCCCCTTGCAGCCGACTCGCCAGTCATGAGAAACGATCCGTTCTCGCTCTGCTTCGCCGCGCTCGCCGCGATGTCCTTGTCCTCGACGTGGTGCCTTGGGAAGGCCCAGCAACCTCTGCTCGTCGTGAGCCCTCCCGTGCGCGGCATGATGCCGGCGTTCTCCGCTGGCATGGTGTTCGACGACAGCCCTGGGGTGATCGCGCGCAAGCAACCTGGCTTGCCGGGCCATCTGGACACGTTCGCCAACACCGCCACGCCCGAAGTCAGCGAATACTCCGGGGAGGCCGTGCTCGCTCGGCTGCGCGCGCAGACCACGAGTGACGTCCTGCCGCTCGTCTTCGATGCGATCAGTTCCGGCAACGATCTCCTCCCCCTTGTCTGGGTGGAGGGCTCGCGCACCTTCCAGGTCGTCAATTCGGCGGCGCAGGCGTGGGCCACCCTCTACATGACCCTGACGGGTCCCGAGTTCGACGGCGTCAGCGTCTACGGCTACTACAGCGAGAACCCGACGTTCCCCCTGCAGCTGCGCAGTGCCATCTACACGGAACTGGTCCGCAGCGACTTGGCGCCCGGCAATCTGCCGGTTCCGGCGACGGATGCGCGGATGGCCGCGTTCGATGTCGCCATGGGCTTGATCCACGACAACCGCGGCATCATCGAGTCGGGCGTGATCGAGTGCGTCGACCGCCTCTACTTCTCGCTGACGCCGAAGAGCGCCCAGGATCTGTGGAACTCCGGTGCGGTGCCGAGCACCGTGCCGCACGACGGCGCGACGATCTTCGTGGCGACCTACGATACCACCACCGGGCTGGTCGAATCGGTCGAGGTCCATCGCACCCGCGAGTCGCTCGGCCTGCCCGAAGGCACCGACATCGATGCGCTGGGGGTCGGCGAGGTTGGCGTCCAGACCTCTGGCGGCAACATCGGCAAGCCCTTGGTCGTCGGCAGCATGGTGTACGTTCTGTCGACGGTGTTCGACGCGATGCTGCCACCGATCGAGGAGTTGGTCGTCGTGGCCACGCCGATGTCGGGGAGCGGCGAGGAACAGGGCGGACTTCGTGCCCACAACGGACAGCCGTTGGTGGGACCTGGGGCGCCTGCGCCCTTCGACGAGGGGCGTGTGTCGAACGTGTGTGAGCAGGATCCGGAAACGTCGATCGGGACGATGTCCTTCGGCGTGCCGATGACGCTGAGCCTGCCGAACGCTCCCGCGGTGGCTCCGCTGAACCTCAGCTTGACTGCGTCGTGGCAGGGTACGAATCCGCCGACCGACGACTTCGTCCTGACCGGCGTGGTGTCCGGGTCAGGGCAGGCTGGCCCAGCCCATGTGTTCCTCGCGGTCTGCAACGTCCAGCTCGGCCAGTGGGAACTGTTCGCTTTGCCACCACGGATGACCACCGATGCCTACTCGTTCCAGTTGCCGCTGTCCTACGCGTGGAACGGACCCGTGAACCAGTACGAGATCTTCGTCGCCACGCTGCCGATGCAGGCCACCAGCCCGACGTTCGACGTCACGCACGCTTCGTGGCTTCGGCGGCGCTACTACTACTGACTCCTAGGGGACGGTTCCGGGTGCCCGTCTGTTGTGGTGGGCCTCGCGGTTGCCGGTCTGGTGCTGCATGCACTAGCGTTTGCGGGGCCATGCCTCGCCGCCGCGCTCCGTCCCCCTTCTCCCTCCTGCTGTTGCCGTGTTTCGCCCTCGCCGCGTCGCCGCGCGCGCAGGAGCCGTGGCTGCCGAAGGTCGAGGCGCTGATCGCAGCGCGCGTGCAGAAGCCCGACGCGGTCGGTTTCTCGGTCGGCATCGCGCAGCGCTCTGCCATCGTGCTGGCGAAGGGCTACGGCCTCGCCGAGGCCGAGCACATGGTGCCGGCGACCGGGGCCACGATGTTCCGCATCGGTTCGATCACCAAGCAGTTCACCGCCGCCGCGATCCTGCGCCTCGTCGAGCAGAAGAAGCTGTCGCTGGACGACGACCTCTCGACGTACGTGCCGGAGTTCCCGCTGCAGGGCAAGAAGGTCACGATCCGCCAGCTGTTGAACCACAGCAGCGGCATCAAGAGCTACACCGACCTCGGCGAGGTGTGGGCGAAGAAGCAGCCGCTCGAACTGTCGCACCAGGAGCTGCTGGCGCTGGTCGCCGACCAGCCGTTCGACTTCGAGCCGGGCACGGACTTCGCCTACAACAACACCGGCTACTACCTGCTCGGCATGGTGCTCGAGAAGGTGCACGGCACGTCCTACCCGCGCGTGATCGCGGCGCTGATGCAGGAACTGGCGCTGCCGCACACGCGCTGCGACGACAGCCGCGAACTGATCCCCGGCCGCGCGCAGGGCTACGACTTCGAGGACGGCGTGCGCAGGAACGACGCCGTGCTCGGCATGAGCCAGCCGGGCGCCGCCGGCATGATGCTGTCGACGGGCGAGGACCTGGTGCGTTGGTCGATGGCGCTGGCCGGCGGCAAGGTCGTGAAGCCCGAGAGCTACGCGGCGATGACGACGCCGCTGGTGTTGAAGGACGGCCGCGACACCGGCTACGGCTTCGGCCTGATGAAGGGCGAGGCCGCCGGCAAGTTGGTGATCCTGCACGGCGGCGGCATCCACGGCTTCAACTCGCAGTTGCTGCACGTCGTGCCCGACGACCTGCACGTGGCGGTGATCAGCAACTGCACGCAGGCGTCGGCCGACCGGCTGGCGCGCGACATCGTGCGCACCGTGCTCGGCATCCAGAAGACCGAGGCCAAGGACCTGCCGATCCCGGCCGACGTCGTCGCCGCCGCGGCAGGCACGTTCACGTTCGCCGAGCTCGGCATGGACCTCGCGGTCACCGCCAAGGACGGCAAGCTGTTCGCGCAGGGGCAGGCGGAAGGGCAAGGCCGGTTCCGGCTGCAGTTCCAGGGCGAACGCGAGTTCCGCGCTGCGTTCGACCCCGACGTCAAGCTGGTGTTCGGCGCCGACTGGAAGTCGCTGACGCTGCACCAGGGCCCGGGCGTGTTCGCCGGCACGCGCAAGTGACGCCGGGCGCGCCGCTGGACCGGTGCGCGGCCGCGATGCGGCCGGCATGATGCGCGTCGTGCAGGACCACGGAACGGAACCGCAGGGCCGCGGCAGCGACGGCCGCCGCCACACGGGCATCGTCGTGCTGTCGCTGGTCGTCGCCATCGTGCTGATGGGCGTCAAGTTCCTCGCCTACGAGTGGACCTCGTCGCAGGCGATCTTCAGCGACGCGCTCGAGTCGATCGTCAACGTCGTCGCCGCCGCATTCGCGCTCGGCGTCGTCGCCTACGCCGGCCAGCCCGCTGATCGCGACCATCCGTTCGGCCACGGCAAGGTCGAGTTCTTCTCGGCGGCGTTCGAAGGCGGGCTGATCTTCCTCGCCGCGGTGATGATCCTGTGGCAGGCCGGCTCGGCGTTGCTGCAGGGACAAGGGCCGCAGCAGCTCGACCTCGGCCTGCTGCTGACCGCCGGTGCCGGCGTCGCCAACGGCGCGCTCGGCCTCGTCCTGGTGCGCTACGGGCGCCGGCACCACTCGGCGGCGATCGAGGCCGACGGCCACCACGTGCTGTCGGACTTCTACACCAGCCTCGGCGTGCTGGTCGGGCTCGGGCTCGTGCGCGTCACCGGCTTCGCCTGGCTCGACCCGGTGGTGGCGGCGGCGATGGGCGTCCTGTTGCTGATCACCGGTTGGAAGCTCGTCGCCCGCGCGATCGCCGGGTTGCTCGACGCCGAGGATCCCGAACTGCTGCGCCAGCTGGTCGCCGTGCTCGGCAACCACGTGCGCGACGGCGTGATCCGCGTGCACCACCTGCGGGCGATCCGTTCCGGCGGCTTCCGCCACGTCAGTGCGCACCTGGTCGTGCCGGAGTTCTGGACGGTCGAGAAGGCGCACGACACCGCCGAGGCGCTGGCGCGCACCGTGCTGCGCGCGCTGCCCGGCGACGGCGACATCGACTTCCACACCGACCCGTGCGAACGCGCCTGGTGCCGCAGCTGCGACCTCGACGCCTGCTCGGTGCGCGCGCAGCCGTTCGTGCGCGTCGAACCGCTGACCGTCGACGAGGCGGTGGCGCCGGACCCGCACGCGCACGAACGGGCGGGGCGGTGATGCCGCAGTCGCGTCGCTCGTCGGCGATCGTGCGGCGGTGCAAATAAACCTGCTACTCTGCCGTCCCACGCGCCCTCGCATGCCGCACACCCCTCGCACCGCCATCGCCGCGTTCGCTCGTCGGGTCGCTGGCGCCGCCGTGCTGCAGGGCGCCGGGCAGGCGGTGCTCGCCGTCGCCGTGCTCGCCAGCGTCGGCATGGTCGGCGCGCGCCTGCTCGGCCACGCGGTTTCGCCGGAGCCGTGGTGGGCGGTGGCGGTGCTGCCGGTCGCCGCCGCGGCGTGGTGGCGTTGGCGCCGCGACCGCCTGCCGCTGCCGCTCGCCGCCCAGCACCTCGACCGGCGCCTGCAGGCGGGCGGGCTGCTGGTCGCACACCAGGAAGGGGCGCCGCTCGACGCCGGCTGGCAGGCGGTGCTGGCGCAGCAGCTCGAACGCACCCGCGACGCATTGCCGCGCCTCCGCCTCGGCGACCTGCTGCTGCGGCCCGCGTTGGCGCTTTCGACCGCGGCGCTGCTGGCGTGCTGGCCGACGGCGCTGGTGCCGGCTCCGGCGACGGCGTCGTTCGCCGGCCTCAAGGCCCTCGACCGGCTCGCCGGCCAGCTCGGTGACCTGCTGCAGCAGGGGGCATTGCCGCCGGAGGTCGCGCGCGAACTGCAGGACAAGCTGCAGCAACTGCAGCAGGACGTCGACGGCGGCGGCCAGCCGGAGTGGCGCGAGCTCGACGAACTGGCGCAACGGTTGTCGCGCGAAGGCCTGATGGCCGCGGCGAAGATGGCCGGGGCCGAAGGTGGCGAAGGTGGCTTCGCCGCGCGCCTCGCGCAGCAGGCGCTGGCCAAGGCCGCCGAGTCGCTGCTGCGTGGGGCTGCGGGCGGCGGGGCCGAGGCCGGCCTGCCGCCGGCGCTGGCCGGCATGTTGCAGCGCGCGCTGCAGCCGGGCGGCCTGCTCGACCCGCAGCAGCTGCTGCAGGATCCGGCGAGGCTGCGCGAACTGGCGGAGACGCTGGCGAAGGCCGCGGGGCAGTTCCAGCAGGGGGGCGCGGCAGCGGGGCTGTCGCCGGAGCGGCTGGCGCAGCTGCAGGCGCTGGTCGGGCGCGCCGGCGAACTCGGCCAGCAGCTCGTGGCGCGGCAGGGCCAACCGGGCGACGGCCAGGGCCGCGGCAATGGCGGTGGTGCCGACGACGGTCGCGGCCGTGGCACCGGCAGTGGCAACGGCACTGGCACCGGCAGTGGCTCTGGCAGTGGCGACGACGGCCAAGGCGGCCTCGGCCGCGGTCCGGGCTTCGCAGCGCTGCGCCTGACCGATTCGGCGCGAGGTGGCGCCGACGGGGCGATGGTGCTGCCGCCCGGCGCCGCGATCCCGAGCGAGTGGACGCCGATCGGCGAACGCTTCACCGCACCCGACGTGACCCCGGTGCCGAACGGCGCCGCCGGTGGTGCCGGCACTGCGGGCACCGGCGGCGCCACGTGGCATCTGCAGCTCGCACCGCGCCATCGCGCGGTCGTGCAGCGCTTCTTCCCCGGCGGCGGCGAGCCGTCGACAGGACAACCTCGATGACGACGATGCTCAGTCCGGCGCAGGTGGCGCGCGGTCGCGACCTGCTGGCGGCGGTGCAGCGCGGCTGCAACGCGGTGCTGTTCGGCCAGCAGGACCTGATCGACCTGTGCGTGATCGCCTTGTGCGCACGCGGCCACCTGCTGCTCGAAGGCCTGCCCGGCCTCGGCAAGACCGAACTGGTGAAGGCGCTCGGCCGGCTGCTCGGCCTGCAGTTCCGCCGCATCCAGTTCACGCCGGACCTGCTGCCGGGCGACGTCACCGGCGGCCCGATCCTGCAGGAACGCGGCGGCGAGCGGCAGCTGGTGTTCCGACCGGGGCCGCTGTTCGCGAACGTCGTGCTCGCCGACGAGATCAACCGCAGCTCGCCGAAGACGCAGTCGGCGTTGCTCGAGGCGATGCAGGAGCGCAGCGTCACCGTGCTCGGCGAGACGCACGCGCTGCCGCGGCCGTTCTTCGTGCTGGCGACGCAGAACCCGATCGAGCTCGAAGGCACCTACCCGCTGCCGGAGGCGCAGCTCGACCGCTTCCTGTTCAAGGTCGACGTGCCCTCGGTCTCGGCCGAGGTGATGACGCAGATCCTGACCAGCCGTCGCCGCGGCGAACCGCCGGCGCAGGACGCGGCGCTGCGCGCGGGCGAACTCGACGAACTGTTCGCGCTGGTCGACGCGATCTTCCTGCCGCAGGCGGTCGCCGGCTACATCGCGCGCCTCGTCGCCGCGACGCACCCGCAGCAGGCGGACGCGCCGGCGCTGGTGCAGAAGCACGTGCGCTTCGGCGCGTCGCCGCGCGCCGCGATCGCGATCGGCGAAGCGGCGCGCGGTTCGGCGCTGCTGGCCGGCCGGCCGAACGTCGACTTCGCCGACGTGCAGCGGGTGCTGATGCCGGCTTTGGCGCATCGCCTCGTGCTGCAGCACGGCGCGCTGGTCGCCGGCGTATCGGCGCGCGCGATCGTCGAGGCCACGGCGGCGCACGTGCCGGCGGTCGGCAAGGCGCTGCCGGAGGCGGTGCGATGAGTGGGCGGGCTGCGCTGCTCGCGCTGGCACTCGCCCTCTTCGCCCTGCTGCCGTCGCTGCGCGCGCAGGAGAAGGTGCTGGTGCACGAGGTCGACGGCCGCCAGGTGGCGTCGATGAAGGCGTTCGTCGTCGCCGGCTCCGACGATCGCACCGGCCTCGGCTTCGTCGACGTCGAGGTCGAGAACCCGGACGAACGCACGCACGACGTCGAGGTCGAGGTCGGCACCCGGCACTGGGGCACCGGCAACGTGCACGTGACGCGGGCCGTGACGCTCGGCCCGCGCGAGCGCGCGCGCTTCTTCCTGCCGCTGCCGTCGCCGCTGGTCGCATCGGCGCTGGTGCTGCGCGTCGACGGCGACGAGACCGACGACTCGCTCGGCGGCGGCCGGCGCTCGGGGCTCGTCGGCCTGTTCGTCGCCGAGCGCCTCGACCTGCAGCCGCAGGCGCTGACCTGGCTGACCGCGCTGCCCCAAGGCTACGACGCGCGCACGACGCCGCAGGTCGCCGGCTGCCCGCCGCTGCACCTGCCGAGCGACTGGCGCCTGTTCACCGCGTTCGACTGCGTGCTGGTCGACGGCAAGGCGGCGCTGGCCGAAGCCCAGCAGGACGCGCTGCGCCGCTACGCCGCGGTCGGCGGCACGGTGCTGGTCGCCGGGCCGACGGCGCTGCCGGCCGGGCCGCTGCGCGCGCTGTTCGAGCGCGCCGGCGACGAGCCGATCGCGCACGGCTTCGGCCAGCTGCTGGCATTGCCGGCGTTCGGTGCCGGCAGCGGGGCGGGCAGTGCGACCTCGGCCAAGGCCCGCGTCGGCGACCTGCCGCCGTTCGGCTTCGGCCCGCTCCCCGCCGAATCGGGCCTGCTGGCGGTGCAGAACGTGCCCGGCCTCGGCGACGCGCCGGTGCGCGGCTTCGTGCTGATCATCGTGCTGTTCGCGGTCGTCGCCGGACCGGTGAACTTCACGCTGCTGAAGCGGCGCCGGCGGCCGCTGCTGGTGCTGCTGACGGTGCCGGTGCTCGGCTTCGGCACCACGCTGCTGCTGCTCGGCTACGGCCTCGTGCAGGACGGCTTCGGCGTGCGCGGCACGGCGACGAGCTGGACCTGGCTCGACCAGCCGCAGCGCGAAGGCGCCGCGCTGGCCGCGCGCACGCTGTTCGCCGGCTTCGCGCCCGGCGCGTTCGCGCTCGGCAACGACAGCGTGCTGCTGACCGAACGCTGCGCGATGGGACGCGACTTCCGCGACGGCTGGCGGCTCGACGCGGGCCGCTTCGCGCTCGACGGCGGCGTGCTGCCGTCGCGCACGTCGACGCCGCTGCTGTCGGTGCAGCAGGGCCCGGTGCGCGCGCGCCTGCTGGTGCGCGAGCAGGCCGACGGCTCGCTGCAGTTGCTGCCGGACGGCGGCATCGAGGCCGAGGGCCAGGTGGTGCTGTGCGACCTGCAGGGCCGCTGGTGGACCGGGCAGGCGCCGGTGCTGCGGCGCACCGAGCCGGCGGTCGCGGCGGCGGCGGTCGAGAACCTGCAGCGCGACGCCGGCATGCTGGAGGCGCCGCAGGTGTTCGGCGACGGCGGCCGCCGCGAGTCGCCGGCGCGCATCGGCCGGCTCGAGCAACGGCTGCGTGTCGCCGGCCCCGGCGGTTACCTGCTGCGATGCAAGCGGGCGCCGTGGCTCGCCGACCACGGTGTGCCCGTCGCCTACGACGAAGAACGCCACTACGTCGCCGGCCGCCTCGCCGCGGAGGACTTCGTGCGATGAGTGTGCCCCTGCTCGAAGTGCGCAACCTGTGGCGCTCGTACGGCAGCGTGCACGCGGTGCGCGACCTGTCGTTCACCATGCAGCGCGGCCAGATCACCGGCTTCGTCGGCCCGAACGGTGCTGGCAAGACGACGACGATGCGCATCGCCGCGACGCTCGACGTGCCCGACCGCGGCGACGTGTTCGTCGACGGCGTCTCGGTGCTGGTCGAGCCGCGGCGCACGCGGGACCGGATCGGCTACATGTCCGACCAGTTCCATCCGTACCCGAACCTCGACGTGCTGCAGTACCTCGACTTCTTCGCGCGTTCGCACGGGCTGGCCGGGGCGAAGCGGCGGGACACGGTGCAATCGGTGGCGGCGTTCTGCGGCCTGCTCGAGTTCGCGACGCGGCCGGCGAGCGGCCTGTCGAAGGGCATGGGCCAGCGGCTGCACCTGGCGAAGACGATGCTGCACGACCCGCAGCTGCTGATCCTCGACGAACCGGCGGCCGGTCTCGATCCGCGCGCGCGCATCGAGTTCCGCGCGCTGCTGAAGGAACTCGCCGCCGCCGGCAAGGGCATCCTGATCAGTTCCCACATCCTGCCGGAGCTCGGCGAGATGTGCGACTCGGTCGTCGTCGTCGAGAAGGGCCAGCGCGTCGTCAGCGGCACCATCGCCGAGATCCAGCGCACGGTGCAGCACGAACAGGTCGTGCTGCTGCGCGTGCTCGGCGACCAGGGGCTGGCCGAGCGCTTCCTGCTGACGCAGCCCGGCATCGGCGACGTGGTCCAGGACGGCGTGAGGCTGCGCTTCGGCTTCGCTGGCGACGACGAAGCGCTCGCCGGCCTGCTGGCGCGCGCTGTGCAGGCCGGGCTGCAGGTGGTCGAGTTCGGCCGCAGCGAGGCGAACCTCGAGGACATCTTCCTGAAGACGACGCGGGGGAACCTGCAATGACGAGCCTGCCCACTGCCGGTGCCGACCGCTGGTCGCGCTGGTCCGACCGCATCAACCCGATCCTCGTGCGCGAGGTGCAGCAGGCGGTGAAGGGCCGGCTGTTCACGATCATGGTGCTGGTGACGTTGGCGATCACCGTCGTCGTCGCCGTCGTCGTCGGCAGCGAGCACCGGGCCGACGGCCGCTCCGGCCAGACCGCGTTCGAGTGGGGCACCGCGGTGCTGGTGCCGCTGGTGCTGTTCGTGGTGCCGATGCAGGCCTACCACTCGATGCGCTACGAGCTGCGCTCTGGCATCGTCGAGCAGCTGCTGCTGACGCGCCTGCGGCCGCGTTCGATCCTGCTCGGCAAGCTGTCGGCGGCGATGGTGCAGTTCCTGCTCTACGTCGCCGTGGTGGCGCCGTTGCTGGCGACCAGCTACCTGCTGCGCGGCGTCGACGTGCCGACGATCGTGTTCACGCTGCTGTTCGCGGCGCTGGCGTGTGCCGTGGCGACCATGCTGACGGTGTCGGCGGCGGCGCAGTCGGTGGTGCCGGCGTTCCAGTCGGTGGCGATGCTCGGCACCGCCTTCGGCCTCGGCATCGCGACGTTCGGCACGATGGCGCTCGTGCTCAGCGGCGAGGCGATGGACGAACTGGGCAAGGCGCTGCGCAGCGGCTGGTTCTGGCGCGTCGTCAGCGGACTCGCGCTGCTGGCCGTCTACCTGGCGACGCTGTCGGGGATGATGGCGCGCGCGTTCCTCGTGCACACGTTCGAGAACCGCACGACCTGCTTCCGGGTGCTGCTCGTGGCGACGCCGCTGCTGGCGTTCGGCTGGATGGCCGCGAGCGTCACGCCGCCGTCGTGGGACATCGCGATTCCGGTGATCGGCTCGCTGCTGCTGGTGCACGGCGTCGTCTGCGGGCTGTTCTTCGCCACCGAGCAGCACGAACTGTCGCCGCGGCTGCGGGCGCACGCGCCGAAGAACCCGCTGCTGGCGTTGCTGGCGGCGCCGTTCCTGCCGGGCCGCGACCGCGGGCTGTTGTTCCAGTCGCTCTACCTGCTGCTGCTGGGCGCAGTGCTGGCGACGATCTGGCCGCGCACCGGGCGCGCGCGCAGCGGCTTCGACGAGATGTGGCCGGTGGGCACGCTGCTGCTCGGCTACGGGCTGCTGTGGAACTTCTTCGGCCACCTCGTGCGCGGCCGGCTCGGTCCGGCGGTGGCGGCGAACAACGCCGCGCGCGTGCTGCTGCCGATCCTGTTCCTGGCGGCGTGCCTGCTGCCGGCGTTGGTCGACGTGTTCGTGCACGGCGAGATCGGCGGCTGGCACGTCGGCTACGTGCTGAACCCGTTCGCTACCGTGCAGCACTTCAGGCGGCAGGAGAACCAGGGTGCGGGCCTGCTGCTGATGCTGGGCCTGTTGGGCTGCGCTGTGCTGGTGCAGCTGCCGTTCTGGCTGCGCGGCGTGCGCGAAGTGCTGGCCGCGTCGGCGGCCCGGCGCGCCGCCGCCGCCGATCCGGCGGACGCGGAGAAGCGCGCGTGAACGGACCGCTGCGCTGGCACCCGGACGACGCCGCCGCCGCCGCGGGCTTCCGCCTGCGGCTCGGCGAACGGCGCTTCCGCGGTCGCGCCGGCGCGCGGCGCGGTGGGGCCGCCGGCAGCTCGCTCGAGTTCTTCGACTTCCGCGACTACACCGTCGGCGACGACCTGCGCCACGTCGACTGGCGCGGCTACGCGCGCACCGAGCAGCTGCGCGTGCGGCTGCACGAGGAGGAGGTGGCGCCGTACGTCGACGTCGTCGTCGACGGCTCGCGTTCGCTGGGCGTGACGCCGGCGAAGGAACGCGGGGCGCAGGCGCTGCTGGCCGCGTTCGTGCAGTGGTCGCAGCAGGAAGGTTGTGCCGCGCGCGTGCTGCGGCTCGGCGGTGGCGCCGAGGACCCGGCGACGTTCGCTTTCGACGACGACGCGCCCGCCGGCGCGCCACCAGCACCGGTGGTGCCGCTGCGCCGCGCCGGTGCGCGCATCCTGCTGACCGACGGCTTGTGGCCCGGCGATCCGGCGCCGCTGCTGCACACGCTGCTCGGCGGCGCCTCGCAGTTCGTCTGCGTGCAGCTGCTCGACCCGTGGGAGCTCGAACCGCCGGTCGGCGACGCGCTGCTGCTGCGCGACGTCGAGAGCGGTGCTCGCGCCGAGCTGCTGTTCGATGCCGGCACCGTCGCGCGCTACCGCGAACGGCTGCAGCGGCTGTGCACGAGCCTGCGCACGCTCGTCGTCGGCGGCGGTGGCAGCCACGTCGTCGTCGCCGCCGCACCGCTGGCGACGATGGCGGCGGGGGAACTGACGACGGCGATGGTGGTGGAGCCGGCATGACGTTCACCACACCGCTCGGCCTGTTGGCGTTGCTGGCGCTACCGGCGGTGGTGGCGCTGCATCTGTTCCGCAACCGGCTGCCCGAACGGCGCGTCGCCGCGCTGTTCCTGTTCGCCGAGCAGGCGCTGATCGCCGGGGCCGGCCGCACGCGCACGCGGCTCCTGCGCACGGCGTCGTTGTGGCTCGAACTGCTGGCGGCGCTGCTGCTGGCGCTGTGGCTCGGCGGCCTGTCCTTCGGCGGCAGCGAGGCCCAGCACGTCGTCGTCGTGCTCGACGACTCGGCGTCGATGCAGGCCGGCGGCCACGCGCGCGCGCAGCAGGAACTGCGCACGCGGCTCGGTCGGCTCGGCAACGGCGACTTCGTCAGCGTGCTGCGCACCGGCGAACGGCCCGAGGTTTTGGCCGGCCCGCGCGCGCGCGCCGCCGACGCCGAAGCGGCGCTGGCCCGTTGGCGGCCGCTGCGCAGCAAGCACGCGTTCGGCCCGGCCCTCGACCTCGCGCGCGAGCTGGCGCTCGGCGGCGGCCAGGTGTGGTTCGTCAGCGACGAAGAGCCGCCGCCCGGCAGCGACGACGTGACCTGGCTCGGCTTCGGCGAGCCGGCGCCGAACGCGGCGATCCTGACGGCGATCCGCGAAGCGTCGGCGACCGGCGGCGAGCAGGTGCGCGCGCGGCTCGCAGCGTTCGGCGCGATGGCGCAGTGCACCGTGCGCTTGTTCGCCGGGGCCCAGGAGGTCGCGCGCGCCGAGGTCGTGTTCGCCGAGGGCCTCGCCGACGTCGTGTTGCCGGTGCCGGCCGGCAGCGACGTCGTGCGGCTCGTGCTGCCGGCCGATGCGCTGGCGGTCGACGACGAAGCGTTGCTGCTGCCGCCGCTGCACCGCGTGGTCGGCCTCTGCGACCAGTGGCCCGACGACCTGCGGCGAGCTTTCGCCAGCGAACGGTTGCTGACGGCACTGCCGCACGTGCGCAGCGAACCGGACTCGCGCAGCGCCCAGTTGCTGCTGCGCACCGCCCCGGGCCCCTTGCTGCCGGGCCAGTGCGAACTGGTCGTCGTCGCCGGCGAGGGCGAACGGCAGGCGCTGGCCGGACCGTTCGTCGTCGACCGTGCGCATCCGTGGACCAGCGGCCTCTTGCTGCAGGGCCTCGCCTGGGTCGCCGTGCGCGGCGACCTGCCGGGGCGCGTGCTGGTCGCCGCCGGGCCGCTGCCGCTGCTGACCGACGAAGACGTCGCCGGCGTCGACGGTGCGCACCGCGCGTGGCTCGCCGTCGATCCGCGCCTCGGCAACTTCGTGCGCGCGCCGGACTGGCCGGTGCTGGCCACGAACCTGGTCGAGGCGTGCCGCAGCAGCGTGCCCGGCCCGATCGAAGCGCAGGTGCCGCTCGGCGGCGAAGCGCGCTTCCGCCGCGCTGCGGCCGACGGCAGCGAACGCGGCGACGCCGGCAGTGCGTTCCCGCCGCTGTTCGTCGAAGCCCCCGACGGCAGCCGCACCCAGGGCCACGGCGAACGCACCGTCGGCTTCGTGCTGCAGCAGCCCGGCGTGCACACCGTGGTCGGCGCCGACGACCGGCCGCTCGGCCGCTTCGCCGCCCGCTTCGTCGACGCCGCCGAGAGCGACCTGCGGCTGCTGCGCAGCGGCGAACGGGCCGCGGCGCCGAGTGCTGGCGACGTACGGCGCAGTGCCGCACGCGACACCGGCAGCGAACGGCGTGTGCTGGCGCTGCTGCTGTTGCTGGTGCTGCTCGCCGACTGGTGGGTGCTGGCGCGGAGGGACGCATGACCCTCGCCCACCCCGAAGCGCTTCTGCTGGTGCCGCTGGTGGTGCTGGTGCTGCGCGGGCGGCTGTGGCCGCGGCCGCTGCTCGGCACGCTGCGTGTGCTGTGCGTGCTGGTGGGGGCGCTGCTGCTGGCGGCGCCGACCTGGCCCGGCGACGAAGACGGCCGCGACGTCGTGCTGGTCGTCGACCGTTCGCGCTCGATGCCGAACGACGCGCTGGCGAAGGCGCGCGAGTACGCGAACGAACTGGCCGCGGCGATGCGTCCGGGCGATCGCCTCGGCGTGCTCGAGTTCGGCGGCAAGCCGCTGGTGCGCACGGTGCCGCAGGCGCCGTTCGTGTGGCCGAGCGACGAACGGCCGCTCGACGTCGACGGCAGCGACCTCGCCGCCGCGGTCGCCGCGGCGACGACGCTGGTGCCGCCGGGCCGCCAGGGCTCGCTGCTGGTGTGGAGCGACGGCGAGCACACCGGCGGCGATCTCGAAGCGGCGGCGCGCCAGGTCGTGCGCGCGGGCCTGCGGCTCGACGCGGTGGCGACGCCGCGCCCGGTTGGCGCCGACGTCGCCGTCGCCGCCGTCGACGCACCGGGGCAGGTGGCGGCCGGCGAACTGTTCGCGCTGTCGGCCGTGGTCGTGGCCGCAACCGCGGGCCCGGTGCACTGGCGGCTCCTGGCCGGCGGCGCCGTCGTGCGCGAAGGCGACAGCCTGCTGCAGCAAGGCCGCAACGTGCTGCAGTTCCGCCATCGCGCCGAGCTGCCGGGCGAACAGGAGCTCGCCGTCGAGGTCGTGCGCGCGAACGATCCCGCGCCGCAGAACGACCGCGGCCTGACCGTCGTGCGCGCGGTGGCGCCACCGCGTGTCCTGTGCCTCACGCCGGCTGGCCGCGACGATCGCCTCGTGCGCTCGCTGCGCCTCGCCGGCCTCGACGTCGTCGTCAGCACCGCGAACGCCGCCCCGCTGTCGCTCGCGGCGCTCGATGCGTTCCGCACCGTCGTGCTCGAGGACGTGCCGGCGGGCGACCTGCCGCCGGGGGCTCTGGCGGCGTTGGCGACGTGGGTGCGCGACCTCGGCGGCGGCCTGCTGATGACCGGCGGCAAGGCGTCGTTCGGCGTCGGCGGCTACCACCGCACCGCGGTCGAGGACGTGCTGCCGGTGACGATGGAGATCCGCGAGCAGCAGCGGCGCTTCGGCCTCGCGATGGCGATCGCGCTCGATCGTTCGGGCTCGATGCGCGCCGACGCCGGCGGCGTGCCGAAGATGGAACTGGCGGCGCGCGGTGCTGCGAGTGCGATCGAGCTGCTGTCGCCGATCGACGCCGTCGCCGTGTTCGCCGTCGACACCGCGGCGCACGAAGTCATCGGCCTGCAGGCGGTGCAGGAACGCGAGGCGCTGGCGGCGACCGCGCGCACGATCGAGTCCGCCGGCGGCGGCATCTTCGTCGGGGCGGCGCTGCACGCGTGCGCCGAGGCGTTGGCGAAGGCGCCGCAGACGAACAAGCACATCGTGCTGTTCGCCGACGCCGCCGATGCCGAAGAACCCGACGACTACCGCACGTTCGTGCCCGAGCTGGTGGCCGCGGGCGTCACCGTGTCGGTGATCGGGCTCGGCCAGGCCGGCGACAGCGACGGGGCCCTGCTCGAGGAGATCGCCAAACTCGGCAACGGCCGCTGCCAGTTCGTCGCCGACGCCGCCGACCTGCCGCGCGTGTTCGCGCAGGAGACGATCCAGGTGGCGCGTTCGTCGTTGGTCGAAGCGCCGACCGACGTCGACGTGCTGCCGGCGCTGGCGCTGCTCGGCGACCTGCCGGCGACCTTCCCGCGCATCGATGGCTATGCGCTGGCGTGGCCCCGGCCGCGCGCCGAGGTCGACCTGCGCACGCGCGACGAACAGCAGGCGCCGCTGCTGTCGCACTGGCAATGCGGGCTCGGCCGCAGTGCGGCGCTGCTCGCCGAAGCCGACGGGCCGCTCAGCGGCGGGCTCGGCAGCTGGGATCGCTACGGCGACTTCGCTGCGACGCTGGTGCGCTGGCTGTGCGGCGGGCAGCCGCAGGGTGTGTTCGCGTCGGCGTCGGCGCAGGGCGGCGTCGCCGTCTACGCGCTCGAGGTCGAACCGCAGCAGGCCGCCCTGCTCGACACCGTGCGCGGCGTGTCGTCGGCGCCGGACGGGCGGCCGAGCGATCTGGTGTTCGTGCGCACGGAACCGGGCCGCATCGAAGCGCGCGTGCCGATGGCTTCGCCCGGTGTGTTCCGCGCCGCGGTGCAGCTCGGCGGCGAGACGCTGCGGCTGCCGCCGGTGTGCCTGCCGTACTCGCCGGAGTTCGCGCCGCAGCTCGACGAACGCGCCGGCGAACGCACGTTGCGCACGCTGGCGAAGGCGACCGGCGGCACGCTGGCGCCGAACGCCGAGGCGGTCTGGGCCGGGCCGCGCCGCAGTGCCGGGCGCGTCGACCTCGGGCCGCCGCTGGCGCTGCTGCTGCTGGCGCTGCTGCTCGCCGAGATCGCGCTGCGGCGGCTGCGCGTCGTGCTGCCGATGCCGAAGTGGTTGCCGGCGGCATGGCGCCGCGACCGCACGGTGGCGCCGGGCGCGGTGGTGGCGGCCCCGACGAACGCGCCGGCGACTGCCGGTGATGCGGCGGCGCCGTCGCCAGCACCGCCGACCACGCCGCCGGCCGGCGGCGGCCTGCTCGACGCGTTGTCGCGCGCGACGAAGCGCACCGGTCGCCGGTGAGCCGTTCCCAGGTCCGCTGCGGCGGCGGCGTGGACCGCCGGGTCGCCTCGTGACCCGCGTGCTGCATCGTCGACGACACCGCCGACGAACGCTCCGCCGTGAGCCTGCCGCCTGATCCCGAACCGGGCCCGTTCGTCCCCACCGTGCGGCGCACGGTGCGCAGCTGGGGCTCGGCGGCGCTGCTGGCGGCCGCCGCGACGCTGGCGCTCGCGCGCTCGTTCGGCGCGCTGCCGTGCGTGCACGCCGCCGGCTTCCTGCTGGCGGGGCTGGTCGGCATCCCGGTGCTGTTCCCGCTGGCGCTCGGCGCCGCGATGGCGGTGCTGTGGGCCCTGCTCGCCGTGGTCGCCGTGCCATGGTGGCTCGTGCAGCGCCGGGCGACCGGCCTCGCGGCGCTGGGTCGCGAACTGGCGACGCTGCTGGCGTCGGTGTTGCCGGGCTACTGGCGGGCGCTGCGGCGCGTCGACCGGCCGGTGCTGTGGGGCCTGGTGCTCGGCTTCGTCGTCGGCACCGGGCTCGCCGTCGCCGTGTTCTCGCTGCGGCCGCCGACCGCGTGATGCATCCGGCCTCCGCGGCGTGCGAACATGGGCGCGATGGCCGGCACGTTCACGCTGCTCTACGACTCGCTGTGCCCGATCTGCCGGCGCGAGGTCGACTGGTTGAAGCGGCGCGATCGCAACGGACGGTTGGCGACGATCGACATCGCCGCGCCCGGCTTCGACCCGGCTCCGCTCGGCTTGTCGGCCGAACGCGTGGTGGCACGCCTGCACGGCATCGAGGCCAACGGCACCGTCGTCGAAGGCATGGCGGCGATGCGCGGCGCCTGGCGCGCGGTCGGACTCGGCTGGCTGATCGCCCCGACCGGCTGGCCGCTGCTGCGCTACCTGTTCGACTGCATGTATCTGGTGTTCGCGCGCTACCGCGTGCCGCTCGGCCGCTTGTTCGGCCGCCGGGCCGCGAACTGCGACGCCGACCGCTGCACGCCGCGGTGAGCGGACGTCAGCGCGGGCCGCTGCGGCGCAGCCAGCGCGTGCGTTCGGCGACCGGCGTCGCCGCGAGCGCGTAGGCGACGAGCGCGCCGGCCAGCACCGCGAGCAGCAGCAGGCGCGTGCCGCGCGGCATCGCGTCGAACTGCAGGTCGAGCAGCGGCGTCTCCAGCACGAAGTTGGCGGCGAGCACCAGCAGGCCGAGCGGCAGCAGGCCGCGCGGTTCGCGGTCTGCATCCGGGTGGACGGCAGCACCGCGCGGGGCGGCCGCAGTGCCCTCGACGTCGCGCGCGTGCCGCAGCAGCCAGCACGCCGTGAACGTGGTGAACAGCGACAAGGTCCAGATGCGTTCGAGGTCGAACGCGATCCGGTGCATCGCCTGCGGCAGCAGCACGACCGCCGCCAGCAGCAGGGCCGTCGGCGACAGCAGCGCGAGCGAGAGCCGCGGCAGCAGCCACGCCAGCAGCACCAGCAGCGTCGGCAGCACCAGCCCGATCGAGCCGGGCGCCGCCATGCGTTCGCCGAACTTCGGCCCGATCAGTTGCCAGTAGTCGCCGAGCGGCATCGCCAGCAGCAGCGGCGCGTTCGCCGCCTCGGCGCCTTGCACGAACGCATGCTCGCGCAGCCACGCGCCGTAGCCGGCGGCGAAACCGTCCGGCGGCGCGCCGACCACCTGCGTCAGCAGCACGGCGGTGACCAGCGGCAACGCCAACGGCAGCAGACCGCCCGCGCCGCGCCGCTCCGGGGCGAGCCACAAGGCCAGCGCGAACCCGGGCAGCACCAGCACCGCCGCCATCTCGTGCACCAGCAGCGCCAGCGCCTGTAGCAGCGCCGCTGGCCACGGCCGCCCGCGTTGCACCAGCCACCACGAGGCGATGCCGAGCGGCAGGAACAGGTGCTCGAAGTAGCCGTTCAGGTGCCCGGTCATCACCACGAACGGCGACGCCAGGAACGCCGTCGCCACCGCCAGCACGCCGGGTCGCCACTGGCCGGCGCGCACGATCGCGACCGCCATCGCCAGCAGCAGTGCCGCGAACACGGCCAGCAGCGCGCCGCCGACCAGCGCGATCGTGCGTTCGTCGACCGCGACCCCGAACAGGTCACACGCGCGCCGCAGCAGTTCGCCCGGCAACCCGCGCTTCACGAAGCCGAAGCGGTAGTCGAGCAGCCAATGCGCCTCCGCCCAGTCGTTCGGCGCGCGCAGGGTGCGCAGCAGCGTCGTGAGCAACGTCGCCGCGAGCACGGCGATCGACAGGACGGGCTGCCAGGGGCGCATCGGCCCGGGATGCTAGCGCTCCGCGGCGCGCGATGCGGCGGGTGGGCCGACCGCCGATCGCTCAGCGCAGCGTGAACGCGGCGCCGCGGGTGCCCGACCAGGCCTGCGGGCCGGTCGACGGCGTCAGCAGCGCCTGCGCGGCCAGCGGCAGACCGGCGAACTCCGGCAGCAGCGGCACCGGCAGCACGAGGCCGCCGCGGCCAGTGGCGTCGAGCGACACCGGCACGGCGAACAGCAACGTCGCCGGGTCGACGTGGAGCTGAACGCCCTGCACGACGACGCCCGGCGGTGCTGGCAGCACGCCGAGCAGCATCAGGCCGATGCCGGCAGGCGGACCGGCGTGCACGCCGAGCGCCCATTCCGGATTGCCGAGCCACGGCACCGACGAGCCGAGCAGCACCGGCGACGCCCCGCCGCCGGCCGTCGCCGCGCCGAACAGGTTCGCGCCGCGCGGGTTGGTCTCCGCGAACAACGTCGGCCGATCGAACGGCGGCAGCCGCAGCCGCGCGCGCGGATCGACGAGGCCGTTCTCAAGGAAGTCGAGCAGCGCCACGATCTCCTGCTGGTCGAGCCCGAGCGGTTGCAGCTCCGAGTCGCGCGGCGTGAAGGTGCCGCCGCCGTTGACGTAGAAGTTGACGACCTGCGCCATCGTCGTGAAGCGGCCGTTGTGCAGGAACGTCGTCTTCAACGCCGCATTGCGCACGCTCGGCGTCTTGAAGCGGCCGAAGTCCTCGGGGATGCCGGTGACGGCGCCGCGGCCCGGATCCTGCGCCACCGGCACCAGGCCGAGCGCGCGGAAGCTGCCGTCGGTGAACAGGCCGAGCGGGTGGCACACGTCGCAGCGCGCGTCGCCCTGGTAGAGCTGCAGGCCCTGCAGCTGTTGCGCGGTGAGTGCGTTCGGCACGCCGGCGGCGTGCAGATCCCACGGCGTCTGGTTGGGCACGGCGCTGCGTTGGTAGGCGGCGAGCGCCATCGCGATGCGCGGCAGTGTGACCGCCGGATCGCCGAATGCCGCCGTGAACAGGCCCGGGTAGGCGGGATTGGCGGCGAGCGCCTGCTGCACGTCGGGCGGCAGGTTGGTGGCCAGGGCCAGCGGTCGCAGCGTCGCCACGCGCTGGCGGATCTGCGCCCAGCTGCGGCCTTCGCGCGCCATCTCGACGTCGGAGCGCAGCGGGTGCAGCGACTGGTTCTCCAGCGCAGCACCGGTCGGCAGCACGACCGCGTTGGTCTCGGGATCGCGCAGCGTGCCATCGCGGGAACCGTCCCACAGCAGCTCGGCGAACCACGCCGCCATCGCCACGCTCGGGCTGGCGCGGTCGGTGATCTGTTCGTCGTAGCCAAAGCGCGCGTCGGCGCGCGGCAGGCCGGTCGCATCGATGCGTTCGAGGCCGGGCGAGCCCCACGTGTCGTCGCTGGTGAACAGCACACCGTCGTCGCCGGGGCTGCGGCGCCGACGCGGATCGCCGCCGCCGAACTCGGGCAGGTGGCAGGTCGCGCATGCGACGCGGCCGTTGTCCGACAGCTGCTCTTCGTAGAACAGGATCTTGCCGAGCACGGCCTTCGCCGGCGTCGTCGGGTTGCCGGCCGGAGCGGGGGCAGGGCCGAGCGGCGCTTGGGCGGCGGCGCCGTGCGCGATCGCCAGCGTGCCCGCGGCCGCGAGCGCCAGCAGTCGGAGCGAACGCATGCTCAGCCTCCCGCTCCCGACAGCAGGCGATGCGGGCCCGCCGGCAGCGGCGCGGTGACGACGCCGTTCGCGCCGACCACCAGCAGGCTGCCGTTGCCGACCGCCGCGAGATCGCCCGCCGCGGTCCAGACCCACTGCGTCGGGCTCGCGTTCAGCCACAGCGGCAGCAGGCTGCCGTCGGCGAAGACGACGACCGGCAGGAAGGCGACGCCGCCGAAGCTCGCTTCGACGATCGTCCAGCCCTGCGGGCCGCGCACCGGCGTGCTGAGCGAGATGCCGGGCGGAGCCGCCACCAGGGTCGTGCCGTCGCTGCCGCGCAGCAGCCGTTCGCCACCGGCGCCGACGACGCGCAGGTCGACGGCGCCATGCGTCGCCGCACCCGGCTCCGGCGCCGCCAGCAGGTCGGCGAACAGCACGGTGCTGCCGCCGTTCGGATCGAGCCGGCGCAGCCGTTCGAAGGTGCCGATCGACTCGGTCGCCAGCAGCTGGCCGCTGCCGAGGCTGTAGCGCTCGCGCACGTCGAGCGCACCGACCAGGAACGTCGGCTCCGGCGAGCCGGTCAGGCTCAGGTTGGCGACGCCGCCGAGCGCATCGACCGCGTACCAGTCCTTCCAGCCCTGGTGGCCGGACGCGAACACCAGCTTGCCGGCGACGAACGAAGGCAGGATGTGGGTGCCGATGTAGTCGGCGAACATCTCGTCGCGCGTGATCTGGACGGCGGTGCCGCCGATGCCGGTGTCGACGACGTGCAGTTCGTCCTCGAGCCGCACCTCGGTGACCATCAGCCGGCTGCCGGTCGCATCGAGCAGCAGGTGCGGCTGGCCGTCGCCTTCGGGCAGGTAGCTCGGCTCGCGGTAGTTGGCGTCGGGCAGCGACAGGCGCCGCGCCGGGCCCTGGCCGCCGGCGACCCAGACGGCGTATTGGTCCGTGTGTTCGCTGCGCAGGAACGCCACCACGTCGGCGTCGCTGGCGATCGCGAGGTACTCCGACTGGCGCGGCGAGCCGGTACCGGCCGGCGTCAGGTCGGTGCGCTGGCCGGTGGCCAGATCGAGGCGGTGCACGCGGTCGTCGTCGGTGACGAAGAACAGGTGGTTCGCGCCGCAGACGAGGCTCTCGGCCACGGCCGGACTCGGCAGGGGCACGGTGCGCACCCAGGTGCCGGTGTCGGCGAAGGGCGCGCCCTGCAGACGCACGACCACCACCTCCTGGTTGCGCGCGAAGGCGACGTGCCGGCCGTCGTGCGCGGCGGCCATCAGCCCGTCCAGCTGCCCAGGCTGCTCCAGCACGACGCGGGCCTGGCCGCTCGGTGGCACGTAGAGCAGCCCGTGGCCGCTGCCGATCGTGCGTTCGAAGGCATAGAGCCGCGCGCCATCCGGCCACTCGAGGCGGTGGGTGCCGTGCGCGGGCACGCGGCGCAGGCGATCCGTCTGCCGCGCCTCCCCTTCGACGCGCGCCGTATGGTCGAGCGGACGCAACAACACGCCGGCGACCAACTCGGCGTCGGCACCCGTCGCGGCCTGCACGACCCGAACGGACACAGGGCCGGCCGGATCGCCGACGAGGGTCGTGACCGCCTGGGCTGGCAGCGACAAGGCGACCGCGAGGGATAGAACGGAGGGAACGAGGGGGCGGCGTGCGTGGGCCATGGCGAGGGGCGCAGCGGGGGAGAGCGGGGTGGAACGAAGCGTAGCTTCTCGACCAGGAGCCCTAAGCCCAGCAATTCCGAGCAGTTCGGTTCGGAACACTGGCAGCGTGGCGGGCCCGTGTCACCGGCGGCAGCCGCCAGTTGCGGTCGAAAAGAACTCGGTACCGAACGGAGACAACTTCGAGTTGCCTGCGCCAGCGGATGCAGCGGGTGGCATCTTTGTCTCGCGAACTTAGGTACGGTCGGTCGGATTCCCCGCGACCAACAACCAAGGGATCAGTTCCCGGCGGCGGCCTTGCGGGCGCGGGCGGCGAGCTCGGGGTCACCCCCGGCGCCGGCGATTGGCGGTGCCCGAGTGCACCGTGAAGCGCGAGGGGAACGTCGCCCGCGCGTGGTGCTACCAGCGCATCGTCGGCGCGCCCTGGCGGCGGCTCGGGCCGCGCGACAATCCTGCATCCGCCGCCGCGTCGGCGGGTACTTGTCGGGTGCGATGGAAGACCGACCGCACGACGAACTGCTGCGCCATGCCCGCTCGTTGCGACGGCTGGCAGTGGCGCTGGTCGGCCGCCAGGACGCCGACGACCTGGTGCAGGAGGCGATGGTGGCGACGCTGCGGCAGCCGCCGGCCATCGCCGGTTCGTGGTTCCCGTGGCTCAGCGGGGTGCTGCGGTTCGTCGCCGGCAAGCGACGGCGCAGCGAGCAGCGCCGGGTCCGGCGGGAGCACGCGGTGGCCGAGGCCGCGGGGCTCGGTGCGGCGCCGGCACCGTTCGACCTCGCGGTGCAGCGCGCGACGATCGCCGAACTGCACGAACGGCTGCTGGCGGTGCCGGAGCCGTACCACGGCACGCTGCTGCTGCGCTACTTCCAGGAACTGTCGCCGCAGCAGATCGCCGAGCGCACGGCGGTGCCGCTGGCGACGGTGAAGAGCCGGCTGCAGCGCGGGCTGTCGCTGCTGCGCGAACGCTACGACGGCGCCGCGGAGCGCCGCGGCGAATGGCGCGCCGGACTCGCCGCCGCGTTCGGGTTGCAGGGCGAGGGAACCACGGTGGCCGCGACGGCGGCGGGAGCAGGGATCGTCATGGGGATCAAGGGTTGGTCGAGTCTGGTCGCGGTGCTGGTGGTCGCGGTCACGTTGGCGTTCGCGCTCCGTCCGTCGCTGCCGGAGGCCGCGACGACCGACGCGTCGCCAGCACCAGCACCCGCGGTCGCCGCGGTGTCCGACGCCGAGGTGCTCGGCCGCCGTGCGGCTGACGCGGTGCCGGCGGTGGCTTTGCCCACCGCGAGCGAGGCTGCGGACGCGCCGCGTCGCGTGCGCGCGACCGGGCGTTGCGTCGACGAAGCGCATCAGCCGCTCGCCGACGTCGCCATCGAAGTCGCGGTCGCCGCACCGCCGCGAAACCGTCGGCAGACGGTGCAGGAACTGCGCAGCGCCGCCGACGGCGCGTTCGCGTTCGAGGTCGACTTGCCGCCTCGAGGCTCGGTCTCCGTCGCGTTCCGCGCTGCGGGCCGCGTCGGCCGGAGCGGCAGCTGGGACGACGAGGGGGTGCGCGACTTCGGCGACGTGATGCTGGCGCGCGGCGTCGCCGTGCACGGTTGCGTGATCGACGGCAGCGGCGCGCCGCAGGCGGGTGTGCGCGTGGAGGCGTCGCGGCTGCGCGCCGAGACGGGGACCCTGAGCATGGATCTCGATTGGTCCGCGACGACCAGTGATGCCGAAGGGCGGTTCGCCTTCCGCGGGATCTTTCCACTCGGCCCGTTCGCGCTGCACAGTTCGAACCGGCAGCTGCTGGGGCCACTGCCGGCGCGATGGGAATTGTCGGCGGCCAGCGACCCGCACCGGTGCGAACTGGTGGTGGCGCCGCCGCCGGTGGCGTGCCGCGGCGTCGTCGTCGACGAAGCGGGCCAGCCGCTCGACGGTGCGAACGTGTACATGGACGACAACGGAGCCCGCACCGACGCGTCCGGCCGGTTCGTCGTCGACCAGGATCCGCTGCGGACTGCCGCTTCGGTCGAGGTCACCGCGAACGCCTCGGACTACGAGCCGGGGAAGGCGACGTGGACGCGCGGCGACCCGGCCGAACTGCGCCTCGTGCTGTTGCGTTCGCCGAGCCTGCAGTTGCACGTCGTCGACGGGCGCAGCGGCTCGCCGCTCGAACGCTTCGCTGTGCGGTTGGTCCGTCGAAGCAGCTGGTACGGCGGGCGGGAGGAACCGCCGATCCGCAGCTGGCCGGGTGGCGTGGCGTCCCTGCCCGCCGCTGGCGGCGAATGGCACGTGCTGGTGCAGCCGGAGGACCCCCGCCTCGCCCCGTCGCCGTGGCAAGCCGTCACGCTCGGCGAGGCCCCGGTCGGCGTCGTTCGCGTCGTGCTGCAGCCGTGGTGCGAGCGCCGCCTCGTCGTCACCGACGGGCAACGGGCGCTGGCCGGCGTCGCCGTCGAACTGCTCGATGCGCTCGGGGAACCCCTTCGTCGCCTCACGCTGACGACTCCGCTCGAACTCTGCAACTTCAGTTATCCGTTCACGGCGTTCGTGCTGCAGTCGGGCACCACCGACGCCGAAGGCGCGATCCTGTTGCGCGGGCCGGTCGGCGACCTCGGGTTGCGGCTGTGCGGTGGCGGCTGCCCGCTGCAACTCGTCGACCGCGTGCGGCTCGATGGCGAAGGCGAACTGCGCCTGCAGGTGCCGCGCGGGGCCGTGTGGCGCGGCCGCCTCGTGCCCGCCGAGGTCGTGCGCGACCTGCTGGCGCCGTCGCCGGCGGCCGCGACGCGACCGGTCGGGCTCGAGCTCTGGAACGAACATGGTTCGCTGCGGCGCTTCACCGAAGCGCCGTTCCCGTTCGCCGCCGACGGCAGCTTCGAGCTGCGCGACCTGCCGCCGGGTCGTTGGCATCTGACCGTGCGCGCCTTCGCCAACTTCGACGCCGCGGTCGTCGAGCTGGCGGCCGGGCAGGAACTGCAACAGGACGTCGACGTGCAGGCCTTAGCCGTCGCCGACGTCGATCTCTACGTGCGGCTCGACGGGCAGCTGCTGCGCGACGGCACCATCAACGCGATCGGCACGCAGACCTTGGGTGGTCGCCGGCCGCTGCTGACCTGGAGCCAAGGCCCGATCGGCGAAGGTGGTCGCTTCCCCGTGCGCACCACGGTCGGCGAACTGGCGGTGACGATCGATCCGATCGGAGGCAGCCGGGTGGTTGCCGTCGCGGCCGTGACCCGGCCGGGGCCGCAGCGCATGGACCTCGAGCTCCAGCTCGGCGCGCTGCATGCCACGGTTCAGGCGCCGGACGGCGCCATGGTTGCCCGACTCGAATGCCAGCTTGCCGCCGGCAACGCGCGCCTCGACGCCTCTACCGACGAGCACGGCGTGCTGCAGCATCCGCGCGCGATCGCCGGTCGCTACGAGGTGCGTGTGCGGCCCGCAGCGCTGCGCGAGCACGCAGCGCAGCGCGCGTTCCAGGCCCAGTTCGGCGAAGACGCCTTGTCGGCGGCGTGGCTGCCGGTCGGCACCGTCGACGTGCTGCCTGGCAGTGCCGCCGCAGCACCGACGTCGATCCGCTTGCCCGAGTCCTGGGCGACCTGGCGCCGGTGAGCGGCGCCTGAGCTGTTGCTCGGCGCGAGGCGGTTCGTAGCCTGCGCGCGCAATGGACCTCGTCTACCGGGTGCTGGGGATCGCGGCCGGACTCATGCACGCAAGCGGCAACCCGCCCGTCGGCTGGGTCCTCTTCGCACTGGTCGCCTTCGGCACGGGCAGGGCTGGCGTCGAGCTTCGCTATGCGTTGTCGAACGAGGGTGGGCCGCGCACCACCACGGTCGCCGCGATGCTGCAGGCGGACGATGTCGCGGGCCAGTACGTCAGCCTGGAAGGGCACCTGGTCCAGGGTGTCGCCTACGTCGACGAGGTGTTCCACGGCAACCGCAAGCAGATCGATGCGAGCTACCACGCCATGGTCGACTACGACGGGGTGCGAGGTGTGCTCGTCCGCACCAAGGGGGTCTCGCGGCCGCATGCAGAGGTGCGTTCCGGACACGTGGCCCTGGTCGGGATGATGATGCCGATGAGTCCGCAACTGCGAGACGAGATCGCTCTCACCGACGGCCTGCAGCGCGGCGTTCGCTTCGACGACCGTTTCGTGCTCGAGCTCGGGCGCCGACCCGGGCCTCTGGCGCTCTGGGGCACCGTGGTGGTCATGGGAGGACTGGCGCTGCTCGCCCTGCTGGTCGCAGGCATCAAGCAGAGCGCGGTGTTCCGACCCGAAGGCCATGGGCCGATGCCGATGGCGGGGACGCAGCCGACGCAGCCCATCGTGGTGTGGGCGTCCGCGGTCTTCTTCCGCGCCTACCTGCGGCGGTTCCTGTTCGTCCCTGCCGGGTTGGCGCACGTCGACGGGCGCCTGCTGCTCGGTACGAACAGCGGCGAGGCGTCGCGGTTCCTGGGATTCGAGCGTGTGCCGCTGGCGAGCCTGTGGATCGTCGACCTGGCGGAAGAGGGGCTGCCGCGGATCGAACGGGGCACGCAGTTCTACGGATTCCGCCGTCGGCCCGCCGTGCGCATCCACCATCGATCCGGCGGCAAGGCCTCGACCACGATCCTGGCCTGCGACGACGCCAAGGAACTCGGCGCGGTCTCGGCGCTGCTGACCTCGCCTTTGCCGGTCGACGGTGGCAGGATCCGGTCGATCGCGCCGCCGGCCCCCTAGCGCCCGCGCCGCGGCCGCGGCCGTTGCACGCCGGGGCCCATGCGTTCGTAGTCGGGCAGGCGCAGCAGCTCCGGGTCGAGTGCCGCCATCGCCGCTTCGAGCTGCTGCAGCAACTCGGTCTGGCCGTTCGCGCGCGTCTTCGCGACCAGCATGCGCGCGGTGTCGGCGGCCGACAGGTTGAGGCCGTCGAGCACCGGCGTCGCCGTCGGGCAGCGCTGGAACGCCGCCAGCAGGTCGGCGACGGCCGGGGCCAGCGCGTCGCTCTCGAAGTGCACACGCGCGCGGCCGCCGAGCGCCATCGCGACGAAGTGGTCGCACGACGCAGCGTGGTCGGGTGCCAGTTCCTTGCTGCGGTCGAACTGCTCGAGGCCGCGCGCGTACATCGCCAGGGCTTGCTCAGCCTCACCGCGGCGGCGGTGGTGCTCGGCGGCGACCAACGACGCGTAGCCGGCGAACCAACGCAGCGTCGGCGACGTCGGCTCCTTGCCCAGCGCCCCGTCGTAGTGCGCGGTCAGCGCCTCGACGCCCTGCTCACGCAGGATGCGCGCGCGCAGCCGTTCGTGCAGCAGCGGCGACGCGGGGAAGCGTTGCAGGCCGCGGTCGAGCGCCTTCGCGGCGGCGTCGCCGCCGCCGAAGTAGGCGAGGAAGTCGACGTGGTGTGCCACCTGCTCGTCGCTGCCGTGCGGGTGTGCCGCCAGCACCGCGTAGGTCTCGTGCACGTCGGTCAGCCACTGCCGCGGCCATTCCTGCTTCTGCCGATGGGCCTGCACGATCGCCTCCTGCCGCGCTTCCGCGAACAGGAACAGCAGCTGCGCGCTCTGCGCGTCGCTGCGGTCCTTCGGCATCGCCGCCACCGCGCGCTCGGCGGTGGCGTAGGCGCGCTCGCGTTCGTCGAGCGCCTTGCTGGCGAGCGCCACGACGGCGTCGACGCGCCACGCGGTCGCTCCGTCCTTGCCCGCGCGTTCGGCCTCGTTGCGCGCGTCCTGCAGCAGCAGCGGCCGCAGCCGCGGCGGCTGGTTCGGCTGCAGCGCCGTCGCCAGCGTCGACTCGGCGAGCTCGAGCCGCAGCAGCGGGTCCTTCGGCTGGCCCGCCAGCGCCTGGTCGAGCTGCAGCTGCCGGGCCGCGTGCTCCTCGGGCGTCGGGGCCGGCGCGTAGGTGGCACCGGCGAGGGCCTTCGCCCACGTCGCTGCGTCGATCGTCTGCGAGCGGCCCGCAAGGCCGCGGTGCACGCGCGCCAGCGCCTGCGCCTGCGGATCGTTCGCGGCGAGCCGCTCGAGCGCCTGCACCAGCGGCTCGCGTTCGGCCGGCGGCAGCGGCGTCTGCAGCAGTTCGCCGATCGCCGCCGCGGTGCCTGGGGCCATCGCCTGCGCGAGCCCTTGCCGCGCCTTCGCCGCGAGCTCGCGGTCGAAGCCGTAGGCAGCCTGGCGCAGCAGTTCGATCGGCGCGTCCTTGCCCATCGCCAGCGCCGCGGCCAGCAGCTCGGCGCGGCGCTCGGCGTCGCCTTCCGCGAACAGTATCTCGACCTCCTGGCGATCGACCGCGTGTGGGCTCTGCACCTTGTCGGCGAGCGAACGATCGCCGCGCACGAACGGCTCGACCGCTTGCTCGCGGCCGGCGAGCCCTTCCTTGACCGTCTGCAGCACCGACTGCGTGTCGAACGCGAGGTAGACGTCGAAGCGCTTCGTGCCGTCGACCTCGACCAGGATGTGGCGCGGCGCGATGCGCTGGCCGTCGAGGAACTTCGCGAACACGATCGGCTCCATCGCCATGTGCTCGCCGCAGGTGCAGCTGCCAAAGCGCGGGCAGGGGATGCGGCGGCCCTGTTCGTCGTGGTCGCGCGGGTTGTGGCGGTAGACCGAGGCGATGACGCAGACGTACTGCTCGTAGTCCTTGGCGATCGCTTCGTCGCGGTAGCGCACACCGGCGTAGTGCTCGCTGGCGATCTCGCCGTCCATGTTGACGCAGACGAGGATCGGGCGCTTCGTGCGCTCGGCCATCGCCACCGCATCGGCCCACGTGCGCTGCCACGGGATGCGGTTCGGCTTCGCCCAGTCGGCGGCGGTCGGCGCGTACCACATCGCTTCGCGCGCGCCGGCACTCGCGGTCGCCGGCGGCGGCGACACCGGCTGCACGGCGGGTGGGGGCGTCGGCTCCTGCGCCTGCAACGCGGTGAGCAGGAGCGTGGGAACGACGAACGATGCGGACCTCGCGACGAGCATCGCGGCACGGTGCCGACGCGGGTGCCGTGCGTCAACCGGCGACGATGCCCGAAGAACGTGTCGGCGTTGCCGCTCGCCGGCTTGTCGTTCCGTGCGCGTGACGGTCAGCGCGGCTGCAGCAGTCGTGCCTGCTGTTCGTCCAGCTCCGGCCGCTTCGCCGGGCCGCCGATGCGGCAACTCAGCATGCGAAGTTCGGCACCTGTGGCATCCCGTTCGGGCAGACCGGCCCGGTAGACGAACGGCTTCACGCCGTCGCCGCGCAGCGCTTGCAGGATCGCCTCGACGGCCTTGGTGTCCTCTTCGGTCGAGCGCGTGCGACCCCCAGCAGCTTGCAGGATGGCGCGGGTGTCGACCGGCGCCAGCAGCGCCCGCACCGTGACGCCGACGACCTGTTGGCTCGCGACGTCGATCATGACGGCGACGTCCAGCACCGGTGCTGGCACGAGCGTCGGATCGACTCCGTGCCGCTGCATGGCCGCGCGCAGCGACGGTTCCACCGGGTTCGGATCGGGGATGGCGCCTGCGCGATGGAGTCGGTCGCCGCTCTCGGGTGGCAGTTCGAGCGCGACCAGCTCCATCGGCACGCCGTCGACCGCCTCGATCGAGCGGTTGCGGACCACGAACGGCGTCTCGGCCAGCGTGCGCAGCAAGCGCCTCGGGTCCGGGGCGAACACGGCGCCGTGGTGGGCGAGCTCGAGACGCTCGACGCGCCGCCATGCGGCGCCGGCCTTGCGGGCGAGCACCTGGGTGCCGACCTGCAACCAGTCGGTGTCGTCGGCGGCCGGGACCTGCAGGCAGAGCAGGTCGGCATGCAGCGAACCCGAAGCCGAGCCGGGGCGGATCGGGCGGATCGGCATCTTGGCGCGGTGTTGCATGACCGATCGTCGATCCTGCGACCAGGTCCAGGTGAACTCGAACGAACGATCCTCCACCGCCGCCCCTTGCAGCAGCTGTTGCTGCAGTCGTTCCTCGGGGCGTGTCGGCTTGTCCGGTGGCGGCGACGGAATCGGCGTCGGCGCCGACGGCGGGGGATCCTGGGGCGTTGGGCCGCACGCAGGCCGAGGGCCGACCGCGGCGAAGACGGGGACCATCAACGTGGCGGCGACCAGCGCCGCGGGAAGGGCGGAGAGACGAAGTTGGGCGCGCATCGGTAGGTTGGTTCGAAGTCGGCGCATCTTCGCAGATTCGTGAGGCAGCGGGGCCGTTCGTCCGCCTCGTCTGCACACGCTCAGTGCCGCAACGCCGCCGCGTCGATCGCCGCGGGCTTCGCACCGTGCGCGTGCCACTGCAGGGCGAGCGTGGCGCCGCCGGTGCGGTTGAACCACACCAGGTCGAACGTGTGGTCGCCGGCCATCAACGCGATCGTGCCCCGCTTCTCGGTCGGGCCGTGCAGGCCGTCGTGGTCGACGACGGTCTGGCCGTCGAGGCGCAGCACGCTGCCGTCGTCGCTGGTCAGCACGAAGTGGTACAGCCCGTCCTTCGGCACCGCGAGCACGCCGCGGTGGCGCAGCAGCACGCGTTCGCCGACGTTGGCCGGCAGCGCGATCGTCGGCGTCGTCGTCGTCGCCTCGGCTTGCCGCGCATCGAGGTCGTCGGGCACCTTCGAGAAGTCGCCGGCGAAGCGCTCGACGCGCAGGCCCGGCTGTGTCGCGCGCTGCTTCGTCGGCGGCAGCGGTTCGAGCTTGGTGAACGTGCGGTCGATCGCGGCGCCGACGGGGCGAGTGCCGCCGGCGAACGTCTGCGCGCGCAAGCGTGTGGTCGCGGTCAGCGGGATCGCATCGCCGGCGCGCGGCGAAGCCGCACCCGGTTCGCTGCCGTCGAGCGTGTAGCGCACCTCACCGTCGGGCCCGTTCGCGCGCAGGCGCACGGCCATCGCGCCGACGAACGCGTCCCCGTCGGCGACGACGAGCGGCGCGCGGAAGGGCTGCGGGGAACCCTTCACCCGGACAGCGATCACGTTCGCATGCGGTAGCGGCGGCGTCGCTGGTACGTTGACGGTGCCTGTGGGAATCGCATCGCCGAGGGCGAACAGCAAGCCTGGCTCGGCCCCGCCGAGCAGGCGCGGGTTCCCGACAATCTCGTTGGCGAACGCCGGCAGCACGAACTGGCCGTCCCGCGGCCAGTCGAACACGTGGAAGTACAGCGTCGTGGTGTCGCCGTTCGCCTTCACCGTGCACCTTCCCCACGGCAGCGGATCGAACACGCTCGCCGTCGTGCCGTGTATCGCTTCGCCACACACCTTCATCCACGCGGCGATGCCCTGCAGCCGCTCGACCGCTTCCGGCGGGAACGTGCCGTCGGCGCGCGGCCCGACGTTCAACAGGTAGTTGCCGCCCTTGCTGGCGATGTCGATCAGGTTGTGCAGCAGCGCCGTCGTCGTCTTCCACGTGCCATCGGCGGCGTTCCAGCCCCAGTGGCCGTTCATCGTCATGCACGACTCCCAGTCCTGGCCGGGCAGGCCGTTCGCCGGGATCTCCTGCTCGGGCGTGTGGAAGTCGCCGAGCGCCCCTTCGGCCATGGAGAAGCCGTTCATGCCGGCGCGGTGCACGTCGACGCGGTTGTTGACGATCATCTCGGGCGCCAGCGCGCGGCACAGCGACCACAGCCGCAGGCCGTGCTGGTGCGTCCACGTGCTCTCCCATTCGCCGTCGAACCACATCACCGCCGGGCGATAGCGCTGCACGATCTCGGTGACCTGCGCGTGCAGGTAGCTCTCGAAGCGGCGGAAGTCGGCGCCGTCGGTGCTGCGCGTCGCGGCTTCCCACGGCCGGCGCGGCAGGTAGTCCGGGTGGTGCCAGTCCATGATCGAGTGGTAGGTGCAGAACTTCACGCCGTGCTTCGCACACGCGCGCGCGAGCTCGCCAACGATGTCGCGGCCGTTCTTGCTGCCGGCGACGTCCCAGTCGGTGAAGCCGCTCGGGTAGAGGCAGAAACCGTCGTGGTGCTTGCTGGTCAGCACCAGGTACTTCATGCCGGCGGCCGCTGCGAGCTGCGCCCAGGCGTCGGCATCGAACGCGGTCGGGTTCCACTGCGCCTGCAGCTGGTCGTACTCCTGCAGCGGGATGCGCGCGGTGTCGCGGATCCACTCGCCGTGGTGCGTGGCGCCGTTCCAGGCGCCGGCCGGGATCGCGTAGAGGCCCCAGTGCACGAACATGCCGAAGCGGGCTTCGCGCCACCACGCCATGCGCTGGTCCTGTTCTTTCTGCGCGGCGGCGACTTCCTCCGGCGTGAACGCGGTGACGCTCGTCGTCGAGGCGACCGACGTGGTGTCAGCGGGCGTCGACGGGGCGCCACCACAGGCGGCGAGCGATGCGGCGAAGGCGAGCGAACGGGATCGACGAGCAGCGGGCATGCGAGGCTCCGTTGGGTGGACCCTCACTGTGGCACACCGCCTCGCCGCGGTCGACGGTGGTTTGCGACCGGCCGTGCGCTGCGCTGGCGCCGCCGGGGGCGGCGCGCTCCACTGCGCGCCGTGCTCGAATCGCTGCAGGCCCTGATCGCCGTCCTTGCCGCCCTCGCCGTCGTCACGCTGCTCGCGCCGCGGCTGCGCCTGCCGCAACCGCTCGCGCTGGCCCTCGCGGGTGTCGGGCTCGCGTTCCTGCCGTCGGTGCGCGCACTGTCGCCGTCGCCCGACCTGATCCTGCTCGGCTTCCTGCCGCCGCTGCTCTACGCCGATGCGTGGCAGACGTCGTGGCGCGACTTCCGCCGCTGGCTGCGGCCGATCCTGATGCTCGCGGTCGGCCTCGTCGCGCTGACGATCCTCGTCGTCGGTGTGGTCGCGCACTGGTTCCTGCCGGAGCTGCCGTGGGCCGCGTGCTTCCTGCTCGGCGCGATCGTGTCGCCGACCGACACCGTCGCCGCGCAGGCGGTGCTCGAGAAGCTGCGCGTGCCGCGGCGCATGACCGCGATCCTCGGCGGCGAGAGCCTGGTCAACGACGCCACCGGCCTCGTCGGCGTGCAGATCGCCGTCGTCGTCGTGCTGCAGGGTGCGTTCTCGTGGGGCTCCGTGCTCGGCCAGTTCGCGTGGGTCGCCGGCGTCGGCGTCGTGCTCGGCCTCGTGTTCGGTGGCCTGTTCGCGTGGCTCAACCGCTTCGTGCGCGAACCGAACGTCGCCTTCACCGTGTCGCTGCTGGCGCCGTACCTCGCGTTCGCGGTCGCCACCGTGCTCGGGGTCAGCGGCGTGCTCGCGGTCGTCGTCGCCGGCGCGGTCGGGGCGTGGCGCATCCACGTGATCCCGCCGGCGACGCGCATGGCGCTGCGCGCTTCGTGGTCGCAGGTGACGTTCCTGCTGAACGGCCTGTGCTTCCTCTACATCGGCCTCGCGTCGCCGTGCCTGCTGCAGCGCGCGGTGCAGGGGGGCGCGCACCTGTGGCAGGCCGGGCTCGCGGTCAGCGTGGCGACGATCGCCACGCGCATCCTGTGGTGCTGGCCGAACGCCTACGTGCCGCTGTGGCTGTCGCCGAAGCTGCGCGCGCGCGAAGGCGGCTATCCGTCGCCGCAGGGCGTCACGCTGGTGTCGTGGTGCGGTGTGCGCGGCGCCGTGTCGCTGGCGGCGGCGCTGGCGCTGCCGATGTTCGTCGACAGCGACGGCAACCCGTTCCCGGGGCGCGACGCGATCGTCGCCTGCACGCTGGCGGTGATCCTGACCACGTTGTTCGTGCAGGGCGGCACGCTGTTCCCGCTGGTGCGCTGGCTCGGGCTGCGCGACGACGGCACCACCGCCGCCGAGATGCGCGCCGCGCGCGAACGGCTGCTGCAGGCCGGCATCGCCCGTTTGGACGCGTTCTGCAGCGAACACAGCTGCCCGGTCGCCGTGCATCGCCTGCGCGAGTCGATGGCCGACGAACTGGCGTCGCTGCAGGCCGACGACGCGGCCGAACGCGCGCGCGCGTCGCAGCGCCTTTCGGTGTCGCGCGAGGTGCGCACGGCAGTGGCGGCGGCGCAGGAGACGGCGCTGCTGCGTCTGCGCGACGCGGGCTCGATCGACGACGAGGCCTACAACAAGCTGCTGGTCGAGCTCGACCACGCGCTGGTCGACGCCGAACGCGCGTAGCGAAACGGCGTTCAGCGTCCGCGGACGCGGCAGTGGCGTGTGCCGTAGCCCGGCAACGGCAGGACGAAGCCGCCGGCGGGCATCGGCACCTCGGGTCCGTCGGCGATGCGCACGCTGCCCTGCTGCACGCCACGCACCTGCACCGTCGCCGACAGCGGCTCGCGCGCGAGCGCCGCCAGGAACACGTGCAGTTCGCCGCCGTGCTCGTGCACGCGCACGGCGACGTTCTCGCTCTCCTTGCCGTCGACCTGCACCGCGACCCTGTCGTCGCAGCGCTGGCTGTTCAGCACCGGCGCCAGCGCGCGCAGTTCGGCGGCGACCGTGCGCACGGCGTCCTGCACGTCGGCGTGCGCGAGCAGGCCGGCTTCGACGAACTGCGGCCGGAACTCGTGGCAGAACCAGATCAGGCCCGACGCGCCGGCGGCGATCGCCAACCACGCTTCGTCGCGCACCTGCTGCGGCGTCGGCCGCACTTCGGCGTCGTCGACGTGGCCGGTCTCGATGCACGCCCACACCGGCTTCTTGCCGTCGGTCCAGCTCCGCAGTCGCTGCACCCCTCGCGCGACGAACTCGAGCTTGCCGCGCACCTCGCGACTCGGATGCGTCACCGGGTAGATGTCGAAGCTGCCGATGTCGCAGCCGCGCAGGTACTCGGGATAGTCCTCCGGATGGCCGTTGCGGTCGGCGCGGCCGTGCCAGCCGTCCCACGCCGCTCCTTGGCCGAGGTTCAGGAACACCGGGCGCCGCGGGTCCTGCTGCCGCAGCGCCGCGTAGTCGGCGACCACCTGGGCGGGCGCGATCGGCGGCTGCTGGCCGAAGAAGCGCCGACCGCGCGCGTTGTCCGGCTCGTCGTTGTGCATCCACGCCAGGATGGTGCCGCTCTGGTCTGCGGCGCCGACCTCGTTGCGGTGGCAGATCACCGGCATCGACGCCGCGGCGAGGTCCTGCAGCTGCGCCTTGGTCGGGCCTTCCCACAGGCCGACGTAGAGCGTGACGCCGAGCTCGCGGTACTTCGCGGCGTTCGCCGGCTGCTGCAGCCAGACGCCGATCGGGAACCAGTTCGGGTCGAGCACGGTGCCGTCGCGGTGGAAGCCGGGGCGCGGCGGCGTCGCGTTCGCGGCCACCGGGGCTTGCGCTGCGATGGCGGTGAGCAGCAGGGTCGCAACGGCGAGCGACGCAGCGTGGCGGCGGCGGGTCATCGCGGCAGTGTCGCCGACTCGGCGGCCGCTGTCGCGTCGTTCACGCCGTCGGCTCGGCCGCCGCCGCCGGTCGCCCGCGCCACAGCGCCAGCACCGCTTCGCTGGCGACCCAGATCGCCAGCGCCAGCAGCACGGCGGCGGTGACCGCGAGCAGCGCGTTCGGCGCGTTCACGATCTGCAGCACCAGCGCGCTGGTCGTCATGCCCATCATGAACAGCATCGGCAGGCCGACGGCGAGCCGCAGCCAGGTGCCGGCACCCGTGCGCGCGAGCCACAGCGACAAGCCGACCAGCGTCAGGCCGGCGAGCAGCTGGTTGATCGAGCCGAACAGTGGCCAGACGACCTTGTAGGCGGGCATCGGGTTGCCCTTGCTGTCGTTCACCGTCATCGCCACCAGGATCGCCGGCAGGGCCAGCGAGACGAGGGTGCCGACCACTTCGCCGGTGCGCGAGCGCCAGCCGGTGAACTCGGTGAACAGGTAGCGCGCGAGCCGCGTCGCCACGTCGAGCGTGTCGTAGACGAACGTCGCGAACGCCAGCATGCCGAACGTCACCGCGAACGTCAGCGGCACGCCGAGCTGGTGCAGGAACGAGCCGATGCCGACGCCGAAGATCTTGTCGGCGCCGGCGCGCGCGAGCTCGCTGCCGGGGGCGAGCTGCATGACGCAGGCGAGCGCCAGCAGCGCGACGACGCCTTCGAGCAGCATGCCGCCGTAGCCGACCAGGTGCGCATCCGGCTCGCGGTCGATCTGCTTGCTGGTGGTGCCCGAGCAGACGAGGCCGTGGAAGCCGCTGCAGGCGCCGCAGGCGATGGTGATGAACAGGAACGGCAGCAGCGTCTGGCCGTTCTGCCCCGGTGCGGTCGCGGTGAAGCCGGAGAACGCCGGCCAGTCGATCGTCGGGTTGGCGACGAACAGGCCGAGCAGGCCGCCGCCGAGCGTCAGGTAGAGGAAGAATCCGCCGAGGTAGCCGCGCGGCTGCAACAGGAGCCACACCGGCAGCACGCTGGCGACCGCGCAGTAGCCGAGGATCGCCCACGCCCAGTAGACGCCCGGCAGCGGCGCCGGCGCGCGCAGGTCGATCGGCAGCAGCGGCCCGAGCCAGATGGCGACGCCGACCGCCGGCACGAACACCAGCGTCGACAGCCACAGCGGCGGCCGCAGGAACTTCACCACGAGCCCCATCGCCAGGCTGAGCCCGAGGTAGAGCATCGAGCTCGCGGCGACGCCACCGCCGTCGACCGCGACCTTGCCGCCGTCGGTGCCCGGCACCGCGACGTCGAGCGCGGTGACGAACGCGCTCGCCGTCATGTCGGTGAAGGCGACGATCACCAGGATCAGCGCCAGCCAGATGTAGATGGTGAACGCCGCGTAGCTGCGGCGATTGAGGTAGCGGCCGAGGATCTGCGCGATCGAGCCGCCGCCGTGGCGCACCGAGCCGACCAGCGCCGCGAAGTCGTGCATGGCGCCGATGAAGATGCAGCCGAGCAGGATCCACCAGAACGCCGGCTGCCAGCCGAACGCGGTCGCGGCGAGGATCGGGCCGGCGATCGGGCCCGCCGCCGAGATCGCCGAGAAGTGCTGCGACAGCAGGTAGAACCGGCCGGTCGGCACGAAGTCCTCGCCGTCCTGGTGCACGTGGGCCGGCGTCGCCGCCGCGGCATCGAGGCCGAACCAGCGCGCCAGCAGGCGCCCGTAGAGCCGGTGGGCCACGAACAGCACGCACAGGCACAGCGCCAGCAGCACGGCGAGGGAGGGCATGGGGGTCGGCATCCTGCCGTGGCATCGCGGCCAGCGCGAGGGCTGCGTTCGCGGTCGGCCGCCGCGATCGCGGCGCGCGGGTGGACGCTCGCGGACGGGCTCTGCATACTGACCCGACTCGCCTTGCCTTCGCGAGCTCGTTCCATGCACCGCCACGCCCTCCGCCTCGTGTCGGCCGTCAGCCTGTGCCTGCCGTGTGCCGGCCAGGTGGTGATGACGCACCTCGCCGACTTCGACGTCTCGACGCTCGGCATCGGCACCACCGCGTCGTCGGTGGCGTGGAACGGCACCGACCTCGTCGTCGGCGGCTACAACAACGGCTCGTTGCTGGCTGCGGTCGCGTTGGCGCGCTGCAGCAACGCGCTGACCAATCCGGTGTGGAGTGCGCCGTTCGGCGTCGAGCCCGGCACCAATCCGCAGCGCGGCTTCGTCAACCTGGCGTTCGACGACGCCGGCGCCCGGCTCGCCGTCGGCTACGACAACGGCGCCGCGCCGGTCGCGCCCGACGGCCTGCAGCTGTGGGTCGGTGGCACGCAGGCGTGGGTCAGGGCCGGCCGCGGCAGCAGCGGCGTCGGCTTCGATCCGGGCTGGCCCGGCGGCACCGCGCTCGGCCGCGGCGTCGCCTGGGCGCGCTTTGGCACCACCGGTCGTGCGCTGCAGGACACGGCCACCGGCGCCGACCTGTGGACCTTCGTCGACGGCATGCCGCTGAACGTGCCCGGGCTCGGCACGTTCTTCCGCGACCTCGACTTCGACGACGCCACCGGCGACATCTACCTGCGCGCGTCGAACAACGTGCTGGTCGGGCAGCGCATCGGCGACAACGACTGCACGATGTTGCTGTTCGCCGACCCGAACGACGCCGACACCGTGGCGCTGCAGAACGTCGCCGTCGTGCGCACGCCGACCGGCGCCGTGGTGCTGTGGAACGACCGCTTCCAGACCGCCGCGGGCCAGAGCTGGTTCGACGTGGTGAAGGCGACGCGCCTCGACGGCACGCCGGATCGCATCGATTGGGGCACGTTCCAGCCGCCGACCGGCACCGGTGCCTACGATTTCTCGTTCCACGCCGGCACCAGCACGCTCGCGATCAGCGACTTCGCCAACCGCCGGGTGCACCTGTTCGCCGTCAGCGTGCCGCCGCACCATCGCTACGGCAGCGGCTGTGCCGGCGTCGGCGGCGTGGTGCCGGTGCTCGACGGCAGCAGCGCCCTGCAGCCCGGCACCGGCGGCGCGTTCACGTGGACGCTCGCCGGCTTCGCGCCGACGTCGTTGGCGGTGATCGTGCTCGGCACCGATCGCTTCGACCTGCCGCTCGGCGGCGGTTGCACGCTGCGCGTCGACCCGCTGCTGGTGGCGCTCGGCCCGTTCGTCAGCGGTCCCGGCCCCGCCGGCAGCGGCGCCGGCAGCGCGCCGTTGACGTTCCCCGCGGGCTTCGCCGGTTTCGGCGTCACCGCCCAGGGCTTCGTGCTCGAGAACTTCGCCCTCACTTCGCTCGTGGTCAGCAACGGACTGCAGCTCGTGCTGCCGTGACTCGCACCTCATGAAGCACTCCTCGCGGTTCGCCGCCGCCCTCGCGTTCGGGTTCCTCGCTTCGCTCGCCACCAGCCTCTCGGCCCAGTCGGAGCTCCGCGCCGTCTGGGTCGCGCGCGACGGCCTGACCTCGCGCGCGAAGATCCAGAGCACGCTCGATCAGCTGGTCGCCGCCAACTGCAACTGCGTCTGCGTCAACGTCTGGAGCCGAGGCTACACGATCCATCCGAGCTCGGTGCTGGCCGCCGCCTGCGGCGTCGCACAGGATCCGGATCCGTCCTACGTCGGGCGCGATCCGCTGGCCGAGTTCGTGTTCGAAGCGCACCGCCGCGGCATCGAGGTCGAAGCCTGGTTCGAGTACGGCTTCATGTTCGGCTGGAGCGGCTGGTACGCGGGTGCCAACGGCCGCGGGCCGGTGCTGAACGCCAACCCGACGTGGGTCGGCCAGGACAACGTCGGCAACACGCAGGTCAGCGACGGGGCCGGCGGCTTCTTCACCTGGGCGAGCCACCAGCATCCGGCGGTGCGGCAGTTCCTGATCGACCTCGTGGTCGAGGTGGTGCGCCGCTACGACGTCGACGGCGTGCAGTTCGATCGCTGCCGCTATCCGTCGACCAGCTTCGGCTACGACCCGACGACCAGCGCCGCCTACCTCGCGGCGACCGGCAACAACCCGCCGACGAACGTCAACAACGCCGCCTGGAAGCGCTGGCGCGCCGACGGGCTGAACGCGTTCCACACGTCGCTCTACAACGCCGCCAAGGCGGTGCGCAGTTCGGTGCGCGTCACCGACGCGCCGACGGTGTGGCCGGGCTCGTACGACAACTTCCTGCAGGACTGGCCGCAGTGGGTGACGGCGTCGTCGATCGACCTGATCTACCCGCAGGTCTACCGCACGACGATCGCGCAGTACACGACGACGCTCGACCAGCAGCTGGCGCCGCTGCCGGTGCCGCTGCGCAGCAAGGTGGCGCCGGGCATCCGCGCGATCAGTGGCACGCCGACCAGCGAAGTGCTCCTCATGGTCGCCGCCAACCGCGCGCGCAACCTGCCGGGGCACGTGTTCTGGTACGCGGAAGGGCTCTACGACGATCTGCCGTCGCTGCAATCGAACTACTTCCAGACCGCGGCTGCCGTGCCCGGGCAGCCCGCCGGCTGGCGACCGCCGATGGGGGTGGTCGAGGAGAACGCGCCGTCGACGACGTTCACGCCGGGCTTCCTGCCGACGAGCCTCGCCGGCTCGAGCGGTGGCACTTCGCGCATGACGCTGCCGGCGTCGGGCGCGAACGAGCAGGTCGTCTACACGCTGTCGGCGCCGAGTGCGGGGCTGTGGACGCTGTGCACCAGCGTGCCGAACGCTTCGGGCCTCGCGACTGGCGCGCCGTTCGAGTTCGTGCACGCCGGCGGCACCACGGTGCTGGCGGTCGACCAGTCGACGGCGGCGCCGAGCGGCTGGCGGCAGCTGGCGACGTTCTGGCTGCCGGCGGGAACGACGACGCTGACGGTGCGCGGCCGCAGTGGCCAGGCGGTCGTCGCCGACGCGGTCGGGCTGCTGGCGTCGCGCTTGCCCGGTGGCGCGATCGGCACGTTCGGCAGCGGCATGGTGGGGACGGCGGGTGTGCTCGGCGCGTCGATGTACGGGCGCGCTGGCCTCGGTGGGACGCTGCAGGCGCAGCTGCATCGGGCCGTGCCCGGCTCGCTGGTGGCGATGGGCCTGGGCTTCCAAGGCACCGCGCTGCCGCTGTTCGGCGGCACGCTGGTGGTCGTGCCGGCGGTGCTGGTGCCGGGGATCGCGGATGGGCTCGGCACATTCACGACGCCGGTCGGCATTCCGTGGACGGCGAGCCTGCTCGGCACGGGCCTGTGGGCGCAGGCGCTGGCGTTCGACGCGGCGGGGCCGGAGGGTGTGGTGCTGTCGAACGGCGTGGCGGCGGTGATTCAGTGAGGGAATCGGTGCGCGGGCTCGCGCACCGTTCGCGCCGCGTGGAGGCTCACCGCCTCACTTGGCGATGCGCTCCTTGAACTCCATCGTCTCCGTGTCGATGCGGACCTTGTCGCCGACGTCGCACAGCAGGTTGACCTTGACCTTCATGCCGTTCTCGAGCACGGCTTCCTTGCCGCCGCTGCCCGCACCGCGGATCGGCGGCGCCGTTTCGGTGATGGTCAGGATCGAGTGCTTGGGCGGGAACACCGCGACCAGCTGGCCGTCGACGAAGAAGCCCTTGTAGGCCTCCGACGGCCACTGCAGCGCGTCCTCGGCGGCCGCGATCGCGCAGCGGACCTCGTCGCCGTCCTCGGTGAAGAAGACCTCGTCGATGCCGTCGCGGTACGAGTGCGACAGGTCCTTCTCCTCCTTGTCGAGCACTTCCCACTTCGAGTCGGTGTGCTCCTTCAACTCGGTCTGGCGGCCCGTCTGCAGGTCCTTGATGCGCATCTGCACGAACGCGCGGCGGTCGTTCTTCAGGATGTTCCACCACACCACGGTGCACATGCGGCCCTCGTAGCGGACGAGGGTTCCGGGACGGAGTTCGAGCGCGCTGACTTGCATAGAGGGCGAGCAAGCTAGCGGCGGAGGCGGCGGCTCGCCACGGGGGAGACGGCCAGGAACGTGCCCCCGAGGCGGGGAACGGCGGTCGGTGGTCCGGGAATCGTTGGGTGGATCGGCCCGGTGGCGCCGCTAGGATCCCGCGCCGCGCAGGCCGCTGCGCGTTCGCTGATCGTCCGCGGACCGGCTGCCGGTTCGAACGGGAGGGCATCAGTGCTGGTGTGCTGCCTGGTCTTCAAAACCTGTGGGGCGTCTCCTCGCGAGGGGCCCGGTGGGTTCGATTCCCATGCTCTCCCGCCACTCTCGGCTCGCTGCCGTCGCGCTCCGGCGCGGCGGCGGCTGGCGAGGATCCAGACGCCGATCCTTGCGGCGTGAGCATCACGGCGGCGTGATCGCGCGCACCGTCACGCACAGCGGCAGATGGTCGCTGCCGAACGCCGCTCCCGTGTGCACCTCGAGCACCTCGAGCCCCGGCCCGACGAACGCGTGGTCGATCGGGATGCGCAGCGGCAGCGGCCACTGCGTCGGCCACGTCGGCAGCCAGTCGGCGAACGTCGCCGCGCGCAGGCTGCCGTCCGCCAGCAGCGCGCGCAGTGCCGGGTTCCACGGTGTCGCGTTGTGGTCGCCGATCACCAGGTGCGCGGTCGGCAGTTCGCGCACGGCGGCGGGGATCGCCGCCAGCGCCTCGTCGCGCAGCCGATTGCGTTCGCCGTCGCCTGGGCGCGGCGTGTGCACGCCGAGCAGGCCGAGGCGTTGGCCACCGCCGGCCTCGACCAGGGCCAGCAGGGCCGGCGCCCAGGTCTCCGGCAGGCCGAGCGTGCGCGCCGTCGCCAACGGCAGCCGCGAGAACAAGGCGACGCCGTAGTAGCCGGGGTCGGGGGCGAGATGGCGATGGGGGAAGTCGACCAGGCCCTCGGTGAGTCCTCGGCACCACCCGGGCGTGACTTCGCTGCAGAAGACGACGTCCGGCCGTTCGGCGCGAACGACGGCGAGGGCGTCGGCCAGGTGGGCCTCGTTGCCGCGGAGCAGGTTCAGCGCCAGCACCCGGATCGCAGCGGGTGCCGCGGCTGCCGGGCTGGCTGCGGGCAGCTCGGCGGATGCCGTCGGCAGCGCGCGGCACCAGTCCGGCACGGTGCCGAGTGCCGCCAGCAGCGCGCCGCCGAAGCAGGCTGCGGCCGGTCGACGTGCGCCGAGCGCCGCCAGCGCGCCCCCTGCCAGCAGCAATCCCCACAGGGACTGCACGACGAAGCAGGCGGCGAGGTCGAGCACCCAGTGCCAGGAGGCGAAGAACACGGCCAGCGCCGGCAGGGCCCCGAGCAGGGCCAGGAGGCTGACGATGCGGATGGCGGCAGCGCGCATGGCCCGACCATGGCGGCTCGGCGCCCGCCTCGCCAGGGCCGTCTGCGCCGTTGCCTCGCACCGTCGCCACGGCGATGATCCGCGGCCCGCGATGCCATCCGAACTGCCGCCGAACCCCGCCACGGTGCTGGCCGAGATCCGCACCTTCGTCGCCCAGTGGTTCCGCGACGGCCGCGAGGACGGCCTCGAGGCCGACACGCCGCTGGTGACCTCGGGCATCGTCGATTCGGCCGGCGTCGTCGAGGTGGTCGAGTTCCTCGAGCGGCGCTACGGCGTGCAGCTCGGCGACGGCGACATCTCGCTGCGAAATTGCAATTCGCTGCGCGGCTTGAGCGAGCTGGTGCTGCGTCGGCAGTGAGGGGTGTACGCCTCCGCAACGGTCCTCGAGGCGGACATGCCTGCATCGCCGGAGCCCTGGCCCTCGAAACCGGCCGCACAATCGCTAGCCTGTTCGCCAACTTTTTCCGCCCGCCCTGGTGACCACCGTCCTGCTCCCCATCCTCGTCTTCACGGTTCCCGTGTTGGCGATCGTGTTCCTCGCCCTCGGCGGCCGGCGCTTGTCCGGCTCGTGCGGAGGCATGAACCCCGACGGTTCCTGCCAGCGCTGCGGCAAGGCCGGCGACACCGCGGGGGCTGCCGCGGCCGAACCTTGCCATCGCTGACCACCGGTCGATCGCGGCTCGCCGCGGTCCGCCAGCTCCACCCCTTCTTCCCCTTCGTCAGGTCTCCGCTCGGATGACTACCCACACCATCAAGAAAGGCTTCGACCTGCGGCTCGCGGGTCGTCCCGAGCTCCAGCTCGTGGATGCGCCGGAAGCGGCGCGCGTCGGCATCGAGACGGCCGAGTTCCCCGGCATCAAGCCGAAGGTGCTGGTCAAGGAAGGCGACCAGGTCACGACCGGCCAGCCGCTGTTCCTCGACAAGACCGACCGCGACCTGGTCTGGTGCTCGCCGGTGACCGGCACCGTGTCGCGCATCGACTTCGGCGACCGCCGCTTCCTGCTGCGCCTGGTCGTCGACAACGCGGTGGCGAGCGGTGGCAAGGAGCAGTTCGCGGCGATGCCGAAGCCCGGCAGCGACCGCGCCTCCCTGATCCAGTCGATCAAGAACGCCGGGCTGTGGCCGCTGTTCCGCCAGCGCCCGGTCGGCAAGATGGCGAACAGCAACAAGACGCCGGTGGCGATCTTCGTCAACGGCATGGACACCGCCCCGCTGGCCGCCGATCCGGCGTTCGCCGTGCAGGGCCGCAAGGCCGACGTGCAGGCCGGTGTCGACCTGCTGCAGAAGCTCTGCGGCACGGTGTTCCTGGCGCTGCGCGCCGGCGGCGACCACCAGGCCGAGCTGCGCGACCTGAAGGGCGTGCAGGTGCACGACTTCCACGGTCCGCACCCGTCGGGCCTGGTCGGCACGCACATCAGCCGCATCCGGCCGCTGAAGGTCGGCGAGGTGGCGTGGACGCTGACGCTGCAGGACGTGGCGCGGCTCGGCGAGTGGGCGCGCACCGGCCGCTACCCGGCCAAGGTGGTGGTGGCGCTCGGCGGCAGCTCGGCGCCGGCGCGCAAGTACTACCGCATGCGCCAGAGCGGCGCGGTCGCGGTGATGAACGGCGGCCAGCCGTTCGCGGGCGACGTGCGCGTCGTCAACGGCACCGTGCTGCACGGCAACGTGCTCGGCCAGGACGGCTGCCTCGGCTTCTACAACAGCACCGTCACCGTGATCCCGGAGGGCACCGGCCAGCGCGACCTGTTCGGCTGGGCGCTGCCGCAGTTCGGCAAGCTCAGCTGGCACCGCAGCGTGTTCAGCTGGTTGATGCCGAAGAAGGAATACGTGCTCGACGCGCGCCTGAACGGCGGCCACCGGCCGATCGTCAACCTCGGTGCGTGGGAGGGCGTGACGCCGCTCGACATCCACCCGTCCTACCTCGTGCGCGCCATCCAGGCGAACGACCTCGAGGAGGCCGTGAAGCTGGGGCTGCTCGAGGTCACCGAAGAGGACGTCGCGCTGTGCACGTTCGTCGATCCCTGCAAGATCGACGTCGGGCAGGTGATCCGCCAGGGCCTCGACATGTACGAGAAGGAGGGCTGAGCCGTGCAGTTCCTACGCAACCTGATCGAGAAGCAGAAGAAGCTCTACCACGCCCCGGACAGCAAGTTCCACAAGGTGTGGCCGCTGTTCGACGCGTTCGAGACGTTCCTGTTCGCGCCCGACCACCGCACCGGCACGAGCCGCGTGCACGTGCGCGACTACGTCGACCTGAAGCGCGTAATGAACACGGTCATCCTGGCGATGGTCCCGTGTCTGTTGTGGGCGATCTGGAACGCCGGCGTGCAGCACTTCCTCGCCGTCGACGCGATGGTCAAGGCCGGCAAGATGACGGCCGACACCTATGCGCTCGGCTGGCTGCAGTCGCTGCTCGGCGCGCCGAACCTCGGAGCGCTGACCGCCTTCGACAACGTCGTGTTCGGCCTGCAGCGCATGCTGCCGATCCTGATCACCAGCTACGGCGTCGGCCTCGGCATCGAGATGACGTTCTCGGTGATCCGCAAGGAGGAGGTCAGCGAGGGCTACCTGGTCAGCGGCATGCTGATCGCGCTGATCGTGCCGGCCTCGATCCCGCTGTGGCAGCTGGCGCTCGGCGTCGCCTTCGCCGTCGTGCTCGGCAAGGAAGTGTTCGGCGGCACCGGCATGAACATCTTCAACCCGGCGATGATGGTGCGCGCGTTCCTGTTCTTCGCGTTCGCCGCGCAGATGTCGGGCGACGCGATCTGGGTCGCCGGCAACCAGTCGCCGACCGGCGTGCCGAGCTACATCGTCGACGGCTACTCGCAGCCGACGGCGCTGGCGGTGGTCAAGTCGGCGACCGGCAACGCCAGCGACACGCTGGCCGCCTTCGCCAACGGGGCCTACAGCCACAGCAACCTGTTCTTCGGCAACATCCCCGGCAGCGCGGGGGAGATGAGCAAGCTGGCGGTGCTGATCGGCGCCTTCATCCTGATCGTCACGGGCGTCGGTAGCTGGCGCACGATGCTGGGCGGCGTGCTCGGCCTGCTGGCGAGCGCCTTCCTGCTGAAGTTCGCGAGTGGTGCGACCACGGGCCCGCTGTCGCTGGCCCCGTGGGAACACCTGCTGTGCGGCGGCTTCCTGTTCGGCGTCGTCTACATGGCGACCGACCCGGTCAGCTCGCCGGAGACCAACGTCGGCAAGTGGATCTACGGCGCCCTGATCGGCCTCGTGACGATCCTCGTGCGCACGATCAACCCCGCCTATCCGGAAGGCACGATGCTGGCGATCCTGCTGCTGAACGCGTTCGCCCCGGGCATCGACCACTTCGTCGTCGCCGCCAACATCAAGCGGAGGCTCGCTCGCGCATGAACACTTCCAGCAACGGCTACGTCCTCGGCTTCGCGGTCACGGTCTGCGTGATCATGAGCGCTGCCCTGGCGGTCACCGCCAACAGCCTCAAGGAGACGCAGCAGGCCGCCGCCGAGTTCGATCGCCAGAAGAACGTCATGATGGCGGCTGGCCTGGTCGGCGACGGCGACACGCGCACCCGACCGGAACTGGAGAAGCTCTACCAGGAGCGCATCCGGGAGGTCGTGGTCGACACCAAGACCGGTCAGGTCCTCGGCGACAAGGCGCCGAAGGACGTCGCCGGCATGAACAAGATCGCCGCTCAGGAAGAGAAGAAGCTGGCGGCTGCCGAGAAGCGCGCGGTCGACAAGGCCAGCGAGAACCGCTACCGCTCGGTCGCCATCGGCAAGGCCGACGACGGCAAGACGACCTTCATCCTGCCGATCTCCGGCAAGGGCCTGTGGAGCACGATCTACGGCTACCTGGCCCTCGGCGAGGACGCGGCCACGGTGCGCGGCGTGACCTTCTACAAGCACGGCGAGACGCCTGGTCTCGGCGGCGAGTGCGAGAACCCGCAGTGGTGCGCCAAGTGGCAGGGCAAGTCGATCCTGACCGAGGCCGGGGCGCTCTACGGCATCGAGGTCAAGAAGGGCAACGTCGACCCGTCGGTCGCCGTGGAAAAGCGGCACAAGGTCGACGGCCTGTCGGGTGCCACCATCACCAGCAACGGCATCACCAAGTTCGTCAAGGACGACCTGAAGGCCTTCGGTTCCTACCTCGCCTCGGTCCGCAAGTAGTTCCCACACGGTCCAAGCCTCCACCCAGCACCTACCATGACGGCTACCGCAACTCCTCCTGCCAAAGCCAAAGGCGGCCTGTTCGGCCCCGACGAGATCAAGGCGATCAAGGACCCGCTGTGGGACAACAACCCGATCGCGCTGCAGATCCTCGGCATCTGCAGTGCGCTCGCGGTGACCACGCGACTCGACAAGGCCTTGGTCATGGGGCTCGGCGTGACGTTCGTCACGGCGCTCGCCAACCTGATCATCTCGTCGATCCGCAACTTCATCCCCAACAAGATCCGCATCATCGTGCAGCTGGTCGTGGTCTCGGGGGTCGTGATCGTCTTCGACCAGATCCTGAAGGCCTACATGTTCGACCTCAGCAAGCAGCTGTCGGTCTTCGTCGGCCTGATCATCACCAACTGCATCGTCATGGGTCGCCTCGAGGCCTACGCAATGGGCAACAAGCCCTGGCGCAGCTTCCTCGACGGCATCGGCAACGGCCTCGGATACATGTGGATCCTGGCGATCGTCGGCGCGGTCCGCGAGGTGTTCGGCAGCGGCAAGCTGCTCGGTGCGCAGGTGATCCCGGCTTCGCTCTACGAGGCCGGCTACGTGAACAACGGGTTGATGGTGCTCGCCCCCGGCGCCTTCATCCTGCTCGGCATCATCGTCTGGGTGCAGCGCTCGATCTCGGGCTACTCGGAGAAGTGACCCATGACTGCCATGCTCGCATTCTTCAACGACGAAGGCCTCGTCAGCGTGCTGCTGAAGTCGATCTTCGTCGAGAACATCCTGCTGTCGTTCTTCCTCGGGATGTGCAGCTACCTCGCGGTCAGCAAGCGCGTCGACTCGGCGATCGGCCTCGGCATCGCCGTCATCTTCGTGCAGGTGCTGACCGTGCCGATGAATTGGGCGCTGCAGACCTACGTGCTCGGTGAAGGAGCGCTCGCCTGGGCCGGCTTCCCCGACAGCGATCTCAGTTACCTGCAGTTCCTGACCTTCATCGCCTCGATCGCCGCCGTCGTGCAGGTGGTCGAGATGGCGGTCGACAAGTTCAGCCCGAAGCTCTACGCGGCGCTGGGCATCTTCCTGCCGCTGATCGCCGTCAACTGCGCGATCCTCGGCGGCTCGCTGTTCATGGTCGAGCGCAAGTACGACTTCGTCCAGGCCGTGACCTACGGCTTCGGCTCCGGCATCGGTTGGGCGCTCGCCATCGTCAGCATGGCGACCATCCGCTGGCGCATGCGCACCGCCCACATCCCGGCTCCGCTCAGGGGCCTCGGCATCACCTTCATCACCACGGGCCTCGTGGCGATGGCGTTCATGACCTTCAGCGGCATCTGACCGCAGGATCCATCCCGATGTTCACCACGATCCTCACCGGCGTCGTCGCCCTGACCGCAGTCATCGTGCTGCTGGTCGCGGTGCTGATGTTCTGCGAGCAGAAGCTCGTCAAGAAGGGCAAGGTCAAGCTGCTGATCAACGACGACCCGTCGAAGTCGCCCGAGGTCGCGATCGGCAGCAACCTGCTGATGGCGCTCAGCAACCAGAAGATCTTCCTGCCGTCGGCATGTGGCGGCAAAGGCTCCTGCGCGATGTGCAAGTGCCAGGTGTTCGAGGGCGGTGGCGACATCCTCCCGAGCGAGCTGACGCACATCAAACGCCAGGAGGCCAAGGAAGGCTGGCGCCTGTCGTGCCAGGTCAAGGTGCGCGGGCCGATGAAGGTGAAGGTCCCCGACGCGGTGTTCGGCATCCGCAAGTGGGAGTGCACCGTCACCAGCAACGACAACGTCGCCACCTTCATCAAGGAGCTGAAGGTCAGCCTGCCGCCGGGCGAGATCATCCACTTCGAATCGGGTGGCTACATCCAGATCGACGTGCCGGCCTACCAGAACCTGAAGTTCAAGGACTTCGACGTCGCCGAGCGCTTCCGCGGCGACTGGGACAAGTTCAAGCTGTGGGACCTCGTCGCCAACAACCCGACGCCGGTCTTCCGCGCCTACTCGATGGCGAACCACCCGGCCGAGGGCAACATGGTGATGCTGAACATCCGCATCGCCACGCCGCCGCCGAAGCAGATGCACCTGAACCCGGGCATCTGCAGCTCGTACGTCTTCTCGCTGAAGAAGGGCGACAAGATCACGATCTCGGGCCCTTACGGCGAGTTCCACATCAAGAAGACCAACCGCGAGATGATCTACATCGGCGGTGGTGCCGGCATGGCGCCGTTGCGCAGCCACATCTTCCACCTGTTCCACACCGAGAAGACCAACCGCAAGGTCTCCTACTGGTACGGCGCGCGCAGCAAGCGCGAGATGTTCTACACCGAGGAGTTCGAGGCGATCGAGAAGCAGTTCCCGAACTTCAAGTACCACGTCGCCCTCTCGGAGCCGCAGCCGGAGGACAACTGGACCGGGTTCAAGGGCTTCATCCACCAGGTCGTGTTCGACAACTACCTGAAGAACCACCCGAACGTGGACGACATCGAGTTCTACCTCTGCGGCCCGCCGATGATGAACTCGGCCGTGCAGAAGATGCTCGGCGACCTCGGCGTGGAGAAGGACATGATCGCGTTCGACGACTTCGGCGGCTGAGCCGCCGAAGGCGCCGAACGGGCATTCCCGCGCAGGCTGCGGGACACCAACGGGCGAAGGGGAGCAACAGGCCGCGACGCCTGCGCGAGTGCGGCGCTGCCGCGCCGCGTTGGCGACGACTTCGGCGGCTGACGCCGCCGAAGGCGCCGAACGGGCATTCCCGCGCAGGCTGCGGGACACCAACGGGCGAAGGGGAGCAACAGGCCGCGACGCCTGCGCGAGTGCGGCGCTGCCGCGCCGCGTTGGCGACGACTTCGGCGGCTGA